>Ga0160463_100035_pt1 | contig 205432 bp, 162 predicted proteins | sample HID1975M_E6MG_FD_108276 | JGI IMG/M metagenome (GOLD analysis project Ga0160463, IMG submission 108276) | Enriched soil microbial communities from UW Madison campus, WI, USA - HID1975M_E6 MG | ecosystem: Environmental > Terrestrial > Soil > Unclassified | place: USA: Madison, Wisconsin... | reverse complement strand
CTCCTCAATTCGAGTTGCACAACTCTACCATACATCAACCGTGCTTAGGGGCCCCGTCCACACAGTCGATCAGCATTTTTATAATTCCTCCGCAACGCCTCTCAAAAGAAACGCTGAAGAAAAAAAACTATATTAATATCCCATCCTAATCCCCAAAATCTCATTCATCTCAAAATCCAGGCTGAGACAATCAGTGATGCAAAAGCTCATATGTCCTCAAAATCTATTAAATCCAAAAGATCATGGTTCAGAAAGTTTTCACAATCGTCAACGACTTCGCCCCATCCCGTTGCATCAAAAAATACCGGCTTCCCACAAACTGGTAAAATTCGATCCCCATCGCCACAACGATCGGCCGCCGCGTCCGGGCAGGTGCTGCTCATTATAAAAATTTTAAAAACGATAGTATAACTGTTATGTTCGTGTGTTCAGCACAAACATACAACACCCGGATACCCGTTTCCAAATCGCTCCTGATTGATTTCGAAATTATCGTTAGTTTCCGATCATATTGATTGAAAAATCAATCATTTTCGGCGGAAACTAACGATAATTTCGTTTTCTGTCATTCGGTATTTGGAAATGGCCTGTCCCATATCGTACGTTTGTGTGGTAGTGTTACTGATAGAGAAAATAAAAGGCAACGAAGAAAACAAAAAGAAAGAAGACAACAGAAGGGAAAACACAAAGCACAAAACACCCGGTAATCAGTAAGCAGCGGAAAATAGTTAGCGATTAATAATCAGTAATTAATAATCCGCATCTCTTCACTACAGTTTCAGTATACCTACAGTATAAATAGAGTATACCCAAAGCATCAAACACAAAAACAGCCAATTGTTGAGCAAAGTGGCAGGGAAGCTGGCGCCTCCCATCCAATGCAACAATGGATGTACATAGGTTGCACCGCGGGCAACCATCCCAAACAGTTCTTTGGTAAAGCAGTCTTTCGAGGCAAATTGATATGCTCATCATTAACGCTTCATCCTCTTTTGTCATTTCGAACGAAGCGAAGCGCAGTGAGAGATCTGTCATCGAAGAATACGATGCGAAGTAAACGTTTCGAAGCAAACGTGTATTCTTATTGATCGGACAACCGGTCAGGTCAGGGTTCCGTTGGTGTCCCACATTCCGCGCCTGTCTCCACGAACCAGCTCCCACCCGAAAAATGCCATCAGGCCTTATTGCGGTGCGGCCGTATACCCCAATAAGGAAAGCATCTTATCCGCATACCTGGCGCCTAGCATCCGGTAACCTTCTGCATTGAAATGGAGATTATCAGACGCGTCGGTACACCCATCCGATGGTATGACATAGGCATTGGGTATCGTCTTTGGCAAGCTGGCAATGATCCGGTTCATGCTGGCGCATACCCCACCCTGATCGGCATGTACCACCTCACCAGCCAGCAAAGGCACCGATGCCGCATCGAGCTGCAGGTCTTTCACCAGGTTATCATACACCAGTTTCACCTTGCCGGGCCAGGTGCTGTCGTTGGTATTCGATTCACCCTGGTGCAGTAAGATCCCTTTGATAACCCCATCCTTTTGCGCCAGTTTCGCCATTGCTATCAACCGGCCATAAGGATTGCCGCCATACTCCGCCGCCATATTCTTGAGCCAGCCGGGCGCTGTGGATACATAAGAAGCATAATTATCCTTATCAAACAGCTCTATTTTGCAACCGCCTACAGAAACATTGATCACCCCTACTTTCACATCCTTCGGAAGCTTCGCGATCAGTTTCCTGCCAAAATAATCGACCGGGGTAAGACCCGTACGGCAGCGGCACAAGGGAGGCTGTGCCGTATACCACTGCCCCATCGTCCTGTTGAGGTTGGGGCAATCCACCGCTTCCATTACCCTGAAGCGGCTATCCACCGTCGTGTCCTGCGATTCAAATTTGGCATTGCCCTCCATGTTCGATTGTCCAAAGCACAAAAAAATATAAAAGCGGGGGTCCTGTGCGAAACCAGCTGCACTCATCAGCAGCAACGCCAGGAACAGAAAAATACGGATCGTCATTTTCATCTTTAGTAAGATTCACTATTTAAAATGTTGGGAATGTCCTTTTGTAAACACCGCATGATGACCCTTTACTTTGACGGTTGTATAAGCTGGTATTTGCCGCTCAGGTGCAGCAGGCTGAACAGGTACAGGAGTCCATCGTAATAGGGATCGAAATAGCCGTCCTCGTAAGGCTCCAGTTTGGCATTCCAGATCGCCCGCACAAAATCTATACTGTTGGGCTGCTTATTGATTAATGAAGCCGTGGCTGCCGTAGATACCAGTCCAATGGAATGCCGCAGCTTCTTTACACTGCCAGCCTGTAGTATAAAGTCCGGCCTGGAACCATCTACATTAAATTGGTCTTCGTAACTGTCCATACCCTTGGAGCGGAGAAATGCCTGGAAACGCCTGGCATAATCTTCCTGCCAGCTTTTGCCCTTACCAAACCATACATAGTCCATCGCAATATTCATGGGCACCCGCCAGGAGTCGTACCGGAAACCAGGCGGCATCCAGCGCGTAGGATGCGGCGCGCCGCTGAATTCCGTATAATCTGAATTGAGTCCCGTTACCGGATGACAGGCCCGGTGCAAAAATGCCCGCGAAGTGTCTGCGCAATCCTTATAGAATTGTTCATGCCCGTCTTTTGCATACAGGGCCCATGCCTCGTAGAAAGCGGGTAAGTGATAAGAGGGATCAGTCCATTTATAATTATCGCCTTCGGGTACAAACGTGATCTGCTTGTATTCCGTGTTGATGAGGTGGTAGATATTGCCCGTACCGTCTTTTTTCCACATCGCATCTAGTATCCGCCGCGCTTCATTATAATAATGAATGCCCGTATGATTGCCCCAGCGGTTGGCTGCAAACAAGAGACTGGTGATATAGTACAACTCACCATCCGAAGCCGAACCTTCTGAATTCTTTTTGAGCGTTTGGGGATTGATGCTCCAGGCAAAATAGCCTTCGCGTGGTCCGGTCTGGTGCTGCAGGTATTGCTTCGACCAGCGCCAGATACGATCAAACACATCTTTCTTATTCAGTTGCAAAGCGATCATCATGCCATAGGAAAGCCCCTCCGTTCTGGCATCATGGTTTTTAATATCCGATACATAGCCCATGGAGTCCCCTGATTCAAAGTACACCCTGTTGGGTCCTTCAAAAATATCGTAATAAGCTGTTTCAATTTTCTTGTCAATGGCTGCCTGGCTATACCCGGCTTCCCGGAAAAGGTTGCGATAAGTACCAGCCCCTTTCGACTTGTTGGATTGCCCCTTCAGCATAGTAGGGCTTAAGGCAAACAGCGCCAGTAAAACAGGCAGGCAGCGTATAAACCGGCTGCCGGAAGACAATAGGATACATTTCATTGCTTATTGATCATTTAAATATTTCCTGCAAAGTGGTAGCGAGGTATTGCTTACAATTCATCCAGGTATGGCCCCCCGGAACGATATAGCTTTTCACCCGGATCTTTTTCTCATTGAACAGCGCAATATTCTTTTTGACAGGCTCAAATAAAAAGTCTTCCGTACCTACACTGATCGTAAAGAGCTTTAGTTGTTGATTGATCTTATTGGCATCCGGCGACCAGTTGGAGAAGTTTTGCTGAAACTCTTCCGTGGCTGTGTAGGGCGCATAAGCAGCTATATAGGAAAACTTATCAGTATGGGTCAGGCCAATATTGAGCGTCTGCCCGCCTCCTACCGAGAAGCCGGCTATCGCCCGGCTCCTGCTATCTGCCGCCACAGCATAATTACCCTGGATAAAAGGAATAATATCATTGACGACATCCTTTGTAAAATCTGCCATTGGCCTGGGCCGCACATTGCCGTAAGGCATCACAATGATCATCGGTTTAGCAAGCCCCTTTGCAATAAGGTTATCTGCTATGAAATTGGCCTTGCCCACTTTCACCCAGGTTTCCTCCGTATCCGAACCACCGTGGATCAGGTAGAGGACAGGATATTTTACATTACCATGAGCATTATACCCCGGCGGGGTGTACACGAGCAAAGTACGCGTACTACCCAGCGTAGAGGAGGTATAATAGCGGTAGCTTATTTTACCATGCGGTACATTTTGCAGCGAATGAACAAGCGGCTGGTCACCGGGCACCTCCACAATGCTGCGCTTGAACCTTTCATTCGCAAAAATGTACGTATTGTTGGGATCCGCCAATTCAACATTGTCTACCACGAAACTGTAAGGGTAAATATCCGGTTGTACCGGCGGCACCGTTACACTCCAGATACCGGCCGTATCCTTTGCCATCGATACCGGCGCTTTTAAAAATTCTCCTTTCAGCGTTACAGCCCCTGCATTGCGCGAATAGTACCGGAAAGTGATGCTGTGGTCCGCATTTACTTCGGGTGAATTAATGGAGGGCGGCCTTTGTGCAGGGCTGGCAATACCTGCCAAAAGCAAGGCCGGCAATAGATATAACCATCGTTTCATCATTACTTAATTTATTGAAACAACAATTGCGCCGTGGCGGTTAAATACTTTTTCGTATTCATCCAGGTATGCCCGCCGTCTGTGATCAGGCTTTTAAAGCCTACCTTTTTAGCTTTCAGGAAGTCCATGAATTCAATCGTTGGCTTATACAAAAAATCGTCCGTTCCCACACTGATCCAAAGCAGCTTAAACCGCTGATTCGTGCTGTCGGGATATTCGTAGATGGGTTGATAACTGCGTTGCATTTCAGATGGCGACAGGTAGGCGCTATAACAGCATACCCAGGAAAATGTATCCGGGTTGCCAAAGGCAGCCCTCAATGTTTGTCCCCCACCACGGGAGAAGCCGCCAACAGCCCTGTTATCCTTATCCGGAATAGCCCGGTAATTCGTTTCAACATAGGGGATCACGTTTTTAATCAGATCATTCCCGAAATTCTTTGCCCTGATCAGTGCATCGGCTCCTTCCCTGGTAGAAGGGTCTCCTGGTTTGATGCCGCCTTTCTGTTCCGCGATCCTTGCCTCCATATTGCCATAAGGCATCACAATGATCATCGGCTTTGCTTTTCCTTCCGCAATGAGGTTGTCGAGTATGAAATTGGCCTTGCCTACTTTAAACCAGGTTTCTTCAGTATCTGTGGTACCACTGATCAAATAAAAAACTGGGTATTTTTTAGCAGCCTCTTTATCATAACCCGGCGGTGTATAGATCACCAAACTGCCCGTGGTCCCGGCAAGAGAAGGATAATATTCATAAGTGACCGCGCCATGCGGCACATCCCGCAGGGAATGGACCAGCGGTGTATCGCCCGGAATATCCACCAGACTGGCTTTAAACCGCTCATTCGGGAAAAAAGCCACGTTCGCAGGGTCCATTACCGTTATGCCATCTGCCAGAAAGCTATAAGGATAGATATCGGGCGGCACCGGACCTGTAGTGATGCTCCAGATACCCGCCGTATCTTTTATCATCGGCAACGGTCCTTTTTCAAATTGAGCGCTTAATTTTACGTCCTTCGCTTGTGGGGCCAGGTAACGGAAAGTAATTGTTTTATTGGCATTTACCTGGGGCGATAAGATCAATGGCCCTCGCGGCGGCTGGGCTGTAGCAAGCCAGGAAATACCCAACAGGACACTTAGTAAGAACAGGGGGGCGATCATTTTAGTATGCATGTTGATCGTTCTATTCGATTATTGACAGCAATCGTTTTCTGGTAGCATCATTTTCTGTTGTCAATGCAGCATGATGCCTGTACTTAAAATTATATGTTTTTAATACAAATACAGTGCTGATACTCAATTTGAGACGATTACTACAATTCACAGGCACAAACGAAGAAAAGACAGGAAGCAGATCGCAACTGTAAGCGCCTGGCGCGCAATTTCGCAAAAAATAAGAGGGATGAGAACACCCCCCTTTTATTGCTTGCTGTATGAGAGAATAAAAATAGTAGCAGGATTAGTTCTTAAAGATCAACCCGGCAAACTGCCTCAACGACCTTCTCCAGGTCTGCCATTCATGCGCCGTTCCAGGCGATTCATAATACACGTGTTTGATACCCGCTTTTTCCAGCGCTTCGTGAAAACTTTTTACGCCCGTATACATCCTTTCCGGCTCAGTAGTTCCAATGCTGATGTAGACCAGCTTTACTTTACTATTGAACCCTGCTGCATCTGCCCAGGCCCCGTTGTACATATCTTTGAGCTCACCGCCTTGTCTGAAACCTGCCCCGCTAAAGCCGCCGATATAAGCAAATTTGTCGAGGTTCGTCATCGTGGTCTGAAAGGTCTGGAAGCCGCCCATCGAAAGGCCGGCCATAGCCCGGTGCTCCCGGTCCGTGAAAGTGCGGAAGGTCTTATCGATAAAGGGGATCAGTTCTTTGACCAGCAGTTCGGGGAACACGTTGCCCGACATGAAGCCGGGGCCTCCAGCCGTTGGTCTCGTAGGGTCCGTAGCATATCCCCTGTCCATCACTACGATCATAGGTGTTGCTTTGCCTTCTGCCAGCAGGTTGTCGAGTATGAGGTCCATCTTCCCCTGAGTAGGCCATCCCGTCTCATCTTCTCCGGCGCCATGCTGCAGGTAGAGTACCGGGTATTTCTTGGCAGCGTCTGTATCATAACCCGGAGGCGTATATACATTGGCCCTTCGCCAGGCCTTGGTGATATTGGAGTAATAATTGACAGAACGTATCTGTCCATGCGGTACATTCCGGGCAGTGTAAAAACCGCCGTCCTTGTCGGGTATATCAATGCCGCTGGCCATTCGGCCCATTCCATAAAAAGCCTGACTGCCCGGGTCCACCACCGGAATGCCGTCAATCACCAGCGAATAATAATGAAAGCCTTCTACTACAGGGTCCGTGGTCAGTTTCCAATAGCCGCCCGTATCTTTTACCATATCGTACTTCTTCATCAGGTCGATCGTCAGCTTATCAGCCCCCGGCGCCTTGATGCGAAATACCACCCGGTTGTCGGGCAAAATTTGCGGATACTGAACGCCGGGAATATTGGTTGAAGCGGGCACACCATCCATCGTAAGTTGTGCAACGACTAATGGGTCGACGGGTTTGAACAGCAACTGCGAGAACATGTACAGGCCGTTCTTCCATACTTTGAAGTCGTGCACACCCGGTTCGATATAATAGATATGCGGCACCTGCCTGATATAAAGATAATCGTGCGTTCGTTTGCTGAACGTGATGAGACCATCACTGGCGCCGCAGGATATCCAGAGCAGTTTCAATTTGCTTTTGGCGGCTTCGGGATCAGGCACCAGTTCCTCGGGTATTTTGGTATTGGGGGCCGATGAAAAACCACCCACCCAGGCAAATTTATCGAGGTTGCCCAGGCCGAAGTTGAGCGACTGTCCGCCGCCCATCGACAAGCCTGCAATGGCGCGGTTGACCTGGTCTTTTTTTGCCGGGTATTTCTTCTCTATGAAAGGAATGAGGTCATTGAGCAGGTCCTGCCCGAAAGTGGTGAATGCCCGCACCTTGGCCGAATCGAAGATATTCCCTGTCGGCCGGTCGTCTTTCATCGCCCTTCCGTTGGGCATTACTACGATCATCGGCTCCAGCTTTTGCTGCGCATAGAGATTATCCAGGATCACCTGTGGCTGACCACCGTTCAGCCATTCTTTTTCGTCGCCCCCTATGCCATGCAACAGGTACAACACCGGGTATTGTTGTTTTTTGGAGAAACCCGGCGGGGTATAGACCAATGCACGACGGTTGGTCCCTACCGTTTTTGAGTGGTAACTGATCGTATCTATTTTACCATGTGGTATGTCTGTTCGAAGAGAGTCGAAACCCGGAGGAGCAAATTTGGTAATGTTTTGGGCAATCCCGGTTATACTGATTACTGCTGCGAGGGCGTACAATGAAAGCAATCGTTTCATACAAAATTCATTTTCGGTAATAATGCAATTAGCAGGCAGGTTTAAAAATAAGTGTTTCTAAGACAATTATCATATCCCGGACTACTTTGAGACGATTGAAACAGCCTGTATCTCAACGTCATTTCTAATACCTGCCGGTTCTTCTGCTATCCTGGCAGCAGGCAAGCTCATTTGTGCCAATCAGGGATACTACAAGAAAACCCTTACATGCATCAATATGGTTTCCTGTAGGGAGGCAAATGCTCCATATTTTGCCCCCCAAAAGCTTATGTCCCCATAGAGACAGTCTACACGAAATGGTACCCGTCCTTCCGAAAGAAGGAAATGCATATTTTGGTTGAGGTATATTGACAAATAAAAAGCTAATAGTGCGTATTTAAGGGTACTTTAGCGCACAAACACTCTTAATGCAGGTTGATATAGTTAAGCAATTACAGAAGAAACGGAAAAGTATTCTCGAAAAATGGATCAATAATCAACTTTCCAATGAAGCGCTCCGGGAAGACCTGATGAGCAATGATGAGTTGAGACAACAATCGGAAGAACTGCTGGGAGCGCTGATAACAAGTATTACCAATGACAACCTGACCGACATTGAATCGCCTGAGTTTGATGCAGTAAAGGAAATACTTTCCGGTATTTCTATTTCAAGGGCCAGGCAGGGTTTTACACCGCGTGAAACAGGTATTTATGTATTTAGTTTAAAAGATGCCCTGCAGGATACCATACAGGAAGAATTGAAAGATGATCCAAAATCATTGTATGTATGGGCGATCAAGGTCAACAAGTTAATGGACAATTTGGGAATAGTGACCTTCGAAACCTTCATTAAAGGACGTGAAGAAGTGATCCTGCGGCAAACAGATGAAATTACGGAGATCTCCACACCCGTCATCCGCGTATGGAAGGGTATATTGGCCCTCCCCATTATTGGCACATTAGACAGCGCCCGCACACAGGTAGTGATGGAAAACCTCCTCCAAACCATCGTGGAAAGCGAAAGCAGCATTGCCATCCTCGATATTTCGGGTGTGCCTGCCGTTGATTCCCTGGTAGCCCAGCATTTGATGAAAACCGTAGCTGCCACCCGCTTGTTGGGTGCAGAATGCATCATCAGCGGCATACGTCCTGAAATTGCGCAAACAGTTGTCCACCTGGGCATTGACCTGAATAATATTGTAACCAAGGCCACCATGGCAAATGCTTTACAATATGCATTTCAATTGATGCACCTAAGTGTACGAAAAGTGCAAAAAGAAATCTAAATAGACTGTACATAAAAACACTGTAGCATTTCCTCTACACAACTCCCACTGCATAATAATTTTTCGTGAAGGGATATATACCTAAATTAGCTGCCAAAATTATTGCAGGTTTATGAAGAGCGATATATCCAAATTGCTTCAAAAAAAGAAGAAACAACTACTGGAAGTATGGATGACCAAACAGCTTTCAGATGCATCATTAAGAGAAGATCTGATCACCAATGAACAGTTAAGTGAGCAATCCAATGAACTGCTGGATGCCCTGCTGGCGGCCATAAAGGATAAAAACCTGGCCGACGCAACAGACTCACCGGATTATGAAAAAGTGCGGGAAATACTTTCCGGCATTTCTATCTCAAGGGCAAAACAGGGCTTTTCACCGCGCGAAACGGGGCTCTACGTTTTTAGCCTGAAAGAAGCTTTGCAACATATATTGGAAGAAGAACTGAAGGATGATCCTGCCCTTTTGTATGCATCGGTACAACAGATCAATAAACTGCTCGACAGCCTGGGCATCATCACTTTTGAAACCTTTATTAAAGGCAGGGAAGAGGTGATCCTGCGCCAGACAGACGAAATTACAGACATATCCACGCCCGTGATCAGGGTATGGGAGGGTATATTGGCGCTGCCTATTATTGGCACCCTCGATAGTGCACGTACACAGGTAGTCATGGAAAACCTCTTGAGTGAGATCGTCACCAGCGGCAGCACCATTGCCATCCTTGATATTTCCGGCGTACCGGCAGTGGACTCCCTCGTAGCACAACATTTGATCAAAACAGTGGCAGCTACCAAATTGATGGGGGCAGAATGTATCATCAGCGGCATTCGTCCTGAAATTGCCCAAACTGTCGTACACCTGGGCATTGACCTTTCCAATGTAGTCACCAAAGCTACCCTGGCCAGTGCACTTAAGTATGCTTTTGGTATGTTGAAACTGGAAGTAAGAAAAATTCAGAAAGATAAACCTGTAGTATAATATGGACCGGATACCTATTCTCCGCATGGGGCAATTTTTACTGGTGACTATCCAGATAGATCTTTATGACAGATTGGCCACCAACCTGGAATCAGATCTTGTGCAAATGGTAAATAAAACAGAGGCTAAAGGTGTGCTGATTGATATTTCTGCCTTGTCCATTGTGGATTCCTTTATGGGACGCATCCTGGGTAATATCGGTAGCATGTCGAAGATCATGGATGCGGAAACTGTAGTGGTAGGTATGCAACCCGCCGTGGCAATCACCCTTATTGAGCTGGGCTTGGAATTGAAAGGCGTACATACAGCACTGAATGTGGAAAAAGGAATGAACTTATTGAAAGAAAAGATAATGGTTCTCGATGAAATAGAAGAAGATGAAGATAGTACTGAATAAGGACCTGATGAAAATAGAGAAAGAACAGGACGTGGTTCCCTTCCGGAACCGCGTAAAGGAATATTCAGTAAAGATAGGCATGAGCCTCGTGAATCAAACAAAACTGATCACAGCCGCGAGCGAACTGGTAAGAAATATGCTGAAATATGCGGGCGATGGCGTTGTATTGATAGAAGTGATCAGCCAGGGCAGAGACAATGGCATCCGGCTTACTTTTGAAGACAAGGGCCCAGGCATAAAAGATATTACCCTGGCCATGAAAGACGGCTACTCAACCGGCAAGAGTTTAGGTATTGGTTTACCCGGCACCAAACGGCTGGTAAATGAATTTGACATCAAGAGCACTGTAGGTGAAGGCACCACGGTTTCTATAATCAAGTGGAAGAATGGCTAACAGGCACCATGTATCGCTCAAAGCAAGTGACAGAAGTTATTTCGCCATTCTAAAGAAAGAGATCCACCAAATAGCGGTGAACGCCCATTTCAGCGAACGAAGGACCGGGGAGATAGATATCGTGGTGGCAGAAATGGTGACTAACCTGGTAAAACATGCAGGCGGCGGACATGTTTGGGTAAAGTTGGTACAGGAAGACAACCGCGAAGCGATCGAGATCATTAGCGTAGACAATGGCCCCGGCATGAAAGATGTTAGCCGCATGGTAGCAGATGGCGTTTCTACCAAAAACACACTGGGCCAGGGGCTCGGCGCTATGAAGCGTTTATCCGATACATTCCAGGTGTTTTCGCAAAAAGATTGGGGAACTGTTATTTTGACCCGCCTGTTCAAAGAGCCAATCGCTGTTTATAAAAAGCCCTCCAAAATAGAGATCAGGTCCGTCTTAATACCAAAGCCCGGTGAAGAAGTTTGTGGTGACGGTTTTTATCAATTAGTTACCCCAGAGTATGTGAAGCTTTTTTTGGGCGATGGGCTGGGTCACGGCCCGGAGGCAGCCAAAGCCGTAGAGCAGGCCGGGGAAGCCTTCCTGAGCTGTTCAGAACTGGCGCCATCGGAGATCATCCGCTTTATGAATGCGGCTGTTAAAAAAACAAGGGGCCTGGTGGGCACCGTGGCTGTCTTTGACAGGAAAGCTGCTAAATGGCGCATTTGTGGAGTAGGCAATATCAATACAAAATTTTCCAGCCCTACACAAGTGAAGAACCACCTGGCTTACAATGGTATCATTGGGTTGAATGTACCCAGAACATTGAATGACCAGGAGATTGATCATGAAAATGGCCAACTGGTCATTTTGAGCAGTGACGGGCTAAAAACAAAATGGGACATACTGAAATACCCGGGCATCGGGCGGTATGACCTTTCTATATTATCCGCTTCGCTGATCAAAGACTTTGCCCGTAATACGGATGATATGTCGGCTGCGGTATGTAAAATAAATTTGTAATCATGCATGAGCTTGCGCGGGTAACGCTGGAAAATGAAATGGACCTGATCCTGGCCCATAAACGCTCCATGAAATTGGCGGAACTGGCAGGTTTATCACTGTCGGCACAGACCACTTTTGCCACCGCTGTTTCTGAGGTATCCCGTGGTACCATAGAGAGCGGTAAAAGCGGGTGCCTGATCTTAAGTGTGGAAGCCGACCAGCGCGACAAGTATATCGTGGCTTGTTTGAAGGACGATCAACCCAATAACACCAAGCTGGGCGAAGGTTTTGAAAATGCCAAGAAGCTGGTTAATAAATTCAATATATCTACCGGGGGCACCGGCACTTCCATTGAGCTATTCTATTATGTGTCCCCCCCTTTCAGGATAGACATTTACAAGGTAGACGAATGGCGCGCTTTATTCCGCAATGAACCGCCCATCTCCCCTTATGAAGAATTGAAACGAAAGAACGAGCAACTGCAGGATCTTTCGGAAAAGATCAAAAAAAGTGAAGCCCAGTACAAGACCCTCACGAATGCCTTACCCCTGATTATTTTTTCACTGGATGTAAACGGCCAACTGCTTTATGCCAATGAGTGGTTGTATAAGTATACTGGGTTACGGCCTGAGACGCTGAATAAGGACAAATGGAAAAGCATTGTACACGCTGATGATTATGATTCTTTTTCCGTGTTGTTAAAAAACCATATCACAAAGGGTGCCACCACTATAAAAACCCAATCGAGGTTAAAGAATAAAGCCGGCGATTTCATATGGCACCAGGTTTCCCTCTCCCCTTTTAATAATGACCAGGACGAACTTCAATACTGGATTGGCTTTATCGTGGACATTCACGCACAAAAGGTTTTTGAAGAGACCCTAAAGGACAATATAGAACTGAAGCAAACCCAGCAGGAGCTGAAAGAGCACCAGCAAAAGCTGGAAGATTACGTGAAAGAATTGAACAGAAGCAACCATGAGCTGCAGCAATTTGCTTTTGTAGCCTCTCATGATCTGCAGGAGCCCATACGCAAGATTTTATTTTACAGCGATTACCTGTTGAAGCGTTTTGAAGGCTCCCTGGATGCTAAAGCCATTGAATATTTACGGCATACCCAATCCGCCTCCAACAGGATGCGCAACCTGGTACAGGACCTGCTGGCTTTTTCACAGATCACGAAGGAACAGACGCAGCAGCAGCCCGTAAACCTGAACCAGGTAGCCAATGATGCGCTACAGGACCTGGAGATGGTGATTGCAGAAAAGAAAGCGAGCTTACATATCCAGGAGTTCCCACCACTCATTTATGGAGATACGCGGATGATGTTGCAACTGTTTGAGAATATCATTGGTAATTCGCTCAAATACAGCAAGCCTGCGGAGCCGCCTGTTATTGCCATAAGCTGGGAGCAGAAAGACGATGCTATTGAAATTGCTTTCAAAGACAATGGCATTGGGTTCAACGAGGTGTACCTGCCTAAGATGTTTACCCTTTTCCAGCGTTTGCACTCACAGGAAAAATACAAAGGGACCGGGCTGGGCCTGGCTATTTGCCATAAGATCGTTGAAGTGCATAAGGGTAAGATGTGGGCAACCGGCGAGGAAGGGACGGGAGCCGTTTTTTATGTATCGCTTCCTTTAATGGGGGCAAGCAATTAATTGTATGAGTACTTGTAAGATCCTTTTTGTTGATGATGATCCCGAAGACCATGCCATTTTTAAAGATGCCATGGAAACAGTAGAAGCAGGTGATATTATTGAATATGCCGGCAACGGGCTGGATGCCCTGAAGTTTCTCGAAAACGATTATAAATCAGGTAATCTCCCCGCACTGATCATTTTGGATCTGAATATGCCCATGATCAATGGCACCCAAACACTGGAAATAGTAAAAAAGGATCCCCGCTTCCAGGATATCCCGGTGATCATCTATTCCACCTCCGTCAACTCATTTGAAAAAGACAAATGCATGTTGCTGGGTGCACATTCATATATTACCAAGCCTGTTTCGTATACCCAATACATTGAAACGGCAAAGGTTTTCCTGCATTTTTGCTCTCCTTCTAATTAAATGTCCATCCAGTAAGCCTTTACACGATAGTCTGGTACCCAAGCCTGTAATCCCGTAAATGCTTCTTCAGCTTTCCATACTCCTGGCCGGTTTCACAATATTTTTCTTCGTGGAACTAAATGTAACCCGGAAACTTATATTTCGTTACTTTATACTCCTTAATAAACGATCATACCTCAATGAATAAACTGATCCTTTTTTGCTTGGTGTACGCTACGCTAAACCCGGAGTTGTCAGTAGCCCAACAGCCCAAAGCCAAGGGTAAACCCACCTTCACCAATCCCCTGGCCGTCGACTTCGGCGATCCCTATGTATTGCACGTAAAAGGCGACAAATACTACATGTATGGTACCGGCGCCGGCGCAAAGAATGGCTTTTCCGCTTATTCCTCCACCGACCTGGTAAACTGGAAACCCGAAGGACAAGTGTATTTCCACGATAATAAGAACGGCTGGAGCGATCCACGCGCTGCCTGGGAGGGTGCTTACTGGGCGCCTGAAGTGTATGCTGTAAATGGCAAATTCTATATGTTCTACAGCGCCCAATGGAAAGAAAACCCCACAAAGGAGCTGGAGAACTTCCGCATTGGTGTGGCAGTGGCCGATAAACCAACCGGCCCCTTTATCGATCTCGCTGATAAACCAGTATTTGATCCGGGCTATCCCATCATCGATGCCGATGTATTATTTGATCAGGATGGAAAAGTCTATCTCTATTATTCACGCTGCTGTTACAAACATCCCGTAGAAAGCGAAGTGGCCACCTGGGCAAAAAACAAAGGTTGGTACCAGACAATTGAGGAAAGCTGGGTATATGGTGTCGAACTCAAGCCTGATTTCAGTGGCGTGATCGGTGAGCCCGTATTGTTATTGCGTCCGCCCGTAACCATGACAGATAAACAATCCGCCTGGGAAAGCCGTTCCGTTACCTCAAAAGAAGTCAACCGCCGGTGGACCGAAGGCTCTGTGATCTTTAAAAAAGAGCAGACTTATTATATGATGTATTCTGCTAACTATTTTGGAGGCAAAAATTATGCAGTAGGCTATGCCACTTCTACCAATCCGCTGGGGCCTTTTACCAAGGCCGCCAATAATCCTGTGCTGGAAAAGAACGTGGAAAAGGGAGGCGTCGTAACAGGCACCGGTCACAATAGTATTGCGTACTCACCCGATGGAAAAGAGATGTTTTGTGTGTATCATGGCCGCACGGCCGGCACCGGCGATAAACGCGTGGTGTTTATCGACCGCATGAAGATCCTGAAAAACAAGCGGCTGGTAGTGGAAGGACCTTCCACCAGTCCACAGCCCATGCCTTCCGGAACTTCCACAAACCCGTAAATTTATTATATTCACCGATCGTATTACCGTAACAACTAATCCAGCAAGATTACAACGAGAAACGTTTCCTGCAAAAACAACGAAAGCATTATGAAAAAGAACAGCTCCTGCAGCATTGGCCGATCCATGATGAGCATTGCATGGATCATTCCGGTTTTAGTAACCTCCTTTCATTGTTCACAAAAACCCATTAGCTCCTCAGCTGCACAAAGGGATACCACCGCAGTAATAGCCGGAGAGGTCTTTAAACCGCGCTACATTAAAAAGACCATGCAGCTGGTTACCGATTGGCAACTAAAGCACCCAAAGCATACACCCACTGACTGGACCAACGGCGCCTTTTATGCCGGCGTGGTAGCAGCTTATAAAACCACCGGCTCACGAAAGATATTGGATTCATTGATGGCCCTGGGCCAACGCACATCCTGGCAACCAGGTCGCCGCTATGACCATGCCGATGATATCGCCATTTCCCAAACCTATATCGACCTGAGCCGCATCAAAGGCAATCCCGAAATGATCCGCGCAACCATCGATACCGTACAAAAACTGCGTACCGTACCCGGACCCGAATCAAGGAAGGGCCTGATGTGGTGGTGGTGTGATGCCCTGTTTATGGGACCGCCCACCATTGTAAAACTGGGCGTTGACTTGAAAGACCCTTCTTATTTTGCCTTGAATGATTCCCTGTTCAAACAAACCTACGACCTGCTCTACAACAAAGAGCAACACCTGTTTGCCCGTGATGCCGGCTACCTGATCAATGCCGCCGGCGAAGGCAAAAAAGAAGCGAATGGTGCCACCATATTCTGGTCAAGGGGCAATGGATGGGTAATGGGCGGTCTGGTACGCATTATGGAAGAGTTGCCAGTCAATTACACTGCCCGCCCATTCTATGAGCAGTTATATAAAGAGATGTCAGCGAAAATAATTTCCCTGCAACAAGCCGATGGATTGTGGCGGGCCTCCCTGCTCGATCCGGCTTCCTTTCCGGGCGGCGAAGGCAGCGGTAGCGGTTTTTACTGTTACGCCTTAGCCTGGGGTATTAACCACGGTCTGTTGGATAAAGCAACTTACGAGCCTGCAGTACGCAAAGCCTGGGTGGGACTCAATACCCTTGTATCACCCGAAGGACGCGTAGGCTGGGTACAACCCATTGGCGCCGATCCCAGGAGAAATTTCAGTGCCGAAAGTTATGAAGTGTATGGCGCTGGCGCCTTCCTGCTGGCGGGTTCGGAAGTCATTAAATTAAAATAATGCTGTAGTACAAAACTTTATACACCAGCTAATCAAGCTTACAAAACAGGCAGCCTCCAAAGAAGCTGCCTGTTTTTTTTTGCCTGCACACCTGAGGGAGCAAATAAATGCATCAAACTTATGGTTGTATCCAGGCGTCCTCATAAGCATTCTTCATGATGCTGGTATAGAACGTAAATCCGTCATTCAATGCATTAATAAAGAATACCAGTTCTACATCGCCAGGGAATTTCATGATCAGCGTTTGCAAACCCGGGTCCGGATTATCAGCCTTGCTATTGCTATTGGCATCATTCATCAAAGCCCCGTCTTTACCGTAGGATTGTCCCTTGCTGGTATTGGGTCCATCTTCTGCATCCAATCCATAACGGTTGCTGAGCATTACCTCCTGCTGTGCCTTGGTAAGGATCTTTTCAGAGTGGAACACATAAGCCATTACTTTCGCTACCTGGAAAGCCGACATATAGTATCCCCCACCACCAGCAACCAGTTTCCAGTCACTGAGTCCCGCCCCTGCAGTACCCGCTGCTGTTTCATTATACATCAATGTCACAGTAGCCCTGTCTTCCGGCGTACAAAGGATCAGGCCGGCTTCAGACGGAGTGAATACCAGGTTTTGCATCAGCTGCGTATAACGCACCGCCAGGTATTCAGCAAAGTTAGCCGTGTCTTTATTAGACAGATTGTAGGACTCCGTACTAAGTGCACCTGCCTTGTCATTGATATAGGTGAACATAATACGGAAAAGCGCAAAATTCACATTGCTATAATTGTATCCCTTTGCTTCGTTTACTACACCGGCTGCAATACATGCTTTTAAGGAGTTGTAATCAGTAGCATACCGGATATCATCTGTTGTGAGGCCCGCTTTATGCGTAAGCAACTGGTGAAAAGTGATGGACTTCACCTTATTGCCCAGGGCCCAGGATTTGGGCAGCCATTTGTAAATGGAATCTTCCAGTTTGATCTGTTTGTAATCCAACAACCGCATAGCACCAACCGCAGTAAGCCATTTGGTCACACTGGCGATATTCATTTCTTTATACACACTGTGGGGAATGGCGCCGTCCTGGCTCATGCGGGCGAAGCCCCTGGCGGCACTGTCCGCCCATTTGCCTTTGTGATTGATCATGAAAGTATAACCGATACTTCTCTTGCCCAACGAAGTAATAATATTCTTTTTAAACTGTTGCGGACTGAAAACCTTATCGTTCGATTGTTTATCATCGATCGTTTTTTTCTTACAGCCTGTCAGGGCAAAGATCAGCGCGATGCTGGCGATAGCGAGGAATTGATTTTTTGTGTTCATGGTTTGGTAGCTTTTTGATTTGTGAGATCAAAACTACCAGGCTGCGGCAATCTTTAGGGGCTGGTTTAACGAATGGGGTATTTCATTTTACGGATGAAAGCTGCGGCTATCGGGAGGATGCATTTCGGGTAAGAAACACGATTGTCAATCTTGTCAAGAATTTCAATTCTTATTCTATCAGCATTTGCAATAGAATCCTTAGCAATAAAATCGATAGCTGATGAAAAATGTCGGAGTACTAAAGGATCCCAAACTATTGGCTTATTTGCCATTCAGCCAATTTTGGGATTGTATTTTTACCTGGTCGTGAGTAATAAACTGGCCCTCGTTAATACGCGTCATTGCTTCTTCTAACTCTTGATTGTATTCTTCAATTGTTATAGGAGTTGCATCTTCTTTCAGTTCGACATAATGTTTTGCGACTGACAAAAGAGATTGCTTCTCTCCTGCTGATAGGAGAAGCCAATATCGATTAAATTCTGTATCTAAAGATTGGGCTCCCATTTAATCTTAATTTTATCAAATTTACACTTTTGAGGTAAGGCACAAAACCAATGACATTCAGATATGATAGGCTTTAGAATTACAAAACGTGTGAATATAGGGCTCCTTAGTAAAGAATTGATGCTCAAAATGTCTAGCCTAAGTCAGCCCCGCCTCACAAAACAATGATAGCCAATCGGTTAATCTAGCTCCGAATATTTACTTAATTAAGCTCATTGAAAAATAGCAAAAGCTTCTATATCGGGCAGCACTATTGGTCATCAACATTTATTCTTCCACTTCAGCCTCAATGGTCCCTGAAGACCCGTCCGGCGGATCCTCATTCAACTGCTGGATCTTTATGTTATCGATTTCCCGCAGCAGGCCTGCCAGGTCAATTCCTCGTTCTCTAAGGGTGATCTTTGCCAGTTCATCAGGCAGGCATATCGAAAATTTTGAAAACCAGCTGGCCTTCATAATCGGCATTATTCTTTGCTCCAATTCCTTTTCTGATAAATTACTCAAGGAAAGTAAATAGTCTATGATCTGGTCGCCAGGGGTCGGTCTTTTTATATCTGTTTCGATGGTAACAAGTTGATAATCGGAGGAGGCACGAATATTGAGTTCAGCTTTCAATAGGAATGCAATGGCCCGGTTGATCTTATTGCCGCAAAAAGTCCATAGGTAAAACTTGCCACCACCTGGTGAGGCGTCGAGAGTCCAGGTATCGCCATTCCAACCCAGGCTACTGTGCTGGTTAGCTTCCTGCCTCATGACTAATGCTCCCCGGGGATCCAAGAAAGCAAGCGGCTTTCCTGCGACAAGTAGTCGGCCGATCTCTTGAGCCAGTTCAAATGGCACATCCTTGCTTCTCATATTGGTCCAATGGGGAGCACTGCCCGATTCATTCCTGCTGACCAACACCTGTTGGGCCTCGTGATCAATCTTTTTGGCTTTCCATTCTATGCCCCCGAGCACAAATACAAAAGGGAGTTGTTGGATCCTCATGAAATCAGCATCCAGTGTGCCTACGAGTTTCTTGCCATCTACCACATCATACATGATACCGGTATCAAAAATGGCAAACAGCCGCTTACCGTTGGCGCGTAAAAATTCCTTTTCTGCTTTATCACCTGTCATTATTGTCTGCCCGTGGATATAGCGCAGCAGATCTTCTTTGACCATATAAGCGATGAGGGTATCGAATTCTCCGCGAGTGATTTCGGCAAAGCAAGCAGCTTTGGAAAGAATTGACCACATCTGATCAGGAGTGGCGCCTTTTTTCTGCAGGCAGATACAAATGGTTTGATGTGCCAAAATATGAAACGACCTTTTGGGAAACAGTATCTTTTCAGACTGATGATCCAGGCCGAGGCTAACGCAGCCAGCCAATAAAACGAGCTCTTCAGCTTCGGTACAAAAACCGCGGAAAAACTGTTTCATTCCCTCCCTGCGACCAGTACGGCCGACACGTTGCAGGAAAGACCCCGAGCTATTTAGATCACCTACCTGGATCACCTGGTCCAGATCGCCGATATCAATACCTAGTTCCAGTGTTGAGGTACTTATAATGGCATTGAGTGATGACTCTGAAACCATTTTAATGGAACCTTCTGCATCCTCACGCAGTCGTTTACTTACTGAAGAATGGTGCGTTTTCACCTTCACTGGTATCCGACTTTGGGTGAGTTGGTTAAGTTCGTTGATGCGTGTTGCAGTATTTTCTGTGGCGCTACGGGAACGTTCAAAAACAATACTTTTCTTATTAGGCAATAACCGATAGATCCGCTGGTGCAGGCTTGAATCTTCCTCGTCAATGAACTCAACGAGGAAATCGCGTTCTTTAGGAGTTGAGCGGTTAGCTTTTATGGGGATACCGCCTGGTCTATTAGCCGTAAGCCACTGCAACAGCTCATCGGGATTACCGATGGTAGCGGTGACAGCAACGCGTTGCGGTATTTTGCCGATGCCTTCCCCAATCCGTTCGAGCAAGGCCATCAGGTGAGCGCCTCGCTCGGTCTGGGCAAAATAATGCGCCTCATCAATGACGATGGTTTCCAGGTTCGCAAAGACCTGATGCCAGTTGGCCTTGCAGAGTAGTATCGCTTCGATCGATTCAGGGGTGGTAAGCAGTATCTGTCCTGGGTAGAGCATTTGTTCCACCTTTTCTCCCTGACTTACGTCACCGTGCCATTTAAACGCCTCCACGGAGCATTTCTTTGCGTATGTTTCGACCCTGATAAAAAGATCGTTTAACAGGGCTTTGAGCGGAGCAATGTACAGGATGCGGTAGCCAGGTGTCTTCGTGCCGACTATCCTCGTCAGCAATGGAAACAGCACGGCTTCTGTTTTACCACCCGAGGTGGGCGCCTCTATGATACAACTGGTGCCTTTGAAGATAGGCTGAAAGGCAGCTTGCTGGATCGGGGTCAGTTCATTCCATCCCTTGTCTTTGAGGTAGTCGCGCAGCCTGGGAGGTAGTTGATTGATGGACACCATATCTTATTAGTTAGCATGAAAGGCACTGGGTAATGTGATGTCGGAGCTTGTTTTTTTCAGAAACTGGGACAGCGACACTCCTTTATTTTCTTCACAGAGATCGAGCATTTGTATGAACTCCCTGAGTATGGGTCTTGGTTTGCGGTCCACACTTTCATCGCCAAACAGGGTCCACTCCTGGATCAGTTGAGAGATGGATGCATCATCTGCAAATTGCTGAGCGTCCCAACTGTAGGCAATACCGTAGAGGTCCCTGATTTTCAGGACAACGCTATTTAACCTTTGTGGGTCAAGTGATTCCAGGCTGATGATCGGTTGGCGCATACTAACAAAGCTCTGGTGAGTAAAGGGCGTCATGACCCTTTCGGCCAGTGCTTCATAACTCCGGAGGCCGTAACGCTCATCTTCAAAGAATTCATCAGTTCCGGTGAAAATGAGTAAGCAACCAGGTAGTGCATTTTTGCCGGCTTCATCGATCAGCAGGCGTAATGTTTCCAGGGCCTGTTCTCGTTGGCGTGCATGGGGAAATTTGCGTACCAGCTCTAATTCATCTACCAGCAGCAGCAAACCCTTATAGCGGGCACCGCTGATAATTTCCAATATAGCCCGCATCCTTGCAAAAACATTATTGGGTTCAAGGTATCCCTTAACACCTATATCGCGCAGGGCTTGTGCGGACAGAGATCTGCTACCTGTGATCCAGGCCACGGCATTAGCGGTCTGTTCCAGATTACCGCTGACTTTGCCTTCATAAAAGGCGCGCAAGGCCTGGGAAAAGCCTGGTTCAATGCCACTCAGGTTGGCAAGTTCTACTTCGATCGTTTTTTCTACGGCCCGTTTGAGAGCATTCCTGCTATCCGGGTAGGCTGGTACGATGCCTTCAATTTTGGCAGTTTTATTATGAACATTGAGTAGCCAGGACTCCAGGATATCAACCAGTGCACTGGAATCTGTTTTTTCCGGCGTGCGTAATCCGGCGATCATGCCGGAGAAAAAGACGGGCAGGTCTGATAACGGTTGATCATGGCTGATATTCATGAATGACACGGCAAATTCATTGTCGATCGCGAATTCTTTGAGCCAGGAGCAGAGGAAAGTTTTGCCTGAACCATACTGGCCGCGAATAAACTTAAAATGAGATTTGGAGCTATTTACCTCCAGCAATATTTCTGAGAGGTGAGTTTTGGCGGTCTGTTGGCCCACCATGAGCAAACCGAGATTGTTTTTGGGTACCACTCCATGACGCAAGGCATCAATAATATCCCTCGCACACTTTTTTTCCAGCACTTGGTCATCCACGCTTTCACTGCTTGTCCATTGATAAATATTGGTATTCTGCACGCTTTTGATCTGAACTGGTATCTTCCCATCTCTTTTAAGTTTGGCCATTAATTCTGCCATATGGGCTTTGTGTAAAAACCAGCTCAGCTTGTGTTTGGCTACAATTCTTTCCAGGTCCTGTTCTGTAATGGATTTTGCTTCTTTGAGAATGGCGAGGATAATTTTCTCTTCCTGATTGAGGTCTGGGAATTTTGCGTGGATGTCATCAAAATTGGGTGGCAAGGGAACTATTTCATGGTTAAGGGCAATGAATTCGGGCTCCTTTGGTTCTGCAGAAGCAGTTGTCGATGGCAATATAGGCTGGTTGGCTTCAATTTCACTGGGCGCAGCCAGCACAGGTGGCACATAATCAAGGATCCGATCAATTAACTCCTGTTTGGATCCGGAGATCTGCAGGGCGAACTTCCGACATAACTGAGCGATATCGTCTTTGCGAAGATGATTAAATGCTGATCTTTCAGAAAGATAACTATCCACAATCCGCTTTACTTTTTCTTCTTTGGAACCAGATGTCATCAAGTTACTCTGGGACAGGATATCGTAAAGTTGTTGACCCGTAAGGCTGAGTAGTATTTTACTATAAATTTCAGCACCCATTTCGCGGAGTTCGGGTGCAGGGGAAATTATCGGTTCCTGTTGTACAGCTGGCGCCGTCACAAGGTCCAGATGCTGGTCAAAAAACTGGAGGATGTTGGCAATGACAGCGCTTTTTACGCCACTGATTTGAATAGCTGAACGGCGGCAGAGTTCGCGCAAGCTATCCAGGTGCAGTTGGCCCAATACCTCGGAAGGAGGGATGAGACTATTAAGTATCCGATCGATCATTGCGTCCTTGGTCCCACTAACATTGAGAGCGTAGTGGTTCAGGATCAAGGCGAGATCTTCCCGGCTGAGGCCGGCCAGTAATCTTTTGTAAGAACTATCCATGATCTCTATACCGAATACTTTTCTGATCTGTTCGGCTACTTCGTCTGCCATCACATAACGGTTGTTGCTGGTCATTATAATTCCCGTAGCTAACAGTGTATTTCTGACCAAGTAGTATTCCTGTTCCAGGTCCCAGAGTCCAATGATGGAATCGTCATGCATCAGGGTAAAATGCTCCCGGTCCCAGATTCCCAGTTCATATTTAAGCAGCTCCAATATTTGCGATTCATTTTTGTCAATCAACCCGTCGTTTTCCCAGGCTTTCTTGAGGATCTTAGTATAGAGTACCGGGTTTTTCTCGGAAGTCACCTTGCTTTGAGCTGCGCGGGCAGATTGCTCTTTGATATACTCGAGTACACTGGCCCGAAAGCCATCTATATCAACGGAGCAATCGGGCGCCTGCAAGATCAGGTTCAGCATGGCAAAAGTAGGTGGCTTGCCATACAAGACCCTGCTTGAGATATAGGACTGTGAACTTAATGCCGATATGATCTCTTGTACGATTACTTGCTGAGGCAGCCGTAAACTGATAGCCTCATCAATCTTATCTGCGGAGATTTGGTCTAACACTCCTGTGTCATAGGTTTCTAAAATCTGTAATAGTTTCATGTCAATCGTTATGAATTACTTTAATAATAGTATTTCTGGTCTGATAGTTTAGGACCAGTAACATCAAAGCTGGATAGCGAGCGGTTTGCAAAAAGGATGAAGATATCTGCATGCCAATATAACTGGCAAATGGTTCGACGGTTTCATAGTCAAAAGGATTTAATGGTTATCTTACAAGGTAAGTAATTAAGCACTATATACAATCCTATACTTATTACCAGGAGCATGGTTTTTAATAAATGATTTAAGTCAACAGGTCAGCCTCACGGCAGACAAAAACAGCCATCTTGGCCTAAAATGGCCAAAGTGTATGGGTGCACCTGGTATAACATCCCTGATTATGTAGGACTGATAGCCATAGCTCTTTTGTCGCACCCAACACTTTTTAAACGTGTTAAAAAACATATAGTTAGGAATTAATTATCGGGTATTTACACCCTTATGTTCTCCAATAAACCAGGACGCCAGCCAGGCCGTAAAAGTTCCAAAAAGGCCCACGCCCACTGTCATGAGGGCCATGGCGATCAACCTGCCTTCCGTGGTAACCGGAAACCTATCACCATAACCAACAGTAGTAATGGTCGTATAGGCCCACCAAATGGCATCCTCCGCTGTTTTGATATTGCTGTTAGCATCTGTCTCTACCTGTAATATGGCAATAGAAGAAAAGATGATCATCAGGACTGCTATTATTGAGGCCGCTGTTAACGTGCCCTGCGTTCTTCTTTTGAAAATATGCTGCACCAGGAGCTTTGTAGAGCGGAAAGCGCGAAGTATTCTAAACAATCTGATCAACCTGAACGCACGGCCAACACGCATGAAATCCAACATAGGGATACTGGATACAAGATCAATCCATCCCCATTTCATAAATTTCAACCTGTTGTCAGCCTGGTAAAGACGCTTAACAAAATCAACCAGAAAAACAACACAGATAATATTGTCGATCAATAATAGAAGGCGCGATACTTCTTCCGGAAGCTTTAGGAAGGTATCGAACATCAGTGCCAGCAGCACGTAAATCGATAATACGATGATAAGCAGGTTTAGAAGACCTAACTTTTCTTCAGCGGGATTTTCTGCGGTTCTCATTTAATAGTGTATGGATGGTCTGGCCACGCCAGTTTTGGTTATTAGAAGCATAAAGGACTGATCGCATAAAGGCTCAAAATACACCGAAGACACTTCACAAGCTTACGCAAACCCGTAGCCAACAGTGATCCTGTTCAACGGTCAGTAGGTTGGTCCTGTAACTGACCGGACACAATACCCGGCTTGATGTATTTATCGATCATATAGTCTGTGATCGGCTTTAGACGCCGGCCAATGACCACCGGATGTTCGCCGGCGCACGTAAAAAACTCCAACTTATTATTGATCTTAGAATACCATACCCATCCTTTAGCACGATTGGTAATCGTATCGGGCTGTGTGATCTTCCGGAAGTTTTTAACCAACAAGGTATCTAATGCTACTACCAGTGTATTGGGTACCTTCTGGTTGCAAGGCACTGGCTGGTAGTGATCACCCGCCCAGTACATACAACCTCCATTGGGAGCAGCGCCCATAGTATAACTCCCTTTATCCCATGTCCCAAAACCTATTATCCCTGCCAACAGTAGCAGCAATCCTCCCACCAGTGCATTCCAATAGCGCCATGCCGGCAATACTTTAAGAACGCTTGCTGTGTTCTCCGGCACAGAGGTTGCCTGCTCTTCTTCCTTCCTATCAGTTTCAGTTGTCTGCACCGGTTTGCCTATCCCAAAAATGTCTCCTTTTGCAATCAGCTTCGAGCTTTGTTGTTCCGTAACGAGTTCGTCTCCAACCGGCTTGTTAATTCTACTTTCCGATTCAGTTATGGCATTGGGACCATACCGTCTATCGAATTCAAATGGCCTATCGTGGTAATCGATCAACCAGGCTAACAGTAAGATATTCTTCTCTTTCGTCTTTATGATACCACCACTTTTCAGGTAGTTGAGGATAGGCTTAAACTTATCAATATCACATTGTTCGATGATCTGTAAGCAGGTTTTTGATTCACTTCCTTCTACAAAAAAGTCTCTAATAGCTTTTTCATCCTTTTTAAGAAACCTGTCCCTGCATGCACGTATACATTCCTTTTTCAGACCAGCGGGTGTGGGGTTGATAAACGCCGAAGGAAGACTACCATCAACTACCTTTTGCTGATATGCTTCAAGTATCAGCTTCTCATAATTATCAAAGTCTATAATCATAACACGAGATTAAGTAAACGGAATTATCGGAATCAACCCGGCATTCCCGGAACTCCGAATAGAATAGCAGGAATTACCAGAATTAACGGAATCATCTGTCAATCAGCCTCTTACTCACCTCTATCTTCGTTCTGTTATCAGACAATCACCTCCATAGCTAAGAGGTACACTGTACAGATCTGATCTCACTCCGGGCAAAGAAAGCGGAAGTCAGTAATTGGCTTGGGAAGCGATTATCAGCTTCCGCAATCTACGCCCACTCTTCCCAAAACAAGCAAGAAGCGCTTCTTCACCGATCTGCATTCCGCAGCTGGATGCCCCGCACCCGGTTGCTTTTTATCAACATTCAAAATTTCAAACAATGTTACCTTTTATTCTTGCAATATTCTGGGCATTCGTATGTCCCAGCCATACCAATACAAACCATAATCACAATCCTAACAGCGGCCAGGTTACCACCCTGGATGATGGTGACACAGGCGGAGAGAACGGTCCCATTCCCACCAAACCGCCCAAACCATAACGTTTGAACCCGTAAGGCAAGCCATCACTTGCCTTACTTTTTTCTTAACGCCGGTCAATAATTCTTTACTGATAATTTCTAAAAGCTCTATTTTTAAGAGAAATACTCTTTAGTGCGAGTCTTACCCATCTACCTGCCAATACTGCTTGCCTGCCTTTATGCCTGTAAAAATAAACAAGAGCCAAGACCTGATTTACGGTTTTCCGTATTCGACAAAGCAGATTCCTTCTACAATATCAACAAGTACGATTCTGCCTTCTATTATTATAACGCCATCGCGACCAGTTCTAAAGACAGTCTTCTGATTGCAACGGCTTATACCGACATGGGTGTCATCCAAAACCTTGAAGGAGACTATTACGGAGCCCAGGAGAGTTTACTAACGTCTCTCCCCTATCTTGATGAACGCAAGGAGGCACACCAATATTGCCTGCAATCTACTTACAACGAGTTAGCCGTCAGCAGTCAACACCTGAAAAACTATACTGCAGCCATCGATTATTCCAAAAAAGCGCTGCCATTCGCCGTCAATAAGGACTATCGTATCATGATGTTAAACAGCCTGGCCCTCACTTACCAAAAGAAGGGTAATTATTTGCAGGCCGACAGCTTATACCTGATCATTCTTGACTCCATTAAAAGTAATCCCAAAGAGTACGCCAGGGTATTATCGAACCAGGCCCGAACCCGGTGGCTACAAGATCATCACTATCCCGCAGGGCCTGACCTTTTTCGGGCATTGGCTATCCGGGAAAAGATACCGGATGATTGGGGGGTGAACGCAAGTTACGCGCATTTGACAGATTATTATACTGATACCCACCCGGACTCGGCCTTGCATTTCGCCAGGAAGAGAGATACCCTCGCACAAAAACTTAATAGCAGCGAAGACCAGTTGGAGGTACTGGACAAACTGATGATGCTGAGTCCCCTGGAGCAGGTAAAACAATACATTGTTCGCTACCAACATTTAAATGATAGCATTCAAACAGCCCGCAATGCTGCCAAAAATCAATTCGCATTGGTGCGGTATGAGACAGAAAAGAACAAAGCCGATAATCTCCAATTGCAAAAGGACAATACGCGGCAGCAGATCATTCTCTGGTTGACGATCGCTTTTTTTGTAATTGCCGCCGTCATTGCCGGTATCGGATACCGCAAACGGAAGCAGCAAATGGAATCAGCATCGCGCCTCGCCCTCCAGGCGCAAGAGATCAAAACCTCACAGAAAGTGCATGATGTGGTAGCTAATCGCCTATACCGTATCATGACAGATATCGAACACAAGGATACGATCGATAAAGAACCCTTGCTCGACGAGATCGAAGACCTCTACGAGCGATCGAGGGATATTTCTTATGAGCGCCCAAAAACACCGCGCCAGGATTTTCAAAACACCATCTCCGGGATGCTGAAAGCATTCGGCAGCCAAACCACCCATGTGTATGTAACGGGCAACAGCCAATCCCTTTGGGATCGTATCACACCCCAGGCGCAGCTGGAAGTAGAACAGGTGCTACAGGAACTGATGGTGAATATGAAGAAACACAGCAAGGCGGAAAATGTAGTAATGAAATTTGAGGCCCGGGAAAATTGGATTCTTATTCATTATAAGGATGATGGCGTGGGGCTGCCGTCCAACTTTAAATATGGCAATGGGCTCACAAATATGGGAAACCGTATAAATGGAATTGGCGGCGACTTTACTTTTGAGGAAACAACCAAAGGATTAAAGATCCGCATTTCCATTCCAACAGTATGAACAACATGATCAAAAATGTATTAATAGCTGAAGACCATGAGAGTGCCAATATCTCCGTTCAGAAAACACTGGAAGAACTGAACATTACCAATATTGAGCACGTATATTATTGCGATGATGCCCTGGACAGGATCGCCAAAACAGCCAGAACGGAACGTTCATTCGATTTGCTCATTACCGACCTGCATTTTGAACCTGACGATCGTATACAAACTTTAACCGGAGGCATTGATCTTATTGCCGCCGTTAGACAAGCTCAGCCCGACTTGAAGATCCTGGTATTTTCTGCGGAAAGCAAGGCCGTCACCATAGAATTACTTTACAACCAATACGACATTGACGGATACGTGCGCAAAGCCAGGAACGATGCTAAAGACCTGAAACAAGCGATCAGCGAACTATCCCAACACCGCCGCTATTTTCCCCGGCATATCATGCAACTGATCAACAGCAAAAATGCTTATGAGTTTTCAGACTATGAGATCACCATCATATCGCTGTTGGCCGATGGCATGTTGCAAAAAGACATACCCGCTTATCTTCAACAAAACCAGATAAAGCCATCCGGGCTGAGCAGTCTTGAAAAGAAGCTCAATCAAATGAAGGAGGCCCTCAATTTTACTAAAAACGAGCAACTGGTTGCCTTCTGCAAGGACAAGGGCATTATATAAACTTTTTCATGGAACTGTCTTTGCTAAGGACGAAAAGCCATTTTAATATAACGCAAAAGGCCGCCTCATCTGAGACGGCCTTTCTTATAGGTTAAGATATTCGTTCCTATTTCTTATCAATCTGGTACAAACGTCCCTCGTCTGTAATGGCATACAAAGCGCCATCTGTACCTTGCGTGATATCCCTGAACCGCTGTTGTTCAGTTGCCAGCAAACGTTCCTCTCCTACTACCTTGTTGTCTCTTATCACCAGCCGCACGATATGCTTGGCTGAAAGTGAACCAATAAACAGGTTATTCTTCCACTCCCCTATACGATCGCTGCTATAAAAGGTCATGCCGCTGGGTGAAACCACAGGGTCCCAATAGTAAACTGGTTGCTCAAGGCCATCTTTTTGCTGAATACCAGCCCCAACGGGTTGTCCGCTATATTCCAGGCCATAAGTAATGATGGGCCATCCGTAATTGACGCCTGCACGTATCCGGTTAATTTCATCGCCCCCTCTCGGACCATGTTCGCTTTCCCACAGATCGCCCGTTTGTGGATGTATGGCGATACCTTGTGGATTGCGATGCCCAATGGAGTACAATTCGGGGCGTGCCCCGTTTTGTGCTCTGAACAGGTTATCAGATGCGGGCTGTCCTTCTTTCGTAATATGGACGATCTTTCCCAAACCTGAACTCACATCCTGTGCCAGTGGCCGCGTGGCCAAGTCTGAGCGTTCACCAGTACTCACAAAGAGATTGCCGTTCTTATCAAATACGACCCTTCCTCCATAATGTAAAGTGCCATTGTACGCCGGCAGCGCACGATAGATCACCGTGGCTCCTTCAATGGTCTTCTCGTCGTTGGCCAGTCTGCCCTTGCCTACAGCCGTATTGGTACCTCCGGCAACAGGCTCAGAAAATGAATAGTATACCATGCGATTGCTTTCAAATTGCGGATCAAGACAAAGGCCCAGCAAACCACCCTGACCACCTGCATTTACCTGCGGCAGGCCCGTGATGGGTGCACTCACATTGCCGGCGGTGGTTACAATACGCATCCGTCCTGCTTTTTCTGTGATCAATAACCGGCCATCCGGCAGGGATACAATGCCCCATGGGCTCGCTAATGAAGTTGTGAGCGCCTTTACATTGTACGGAGTTTCAGTCGTTATGCTGCCGATACGGGTTTGGCCGGCAAATGCAGGGCTATAGGTAGTGTTGGGGGGATTCGTCTCAACCGGAGGGCCTGTTTCCGGTAAATTTTCATCATCATCTTTTTTGCACGAGGCCACTGCCATCACTGAGCAGGCAAGGATCGGAATAAGTAAGTTTTTCATTTGTTTTCGATTTAATACAAATTGTGGGTGTGTTACCTGTTTGTATTATTCAAAAAGCGGGCCCGCACGGTTTCCTGAGGAAGCCCCGGCTATGATTTTTTTCACAGAATGATGTAAATTAGGCCCGGTTTCACACCCGACCACCCTTATGCCTAAGCTATACATAATAGTATTATTGTTTTTCATAATACAGCACACTGCTGCCCAGCAACCTCAATTAGAATGGGTTAAAACGTTTACCGTACCGGGTTGGGGCGACTCCTACACCAATGGACGCGCCGTTGGTGTAGACCAGGCCGGCAATGTATACTCCGTTGGTAACTTACACCGCACCATCGACTTCGATCCCGGCCCCGGGGTATATACCATGACAGCAGACACCTGGGGGGATTACAGTGTCTATATTTCCAAACTAGATGTCAATGGCAATTTTGTGTGGGCCAAACAAGTACCCACCATCATCGAATTTGCCGAAATAGAAGTAAAGGTCGACAAGCAAGGTAATGTCTATCTCTATACCAACCTCACGGAAGATGCAGATATCGACTCCGGTCCGGGTGTCTTCACGATGCATCCCATTGGTTTCAGAGATGCCGTGGTCGTTAAGTTCAATACCGACGGCAATATAATGTGGGCAAAACAATTCGGCGGGCCAGGCGATACAGGACCACAAACCACTTCCTTAGTCCTCGATAACAAAGGCGACATTATCCTCTGTGGTTCGTTCAACAACACTGTCGATTTCGATCCCGGTCCAGGTGTCTACAACCTCACTGCCGCAGCGCACTTCCAATCCTACATCGTAAAGCTAAACCCTGCCGGAAACCTGATTTGGGCGAAGCAATTTGGCAACGGACAGATCACCTATAATGGTTCAGACATTATAGATGTCAAATGCGATGCACAGGGAAATATCTACACCGTCGGCGGCTTTGCGGGCACCTGTGATTTTGATCCCGGTACAAATATTTATAGCTTAACCAGCAAAAGCATTCGCGATGGCTTCATTGCCAAGCTCACGCCCAATGCAGAATTTGTGTGGGCCAGGCAGATCACCAATACTACTACGGAGCCCAACTATCATTGCGATTCAAGAGCGGTAGAGATAGATGACCAGGGCAATGTGTATTCCACCGGCTCATTTATTGGCACCTATGATTTTGATCCGGGTGCTGCTGTCAACAACCTCACCGGAAAGTTTTCGAACGATTGTTATATCCTCAAGCTGTCGGCCCAGGGTGATTTCGTATGGGTCAAAACCATCGGCGGTGCTTACGAATTTGACCAGGGTAATGATATGGAAATGGACAAAGACAATAACCTGTATATAGTTGGAGACTTTGGCACTGCCATTGACTTTGATCCCGGCCCCCGCGATTATACCATCAATTCGCCTGGTAATGGCGCTTCTGCTGTGGTAAAGCTGAATAGTAACGGTGAGTTTATGTTCGCCGCCACTTTCCCAAGCATCAATTATGGCTCTACGATATTCAGGCGAATGACGCTGGACGAAGACCTGAAGATCTATGTTACCGGCTTACTCTCGGGAACCCTCGACTTTGATCCCGGACCCAATGTTCATTCTGTCACGGGCACCCCTACCTATACCCCTTTTGTACTAAAGCTGGCCCCCTGTGTCAACAGAACTGTCTCCACGCTCAATATCAGCGCTTGCAACGATTATACCTTGAACAATGAGACGTTCGCATCCTCCGGCACTTATACCCAAACCATTCCTAATAAAGCCGGATGCGATTCTGTGATCACGCTGCACCTGACTATCAATAAAAAAGCTACACAACAAACAAAAGTAATTTGCGAAGGAGAAACCTTTTTTGCAGGCGGGGCCAATCAAACTGTATCGGGAACCTATGTAGATGTATTAAGAACTGTGCTGGGCTGCGATTCGACCGTTACGACCATCTTAACAGTCAACCCAACGCCATCGCCCAACCTGGGGCCGGACAGAAACCTTTGCAGTAATACGGAAGCAACTGTTACGCCTGGCACATTCTCTTCCTACCAATGGCAGGATATGAGCAGCGCTGCTAAATTTACGATCAATGCCCCCGGCAAATATTGGGTAAGGGTTACCAACAGCTTCGGCTGTCCGGCCACTGATACGATCAATGTGCCCGCTATATTACCTGCTCCTGCCAACTTCTTAAAAGCATCGGACAGTGTTTGCGCTTATGGAAGCATCATCGTTTCTTCCAACGATCCCTTTAGCAGTTACCAATGGTCTACCGGTGGCACCGAAAGAAAAGTGCAGCTGGAGAAGCCTGGCGCCTATTGGCTCCGGGTAAAAGATGCCAATGGATGTGCAGGGGCCGATACCTTTAACCTATATTCCAAACAATGTCTCCTGGGCTTTTATATTCCGTCTGCGTTTTCACCCAATGGCGATGGGAAAAATGATCTCCTGACACCCATACTTTTAGGCAAGGTAAAACAGTATCACTTTGTCGTGTACAACCGCTGGGGAGCCATCGTGTTTCAGTCCACCGACCCACAAAAAGGATGGGATGGAAAGATCGCCGGCAATACGCAGCCAAACGGGGTGTTTGTGTGGACCTGTACCTATCAGTTTGAAGGAATGGAAAAGAAGATCGAAAAAGGAGCAGTGACACTTATCCGGTAGCAGCAGTGCCTTCCGGCCCTTCGTAAAATGTTAGTATCTTACACACTTAATCAGGCAAAGACTTTTCACAACAATCAATAGCAGGCTCAACCCATGAAGCAACTTTTCACCGTACTCCTTTTATCTGCTGTACTTGCAGGCTGTTCAAAACAACAGGATGATCCCAATGGCCCTCCTTCCAATACAAATGGGAAAATGACTGTTTTGATGAAACCATCACTCTCCTTAACCGCTAATTTCATATTAACCGGGAAGAAGATCGTGATTGACTGGGGAGATGGCCAGGAGACAAAAATTGCGAACATTGATTTCAACACGGCAACCCACCAATATTCCCAGGGCGGCAGCTACCGGGTAACTATTTACGGAGAGGACCTCACCAGCTTTACCTGCATGGGCAGCAACATAACCGAGATCAAGGTGGATGAAAACCCGGCCCTGCAAACCCTCGATTGCAACTACAATGAGATCACCAGTCTCGACCTGTCAAAGAATAGCTACCTGCAAACCTTGCGTTGCGACAACAACAAATTGAGCGCACTGAATGTATCAAAAAACACCCTGCTGGAAAACCTTATCTGCGATCACAACAGCATTGCCGCGCTCGACGTAGCTGCCAATACAAAACTACAATCCCTGTGGTGCCGGTATAATCAGTTAACAGCGCTGGATATTTCACCAAACAAGTTGCTCATTTCTCTGAATTGTGACAACAATCCTATCCCCACATTGAATGTAAGCGCCAATATTGAATTACAACGGCTGGCAGTCAGTGAATGCCAGCTTACCCAATTAGATGTGTCCAGCAATAAGCAACTGAACGCCCTGGAATGTTACAACAATAAGCTGGCGGTGTTAGATCTAACGGCCAATACGAAGATTAGCTTTCTATGGGTGCAAAAGAACCAGTTTACAGCTATCGATATCTCCCGTCAACCCGATTTGGAATATTTGAGCTGCTCCCAAAACAAGATCAGCAGTCTTGACCTGTCACATAATCCCAAACTATCCAATGTAGACTGTTGGGAAAACGAGATCACGACCCTCGACGTTTCAAAAAACACGTTGCTGATCAATTTCAACTTCCGCGCAAACCATATTGCATCCATCGACCTCTCCAAAAACACAAAGCTGGCTGACCTGCGTTGCAGGAGTAACAATTTCAGTGCGGAATCGCTGAACAATATGTTTGGAACCTTACATGGAAACGCTGGCACAAAATATATTGACTACTACGACAACCCCGGCACCAATGCCTGCAACCCGGCCATTGTTACCAACAAAGGTTGGACAGTCAGGTTTTAGGAGATTAATGGCTATTCTTATACTTTTCGGCCGCCTGTGTGGGTGTCAATCCAAATTCCTTTTTGAAGGCATAGGAGAAATGCGAGAGGTCTTCAAAACCCAGATCCAGATAAACATCGCTGGCATGTAAATGATTATTGCTGATCTGGAAGTATGCTTCTTTCAGCCGCTTTTGTTTGAGCCAGCTACCGGGATTGTCACCGAAGATCTTCTGAAACTCTCTTTTAAAGGAAGACAAACTCCGCCCTGTAAGAAAGGCAAAGCGCTCCAGGCTGATGTTGAACCGGAAATTTTTATTCATGAAGGCTTTCAGGTCAATCTTTTCAGGCGCCCCGAAGTTGAAAAAGATATTGCCCAATGCAGGATCGTTCTTTAATAAAATAAGCAGCAACTCTTCCCGTTTGATATCAGCAAAGGTTTCATCCAGTTCCTGCCCGCCCTTATTATAGTAAGGCGCCAGGGAATGGATGTAATTTTCAATCAGCTTATCTTCCCTGATGAATAAAAAAGAATCGTCATTGCCGGTTGCCTTTACGTCAAAAGGATGCCGCTCCAGGAACTTTCTCAAAAACGCTTCGTCGAATGCAATGATCACGTTCCTGAAGCTATCGTTATCCTTATACTTAGTGTATCGCACCAGGTGATTTTTCCGGGCGATCACATAATCGCCCGGTTGTATCGTATAGGTTTTATTACCATCATAAGCCACCATCCTGCCTTGCAACAGGCACAGGAAGAAATGCTCCGGTATAAACTGCTCCGGCGAGATCTCAGGCCCCAAATGGCAGGATTGAATATTATTAAACTTCAATGGCTTTCAATTTAAAGTTCAGACCACAAAAGTAGTTATTTCACAATACTGTCCACGCTGGCCAATACTCCTTCTTCCTTACTGCGGGCCTGCCAGCCAAGTATTTCCTTTGCTTTCTTAGTAGAAATGGTAACATACAACTCATCTGCAGTTGGTGGAATACCGGCAATATTGGCTGCCCATTGAGCGCGCTCCTTCCTGATAAGCTGTGCCACATCGTAAAAGCTCATAGCGCCCTCTGAAGTGGCGATAAAACGCTGACCCTTTGCCTCAGGGTGAAGCATGGCTTTAATATGGATATCTGCCACATCACGCACGTCTACCACTCCAAAGGTAAAAGGTAGGGCTTCTTTAACAGCACCACTGACAATCCCTTTTATGACCATGTCCAGCGACGCAGAAGAAATACCGCCGATCACTGGTCCGAATATACCTACCGGGTTGATGACCGATAATTCCATACCCGTTGAATCCTTCTCTATAAATTCCCAGGCCGCTTTTTCTGCAATAGCTTTTGACCTGATATAGGCACGGTTCTTTGGGTCCGCCGGATCTGTCCAGTCTTCCTCCGTAAAAATATGGCCTTTAGGATCGATACTATATCCTATAGCAGCAAAGGAAGACGTCAGTACTACCCGCTTCACGCCTGCGTCGCTGGCTGCCTTTAATACGCGCAGTGCGCCGTCGCGGGCCGGGATGATCACTTCGTTTTCATCTGCCGGGTCTTGTGCCGGAAATGGGGAAGCGATGTGCAATACATAATCACAGCCTTCAACAGCTTCGGCCCATCCGGCATCGCTGTTGAGGTCGGCTTCATAAAAAGAAAGCTGGCTGAAGTCCTGTATACCTGCCTCCTGTAAGGCATTCGTGATGGTATCTTTTTTAGACAAGGAGCGTAAGGTGGTATTGACCAGGTATCCCTGCTTCAACAATTGTAAAATGGTATGTACTGCTACAAAGCCCGTTCCGCCGGTTACTAATACCGATTGAGTTTTCATGATACTATTAATTTGAAAATTGAGTGATAAAATGGGCGAAGTATTCTAAATCGCTTTGGCAAAATTAGCACCCGCGGCAAGGAGTAGCTTTGCTGTAAAGTTCAATTTTACTTTGTTGTGGAGTTCAGGGATGAGGGCTGTTTTTCCAGGCAGCTTCTGTCAGCCGTTGGATAACTCAATCCTGCCACCCGATCAATGCAGGATCTTCAGGTACCCTTTTAAGGCGAATTTGTACCTAATCTTTTTTTATGAAGAAAATCCTGCTCATCGTACTTGCTGCTGTTTTTCTGACAGCCAGTGCTATTGTGATGTCCTGGCGCGCCCCCGTGGAGTCCACTATTGCGGCGCCCGATTACCGGCTGGCATTTGTCAACTTCGGGCCGCTCAATATGGATATTTTCATAGCGGATGCAGACGGTAACAATCCCAGACCGCTGTTGCCGCATCCGGCGCACGATTACAACGCCTCTTTTTCGGCAGACGGCCAATGGATCGTATTCACATCAGAGCGAAATGGTTCTGCCGACCTGTACCGGGTTCACCCCGATGCATCAGGGCTTCAGCAACTCACCAACGATCCGGCCTTTGATGACCAGGCGGCGCTTTCGCCCGACGGTAAAACGCTGGCTTTTGTATCTACCAGGAGCGGACAGGCAGATATCTATACCATGAACATCGCTTCCAAAAAACTGACCAATATTACCAACCATCCGGCGGGTGATTTCCGGCCTTCCTGGTCACCAGATGGACAATGGATCGCTTTTTCCTCCGACCGTGATTCCCAAAAACCACGTTTTAACTTCTCCGTTCTTCCCTCGACAGAGATCTATATCATGAAAGCCGACGGTTCAGATACCGCACGCATTACGCACGACAATGCCTTTGCCGGCAGTCCTGCCTGGTCTGCCGATGGAAAGCAACTACTCTTTTACCAGGCATTGCTCCCCAGTGTGCGCACCATGATCGGTCCCGACAGGAAAGGCCAGACGCAATTGGCTGTGTACGACCTGGCCACCAAAGTCAAAAAAATACTTACTACCGATAGTGCTGAAAAACTGTATCCCGGATGGCTGCCCAATGGGCATATTGCCTATGCCAGTCGCGGCTCCAATGCAGGTATTGAACACCTGAATGGAAAAGCCGGCGCGCGCGGTGAATTCCAGCATCCAAGCTGGTCGCCTGATGGCCGCTCCCTCGTATATGACAGTGAAGTAGATAATAACTGGCCGCCCCTGTATTCCATCTATAGTCGCGATCCGGGCTTTCACCTCTTGCGTTCCGGTGTATTTCCCTGCTTTTCACCCAACGGAAAGCAATTGGTATGCAACGACCAGCGCCTGGCCATCAAACACAATAAGGTATTGCTGATGGATGCCGATGGAAAAAATCGCTCCACGTTGTTTGAGCATCCCACTAAAAGTATCCTGTCCCCTGTCTGGTCGCCCGATGGCAATAAACTGGCGATCAGCATTGGTCAATTCTTTCAATCGGTTAAAGGTCCGGCTGCCGGGGATGTGGCCATCCTCAACAAAGATGGATCGGGACTGCAAATACTCACTGATGGCAAAGGCAACTATGGCTTTCCTTCCTGGTCGCCCGATGGCAGGCAATTGGTATACCGGGCTTCCTCCGATAGCGTGAAGGGATTGCTCATCATGGATATTGACAGTAAAAAAATAACCCCGCTCACCAACCATACGCAGGATAATTTCCCCTGCTGGTCGCCCGACGGACAGTGGATCGCTTTCACGAGCAAGCGGGAAGACAACTACGATATTTACATCATTCATCCCGATGGTACAGGATTGAAACGCATTACCAACACACCAGGCAATGATGCACATTGTGTTTGGTCGCCCGATAGCAAGTGGATCGCTTTCAGTACTTCGGTAGGAGGTTTTAAAGATGAGGCGGTACTTCATATTTATAACCCACAGGCTTATGGAGAGATCTGTATAGTAAGCGCTGATGGGTCGGTAGTAAAAGTATTGACCGATAACCAGTTTGAAGAAGGAACGCCTGCCTGGATGCCATTGAAGTGATAGGCTGGCCCTTCTATATAATTAACTCCGCCGGTTGGTCAATTATAAACAACCAAGTTGGAAAGTATTTTTTCAGTTATTTAATTTTCTTCACAGCCTTTAGCACCCATTCCTGAGTGGCCTCACTGAGCAGGGCAATTGTATCCGTTTTGCCGGCTTTGAAAGAGTGATCGGCTCCTTCCAGTTTCACCAGTTTGGCTTTCTTAAGTGACTTGCATACCTTTTCAATCAGTGCCCAGGTAGCCAGGGTGTCTTTAGCGCCCTGTAGAAAAAGCATTGGCACTTTTATTTCCTTGAGGTGTTCAGCACGGTCAACAGATGGCTTGCCGGCAGGGTGTAGCGGAAATCCATAGAAGATAATCCCTTTTACATCTTTGCGCTTACCGGCGGCCAGCCATTGTGAAGACATACGTCCGCCAAAAGATTTGCCCGCTACAAACAAGGGAACTGTGGGAAACAATGCCTGCGCTTTATTGATGGCAGCTTCGATCGTTTGGTGTGCTACAGCTGGTGTATCGGGTCTTCCTTTTTTATGCTCTGTAAACGGGAAGTTGAACCGAAGGGTGGCGATGCCTGCTTTTGACAATGCAGTGGCCAGCTCCACCATAAAATGATGCTCCATATTGGCGCCTGCTCCATGCGCGAGGGTCAGGATCGCTGTTGGTTTGGCCGGCGCCATCAGCATGGCGGAGACCTTGCCGATGTCTGGAGACACAGTAAGTTTAATAGATTTAGCAGGCATAGCTTATTTTTAATCCCGGTCTTCTTCCAGGTCATCGTGGTTATCACCACCCAGGCTGTAATAATTATTTTCCTCGTCTTCTTCGCCTACTCCCTCCTCTTCATCATCCAGTTCCGATCCTGGCACATCAAGGTCATCGCCTACTTGCTTGCGCCGGTCGCCCTGTTTTATAAGCTCTCCTTCATCATCCAGCGATTCCTCTTCTGCGTTATTATAAATATCTTCTTCTTTATTATATTCCGGTAAGGGGAATTTCTTGTCCTCTTCAGATTCGATGTCTTGTTTTTTGACTTTCTTAGCCATGGTTTGCTTATTTGTTTGCAATTAGAAATTTAAGCTTCTCCGTAAAATTAACGAAAAGTGTGTCCTTCTGTCCGGCTTTTTGTGGTAGATTTTACAGTTCCCACCTTCCTGCCCGTTAAATCACCCTTGCTCCCTATACCCAACTTAGGTGTTTACACCCTTGTTCGCAACCTTGTCGCTGAATAATTTCATGTTCGAAAAAGATGATCTGATAATCAAGTCTGCACAACGATGAAACTTTCTACACTTATTTTGCTTACCTGCGTTTTACAAACATCTACAGGATGGACACAAACACCCGAGCCGATAAACATTGCCACCCTCAACAAGAACAATATCTCTACGGCAAATTATCCGTTCGACATTCCCTTTTACATTAAAGCAAAGGTGCCCGACAATTGCACCCGGATTATCTTCCGGTACAAGGTAAGTGCCAAGGAGAAAAAAAAGGATAGCACGTTCAGAAAATGGATCAGCCTGCCTGTCAGTAACCCCTCAGACGCTTTTTTCCTAAGTGACGACAAACCCTACCGCCCGGGCGACGGGGATTTCCTGATGTTCTGCAAGGGACTTCACCCCAATATGCGGTATGACTTTGCTTTCGAAGTATATAAAGAACCCTTGACCGACGACAAGCTCAAAACCGAACTCAAACAAAAGATATCGGCCAGACTTCTGAAGTTTACTGACGACCATAAGAACACAGGATTTGTAGACAGCAATATCACCGCCCTCAACAATGACCTCACTGCTATTATTAGTGCTGGTCTCATTACCGATGCAGCGACACAAAAACTGAAACTCAAAAAGGACCCGGACAACGAATTTGAAGTGAATATCAGGAACGACCTCAAGGAAGGATTCGATAAGCTGGTGACTGAGGGATCAAATCTGGAATCGGCAACGACAGCACTGAAAGAAGACAATGCAGCGATAAAAAGGCTGATTGATACATTTACCACCATCAGCAGGCCCGGGGCGCCCCAGCCTTTGGCAACGGAATTAACAGCCCTCCTGGCTAATCAGCTTCCGCTGACCGATAACTCTAAAGCCTTACTTGATCTCAATATCACACCTTCACTCGAAAGCTTTAAAGGATATACTTTGCGCAATGGCCTCCTGGTACTAAAAAAACTCAGTCAGTCACCCTCTCTTTTGAATGAGATCCTAAAAGGCAATAAAAAAATCAGCAACAATGATGTGATAACTGTGAGTCCTGCTGCACTCGATGCTGAAAGCGTTTATTTTCTGGCAGGGCTGATCAGATTCCTGAAAGAAGGTAATCTCACCACCACCCAAGCGGTGCCCAATAATGTCCTGTTCCGTCAAGTGGACAACCTGAGTAAGTTCCTCGATGCTACGGCCGATCAGGTAGGAAAATTGGTAAAAGCCAGGGGCAACATTGCAATATTCACCAGCAAACTGCCAGACCTCACCACGAGTATCCTCATCCAAGAGTCCATCACACAAGAAACGATTACTATACCCGATGTGACAACACAAAACACGCCATATATCAGCGTAGAGGGAGGCATTGGTTACGGCACCGCCTTTGAGGCGGTATTCAACTATTACGGGGCCAACTTCTACTTTTCCCCGGTCAATAAAAAGGCACGTCTATCCATTTTTAAAGGATGGAATCTAGTCAAAAAAATGATCTGCTTCAACCTGGGAATCGCCAACCAGTTTGGAGACCGTCCCGTCAACAGCTATTCCATTCTGGGCAGCGGCAGCAATGACCTCTACGTAGGCCTGGGCGTCCGCTTGGGCAGGATCATCAAGCTCAACCTCAGCAGTATTCCCTACAAAGTCAGCACCAATCCGCTCACCACTGATAAAAAACTCCGCATACAGTTCTTTGCAGGTGTGGGGGCAGATGTGAACCTCCTGGGAGCGCTGGGCACCCTGGGTAAAACATTAAGGATCGTTCAATAAAAACAACAATATATGGGCAAAACATTATTTATAGATTCGGTTGAGGTCTGCGATATCAATAAGGATCCGCTACCAACAGATGCCAATGGATTTTTTATTGCCACATTCAGTCCCGTCCCATTAGGTAGCTCAAGTATTCTCAACCTGAAAGTGATCTGCAATATCATTCCGGACGGGCAGACACAGGTAGCTTTCCGCCTCCTCAATTTCAACCAGGCAGACTATACCTTTGCTATGGGTAACAACAATGAAATAAAGTATATCAGGGAAGCCACTTCTGGCATAGAGGTGTTCCTTCCTTTTGAAGTACACAACCTTAAACCTTTTCAGGGCCCTAACCGCGCACTCGCTCTACTCTTGCGTTTGATCGGCAGGGATAGTGAGCCGAACTCCCCGGCTTCACCACCATTTACAGTTACCATCACCGGCAAAAACTGATCATGAAACAACTTATTACCTGTTATAGCATCCTGTGCATACTGCTTGCCTTAGCCGGCTGCAAGGCTGACCTCGAACAGGTGGCCCAGGACAACATCATCAAACTGGAAGTGACCACCGATACAACTAACCTGAAAGCCGACGGTCTCGCCCTCATCAAGCTGAAAGCGACCATTCCCGGTGATGCCCTGGATGATTACCGCAACATTACTTTTCAGGCATCTCCCGGTGCAGGTTCTTTTCAAAGTAGTGCAACAGCCAGTACCAATATAATAAAGGTCGATAACCAGGGTATTGCTACAGCAACTTTCAAAGTGAGCACCGCGCCCGGCACGTATTATTTCGCTGCGCAAACCGGCACCGGCGCCAAACTGTATAAAACACCAGATATCCCCTTCGTGTTGCGCCCCCTGAGTTTTACAGATAAGCTTACCCTGCGGGCCGATAATATGCAACCGCTGGCCGACAACCAGACACTGGTGACCCTTATGGTCACATCGGATTTTGTGACGGACAAAACGATCAAACTCACGACCAACCTCGGCAGTTTTGTCGCATCCTCCACTCCCACACAATATAGCTTGCCGCTGGATGACAATGGCAATGGCACTACGCAACTGATGGTCACCAACCAGGTGCTGCCGCACATCATCAATGCCAGCTTTGCTGATAATACATCGGCATCGATCACACTCAACCCTGTACCCAGCCGCCCGGATACGCTGGTGGCCGAACCTTCTTCTGCCAAAGTGGATACAGCTGGTGCCGCCACTACTATCACGGTCTACCTGCTGAAGACGAATACAAATGCAAGGGTGAGTGTCAATACTCCTGCTACCTATGCAGCTTACCAATTAACAGGTACTATCCGTAAAACGGTGGGGCGCTTTACGGGTTTGCAGACGGCATTCTCGGACCCCAACGGTAAAGTAGCGCCGGTCAACTTTTATGCCGACACCAAAGACATCGATGCTACGCAGCCGGTATACATTGATGTTACATCGACCAAAACGATCACACTGAAATTCCTGGTCAAATAAGATAACCCATGGAGGAGCCGCTCGACAAAGAAGGAACAATGCAGAACAAAGGCGATATCCCACCTGAAGATCCACCAACCAGCAAATGGAAGGGGGCATGGAGATCCTTCTCCAATTTCTTCACTGCCCATGTAGGATGGCCGTTGTTAGCGGGTATGGCAGGGCTCATTGTTGCGGTCATCTTGTTGTTGGGATGGCCGTTTGACCAACACTGCCGGTTCCATGAGATCGATGCAGGACTACAGGTTGCTGATCAAAACAGCCTGCCATTACTGAAAAGGACGATCGAAAGTGCACAAAAGAAGGAAGAAGCTTCTCTGGGAATAGCACGGATCAATAAACCAGAGGATACCGCAAAGATCAAGATCAAAATCGATTCCATAAAGAAGCTCGAATACAAACTAATGTTGCGGGCATTTGAACAGGCTTATAAGGTCGATACCTTTGCCTGGAATGCCGGAAAACTTACCATACGGCCTGACCTGTTAGAAAGGCTGATCAGTAAAAGATATCCGCCATCAAGCCAAGTATATGGATACTATGATCCGGAGATATCCAGGGATCCCTTTACGATCAGTAGCCCGGTATCTATTAAGGACTATTACTACAACATGGAATTCTTCCGGAAATACCCGGCCTTTGCCTTCTGGTTATTCCTGGGCATTCTGCAAATGGTCATGTGGGCGCTCATGATACCCATTAGCCTTTCAGCATTTAAGAGTATCGGCGAGCTCCACCAGGCTTCAGGAACAATCAACAGGCTTGGTAAGAGTTTCATTTTAGCAGCGATCGCCCTCGTCATTTTTTGCTTGTTCTTATACCTAGGCATTATCGATGATTATGTTTTCCAGGACCGGCATTTCATGCAGGGGTTCAACGGCAGGATCGCAAGCTATTCGGTCATCGGTTATATTATATCTCTTCTGTGCCTGGCAGGATACCTGTACCTGACGGATTCATTGAGCCAGCTTCAAAAGCTATTCAATCAAAGATCAGCCGACCTTGAGTTGGAAAGGAAGGCCCAAATACAGGCAGCATCAAATGATGCCTTGGCATTAGCTGCCATTGAAACTAACCCAGTGATCATAAATCTCACCGCCGAAAAGAAAACGATAGAAGATCAGTTCAATGAGGCTAAAACTTTCTTCAATCTCTTCCTTGGCATGGCCGCACTGGTCTTATCTATGCTTATCTTTTGGGTTGCCAGCATGTTCAATGCGATCAACTCCCTGGAGGTCTTTAAGTATTACAAGGCGGTCAGTGGACATAATTTTGCAGCCAATGATTTCATTTACCTGTTCGGTGGATTGCACAGCATTTTGCTGGCCATTTTCGTGCTGCCTGCCAAATTCAAGATCATGGAATTGAACGCCCGTTTTCCCAAACCGGCAGATAGCCCGGCAAGCAGCACCGGCGACTTTTTGAAAGGCCTGCTTAAAAATATGGGGACCACGATCCGTGAGATATTGGTCGTATCCTCACCCTTACTGGCCAGTTTCCTGCAAAACCTCTTTACTTCAAATACCTAATGATCGTCGGTTACAGGCCGAGCCTAACACGGGTTACTGCTTTTTGAAGGCCGACGGGCAATCTCACTACCGGCTCCTGCCTTCTCCCCAAAAAATACGACATTTGCCGTCTTTCTATCGATTATGAAGGTTTGCATTGCAGAAAAGCCAAGTGTGGCCAGGGATATAGCAGCCATTATCGGCGCCAAAGACCGCAAGGACGGTTACTTCGAAGGCAATGGGTACCAGGTTACCTGGACCTTCGGGCATTTCTGTACGCTCAAGGAGCCGCATGACTATACGGATCAATGGAAATACTGGCGACTGGAAGACCTGCCCATGATACCGGCCAGCTTTGGCATCAAACTGATCGACAACAGCGGGGTTCAAAAACAATTTAAGATCATAGAACAACTGGTCAAAGCATGTGAGGAAGTGATCAACTGTGGGGATGCCGGCCAGGAAGGAGAACTTATCCAACGTTGGGTATTGCTCAAAGCGCAATGCACAGCGCCTGTGAAACGGCTGTGGATCTCCTCGCTCACGGAATCCGCCATCCGGGAAGGCTTTCAAAAGCTGAAAGAGGCTGCCCAGTATGATAACCTATACGCAGCAGGCAGCGCCAGGGCCATCGGCGACTGGCTGCTGGGGATGAATGCCACCCGGCTATTTACCAAGAAATTTGCGCAGGGCAAAACAGTGCTCTCGATTGGCAGGGTGCAAACCCCTACCCTGGCGATGATCGTAGCCAGGCAGAAAGAGATCAATGCATTCTTGTCGGAAGAATACTGGGAATTGAAAACGGTGTACCGGGATACAGAATTTACCGCTACGATCGATCGCATCAAGGTACTGGACAGGGCGGAGAAAGGATTGGCTTACCTGAAGGAACATCCCTTTGAGATCACTTCCTTTGAAAAGAAAGAAGGCAAGGAAGGTAATCCCCGTTTGTTTGACCTCACGGCCTTGCAGGTGGAAGCCAATAAAAAATATGGCTATTCTGCAGATGATACGCTGAAATATATTCAGAACCTGTATGAGAAAAAACTGGTCACCTACCCACGCGTAGATACCACCTACCTATCGGAAGACCTGCATCCGCAAATTGCCGGCATTATGCAGGACCTTACACCTTATGCCGCGTTGATCGCCCCCATACTGGCCAACCCCATTCCTAAATTGAAGACGGTGTTCGATGACAAAAAGGTAACTGATCACCATGCCATCATTCCTACGGGCGTCTATCCCTCGGGCCTGGGGCCGGAGGAGAAACGGGTGTACGACCTCGTGGCAAGGCGTTTCATTGCGGCTTTCTACCCGGAGTGTAAGATCTCCAATACGACGGTGCTGGGTAAGGTAGGACAGGTAGGATTTAAAGTGACTGGTAAACAAATACTGGAGCCCGGATGGAAGGAAGTATATGCCAATGATGCCAGTGCTAAAAAAGAAGGTGAGGAAGAAGAAAAGATACTACCTGTATTTGTAGCAGGAGAAAGCGGGCCGCATACGCCCAGGATACACCAGGGCAAAACCACCCCACCCAAAGCTTTCACGGAAGCCACTTTGCTGCGTGCCATGGAAACGGCGGGCAAACAAGTGGATGATGAAGAAATGCGCGAACTGCTCAAAGACAACGGCATTGGCCGTCCCTCCACCCGCGCCAATATCATTGAAACCTTGTTTCGTCGCAAGTATATAGAGAAACGCAAGAAGAATATTTTTGCTACGCAAACGGGCATTGATCTCATAGATACGATTCAGACGGAACTACTGAAAAGCCCTGAGCTTACGGGCATCTGGGAACGCAAGTTACGCCTCATCGAAAAAGGCGAGTATGCTATGGAGACCTTTAAGCAGGAGCTCATCCAAATGGTCATCGATCTTACCACAGAAGTAAAGACAGCTAATTATAAAGTGATCACCATCGCACCCGATCAACCGGCTGCAAAAGAAAAGGAGAAAGACAAGGAAGACAAACCGAAAAAGGAACCAAAGCCAAAAGAACTCAAGAAGGCTATCGTAATAGAAGAACAGCAATGCCCCAAATGCAAAGCACATTTGCTAAAGAAAGGCAATACCGCTTATGGATGCGCCAATTTTAAAGCCTGCGGTTTTAAGATCCCCTTTGAAGTATTTGGCAAAAAGCTCAACGACAAACAGATCGCCGACCTCCTTACCAAAGGGAAAACCGGTAAAGCAAAGGGCTGGAAGCTTTCCGGTACAGGCGCGGAGGTGGAAGGCAAACTGGTGATAAATAAAGCCTGGGCATTGGAAATAGAGCCGTGATACGCTCCAGGTGCTCAGAAAAAAAGGTAGTTCCACGGTATTATCGGATCATGTAATCGCGTACTTTGTAAGTCTTCAGTCCGGAATGGTAAGCTCCCTATCTAAAAGTCATCCTCATCCCCCTGTCAACTAGCCTCCGTAATTCCTCTTTTTGGTCTGCTCCCAATTGCAAGCTTCCTGTGAAGTGTGAAGTTCCTATGCCTGTACCCCGGTGAACGGGAACAAAAACAATATGGAAATCGCCTAAATCATCTTCTCACTTATAAAAACCTAAACCATGAGCGACGAACAAAATAAGCAACGTACGCTGGAAGTATTTGATGTGATCACTAAAAATGCTGCATTGATCGCCACCTTTAAAGACGTGACCGATACCGGGGCTGGGCTCAAAAGAGTAAACGGCCAGTTTACAGAAGACATCTGCCTTGTCATTACCGTGGAGAAAAAGAAACCACTCGATGAATTGGAACCGGACCAGGTCATTCCATCTTCTATCGATGGCATGGCTGTAGATGTAGTATCAAAACCTCATCCTATAAAACGCAGCCTTAAGCTGCCTGTTGAAGAAGCTGCAAACCAAAATAAATACCGGCCGCTGGTGGGTGGATGCCAGATATCCAACGGAATAGAGGAAGATGGCCTTGTGGAAGTTGGTACATTGGGTTGCATGATCTATTTAACCTATCCCTCAAATGACTGGATTGGCATGATGAGCAATGACCATGTGATATATGCCAATGGAGCGCAAAAATATCAGGAGATTGGACAGCCGATGCTGACAACCACCTCGGTGGCCGGAAAAGCAATCTTCGGGGCCGAAGTGCCAGATCAGGTCGATTATGCAGTAGCAGACATCGCGGAAGGGGTTGAGGTCACCAACGATGTACTCGAGATCGGGACCTTGAAAGGATTTGGTAACGCCTTCGTTCGTCAGGAGGTAAGAAAATATGGAATAACAACAGCATTAACAACTGGCCAGGTCACCTACGTGGGGTACTATATAATCAAACCTTTAAATGTTTACGTATATACGGGCATCACTATTTATGAGGGATGGCCTGATATTATTTACAGAGGCCGGTTCTCGGATAAGGGCGATTCCGGTTCCGTGATCGTTAATAATGACAACCTGGTTGTGGGCCTGCTATGGGGAGGAGAACTTGATCCCATGACAGATGCAACCTGGGCTAACGATCAGCGAAGGCTGCGCACGGATTACGGAGACTTTGATATCCCCGTTCCTACCAACTTCCAAATACAACAAATATTTTCTGACACAGCCAGGCTGGAGCAGTACAGTGCATTATTACAGCAATCTGAGCGCGGCAAGCAACTACTTCAGGCATTTACAGACAATGCGCCGGAGTGTATCAGGCTGGCACATGAACAGCGGGAATGTAAGTTGGCATGGCAGCGCTCCAAAGGACCCGCTTTCATGTCCATTAGAAAGGGGTTGGGAACAGATACACCTTTTGTATTGAAGCGTTCGATCGATGGGGTTGCAATAGAAGATATGATCACGAAAATGGCGGGCGTGTTCAAAACGCATGGCAGCGCCTCGCTGGCTGCCGCCATTGAAGATCATGGAGAAGATATCCTGGCAGCTGTTTCAAAATCAACCACGCTTGAAGAGGTCATCGACTATTTTGTGAAAGGGTAAATAACCTGTACTACCGTTGCCATTTTAGTAAAATGCGCCTTTTATCCAGCTGGAATACGGCTGGTATACGGCTAAAAGTCGGTTAATACCCGGCTGAGGGGGCAAATTATTGATTACTGATTATTTATTATTATGTGCTGATTGCCAGTTATAGGTATGTCTTTTTGCCGGCAGGATAGGCTAAGGGTTTTGGAGTGCTGGTCATGGGTTGCTGGTTTAGTTTGGGTAAAGAGCATAATAGGAAAACAATTGATTGTGAATGATTTAATTGTTTGGGTAGACAATATAGCTGGTGACATGATCCCTTGCCATTTTAGTAAAATGCGCCTTTAATATGCTTCATCCAGGGGACATCCATACAGTACCTGGCTAGTATGGCCGTAACATCGTTTTGTGATCCTTTTTTTAAAGGATTTCCGGGCAGCCCCCGGTGCTGTTTTGCCAGCACCCCAAAAATTCGCAATGTATGGAACACACATTAGCTTTTTTCTTCCTCCGAATTTAAGTAAATTCATGGAGCAAATCAGTTCCTATGGCAAAACAAATCGCAGGACTGTGCTTTCTCGAAGGCACATTCGACGACCTTACTTTCTACAAGATGGACGGGCAGTATTATGTGCGCGTGAAAAGCTCGCTTAGCAGTAAGCGGGTAAAAACCAGTCCTGAATTCAAGTGGACGATGATCTATGCCCGGCTCTTCGCGCGCGCTTCAAAGATCGGTTCGGCTATTTATAAAGACCTTCCTCCCGGCTGGCGTCAATTCTGGATGTACCGTTCCTTCACGGGTGAAGCTTTTACCTTATTAAAAGAGAATCCCTTTTCAGATGAACAGGTAAAACAACTCCTTTGGAAATGTTATGTAGAATATTGGGAGCAACAGAAAGTTGCAGATCCTGGTAATCCTATCTGGGAGGCAAAGCCTGTGAAGATCAGGAAGAGAAGGAAGTACAGCGAGGAATCGATCATGCGCAAGAAAGATAAATATGGCAAACCATATTGGAGAAATCCTGAAGAGGAAGAGAAGAAGCGCCTCGCGCTCGAAAAGAAACGTGCATGGTGCAAGGAACAGCAGGAAAAGGAAGCACAACAGGCTATCGCTTTACTCCCACAGTCAATGACCAACGAGCAAGCTATTCCTATAACAGTAAGTGAGGCTGCCATTAAGCACCCTGTTTTACTTAATGAACACGCAACACAAAACTCAAGACCCGAAATGCTGTATCCCAAACAGGGAACGTTCAGCCGCTGGCTGGTCACCCGTGATGGAAGGCTGCATAGCATAAAAAGCCCGCCTGAAACAGATCAGGCGGTTGTGCTTAAAGAACCGGATATAATCAATACTATACTAGCAATGGATGCCAGCTATTCATCAGCATGATGATATCAATGACGTTACTACTCAGTTATTGTTCGCTGTGCCAGGCAAGGGCTTTTGTCAGGTGTGAAGCATATTTTTCAGCATTGACCCCTGTTAATTTGCCCTTGTTGTCGTTGAAGAGCTTGTAAATTTCCTGTAGTTCAGTTACTACTTTACCGGCATTCTTTAAGCGACTTGTTTTCATACTGGCAATAATACCGGCCTGCACCTGCAATTGCGCGGCATTGGCTTCCAGTACATAACTGATCGTCTGCGGACTGTACTGCCTGGCAGCGCCGGGTCCCGTACCCGGTGTAGGTGTAGTCGGAGTTGGGGTTGGGAATTTACAGACAAGATCACATTGAGGATACCCTCCTAAAACTCCACCGCATTTGCACACGAGCTTGCAGTACCGGCCATCGAAAGTGGCTTTGCGTCCGCAGCTGCCCGCCAGGCAGGTCACCCCGCAACTATCAGTAATATTGTAAATGGGATTGGGAGAGACGGTATCAACAGGTGTAGGTGCTGTGCCTCCCAATTCTTGTGTGGTAAGCGGAGGTTCGGTTACGGTGTTGGCATTTTTCTGACAAGCTATCCAAAGAAACAGGCAGGTCAATAAGGCAATAATGCCTAGGAAAGGGGCATTCTTTTTCATAAGTGTTAGTCTAAGGTTTAATAATGATGTTACTTAATGAATATAACAAAATAGCAGCAGATATTAAAATCTTTTTAATAACGGTAACACCACTCCCCTTCGCTTACTCCTGTTGCTGTTTACAGAATTCAGCATATTTAGCAGCGGTCATCAGTTCATCCAATTCCCGCTTGTTGGAAATCGTGATCCTGATAATCCAGCCATCGGTATAAGGGTCAGTATTCAGCAATTCAGGTTCCTCTTGCAATTCTTCATTGATGGCAGTGACCTTGCCCGAGATGGGCATGAACAATTCTGAAACTGCTTTTACGGACTCAACGGAGCCAAATGAATTATATTGGGAAAACTCTTGTCCTGCCTGGGGCAGCTCAACAAAGACCACATCGCCCAGTTGGTTTTGTGCAAAGTCGGTAATGCCTATTGTGGCTGTAGTTCCTGAAACCTTTATCCATTCGTGGTACTGTGTGTAAAGTAATCCCTCTTCAATGTGGCTCATAGTGCTTTAGTTTTATGGTTATGAATTAATGCAGGTGTTGTGAAGGTTACAGCACAAGCTGCTGCCCTGACGCATGAGCTATGACGGGCCCTTGCCCAAAGCCTTGTTGGTTGATCACTGTGCGGCGTTGCTTGTTGTCCAGAAGTTTCATCTTCCCCATAAAGCAGGCGCGCCCCATCAGCAATTGGTCCTGCAACCTTCCCGGCCCCAGGCGGTAATACGCTACCCCGTTACTGGTAACCAATTCCTGTTGCTGATCCCTGGAAAACAGTTCCAGGGCTGCGCCGTTTTCCTGGCGAAATACTATGCCTGCGTCCTGGACATTATAATTTCCGGTGGCATAGCCGGACAATTTCAGCACCAGCTTTCCTGTCGCATCACAATTGGGTTGATGCGCCTGGTCGAACGTGATACCGGGGGCCAACACCCGGAATTGTTCAAACTGGTTGTCTGTACGCAGGTAGCGCATTTCCCATTCCCTGTCTGTTTTTTTGGCTAATAATACATTCACCAGCATTTTACTGGTCAGGCCGCCTGCGATCCTCAGTTCGTCGGTATGTTCAATAGCTTGCAGGAAGCGGCCGGTCCGTACAATGGATTTCCGGCGACCGGCATCGATCATGCGGTATTTGAAATCCTGGTCATCATAGCCATAGTCCACAATGCCTTCGTCGTAGCCACGGAAGCGGTAAAAGTCTTTTTTCCACAGGCATAGCCGTCCCTGTACATCCCACCATTTCCTGCCGGGCCCTATCCAGGGCGGGGCGAGGAAGATATTTTGATCCTTTGCAAACAGCTTGTTGATATAGGCGGCAAATCCGGGCCCGGTAAAATTGTCGGCATCCAGTCCGCAAAGAATATCGCCGGTGGCCAGCTTAAAGACCATATTCTTGGAATGGCTCATCTTAAAGACTTCGGGAAAGTCGGCTTTATAATATTTAAGGAGACCCGATTCCAGGTATTGGCTCATTTCTCCGGTTACCCATTCATGCATTTCGTCTTTTGAGCCATAGTTTAACAGCACATATTCCAGGTTGGGATAAGCGCTGTTGTCGCTGATGTTTTTGAGCAGGGTTTCCTTCAGGTGGAGGGTCCTGTTCATGCATACCGTACAGAATGATATCCTATAAAAGTTCATCATTGATCAATTAAAACCTAAACTGCTGGTGAATAGCAGGTTAACTACCTGCCTGGGGCATGTGCTGAAGGTTGGGAAAATTGGCCAGGAAATTGCGCCATGGAGTCGCCGGAAGCCTAAAAGGATAATTATCTTACATACGAAGTAACAGGGGTGGTTAGATGTGAAACTACCTATAAGTGGTATTGTTGGTTAGCAGTTGATCGTTTATCTTCACTTTACGCATATTTATCATGCTCTCCCTGCCAAGGATTGATGAATATTTATCCCGCCTTATTTATTGTATGCTTTTCCTTTTGCCACGCATAGCGTGATCCTCCCTTAAAAACAGGACACACATCTTTTTATTTAAAACAACTAAGCATGAAAAAGATTCTTTCACTGCGAGGGGTATCCCTTTGTGTTATGCTATTACTATGTTTTGTCTTGTATGGATGCAAGGGATGCGGAGGGGACAAACCCACTGTCAACCAGGTCACCGAGGTGTTGCCCTCCGATACGCTGATGCAGGCTTTTAGCCAGTCGCCGCCTGTGGTGCAGGACATTTTCATCAAAAAGTTGGAAAAGCCCGATAAGGATGGCAATACGGTGTTGCTGATCGCAGCCTTTGCCAAAGAAGAGACCCGCCTGCGGGGAATCAATGCCTTACCGCTCAACATCGATGAGAAAACACAATTCAAACTCACCGACCAGGGCATTAACGGCGATGAGCTAGCGAACGACGGTCAATTTAGCGTAGCACTCAAAGTGACGGACGAAGAACTGGCCACTGTCATCAACAACAACAAGGAAGTACTGGCCAAACAAAATAACCTCATTACCAGTTTTGTGGGCCGTGTACGGGAAGTGAAAAAGGAGTTTGATCCCATTAACCTCGATTCTTTCCGCCTTCATATGAAGCTACCCATCAAAGTATTCTTTCCTACGGCCATCGCCGGCGCTTCCCTGCCAGCCATTCGTGATAAAAGTTTGATGATAACCGATGTATCGGTGGTGGATGACCTCACCAGGACTTACGATCCCTGCCGCGCGGGCAATCACGGCAATCCCGATGGCGCATGGAGTTTTAAGACCCTCGTATCGAATATGGCCAATCAGCCACTAACGGGTGTTACAGCCAAGCAATTCCTTATTGACTGGGTAGACAGGTTCCTGTTTAGTGAACATACGCTTACCAGCACGGATGCCAGTACCACCCGGTTGATCTCGAAGGCGAGGCTGATCAAGGCGTGGATCAAAAACAGCGGTCTGGGAGAAACTGTGGGCAATAGTGTGCCAACTGGCTGGCAAACCATGGCCCTGAAAGTAGAAGAATTCCCGGTGCGCTTACTGGCCATCGTGAACCGGCTTGATCTGCGGAGTAACCCAGCTTATGGGAGAAGTAGAAATTCAGGAGAAGGACGTTTTGTCTTTGCTTTTGTAGACAGCCGGGCTGGTTGTGGCAGTAGCAATAACGGACCAGGCACGATGACCTTTATCCTGGAATATGGCATACCCATTACGGCCTGTACGGAATTAAAAGCCTTTGGCCAGCAATGGTGGGATCTTCAATTGGAGGGATTTGGACCAGGCTTCAATACAAAACTGCAGGCCATTACGGATGTCTTTACAGCGGCCAACGCCAATCCGGACAAGGTCAACAGAAGTGCCTTAAATCATTTCCGGACCAATGATTTCCTGCCTACCACGCCAACTGTAGCCAATCCCTGGGATATCCGTGATTTTGAGATCGATGGCGCCACGCATAAACTGCATATCATTCATCCCAGCCATGAACCGATGGAGGCTTCCAATGGTTTTTTCCCAGCCACTGTTATTAGCGGCAAACTTGTGTCTATGGCAGCTTTTGCCAATACGGTACCATTTACGGCTGCCAACCCCAATCCCAATTATGAAATACCCAACTTTGTAAAGGCGATCCATGCGCCCATGAATGTACTACCGAACAATGTAGACAGTAACCGTTATCATTGGCGGGGAAATGCTGCTAATGTGATCGATCCTTTCAAGCGCCGGGAATTTTCCTTTGGCACTTGCAGTGGCTGTCATAAAGGTGAGACACGAAACATATTTACGCACATACGCCCCAGGAATAGCGGATCAGCAGCCGAACTGTCGGGCTTTATGACGGGCACGGGTTCCGACGATAACAGCAGCGCGGCAGATGATGACAATAACCCTGTTGGGGAATTTTTTGTAAATGATCCGGGCCCCAGCCCCCTGCCCCGAAGAGGTTTCAATGAAGCTTTCTTCAGGGCCAATAGCCTGGAAAAACTGGTGTTCCATTCACCCTGTTCAAGAATACCAGGATTCCCCAATCACTTGATAGCAGTCAATGAAATGTTGCTGCGGCGACCTTTAAACATGCCGCATTAGAGCGGCGAGTTGTGAGCTACGAGCTGCGAGCTATGAGCTGCGAGCTGCGAGCCGTAATACACGTTTGCTTCGATAGCGTCGGCAATCGGCAGTTGGTAAGCGTGAATAGTCAATAGTGAATGGTGATAACTTTCAGTTTGCAAGGCAATGAAAAGAGTGGTTAGTTGTTAATGCAGCTAACCGCTCTTACTGTGCAGACCTGAGATTGGCAACCTTAGTCAATTTATAGCTGGAAACAACCGGCCCACCTTTGAGGGGCTTCATGAGCGCACTGCATATGATAAAGAGGTATACCAGCAGGCAAATGAGCAATACACGGTTCATAAGCATGTTTGTACGCATAAGAGTGCGCAAACAGCAAAAGGTTGGAAGGCAGACGGAAAAATAGTTTTGCCGATAACCTTGTTTACTTTCCCTTTGGCGGAAGCAAGAGGATGGACCTTTTGGAGGCAGCTAAGCAGGAATTGACTTTCCACACTTCTGTAAGGGGCACCTGCAGCATTAAGAAATCGCCCGGCGCCTGCGGGGTATTGGTATGGGCGGCTGCTACACAAATGGGACCGTAACAATCAGTGGGTTTTGCTCCTTCCGTTGAATCTGTGCGGCAAAGGATGATCAGGCTGCCTTTTTGTATCCATTGACACAAGGTGGCTTCTTCTTTGGTTAAGGACAAGAGAAGGATGGCTGAATCCGGCGCTGCGGTTACCAGGGGCAAGGGGCTTATCTCATTGAGCCGGATGGTATCCCCCTTCTTTTTGGCGCGAAGGAGGTGTCGCCCCAGAAAGCTGTCTAATGATTGGACTGGCAGTCCAAGTTCTTTTTTCGGCTTAACCAGATCACTCGCTTTAAGTTGGTAGTTTTTGTCGAGTGTATGATTGGATTTAGCCAGTAGCGGTGCAGCACCGGGTTGCCACACAGTATCCTTAAATAAAGTGGCTTTTACACCAACAGCTACAACCACCAGTACAATCCAGATTATGTATACGCGGTTTTTAACGATAAAGCGGATCATTCGTTTTGATTTCTTGGTTACGCTTCACTTTCTTAACCGAAAGCTTCAGAATCTTCTTGTGCTGCTCCTTTAGCCGCAGGCGATGGATGCCTGTATGACAATGTATCATCACCTGTTTCCAGTTTTTGCCAAAGCGCTTTTTCATCCGTTGGATCTGCAGGCAATTCAACATGCAACAGGGTCAGCAATTGAAACCGGTTGAGGTCAATAGCGCTGCGCACCACTTCGGTGAAGCCGCGGTAGCTTTGTACGGCTACCTGGTAGGCAATATGGGTGGCCAGGGGGCCTAGACTCACTACCAGCGTGAATGGCCAGAAACCTGCGGCACAAAAGCTAAGTGGTAACCATACCACTGTGGTAACACCCAATATGATGGTAAACGCAATGCCGAAGTCGAGTTGATTCTTGGCTTCTTCCAGCATGGGGTAAAAATCCTTGTCGCCCCGGATCACTTTCAGCAACCTGATCCAGAAATACTCAATATCCAATCCATAGCGATGTGCTCCATACTCGCGGTGCACCATAGAGAAATTGGCCATGCTGGTAGGCCCCATGCCACCCTCTTCTGAAGGGAATCGTTGGCCCATATCAACGATGAGGCGCTCGAATTTATATTCCAGGTTGCTCCGGGTTTCCCGTAATAATTTCACAAATCCGGTATGGATATTGTCTAATTCTTTACCCACCTTTACTGCGTTTTGAAGTTCTTTTTCAAGCTCTTTTGCGAAGGCTTCCATAGTGTCGAATGAAATAATGGCAGCCGAGCGGGAATTATTCCTGATTGTAGTAAATGCTTTTTTCAGGTTGTCCGCAACGGGTACTCCCTTTTCACTTTCTTTGCCCGACCTCGCTACTGTGAATCGCCTGATCCATTCATCAACATCAGTACGATAATCCACTACAACCTGTGAAATATTTTCTTTTTCATCTGCCAGCTTTTTACGCCAGTCATATTGTACATTTCTGAGCCAGTTATATAAAAACTTTGGCAAAAATCGCCCTTCCAGCAATTGCCTGAACCAGGGGTTCAGGTTCCAGATCACCAGGCCACCGGTAAAGAGGATCAGCACTATTTTCACCCAGTACATGATCTCACCTTCTTTGGGCGGCAATACAACTGGTAACCAAGCTTTATAGAGGCCTTCATAAAAAAAATATAATAAACCCCAGTTGATGAAGAACAATAGAACCAGGGGTACAATACCACCTACCAAAAATCCTTTGCTAAATAATCCCTGAAGGCGGTCAAGTAAGGTTCCTGCATTTGAAAACATGGGACTAAATTGATTTACTGGATGTGCATTTGTACTTGTGTGGAGGATCGGTGTCGCAATCCTGTCCATCCTTTTTGGGATCATAGGTCAAATGCCTGTGGGAACTATCGCAAACACAAATGGTATTGGTGCCCACAATGGCGAATTTCTTTTCCTCCCGCCTTGTGATGACCTGTACCAATTGCGCCAGTTGAAGTTCTCTTTCGGGATACAGGAAACCATAATCCAGCTTCTTGTGTTTCAATATTTCCTCCATCAGATTCGATAGGTTGCGTGACTTGCCCAAAGGCCAGGTGATCAATTGTCCTAAATCGAAGTCGTTCATATCCTCGATTTGAAATCCTTCTTCATTCCATAGATTGGCGCAGGTATTCATTCTCTTAGTACTGTAGCCTTCGAATACTGTTTTGCTGGTAAACAGGCGGTGTTTCGTTTCGATCTTCACCACCAGTGCGGGGCTTTTGATGGCAGACATCCGGTTGATGGCTTCAAAGAGCTCATCGTTTCCCTTCATGTAAGGGGCATAGAAACTATCCATAAAAGAAATTAAAAAGGTGTTGCCCTAAATGTATTGGTAATAGCGGTGAAAGAGACCCGTGAAAACACCCATTTTTAATGCAAAAGACGGCGTTTCCTTACCAGTTGGTAAAGGAACGCCGCCTCATAGGATATCTCCTATAGTTTTATTTAGGGATTCAGCTGTGCCAGGGAAAACCAGTTGCCGGAATCGTCTTTAAAAAAGGCTTCAATGCCGTAGAATTCTTTGGCAGGGGCTTTGGTGAAGCGAACGCCTTTCGCTTTCAGTTCTTCATAGGTGGCATAGATATCGTCGCAGGTGAGCACACCGCAGCCAAAGGTGCCCTTTCGTACGAGGTCGCGCAGGGTTTCGGCGGTCTCTTTTGAATACCACATGCCTTCTGTGATGAGCGACAGATTGATCTCAATGTTCTCCATTTGGGGAGGCGCTACGGTAAGCCAGCGATTGCCCTTGTTGGCGGGCACCATCGGCACATCGGTCACTACTTTAAATCCAAGCTTGTTGACATAGAAATCGTAAGCGCTGTCCTGGTCCAGCACCCAGAGGCTAAAATGGGTGAAACGGGTGATCATATCGTTGCTGTTTGATTTAACAATTGAATTGCCGGAGGTGATGATCGGTATGTTTATAGGCCAGGCGTCCGACCTGTTCAGTGGTCATTTTTCCAAAGAAGTCGTGTACAAATCCCCGGTTGACATAATGGGCATACCGCTCTATCTGTGCGATCCATTCCGCTTTTTGGGCTTCCACATTGCCACTGCCCTTTATCTTAAATGCCGCAGTGGTAGGTACATTACGCGCCAGGGGTTTTTCATCCTTCAGCATATTTTTCAAGGCCAATTTACCAAAGATCATACCCAACAAAGAATGCTTGTTGGGCCTACTTTCCATGATCCATGCATCCCAGGTGCTGCAATGCTTTACCATCTGGTACACGGTCATTTTACCCCATTGGCGCTGGCTGTTTTCGTTCACCTGACAGATCCTGCTGATGAGTGCATCCCGGGTGGCTTTGTCGAATACTGTTTTCATCTTTTCCTTTTGCCACAAAGAAAGGCCGGCGCCTGGCAACACATTTCTCTAAAATTGCTGTTTTTACAGCCAGCCGCTCTGGCGGGCAAAACAGGCTGGTATAAAACTCAGGGGGGATTCTTCTATTTGTGCTTTGATGGCCTGCTGTTGTTTGAGGTAGTCCAGGGGTGTGATCCGGTGCAGGCGTTTGAACAAGGCACTGAAAGAACCCAGGCTTTCAAAGCCTACTGCATAACATACGTCCGACACAGTTTTACCCTCTTTGAGCAATTCCCTGGCCTTTTCCATTCTTACGGCGATCAGGTATTGGTGGGGTGTTTTGTGGTAAATGCTTTTGAATTGCCTGATGAAATGAAACTTGGAAGAATATACTTCATCGGCTATGTTGTTGAGGTCGATCTTTTCTGCATAATGCGCATCAATGAACAGTTTGGCTTGCACCAGTCGCCGGTAAAGGAATATCCGCGGATATTGTTCATCTGTCATGCAGGAGACTATTAATTAATAATTCTTGATTATTGGGTGCGCTGTTTTCACTCTTTGTGGGTCGTATCGCGGTAATGAAGGTACAAATTATGATTTAGATACTGCTATTAACGGGGTACCCTTACGATTGGGATAAACTTTGCTGAATGAAAAATTAATCTTGTTGAATGAAAATTTGAAATATCTTGGTGGGGACATAGGTTCTGACCCTATGCCGAATGATATTCCCTATTAGGTTTGATAACCCCTCTTCTGATTGACCGTTTGATCCCATTCTCGCATCGTACAACATCTCCTCATCTGATCTGGTAGCAACAGGATTGTTGGTCTATCGGTATTTCTTAACCTTTAAAAATAAAGCTATGCCTTACTCTCCGTTATTAATTAAGCCCCTCAGAGAAGAGGTGACTAACACAGGCGTAAAGGAACTGCTTACTCCGCAGGATGTAGACAATGCGCTTAACCAGTCAGGCACCACGCTCATTTTTGTCAATAGCGTTTGCGGTTGTGCCGCCAGCATTGCCCGTCCCGCAGTAAACATGATGATGCAGGACAAAAGTGGGAAAAAGCCAGACCATGTTTTCTCTGTATTTGCCGGACAGGACCTGGACGCAACCGCACGTCTCCGCATGCTCATCCCGGATGTTCCACCTTCTTCCCCTTGTTTTGCATTCTTTCAAGACAAGGAGTTGGTTGGTTTTATTCCCAAAAACAGGATAGAAGCGAGGGACCCCCAATCTTTAGCCAATGACCTGCTGGCCCTGGTTGAACAACACGCATGATATGGATAAAAATAAAGGCCGGTCAGGTGAAATGACCGGCCTTCAACTTTTAGAAATATATGTTGCCACCATCAACATTTCCCGACGGTTAACCGCTGGGACGGCTGTTATTAATACAGCTGTACTGTTTACTTTGGCATCATCTCCCGACTTCAATTACCTGCCTGCTTCTCCAGCAGGGGCCGGGGATCAAAAACTACTTTGAATGTGCTGATCTTTCCCTGCACCAGGCTGTACCAGCCGATGCCAAAAATGCTGACTCCACCGCCCATATTGATATCGTATTGGAGACAGACCTCCTCTCCTTCTGCTACGGCGTTTTTCACTGCGTACTTCAGTTTCATTTTCTCCATATCAGCAAAATAGGCGTCTGCTCCGTTGCGGGTACCCATTACACCGATGAATGTGAGATCATCATTCACCCGGGCTTTGGCTGCTTTGAAATCGTCCTTGTTGAGGGCATCGATAAATGCCAGTACGGTGGTCTTTGCTTCGTTGTTCATGTCTAAATAATTAAATTATCAATTCAATGTTCTACAGCAAAGGTCGGTGGGGAAAATATGTTTTGCCTGTGACGATCGTCACAAAGTGATTTAAAAAGGCAACGAGGCATAAAGGCAACGAGAAAGGTTTCGACAGCCCTTCGACAAGTTCAGGGTGACATTCTTCTCTTGCGAATGCGGCTGAGGGTTTCGCGGGCAATGCCGAGATAAGATGATAGTTGGGAAAGGGATACTCTTTGAAGGATGGCCGGTGATTGTTGTTCAAGGTAGGCATAGCGTTCTTCCGCCGTCATGAGTTTGAACAAGGCATTGTGTTTTTCCTGCCGCATGGCAATTTGCTGCAGGCAGTTCCTGCCCAGTGTTTCAATGGCCGGATCAAGCCGCCCGGCCTCCCGCAGTTTGGCCTTGTCAAATCTTACAGCTATCAGGTCTTCACAAGCTTGCAAAGCAAATGCTGAAGGTGCCCCTTGCGCAAAGCTTGTAATATTGGTTGCAATCTCGCGTTCAAAAAAGAAATCGGTATTGATCTCCTGTTCGTCCTGTTCATAGAAGGCCCGGCAGAAACCATGGTTGATGAAAAACAAGGCATCACAAACCTGGCCCTTCTTCAATAGATAGTCTCCCTTTTCAACAGACACTGTTCTAAGTGCCGGACTCAAAATTTTCCAGCTTGCTCCTGAAAAATCACCCAGGGTATGTATATAGGCTAATAATGCTTCCATAGTCAGTCGAACCTCAAAATTAATGCTCATTGCCTTCTCCTGCATCGGCGCCGTTCTTATCCGGTGGAATATTGAAACATTTGAACAGGATATCGTCGGTGATGGTGGCAGGGGATAATTTGTTACCGGCCTTATTGGTCATTACGATGACATACAATTTTTGGGAGGGCATTATCTTATAATCACACACACTGCCAATGCCTGTACCACCGCCACCTTTATGAATAACTATGTCATTGCCAGCCATCCGGGAATGCCAGCCGGGTGTATTGGACAATTTGGCGGAATACGGTACCCACATGGCATTGGTGTTTTTGGGGCGCAATAAAGTATTGCCGTTCAGCGCCTGGCTCAATTTGATAAAGTCGTTCAGGCTGGTTTGTAAACCACCGGAAGGCAGACCATAATCACCGGGCTGGAAATGGGATGTTATTTCTTTCCACTGGCCTTTTTTTTCCAGGTGCCCCTGGGCAAGGTTTGATGCACCCGGTTTCACGCCGGTGCGGTTCATTTGCAGGGGTGTGAACAGGGATTGGTTCATATAGTCAAGGTAACTCCTGCCGCTGATTGCTTCAATCAGTTTACCGAGTATCGCATAGTTGAAGTTGTTGTATTGCTGTTTTTTACCGGGGGTAAAAGCCATGGGTAGTTTACCGGCCTTCTTCACGGTGGCTTCAAAGGAATCCTCGTCTTTTGTTCCTTTGACATCCGGTATGCCGCTGGTGTGGGTCATGAATTGTTGGATGGTGATGGTACCCCAGGCTTCCGGTAAACCTTTCAAGTATTTTTTAATTGGGTCTTCCAATGTTATTTTCCCTTCCTGTACCAATTGCATCAGAACAACAGCTGTAAATGCTTTGGATACTGAACCGATGCTAAAAATGGTTTGCTCATCCACTTTTTCTTTGCCCGACCGGCTACGAAGACCATAGGTCTTTTTAAAAAGGACTTTATTATCCTGGATAACGGCTACGGCCATGCCGGGAAATTCTTCCTGGATCATGGCTTTGGAAATGATCTTATCAATTTTATCTTCTATACTTTTCTGCGCGTATAAAGGGGTGTTTGATAACAGTAAGAAGCAACAACATAGATGAATAAATAATAATAAGCGAAGATATTTAGGGGCTACTTGCATAATAGCAGTTTAGATTATAAATTTACAACCGGGTTTGATTATCCTGGAACCCGATTATCCCCAACACCCCTAAATTATGAAGTCCTTCACCATCCTTGTCATTGGATTGGTATTTGCCGTGCAGGCAACTGCCCAAAAAAGAATTACCTGTCAATATATTGCTGTTAAAAAAGCTCAATACGACAGTGTGGTACGCACGCCTTTCCTGGTATTCAACCAGCAGGTAAGAAAACAATCCGGCAGACTGCTTATTCCACTTGCCAATCAACAGTATAAGATCTTTAGTGATATCAATGTTGATTCGGACATGGGTGAATACAGTTACCTCGGTGATGTACGTGGCACCAAACTGGCGCTGGTGAAGAAGACGGAATTACACAATGCCAGGTATTACCTGGTAAACCAGCTGAACGGCAAAGTGGATACGCTGATCGGGGTGCCGGTGTTTGCTGCCAATATGCAGGATTTCGCGTGCCTCAATAATCCGGATACAGATGAAGATCAACAGATACAGGTAGGGCTCCTCAAAGAAAACGGGGTGATCACCAAAGGATATATCAGCACCAGGGCAAAAACATTTTTCCACGGCATTGCCTACGGCGGTAAGCATGCGCTCTTTGCCATGGACGACAATGGTAAATACTGGAAACTGGATGCCTTAACAGAATAGTAATATTGCCGCGCAACCGTTTGCACAAATTTCCCTATTGACCTATTCGTTACTTTTAGCGGGTATTTAATAATACCCTTATGAGTGAGCAACCAAACAATGCACTGAACAGGAGAAACTTCCTGGGTTCTATTACACGCGCTACTGCCCTGGGCACAGCGGCCCTTACACCTTTTGGCGCACTGGCCTCAGCAGTTGCTGCAGCACCTGTCACCGCCGAATCAGCACATGTATTCCTCGCAAAACCTTACCTGCAGGCTATGACGGCCAACAGCATGACGATCCGCTGGATCACGGCCCGCCCCTGCTATAGCTGGGTGGAATATGGTGAACAAGGCGCCGCCATGGACAAGAAGACGCATGCGGTGGTGGATGGGCTCGTAAATGCCTACAATCGTGTGCACGAAGTGGTGATCGAAGGATTGCAGCCCGGCAAAACCTATCAATACCGGGTGGTATCAAAAGACATTACAGATTTCCAGCCTTATAAATTGACTTACGGTGAAACGATCCAGAGTGATGCCTATTCTTTTACCACTATCAATCCGGCGGCCAAAGAAGTAAGCTGGCTTATATTGAATGATATTCATGACCGTTCGGCCTCTTTAGGGCACCTGATGGGGCTCAACAAGGAGAATCCTTACGACTTTGTATTCCTCAATGGGGATATGTTCGATTACCAAACGGATGAGCAGCAGATCATTGATCATTTGCTTACGCCTTGTACGGCTGCTTTTGCTTCCAACAAACCCTTGTTGTTTGTACGCGGCAACCATGAAACGCGGGGCAAGTATGCACGCAACCTGAAAGATTATTTCTCCAACCCCGGCGGTCAGTATTTCAGTTTCCAGTGGGGACCGGTATTCGCCATTGCGCTTGATACAGGCGAAGACAAGGAAGACAACACGCCGGTGTATGCAGGCATTGTTGATTTTGATGCCTACCGTATTAAGCAGGCTGCCTGGCTGGAAACGCAGTTACAAAGCAAGGCTTATAAGAAAGCCAAATACCGGGTGGTGATGATGCATATACCGCCACATTATTCAGGCAAGGGCCATGGCGCTTTGCATTGCCGGGAGCTATTCTCTCCCTTGTTTGACAAATACAAAGTAGACATTGTGATTTCCGGTCATACCCATACCTATGGAGTGCATCCTCCTGTGGCCGGGGAGCACAGTTATCCCCTAATCATTGGCGGTGGTCCTCTTGAAGGCAAACGCACACTCATCCAAATAAAGGCCGATCAGCAAAAGTTTTCGCTACAGATGCTGAAAGATGATGGCACGGAGGCGGGCAGGTATGAGATCGTTGCTAAACGATAAGTTACCGGTGCAGATCAGATTTCAACTTCGTCAGCTCACCCAATAACCGTGTTTCCGTTACTGTATTTTCCAGGTGCAGGGTGGCAGCTATTTGTACAATTGCAAAGTTTAGTGTGTCGATCTCGGTAGGCCGTTTGTTATTAATATCCTGGAGTGTGGAGATCAGTTGTCCGTTTGACAGGCGGCTGATCATCAATACAGTTTCTGTTACCTCCTCTTCCGTGAGGGCTACGCCCTGTGCCCGGGCAATCCCTACGCATTCTTTGATCACTCTTTTGGCAACGGCCATTACGGCTTCATCGCGGTGAAAGATGCCATTATCGATCTCCAGTAAAGGACAGATGGAATTGAATACGCTATTGGCAATGGCCTTTTTCCAGATGATGGGTTGGATATCGCTTTCTGCCCTGAAGCCGAACTGCGGTGTGTTGAGCTGCGCAACGATAGGATCGACCTGATTGGCATCGCCTTTTATGACACCTATGGGGGATGCAGTTACTGGTTTAAAACTAAGCGCGTTCTCTTGCATTACCTGGCTCGTCATAAAAAGTACACAACGGTATACCTGTGGAAATCCGTTGTCGACAAACACCTGCTCAACGCCCAGGCCATTCTGTAGCAGGACGATGGGAGATCCGCCTGTCTTGCCTTTTAAAGCCCCGGCCAGGCCGGCATTGCCAAATGATTTATTGGTGAGCACGATCAATCCATTCAATACGGGGTAATTGCTTAAGGTGCTCACTTCAATAGTTGCCTCCAGCTGGCCCTGCTGCTCAGTGGTCACCTGTATCTTTTCCATACGACTTTCCTGTTCATCCACACTGCCACGCAGCAATGTCACTTTCCTGTTGTTCAATGCCAGCGACACGGCCAATACTTTCCCCACTGCTCCGGCGCCAATAATATAGACCTGTTCCATAACCTATTATTTGAGATCGGTAAAGGTCTGTCAAATTCCAACACGGGCACAGGAGCAGATTCTTCCATTTCGGCTGGATCAGTTCAATTTTTAACAGCTTCTTGCAGCAGCCATGGTTCGCCTTGTAACGGAAATGAGTAATTTACCCCTTCTTAACCCCCTTTTTCGAGTCATGAAAAAATTGAATATTACATTGCTATTGATCCTATCTGTCAGTATGGTTACACAGTGCCAGATACGGCAGGCAACGCAAGCCACCAGGCTCGATGAGATGACCACTCAAATTGAAAACAATACTTATCCAGGTATCCATAGCGTATTGATCGCCCGGGGTGACAGTCTTCTGTATGAACGTTACTTCAATGGTTACAACAGGGATTCGATACACGATACCCGTTCCGCTTTTAAATCCATTACCAGCCTGTTGGCAGGCATTGCGATCGACCGGGGGGTCATAAAAGATGTGCAGCAGCCAGTGCTCTCCTTTTTTCCAGAGTATGCCCAGTCCCTGGGGAAAGATGCCCGAAAAAAAGCAATGACGATTAAAGACCTGCTGGAAATGAAGGCGGGCTTTGATTGTGAAGAGTTTGATGGCACTAAAGATTGTGAGAACGAGATGGCCACCATGCAGGATTGGGTAAAGTTCTCGCTAGAGCTACCCATGAAAGATGACCCCGGAACGGTATGGGCCTATTCATCCAGCGCTCCCATGATCATTAGCGGCATCATTAGCAAGGCTACTGGTATGTCGACCATGGCCTTTGCAAAAAAATACTTATTCGATCCCCTCGGCATTACGCACTACCGGTGGACCATTGATCCGGCTGGTCATGCAATGACGGCAGGATCATTTTATATACGCCCGCTCGATATGTTGAAAATAGGCCAGTTGGTCAACAACAAAGGGGTATGGAAAGGTAAGAGGATCGTTTCGTCCAAATGGATACAGGAGTCTACCCAGGCTACGATACCTATACCTGACTTTTCCTATGTAAGGATCAGCAAGACTACGCTGGCCATTCCTCAGCCAACCTATTATGGCTATTACTGGTACCGGGAGAACATCAGGATCAATTCCAAAAGCAGACAGGAAGAAGTGATTTTGGCATCAGGCAATGGCGGGCAATACATCATGATCATTGAAGACCTGGACCTGGTAGTGGTGTTTACCCAGGGGAATTATGGAGCCAGGGTGGCCAAACAGGCCTTCGACCTGCTGATCAAATATATACTGCCCCGGCCACAGGCATAAAAAAACAGGCCCTCCCTGTCTTGCATTAGGGGAAGACCTGTCGCTATAATCCATCTACGATTACTGCTCAAATGTAAAATCAGGCAGGTATACCTGTTTGCCTCCCTGCAGGGCTGATTCATGGGCCAATATGCCTACACAAGTGATATTGGCGGATTGAACGGCATTGGGATAAGGCGATCTTTTATCGACCAGGGCACTTACAAACTCATGTACCAGGTGGGGGTGTGAACCACCATGCCCGGCTCCCTGTGTGAAGGATAGGTGCTGGTGATCATCCTCATCATACACGCCCCTGGTGGTAAAGAATTGTATAGGCTCGGGTAACAAGTGGGCATAATCCGGTGACTGCACTTCTTCGGGTATTTCCGGCTCGGGGCGTTTGGCGGTATGTAATACGAGTGGTTTTCCTTCTATCAATGGCCACTCTACTGATTTGTGGGAACCATACACTTCAAAACTTTCGCGGTATTGACGGGCGGTATCAAACAAGGAACGATAGATGTGTGCGCTCAGGTCGCTGTTGCGGAATTTGATATGGGTGCTTTCTACAGCGAAAGGTGAGTTGTAATGGATTTGTAATTCATCCCGGATGGTACCCGATCCAAAGCAGGATACGTATTCGGCTTGTCCCCTCGTCAAGGCAAGTACAGGCCCTACACAATGGGTGGCATAATGCATGGGTGGCAATCCTGGCCAGTAATTGGGCCATCCATCCATATCCTGCTGGTGACTGGCTTTCAGGAATTGTATCTTGCCCAGTTCGCCTTTGTCATACAGTTCTTTCATGAACAGGAATTCACGGGCATATACCACGGTTTCCATCATCATATAGGTAAGGCCGGTAGATTTGACCAGCTCTACAATTTGCCGGCAATCTTCCACGGAGGTGGCCATGGGTACGGTGCAGGCTACATGCTTACCGGCTTTCAAAGCCTTGATGGATTGGGCAGCATGATCAGGAATAGGTGTATTGATATGTACGGCATCGATGGCCGGGTCTTTCAACAGTTCATCATAATCGGTATACCTTTTTTCCACTCCAAAAGCATCTCCTACTTCCTTTAATTTGGTAGCATTGCGCTGACAGATGGCGTATAAGTTTGCGTTGGGATGACGTTGATAAATGGGAATGAACTCTGCGCCAAACCCCAAGCCCACGATGGCGATATTAACCTTCATATTGGTAAGTTTAGTTTTTGTCAAAGAATAGTCCGAAAGTCGGAAAGCAATACCTGGTAGTCCGAAAGTCTGCAAGACGGAAAGTCCGTAAGTAATAAAGTAGAGTCGTTGCCGTTTTTCTTCCAGACTTACGGTCTTCCGGTCTTTCCGACTCTATCCCCTCGCCCAATTCTTTAAGAACTTTAATCCTTCGGTGGCAAATCCATCCTGGCTTTCGGCCATGGGATGCCAGAAGCATACAGCGCCGGCCAGTTCCTTGTTATCGGGTGTAAAACTTTCGATGGTCACCACGCCCTTATAATTGATGGCTTCCAGTCCTTGCTTATAGGAAGCCCAGGGTGTTTGGCCGGTGCCTGGCGTGCCCCGGTAATTTTCTGATACCTGCAAATGGATCAGGTCCTTACCCGATGCAATGATGGCCTGGGCCACATCTCTTTCCTCGATACTCATGTGGAATCCGTCCAGCATCACTTTGACGGCAGGGTGATTGATATCCCTGATCAAGCGCAACACATCAGCAGCGGTATTGATCAGGTCGGATTCAAAACGGTTCAAAGGCTCCAGGGCAATTTGTAATCCCCTCGCAGCAGCCATATCACATACCTTGCGCAGGTTGGCCACGGCCCTATCCCACTCTATCTTGCGTTGTTCGGAAGATACCATGCGTGCCTTACCTACAGCAGAATACATCGGTCCACCAAAGAAACCAGTGCCTACGGCGGCACAGTAATCGAGACAGGCTTCTATATAAGCCAGGCAGTTTTTGTGCACGGCCGGGTCTTCATGCGTTAGATCACGCGAAGGTCCAAATGCTCCGCAGATATTCACCTGCAGGTTGTATTGTGTCATGGCCTTTTTTACGGCCTGTATATCGATGAGTGAAGGATCTTCTACGGCAATCTCTACCACCTCATATCCCATTTCAGCAATCTTCGGAAACAATACCGGAATAGAAGCGGTGGTAAACGGGGAGGTCCACAGCCAGGTGCTAACGCCGTACTTTATGTCTAAAGCCATTATTTCTTGGGTTATTGTTATCGTTTTGTTGATACGTTGCATTAAGAAGAAGCTGCGAGCTGTGAGCTACGAGCCTCTTTCGTTGCACACGGCTCGCTGCTCGCAGCTCGTGGCCCGGAGCTTGCTTTCTGCAGCTCATAGCTCGTGGCTTGTATTCGCCGCTTGCTCTTGTAGCATCACTGCTTTGTATCCTCCGCGTGAACGGAAATATAAAATGAGCAGACCATAACAAACCAGCATGAACAAGGGGAAAGCCACAATGTACCGGAGGGCGTCTTTTTTAGCGCCATCGCGGATGGTGGTCACGGTTTCCAACTCCTGTGCATTGGCCTGCGCCAGTTTGGTTTGATCCAGTGCCTGGTAATCACCAAAGAAGCTGGTTTTGTTTTCCGTTACATAAGTGCTGTGAATGCTGGTATTATGTGTATTGTCATAAGCCTGGATCTTGGTATCCACTGATTTGTCCTGGATAAAGCCGAGAATGCCCGCACCGATCACACCGGCAGCGATCATACCCAGGCCGCCGGTAATGTTGAGGGTAAGTGCGCCTCCTTTCGGAAAGCGCTCTGCTACCAAGCCCAGCATGGTGGGCCAGAAAAAGGTTTTGCCCAGGCCATATACGGTGGCAGCAACCAGGATCACCACACCACTGGAGAAAGACAACATATACAATCCTCCTGCCGCAATGGCGGAACAGATAGCCAATAAGCCCAGTGGTGAAACTTTATGGACGATGGGACCGGCAAAGAAGCGCAGCACAAACATGATGGCGGACGTGTACACCAGTACCCAACCAGCCTGTAGTCCGATGGCTGTCATGGCAGGCGTCATCAGGTCGGTGATCCAGCTATCCGTGCCCAGTTCTGTAGTGGCCAGCGGGATCATGATCAACAATAAAATGATGAATAAGGGCTGCCCCAAGCTGCGGGTATATAAGCCGAATAGTACGGTGACGATCAGTATCAATGAGATATTCAACACGGTGGGCCAGGCAAACACGGCTCCCAGTTGGAATACGATCAGCGCAACAATGATCAATGCGCCAATGGCTCCTACTTCCTGGAGCATTTCTTTATAAGATACGCCGGCTTGTACCCTTTCATTGAGCGGAAATTTGCGGGCAAGCATCATCACGCCATATGCCAGGGTAGGCAATAAGATCAGTGCTATTTTATATTCCCAGGCGGTACCGGGCCCCATCAATAAGGCGATGATGCCACCCAATACCAGGCCACCGGGCCAGGCTGCATGTAGTATGTTGAGCCATTTTGTTTTCTGCCGGGGAAACATGGTAGCTACCACGGGGTTCACCACGGCCTCTACTGTACCATTGCCAAGGGCCACAATGAAAGTACCGATGTACAACATCCAATAACCGGTGGCAAAAATGGTGAGTATAGCCGAGGTCACGTGACAAAGGAATGCAAAGATCATGGCGGTCTTATAGCCTATCTTATCGATGATGAGACTGAACAATACAATGCTGATGGCAAAGGGCCATAAGCCCACACCGGCAATTTCTCCCAGTTGGGTTTGTGTAAGGTTAAAAGTAGTGCCCCATTCCGGCAACGAAATAGCCCTTAATATAAAACCAAAGGAAGTAGTGACCAGCGCTACAAAACAGGCATAGAACAGTTTCATGTCTGCCCTGCGGGGAGCGCTGCCTGGCGAATCGTTAGTCTGCATGTTGACAGGTTTAAAAGGATGAGGTTATTTTACGACGCGCAATACGCCATTCATAATGCGCCAGTGTCCCGGGAAAGTACAGATATAGGGATAGTCGCCCGGCGTGGCAGGTACTTTAAAGGTGACGGTATATTTTCCTCCGGGATTGATCAGCGGCGTTGATACCAATACCTCTGGCAACTTAGGTACATATTGCATCTTAGCGCCATTGGGGTCCATGGCCAGTTTATCTGCCGCAGCGCCCACCTTATCGCTCGTGCCGGGTTTAAGGATGAGCAGGTTGTGTTGCATGAAGTCGGGGTTTTGCAACACGATCTGTACGGTAATTCCTGCTTTCACGGTAATGAGCTGCTGATCATATTTCATCACATCTTTCAGCACCTTGATCACAATGGTACGATCGATCTTGCCGGTGGCAACAGGAGCAGTAGTGGCTGCGTTGGTACTGGCCAGGGTTTCCAATTTAGCATTCAGGAGGTTGGCGCGCATGAAGAAAGCAGTATCCGGGTATTCGGTGATCCGCTCCTCTCCTTTGCGGTTATCAAATCCTATTCTTAGAGGAAGCTCCAGCTCTTTTTTGAATAGGCCTGGTGCCTTGGCGGTAGCTACTTCCTTATCGTTAATGACTAAACGTATGGCTCCACTCTTTTGCAGTCCTGCTTTAAAGGAGAATTTGGCGGGCAGGTCATTGGGCGTTACGGCCTGGAATGCCTTGCCATTTTGGTTTACCTGGAAATACATTTTATTGTTGAGCATGTACAGGCCATAACCATTGGCGCCATTGCCTTGTGCAGCTATCATACCACTAAAGCCTGCCGGAGCATTGCCTTGCCCCTGTGGTGCACCCGGACGTGCGGTCATGCGTTCTATATCACCTGCCAGCAGGATCTCTTTGTTGGCTACTTCAGGTTCCAATGCATCGCCCTGTTGCTGCCTTCCAAAACTTCTTCTCAGGGGAATGGCGCTGAGCCTTGACCCGAAGGCCAGGCGCTGGGCAATGGAAGCTTCTATGAGTGCAGGATTTTCATTCAGTCCCCTTTTACGGAAAGCTGCGCGGAAGGTTTCCTGGTTGAGCTTGCTGGCAATGGTGAGGGCGTGCCGCAGCCAGGTATCGGAAGCATTCTCTTGTTTTTCTGCCATATCCACCAATACATTGCCGATGGCGGCGGATGTTTTCATATCGGTAGTAGCCAATACAGCTGCCAGGCGCACGCGCATATCCTTGTCTTCAAAAACATTGGCCTGTTGCATAGCTAAGAAGGTAGCGGGCGTTTTAGGCAGCACTTCAATAGCTGCTTTGCGTACGCCAGCGGCAGGATGCTGCAAAGCCTTTGCGGCAACTGCCAGGGCGGCTGCATTTGTGCCATCCAGTGCTTTCAATCCCTTCATGGTCCACAGTGCGTGAACAGCCGGTGCATTGATGCCCGCGCCATCCAGTTGCTGGTCCTGTACCAGTTTGTACAGGGCTGGCAATACGCTTTTGTTGCCGCTTTCGACCAGCAATCTTTGGGCAGTAGTGCGCCAAAACATATTGTCGTTTGACAAGGCTGTTACCAACCCTGCCACATCTTTCTTATCGAGCTTTGTGTTGTTCTTCGCGTCGTTGCTTTTGTTGTAGATCCGGTAAATGCGGCCGCGCTCATGATCACGCAAAGGATTCACATAGGCATTACCCTGACCGTTCTGCGCATTGTAACCACCCCGGTCAGCGGAAGGCGTGGGATTGTGCTGAATAATGAAGTCATACCAGTCTGTTACCCAGAGTGCGCCATCGGGGCCTACTTCGGCCTGGATGGGAGCCGTCCACTCATCGGCGCTCACCAGCATATTCCAGCCATCGCCTTCTTCTTTAAAGCCGGAACCTGCCTGTTGCAATACATGTTTGTGTATCAAACGACCGGTGGGCTCGGTTACAAAAGCTACTTTGTTCCAATATTCTTTGGGGAAGGTACGGGCTGTGTAAAGGCTATGACCTGCAGCGGCAGTGAAACCTCCATGCACATCTACCTGGCGCAGATTTTTGGTAGCCACGTGTATGGCATAGTGGGCATCGATCTTTTCCACGCCGCTTTCGCGGATATTCGTTTTGTCGAAATAACGTTTGGGCATACCCAGGAAACCGCTATGGGTATTATTGGCAGTAGAAATAAATACGTCGAACTCTTCTGAGAAGCCAAGGCCCCAGGTATTGTTGCTGGTAGAAGAAAGATACTCCAGGTTCTTACCCTCCGGAGCAAAGCGGTAAACGCCCTGGCCAAAACGCAGGGAGTCTTTTCCCTTCTTGCCATTGTAGAAACCGGAATAGCCTACTACGCCCCAGATCATATTGTCGAGACCGTAGCGCAGGTTGGATGCCTGTGCATGGGTATCGCTCTTGCCCCAGCCTGTGAGGAGTGGCTGCCTGATATCGGCTTTGTCATCGCCATTGGTATCTTTCAGGAATAAGAAAGAAGGGGCCATGCTCACCACGATGCCGCCATTCACAAAAGTGAAACTGGTGGGTATATTCAGTTTATCGGCAAAAATGGTAAACTTATCGGCCTTGCCATCTCCATCTGTATCTTCCAGTATCTTAATGCGGTCATCGCCTTTGTCGTCGTCTTTGATCTCATTGGGATAATCCACGGTTTCTATCACCCACAAGCGGCCCCGCTCGTCCCAGTTCATGTAAATTGGATTCACCACATCGGGCTCAGCGGCAAACAACTGCAAGCCAAAACCCACGGGCACCTGGATCAGGGACATGGATTGCCCGGGCGTCAGGGACGCCTGTACTTTCGGCGCAGGGTCGCGCTTCTCATAATTGGGCACGGGACCATCATAATAAGTGGGATCAGCCAGTTTGTAAGCTGCCAGGCTGGCCCGGGCTTCATCACTTACTGCCCAGAGAATGCCATTCTTTACCAATGATAAAAAGCCGGGCTTGTTGAAGGTCACTTCATCATGACCATAGGCCGTATAAAATACGCGGCCATTGCCATAAGGCCGCACCCAGGTATAAGGTTCATGGTGATCGCCTTCCACTCTTTCGGAGACTACTTCTATATTCTTGCTGATCTTGTCGTGCACATAGGTTTCATCGTAGGTCATAAAAGCGGGAATGCCTTTCATTACAGGGTGTTCCGCTTTGGTGATCACAGCCGGGAATGAATCGTACTTGTGACTTTTAAATTGTCCACCGATCATTTCCACTACTTCGGGTGAGTTGCGAAAGCAGAAGGAAGCAGAGTGCAGGGGAATAAAACCTTTACCACTGCGTACAAAGTCGAGTAAAGCTTTTTCCTGTGATTTACTAATGGTATCGTAATTGGCATATACTATAAGGCCATCATACTGTTTCAACACCTCATCATTGAGGTCGTTGGGATTGGTGGTATAGGATATATTAATACCCGCTTTAAAGTATTCTTTGGTGAGGATATCGGCCAGCTTTTCAGAATCATGGTGTTTGCTCTTGTGGCCCAGCAGGAGTATCTCGAGGCGCCTGGGTGTGGCAGCCTTTCTTAGGGTGTCGGCACTGATCAACAGGAAAGAGCATAAGAGTGGTATAAAAAAGACGAGGTTAATTTTCCGGCGCATGGCAATCAATTGGGTTCGTTATTCAATCAGTACGAATATCCCAAGATTATGGTTTAAACCCTTGCCGGATTATATCCAATACTGACTGTATTTTATCCTGATTATTGCCTATTTTCGATAATCAACGATAAACAGACCTCATTGTGAAAGCAGCCTTACACAAATCAGAGATACCCCTCTCGCATATCTTCGTCATCCGCCGCCTGCAGGAAAAGCATTTTGATCCGGTGTGGCATGCGCATTCTGAATACCAGCTTTTTGTAGTGCTGGAAGGTACGGGTACCCGTTTTATCGGGGATAGCATCAAAGCCTTTAAACCGGGGGAACTGATCTTCACGGGCCCTCACCTGCCACACCTGTGGCGCAGTGATGAGGCGTATTTCAATAAGAAAAGTACGCTGCATACGGATGGCATTGTGATCTATTTCAATGAGCACTTCCTGGGGGAGCACATCATGGAAAAAGAAGAGATGACGGTGCTCAAGAAATTATTCACGCGGGCCATGCGTGGGCTGGAATTTGATGGAACGGCCCGCACAGAAATTATCCGTATGATGCAGGAGTTGGTGCACCTGCAGGGTATTCAAAGTGTGGTACAGCTGCTGCGTATCCTGGAGTTGATGGCAGGCACCAAGGCATTCCGGTATATATCTTCCAAGCCTTATGAGGATGTGTACGACCAGCACGAAACAGACCGGCTCAATATTGTATACGATTATGTATTGAAGAACTTCCGCCGTACGATATCACTGGAAGAAATGGCGGACCTGCTCCATATGACGCCTACTTCCTTTAGCCGGTACTTCACGATCAAGAACAATAAACCCTTCTCGCGCTTTGTTTCGGAGATACGCATTAAACATGCCTGCAAATTGCTCACGGAGACCGATGATCCCATTGCTCATATCTGCTATGAGTGTGGGTTCAATACGCTTTCCAACTTTAATAAGCAGTTTAAGGAATTTATGTTGAAGACGCCTGCGGAGTATAAGCATGAGTTTTTGAGCATTTAGAGGAAGAATACAGAATACAGAATATAGAATCCAGCATACAGAAGAATACACGTTTGCTTCGATGGCACAAGTACCCAGCAGTACGGGGCTGGGTGCTTGTGCCAGGAAATAAGCTGCGGATATACCTACACTTAAACTCAAGTATTCAAAGAGGCTCTCTTGTATTATCAGAAATAAAAAAGCAGGCTAACAAACCTGCTTTCTAAAGTAATTTTATACACAATAGTTGAAGATGAGATTATCGTTTCCTTAGCTTGTTTTTGGGGCTTCGGCTGGTGTGAAATACAGCATATATCACTACTTCCGTTTTCAGTATTTCAAACACAATTACATAAGGAAAACGCTTTAAGGCCACTTGTCTGTATGTCTTTTTAACCTTGTGAAAAGCCGTGGGATGGCTCTCTAATTTCTTATAATATTCAACCAGTTCTTTTAAAAACTCCTCCCCTAACCCTGCCTTTTGCTCTTCGTACCAATCATAAGCTACTTCAATATCATCTTCGGCACCTGGTTTAACACTTATGTTATACACCATTGGACTTTCTTTTTTTCCTTACCCTATCATGTACATCCTGCCATGAAGATGATTTGTCTTTTCCACTCAAATGCCTGGCCCTTCTTTCATCTAATATCTTAACATGCTCTGCAGTCAGCTTGAAGTTTTCTTCCTGATTAATTTCATCCTCAAAAAGCGTGTAAATAGCCTTTACCTTCTTATCATCTGCATCAGCCAGATAAGTCATCAGCTTTTTACGAATTGCGATATTTGTCATAACTGCCTTATTTGTACCATAAAAGTAAGATTTTTCCATTTTAATGAACGGTTTTTCCATACTCATGATTAATTGTACCATTTTACCCCAAAGGGTGATATTTCCTCTTCTTACGTAAGTATAAAATTCTTCGGCGTGAGTGGCTTAGGTACTTCAGCGGCATCGGTCATTTCGAGCAAGTCGATCTCGATGGTACGGGAAATAGCGGTGACGGGCACATCATTGGCGCCGCCTTCAAATGGGTTTTCGGTATTCTCTCCCACCCGCTCCAGGGTTAAAAAGACCCAGCCTACCACGGCACTGAAAGGAATGGTGAGCCATACCATCCAGCTGCCTGATTTTTGAAACTCATTCAACACGCCAAAAGGTACGAGGACAACAAAGAGCCGGTTAAGCATCTGGCTGATGGTCGCAAACTGTCTTGGATAAGGGAAATTCTTGATCCTTTCACACCTGCCCTGGTGATCATACAGGTCTACCAGCAGGCGTTCCAGTTCCACGTAGTTGAGTGGTTCGATCCATCCCTGGGTTTTCAGTTCTTTCAACTGCTGTGATTGCCGCCCAATGAGCTGGGTGGCTTTATTCGACTTACTGATGATGTATTTCAGTTCTTCAGCAGACAGATAAGGTTTGAGTGACTCTTCCAGTGTGGTGGTCCATTCATCTATGACAAACCTTTGGCCATATTTCTGATTGGAAGGTTTGGTGCGGCTGGTTTCCCAGGCACGTTGCTCCCGCAACTGAAAGCGCAGGGCGGTGAGCCAGGCGATATGCCGGTTGATCAATTCCCGCTTTGCCGGTTGGGCGTCTTCGGCATGGTGCGAACCAATCAGGTCCTTTACCAGCATTCCCCAGGAGCGGCTGGTGTTGATGATGGCCCCATAGATCTGGCGGGCCTCCCATAAACGGCTATAAGTTTGGGTATTCCTGAAACCTACAATAAAAGCTGTGGCCGTACCTATCAGCGCAATCGGCACCCAGGGCAAGGCAATCCATTTCAGGTCCAATACCTCAAATAATACAACAGGTATGGTGGACAGCACTACCATCCATTTTATATCACTTACCGTCCATACCAGAAACTCTTTCAATGTATAGCGTTGTCCCGCATGCATATTTTAATGTGTATTTAATGTTTAATATAGGTTAATATCCGACAACGAACAATCAATAACGATTAAATAATATTGGCGCATAGTGGCTATGTTTACCCAAGTATTTAACCTTTAGCATCCATCCACTGTCAACTCCGCAGATTGCCTGGCCATAGGCCTTATCATGAAAATTTCGTCTTAGTGTAATCATTTTTTTTAAACCAAAATCATTGCTCAATGAGTAAGCGAATCCTTGTGCTTTTCATGTTGTGTGGCCTACTTTTCTCAAGTGTTCTGACAGCACAAACGACCAGCCTCCCCGGAAAAGTGACAGATGAAACGGGTGCACCCTTACCCAACGCCTCCATCAATTTTAAAGGTAGAGAAGGTGGCGTAGTTTCCAAAGACAACGGCGAATTTACGATTTCAACCACAGGCAAAGGCATCCTGGTGATATCCGCGGTAGGTTATACCACGCAGGAGATCAACATCAGTGGCCTGCAAAGAGTGGATGTAACCCTGAAAAAGACCAACACGCAGTTGGATGAAGTAGTAGTGACGGCTTATGGCATCCGTCGTGAAAAGAACACGCTGCCTTATGCAGCGCAGCAGATCAGTGGTGAGGATCTGAACAAAACGCGGATCGCCAACGTGGCCAGTGGCCTCTCCGGCAAAATTTCCGGTTTGCAGATCACACAGGGTAATGGCATTGGCGGCTCGGTCAACGTGGTTATCCGCGGCGCTAAATCCCTGTCGGGTAGTAATCAGGCTATGTTTGTAATAGATGGCGTACCGATCGACAACTCTACCAACAACTCAGGCGGTCAGCAGCGTGGCACCGGCGGTTATGATTATGGTAATGCTGCAGCCGATATCAACCCGGACGATATTGCCTCCATCAACGTATTGAAAGGAGCGGCCGCAACAGCACTGTATGGCTCAAGAGCCGCCAATGGGGTGATCATGATCACCACCAAAAAACCAAAATCAGGCTTTAATGTTACGCTCAACTCTGGTGTTATAGTAGGCACCGTGGATAAAACCACTTATGTGAAACTCCAGGATGAGTATGGCGGTGGCCGTTCTACGGCGCTCGACCAGAATGGTTTTTACCTGTCCGATGTGGATGGTGACGGTACAAAAGACCTTATCTCACCCACAGAAGCTGTGCGCTCCTGGGGTCCCAAATACGACCCCAGCCTGATGGTGTACCATTGGGACGCATTCGATCCCAGCTCTCCTTATTATAAAAAAACGAAACCCTGGGTAGCTGCAAAGAACGGACCGGTATCCCTCTTTGAAAATTCGCTGTCTACCAACAACAGCATCTTCATGGACGGCACCAATGATAAAGGTTTCTTCAAACTGGGCTATACCCGCAATGAGGAAAAAGGCATTGTGCCCAATAGCAAGGTGTTAAAGAACATCCTCAACTTTGCTGCCAGTTATAAAATAACGGATAATCTGACAGCCAGCGCCATGGTCAACTACTCAAAAGTAGATGGCAAGGGCCGCTATGGAACAGGCTATGACGGCGGCCGTAACATCAACGTTACACTTCGCCAGTATGGCACATCGGTTGTTGACCTCCTGGAGCAGCGTGATGCCTACATGCGTACCGGGCAAAACGTTACCTGGAACTGGAAAGACCCCCGGGTTGCTGCGGGCCTTGTACCAGCTTTTTATAACAATACCTATTGGACGCTGTATGAAAATTATGAAACTGATACCCGTACCCGCACCTTTGGCAACATAGCATTGAATTATGCGGTTACCGATTGGTTGAATGTGATGGGCCGTGTGTCAGTAGATACCTACAATGAGTTACAGGAAGAAAGGACTGCAGCAGGCAGTATTGGTGTTTCTTCTTATTCAAGAACCAACCGGTCATTTAATGAGACCAACTACGACCTGCTGGCAACGGTAACCAAAGACATCTCCGATGACTTCAAGTTCAGCGGCCTGGCGGGCATCAACATCAGAAGGAATACCAACAATAGTATTGCTGCATCCACTTCGGGCGGCCTGATCGTTCCCAAACTGTATTATATATCCAACTCACGAGGTACTGTATCGGCCCCCTCGGAAAACTTTTCGCAAAGAGCGGTGGATGGTTACTTTGGTGGCGCTACGCTCACCTGGCGTGATCTGCTCACACTGGATGCCACCATCCGTAACGACCGATCTTCTACCCTGCCCAAGGATTTCAACTCTTATATCTATCATGCTATTTCAGGTAGCTGGGTGTTTTCCAAACACCTGCAAAACCTCAACTGGCTAAGCTCTGGTAAGCTACGTGCCAACTACGCCACTGTTGGTAACGATGCTCCTCCATTAAGCTTGTCCGATGTATATGACCAGCCTACACCGATGGGCAGTTATATTCTTTTCTCTTTGCCTGGCACCAAAAACAACAGTGATCTCAAGCCCGAGAAAACAACGAGCAAGGAAATCGGCCTGGAAATGTCTTTTCTGCGCAACCGCATAGGATTCGATATCACTTATTACCATACCAACACGGTCGACCAGATCATCCCTGTATCTGTATCCACCAGCACCGGTTATTCCAGCAAATACATCAATGCCGGCGATGTGGAGAACAAGGGTATCGAGTTGTCCATGTTCGGCTCGCCGGTAAACAACAAGAACTTTGCCTGGAATATCAACGTGAACTTCACGCGCAACAGGAACAAGGTAATATCGCTGTACCAGGATAGTAAAAACTTGCAGATCGCTTCCTTCCAGGGTGGTGTAAGCCTGAATGCAACGATCGGACGGCCTTATGGCGAATTGCAAAGCAATACTTTCCAGTATGTAAATGGCGAAAGGCTGGTGAATGCAAATGGCACCTATGCCCTGTCTACCACTACCAATAACATTATTGGCAATGTAAATCCCGATTGGATCGGCGGTGTAATGAACAGTTTCAGGTATAAGAACTTCAACCTGAGCTTCCTGGTAGACGTACGCCAGGGCAGTGACGTATTCTCCCTGGATATGTATTATGGGACGCAGGCCGGTGTGCTTCGTGAAACAACCGGCAACAATGACCTGGGCAATCCCAAACGGAACTCCCTTGCCGAGGGTGGTGGTGTGATCCTGCCGGGTGTAACAGCGGATGGCCATCCCAATACCAATCGCATAGCGTATGCCAACAACACCGTATTGTTGCCGCAATCGGAATTTGTATATGATGCCAGCTACGTAAAATTGCGCGAAGCCAACATTACTTATACCATTCCTTCCAAATTCCTGACTGGTGTTAAGAATTACATCAAAGGAATCGATGTATCGCTGATTGGCCGCAACCTATGGCTCATTCACAAAAATGTACCCTATGCCGATCCGGAAGAAACGCTTTCTGCCGGTAATGTACAGGGCAACCAGAGTGGCGCCTACCCCACTTCCCGTACCATTGGTTTAAATGTAAAAGTGAAATTCTAAATAATGTTTGTCAGGCTGAGTTTGTCGAAACCCTTCGCCAGGCTCAGGGTGACAGAAAGATTAAATTACAATTATGAAGACATTATATAAGATACTGGTGCCTGCCTTGTTGTTGACGGCCTCCTGTACCAAGGATATCGAGCAATACAACCAGGAAACCAAAAAACCGGCTGCAGTACCTGCCGGCATGTTGTTTAACAATGCGGTGAAGACCCTTTCCGATGGCATGGCTACGGCCAGTGTGAACGCAAATGTATTCAGGCACGTGGTAAAACATTGGGCGCAGGCCACCAACCAGGAAGAAGCACAATACGACTTCCTGACCAGGACTATCAATACTGCCTGGTGGACACGTATGTACCGTGATATTTTGAATGACCTGAGAGATGCCAAACGCCTGGTAACGGCCGATATTACTCTTTCCGATGGCGTAAGAACCAACCAACTGGCCATCCTCGATATCATAGAAGTGTATGCCTGGGGAGTATTGGTCAACACCTTTGGTAATGTTCCTTACTCAGAGGCGCTGAACAATAACAATTTGTTTCCGGTATATGACGATGCCAAAACTATATATGCCGATATATTGAAAAAGCTGGCCGATGATATCAGCAAGCTGAATACAGGCAGTACCGGTTTTATAGCTACGGAAGATTTTCTTTACTCGGGCAATGTGGGCCAATGGATCAAGTTTGCCAATACGCTGTATATGCGGATGGCTATCGTGATCGCCGATGTGGATGACGCTACCGCTAAAGCTGCTATTGAGGCGGCGAGCCCCAAAGCCATTAGCGCCGCTGCCGATAATACGGTGTTCAAATACCTCGCCAGTCCACCCAATAACAATCCTTTGTATGATCAGTTGGTAACGTCTGGTCGTTCGGATTTTATTGCAGCCAAAGACCTGATGGATGTATTGATCAACATGTCAGATCCGCGCAAATCACAGTATTTTGGTGTGAACAATGTAGGTAATTATGTAGGGGCTGTAGTAGGTCAGGTAGTGAGTTTCGCTACGATATCGAAACCCGGCGCCAAAATATATGCACCCGACTTTCCGAATGTGATAGCCGATTATGTGGAAACAGAGTTCCTCCGCGCAGAAGCCAAAGAACGGAATTACAACGTAACAGGCACTGCAGAAGAACACTACAACAATGCCATCAGGGCTTCGATCATTGCGTGGGGCGGTACCAATACCGAGGCGGATACCTATCTTGCCAGGCCTGATGTAGCTTATACAACTGCTGCCGGCGACTGGAGACAGAAGATCGGGTTCCAGAAATGGATAGCGCTCTATAACCGTCCTTATGACGGATGGGTAGAACTGAGAAGGCTGGATTATCCACAAATGCCTTTACCGGTTGGCGCCAGAACAGGATTCCCCAACAGGTTGGCCTATCCCGGCAATGAGCAGCAGCTCAATGGTACCAATTATACCAAAGCAGCCAGTGATATTGGCGGCGATAAATTTGAGACCAAATTGTGGTGGGATAAATTTTAAAAGCAAGCTGCGAGCTTTGAGCTACGAGCTGCGAGTCGTTTGACCAGGTGCGAACAGGTGACACCTTTTTGAAAAGGGGTCACCTGTATCTGCGAGCGATCAAATCCCACAAGATGGGCGTACGCTGTCAGAACTTAATTAGTTACAAAAACATATAAAATGATGAAACGTTCGCTGTGCTTATTGCTTGTTATAATCAGTTTGAAATCCTCCGGGCAGGCGAAATATCCTGCTGCGGTGGAAGGCGATTACAAAGTGAAGAACTTTGAATTTGAAAGCAAGGAAACCTTGCCCGAAATGAACCTGCATTATTACACCATGGGTACGCCACAAAAAGACAAGAATGGCAAAACCACCAATGCTGTCATCGTGATGCACGGCACTACAGGTACGGGAAACGGGTTTTTCAACGACCGTTTTGCCGGTAACCTGTTCGGTCCCGGTCAACTCCTGGATGCTACGAAGTATTTTATCATCTTCCCCGATGCTATCGGGCATGGCAAATCGAGCAAGCCCAGCGATGGTATGCACATGAAGTTTCCGAAGTACACCTACAACGATATGGTGAAGGCGGATTACCTGTTGCTGACGCAGCACCTTGGCATTAATCACCTGCGGCTGGTAATGGGCACCTCGATGGGCGGCATGCATACCTGGGTATGGGGCGAAATGTATCCCACTTTTATGGATGCCTTGTTCCCGCTGGCCAGTCTGCCTGTAGAAATTGCCGGCAGGAACCGCATGACCCGTAAAATGGCCATCGACCTCATCATGATGGACCCTGAGTGGAAAGGAGGAGATTATACCAGTCAGCCCAAAGTAGGCCTGACGGGCGCCATCTCATCCCTTATCTTCATGGTGAGTTCTCCATGGAATATGCAAAAGGGAGCTCCTACGCGCGAGAAAGCAGAAGAGAACCTGGCCCGCACCAAAGCACGGTACCTTGCTACGCTGGATGCCAACGACATGATCTATGCCATGGATGCTTCGCGCTATTACAATCCGGAGCCGCAGGCAGAAAAGATCATAGTCCCCATCTTTGCGGTCAATTCGGCCGATGACGAATGTAATCCTCCGGAGCTGAACCTGATGGAGCCGGTAATCAAAAGAATACCCAAGGGCAGGTATATCCTGATCCCTACTTCCGAGAAAACAACGGGCCACGGTACACATTCCAATCCGCCGATGTGGGATATGTACCTGAAGGAATTGTTGGAGCTGACGGCTAAGAAGTAATAAGCATCTACTTGTTAATAAGCGGGCGTATCAGTACATTTGATACGCCCGTTTTTTTTGTTTCCCAACCACACAGCAGGATCACTAACGGATCACTCAACTCAAAACCTGCTATATATGAATGCTGAACACTCAGCCACCGATTTTTTCGAACAGATCAGGCGATTGGAAAAAGAAATTCAGGAGATCAATGCCACATTGGAAAAGAAAGTACGCCATACGGCCGAACTGGAATCCAAAAATAAAGAGCTGGAGCAGCTTACCTATGTAGCCTCCCATGACTTGCAGGAACCTGTGAGAACGCTCTCTTCTTTTATAGATCTGTTGAGCAAGCAATATAAGGGTAAGCTGGACGACCACGCCGACAGGTATATTGACTATATCGCTCAATCATCAAACCGGATGAAAGACTTTATTAAAAGCCAATTGGATTTTTCAAGACTTGGGAAGCCGGAAAAAATTGACCCGATCAGCTGCAATTATCTATTGCAACAGGTATTGGATGACCTGGCAAATATTATCCACGAAAACAATGCGGTGATCCAGGCAGATGATCTTCCGTATATAACAGGCTATCGTGGCAAATTAAAACAGGTATTCCAGAATCTTATCTGTAACGCTATTCGATTCAGGAAAAAAGAAGTGGCCCCTGTAATAGTTATACAGGCCATTCGGCGAAATGAATGCTGGCAATTTACTGTCAGTGATAACGGTATCGGTATAGAGGGCGCCTACCTGAACAGAATATTTTCCCCTTACCAACGACTACATTCGAAACTGGAATATGAAGGCAGCGGTATGGGATTAGCCATTTGCAAAAAAGTGGTGGAAACACATGGTGGAGAGATATGGGCCACATCGGTGGCCGGGGAAGGCAGTTCCTTTCATTTTACGATCCCTGATCAACTTCAGGAAGGTATGGAAACAATCAAGAAATATGATTTTTTTATTTCGCACGCTACGGAAGACAAGAACGACTTCGTACGCTCCCTGGCCGATGCATTAATGAAAGCCGGGGTAAAGGTATGGTACGATGAACACCAATTAAAGGTGGGAGATAGTCTTCGAAAGAAGATCGATCATGGGTTGAAGAATTCAACCTATGGGATTGTGGTATTGTCACTAAACTTCTTCCGTAAAAACTGGCCCGAATATGAGCTCAATGGCCTCCTGGCAAAAGAAATGAATGAAGGAAAGGTGATACTTCCCATTTGGCATAAAGTGACCAAAGATGAGGTATTATCTTATAGCCCTTCCATCGCCGATAAACTGGCATTAAATACAACTTCGTACAGTCTGCAGGATATTGTAAGGGAGTTAAAAACACTCCTTGAATAATGGCCTACTCCACCCACCCCATTTCAATGGCTTTCTTCACCAGGGCGGCGGTATTCTTTACATCCAGTTTCTGGATGAGGTTAAAGCGGTGGTTCTCTACTGTACGCACACTCAGGAATAACTTTTCCGCTATTTCCTGGTTGCTGAGGCCCTGGGCAATCAGCAGGATGATCTCTTTTTCCCTTTTGGTAAGGGAGGGCGCATAGCGATCGCCCTTTTTATTGGTGATGATCTGCTGGAACATCTGTTCCTTCAGTTCGGCATGAATATATTGTTCTCCCGCCATGGCAGCTTCGATGGCGGCTAAAATGATCTGGCTATCGGCTGTCTTCAACAGGTAGCCGGACGCCCCATGCTGAAACATACTTTTTATATAATGCCGGTCGGTACAGTTGGTGAAGACGATCACTTTCACGGCCGGATAAGTGCTGATGGCCCTTTTGCACAAACTAATGCCATCCTCACCGGGCAGCTGGATATCCATGATGATTATATCCGGCAACTCAGTTTCCAGGCCCTTCATCAGCTGCTGACCATCGGTATAAGCGCCCAGCACCTGGATATTCGGAAAACCGGCCAGTATCATGCGCAATCCATTCAATATCGCCGGATGATCATCTACCAGGCTTACACGGATCATTTTCATACCTCCTGTATTAGTGCTGTTGTTTTAAATTCCAGGTATACACTCGTGCCGGTGGGCGAAGAGTCGATATCCATTCTGCCCTGAAAGGCCTCTACCCTGTTTTGTACACCATAAATTCCAATGCCGGCCTGGTGTTCCCTGTTGTGCTTATCAAATCCTTTGCCATTGTCTTCCACGGTAACGGTAAACAGGTCCTTGTCAAAAGAAAGCTGCACCAGCACATTGGTAGCTTCTGCATGTTTCAGTACATTCCCGATCAGTTCCTGGATGGTACGGTATACCATCAGCTCCATGGCTTCATCCAGCCGCTGGGGAATACCATAGGAATTGAACTCTACTGCAATTTGGTTATTCTTATTCAATTTATCGCAATAAGCCCGTACGGCTTCCCTTAATCCCTGTTGCTGGATCACGCGGGGCATCAGGTTGTGGGAGGTTTCCCTGATCTCAGAGGCGGCATCATTGACCAGGCCCAGGGTTTCCTGGTAGGTAGGCGATGCGGATAACTGCTGGTGTTGATTACCCAGGGCGCTCAGGTAGAGCTTAACAGCCGATAAGAGGCTGCCGGCGCCATCGTGCAGGTTGCTGGCAATCCTCACCCGCTCCCGCTCTTCCCCGTCCATGGCAGCCTGAATGGTAGACAACTCATGTTCTTTTTGCAGGGTGATCAATTGCTGTGCCTGTAATTGTTGCTTATGCCGGTAGCTGTACCAGGCCCACGCGGCTATCAATAACAGTACGACCATGATACCCACAGCCAGCAGGATAAGACTATTTTTCTTTTTAAGCTCCAGGTCTTTTTGCACCAGGGTCAGTTGCTTTTCGCTGATCTCTTTGTCTTTTTGCAGGGTGCGGAACTTTGTTTCGTAGGCAACTACCTGATCCGACACCCGTTCGCTGGTGAGGGAATCATTGTATTCCTGGTATTGGGAGAAAGCTTCCATGCTGGAATCGCTTTTACCCAGGCCGGCATACACGCGGGTAAGGCAGGCATAACTAAAACGCAGGGTTTCATAATTCTTCGCAGGCCGGGCAATGGCAATGGACCTGAATACACGGTCTTTGGCATGTATATAATCTTTCTTCTTCAGGTAGGTACGCGCAAAAATCAGGTTGATCTTGCCGAGGTGGTACTGGTCATCGGCCGGGAGGGCCAGGGCTTCGGCAGCTTTGAGGTAATACAAAGCAGAATCGAGCCCCCCTGTTACTTCATAATGATCGCCGATATTCAGCCGGCTCACCATCCGACCCAGGTAGTAATCTTTGAGGTCACTCAGCAACATGATGTTGCGGTAGTTGGCCAAAGCGGCTTCATGCTTTCCGCTTATTTCGTAAACAGCCGCCTTATTGTTGAGGGCATTGATGAGGGTAAGGGTATCCTTTAGCTGAATCGCTATTTGCTCTACTTTTTCTGTATACTCCTGCGCTTTTTCAAGGTGCCTCAGTTTGCCAAAAGCCGCACTAACGCTGGTATAAATTTGTGCCAGCAGCCGCAGGTGCCCGTTGGCATCACAAATTTCAGCTCCTTTCAGCAGGTAGCCAATCCCTTCATCGGTGGCGCCGTCATCGCTAATTGCCTGGCCCAGCAGGCCATAAGCGGTGGCGAGGTTTTCTGTTTGTTTGGGAATGGCGCTGTATAATTTAATGGCTCTTTCAAATTCGGGTTTTGCGGCAGCCAGGTCTTTACGTTGCAGGTGTGCCTGCCCTTTCAGGCGGGCGCTGCCGGCTACTCCCTTAGGCATGTTTATTTTATTGGCCAGCTGCTCTGCCTGATTGAAAATGGCCAGCGCAGTGTCGGCATTGATGCGCAAGAGAGCAGCACCATAATTCCACAATAATTTTACTTCTGAAGTATCCCCTTTCGCCTGGGCCAGTTGCGGCCGGAATTGCTCACGGACCTCCTCCACGGAGGTCTGTGCATGTACCAGTACCTGTAATAATAATAGGAAACAGAGGAGCCCTGTTAGTTTTGATCCTGTTTTCATGCTTACTTTTTAAGGCCGTTGTTTTAAGGTTCCAAATATAGGGCGGACGCTTGTTTTTCACGCTCACACGGCATCATGAGCGTTCGATTGACAATTGCACAAGACCTTTTGTTGCACGGGCCTTGAACGATCTAGGTATTACTACTCAATTTTAAATACAGGTATTTGTGCTGCGAAAATAAAGATACGCACAGAATAGTTTTGTTGCAGATTTCAATGGAGGATGATATTATTGGAGAAGAAAATATTAACAGATGTAATAGCCGGTAAAACAATAACGTATATGTTATTGCATGTAGCAGGCGTGCTCAGTGCCCTGTTGATGACCCTACCTCTCTTTAATGGCGGCACATCAATATCTGATCCTTTGTCTGAGGGTATCGACCTCTTCGTTAAGGTACTGTTGGTACTTTCATTCTGGTGGTTGAATATCCGTCTGTTCAGGCATAAAAAGCTGCTGGCGCAATTCATTCTTCACTTTATTACGCTTACAACCTTCTCTGCCTGCTGGTGGCTCACCACGTCGTATTTTTTCAGGAATGTTTCACCCGGACAGGCAGTATATCCTGGCGCCCTTAATTTTTTATTGCTGCTGGTATTCATGTATTGCTTTGCCCTGGCCATTTACCACGCCTTTCATTTCAGGGCCCATTCCAAGGTACATGAGGCCCGGGAGCGCAGGTGGAAAGCAAGGGCTAATCACGGCGATGTACAGGTTTTGAAAGCCCAGATCCAACCCCATTTTTTGTTCAATACACTCAACAGGATCAATGCCTCGATACCACCACACCAGGAACAAACGCGCGAACTGATCGCCAAACTGGCGGATACTTTCCGCTATGCGCTGCAGGCTACCAAAGAAGATGAAGTGAGCCTTGTGGAGGAACTGCATTTTATCAAAACCTACCTGGAACTGGAACAGGAGCGCTTTGGCGACAGATTGCAGGTACAAATTGACGCCTGTGGGGAAGCCATGCATGCAAAGATCGCCCCGATGTTATTACAGCCGCTGATTGAAAATGCCGTGATACATGGCATCAGTCCTGCCGTAAACGGCGGCCGCATCAGCATCCGTTGTCGTAAAGTCGAGGGAAAAGTACAGATCTGCATTAGTAATACAGGCGCCCGTTATATCGGCCCCGTGGAGTGGTTGATGCAAGGCAAGGGCGTGGGCCTCCGAAATACTGTATTGCGGCTGGAAAAGATCTACCAGGAACAAATGCATATTGAAAAGAATGCAATAGACGGGCTTAGTTTTACTTTCTCGATTCCGGCGGCGTCTTAGCCTACTCCTTCCATTTCCGCGCGGTGCTGCAATCCCCAATGTTCCAGCTGTTGCCACACCGGTATTAGTCGTTTACCACTTTCGGTAAGCTGGTATTCCACCCTGGGTGGGACTTCCGCATAGACCGTCCTGACTACCAGTCCGTTTTTCTCCAGTTCCTGTAAATGCAGGGTGAGCATCCGGTCGGTGATATTCGGTATCCGTTTCTTCAATTCCGTAAAGCGCAGTGTTCTCTCTTCGAGTTTGTACAGGATGAGCAATTTCCACCGGCCACCCAATATATCCACAGCGTAGATCATGCCACAAAAGTCGATCAGCTTTTCGCGGTTGATGGCATTGGTGGAGGTTAGTTTTCTTTTTCCCATTACTTACAATTTTGTGTGCACCGTACAATTCGATGCGCCCTGCTAAAGTAACCGATACGGGAATAATTTTGTTGCCCCCTCTACAAAAAACAGGGACTTAGGCATGAAAATACTGATCGTTTTAGCGCACCCCGAACCCCAAAGCATGAATGGCGCCCTGTTCACGACGGCCATCGAAACGCTGGAAGCTGCCGGGCATGAAGTGAAGACTTCCAACCTCTACGCCATGCGTTTCAACCCGGTATCTGACAGCAGCAATTTTACCCGCCTGCAAAACGAGGCTTTCTTTAAACAGCAGCTGGAAGAAGTACATGCTACGGAAACGGGCAGCTTTGCAGATGAGGTGGAGCAGGAACAGCAGAAAGTGGAATGGTGCGATCTCATGATCTGGCAATTCCCCCTGTGGTGGTTCAGCGTGCCCGGCATCCTGAAGGGCTGGGTGGACCGGGTATTTGCCATGGGCCGATTCTATGGAGCCGGCAGGCTCTATGAGCAGGGTGTATTCAGCGGAAAGAAAGCGCTGCTTTCCCTCACCACGGGCGGCGAAGAAGCGGCCTACTCCCCCGGTGGATTTAATGGCGATATCATCAATATGCTCAAACCCATTCACCGGGGTATTTTCCGGTTTACCGGCTGGAGTGTGCTGCACCCGCATATTGTATGGGGCCCGGCCCGTATAGGCCAGGAAGCCCGGACACAGGAATTAGATAAATGGAAGAACAGACTGCTGCAGCTCGTTGATGAACAGCCTGTTGAGGTGGGCATGTATTAGCAATAACTGGCTGGTCCGGAATAAACTTTCCCTGCCCTGTCCAATCGCGGGCACCTCATTTGTTATGGTTGTATACACCTGTTTCCGTAACAATTAAAACCAATAACATGGGCAAGTTATCGTCCTTCCAGTTCATCACCCTCAATGGCTTTTATAAGGGCGCCGGCGAAGATACCAGCTGGCATAGTCATGATCCTCAAAGTGAAGAAAGCGACTATGCCAAAGAAGGGGCCCAATCGGGCAGTATCCTGCTGTTTGGCCGCACTACGTACGATATGATGGCTGGCTTTTGGCCCACCGAACAGGCGCTCCAATCCATGCCGGATGTAGCTAAGGGCATGAATGCATCGGAGAAGATCGTTTTCTCCCGCACGCTTAAAAAAGCGGACTGGAACAATACGCGGATCATCAAAGACAATATAGAAGACGCCATCAAAAAGCTGAAAAAGGAATCCCCCAAACCCATGACGATCCTGGGCAGTGGCAGCATATTAACTCAACTGGCCACGGCAGGGCTGGTAGATGAATTTCAATTTATGCTCGATCCCGTAGCGCTGGGCGAAGGCTCCCCTATTTTAGAAGGCCTCGGCCACCAGCTGGACCTGCAGCTCACCAGCCACCGGGTATTCAAAAGCGGCACGATCCTCCTCACCTACCAGCCAACGGAAAACTAACTTACATTTACTTATCATACGTGGTGGCCAACTGGAGAAATACCAGTTGGCCGCCGCCGTAAAAACAATCGATATGGACGAATACTTATTACTCATGCGGCTTGACCTGCTCACCAAAGCGGCGCAGCCTTCCCCCGAACAAATGCAGGTATATATGAAGCAGTACCAGGACTGGGTGGGCGGTATTGCAGCCCAGAATAAATTTGGCGGCGGCACGGGGCTTTCTACTGAAGGCAAAGTGCTCAAAGCAAACAATGTGATGACGGATGGTCCCTATGCAGAGATCAAAGAATCCATTGCCGGCTTCATCATTGTAAAGGCGGATAGTTTCGACGAGGCGGCGGCCATGGCAAGGGCCTGTCCTATTTTGGCGGGTGAGGGCAATAGTGTGGAAGTAAGAAAAGTAGTGAAAGCAGACAATACCCGATAGCCTGCAGCAATGGACAATGGCCAGCTGATACCGCATTTATTCAGAACGGAATACCGGAAGATCGTATCCGTGCTGTGCCGGCATTTCGGATTTGCCCAAATGGAAACCGCTGAAGACCTGGCCAGTGAGACTTTTCTTACCGCAGCGCAGACCTGGGGCATCAAAGGCATTCCGCAAAATCCTGTGGCCTGGCTGTACAATGTGGCGAAGAACAAAGCCCGCAATCATGTGCAACGGGATAACCTGTTTGATCAAAAGATCGTCCCTGATCTTAAAAATGGTGACGAAGGTTTCCAAGAGCAGGATATTGATCTCTCCCCGCAGAATATCAATGACAGCCAGTTGCGGATGATGTTTGCCATTTGTCATCCGGTGATTCCGGTGGAATCGCAGATCGGTTTGTCCCTGCGTATTCTTTGCGGCTTTGGTATTGAAGAGATTGCCGATGCTTTTCTCACCAATAAGGAAACGATCAACAAGCGCTTGTTTCGCGCCCGGGAAAAGCTGCGCGAAGCCAATATCCCGATAGAATTGCCAGAGGCGGCGGCTATCGACATCCGCCTGACCACGGTATTGAAAACCATTTACCTGTTGTTTAATGAAGGCTATTATTCGCTGGGACCCAATAATACGCTGCGTAAAGAGCTTTGTTTTGAAGCGATGCGGCTTTGTACCATGCTGGTGGAGCATGCGCCTACCAACCGGCCGGCTGTGAATGCATTGCTTTCCCTCATGTGCTTTCATGCTTCACGCTTTGATGCGCGGATCAATGCTGCCGGAGAATTGATCCTGTACGATGAGCAGGATACCAATTTATGGAATACGGATCTCATCAGCAAGGGCGGCTATTTCCTGCATTGTGCAACCAGCGGGCCTACCTTAACCCAATATCACCTGGAGGCGGGTATTGCTTACTGGAATACCCGGAAGGAAGACAGCAAAGAAAAATGGGAAAGCATTTTGCAGTTGTACAACCAGTTATTGCAAATAGCCTACTCTCCCATCGCTGCACTCAACCGCACCTATGCCCTTTCGAGAGCCAACGGCAAGGCGGCCGCCATTATCGAAGCAGAGAAGCTGCAACTCACCAACCATCATTTCTATTACCTGTTGCTGGGAGAATTGTATACCGGTGTTGATCAACCCAAAGCCTTGCAGCATTTCCAGCAGGCCCTCCTCCTGGCCCGTACGGAAGCGGAACGGCAGGCGATCCAAAAGAAAATCGATGGCATGTAGTTGTGTATCCAATACACAGTCTCAATATTCTGCGTCTCTCGTACACATTCCCACTAACCTCATTACAGCCCATTTCAGGCCAGATTGCAATCGGGCAAACATCATTACTTATCGCGATCGATACCGCCTTTAAGCGAGCTCAAAATGCGTTTACAGAGACCTGTGAGGGTGAGGGTATATTTCATTCAGGAGAAAATGCGGCCGAATTTATCCCGGATTGGGAAGACATTGCCTGGGTATTGCCTAAGGGTTGCCTGGGAATGGCCTAAGGATTGCCTTGCAAGGAGTACATACGCAGGCTATTCCGGTAGGGTGTGCAGGGCATGTCCAGGCAACCCCGTCTGCATTCCCTGGGCATCCCGCTACCATCCTGCATGGATTCCATGACCGGTTTTCGCTCCCTGGTCAACTTTACTGGAAGGGTTCCCAAGTAGTTTTGAATTTTCTTTAAACCATGTGTGAAGCATGTGTCAAAGATGTGCCGTTCATTGGAGAACACCCCCATTTGACACATGGATGGTACTAGGATGAGGCCATGTTAGTAAAAGGTTAGCAGGGCTGCCAAGAGGTGCAATATTAACCTGTCTGTGCAAGAGCATGTAATTATGCGTTATCCCTTTCCAGGAATAAATTGTTTAATTCCATTTTCCAGAAGTTGTTGTCCAACTGACTTTTGTGGTCAATTTGTTTGAGATCATTACAAAGCGTCTCAAATTCATCATCCGTAAATCTTCTTTGTACGAAGGCATTATTTTCTAACCGGGGGTTTAAAGAAGCAAGAAAATCGCTGTACCTGATCACGCAATCAACCAATTGCTGAACAGAGCTGTTCATAAAAACGCTTTCAAAGTCGTTGTCATGGTTGAGGTAAACAATCTCATTATCATGATTGAGGTCAATACAGATGGGGTCCCCGCTGTCATTGCTGCCTATCACCAGGTAGTCGTTCAGCTCATCAAAGTCAATATTAAAGACCTCGTTGGGTGTGGGGATCGTTTCAGATTCACAGGCATCGAAAGAAAGTCCGGGGGCGCAGCTTTCTGGTAAACCGTAATGAACCAGGTAGTCTTTTGTAGAGCTGAGAAGCCGGGCACTGCTCAACTGTGAAAGTTGGTAAGTATGAAGCCTGACGGAGTTATCTGTCCAGTATTCTTTTATTTGTTGAATGGTCATATTTAGGGAAGATAATAACTAAAACTTTAACCACCACCGGTTCATTTGTTGGAACCCAAAGATAAATTCAATTGCACGATAGGCATTTGGATTATTAAAGCATTTATGTTTATTTTGCCAACCGTAATTACTAACATCCTCCAATCCCTTCGATTACCACCTACAATCATCTTCGTTCTAACCTTCATTTTCTTTTTGCAGCAATTTTAATTTATTAAAACGCATACCCGTTTATGTTGTGCAAAGCGATTACAGCTAAAGGCAAAGCATGTCAAAAAAAGCCCGTTGACAACCAGGGATTTTGCCGCATGCATTCACCTGATCTTTCATTACGGCCTTCCGATGGAAAAGCATTCGAGGAAGAAGTGGCTAAAATTCTCCGGGTTTTGGGCTATTATGTAGAAAGAAATAAATCGATCAAGCATTGCCAGATCGATCTATATGCCGAGCATTCGAAAGGAGTTATAGCACACAAGTTAATGGTTGAATGCAAAGACTATGGGGACGATCAGCTTGTGGGGATCAATGAAATGAAAGTATTTGCCGGCGCACTGGCCGCAGCGAGGGGACATGGGTTGGTGCACCAGGGCCTTTTCGTTACCACCAACGGCTTTACGGCCCCAGCCAAAGAACTGGCTACCGCCTCGGGAATAGAACTTACAACTTATACAGAACTTTCTACCCAATTGGTCGATTTCGACTCCTATATTGATCGTGTTATAAGCGATTTTTACCAACTACCTGTAGGCAATTGTTATGTAGACCTAAGCGGTACTGAAACAGAAGATTTTGAAGGGAATGAAGACATCGATTATTACAGACCCATTGATACCTTCATTGATCGTTGCCTGCACAAGGATGGTCAAACCAAACTGGCGCTGTTAGGCAATTTCGGTACCGGCAAATCTACGTTCTGCCGAAAATACGCCCGTGACCTCGCAAAAAAGTATAAGAAAGACAAAACCGGAAGAATACCGGTTATCATTAGCTTGAAAGACTATGATTCAAAACTGTTTATTCATGAGTTGATCTTAAATATACTCCAAAATCGCTACGGGGTCAATATTACACAATCTACCTTTTATGCACTCCAGCGCTTAGGCAAGTTCATTTTTTTATTTGATGGTTTTGATGAAATGGACGCCAGAGCCAACCAGGAAACCATCAGCGCAAACCTGAGAGAACTGGCTAAAATATCTGACATCAAAGAAAACAAGTTTATACTTACCTGTCGCACCCATTTCTTTCGAAGCAAGGTGCAGGTAGAAGTGCTGGAAGACTTTGGAATACTTTACATTCCTGAATGGGGAGAAACAGAATTGAAAGAGTTCTTACAAAAAAAATTTGGCAAACACTGGAAAAAGAACCTACGGCGTATCAGCGGCACACACAATTTGCCGGAGCTGGCGCAAACACCTTTATTCCTGGAAATGATTGCGGAAACCCTTCCTAAGCTGGGGGACCATGTAAAGCGCATAGAGCTATACAAGGTGTATACCGATACATGGATCAAAAATCAAACCCGACACAAAGGCGCGGTACTTTCGACCGAGGAGCGCAGGAGCTTTATCAAGGAGCTGGCCATCAAACTGTACAGCGAAAACCGTTTATCCTGCCACTACAGCGAACTATTGGGTATATTAAAATTATACCTGCAACGTATGCAATTTAGCAGGGAAAGCAGGTTTGTTGCAGAGGATGCCGCACAACTAGACCACTTGAGGCATGATGTACAGACCTGTACTTTCCTGGTCAGAAATACGGCTGGTGATTATTCATTTAAACATACCTCTTTTCTGGAGTTTTTTGTAGCCCAAACGATAGCGGAAGAACTAGATAAAGGAATTACATCAAATTTAGAAAAAAACATACTCCCTGTAACGATCAGAGGTTTTTTGTTGGATTTTCTGAAAGAAAGCCCTTCGCACGAAATAATAGTAAACTCATTGAAGGAGATAGAGGGGGGAGTTTTGAAGGACAATATGGTTATGCTGGCCTCACTGCTTAAGATCAACGTGCCTGTTGCACGAGCGACTTCCGGGAAGGAAGAAGGCACTCTATTTTCTCAATTTATTCAAGGTAGTACAAATGCGTTTAGTCAACTATTTAACGAGTATTATTATGCTTTATGTTCCATTTGTATAAGGAGGGTTTCAGATGAAGATATTGCTAAGGAAATTGTAGCAGATGCATTTTTAAATCTATGGACCAATCGCGAATCAGTAGAAAGTTTGCGGGAGGTAGTACGCTATTTGAAATTAATCATTGATAACAAATGCTCGGATTATCTGAGAAGAAAAGACAAGGAAAGGAAATTTCTTAATGATATTGAATCCATATCCCCAACGATCGAATTTAATGAAATAGAATATAAGACAGGTCTGGTTTCGATCGAGGACGCCGTTAAAAAACTTCCGGAAAGACAAAGATCAGTAATTCAGCTTTATGCCGAGGGCTACTCCGCCTCTGAGATTGCAAAAAAGATGGAAATTTCGATGCAATTGGTCAGAGTTTCCAGGTCAAAAGCGATTTCGCATCTGAGGGGAATAATAACTGGCCGGGATTAAGGTTGCATGGCAGATCGGCAATTACAAAATCCGGCACCTCTCCTGCTGTTTTTAAGCGGAAGGCGGGAACTTATCCGGCAGCAAGGCAATATCCATCGCCCGCCGGTAGAAGTCGGCAATTGCGCCGCATTGTATTTAGGCAGCATCGCACTTAACACATCCATCAATCCTAGTGAAACCCACTCCCAAAGCATGGTATCAAAGTGATGCAGCTATTTCTTATTAAAATGTTCCTTTGTTATTTTTCCCGGCCTTTCAGTGATCTTCTCTACCAGGCTATCTCCATCGTATACGTAAGTCTCCTTAACGCCCATTGTACCTGAACTATAGCCTGCTTTGGAAACCAGGTGGCCCGCATTATCATAGCTATACTTGTAACAATGCCATATGGTATACTTTTGAATTTTATTCTCGTAGATCAGATGACCAACACTGTCATAAATTTCTGTTATAGAGAATACCTTATCAGCATTATTCTCATACAAATTGGATATAACTGTTTGTCTTAGCCTGTTCTGGCTGTCATAAGATTTTATGAGGTGGCCATTGAATTTCTCATAATCAATGATGGTGTCACTTCTTGTAATAACAGCTTCCAGGCGGGGTTCTGTACAATCAATATTGAATGTATTGTCCTTCACCTGGGAAGTGTCAGTTTTGGAGGATGTTGCAACGGGACGCTTTTTGTCGGCGCAAGACAAAAAAAGAAGAACCAACAGGAATGATGCTATTATTTTCATTGTACAGGGGTTGATGTCAAATATAAGCCAGTTTTATCTACCGGAAAACCAGTAGACCCGCATTCCCGGTAAGCAGGTAATTTACTGATAACCAGCCTGGTTGTTGAAAAATCGGTTGTCAGTTTGAGGTTATCGTTGTTTTTATATTGGTAGTTTTGCCCGTGCTGCTGCGGGTTGCCTTAGGCGGGAGTCTTAATGTTGCCTGCAGCCATTTTTTACAATAGCTGAAAAACACCTGAAAGCCATGATTCGCAAATTATCCTTTTTATTCCTGTTCCTTATTACTACAAGCCTCTTGTTTCCATCATTCGCCCAAACCGGCTCCAATGCCGACCTTGCCTTATCACAATTACTGGAAGGCAATTTTCAACTGGCTAAGAAAACAGCCAATGACATTATCAATACCGACAAGAACAACGGGCTGGCCTATGCTGTCCGTGCAGCCGGAGAAATATTTGACAACAAACTACCCGCAGCACAAGCCGATCTTGAGCGGGCCGTGAAGATCAGTCCCAACAATGGCGTTTTTAATGCCATGCTGGCGGACTGCTACTGGATACAGAACAACACAGGCGTTGCAAAGAAAACAGCGGAGAAGGCCATTGGCCTCTTGTCTGCTCCTAAAACCTCGATGGACTATTTCACACGGGCCCTGGCCAATATGGTGCTCGAAAAACCGGATGCTGCCATCGCCGATTATAGCAAGGCCATTGAACTCAATCCGCGCAATGTGCGCGCCATTGCCAAAAGAGGCGTGATCTATAGCAACAAAAAACAGCTGGACCTGGCAATGGCCGATTTCAACAAAGCGATTGAGCTCAACCCGCGCTTTGTTGTATCGCTTTACTACCGGGGCAATATTTACCTCAATCAACAAAAGCGTGAACAAGCCATTGCCGATTACACCAAAGTGGTAGAGACTGATCCTGCTTATGCAGATGCCTGGTTCAACCGCGCAGTCGTATACAAACAACTGGGCAAGTATGATCAGGCCCTGGCAGATTACAACAAATACATCCAGCTCTATCCAAAAGATTATGACGCTTACAATAACCGGGGGCATGTATACTTTGTGCAGGAAAAATATGATGATGCTATTGTAGAATACAGCAAAGCGATCGACCTGGCCCCCAAAGTGGCCATCTCCTATGTGTTTAGGGGTAATTGCTATGGACGGAAAGACCAGCTGGAAGCAGCCGTGAAAGATCATACCAAGGCTATTGAGGTCGATCCGAAGCAGATCGATGGTTACCTGCAGCGCGGGCATATCTTCTACCGCAGTAAAATGCTTGCGGAGGCCAACAAAGACTACAACAAAGTGGTGGAACTTGATCCGAAATCAGCCACCGGGTACCTGTACCTTGGATTTATCCACCACGACAAACAGCATTTCCAGGAAGCCATCACCAACTACAACAAGGCCATTGAGCTCGATCCTAAGAACATGTATGGGTACCAAAACCGCGCCGAGGCCTATGAAGCGATTGGCAATTCCAAACAGGCCGATCTGGACCGTAAAAAGTTTGCCGACCTGGGTGGCCAGATCAATGCCAGTGGCGGCAACACCCGTAAGTCAATCTTCCCCCTGGGCAGTTTTGACCCGGCGTTGGCAAGGGCAGCTTTGGAAAGAGGTCTCTCTACCATTCGTGGCAGAGCCTGCACCAAGGTTGATGGCGGTATTTTCTATGCCGACGGTGTGAAAGTGGTGCTCTATCCTGTAACCCCTTACCTGCAGGAATGGTACGACCTGCGGGAAAAGAAAGAAAGCAAAAAAACAGGCGTGTATATGTCCAACGAGGCCAATGAATACCGCATCGAAGCCACTGCCGACAGTGAAGGCAAGTTTGAATTTCGTGGACTGAAGCCTGGTAAGTATTTTATCCAGGTGATCCATAGTTTTAACCAGCTAAAGACCGCCCGGGTGTATACAGGATCGGATGTGTCGCAGAATGGTCCCGTACGCACCACCACCAATTTCTATTATGACCAGGATTATACAGTGGCCCGCTCCAAAAGACTGGAGAAGTTTGTGGAGATTAAAGAAGATGGTGAAAACAAAAAGATCACGATGGCCAATGGATTGATCAAGAGCTGTGCTTTTTGATGTAACCCAACCAACCAGATATCCTTACCAGTGGCGCTGCCAGCCGAAAATCCCTTCCAGTGACTTCATTGGGAGGGATTTTGCATGTAGAAGGAGGGTGCTATTCAGATTTTGTTGAAAAAAGCGTATCATAGCAGAAACATAACCCCTGGCATAACACTAAGCCCCCTAAAATCTATGAAATTGAAAGTAATTGTAACATATACGCAAAACTTTCGGCATTTGAAACATGGCCAGACGTTATTGTATCCATCGCCTTAGGGGATTGGGGGTTCAAAAAAGAATAGTATGGGCAGCACCGCGAATTGATGGGCATCCCACTTCTAAACGTCCAAACCTACAGTCCTGTGTAATTCGTTATCATGCTGCATCATGAAATAAAACATGAATTTATTATATACACCCGCCCTTTCCTGTCTTCTATTCCTGGCACACTTGTCAGTAAAAAGCCAAGTATTAATTGATTACAAGATAAGTGTCAAACCCGATTATTGCTTTAAAAACACAGCAACCGCAAAAGACCTTATTGGCAAGCAAGTGAAGATCTGGCATGAGGGCGGTATTTATTCAACGCTTAACGAGGTTAAAAATACTAAGTGGCCATCGGAAGACATGAAAAAAAGAGGTGGGGAAAATGGCTGGGGAGCATTCAAACCTAAAGCTGGCGACACAGGCACAATTGTTCATATTTTCCCTAACAAAGGAAATGCTAATAACAATATTTACCTCCTTAAAGTTAAAGATTACTATGCCCCAGTGGGCTGCTATTATCTTACAGACATAGACAAGCCTGATAGTCACAAAGAGTCGGAACAGGAATGGATCAATGATTCGATACTTAATGTAGCCTATGCAGCAGGTTGCAAGTTCAAGATCAGAAACCTAGACAATAACTGGAGCAGGGCTGGATTAATGAAAATCGATATTCAATCTGAAGAATTCGCATGTGGCCTGACAGCAAAAGGCATAGACACGGTAATGCTTTGCAAATACATTTTTGACAACGGTTCTTTACCCCTTGAGAAAGCATTCATTTTGTGGCTTGAAAATGGGCAGGGATATGTAAAATCCTTCTTCAACAACTCCAAACATCAGCCAACAGAAAACAAGATCATTCCATTCAATTCCAGGGAGCTGATCAATTACTTTTTCAGGAAAAGGCTTGATACGGTAACAAGTGAACCGAAAGCCGAAATGTCGATCAGTCACTCTTTGGGCTATAGTATTCAGCTTTACACACCGGGCTACTTTTACAGAGAACGTTTGACAGACTTCCTGATCCAGCAAAACAACACACATCCTAAAGCAGTATGGTGGCATTTAATATCAGAAAAGCTTGCCGTATTGAAAAAAGAATAACAGCCGCCCAATTTATCAACTATTATATTACGACTTCACGAATTAGCCTTGGTGATGAAGGATGCATGAACCTTCATAAAAAGGAAAACAACAAATAGAAAGCAGTAAACTCCATTATAACTAGTTAAGCTAAAAGCAACAGGCAATCCTTTCATAATCCATCAGGACGGGCCGACAACCAATCATTGTATTTTTGCTTGTAAGCCTCCCTGGCATTAGTGTCTTTAAGAACAATGTCAACTCCTCCGTCATAAGGCGCTACAATTACATGCTCTGATGGTGAAACGAAAAAAGCCATCAGGCAGTCGTCGGCAATAGCCCTTAATAAGGGGTCATGCTGGTGTCGAATCCAAATTGTTTCTGACACAGCAGGGCGGAAAGTTTGCCCTTCATCGTATTCTTCAGGGCTCAAAGCATGCAGATCAACATCACCAAGTCTGTAAAATGTGTAAGGGTGAAATATTTCTTCTTCCAGCGTCAGGTGGGCATCAGTTGCCTCTTTAGTAGAATAGTCCCCGGTCACTAAGAATACATTGGAATTGTTGCCCAGTAAGTCCGTGATGAGGCTGTTTTGTCTTGTCAATAGAATGTCCCATTCCCCCTCGTTGTAAGCATACCTTTGGGATTCAGGCAAACTGTGTATTCTAAACCACCTGTCAGGAAAGTCATGCCTGAACTGATGGGAGATCAGGCCCGTTTCAGGGTAGCTCGTAGTCCAAAAAGCGTTGAATTGTTCTGTAGACATTTTATCTGTGGTTAACCCAAGTCATAATACTTACAAATTTGTATTGCCTTTTTCCCGGTTCTGTACTCTTCCTCAAAGATAAAAGTTACGCCGCCAATAGTATCAATAAAAGTTTGTTCGCCATTGTCAAGTGCGATAACTGCACCGGCCGTTTTGAATGGATTGGCAGATCCGGTAACAATAATTTTCTCATACCCGATTTCCCACCTTAATAGAATCGTCTCAACTACTGAAATTTCCCTGAACCTGGATATCCATGCAGTTACACCTTTATTGAATTCTTTTTTAATGTATGGAAGATCAGGCCTATAACTTATGCCGTTGTTCTTTTCATTGTATATCTGAAATTCAATAAACCCAACCTTGATGATACCATAAACAAGTCCATTTGTTTTCAATATGTTTTACATACCAACGGTCATTCCCAAATTCAGTCAAAGAACCTCCATTGAAGTGCCGGGCTTCAATCCCTCAATAAAACCGTTTTTAAGGAAAAAGTCAAAGTCTTTAGATTTTGCCATATCGATACTGATAAGAAAGTATGGTTAGTTCGATGTCTAGCTGTCCGTCAACTGGTTTATTATTACCCATCATCGTGCTCCCACCATTGGGTGCCGTATTGCAGCCTTAGCCTTTGTACTTTTTCAATCCTTTTGGTGATGGCGTCAAAATCTTTACTATTACAGAAGCCTAAGTACTTTTGGTCTTTGGGAGGAACCAAAAGTCGTTCATCTCTCCTATATAGCAAAAGAAGGATAGCAGGCAGTTCTTCGCTGAACCTCAACACACACAGGTGCCTGTGTCCATGCCCCACTTCTGAAACTGGATACCAGGCATCAAGAACACTATAGACTAATGTGTAAGGAGTATTTACAAAGTTAGCCGGATTATCGACCTCAAAAATAATATCAAACTGTTTGGGAACGGCCAAGTCGGCATAGGCATACGATGTAGACACGACTACTTCATTTACCTGGCGTCGCCAATGAATGTAAGGTTCATAGGCTTGATCTTTACAGCGCATAATAGCTTCAGATCGCAAGATCGTAATGGCTTTATTGGAGAACCAGGCATCTGCCATCAAATACCTCTCCGAAGGACTACATTGTTCTTCTGTTCGCATGGGCTTTGGGGAAAAACATGAGGTATACTAAAACACAAATGAGCAGAAAGTTGAACTCTACCCCATTCCGGCCGCCACCTACCACAAACCACCCCTCTTTGAAGTGCACCAGGATAATACCCATGATCAATATAAAGATGGTAACGACGGAAGCCAGTTTGATGTATTTGTTGAGCACAAAACAAACAGCACACAGGATATGAGATATCTTGATGGCCCAGGCAATGGGCACACCCAGCGGTGCAAAACCAATATCATTCAGGTATAGGTTCCCGAAATCATTGATACCATTGTTGAAGATACCCGGAATGCTATGCACTAACAGGATGATGGCCACGGCCAGGCGGAGGATCAATGTGCTGTTGAGGATATTCATAGACGACAAGCGTTTAAATTATTGACTGATAGCGTTCTTAAGTTCAAATGATTGGTTCTGCCTGCCAAATGTAACAGGGAAAACCGGAACCTGAAAGCGCTGTTACTTTTTATTGCAGCCTTTATGCTACGCTGCTCACGCAAACTGCCCGGACAGACCTTCCAATCCAGCATACAGTAAAAGATCCTTGTGGCCTGAAGACAGCTTTTGCCTCATGGATCTCTTAACTGACTCAGTGCGGGCAAAGGAATTTTACCCTGCGCTGTAGCAGCATTGTTCCATGCTGCCACGGCAGCCGTCAGTTCGTCGAAATAGTCAGTACTGCCTCCATGAGCTATGGCCGCATCGGTAACCTTTCCGTTTTTATCAATGGTGAAGCTCCAATGATGGAACCCCAGCACTTTATTCACGCAGCCACCTGCAATGCAAACAGGCACATCAACGAATTCCCAATATTGCCATTTGCCTTTTTGGTTAATCGGCACATCCTTTAATATGGCTAATTGGGTATTGCTGCCAATGGTGATATCAGCCCCAAAGGTCCCGTCTTCATTTTGTTTAAAGAATCCGTGGGAAGGGCCGGGCGCCCTGTCTACCCACCATCCGGCTTCCTTTCCGGTCTTTACCATTCTGGCATCCTGTTCAGGGAAAAGTGTAATAAATTTTTGGTTGGGAACGTCCAGTATCCTGGCCAGTTGGATAAAAACGATCTGGTCGCACTGGCAGTTGGAACTGCCACATAAGCCGGGATCAAAATCAAATGTAAGTGTTGCTTCTACTCCGGGTAGTTCATCGCCATGATCAGAAACAAAATGATGGCCATCAAAGTTAAATGTTCCGCAAGGTTTAGCTTTTGAGCAGGCAGCAATAGAAACAACCAGCATTGTAAGAAAAGCAATATATAATTTCATACAACCTTATTTAGCGTTTCATGTGGACATAGTTTTGGTCTCTACCAAATATACGCATTTCAATGCCCCCAATTACATGCAGAAAGGACGATCCTGTTCTGCCATTTACGCAGGAACCCATGACCCCTATTCTTAAAATGCGCTTAAATGAGACATCGGGTGTTATGATAAAGAGATGTATCTGTATATTGTGCATCATATGAAAAATGGTTTACCCGTATTATTCTTTACCTTTTTTGTTCTCTCTCTGCAAGCGCAGCAGCCTGTAATTACGGTCAAAGTAGTGGATGGCAAAGAAAAGCCGATCCGTTTTATGCGCCCTTTTGAAGGCAAATATTTCATCAACGAATTTACCGAAGACACCCTGGATGCCACCGGCATGCTGGTATTGCCCAATAAAGAAAAAGTGGCGGGCGCCTTTGGCTTCATACATCAGAGAATGTACCGCCTCTATGTGCGGCCCGGTAAGTCATACACCATCACCATTGATGATAAGAACAAGAGCAACCCGCTCTCCATTGATGGTCCGGATCAGGAAGGTCAACTGGCCCTGGCCAGCCTCAATTTTGAATTTTACTTTAGTCTGGCCACGAAATACCACCGCGAGGATACTGTGTTTGAACACAACAAACTCAGGGCAACGAAAGCGCTTGACAGTTGCCTGAACCCATTCCGTCAGTTGCATGCCCAACACAAAATTGATGACGCATTTTACAAATATGCAGAAAGTCTGATCCGGAATTACTATGCGGCCGTTTTAGGATCAACACTGATGTGGTCCATACAACGACTTGAGTATAATAAAGACAGCGCACGGTACAATGCTCAACAGATCAGCCAGATCAATGGTTACTGGAAAGAAGTAGCAGCGATATCGGATATTTTTGATGCACGCTCTATGGCAACAGATACGTATGCTGATCACAGCCGAACTTACAACAGCGGGTATTTACGTTTTTTTCTTCCCCAAATGAAGGGCACCTTCAGGCAACCTGCCAATGAGGAAGAATACCAAAAAGCGGTATACAATGTGCTGACCGAACATTACAAACAAGAGCCCCTACGGGAATACCTGCTTGCTTCGAACATCCATGAACTGATACTGGAAAAAAGATACCAGGCAGTTATACCAGACTTTTACCAGTCCTTCATCAAAAAATACCCCCGCAGCCGGTATACGCCCCTGCTTACGCCGGGCATCAATACCGTAAAGGCCTTCCTGGATAAACGCAACGAGGAATTTGCCAAAAACCAGCGCTTCATGGAGAATTATGGCACCATTGAAACGGTAGATCAACTCGCGGAGCGGTTCAAGGGGGAAACGGTGTACATGGATCTCTGGGCCACCTGGTGCGGTCCCTGCAAAGAAGAGTTTAAATACAGCAAAGAGTTGAGAGAATACTTAACCAGCAAGGGTGTTGAAATGCTGTACGTATCTGTCGACAAGGAGACTGCCGACAAGCAATGGAAAACCATGATCAAGTATTACAACCTGCAGGGCACCCATCTCCGGGCCTCCGACAAACTGAATAAAGATATCTTCAGAATCTTTAACCACAACGAAGTGTTTGGTATTCCACGATATGTCATTCTAAAAGACGGAAAGATCGTGGTGCCGGATGCATTGCCGCCCAGTAAAAAGGGAGAGCTGTATAAACAGTTGGAGCAATACTTGTAAATGATATAAAGAAAGAGGCCACTACCCTGTCTGTGCAAACTGGGAGTGGCCTCTTCGATTTGTACCCGAAACATAAGGGCGGGAACCCTTATCTCTTTTCCAGCATCATCAATCGTTCTTTTTTCTGTTTCAATAAGGAAGGCGAGGTAGCAGCACCAAGGGCAAAGCTGAAGTCGGACGCATAGGTATCCGATCCTGCAATCGTAGCATTCTTATGACACGAAAAGCAGGTAGTGGTCTGCGCATAGGTTTCCAGTGTGCTATTGGCCACAGTAGTACCGGGCAGGCTCAGGTAGCCAGTATATAAAGGCCTTTTCAAGCTGGTTTGGTTATTGGGACTGTTTTGCGACCATATCACATTCACCAGTTGGTAATACTGCCATACGGATCCCGGATAATTGACCTTAATAAAGTTTTGTATATTATTATTGATGGAGGTAGCATTGCCATCGAGATAATTAACCCTGGTAACCTGTACAGGTTTAGGTCCTGGTCCTCCAGGTTTCAGGTAATAGTTGGGATGTTGATTGGACGGACAGCTGGTACACTTTGGATCATTAAAATTATAGTGACAGGTATCACAAACAGGAGCCTGCGGATCGGGCACATTGTCAACCTGTTCAAAAGTGGACCATACCCAGCTTTGCTGAGACTCAGTTTTGTGTAGTATGTGTAAACCTACCAGGGCCAGTATTGCTTGCCTGTATTGACCGCTGTTCATATCCTGCACCAGGGCCTTGGTAAGCTTATACCGCTTCCATTTGGGGTTTCTAATATCATTTACTTCCATCCAGGCCGCTTTGAGTTCCAGGGCTCCAACGGTATCGGTATTGGCAATACCAAAAGGCAGGCTGATACGCGTACCCTTTTGCACATAGGCCAACTGTTTACTGGCATTGTAAAACTTATTCTGCACGACGTAATTATACAGGTCGCGGTTAAGTCTTATCTCATACCATACGTTGGTGCTGTTTTGCGCACCCAGCCAGCTGGGCGCATTACCGGGGGCGGGCTGACCACTATTGTTACTGTCGATGATGGTAGAATCAAAACCCCGGCTCAGGAACTCATCAGAGAATTTGCTATCGGCGTGCAATACCTTGAGATTGGTAAAGGTTGACTTGCCATTGAGCAGCACTCGTTGTTTGGGTGCAGTGAGGGTATTCCAGGAAGGAGGGGCTGATCCGCCGGGCGGGAACAGTTGTGCTTCGGTGATATAGGTTTCCCATTGTACGGGGTTGAGCGTATCGTAAGGACGGCCAAAATAGCTTTCCCCTGCCGTGCTCCAGTTGAGGGCAATAAACTCCCACCAGGCAAAACTGTTGATGTCGATCTGGTTATTGGCATAGGGTATATACCGACCGCCTACATCGGAAGGCACCTGGGCCATAAAGGGCACGGTGTCAGTTGCAGAAGTGCGGCAGTATTTTATCGGAGGCGATGATTGTTGTTGGATGCTTGTGAAGGAGCCCTGTTGCCATTTTCCTATGCCCATCGAGCCCAGGTATACCAGCAGCAAGAGGCTGGTAATGATCAGTAGCAACCGGGTCTTCCCCCTCCTCTCCCGTTTTACCGGGAGAGGAGACAGAGGAGAACCATATTTCATAACAAGGTGTTTAAAATGAACGAGTGTATTATTTTACGTGCAGGAGAGCAGGCATGAAGGGGCCAACTCCTGTTTCTTTGACATCCTTAATGCGCACGCCTTTTAGACCGGTGGTAATGCCCTGCTCAAATTTGACAGTTATAGTAACCGCCAATGCCTGGCCAGGATAACTGTTGCCCGGTACCGCGTAGGTAATCGGCCCGGATACCTGCATCACAGTTGCGTGGATCTTCGGATCATCGAAGGTGACTGTTGGATAGGTGGTTCGGTCCGATGGCTTTACATCCCCGAAAGAGACAGGTACATAGGTAAGCACCAGTGTACCTCCTGCTATTGGACCACTCTTTGCCTTGCTACTTAAGATCGGCGGCACAAAGGTGCTGTTGCTGAGCAAGGTCATCGGGAAGTTGACAGGGTTCGCTATGGGCGTGGCGAGCATGGCATCGTATACATCCTGATGGAATAACTGGAGGGGCTGTGCGTGCAAATTGGTGGTGGCCGATGCGGAACAAGCCAGGGCTGTTTGGTTGCCGGCAGGATAATAGTTTGCCAGTATGGCCATGGTCATTTTCTGGGCTATCTGTCCGGCCCATACGAGGGGACCTGAATTGGACACCTTCATCTTACTAAGGGCTGGCATGCCGGCGGGCGCCTCAACGGTAAGGTGCAGGTTGAGGTAGTAAGTTGTTTCATTGCCAAAATCATCTTTCACTACCACCGACTCTCCGCCACGTGTTACTTTAAAATAAAGACCGATATCACTATTACTCACCCCATCAATAGAAAATTCGGCGCCGAGATTAGCAGGCAATTGCATGTAGAGGCCGGGTGGATTGAAGAGGGTTACAGCATTACCCCCCACTGCCAGGGAGTTGATACCTGCGCCGATATGAGGATCACTGTTGCGGCCATACTGACCATACTGGGCGCTGCACAACAGGGTTTGAATATTATTGGTACCTGATACCGGTGTACGCGGAATGGTGGCGGCAGCGCCCAGGCCAATTTCTGTTTGCAAACTATTGGGCGTACTCGTAAGGTGTATAGCGCCGCCGCCGGTAGAGGTGGTAACAGGTCCGGTATTCCATTTATTCAGCGGATTATAGGCTGGCCTGTCCGTACCGGGATCTTTTACGGCTTTGCCATTACTGGTTAGTTGCAGGTCTTCCATCTTGATATTGGGATTGCCCAGTATTTGTTTGTAGAGCGCCAGCACTTTGTCCGGGCTTACCAGCCACAGGGTATTCCAGTACTCGGGATTTTCGCAGGTAAAGTCAATGCGGGTAATTTCATTGCTGGCATTGCGGGTTACTGACCATTCGCAATATTCATCCTGCCATCCACGTGGTCCATAAGGGCCGAAGGGGATCATATCGGCTGGATTACCAGAGCAACCGCAGCTGCCATTGGGCGGGAATGCCTGCGGCTGAAAGGCGCTGCAGGGCTCTTGCGTAATCTGGGGGAAAGTGATCTTGTTGCCATGGTCATCCGTATAATAACCAGTGTCGCCCAGTTCCAGCATTTGCGCATCGCTAAGCTTCGTTGTGGAATTGGGACCATAATAGGTAGTAAACCGGCCTGGGAAAGGTATCCAGGGTATGCCTGTTCCACTAACAGTTCCCGTAGGGACAGTATTGGCCGGATTGTAATAATTGGGGGTCGGCGGCGTGTTCACGCTATTCCAGGTATTCCCAATGATCGCCTGATTGGTAAAGCCGGTGAGGTTTTGATTCCATAGATCAAGCAGTTCATTGTACGCATCCGTATCCCCGGGAAAATCATTGATATTACCGGGAGGCAGAAAAGTAAAAGGGGTGGCTGCATTGGAAGCAACGGCAGTGCCGTCTTTCTCCTTGGTTAGAGTAGACATACAGTAAAATTGAATTGGTTAATTAATAAATTCCCTTGCTGTAAAACACAGCTACGCAATAAGTGTGATGCAACTAATCAGATCCCGTGAGGTATAACTTTGCCCGGACAGCATAGAGTAAGACGTTTGGACGATGTGAAAGTAAATATTCTATCCAGTTGAAAAAACCGTAATATTACGCTTATGCACGATATGGATAATTTAGATGCTACAGCTATAACAGAAGTCCTTATCCGCAAAAAGTAATTCTGGATAGTGAAAGGGAAACAGGACCTGGCAAAGGCGTACACATTAAAGTAATTTCACCACTTGCTTATAGCTTTTCCCCAGTGGCAGTTCTTTGCCGTTCTTCAGGCGGATGGTATTGCCTTCAATGTAGTGTACATATTTTTTATTGAGGATATAGGATTTATGGATGCGCACAAAAGTATCGGCAGGCAACTGCTCTTCAAAACTGCTCAAGGTACGGGGTGTTAATACAAACTTTTGTTCACCCCACACCTTTACATAATTGCCTACGCTTTCGAGGTAATACACCTCTTCCAATTCCAGTTGTATTTGTTTCTTATCGGACTTGATGTATATCCGGCCAGGTTCGGCGGGTGTAACAGTTGATGGCGTTGTTGTTGGTGTAGTATTGGAAGATTCAGCAGCTTGCTTTTTTAATGTATACAGGGCCAGGGCACGGTTGGCAGCTTTCAGGAAACGATCGAAACGGAAAGGCTTTAGAAGGTAATCACATACTTCCAGGTCGAAGCTTTCGAGGGCATGTTCTTCATAGGCAGAGGTGATAATGACCAGGGGACGATGTTGCAGGGTACGCAGAAAATCCAGTCCGCTCAACTTGGGCATACGGATATCGAGGAAAATCAGGTCTACCGTATGGGTGCTTAGAAATGCCAGGGCTTCGGTAGCCAGGTAACATTGCCCCACGGTTTCCAGGAAGGGAACATCCTCAATGTATTTGAGGATCACCTCATGCGCCAGCGGCTCATCATCTACTATTAAACAACGTATTTTCATGACAGGTCCAGCTCCAGTTCAGCCTTAAATGTATGATTTTCTATGCCCGTTTTCAACTGGTGTTTAGCGGGATACAATAACGCCAGTCTTCTTTGCAGGTTGGTCAATCCGATACCACCCTTATTGCCGGCCTCCTGTTCAAAGGAATTCACGCAGCTGAAATAGAGGTGGCGAGCATCGGCCCGCAAGGAAATATGCAGGAATGCAGGTGATTCCGCAGGCTCTATGCCATGCTTGAAAGCGTTTTCTACCAGTACGATCAACAGCAAGGGCGCCACCGGCGGCGTATCAGCTGCTATCTCCTGGTTGAATTGTATATCGGGCTTGCGCCTGATCCTGATATGCTGCAACTGTATATAATCTTCCAGGTACTTTATTTCCTCGTGTATACTCACCGCAGGCTCTTTGGCCTTGTAGATCACATAACGCATCAGTTCGGACAACTGCAGGATGCTTTCCGGCGTTTGCTTAGACTGTGCCAGGCTCAGGGCATACAGGTTGTTGAGGGTATTGAAAAAGAAATGGGGGTTTAATTGTTGCTTGAGCAGGTCCAGTTCGGTTTCTGCTTTTTCCTTTTCCAGGGCCAGGATACGCCCGTTCTGGCGCGACCATTGCAAGGCCAGCACCACGGGCAGGCTCAATACGATAATGATGATGGCGCCAAAGGCATTTTCCAATACAAAGGGGTTGGCAGAAAAGATCATCCCAAGCCGGCGATTGAAAGGCAGCCAGGCCAACAATTGTGCAATGATAGGATACAGGATACCTACGATGGCCAGTGCACTCAGGCAGTAAAGAATGAGCCCTTTGGGCTTCAGTATTTTGGGAACAAGGATGCGGTTATTGAGGTAAAAAAACAAATACCCGCATAGGTACATGAACAGAAACTGTGCAGTAAAGCTCAAAAAAAGGCCAAAGCGGGTGAGCACTTTCCAGAGGTTCAACTCAAACCCCAGCAATAAACCGTCGGGCTTATCATAGGCCGGGTTGCCAATACTTGACACACCCATAATAGCCAATATGAGTGATATGAGTGTAACGCTGACCAGGATTGACTTTTCGAGACTCAATCTTTGCACCCATTTCCATTGTTGCACCCGTTGTTGGTACCAGGCATTGGCCACCAATACCAGTTCCAGGAGCAAACTACAGCCGGCACTTATGACGATCAGTAGCTGGAGGCTGGGGCGTGCTGCCAGTAAGGCGCCAAGTCCATAAATGATCGCCGGTAAATACACACCAAAGCAGATCACCCACCACCGCAGGTAACGCCGCCGCGGCCAGTTCTGTAGCCATTGCTCTTTATACCAGGAAAATACCAATACAGGCAGGAGTATGAGCAGGACCAGGGACAGGTGTTGCAGGTAAAACTCCCAACCTGTCGCCTTTTGTTCCAGCAGTTGAAAAATGACTACCCAGCACAACAAGCCGATGTACAGCCAGGTTTCATAATGTTTTTTCAAAGTACCCAATAGGTCAATCCATCGCTTCATACCATCAAAATGAAAGGATAAAAGAACACCTGAAGTTCAACCCAGGCAAATATTAATGACAAACGTATCATTTTTCATGATGTAGGTAAAAAAGCACGCATATCAGGTGGCGATGGTTGTTGGTCACGTAGCTGTTTCCCCTGGTCATTGATACTTTATACAGCTGTTGGCGCACGCTACTTTGCATCCATTCTTTAAACCAAGCAATATGCAGCGACTACAAATACAACAGCTTTCCAAAACCTACCCCAATGGCGTGCAAGCGCTGAACAAGGTAACGCTCACTATCTCCAATGGCCTGTTTGGCTTACTGGGTCCGAATGGCGCCGGCAAATCTTCCCTGATGCGTACCCTGGCTACCTTGCAGCCGCCGGACAGCGGGCAGGTATTCTTTGATGGGGTGGATGTATTGCAAAACCAACAACTGTTGCGCAGCCAGTTGGGCTACCTGCCGCAGGATTTTGGCGTTTATCCCAAAATCGCTGCTGCAGACCTCCTGAATCACCTGGCGGTGCTGAAAGGCATCACGGATAAAAAAGCACGCAAAGAGCAGGTGCTGGCTTTGCTGCAACAAACCAATTTATACCAGGTAAGAAAACAAGCGGTGAGCACTTTTTCCGGTGGCATGCGTCAACGATTTGGCATTGCCCAGGCATTGCTCGGCAATCCGCAACTGATCATTGTAGATGAACCTACGGCAGGCCTCGACCCTTTAGAGCGCAACCGCTTTCACGACCTGCTAAGTGAAATTGGTGAGCAGGTGGTGGTGATCCTGTCCACCCATATCGTAGAAGATGTACATGATCTCTGTCCAGAGATGGCCATCATGGCCGGGGGTAAGGTGATCCTGCAAGGCAAGCCTGCTTTATTGACATCATCCCTGGAAGGCCAGGTATGGCAAAAGACAGTATCCAAAGAAGCGCTGAAGCAGTATCAATCCACGCTCAACGTGATCTCTACCCGCCTCACAGGAGGTAAAATGCAGGTGCTTGTACTATCGGGCATTTGCCCGGATGCAGGATTTGAACCCTTTCAGCCTGACCTGTCGGCAGTTTATTTCTCAGCTTTATTTGGCGCACAACGCTCCAAAAAGGAGGAAAGGGTATGTTAAAGAATCTGCTGGGTTTTGAATTGAAGTATCACTTCAAACAGGTTACTTTCATTGTAGCCTTTGTATTATTTGCGGCCCTGGGTATATTAATAACGCAGGGAAATTTCGGAGGCAGTGAATTGCACCAGAACTCACCTTATGTGATCAGTTATATTACCTGCTTCCTTTCCCTGTTTGCCATTTTTGTAAGCACTTTGTTTTGCGCCAATGTGGTATTGCGCGATACCACTTATGAAATGGATGGTATTGTATTTACCACTTCCATCGAGCGTCTACCCTATTTCCTGGTGCGGCTGCTGGGGCTGTTGGTGGCTGTTTTCCTGATCCTCTGTGCAGGTGTGCTGGGTATTTACCTGGGTACGCAAGCAGCCAACGCCGATCAATTGGGCGCTTTTAAACTAAGTTATTTCTTACAGCCGCTGTTTGTTTTTGGATTGCCCAATATTGTATTTTGCTGCAGTGTGATCTTCAGTGTGGCTTTGCTCACGCGCAATATGCGGGCCACGTATATGGCCGGTGTTGCCTTGTTCATCCTGTATTTCCTGGGATCGATATTGGGTAACTCTCCTATTATGGCCAGTTCTGCTAAAACTATGGGAGGATCACAACTACTACCCTACCTGCTCGATCCCTTTGGCATTACTTCCTTATTGGGAGAGACGCGTTCCTGGCCGGTCACTGCGCGTAATAATCGCCTCTTCCCTTTGGAAGGCGCTTTCCTTGCCAACCGTTTGGGATGGATGGCTCTTGCCCTCGTATTGCTAATAATCAGCTACCGGTATTACCGGTTCCGCCTGCCTGCTGCCGGCAAGATCCGTAAGGGAAAAACAGCAGTCGCGCCAATGAATGTTATACCGTATCAAAGTGTAGCTACGGATCCCAACGGATGGTTTTATCATTGGGGTACTTTTATAGCCCAATTCAAACTGGAAGTAAGTTCTGTATTCAAACATATTCCCTTCCTGGTGATGCTGGCATTATGGATCTTCCTGTATGCGGTAGAGCTCAAAGAAAATGTATTGTATGGTCCTTATGGAATCCGGTTCTATGCGTTTACGGGTTCTATTGTGGAGGAGTTTGTGTCTATTCGCCCAGCCTTGCTGCTGCTGATCTTTTATGCCGGAGAACTCATCAGTCGTGAGCGCTCGGCCAATATACAGGGCCTGGTGTTCAGTACGCCGGTGCGCAATACCAGTTTATGGGCGGCCAAATGCAGCACGCTCGCCGTATTGATTGCCGTGCTCGTTACTGCCAATATTTGTATCGGCATGGGATTGCAACTATTTACCGGTTTCCCGCATATAGACCTGCCCGCTTATCTTTCCTTGTATTATTACAGCGGTGTTCCCCTCCTGTTGTTTGCCGTGCTGATCGTATTCATACAAACGGTGGTACCCAATAAGTATTTGGGCATGTTGCTAAGCCTCACTGCCGTGGGTATTATTATTTTCGCACGTCGTTTGGGTATTACCCATGTCCTGCTTCGCTATGCGATGTTACCGGAGCTACAATACTCGCCCATGAATGGTTTTGGACACAATGCCGGCGCCGCGCATTGGTACCTGTTGTACTGGGCTTCCTGTGCAGGTGTGTTATCCCTGCTGGCTGCGGCTTTGTGGAAAGGCAGTGCACATACCAGTTTTTGGCAACGCCTGCAAACGATGGGCAGACAATGGCAATTGCCGGGAAAATTGATCATGGCTATTTGCTTATTGACCTGGATTGGTTCGGGTATCTATATCAATAGCCAGATACCCCCCGTCAATACCGGCAGGACCAATGGTACGGGAAAAGGCTGGCAGGTAGCTTATGAGCAAAAATATAAAGTGCAAGCGCAGTCACCCCAACCTTACATTGTTGCTGTGAAGACGGCCGTAGACTTATATCCTGCAGCAGGCAGGTATACGGTGAAAGGTACTTACCGCCTGCGCAATGAATCGGCAGTGCCTATCTCCACCTTGTGGCTGGGGGTAGATCCCGATGTAAGCTCTGTTCAATTTACGATTCCACAGGCCACATTGAAAACTGCCGACGAAACATTCAAGCAATACTTTTATACGCTCGCTACTCCCCTGCATCCCGGCATGGAAATGACCATCAATTTTACCATGGAAGTAAAACGATTGCGCTTTGCCCCTTTCAATTCAGAGCATTCCGTTGTAAGCAATGGCAGTTATATTGAACTGGAAAAATATGTTCCCTTCCTGGGTTATAATGACCGTTTTGAAACGGGAGATGCCGCTGTGAGAAAGGCACAAGGATTAGCACCAATGGTTGCCACTACCTCCAAGGATACCAGTTACCACCGCATCGACTTTGAAACGGTTATCTCTACCGATCCTGATCAGCAAGTTGTCACCGCTGGTACGCTCCAAAAGACCTGGCAGGCCAATAACCGCAGCTATTTCCATTACAAGACGGAGCAGCCCATTGCCTTTATGTTTGCCCTCAGTTCGGCCAGGTATGCTGTGCAAAAGGAACAGCACGGCAGTATTGAACTAAAGGTTTATTATGTACCGGGGGAAGCTTATAACCTCCCTACGCTCCTGCAGGCTATGAAGGATGCGCTGGATTATGGACAGGCAAACTTTGGCCCTTACCCATTGCACCAGTTAACACTGGCGGCCATACCTCAATATCCCGGAGCGGCTACGGCTTATCCCGGTGTGGTATTTAGCGCTGAGAAGATCAATTTCATGAGCAATCTTAAGGACAGCAGCCGGTTCAACAATATTTATGCCTTGACCGCTCATGAAGTGGCACACCAGTGGTGGGCCAATGCGCTGGCGCCCCTGGATACGCCGGGCCGGGCAGTACTCACGGAATCACTGGCTAAGTACACCGAGTTTATGGTTACCCAAAAACGTTATGGCAAGCAGTACCTGCGCAGCCTGTTGCAGGCGGACAACAACCTGTATTTTGCTTTCCGCAATATGACAGGTGAACCTGAATTACCGCTGATGCAAGCCAACGAGCCCTATCAGTATTATCAAAAAGGCGGACTGTCGCTTTATGCCATCCAGGAAATGCTGGGAGAAGAACGAATGAATCAATCCCTGCAAAGGCTGATCAGCCACCATGGCTTTCCACATAGCAAAGCAACAACGACGGACCTGCTTGCCGAGCTAAGCACGGGCGTCAATGCCGATCAGGCAAAACGTATGGATGAGCTTTTTAAACAGGTGATCGTGTATGACAACAGGCTTCGCGTGATCCGTTGCGACTCCTTAGCTGATGGCCGGTTCAGGCTGCAGCTGCAGGTAAGCATTGGTAAAGCAAATGAGGCGGGTGGAAAAGTTGAGGTTCTTACTCCGGATGAGGTATTCACGCTGGCCCTGTACGATACGCCTTCGGATCAATGGACCTGGCAGACCACGCCGGTGTACCTGGAACAACACCGGTTTACCAAAGGAGTAACCGATCTCAATATTGTGGTCAACAAAAAGCCGGCCGTGGCGGTGATCGATCCTTATGGTTATTGGCTGGATGCCGACCAGGGGAATAATGCGGGGCCGGTGAAGTAGAAGAGAGAATACAGAATTTAGAATACAGAATGGCTGCCGCGCTTTGTTGTGACCCTTTTTTTCTTTGGTTGCTTCTTTCTGTAGGTAGCAAACTGCTGCCCGTTTACTTTTTGTTCACCGGTAAGCTGATATTGATAACTTGGGGCATACACATTATATATTTTGCATGAGAAATACTGTTTGCTCTGGTTTAGCTGCTCTGCTTCTGCTGGGCAGCTTTACTTTTGTGTCTCCCACCCAGGACCCCGAAGTGCCTTATCCGGAAGGTTACCGCATGTGGACGCATATCAAGACAGGATTGATCGGGCCAACCAATCCTGGATTCCGGTCTAATGGCGGCTACCATCATATTTATGCCAATGCGGTGGCGATGCAAGGTTATAATACCGGTTATTTTCCCAAGGGATCGATATTGGTATTTGACGTGCTGGATACCAAAGAGCAGGATGGCAATACACTGGAGGCTGGCCGCAACCACGTGGATGTAATGGTAAGAGATAGTGTGAAATATGCCAGCACGGGCGGATGGGGCTATGAGGAATTTAAAGGCGACAGTCATACCGAAAGGTTGTTAACTACGGCAGTGAAGACGCAGTGTTTTAACTGTCATGCGAAACAGCCGGATTATGTATTCAGTGATTTCAGGAAGTAACAGGGGTACCTCCCAGCAGGAGCTTCCGCACCTTACCCGTGCCCCAGGGGTACCGCGAGGGTATAAAAGGCGCATGCTTCCCTCCGATCACTGGTTCCAACCTTTAGTACCCCTTAGTCATTTTCACGGGTTGCTTTCGCGACTGCTGTTGTCACTACTCCATCGCTGCTGCACTTTCAAAAACAGTAGCCGCCACTGGATCAGGCAATACATATTGCACCAGCTTCTTCCATACACCATTTTCTTTGCGTGAAAAGACCTGTACCATGGCATAAGCGACTTCCGGTACTTTGCCGGCCTGGCGGGAAGTGAATTTGATCACACATTTTTCTGCAGCAAAATTATCATTGAGGTTACGCTCCAGGAACCGCACCTCCAGTTCTGTTTGTATGCCCTTCTTTTTTCTATCCTCCATTATAATGCGGGCATCTTCGCGGTACTCCTCCTCATTCATGATCCTCGTCTTACCGTTCCCGCCACGTACCCAGTTAAACTCTTTTGAGTTCACGCTATTGTATAGGGCCGGCTTGTCCTGGTTCACGCCATCCAGGAAAGGCTGCCAGATGTCTTTATTGATGGAGGCCAGCAAAGCCGCCTTATCGGTTTGGGCCCGTAGACATACGGGAGCCAGGGCAATCATTAAAAACAGTACTTGCTTCATAAATTAAGTCCAGGAGTCTAAGGAAAGTTCTTTCACGCGCATGTATCTAACATAACAAAAATATACACTAAGTAAGTTATAAACTTTTCAAGCAACCTAAACTGACGTTTATGGTTCTCCAAAGAACTGTTTAGCATACTGAACTGTAAGATTGGCCGGATGATTTGTTTTTATACTGTCCGCACCCCGTTTCGCTTTCATTGTCAGGGAAGTATCCTACACTTATCATGAGTACCGTCTTTTCAGTGGCAGTATTTGACAGTTTAACCCGAAACTTTTCCATTCTACTCCATTCCTGTTTCAAAATGGCTACAACAGTTGTCTTAATTCATTCATCAATTAACCAAAGGTCTACTTATGAAGCGAATTTTGACGTTAGTCTTTTTCCTCTTTGTGCTGCTGCAACTACAGGCACAGCAGAAAACAGTCACAGGAGTGGTACGGGACAATAAAGGAGAGCCCGTACCTTACGCCACAGTTTTAGAAGCCGGAACCAAAAGGGCTGTGCAAACCGATCAGAACGGACGATTCTCGATCCGTGTCAATGACGGCACGCAGCTCACGTTCACCTCCACCGGCTATGCGCCGCAAACCATCGCTGCCAGTGAAGGCATGGTGGTTGCTCTGGTTTCCAACAGCAATAACTTAAATGAGGTAGTAGTAACTGCCCTGGGTATCCGCCGCCAGCCCAAAGAGCTCGGATACTCTGTTACGAAGGTGAGCGGTGATGACGCCAGCCGGGCAAAACCAATCAATATCCAAAACGGATTGACTGGTAAAATATCAGGTTTAAATATTCAAACCACCAACAACGGTGTATTTGCCGATACACGGATCACTCTGCGTGGTATCCGTTCCCTCACAGGTAATAACCAGGCCTTGCTGGTGATCGATGGATCGCCGATGCCTTTGTCGCTCATCAGCACACTCAATCCCAATGATGTGCAGGATGTTTCTGTATTGAAGGGCAATACAGGTGCAGCTTTATATGGTCAGGAAGGGGGCAACGGTGTGATCATCATTACTACCAAAGGTGGCCAACGTGGCAAGTCTGTTATTTCCATAGGCACCACCATTCAAAGAGAGTCGCTCGCCTTTTTGCCGAAACAGCAACGGGAATATGGCAATGGGGAAGGTGAAAATTCGGATGGAACACCCAGGCTTGACCCCTGGACCAACAACAGCTATGGCCCCCGGTACGATGGCAGTGAAGTAGACCTGGGCGATCCATTGGAAAATGGGAGCCAAAACAGAGTACGTTATGCCGCACAAAGCAAAACACCGGTTGAGCAGTTCTTTCGTCCGTCCGTCACCTTTCAAAATGACATCTCTCTTTCCGGTGGTGACGAAAAGGGCCGTTATTATTTAAGCTTCCAGGATGTGAAGGTAAACGGTTTAATTCCCAATGATGAAAACCGCCGTACTACTGTCAGGCTAAATGCCAGCCGGGAGTTTGGTAAACTGACCACATCATTTAGAATGTCCTATACACAGGGCAACTACAATATTGTGAACCAGGACAGGGGTAGCGCTAATAATATCTACACCAGCTTGTTCAAAACGGCTGCTCACGTGCCTATTTCAGATTTTAAGGATTGGCGCAATAATCCGTATGCCACAGCGGACGGTTATTACAATCGTTTTGGCTGGAATCCCTACATGTTGATCGACATCGATCGCGCCAAAGGCCGTTCAGATGACCTGGTGGCTACCCTGGAGGCATCCTACAAAATTATGGATGGCTTCAATTTCACGTACCGCCTGGGTTCCAACGTGGCCTACATAAGCAATAAAAGCGTTTTAGGCGCCATCAACGTGTCGAGGTATACTACTGATCTGAAAGGCATACAAAGTGCCAGGGCTTCAGTAGCAGATGCCATGGGCTTTACCTACCGCCTCAATTCAGAAGCATTTGTGACGTATAAGAAACAAATTAACCGTTTCTCTGTAGACGGATTGTTGGGTTACTCATTAATTCAGCGCATGAGCAAACATTTGAGTTCCCGCGGTAATAACCTGATCATTCCTACATTGTACAATGTGAGCAACCGCTCTGGCGAAGCTACCATTACACAAACCAATACTGAGATAAGGACAACTGCCTTATTCGGCAAACTGAGCTTTGGATGGGACAACTGGGCCTTCCTGGAGCTGACCGGTAGAAATGAGTGGGATTCCCGCCTGAACCTTGATAAGAACAATTTCTTTTATCCCGGCGGAAGCTTGTCTTTGCTTATGCATGAGGTAATACCGCAAATAAAAACCACCTCGATCTCTTACCTCAAGCTGCGTGGCGCCTGGGCTTTGTCCGGTACGGTGAACCTTAGCCCTTATTCCCTGGAGTCAACATTCAGCTCTGGTTCAGGGTTTCCCTATGGCGGAGTGGCTGGTTATTCTGCCGCCAATACGATCAACAACCCCGATATCAAACCTGAGTTTGTAAACGGTAAAGAAGTGGGTATTGAATTAGGTTTTAACAACAACAAGATCATGCTGGAAGCAACGGCCTTCCGCCAGGACAATACCGATCAGATCATCGAGGTAGCAACTTCTGCCTCTACTGGTTATCAGTCTGCACTGGTCAATGCGGCCTCTTTCATCAACAAAGGACTGGAGCTTGACCTGCGCCTGACGCCATTGATCCAGGTGGGCAAGGATTTCCGTATGGACCTGAAAGCCAATTATACTTATTCCGACAATGAAGTAACAAGCATTTATGAGGGGCTCACGGAATTGGGTACCACCAATAACAACTATGCGATCGTAGGTATGCCTGCCTTCGTATTGAAGTTGAACGATTTCAGAAGAACACCGGAAGGGAAAGTGATCGTTGACCGGGAGACGGGTTTACCTTCTACTGACCCTGTGACAAAAGCTTATGGCAGAACACTGCCCAAGCATTTGATAGGTATCAACCCCACTTTCAAATACAAAGATTTCTATTTAAGCATTGTGGCTGATTACAGAGGCGGACATTATGTATACAATGGTATCGGCCCACGCCTCGTGTTTGAAGGATCGGGCGCATTGACAACAAAGTATGACAGGAAGCCTTTTATCTTCCCCAATTCAGCTTATGATGATGGAACGGGAAAGTTTGTCGACAATACGGATGTGTTGACCAATGGTGGTACTGCTACCTTCTGGACAGCCGATGTATTCCAGAATACGCAAACGCCTTACTATACCAGTGCAGCTTCCTGGAAATTGCGGGAAGTATCGCTTTCATATGAGTTACCCACTTCTATTTTACAGCATACCCGTTTTGTAAAAAGCGCGGTGATCACCTTGAGTGGCCGTAACCTGCTTATGTGGGTACCTTCTTCCAATATCTATACCGATCCGGAATTCAGTAATACAACGGGTAATGCGCAAGGGGTGAACAACTCTTTCAATACGCCGCCTACCCGCATTTTTGGAGCCTCCATTAATCTTACTTTTTAATCTCTGTATATGAAGAAATTGATCATAGTTTTTGCATTACCAGCCCTGTTGATGACAGGCTGTGGTAAGAGCTTTTTCGACATCAATAGCAATCCCGATGTGCCCACTACTACCAGCATTACGCCTGATCTGATATTGCCGGCGGCTATGGCGCGTACCGGTACCATAACAACCAACAATGCCACCAACAATTCTGTTGCGACCCTTGGCGCCTGGATGGGTTACTGGGCCGTGGGCACCAACTTTGGAGCGGTAACTGAAAACCGGTATTCCATGACAACGGATTTTGGCAATCCGAACTGGGTCAATAATTATGATATCATTTTTGATTATCACACGATGCAGCAAAAAGCGGAAGCATCGGGCCAGGAATTTTATGCCGGCATTGCAAAGATCATGAAGAGCCTGCATTACCAGATATTAGTGGATCTTTTCAACAATGTGCCCTATTCGAAGGCCATGGATGTCAAAAAGAATATTACCCCTGCCTATGATAAGGGTGAGGATATTTATAAGGACCTGCTGAAGCAGATCACTGATGGGATTACCCTCATCAAGAATGCGGATGCATCCAAAAACATTGGCCTTACCAATGCAGACGTGATGTTCCATGGCAATAAAGCGCAGTGGGCGAGGTTTGGTAATACCCTGAAATTGCGTTTACTGATCCACCTGAGTCAGGTACAGGGATTTAACCCTGCTACCGAGATCGCTGCCATTAATGCCGAAGGCAGCGGATACCTGGGAGCCGGCCAAACGGCTGCAGTAAATCCAGGTTATACGAGTGATAAGCCCAATCCTTACTGGACAGCTTATGCCTTTACCTTGTCGGGCAACTATTCGCAGGATTATCGCCGGGCCAACAATTTTGCGCTAAACCTCATGAAGGGGTTGAACGATGAGCGGCACAAATACTTTTACCGCCCTGTACGCGGTGGCACCTTCGCAGGTCAGTACCGTGGTATCGACTTTGGATTGAACAACGATCCTGCGCATATCTATACAGAGACCAATTTATCGGATATAGGTGGCGCTCCTACTACTGCAGGAGGGACCTCCGGATTGGCTAAATCGGCCACCATGGACTCCTGGGTGCTGACAGCTTTCGAAAGTTACTTTTTGCAGGCAGAAGCGGCTGCCAGGGGATGGATCACCGGCAATGCCAAAAACCTGTATGAGGATGGTGTAAGAGAATCATTCAGTTGGCTGGGCGTGCCCAATGCAGTAGCTACTGCCAATACCTACCTGGGCAATGCTGATGCCAAAATAGCCTGGCCTGCAGCACCCGCCGATCAGATCAAGGTGATCATATGGCAGAAATATTTTGCCTTCAATGGCAACAACCACCTGGAATCCTGGAATGACTACCGCAGGACCGGTGTTGTACAGCCATCTATTTCCATCGATCCGGGCCGCCTGACTGACCACGTGCCTACGCGCTATCTGTATGCAACCTCTGAGTTCAGCTACAATGCAGCCAATGTACAAGCAGAAGGCACTATTGACCCTTATACTACCACCGTATTCTGGGACCGTTAAACCAACAAACTACTACACATGAAACGAATATATTTCCTTGCAATGGCGGCCCTGTCGCTTTCCATGACAGGTTGCTTAAAAGATGAAGGTTTTGACAACAATGAAACAGGATTAAAAACCAACAACAGTGACCGTTTCGTTGCTGTAATGAATGCTTATGAGACCAAGGGCATCAATATACAGGCTGTTTTTACAACGCCGGCTGAAGAGCAGTTACAGTTTTTTGCGCTGTCGCTCACAGGTCCAGCATACGACAAAGATGTGCAGGTAACATTGGCCGTAACGCCATCGATTGTGACTGCTTACAATGCAGAAAACCAAACCACCTATGAAGTGTTGCCAGCTGCAGCTTATGATCTCAACCCAACGGTTACTATTCCTGCAGGACAGTCTTATGTAGAGGTTTCCATAAGGTTGAAAAAAGCTGCCATGGACGCCACCAAGTCCTATGCTTTAGGGATACAAATCGCTTCCACCAATGATCCAACCGTTAAATTGCCTGCTACATCAAAACAGGCATTACTGGGCATCCTCCTCCGGAATGTTTACGACGGTGATTATATTGCCAACGGTCGTTTTGAACACCCCACATCACCGAGGGACTTCCATGACCTGGAAGTAAACCTCGCTACTGTAGGCGCCACCACGGTAAGTAAAGACCTGGGAGATCTTGGGGCCGCTACAAAGATCAATATCACGGTCAATGCCGATAACACGGTAACCATTACTCCGGGCGCCGGCACTTCGGGTACCACTGCATCCGTGGCCAATATGGCCGGAGATGGGGTTTACAACAATACGTATGATCCGGCTACCAAGACCTTTTGGTTAAAGTATGGCTACCCCAATCCTGGCCCTACGCGGATCATTACTGAAAAGGTGGTCATGGTGCCATAGCGCAGGCCGTCAACAACCCGCTTAACATCGATATCCGCTCATAAAAAAAGGTTTCAGGCAGGTGCCTGAAACCTTTTTGTTAGAATAAAGTGTTACCAATTATTTGGTCGAAAGCTACTGATCTCCCTCTTTTTCCGCCTTCCAGGATGCATGACAAACCTTCTTACAGGCATTCAAACGTCTTGTTTTAGCATTTTAATCAATCGATGATCTTGCCAGGCAAAATCAGTTGCAACTTTATGTTGCAGGACCTGTTTACTGCGCAATCCATTTATTATGCGTATACATTTCAATTTATTAATAGCGATCATCCTACTGGTTTCCTCCTGTGATAAAAAATCTTCGGAAGAGGGCGGCGAATCCTCCACTGACAAAGTAGTCAAAGGTAAAGTTACGGACACGCAGGGCCGGCCAATAAAAGGTGTTAGCATCCTGATCGACAACACACTTATTTATAACAGCTATCTGACAGGCGCTACAGGGGATGACGGCACCTATCAAATAAAACTGCTCACTGGTAGCTGGCAGGCCTACGCAGAAATGAATGTAACGTACAATGGTAAAACTTATAAAATAGATCTGCATCCGGATAATGCACAGGGATTTGGCGGGGATGGCGCCATCCGGAACTTTCAATGGAAGCTGACGGGTAATAAACCAACACCCCTTGCCGGAGATTACGGTGGTACTGTTATCGTTGATAAGCATATTGGCAGCAATATCTACGATTCGGAAAATATCGAATTCACGCTAACGCCTACAGGCGCTCTCATCGATGGATCAACCGGACAGGTGTTAAAAATGAAACATGGACAACCCTCCACAGAGACCTATGGAAAGCTGGCAGATATTCCAATCGGCCGTTATACTGTTACAGCTGTTTACCAGTCTTCGACGGGTAATATTCCAATTAAGCTACGGGATAAGGAACATAACCGGAACGGTGCTTTTGCCTCCAGTATTCAATTATACTTTGAACCCACCACAAGCTATGGTTATGACATGGCTAATTTGGAATACACTGAAAATTAATAGCTGAAGAGATTATAATAAAAAGGGGCAGGCTATAACCTGACCCCCTTTTTAGTTATTGGAAACTTATTTCGCAAGCAACTCTTCCAGGTTACTAAGTCCCATGGCAAAGCCTTGCTCAAAGCCCATTTCAAGGATCTTTTGCATATCTGCCTCACTGGTGAAGACGAGGTCTATCTTTACTGTGGTCCCTTCACTGGTCTCTTTGAACTCAACCGTCCAATCGGACTGAGGAAATGCTTTATTAGGATTGCCATTTTCATCACAAAATGAATCAATGGTAGTAAAGCTTTTATTGGGAACGATCTTTTTAAAATCTACCCGGCAGAATTGTCCATTGCCATCAGGCCCCATCATATTATAAAGCCAATAACCACCCTCGCGAAAATCCATTGATTTGGTGATCGCCTTCCATGGCTTGGGCGCCCACCACAGATCCAATATATTGGCGTCTGTCCAGGCATGCCACACTTGTTCCAGTGGCGCATCAAATTCCCTTACAACGGTGAGCTTTTTGTTGGCCAGGTCTTTAGTGACCGCAGGCTGTTTGTTTGCAATCATGGTTACTTTGTTTTTAAGTTTTTTAATACAATTTCCAATTGATTGAATTTGGTTTCCCAATGCTGACGGAACTGTGCCAGCCAGTCAACTATTTCTTTCATTTTCTTAGGATTGAAGTGATAATAAATTTCCCTTCCTGATTGCTCCTGTTTGACCAGTTGGCATTCAGTAAGGACTTTAATGTGTTTGGAGACCGCCTGCCGGCTGGTGTCGAAATGCTCGGCCAAAGCATTCGGCGTCATGGCTTGTAAGGCGATCAGACTTAAAATAGCTCTACGGGTTGGGTCTGCTATAGCTTGAAATACGTCTCTTTTCATTGGTATACCTGTTTAATGCGCAACTCACTGGTTGCAAATATACGCGCAACCCGTTGGTTGCGCAAATTTATTTTAGGAAGGTAAATCAGCCTGTAAAAAAGAGAGCTTTTCTTACTTGATTGGCTACAAAGGGCATGCCCTATGAAGGCATTATTTTTGTATTGGGGCGGCAGCCGAATAACAGGCTGCTGATCAATTGTTTTCTTTACATTAGCAAATTAATGGCGACCTGAAAGCTAATTTTAAGCAGGTGCTCTTCGACGTGCAGTTTGTGATCAAAGACGGCAAAATGGTACAGTAGCCAGGCCAGCTATCGCTTTGTGGCTTGCTGTAGCACCCACTCCATGTCTTTATCAATTCCCTTGAGTATATCGCTGGCGGATACGCTTGTTTTGTGATCCGGCTCTATACATTTGTCGGCCTTCCGCTGGTGCGGATCGGTTAGGTATAATCTGTATCGGGCGATCATGGCGGGCAACCCGGTGTGTGAAAGATAGAAATACGCATAACCTCTTCCTGATCCACCATACAGGGCACCCGGCGCTTCTTCACCAACTATCCTGCCTCTCCTGTTCAACTTCACCAGGGCTGCCAGTTGTGGCGCAGCAGACACGGTGAGACCATCCACCAAAACATATACTTCGCCCTTAAAAGCATTTGGCTGTGGCTGCTGTTTATTCAATCCAAAGAAGGAAGGATTTCCCGCAGCACCGCTTACCGTTCTGTATTTGCCGGTAGCTTTATTTAAAGTGTAGGATATCTGTTTCTGCACGTCTGCTTCCCAGGTCTTTTGATTGGCTTCCATCGCATATAAGAACCGGAAAGGCTTACCGGTAAGATACGCGTAAAGATAACTGGCGTTCTCACTCTCCCCGCCCCCATTGTTCCGGATATCAATCACCAGGCGCTTACTATTAGCTTTCCTGATGCTGGCAAAGGCGGAATCGATGAACAGTTTAAAGGTTTCACCAGCACCGGCCAGCACATCGTTCTGAAACCATTTGATGGTAAGGATGGCAACCTGTTCTTCTGGCTTTATGTTCAGTGTTAGATAGGGCGGCTGTGCAAACAAGGGTTTGAGACGCGGCAATAAAAGCTGGTTCTTTGCCCGATTGGCACGGATCACAGCGAAAGGCTGTGCTTCGATGGTTTTCGTTTGCTGCTTTGTTGTCCACTGCCCTGCCCAGGTGATCTTAAACTGCTGCCGGTGACCATATACAAAGTAATAGTGAAAGGCAAATCGTTGCTCGACCCGCTTTATTTTGAAGGTCTCGTTGGTTCCTTCACTGGAGAAATAGCTTTTCATTTTACCAAGCACCCGCGCTATAGGTTCATCATTGATCCTGATGATCCTACTCCCTACGGCAATGGAACTATCCGCACTGTTGTTGCTGACAACAAACACCTCTTTATTGATGATCCGTACATCGAAGGGGAATAGTTGACTATTAGCTGCCACATAACTATGGTATTCATCGGGTAGTTCAATGGTGGTATGTATATCTCCTACCCTGGCCATCAGGGGCGCTACGATGCCATAAAACTCATGAAGCTGCATGGGTTTGGCAAGCTGCCTGCCTGCTACCTGGAAGAGGGAATCAAAAGATCTTTTGGAAGTATACCGGTACAGTGCAGGATGAAGGATCTGCAGACTGTCTTTCAGCAGGGCCAGATCAGCCTTTAGTTGCTGAACAGTAAACGTTTTATTAATATCAATGGAAGGGGCTGCTGTGTCTTGCGCCGGCAAAACATAGCAGCCCATTAACAGCATACCCGTTAGTAAATACCTGCGCATGCTTAAATATACACAATGTCGCTTACTTAACGGAGTGTCAGTCCCGCTGGACACCCTTCGACAAGCTCAGGGTGACAGTCGATCAATTTACTGCTTTTACCTCCAGCACCACGCTGTTCCTGCCAGGTTTTACATCGGGGTTAAAGCCCACTTTCTGAAGGAACTCTCCGGTATATGCTTTCCCGCTATCAATGGTAGAAGTAGCGCCGGGATAAATATTAAGTTCTTTAATGGTATATCGCTTTCCGGGATCAAGTCCTTTTAAACGTATGGGCACCAGACTACCTGCATCGTAACGGTTGCTGACAAGGTAATTGAAGACGATGCCACTTGTTTTTTCTGCATTCACATACATGATGGCAGCTACGGCATTATCCTTAGGACCTTGCAGGCGGTACTGATCGCCCTGCCAGATAATGGGTTTTACGGTATTGTAAGTATTGATTGCCTCCTGACAGAAACGGAGGTCTTTTTCCTTTAACTCACTCACCACGATATCAAAACCCAGTTTGCCCATCATGGCCACATCGGTACGGAACTTAATCGGTTGCTTGCCCCAGTCGGTAACATGGTTAGATGTGCTAATGGCGGGATAGAAATAAGAATATTCCCATTGCATGAAAATGCGTTCAAGCGGGTCGGTATTATCGCTGGGCCAGAATTCGGTAAAATACTGCAGGGCAGCATAATCTACCCGGCCACCTCCACCGGAACACAACATCATGGGTACGGTGGGATATTTTGCTCTGATCTTTTTTAGTACGGCATACAATCCCTGCACATACTGAATATAGAAATGCGACTGGTTGCCCAGTTTGGCCGAATAAGCATTGTAGATAACGGCGTTGCAATCCCACTTGATATAAGCCAGCGCCGGGTTCTTTGTAAACAGACCATCCACTACGTTAAATACATGGTCCTGTACAGCGGGATTGGTAAGGTCAAGCACCAGCTGGTTTCTGAAATAATGTTCTGGCCGGTTGGGCTGTTTGACTACCCAATCAGGATGTTGCTCATACAATTCACTTTTAGGATTTACCATTTCAGGTTCTATCCATATTCCGAACTTCACACCATTCGCCTGGGCTTCCTTTACCAGGGAGGCAACACCATTGGGCAGTTTCTTTTTGTTTTCCTGCCAATCTCCCAGCCCTGCTTTATCATCATTGCGCGGGTATTTGTTGGCAAACCAGCCATCGTCGAGGAGAAACAGGTCTACACCCAACTTCTTTGTATCCTTCAACAGTTCTTTCAACTTCGCCTCATTGAAATCAAAATAGGTAGCTTCCCAATTGTTCAGCAAGGTGAGGCGGGAACCTTTCCCGTCCAGTAATTTGTAGTTGCGCGCCCAGCTCTGGAGTTTGCGGCTGGCCTCTCCTTTTCCACGGGTAGACAGCACTGATAAAAAGGCGGGTGTTGTAAACACTTCTCCCGGCTTTAAGGTATATGATGATGCATAATTATTGATGCCGGCTATGATGCGCAGGTTGTCCTGGTTATCCAATTCCAGGTCTATGCGGAAGTTGCCGCTCCATTCAAGCGCGCCGTACAATACCGTACCCTCGTCTTCCGTAGCGGGCTGACCGAGTGAGACCATGAATACGGGGGGCTGGAACAGGTTGGCCCTGGTACCCAGTTTAGAATCCAATGTTTTGATGCCATGCGTGAGGCGTGCTTCTTCGGCCTGCATTTCCTTTGCCCAGTCACCATGGTATTGATTGAGCCAATAGCTGCCAGCTTTAAGGTACAAACCAGCCGATGCAAACTTATTCAGCAATACATTGCCTTTTTCGTTGTGCCTGATCTCGCTCCACTGTTCGGTAACATCTTCATTGAACCAGGACTTGTAGTAAAGGGTCACTTCAAAATTGTAAACAGGGTCTTTCAGGTAAATACTGAGCAAAGAGGTATTGTCATCCAGCTTTTTGGTATCGTGACGCACATACTGCAGGTCGAGGGAATTATTGCCATCGGCATGGGTAACGGCGATGGCCGGTTCAAACAAATTCCTGGTACCGGCTGTAGCATAGGCCGCATTGGCCACACCAGTGTAATCACTCGTTTGTTTATACATGACGGTCACCTGACCATATTCCTGCTTATCGGAGAGCCTGGGCCCCATATAAACAATGCCCACATTCCTGTTGGCATCGGTTTGGAATACAAGGGCATTGTTTTTTGTTTCAATAGGGATAATAGTGTTCTGTGCCTGTGCCTTGTGGCTTACAAGAGATAAAACTGTTACCGTGGCCATCCATCCAATTGCGCTCAGTCTTTTCATGGTACGTGGTTGCAGATGATAAGTTGTGTTTATTGAGTATGTTTTGTTTATTAAGGCGGCTTCGATAAGCTCAGCCTGACATTGCTACTTCGTGGTTACTGTTATCAGTTTTCCATTGAGCATCACTTTCACTTTTTGTTGAAGTGTTGAAGTGAGTTTATAGGTTGTGATGACACCGTTCTTCCAGGCAAAGTCAACGGTAATATTGCCCCGGGCCTTCATGCCTTTTATGACCCCTTCGGCCTTCCAGGCATCCGGGATCGCAGGAATGAAATTAATAAAGCCTTCATGGCTTTGGAGCAACATTTCAGCAATACCGGCGCCTGCGCCAAAGTTGCCATCGATCTGGAAAGGCGGACCGGCAGACAGCAGGTTGGGATAGACCCCACCCCCTGCGCCGTAATTGATATCGGTTTTACGGGTGGGCTTCATGATCTCCCTGAACAGTTTATAAGCCCTGTTGCCATCGTGCAGGCGCGCCCAGAACAATTGCTTGTAAGCGATGGACCAACTGGGACCATCATCTCCCCTTGCATCCAGGGATTTCTTACAGGCTTCTGCCAGGTCGGGCGTTTGTGAAGGGGTAATCAGATTGGCAGGATACAAACCATAGAGGTGTGAAATATGCCGGTGTTCTTTTTCGGTCTCTTTGTATTCTTCCAGCCATTCCATCAGTCGGCCATCGGATGCTATACGTCCCGGTGGCGGTATCTGTGTCAACTCTTCTTTCAATTTATTCCTGAAGGTCGCATCGATACCCAATGTCTCCGAAGCGGTGATCACATTGGTAAACAGTTCGCGGATGATCTGGTTATCAATGGTGGCTCCCATGCAAATGGCTGCATGTTTACCACTGCCATCGGGCATGTAGAAATGGTTTTCCGGTGATGAAGAAGGTGATGTTACCAGCCATCCGGTTTTGGGTTCTTTGACAAGAATGGCTGCATAAAACTGAGCAGAACCTTTCAGTACAGGATATATTTTCTGTAAGTAGTTTTTATCACGGGAAAACTGGTAGTGCTCCCACAGGTTGTTACATAGCCACCCGGCCCCTGATTTGGAAACGCCCCAGGAGGCGCTTTCGCCAGGCTCGGTAAACATCCAGGGGTTGGTGATCACATGGGCTATCCACCCTTCTGCATTGTAATAGGCTTTGGCAGTACGCTCACCATGGGGTACCAGGCTGCTCACGAGTGCTGCCAGGGGCAGGTTCAATTCCGACAGGTTGGCCGGCTCTACACCCCAATGGTTCATCTGTACATTCACATCGAGGTGATAATCTCCATTCCAGGGTGTATGGACCTGGTGGGCCCACAAGCCCTGTAAATTAGGGGGCAACAGACCTACACGTGTACTGCTGATAGACAGATACCGGCTGAACTGGTAGAACAGTACGGTAAGCTGGTTATCGGGAATTGCCGCATTGTAGAATTGCTCCAGTCGTTTATCGGTGGTAAGCTCCTGCGATCCTCCGGCACCCAGGTACACCTGCTGGCGCCGGAAAAGCTTTTGGTAATTGGTGAGGTGTTTTTTCTTTTGTGTAGCAAAAGGAACGGCCATGGCTTTGGTCAACAATTGCAGGACATGATCCCGGAAGGCATTGTCTTTATAACTGGTCTTAGCAGAAAAATACAGGATCACTTCGGAAGCATTCTGTACAATGAGCTGATCGCCTTCTTTGAGAAGGCTGCCATCCTTTAGGCTGAGGGCTACTTTGGCAATGTACTGCATCCCCTTGCCATCGGTGCCATTCTCCAACTGTCCTGTCATTTCCAGGGTATTGTTACGAATGGCCACCAGTCCCTTCTCTTCACGACCCATGCCCAAACTGAAGTTGATCTTGCCGGGCTGGCTGGCCGTGATCCTGACGATCCCTACATCATCGCCAAAACTGGTGAAATATTCCCTTTTATAAGTAACGCCTCCTACCTCGTAGGAACAGGCAGCGATGGCATTGTCTAATGAGAGTTGCCTGGAGTAGTTGTTGAATGATACTTCCTTTTCCGCAACGCCATTGTACCGGAATGCAAGCGACAAATGGCCAAGGGTTTGGTAACAGCCAAAAGGCTCTGCGCCCGATCCCTTACCGGTACAGATAAAATCTTTATCGATCAATGCCTGGGCCTGGTCGTTCTTCCCTTCGAGCAGCAGCTTTTGTATTTCGGGCAATTTCTTATACGCCTCTTTGTTGTTGGCATCCTGGGGTGCTCCCGACCAAAGGGTAATATCATTCAACACAATGTTTTCCTTCAGCACGCCCCCATCGGGCATCATACCCAGCCGGCCATTGCCGAGGGGCAAGGTTTCCTCCCATTTGGCGGCCGGCTTGTCATACCGAAGCTGCAAGGGGCGGTCCTGTGCAGTAAGCGCCAAAGTGAATAACAGAGAACAAAAGCCAATCGTTACTTTCATTTTACTTTATTTATATGCACCAGCCCACCAAAGTTCTCCTATATAAACATTACCGTAAATGGACTTTATTATTATAATAATGGATTTACTTCTTATAACCGACCGTCAGCTCACTCAGGTTGCTGTACGCATTGCCATTGTTATGGAAAGAGGCCCCGTCCTTCGGACGGGGCTCCCGCCATTTGCTTGCCTATCTACTTATTAATTTACAATATACAATCTCAGGCTATTTAAACGGGTAGCTTCGCCATCATCGGCCATATAGAGCACCAGACCCAGTGAAAGGGTGGTTTGCTGTGTCAATTCAAAAGTGGTATCCCACCACCACCATCCATTCTCCAGTTTGGCAGACCCAATAGCTGTATTCAGCTGATCTACATCCGGCAATCCATTCGCACCGGCCATGGCTACCAGGTAAGTATCATTTCTTGAACCCTTGTTGAACCAGTCAACCGACCCTTCAAACTTGTACTTGCCGGGAGGTAAGGTAACTACCTGGTGGATCTTACCATTGTAAATACCAGGCGCCCCCCAGCCTGCTTCAAAATAGATCTTGGGATCGCCGGAGATATCAGTACCACCATAGCCATTATGGTTCAAAACGGCCGGATTGGAGATCCAGTCGCGCAGCGTAGCCCAGCGACCACCATCATTGGCCATATTGGCTATTGGTTTCTGGCTGTTGAGTATGACCACTTCGGTGAAGGCGGATAATTCTTTCTGTGCTACGGTAAACGTATCAATACCCACGGTATCGGGCAGGTACAGGGTATTGTACCGGAGTGCCTGCTTTACGCCTACATTGGGTATGATGGTTTGCTGATCCACCAGGCGGACCGGCACAATGGTATCGCGCTGTACGTTCTTTGCATCGAGGTAATGCACCTGCATGCCCAGCACACCCACATAAGAATCCACATTGGCCCATTTTATCACCACTGATCCATCCTGCAAAAAGGAGGTGCCCAATACTACGCGGTTGCCCCGTTGGTTTACCGATAGCTGGAAACTTTGTCCATATACATTGCCGGTGACGATCATAGGGATCGACTTATTGCCTTTCGCATCATAGGTGCGCACAGTAAACGTGATGGGCCCTTCCGGCAGGTTGCTTATTATTTGTTTCAGGGTATCTACACCTCCGGAGCGGGTGAACGGTGCCTCGAGTGAATCATTGCCACTGTTCCAGAAGACCCTGTATTTGGTTACTTTGGGATCACCCTTCAGTAAGCCGGTGATCATGACGCGGTTCTTCCCGGAGATCACTTTCATGGAATCAAAGGTGGAGGGATACACAATTTCTCCTCCATCCGCAAACTTCTTGTATTCGTCCATTTTCTTGCAGGAACCGATGACCAGTATGGCGATCATTCCCAGGATGCAAAATCGTATGTTGAAAATGTATTGTTTCATGAACTTAGTTTTTAGTATTAAAGGCATCGAGGCACAGAGGCAACAAGGCAACGAGTTGAATACAGTAATCCCTTTTAAGGCAAAGGCCCTTGATGCCTCAATGCCTGGTTGCCTCGTTGCCTTACTCAGTGAACCAGATATTCATATTCTGAATTTCTATGAAATAGGAACCGATCCAGTTTTGCAGGCACTTGAGGCGCAGGTACCTGTAGGGCGGTGTATCCTCATTGAAATCAAATGTAAATCCGGCGGCCCCGGCAGCTCCATCTGCACTGTTTTCCGTTCCCAATGGCAAACCGGAAGGTTTGATCACCTCACAGGTAAGGATCTTTGTCCATTTAGACCAGTCGCCATCGCGTGTGGGATTATTAGAGCCATACACTTCAAACCTGCGCGGACTTCCTTTGGAATAATACAAACTGCCTTCGCGGCGGGTGAGCAGGTTGAACCGCGTGAGTTTCACCGGCTGAGGCCCGATGCTCCAGGTAATGGTGGTAGGTACACCCGAACTCTCGTCGGTATAGGTACAAGGCCACTCATTGTTGAGCAGTCCCTGCCACATCATTTCAACAGTTGTGTTGAACGACATTTTGGTATCGTTGTCACAAACAAAGGAGGAGAAATTATTCTTGTTGATCAGGATCTCTTTGCCAGGTGTGATATTGGCATACAAAGTATCGGTAGTATTGAGCCAGCGGTCGCGTACAAAGAAGGCAAACTTCTTTTGTACAGGCGTCAGACCACGGATGCTGGTCGCAATAATAGAATCACTGGTGTAGATATTATCGAGACTTATCCATTCCCCATTGTTCAGGGTATCCATCATGGGCACGATCACTACATTGCCCCTGTACTGGTTGAGTGACTTTACCCGGATACCACCGGCTGTGGCTGCCACCTGAAGATTGCGAAATACCAATCGGATGGGCGATACCAGGGGGGATACTTCCACATTCACCGGAGCAGATGCTACTTCGCTTTTATTGACTGCCACCAACTGCACGGTGTGTTTAAGGGTATCAGAAAAACCATCCACCCTGAGTTGATTGGTATAGGTAGAAGCTTTCACTTCCCTTTTGGTTCCATTGGCCAGGGTATACATGGCCTTTATATATAAAAGATCGGGATCAGCAGGAAGCGTATAGGTTACCAGTGCTGCGCCGTGTTCATTCTGCACCGTCACGCCTGTCACCAGTCCCGGGGCATTACCATTGTTCTCCTTAATACCGTTGGCATCCTCTTTGGTGCAACTCCACACTCCCGTTAATCCGAGGAAGGTGGCTATTATTAAAGTGTGCTTTTTCATATTTGTATGTTTGCAAGCCATTATTAAAATTTAGAAGGCTTCGACAAGCTCAGCCTGACATCGACAGCCCTTCGAAGGCTCAGCCTGACAGCCGCCAAGGACAATCTGATTTACCAGCCCGGGTTTTGTACCAGGTTCTCATTGACTGGCAGGTTAGATTCCCTGATGGGCCACAGGTAATCCCTGGGTACCACAAAACGCATATTGTAATAAGTAGTGGGCGTATAAAACAGGTCGGGGCGGTCGGCAGTGCCGGACCTGTCCCAACCGGTAACATTGCCATTGAGTAACTGGCCGGCCAGTTTCCAGCGGCGCAGGTCCCAAAAGCGGTGCCCTTCGAAAGACATTTCAATATTGCGTTCATTGCGGATGATGGTGCGCAGACCTTCTTTGGTAAGGTAGGCGCCGGCGTTGTTGGAGAAATTGGTCCAGCTTTGTTGTACGGTGGGTAAACCAGCCCTATCCCGGATAAGGTTCAGGTATTTGTACACTTCTTCAGATGGTCCGGCAGCTTCATTCAATGCCTCTGCATACAGGAGATAGAGATCGGCCAGGCGCATGGTGGGCAGCGGATAATCTTCTATATGGCTGCTGTTGTTGCTTTGGTAAGCGAATTTCCAGTTGACCATTTTCTTGGGATAATAGGTGGTGATGGTGACAGCTACGCCGGCGCCAAACTGGCCCAGTCTTAACTGCGCGCTCCAGGTATTCTCATCCGAACGGCTAGGGCTATTCTGCATGTACCACCTTCCGCCATCAAAACCCAGGTCGGCATAAAAGCGGGGCTCCCGGTCGTAATTGATCCTGGCGGTCTGGTATCCTTCCACAAAGTCGATACGCTCTGCATTGGTAGCTGTTCTTAGTTGGTTGGCATTGGAATAATCCAGTGTTTTGTCTTCGGTAATGGGTACGCCATTTTTGGTATAGAACTGTCTTACTACCTGCATTGTTGGCCCCAGTGTGCCATAGATGCTGGAGTTGCCTGAATTGGCAGGATCAATATGGGCCATGGAAGAATATTGCAACTGCCAGGTGGAGGCTTCCGGATTGGCCCATATCCATTCCTGGTTCCATCTTTCACACACGGCATTGCGGATGCTCATCTGGGTGATGGTGCCCGGCGTAAGGTTAAAACCAGTAGTATTGATAAACTTATAAAGGGATATGCCTGCCTCTTCACAGGCTTTGATCGCTGCCGCGCCGGCTGCTGCCGCCCGCTGCCATTTTTCTGCACTGTAAGTGGTATTGATGAGCAGGGTGCCCTGTTTGTCTTTAAAATTGACATAATCAGGATTACCATTGAACAGGGGGCTGGCGCCCAGTACCAATACCTTTGTTTTCACACTCAAGGCAATGGCCTTCGTGATGCGGCCCAGTTCGGTAGAAGGAGTCAATAAGGCTGCCGGCAAATTGATAACGGCTGCATCAATCAGGTTGGCAATATAATTTACCACAGAATCTACCGTTTCACGCCTCACTTTCGTTTGCTCCAGCGGGGCATTGATGGGAATGCTTTTGTCCATGATGGGGATAGGACCATACTGGCGCAGCAACAGAAAATGGTAATAAGCTTTGAGGAACGTCACTTCCCCCAGCCACCTGGTGCGCTCATCGCTGGTGAGATCGGGGATCTTTTTGATGTCGCCTACATTTTCGAGAAAGGTATTGCAGGTACGGATGGCGGTGAACATATTATCGTATCCGAAGTTCTCATTGGAGTACCAATCACCATCCCAGATATTGCTGTAAGGTCTCACCACATTCTGGTTGCCACGGGCCACATTCCAGTTGACAGCGGTAAGGCTGGCCGGAGGGTAAGCAAGCCAGAATTCATCACCACCCTGGTAAGCGATATTTCTTACTGGATCGCCGTCATTGGGCAGGTAAGTATAACAGGTGGCCAGGTATTTTTCTGCCTCCGAGCGCATGGTGAAGGCATTGTCGAGGGTAGCCACATTATCGGGCACCACATCCAGGAAGTTCTTTTTACAAGCTGCTGTTGAGAGGATCAACAGTAAGGCAGGTATATAATAAGTTCTTTTCATTGTTTCTTGTTTACGTTCTTAACCGGTATTTGACAGGCTGAGTTGATCGAAGCAGCCTTCGACAGGCTCAGGCTGACATTTAGAATCCGAGACTGATACCGAAATTGTAGATGGCTTGTACGGGATAACCGAGGCCATTACCGCCCATTTCAGGATCCCAGAGTTTGAATTTGCTGATGGCAAACAGGTTCTGACCGTTGGCATAGACCCTGAAATTGGAGATCCGCACGCGGCGCAACAATTTAGCCGGCAGGTTATATCCCAGCTCCATCGTCTTTAACCGCATAAAGGCGCCGTTGCGCAACCACCAGTTGGAGGTCTGTGAGTTGTTGTCGTTGAAGCGGGCATCCAGCCGGGGCCAGAAAGCGTGGAGATCCTGGTTTTCTTCCGACCAATGGCTTTCAGCAACGGCTGTCAACAGTCCATTTTGTGAGCCGCCATTTTGCACAAAGGGTGAAATATTATAGGGATTGATAAAGAAGGATACCCTGGCATTGCCCTGGAAGAAGGCGCTAAAATCAAAGGCTTTGTAGCCGAGGGAGAAACCAAAACCATAAGTGATCTCCGGATTAGTAGGCTGACCAATGGGTACTACGTCGAGGCCCGTGATCTGTCCATCTCCATTGATGTCGCGGTATTTGATATCACCGCCCAGGGGTACATTACCGCCGAAGCTTTGAGTGGGTGAGTTCCTGGCTTCAATATCATCAACAAACAGTCTTTCAGCTACCAGGCCATACACCTGGTTGAGGGAGAGTCCCACCCGCGACAGGTATTTCAAATTATCAGCATAATTGGGCTCTTCGTTGATGAGCAATTTGCTGGTGGCATAGGTCATATTGCCTCTTACCTGCAACCACAAGTTCTTGTTGAAATTCTTTGAATAGTCAATGGCTACATCCACTCCTTTACGGGAGGCCTTGCCTACATTGGCGCGTACGGTTGCTTCCAGGCCCATGGTGGAGGGAATGGTATTTCTGTCCATCAGGATATTGGAGCGCACCGCATGGAAGGCGTCCACTGTTACGTTGATACCATTGGCAAAGGAGAGGTCCATGCCATAGTTGGTCATCACATCTTTTTCCCAGGTGATGGCTGTATTGGCATAGCGGCTAACGGAATAGCCAGGCAAATAATAGCCCTGGTTATCGCCCCAATGGTATCCGCGATTATTGTCATTCGGATTTACATTGGACAGGTAGAAGAAACGATCCCTTACATCTCCGATCTGGTCATTACCCACCAGGCCATAGGTAAAACGGAACTTAAGGTTGGATACCACATCCTTCGCTTTCTCAAAGAAAGGTTCATTGGACACTACCCAGCCAAGGCCAGCAGAAGGAAAAAACCCAAAGCGGTTATTGGAAGCGAAACGTTCGGAACCATTGTACCCGAAATTCAGTTCGGCCAGGTAACGGCTATCAAAGCCATAGGTGAACCTGCCGGAAAGCCCCAGGTTCCTGGCAGGCAGGGAGGATTGCAGGCTGCCTGCATTTGCATTGAGGAAGTTGCGCATGATACCGATCAGCATACCGCTTACCGCATGATTATCGGAAAAGGTGCGGCTGTAGTTGACCGACATTTGTGCATACGTAACTGTATTAATTGTTTTATCGCCGGGATTGTAATAGAGGTATTCGGTACCCTGCCCTTTGTTTAATGGAGTTAATACTGTCAACTTACCATTGGGATCGGGGAACAAAGTATAATAGAACGGACTGTAGTTCCGGTTCACATTAAAGAAGGAATACCGCTGTGTGAAGGCCATGAAATTGGCGGAGAGACCCGGGGTCACAAAATTAAAATTCTGGTTCAGCTCGATCTGTGCATTGAGGGTAGAGGTATTGTATTGCTGGAACCCAGATACCATGCTGGCAAATGGATTATTGTACAGGCTGGTGGTAGTGCCAATAAAAGCGTTACCAAACAGCGGGTGATTGATGAAAGGTGCATAGCTGGCAGGATAATAGGCCGGGAACATGACGGGGTTGGACCAAATAGCACTGTTGAACACTGCCTTGCCACCGTTGACCCAGTTGCCATCTCCATCGCGGTAGCCAACAGGGCCATTGTAATCATCAAACTGGCCGGATGTGCGCACAATGGCTTTGGTGGTGGGTGTTATATTGATGGTTACATTGGAACGTACGCTGTAATTCTGAAGCTTGATATTGCTGTTGAAACTGCTGCCGGGTACGGTGCGCAGCATACCATTATCTACATTATAGGTACCGGCAATATAATATTGGGCTGTTTTGCCGCCACCGCTCACATTGATATTGGCTTTCTGATTCACCGTGTAATCCTTGATCAGTGTTTTGATCCAGTCGTTGTTGGGGTATTGGAGCGGATTATCGCCTGCGGCGGTATGATCAATCTTGTTTTGTGAATAAGGCAATACACCGAGCGGGTCGCGGGTGAGCACGGCTTCATTGGCCAGCTTCATGTACGTGATATTATCGGCAAATTTGAAGTTGCGGGTATTGGTAGAAACGGGTGACTCAAGGCGTATACTGAATCTGGCCTTCCCTTCCTGCCCCAGTTTGGTAACAACGAGGATAACACCATTGGCGCCGCGTGCACCATAGAGGGAAGCAGCCGCAGCATCTTTCAATACAGAGAAACTGGTAATGTCATCGGGCTGCAACCGGGCGAGATCGGTATTGGACGATTCCATACCATCGATGAGGATCAACGGGTCTCTTTTACCGGCGCCGAAAGTACCTACGCCCCTGATAAAGAAAGAAGCGTTATCGGCACCGGGTTCACCACTTTGCTGGTAGGCAATGACGCCTGAGATCCTTCCGGCCAGCATGGTTGTAAGGTTGCTGGTGGGGCCTCGCAATTCTTTGGGGTTGATGCTGGTGATGGATGCCACCATACTTTGTTTCTTCTGGCGGCCATAGGCCACCACGATCACATCGCCGGTGGAATCGGCACTGAGCGCAAGCTGCACGCGCACAGGTTGTCCTTTGCGTACGAGCATCTCCTTTGACCGGTACCCTACAAAGGAAAATTCCAGTACAGCCTGGTTGGCTGAGATATCCAATGAAAAGCGTCCCTTTTCATCGGTACTGGTACCTTGTTTGGTGCCTTTGATCACTACGGATACACCACCCAAAGGCTGAACATTGGCGCTGTCGGATACTGTACCTGATATGGCACCTTCGGACTGTGCCATAGTGCGGGTGGAAAACAATAATAAAAGAGTCAATAGCGGGAAAGAAAGAAGCATGACGGGGTTGCGCGGAGGGGCAATGGATCGCCCGGAACGGCAAGCAATTGGTGTAATCATAATTAAGCAATGTTAGTTGAACCAAATTCGAACAAATGCGGGGCAGAATCCCTTCATCTGTACTATCCTATCCTATACTACTACAAATATAGATTTATTTTTAGTTGGCCAAAATATTTGACCGGGATTTTTGACCGGGAATTTGAAGATTTAATGGATTGGGGGAATAGCAAACAGCTCTCAGGTGCGTCACCTACGGTGCCGCATTGAATAACGTAATCATTTATCTACAAAGCGGTAGCCCCTATGGGGCAGGAATACACGATTGCTTAGAAAGCCACATCCCTTTGCTTCGAAAGCTACAAAAGCACTACCCTTCGCGGCCTTTATGCCTTGCTGCCTCGTTGCCTTATTTAGTGATCTTGTAAAGAATAACATCGGCGGCAGGGATGTTCAGGTCGATATGGCCTGTCACCGTTGACTGCGCTTTGGTAAAGAGTTCCTGTATAGCATAGGTCGCCCCCTTTTTCAGGCCAAGCCTGTCAAGAGGGATATTGAAAGGGCGGTCCTTATTGTCATAATTGAAAGCCGCCAGGTAAGTGGCGCCATTGATGGTACGCAGGAATAATTCAGGCGCTCTATGGCCGGTATTGGCCTCCACTGGCCTGAAACTACGGCCATCTTTGATGATATTGAGCAGGTCTTTGTTTTGCAGGAGCCGTTTCGCTGTTGCATTCCACTCCCCTGCCTCCGAAAAGTCATCGCCGGTGATCAGCGTGCCTGTCACCAGGGCGGAAGCCAGCCTGGCCCTGTTGGCCCCGGGTGACTCTTTATTGAAGACGACATGATCTGCATCCACATAATCGTACAATTGGGTTTGCCACCAGCCATAACCTGTACTGTTCAAGGTATACTCGGAATTGTCTATGGCACTGAAAGCATCGCAGGCAATACGCCGCATGTGCACATAACGCGCCGTTGCCATGGTAGGCGAAATAGCGGCATATACCAACATCTTCCCGGCCATCACGCTGTCTATAAACTCCATCCCCACTTTGTAAGCCTGCATGCCAGTGGTAACTGCCGGATCATAATAATGATCGCTTTCCAGGGCGCCATGGCCCAGGAAATCGATCTTGATCATTTCAAAACCCAGTTCTTTAAACTTGTTGATATAGTAAGCAATCCGGTCTTTGGTGCCAGGATAGGTAGGATCCATGGCCCTGGCGCCGTCCACTTCTGTGGGTATGCCACGCTGGGTGATCCAGGAGGCCGGATATTTCCAGGTACTGCCTTCAATTTTCCGGTCGTACTTACCCCAATCAGCAAAAGGCCCCCAATAAATACCTGGTACCAGCTTTTTGCTCCGGCAGTATTGCACAAATTCTTTCAGGGCGCTGACATCCCCATCCAGTCCTCCTTTTACAAGGTTGTCCCAATAGGAATCCAGGTCGATATACAGGGCGCCATCTTCATTGCGAAAGCCTTTGCAGGAGTCGGCGAAGAAGTCCACTATTCTTTTGGCTTTGGGTAAGTTCAGCCTGGTTTGCATGATGCCCCAACTGTTCCATCCCATGGGGGTGGCTTTTTTCCATTTGAATATAACATGGGGTTCGGCCAGCCGGTTGGCTGCTGCATATTGTTCCATACCGGTGCGCCAGTCGGTATACAGGCCTACCATTATTTTAGGCGAGGTACATACGGTGTTGTTGAGGGATACTTTTCCATGGGGTATCTTATCGTGGGTGATCACGCTATCACTGAGCCCGCCGAATGCAGTGAGGGAAATGGTATTGTTTTCGTTGTGCTGTACTTTGATACCGGATTTCCAAACGGTATGTTCAACAGAACCAATGATGAGTCCCTGGCGTGTGTCATTACTGTATAAGGCTGTTACTTCGCTGGCGGTGTAATTGGCTTTATTGAGTGGTTGTGCATCAAAACGAGCCCACATATCATTATCGAATGGTACCACCAGGCCACGGAGGTCGCCCGTCGCTCCTATTGTAAGGTGATCCGTATTGAGGGGCGCAATATAATTGGCAGCCACATCCTTTCCCCACACTTTTACCTGGGTGAAGAAGTAAGGTTTGCCGGGGTAAACATAAAAGAGTTGTTGTATGCGCAGGCCATTGGTTGATTGCCCGATAGTATACAGTTTTCCTTTTCCCCAGGCATCGCTCAAGGCGCTCACTGTATACTTGCGCAGACCGGGACCGGTTGTTTTTATGGCAGCCTTCTCTCCATAAGCGGCAAAAGCGCTTCCAATAGTGACCTCGTCATGAAAGAATACACTGTAAGTACCGTTGTTCAGGTTATAAGAGATGCGATCATTCTTACCGAAAAGCATGATGACCAATGAGTCCTTTTTGCCGGCAGATTGGGCCGAGGCCACAGAAGCGCAGATACAAAGCAGGATCAATGCTGTTGCTATGATGATTTTTCTCCTGCCAGGTAAGTTTTTCAATTGCATGTTTTCAGGTTTTATCTCTGGGGGATTATTAGGTATATTATCCGGCAATACCTGCTTTTGAAAAGAGCAGGAAAACGCCTGCCATTCCTGCTACCAGCAACAGGAAGAACCAGTACCGGTGTCGCCAGGGCTGCAGATCCACCACGGCCAGGTTGCGGGCGGTGTAGGACACCTCTCCTGGCTTCCATTTATTGATAAGCAGTATGAGCGCGACGGTAATAACAAACAGTATGGCCAGCACGTGCAGGTAATGGAGAGGCACGGGGAATACAAACTGACTTAAAGTATACGCAACAATAAAAAACAGCAGGCCTGTAAGAGCCGCCCATTCAGATACACGTTTGGTAGTAAAGCCTACGATCATAACGGTAAATACGGGCACACTGAAGAAACTGGATATTTTCTGTATATAGTGATAAAAGCCTCCGTCAAAAAAAAGAATGAAGGGAGAAAAACACATCGCTATGATGGTAATGGTGAGCTGGAAGGTGCGGCCTGCTTTTACCAGTTCGCGATCGGTAGCGTCTTTGCGCCAGGGCTTGTACAGGTTCATGATGAACAGGGTGCCTGAACTGTTGAGCCCTGCATTGAAGGTACTGATGGCTGCTCCAAAAATGATGGCTGCTATGAATCCGGTCATGACGGGAGGCAACACATCGCTTACAAGCCGGGGAAAAACGGTAGCTGTATTGGTAAGACCCGGGTACAGGTGTACAGCGATCAACCCGGGTACATTGAGTAACAAGGGAGAGATCAATTTGCCTACGCAGGCCAGGGACATCCCTTTCTGTCCCTGAGACAAGCTCTTTGCTGCCAGGGCTTGCTGCATGATGTATTGCTCCATGCCCCAGTAATAAAGGTTAATAAGGAACATGCCTGTAAACAGTGTGCTGAAAGGAATGGGGTCATCTGCCGCTCCGATGGCATTGAGGTGTTCTTTTTTAGAGCCTATTATCTTTTGAATACCGGTGAGCATACTGCCATCGCCCAGGTAGCGCAGGGCAAACCACAGGAGGGCAATGCCACCGACCAACAGTCCAGCTCCCTGCACAAGATCGGACACGGTGATAGCTTTGAAGCCGCCCAAAACAGTATAACAGCAGCCAATGATGCCTACCATCACTACGAGTAGCCAGATGGCGGAAAAATAGCTGATGCCGAGTGCGTCGTCTATGTGAAAGATGCCATTCAGGGCCACGGCGCTTCCGTACAGGATGGTGGGTATCAGTGTAACGAGGTAACTAATAAGAAAGATGAGTGATACGATCTTTTTAAGGCGGGGACCAAAACGGTGTTCCAGGAAATCGGGGGTAGTAACGGCACCCATTTTCAGGTAGATGGGCAGTATAAATTCTGCCACGATGAGCATGGCCAATATGGAGCTCATGCCCCAGGCCATCACAGTCATATCGGTAGTGTATACAAATTCATTCTCGCCTACAAACTGATTGCTGCTGAGGTTGGTGAGGAAGAGGGAGAAGCCTACCATCCAGAAGCCCAGGGTTCTGTTGCCCATAAAATAAGCAGCAGTCGTATTCATGCGCATCTTCCTTGTTTTGGCAATGGAGATGGCAGCCACGATGGCCAGGAACAGCAGAAAGCAGATAAATCCTGTAAGATTCATGGTGTATCAGATCGTCAAAGCGACTTGCGCCTGATGAGTACGGTTGGTATTATTTCCTGTATTTTCTCTCTCTTCAACACAAAGGCGGCGGCTTTTTCGGCCATTACCTTAAAATCGGCGGCATAGGTAGTGATGCCATCGAAGATGAGTTCTTTTACTACCTCATCGTTGTGAGAAAGGATGCCTACGTCTTTTCCAGGCTTCAGTTTCATCAATTTGCAATCCTTCAGCATATTCCACAACTCGGTATTGTTGATGGTAAAATACACTTTGCCTTTTTCCAGTGTTCCGGGTATGTATTCAGCTTTTATTTCGTGGTTGATATCGTGATCCTTTACAAAAGCTTTGAATGCCTGCAGTATTTCTATAGGTGTATCGGCAGCAGGACGGTGATAATAGATCATCTCATCGTACTGCTTAATAGTGTCGCAGAGTTCTGCAAATACTTTATAGGAGGACTCTTTGAATTCCTGGGCCACATAAGAATGATCTGCCCCGATCTTTTCGAAGCGGTCGATCATGAGAAACATATCCATGGGCAGGGTTTCCAGGATGGATGCGGTACGGTGGTGGGGAATGGGTGCTACCACATACATACCGTACCGGCCACGGATGCTCTGGATAGTACTTTCGAGTACGTCTATATTGTTGTGGTGAAAGAAAACATCTATGTGAACGCCTTTGCCCAGTTTTGACCGGAAGGCCTTATAGAAGGTTTCCTGAAAGGCATCGAAAGCAAACAGGACCAGGGCTACTTTAAGGTGTTGTTTGATATTGTTGTTGGAGACAAAGAAGCCTACCCTGTTCTTTGATTCTACAATGCCACGTTTTACGAGGTCTTTATAGGCTTTTGCGATGGTTTCGCGGGCAAAGCCAAATTCATTGATGAGGTTATTGACAGAAGGCAGCATATCGCCCTGGGCCAGGGTTTTGTTCTGGATAGCGCTCAGTATACCATTAACCAGCTGTTCATGCTTGGACAGGCTGTTGACACCTTCCATCTCATAGATCTGTTTATATACATCATCCATATGGGTAAATCGTTGTAGACGCAACAAATCTATCCTATTCTGTACTACTCAACAAAAAAAAGTACAAAAGTGCTCCCACCCGTAAAGTCAGGGGGAATGATTTTTGTACCTTTAAACCAGGAATTCTGCAATAGAAGCTATAATCCTCCCTATCTCCGCTACTTGCCTGTTTGGGATGTAGATCATACCTGATTTACAGTCCCTGTTTTATACACCATTAAACCGTTTTTCATGAAAAAGATCAACATGCCTATTGCAGCAGCTTTCTTTGCCATCGTATTGCTTATTTCTTTTCGTCCCTCCCGGCAAAGTGTTTGTACTTACAGCCCTCAGTTTTACAAATCTGGTAGCAGCTATGTGCCTGTAAAGGGGGTGATGGGGGTTGATTATGATTGCTGGTATGAACCCATCGGCACCTGTACTTATTACCGGCCCAATCCTGTGTGGCAGCCCAATTATTACGTAGCCTGCAAGTCGGGATATTATTGGCCCATCCCCAATCAATAGGTTGCTCTAACGTGGATTTTGCAACATACCGGTCATGCCAATGATGTCATTGGGTATGGATAGTGTGAAGCGGTTATTACCGGGCTCCAATGAAAAAGAGTTGTCGCTCAGTTTTCGTACCAGTGTATGGTTGATGCCGCTTTTGTTTAGCCGGCGTAAGTCTGTCCACCGCAGTCCCCGGAAGGGCAATTCTTTTCTTCTTTGGTCGAGGATCAGGGTCAGCAGTTTTTGCGGATCGGCTTCCTGTACCGGGGTATAGGCGCCTGCCTTCCAGCGATGGCGCAACAAGTTGTTCAGATCATACAATGCTTGTGTGGTATGGCCCAGTCTGGCATTACATTCAGCCCTTGTGATCCATACTTCATCGGTAGCTATGCCGGAAAATTGATAAATAGTTCCGGCATAGCCATACTTTATATTGGGAGCTCCGTTTGCATTGATGAGGAAGAAGGCTTTTTTACGCAGGTCATTGTTATCGTACGAGGCAAACAATACTGAGTCTATAATGGTGCCAGCCGCCACCACGCCTTTTATGGCAGCTGCAGAAGTATAAAATTCACTGTGAAAAAGGATCTCTGGATTGCGTCCCCTGAATACGTTAATGGTATTGACATTGAGGGTATCATAATTAATGAGTACGGAATCAGTTTGCAAACATTTATCTGCATACAGTAATCCCTGTTCATAGTTATTCATGCTCAGGAAAACCCGTGCGAGTAACGCGTAAGCGGCGGGCTGTGATGGTAAATTAATATGCTGATCAGTAAATGGCCCCAGTAGTGATGCAGCCTCCTGCAGGTCGGTCAATATCCTTTCATAGGTTTGTTTAAGCGTGGATCGTGGCACAATATCCTTAGACACGGAAAGTCTTAAAGGGATGCCAAACGGTTGAATATTGGATATGGTATCATAACAGGGAGCGAAGAGCTGTGACAATTGATAAAACGCATGTGCCCGGAAGAACAAAGCGGCGCCCCTGATCTCATGCCATTTTCGGTTGTTGGCTACAGTAACGCTGATCTTATTCAAGCCATCCAGAATAACGTTGGCGTTCAGCACCTGTGTATAGGCGGTTTTCCAATCTTCCACTTCAGTTTGGCTTTCAAATATATCGGGCGCCCATATATAAGCATTCTTTTGCGCTACAGGCAGGGTTATCCAGAAGGAATAGAGCAAATAAAAATTATCGCTTGAAACTTCACCCAGGGAGGAGCTTCGGTTCATCGTTTGGTTATCCTGCAGCAAGGCCATAAAATCATCGAGGGTGGAGGGAACATAGTTGTTGGTAGAGGGGTTGTCGCTGAGCCCCATTTTAGTACAGGCTGTCAGTAAAAGACATACTGTACACAAGACTGGCAATAATGGGCTTTTTCTCTGCTTTCTCATATCATTATTTTGAGCGTACCTTTATTTTTACTCCGCCGCCGAGTGACCATCCCGGGGCGTTGCTATCCGGAAATTCAGGATCAATACCAAGTTTGTTTGCCCGCCATAAGATGCCGAGGTTGCTGCCATAGAGATAGACCAGTATCTGACTGAACTTTGTTTTTTCCAGGGCCTTGTCGGAGAACTGGTAATTGAGTGAGCAGTCCTGCAGGCGTATATGGGACCCATTTTCCACGAGGAGGCCGGAGGCCTGGTAATAGGCGTCCATACCCACATCGGGTGGATATTCGAGGGCAGGCACGTTGGTCAATAATTCATCTCCAGGTTTCTGCCAACGCTTCAGATAATCCTGGTGGGCCTGCTGTCCCAGTAATAAGCCGGGATAGCTAACAGAAGACCGGCGAAAATAATATCCTGTTCTGAAGCCAATGGTTCCAGCAAGGGTGAAGCCCTTCCAATGGATGCCTGTATAGAAACTTCCATATACAGTGGGCACACTTGATCCGCTTACCTGTAAATACCGCTTTAGATCGGGAGAGTGTAATACCTTGTTGTAATCAACAGAAGGGTGGCCATCTACCAATGCCAATAATTTACCGGTTTGGGGATCAAGGCCCACCACCGGGAGGCTATTGATGGCGAAGTATGACCGCCCTTGCAAGGGATTCACCTGTCCGGGATGTAAATAACTGCTTACAATACTTTGGACGCTCAGGTAGCGGGTGATGCGGTCAACAACTCTATTCAATAAGAGGTTGTGGGTAACATGTACAGGCCCATTTCCATACCGGGACATCAGATTCAATTCAAATCCATTGACCACCATATTGGCCGTGTTGCCTATATAGTATGAAAGACCAGACGTATAATCCAATGGGGCGCCGCCAATAAGATCACGGCAGTCTTTTACAAAATAGTCGAATTTAACCTGGAAGACATCTGCACGGGTGGACATTTCAATGCCAATATTGGTGGTGGCTGTTTTTTCAGGCTGCAAAGAAGGATTGGGCGGGCTGACAATGGCAGCAGCAGGCTGGCCATATCCATTTGAACCAATAGACTGGGCAGTGGTTAAAGCGGATACTGTTTTATTGATATTGGTGGAAATGCCATAGGTGAATTTGAGGCTCAGGTGAGGTATTACCTTTTTAAAAGGAAAGAATTTTTCATTGCTGATGAGCCACCCTGCCCCCATTGCATACAATGGCTTGATGGCTTTATTGGTTTTTTCGCCCAGCAAATTGGATGATTCTTTTCTCAGGGTTCCGGAGAAAGACCATTTCTTTCTTAGAAACCAGGTAGCGGTGAGCCAGGCAGAAAGATAGTTGGTATTGGTTCTAACATTATAATCGCGAACAGAGGGAATACGTGCTGACCGATCGCCCAGGTAAAGAGGCATTTCATCGTGGGTATTCACGAATACGGGAGGATTGTCTTTTCTCCAGGCGTAGTCACGGGATAAGGTACTTGTTTCTTTCCTGCGGGTAAGATCGGCGCCCAATGAAACAGAGAGCCAGTCTTTGACCTTTCGATGACGGCCTAGTGCGGTATCGGTATACTGGCATTGAAAGCTGAGGTTAAAGGCCTGCTTTTTACCATTGCTTACATCGCGGATGGTACCATAAGGTATTTGATAGATTACATTGGGGCCTGCTATATGACTATATAAATTGATGAGGTTGCGGGTATAATAGGTTTCCGGGCTTTTTTTGTCTTCCTGGGTCAATGTGCCGATATGAAATTGTGTGGAGGCCTGAATACGCAGCCTGGGCAATAGAGGCTGCCATATTTGTAATGCAGCAATGATCTCATTCGATTTTCTGGAGTTATCTGCCTCATTCAATTCCTGTAAGGGCCTGTATTTCCAATCCAGTAATTTACCGCCGCCTGCGGTATCGGTGAAGCTCTCGCGATAATCCATGGCCACGGGTAAAGGATTTCCTTTATCATCTGCGAGGCGTTGATAGGGAGCTAAGGAAGGAGGCTGGCCGGTGTTATTGTTGTGTTCTTCGTGAACGGCCACCATTAACGAGGTACCGATCTCTGTTTTGTATTTAGGTATTCTCTGTACATGGTTAAGGGATATGGTAGTTCGTTGTAGCAGGTTATTTTTTAAAACAGGACGTTGCCAGTCAAACCCGACGGAGAGGTTAAAGTGATAGGAGGAATCGCCCTGCTGCAGGCTTATGGCATACTGTTGCTGAAAGCCATTCCTGTAAAAATAACGGTCCAGGTCCTTTCTCGCATCGTTTCTCCTTAATGAATCCAGCAACTGGTCGGCATGTGAACGTGTAATATAACCCTGTCGTTCCTGTTCCTCTATCTCTGCGACTACGGGTATGGCGGGAAAATCAACGGTATTCTGGAGGGCTGCGTCGTAAAATCCAAACTCAAATAACCTTTTCTGAAGATCGACGATGTCGGATGCTGACAGGAAATTCTGGCCTTTAAAAATATTGGGCTTCCGGGTATAAGCAGCATTGGCGGTAAAAGACACTTGCAAGGGGCTGTTGTAATTTCCGTTCTTTGTTTGAATGGCAATAACGCCATTGCTGGCGCGGATACCCCAGATAGAAGTAGCAATGGCATCTTTATAGAAAGTTACTTTTTCAATATCGGCAGGATTGATGCTTTTCAGGTCGCCTTCATAAATAAACCCATTTAAAATAATGAGGGGGGCCTGATCGGAATTGATGGTGCTGATGCCGCGGATATAATAGCGGTCTTTGTTTACCTGAAGGCTGCTGCCCGCTACCCTTAGGACATCATTGACATCAAAAACAAAGTGGGCATCTTTCCTGGGAAGTTCGATCTGTTCAAGGCTCCCCATGTCCAGGCCGAGTATGCCTTTTGCGTTGGGCCGTTTGGATTTGATTTGTACTTCTTCAAGGTCACTTGATTTTGATTCCAAAACCACCTGTATAAAGCGTTCCGGTGTAATAGCTACCGTTTTTTGAATGACTTGTACATGGGTACATACGAGGGAATCGGCATTTGCCTGGATCCGCATCTCAAATTTACCATTGGGATCGGTGGTAGCCACCTGAAATCCGGGCAGGGCTTTGACGGTACCACTTTCGAGTGGATGCAACCAGTTATCTTTTAGCACTCCGTTGATGGAGCGCCATAACTCACCGGCGGATATGATGGTAACGTTGTAGCCGTTGCGGGTAATTTTTACTGGTAAGCCTGCAAAACAGGCTTTAAGGGCTTCATCGATCGGGACGTTCTTCAATTTTACATTGATATAAACGCGATCCAGGGGGAAATTGGCTGTAAGGTAGAGCCTGTACTTATTAAATAAAATATCGGACACTTCCTTTGCAGTTTTATTTTTTACTGCAAGGGAAATAGTCAGGTTTGATTGAGCAGGAGCAGTCGTTATGGACACAATACTAATCAGCAGGCACCATAACAATCGTTTTGGTGAAATCTTGGCCTTGACCATTGAACTAATCTTTTAACACTTAACGATAGTTCCTGCGATCATGGCATGGCCGGCATTCATGATTACCAGCCTGCCATGTTGTGCAGGAATTTACAGGCCATTTTATGAATGGCCTTCAGCGATGAGGACGAGGTTTAATGGAAGGAAAAGGTCAATGGATAACAGTTACTGGTATATTCTTAATATTTTATCAGGCGTATCAACTTCGATACGGACCATGAAATTTTTCTCTATTGCTTTCACCACATCGGTAATTGGATCGGTGATGTTCAACCTACCGGTCATTCGTTCTTTACTGAATGCACCGGGCTGCCATTGGATCTTATAGGTATACCATTCAGCTACCTGAAGCAGCACTTCCTCTAATGGGGCCTGATCAAACTCTAACACACCTAATCTCCAACTGCCTGCGTTGGCGGCATTGGTAAGTTTGGATACCTTCCAACCGTTTGCTGCTGTAAGCCGGGCCTCTTCTCCTGTCAAAACAAAGACACTGTCTTTTTTATTTATCACGAGTACCTTACCCTGCTCAACGGTTGTTCTTACCCCTTCTTCTGATGGATATGCACTTATATTGAAAGAGGTCCCGTGTACAATGTTAATGGTACCCTTGGCCACTACCAGGAATGGCTGGTCTTTTACAGGCTTTACGGTAAAGAAAGCCTCACCTATCAATTCCACTTTGCGTTCATTGAGCATAAATTGTACAGGATAGCGCAATGCAGATCCGGCGCTCAGCCAGGCATCACTCCCGTCGGCCCAAATAATGTGGCATGTTTTCCCGGGCGGAGTTACGATGGTATTATAATAAACAGGATCCTGCGGGGAATTTTTTACTTCAGTCGTATTGTACGCTATGCCTTTATTATTCCTGGTAATAAGGGTACCGGACTCTACCCGTGGTATATCGTCTTGCATAGGAGTCAATGCGATCACAGAATCGTTGGACAGTATAAGTTTGATATTTACGGAATCAATGGGAACAGACTGCTGTGTGAGATGGGGGCTGTCCTTCCTCTTTTCCCTGGGAGGTGGCTGGCCGCTATCGGGAGCAAAGAACCATAAGGCCAGTACTGATATGATGGCCACTAAGGCGGCTGCAGCCCACCAATACCAGGAAACTGTTTTCAGCCTACGGGTGCTGGTTTCTTCAAGACTGTCATCTTTAAATTGTTCGGGAAGGCCGGGTATTTCCTGCCTGATCTGATCCCATACGGGCTGGCCATTGATGCTACCCATCTGCAGCAGGTCATTTTTTATACCAGCAGGATCTGTTAGTTGTTCAAACAGCATCCTGTTGTAAGTAGATGAAAGTCTCCACTGTTCCAACTCCTGCATTTGACCGGCATTGAGTTCACCCATCAGATAGCCAGTGATAAGATCAAGAATATGGTCTGATGCATCGGACATAGAAAGGTTAATTTTATATTACCTGTAGGTGGTTATTAATAAGTACAACTCTGCGCTGCCTTTATTAAAGGAAAAGGCATTTATTTTTGATCAGGCCCGGAAAAACTCTCTGCTGATCAAGAAATAGTGACTGTCCACCGGAATAATCTCAGGCATAAGCTTGCGAAAACGAGGATCATGAACCAATCCCACTTCAGCTTTCTGAGTGCCTGTATCTTGGTGGCCTGTACATTGTTGGTTGATTTATTGAGTATTTGAGCGATCTCCTCTTCGGTCCTGCCTTCCAACAAGTAGAGCTCCAGTACTTTTTTTTCACTGGGAGGCAACTGCTCCAATCGTTTTATTAGCCGGTATCTTATTTCTGGTCTCCAAAGGCCGTAGTGTTGCTGATGGATTATCAATTTTTGCTGAGCGGTTTGCTGCTGGTATTTTTTAAGATGGGCAGTCCTGACCACATAGGATTTATTGGCATTTATACACTTCCAGTCGACAGCCTTGTACAAAAAACGTTGGAGGTGTGAAGGGCTCTCGATGGTTTCGTGGTAATTCCAGAGGCCAATAAACGCATCGGCTACACATTCGGATGCATCCTGCTTATCCAGCAGTTGTTTTTGTGCATGGAAGATCAGTTGAAGGTAAAAGCCGTTATAAATTGTAGTAAATACTTTCCGGTCACCGGATCTGAGCGCCAGGACATGCCATTCTTCAATTTCCATTACAGGTAATTTTAAGCCATTAATTGGGTTTAGATATCAAAAGATGTTGGATCATGTCGATGTGTCTGGCACACACGACCCAAAAGAAAAGGGGAAAAATGATTAGTAGGGATAGGTCTAATGGCTAAGGTTATTGGTCGCTGTTGAAAGTATCCGGGTAAACACCCTAACAACTCTATCTTATAATTACAACCCTGAGGTTTGAAAATTAAAATTTATCATCACTTTTTATTATTTATTTTAATAACAGTAACAACTACCTTATGCGTGAAGGAGCTAAGCAAATGAAAAAGCCTATGTATGTGAATTAAGTTTAATAACCACCTGGAGCCATCAATTATCCCTTTATGTAGAACGGACATATTACTTAATGTCCCGGCAGGATCTGTATTAAATATTTATTTGTTTGGCCAATGGTTATTTTGCCTGGTTCATTCGGGTGAATGCGGATATTAGCGGGCGAAACGGGCCAGCGAGGCCCGGGCATGTGATTTGATCATGTACTCAAAAGCCGTTATGGAAAAGCGTATACTGGGTATTATTTTTTCCTTGCTAGGAGCGGCAGGGTTGATATTAGCTGCGATTAACTTTATCAATGGCAGTGGGGGAACCCGTAATGTTAAGAGCATCGTGATTTATTCCATCCTGGGAGCTGTTTTCTTTTTTGCCGGGGTGGGACTTATTAAAAGCACCAAGGACAGGCCCTCCTGATCATCGATACGCTCCTGCTCTATCTATTTTAGCCTGTGCGGATCAGGAGATCAATTTTCTTCCAATAAGCGGGTAGCGCCTGCTTCCTTATGATACCTGCTGCGGTACTCCAGGGGTGATAAACCTGTTATTTTCTTAAACACTTCGCGGAAGGATTTTATATCGGCATAGCCTACTTCATAAAGCACTTCATTCACGGAATGCTGGGAGGTTTCCAACGCTTTCTTTGCAGCTTCTATTCTTAAACGTTGTAAATATTCAAGTGGTGTATTACTGGTGGCTTTGATGAAACGCCTGTCGAAGCTGCGACGGTTAATATTGAGTTGGGCAGCTATCTGATCAATGGATATTTTTTCGGCCATGTTCTGTTCCATGTATAGCTGGGCCTGTTTTACGAGTTCATCATCATGTTCTTTCTGACCGGAAAAGATGGTAAAGGGCGATTGGCTGAACCGGTCGAGGTCTACCTGGAATATCTTTGAGCAATAGATGGCTGTCTCACGATCGTAATATTTTTCAACGAGGTAGACAAGGAGGTGAAGAAAGGAATAAGCACCACCATTTGTATAGATACGCTGCTCATCGGTGATGATCTTTTCGGTAGCGAGCTCTACCTGGGGGAATAATTTGCGGAAGGAACTGGCAGCGTTCCAGTGTGTAGAACATTGTTTGCCATCGAGCAGACCCGTAGCAGCCAATATAAATGCGCCGGTGCAAATGCTTGCCACTTCGGCGCCATTTGCAAAATGTTCCCTGATCCAGGGAAGGTAATCTGTATTGAAGGCGATCTTGGAAGCGAAGTCGCCACTGAGGGCCGGAATGATGATAAGGTCGGTATGAGTGATCCCGCCAATGGTGGCATGTGGTTTTATTGTAAATAATCCATCGTACAACTCGATGGTCTTTGAAAGGCCTACCACCTGTACCTTGAAAACAGGTTGATGACCGAGGCGCTGCCAATAATCGTTGGCTTTGAGGAAGAATTTATATGGCCCCACAATGCTGCTTACATTGTTCTTTCCTTCGGGCACGAGGATGGAGATGTGCTTCATGGCTATGATTTGACCTTAAAGTTACGGGTTTAAATTGTCCAAAATGCCCCTATTGAGCGTCCATTTAGCCCGCCTCAACGGGGTATTTGCCCCAAAAACTGCTTTACAACATTATATTTTGGTAGTTCAGGTGGCAATGATGCATAGCAGGTATCACCTCTTTGTGGTATGTGCAGGTATTAAAATAATGCGGAAATTTAATGATTCAACCGGATTATGCATCCGGCACATGCTGTATAAGGATAATAACCGCCACTACTAAAACTGCCACAACATGAACAAAAGGGTTTGCACAAGCCGCCACTTCCCTGCTTTACTGGCCGGTATCTTCATTATTATCGCTCTCTCATCCTGTTATTCTGTAAGGATCGTGAATAAGGAAGGAACACCTGAACCTGATCCGCTTAACAACTCGGGCAATTTCTATAAGGGCAAAAAAGTGCATGTAATTGATACTACGATTTCCTTAAAGCTGCAGGAAGGAGAGTTTTTCCTGATCGAAAAATGTCCTTCGGGTGGATTTTATTCTGTTGAATACCGGGTGACATTTGGCGGGGTGCTGCTCAGCGCCATCACGTTTGGAAAGAAGCGCAAGGTGAAGATCAAGTATGTATGCTTAAAGGAACAGTAACAATCGCGGATCACCCGGATTTGGGTTGATCTTGCGGGTTATATGGACCTGAATTGATTTCACGGATTAAAACGAATTGCTATGGCAACTACAACGAAACATGAAATAGGTAACTGGGACACCTTCCATAACAATGGCCCCTTCGCTACCAAGGTATTATACAAGACCTCTTTGGAAGGCAAAGGCAATATGCCTTCTTTGATCGACCGGTACAATGATGCGGCAGCAGAGATCCAACGTTTACTGAAGGAGGCATTGGACAAGCAGGAAGGATTCAGGGCCTATGGCTCGGCCTGGTCTATGAACCATATTGCGCATCAGAAAGACAATATGCACTTCAATGCTGAGATGAACTTGAAGAAAGCGATCCTGGACGATGAAATGCATCCGGCTTCCACTTTCAAACAGGCCAATCTATTCTTTGTACAATGCGGCAATGTGATCAAGGAGATCCACAAGTTTGTTTTTGACCATGGTAAATCGTTGCAAGCTACGGGAGCGAGTAATGGACAAACGATTGCAGGCTGTCTGTCTACGGGCGTACACGGATCGGCACTGGGTGTAGGGGCTGTACAGGATTGTGTGGTAGGACTGAACCTGATCATTGGTCCCGGCGCAGACGATATTGTTTACCTGGAACGGCATACAGCGCCGGCCCTATCGGATGTATTTGTGCAGCGTATCAAGGCAAGGGTGATACGGAATGATGGACTTTTCTATGCAGCGCTGGTAGGCATTGGCGCTTTTGGCTTTATTCATGGTGTGGTGATCGAAACGGAAGACCGCTATTTATTAAAACGCTATGTAAAGAAGATCAATAAAGAGCTGGCGCTGGAACTGGCAAAAACGCTTGACTTCGCCAATTCGCCTTTTACGATTCCTGGTGAAACGGATGCACAGGGAAAAGGGAACACGCCCTTTCATTACAAAGTGTTTATTAATCCTTATGTAGATGATCCGGATTATGTAGTGGAAGCGATCTACAAAAAGCCCTATGTGCCGGTATATCCTGATCCGCTGCCCCGGATGAAAACAGCTATCTACCGTGACCTCATTGTGCTGTTTACCAAAATAGCTGAAAAGCACAAGAACAGTATTCCCAAACTGATCAAACTATTGGGCACCTCGGTATTGCCCCCAGTAGACCTGGAAGCCACAGGCACGCTGGCAGAGATCTTCTGGGATGCGCCCTACCAGGGTCCGGCCTATGCTATTGCAGTAGGTGTTGATCATACGAATGCGCCGAAAGCGCTTGAACTGCTCACCAAACTGGCGCGGGAAAAAGGTCCGATACCGGGGATCTATGCAATGCGGTTTGTGAAGCAATCGAAAGCCACGCTGGCTTTTACACAGTTTCCGGTGACTTGTATGATTGAGATCGATGGACTGATCTGGAAGGGTAAGAAGAACAAGATGATCAGCCTGGAGGAATTCTGTACCCGTACGATTGAAGTATTACAGGCGAATAATATTCCCTTCACGATCCACTGGGGCAAGAATGCGGACTGGGCATTCCCAGGACTGGTAGAACATATGTATGGCAATAAGGCTACTGATTGGAAGAAGCACCGCAGCGCGCTGCTGAATGAAAAGACGGCGAAGTTGTTTGCCAATAAATTCCTGGAGGATACGGGACTGAATGAGTATGTAGCTGATGCGCCGAAGGAGTTGGCGGAAACGGTGGTGTAGTGAATAGTCAATAGTGAGTGGGATTTTTCATATCTTGAAGCTTTAAACGAGCATTGAATAAGAATAGTGAACAAGGATATGGACCATTTCTTTCGCACCTATTTACCACAACATCCGCTCCTGCGAAAGTATATTTCCTATTTCTATATCGACAGGACAGGGCATGAGCATTACTATAACAAATACTCCTTTTTTCCGCATACCAAAACTACGCTGTCTTTTTACCGCCACGCTATCATTGAGCAGTTGAATGGTGAAACTCATATCACTTGTACTGATGGGGCGCCGACTGTTAAATTACTCACCCGACAGCACAGTATAAAAACGGTGGTGCAACAGGGCAAGGTGGATAAGCTTGGCATTGTATTCCTTCCACTGGGATTGAACCATTTTACACAAGAACCCTATTCTGCACTGGCCCCACAGGAAGTGCAGCACTTTATTCCCAAAGAAATGGCTTTATGGGACGACGTTGTAGCGCAATGTTTTTCCCAGGAAGGTCTTACGGAGCGTATTTCATTATTGGAATCATTTCTTGTATCTGTTTACCGGGAACATCCGTATGAAGCATTGAATGGCGCTATTCAAGACCTGAGTGATCCGGAGCATCTGTTGAGCATAAAAGAGGTAGCGCTAAAAAATAAGCTGCATCCCCGGACGTTAAACAGGCATTTCAGAAACCACCTGTCTATTTCTCCCGAATTGTTTCGGATGATTGCGCGGTTTCGCTATGTAGTAGACCAGCGTATATTGCACGATAATAAAGAGAGCTATACGCGGCTGGCCTATGAAGGCGGCTTCCTGGATCAATCCTATATGATCAAAACCTTCCGTAAGTTGACGGGGCTTACGCCGGCAGCCTTTTTCAGGGAAGGAAAGCACGTAGGGCAGGCTGACACCTGGTGGCAGTTTCACCCCAAAAGGTGACTGTCGCATGAGTACAATTTTAGCAGGTAAGGGGCCGTTAATTTTAGTCTCAAAAGGCCATGAAGCGTTTAATCCTTCCTCTTCTTTTCCTATTATTTATAAGCACCTCTGCGCAAACAGTGAATCAACTGCTGGATTCAGCGGCGGTACTCCATTTTAAGAAGAAAGAGTATACTGCCGCAGCGGCACTCTATGAAAAAGCATTTCAACAACCGCTTCCTTATCCCTCCTATTTCACTTATCTGAATGGGGTAGCTTGTTTCGCCTATACAGGAGATCATGATCTTGCATTCAGGTATTTGCAGCGTTGTAAGGAGATGGGATGGATTGACATAACAGATATCAATACAGACACGCTGATATCGTCTTTGAAGGCGGATAAACGATGGAAGCCTTTTGAAGCAGCCATCAACCAGGAGAAACTCCTTTTTCTGAAAAGCATAGAGCCGGGCTTGCATGGGGTACAGCAAAATGACCAGCTTCAAAAAATTACCAGCTGGCAGACTGACACCAGCATTCAGGATGATTCTCTTTATACTTTACTCCGGCAATGGAGGGCATACCCTGTTCCCCGCAAGAAAGGAATGGTGGTGAAATATTATACGCGCATCAACGACACGCTGAATATACCTTACTTCGTGTACATTCCAACAAACTACGACGCCGGTAAACCTACTGCCTTGCTGGTTTATATACCTGGTGGCTGGTGGGCCAGGGCCAATCTACCCAGGGATGAAAAAAAAGGTTATCAGTTTGAGAATCCTACCTACCCTTACCTGGAAGGCTCTAATATGATTGAAATATTTCCTGTGGTGAACCGCTCGGTGGCACTGTATACGGATGAAGGATATATTAACATTGAAAAGGCAGTAATACAAACCAAGAAAATATTCAATATAGATGACAACAAGGTTTTCCTGGCCGGCTTTTCGGATGGAGGTTCCAGTGCTTACAATATCGCAACGGGCAATCCTACGCAGTTTGCTAAATTCTATGCTATTAATGGATGGCCTAATGGTAAGGGTTCGTATATGAATTATACGAACAGGCCTGTCTTTTCATTTTCAGGGGAACATGATTTCTACAGTAACCAGTCTGTTAAAACCAGGGCCTCATTTGCCCTTAAGCTGGGCGCCAACTGGGTATTGAGGACGGTTGCAGGTGAAGGGCATTTTTATTATCCTTATGCAAAAAAGGTATTACCATTGATCATTGAGAATATGCAAACAGTCAGCCGGCATTTCCCCAACAACAAAATAACCTGGTTTACGGGTAGCAATTTTCTTTCGCGTTGTGACTGGCTGCAGGTACATATAGACACTTTACGCAAGGACGCCCAGGCGCATTTTTCAGATACTCTCCGGAGTTTTGATATGGACGGCACTAAAAAAATAGCCATTGAATATGGGAATGATCTTTCGCAAACGACTGCTACCTACAGCAGCAATACCTTTACCATCGACACTTATAAAACAGATAGTATTACGCTTTACATTAGTTTGATGATGGTAGACCTATCGCAACCGGTGAAAGTGATCATTAATGGTAAGGAGGTATATCATCAGAAAATGGGTATTGACCGGGCTTTTATGGTGGAGCAGTTCCTCCACTATTTTGACCGGACGCTATTGTGGGTCAATAAGATCAGCCTGCCGGTAAATTAACCTGACGATAGCCAATTTTACAACGTCCAGGCATGCGTGTTTTTGCAGGTTATTTTAATATCCACAAGGGCCTAAAGTCGCAGATTTTTGCAGGTGTTTTACTAAATTGGAGCATAAACCTGCAAACTATACTGTATGAAGAGATCTTTACTTGCCGTATTATTTATTGGCCTCAGTCTGCTGGTTCCCGGCCAGCAACCACCCAAGCGGGAGATGCGTGGGGCCTGGATCGCAACGTTCTCCAATATCGACTGGCCCAATCGCACACAAACGCCCGCTCAACAACGCGCGGCTTTTATTACGATCATTGATCACCACAAAGCAACAGGACTTAATACGCTGTACATCCAGGTACGCAGCCAGTGTGATGCACTATATCCCAGCAGCATTGAGCCCTGGTCGGCGGACCTTACAGGTACGCAAGGTAAAGCGCCTAGTCCCGACTGGGACCCGATGCAATTTATGATTGACGAATGCCATAAGCGCGGGATTGAATTTCATGCGTGGATCAATCCTTACCGGGCGGTGTCGAACACGGTCAACCTTCCGGGCTTTGCAGCCAATCATGTGGCCAAGCTGCATCCAGACTGGCTGCTCAGCCAGGGCACGCTGCGGGTACTGGACCCGGGCTTGCAGGTGGTGCGGGATTATATCACGAGTGTGATCACTGATATTGTACAACGCTACGCAGTAGATGGCATTCACTTCGATGATTATTTCTATCCACCTGCTGCTCCTGCAGGTACTACGCCTTATAACGATGACTCTTCCTACACGCTCGATCCAAGGGGATTTACGGTCCGGGCCGACTGGCGCCGTGATAATGTGAGCCTGCTGATCAAAAGGCTCAATGATACGATCCAGGTGTTGAAACCCTGGGTGAAGTTTGGGGTATCGCCATCGGGCATTTACCGCAACAGTACGAATCCTGCCATCGGTACACCTACGAGTGGACTGGAACATTATACCACGCTTTTTGCTGACACAAAAAAATGGCTGCAGGAAGGTTGGGTAGATTATATCGCACCGCAGGTGTATTGGTATATCGGGCAACCCGGGGCCAATTATGCGGCAATCGTACCCTGGTGGAATAACCAGGCAAATGGAAGGCATATCTATATTGGCATGGCAGGTTATAAAGTGAATGACCCGGCGCAGGGTGTGAACTGGGCCAACCCTTCGATGATACCGAATGAAATGCGCCTGAACCGTGATGCATTGTATCCTAATATTAAGGGAGAAGCTATTTACAATACGAGCAGTATGCGCAGCACTACAAAACTGGGCTTCCGGGATTCGCTGCGGCTGTTCTTTTACCAGAAGCCAGCCTTATTACCACGGATGCCGTGGAAGGATAGTGTAGCACCGGCAGCGCCTGCCGCTTTAACGGTTGTAAAATACCCCGGAGACTCTGTTGCGCTAAACTGGGTTAAACCGGTAGCAACCGACGAACTGGATAAAGCGATCCGCTTTGTGATCTACCGGTCGGAAGATAGCACGATCGATATCAGCAATGCCAATAATATCCTGGCCATTACAAATACGGATACTTCGGCCTATGCGGATAAAACGGGGGTACCCGGCACTACGTATTATTATACGGTGACGGCGCTGGATCACTTTCACAATGAGAGTGAGGTATCGAACAGGGCCTCCAACTTAGCACCGGCTATTGAATGTCCGGCGAATCAAACGTTGTACTTAGATGCAAGCTGCTCTATAGCATTGCCTGATTATACGACGCAAGGGTTGGTGAACGGGCAAGTGGCTGCACCGGGTATTGTGGTTACACAAATTCCTGCCGCCGGTACGATCATTAATGGCGCCCAGGATGTGGCAATCACGTTGACGGCTACAGATGCAGGCGGTAATGCGGGCAGCTGCCAGTTTACGGCTACTGTGAAAGACAGCCTGACACCTTTGATCACGGCACTTGATCCTGCTCTTACCAACGGCAGTGTTCAACTATTCAATACTGATTCAGCAGTCTGCCAGTTTACTGCAGGCACGCAACTGGACATCAGGGCTACGGATGGATGCGACACTTCGCTTAGTTATAGCTATGTAGTCACCTATAAGGGTGTTGCTGCTGCTCCTGTGGCCGCCAGCAGTCTGCAGGGTATTGTATTCCTGCCTGGCGCTACGCTGGTGAACTGGACGGTAGCGGATGATGCCGGAAACGCATCAGGCTACAGCTATACCGTACAAGTAGCAGACAAGGAAAGTCCGCTGATCACGAATGCGGCGGTGAATCCAACAGAGATATGGCCTGCCACGCTTCAAATGAAGGATGTAACGGTTGACTATGTTGCTACGGATAATTGCGGTCCTGTGAGCACCACACTTTCTGTTACCAGCAATGAGCCGGTATCGGGTGGATTGTACGGCAACCTTTCGCCAGACTGGGTGATCGTGGATCAGCATCATGTGAAGCTGCGGGCTGAGCGTGGCTTATTGGGTAATGGCCGCATTTACACAATTACGATCAAGGCTACGGATACAGCGGGGAACAGCACTACACAAAATGTGCAGGTGACGGTGCCCAGGGTACCGAATGATCCGTTCCCCGATGGCATCCTGACGGTGAAGGCATTCCCGAACCCATCTCCGGGCCAGTTCTATGTGATCACATTGAGTACCTCGCTGAAACCATTGACGATCGTGGTGACGGATAATACGGGTAGGACGATTGAAACGAGAAGCGGGCTGGCAGCGAATGGGCTGTTTACGCTGGGCTCGAATTACAGGGCGGGTACTTATTACCTGCAGGTGAAACAGGGTAATAATACACAAACGGTGAAGCTGATCAAGCTGTAAGGTCTGAACCAGGATCTGTTGGATTGAAAGGATTTGGAGGATACTGTTTCATTAAATACTTTATTATTGATTCGTGGGTCGCTGATCACTCAGCGACCTTTTTTTTGTCTGTTCCCACGTACGCATAGCAAACGATGACCTATTGATTAAAGGGAATCTGCTTATCTTCCACTTCAAATAGAGAGACCGATGACAGATCCTATTGTTAAGTTTCGTTTTTTGAGTCAGCCTTCGGATGTGAATTTTGGTGGTAAGGTGCATGGAGGGGCGGTGATGAAATGGATAGACCAAACGGCCTATACCTGCGCGGTGAACTGGAGCAGCCAGTATTGTGTGACGGTATATGTGGGCGGCATCCGGTTCATCAATCCTATCCATATTGGTGATATAGTAGAAGTGCAGTCCCGGATCATCTATACGGGCAGGAGCAGCATGCATATTGCGGTAGATATTAAAGCCATCGATCCCAGAACGAAAGTAGAAACAAAGACGACGCATTGTGTGATCGTGTTTGCGGCAGTGGACGAGCAGGGCAAGACGGTGCCGGTACCGGCCTGGGTGCCGCAAACGGAGGAGGAACAAAAGCTTCAGGCCTATGCGCTTAAATTATCAGAGTTGCGTAAGGAGATCAATGAGGCAACTTCTTCCTGGTTTTAAGAATAGTCCGACTTTCATCCCGATAGCTATCAGGACGACAAGTCTGTAAGTGATGCAGTAATAGATTGCCGTTTTTCTTTCGGTCTAACAGACTTTTCCGACTTCCTGGCTTAATAATATAGATATTCCATTATTTTTTCTATTTTGTAACTCTCGTGCCTACCCCTTTAAACCCGGCACAATTTGCATGATCAGGCGTTTCGTATTAGCAATGGTGTTATTCCATTGCACATTCAATTCAATATCGCAATATGCCGACCTTGGCACAGGCGGCCTGCGTAATGAAATATGGTGGTTTGACTGGGCCGGGTTTACGCTTTCCAATGGGGCTTCCCGCAGCTTTACAACATCAGATGGCTTGCTTGTTACGATAAGATTCTCACAGGTTTCCTCCACTGCCCCCGGGCCCGAAGTTATGAACACCTGGAGTGGCGCTATTCTACACCTGTTGTACAATTTTGCCAATCCTGGTATTAAACCAGCACTATTCAGCCCCAGGACGACCAGCAATTGTCAGTTTACGATGCAGATCACAGCTACACGTGGGGGGCTACCTACGGCATTTACGCTGGTGGCGGCCGACGCGGAGGCAGGCACTATTGACGAGGTGATCAACCTGAAAACGAATGGAGGAAACTGGCAAACGATCGATTTCTTTAGAAACTCTTCGCAGGTTACCAATCCGGTAACAGGTTGCAATACGCCTTCGATCTCTATTAATCAAACGTATGGATACGCACCTGTAACAGGGCAAAACCCGGTGGTGGCCACGGATGCAGGGAGCGGATCATTGACAATTGAAACAGAGTTTGACCGGCATGGTGTAGCAGGCGGTATGGCTGTAGCTTTTGGCATATTTGCGCCTGTGGACCGTGGTGATCTGCCTGCTTCCTATGGAGTGGCGCATCACCGGTTATTATATACTGCTAACAATAGCTGTAATTTCCTGCCCCCGCTCCCATCGGTGAGCCGGTTTCAGGGTTTGTATATTGGCAGTAGTGCTCCGGATGCTGATGGGAGTGAAACACTGGATGACAATGGTTCGGGAGCAGATGAAGAAAGTGCAAGTTTGTTCCCGATCTACGACGGATCGGGCAGGTATCAGATACAGGTGCCGGTACACAATACCACGGCACAAAATGCTTTTTTAACAGGGTGGTTTGATTATAACCGGAATGGTGTGTTTGGCCCCGGTGAGGCTGCTACGGTGACGGTCCAACCCAATGCAACGACGGCTACGCTGACCTGGACAGGATTGCCTGTTTATTTAACTCCGGGCACTATGACCGGTTATGGATTCCGGCTACGGTTAAGTTCTGAGGCGGCGCTGGCTTCTCAGGCAACAGGTTTCGCACGGGATGGAGAGGTAGAAGACTATTTCATTGCCTCGGAAGTCTGGTGTACGATGGATGTGAACACGAACGCAGATACGACGGTGTGCGCGGGAGAGCCGGTTCCTTTACAAGCTACAGGAGGGCATCAATACGTATGGAATACGAATACTTATCTAAGTGATCAAAATATCGCCAACCCCATTGCCTCACCGGAACAACCTATCAGGTATATTGTGACGGGTACGAATCCGCAGGGTTGTGAAGCGAAAGATACGGTAGACATTATGACGAAGGTGAAACCAGTGATTGGTATAAGTGCAAACGCCCTGATCTGTCCGGGAGCTACTACTACTTTATCGGCGCTTACACCGGGCGCGATCTCTTACAACTGGTGGCCGCAACAGGGACTTAGTGATGCCACCATCAGTAACCCGGTAGCCAGTCCCGCTGTTAATACAAAGTACCTGGTGGATGTAAAAGGAACCAATGGCTGCACTAATAAAGATTCAGTTACGGTCAGTGTTCGTTCGATAGCTGATTTTTCGGTTACTCCGGACAAAGGCACTATCTGTGTGGGTGATACAATAGTATTGAAGGCATCAGGAGGAGATGACTATGTCTGGTCATCGGGCAATAATAACCTTGCCACCAATGTGACTACTTTACTGGTCTATCCGACGACGTCTACGAATTATGCAGTAATGATCAAAGAAAATACCTGTCAACTTTCTACGCTGTTTAATATACCGGTAACAGTCAATGAGCTGCCAGTGACAACGGTGAGAAGCTCCAATGAGATAACCTGTGGCAATGGGCAATCGACGCTGCATGCTACAGGCGGAAGGAGTTATCAGTGGGATGCGCTTCCGGGCATTACTCAACTGAATACTGCTAATCCTGTGGTTATGCCTTTGGTCGCTACCACTTATTATGTGCGGGTGACGGACTGGAATGGCTGTACGCGCAAAGATTCGGTATTGGTGGCGGTGAATTTACAGCCAGACAAACATCAATATTCAATGGCTTCTGCTTTTACTCCTAATAATGATGGCAACAATGATTGCTTTGGTTTAAAATACTGGGGGCTGGTATCGGCCTTGCAGTTTGAAGTTTTTAACCGCTGGGGAGAAAGGGTATTCTCTACTACGAATGCGTCTTCCTGCTGGGATGGTTATTATAAAGGAGTATTACAACCCAATGGCGGTTATATCTACCAGGTAAAGGCTGTGACTACCTGTGGCACGGTGTACCGGAAGGGTGTGGTGTCGTTGCTGAGATAGCATGGGGTATGGATCTGCTTTGGGTAAAAACAGGTGTTTTTGGCGTTTCAGGGTATTAGCATACTGTATCCATACTGAAGGTATGCTAAAGCCATACGGAAGGGGAAGCTGATCATTAATTACTGTTTATTGATCATTGGCCGTTGATTACCGGCTACTCCATGCTCTGCTCTTTCCTAGCTATTGTTGGCAGTTTATTCCTGTCACCTTGTCTTCTGTTAGCTCTCCTGCAAACTTACAACATAGAATATGCCAAATCCAAATGTGGTTTGATTGAAACCGAAATCTTCGTCAGTTTCGATGTATAATGATTGTTTTTTCAACCATTTTGACTGGAAACTAACGATAATTTCGGAAACTGTCAGGACCGATTTGGAAACGGGTATCCCGAAGTTGTATGTTTGTTGGAGCGGAAGCGTATAGCAGTGCGGACGGGGCCCCGAAGCATTGTTATCAGATGATAAGTGTTGCAACACGTGTGTGTTCGCTTCAACATAAAAGCACAAACGATGAATACAGGATAACAAATACAATCATTACAGGATCAGGCAGCCGGGATGCTGGAACAACCGGCAGATGCAAACGTGAAGCCGTAATCATGGCGCATTGGGTGATGCTGTCTATGTTGCACAATACTTTCCGTTCGCAGGCCATGATCTGGTAGCTGATGCTATTTTGTAAGCACCGAAAAGTGTAATAGTAATGGCCCCGTGCACGAAAGTGTGCGGGGCTTTCTTGTTGAAATACTACTATCGTGGTATTGTCATCAGCAAGTATAGTACTATCTTTAATGTAAATAAAGGCTTTCATTGAAGTATTCTCTTTTTTTCCCGGAAATGTGGCAGCATGAGCACGTTTCTTTACCAATAAGGTCTCAGATCAGTAGTCTTTCCTTTTTAGTCGTACCGTTTAGTCGTATCGTATTGATTGTCTGCAATTCCGCACCTCACCAATTTTGAGTTCCAGGTCAAGGCTAACAAAACGTTCCCTGTCATTGTGAAACATGACGGCTCAGGCATTTACTTGTTTGAGCAACTACAACCTGTACAACAGATTGTACTGACAGGGTATTGTGTAAATCATTGAGTTAATAGCAATTTATAGGCAAGGGAGCGAGCGTTTTCCATATGTATGGAACGTTGTGGCTTTCCTGTGAGATCAGGTACCCGCTATTCAAAAGCTACACTATGAAGAAAGCAACATCTATGCAGTTTGGCTTCCCGGGAAGGGTGCCCTTTTTATACAAAGTAGTTTTACTCTGTATCATTGTGTTGGTAACCTGTGTAATATTTGCGGGCCCTCCTCCGCCGATCACACTCCGGATCATGAAAATGGGTACTGGCGCAGGGGTGGTCACAACTTCGACAGGTCTCAATTGCGGGGGCAGTTGTGATGGGACTTATGAATCGACGGACCCGCTAACGCTCACTGCGATCAATGATGCAGGCTCTGTGTTTGTGAGGTGGGAAGGAGATGTAACGGGGTCCACGAATCCGATTACGGTAACGTTGGGAGCGAATGCTTCTGTGCGGGCTGTATTTGATCTGTCTACGCCAATCCCATTAATTACTGACTTCACGCCTACGGGCATCCAAAACTATCTGAATGCCAACCTCCATGTAAATACCCCTGCCTTGTTCTTAAAGGCGTTGCCGGATGAATATAAGCAGAACTGGATATTGATGACCCGATCTGAGAGTCTTCAAACGGGTACAGCAGAGTTTCCACGCTTATTGCTTCCGAGTGCAGATGCACGGTATGTATTTTCTATCGGGCAGGTGGTGCATGAATCTTATCCAGGGTCTGATCCCAAGGCGATCGAGTATATGCAATGGGATGAAGGAGAAAAGAACTTTCGTTTCCATGAGATCATCCTGGCCCACATCGATCCGCGGGGTGTGGTGCCAGCCAGGGAAAGGATGGTTTCACCAGATGACAGTAAATGTGGCAAATGCCACTCTACGAATAATGTTATCAACCTGTCTGCTTTCCCCGGCACAACGGGTATTGTTCCGGGTACGGTGAAGTTCAAGAACAAACCGAACTGGGACCCCAATGACAGCTGGGGTGGTATGACGCCATTTAACCGGGACCGTATCTATAACGGATCGGTAGAAGCAGCTGCTATCCGAAAAATATTTAACCTGTGGAACTGGCGTACGAATGATTCTGTAAGGGCGCTAATAGAACAGCTACAGCTTCAGCCGCCCGGTGTGCCGGTTTCGGATGCAATCACGCGTACGGTGGGGGGTATTAATGACGGGCATATCAATTTTGCCTTCGACATTCTGGCTCCTGTTTTTACTGAACCTGCTCCGGTTGGGGATGGTACGAGCACTACTTCGAACTATAATTTTGACAATGCGCCTGGCGCCGGTGCGGGCACACCTGTTATCACGGGCGGGGCCTACGTTACGCTCCGCCATTCCAGCGATGTGGCAACAACGGGGCCGGCTGTGGAGGGAAGAGGGGTACAATTTTTTGACCTGCTGGGCGGTCTTGACGGCACGCTTAATCAAAAACGTATATCGGATGAACTGATCAACCACCGCTTTGCCACGAGCAATTTTCCCATCGATGTACGGCCGATAGCGCTTGCCATCTCCAAAGGTTTTATTCAGTTGAATGCAGCCAAAACGGCTATTGTGAGTACGGTGCCGCTTACTGTGGACCTTGGTTTCTTCAACGCGCGGAACGCGAATACGATCAATGAAATTTACAACGATACGAAGACGCGGTCGGAAAGCCTTACACGCCGTCGGGCGGATATTCAGAAAATAAACCTGGATCGTACGGGTGATCTTTACCTGAGTGTACTCGAGACGATACCAACAGGTGGCCTGATACAAACTTATGGTAGCAATACGGCCGCGGGCACTTCTACCATAATGAGCAGGATACGGCAAGACGTATTTCGCAGACCTATTGATGGTGGGGGAACGGCAGATGTAACGGTGATGGGAGGTAAATATGTAGACCAGGAGTTGTACACGGCCAGCCTGGATAAACTGACTTTGTTCCGCTATTTTTTGCAACCGCTTGGTGTGTCGGTGGATAAGTGGTCGATGGGTGTGCGGGGCCGGTCGAGGACGTATACGTTTGCCAATGGTTTTAATACTTATATCAATGTGTTTGATACGGAATTGAAGCCCAGTCTTGATAACCCGGCTGATCCGCGGTACCGGCCGGTGGCGGGATTGACGAATGCCAATGATGAAACGCAGTTGATGGGGGCGGTGAACAGCACTTTGGCCACCTTGCCCACAGCTATTCAAGTACCAACTTTTACTGACGTACAAAGGATATTTAATAAAGCCTGCATTGAGTGTCATGGTGGGCTAGACTATCCTCCCTATAGCAATTATGGCACGGCGGTGAACTTTACGGAGAATGAAAATCCCATGGGGACGGGTACTCCGGGTGCAAGTCCCCGCCTGGCCAATTCTCATCTTATTGCTTCTTCGTTTGGGGCCAGTTTGTTGACGCCACTTTACCAGCGCATTACACGCACCAGTGAGGAATGTCCCTCGGGGATGATGCCCTGTGGGGGGCCTTCGCTTGCCAAGACAGATATTGAAACGATCCGCCGGTGGATAGAGGGTGGAAAGCCTTATACGAATGGAGATCCTCATATCAAGACGGTTGATGGGGTGAGTTATGATTTCCAGGCTGCCGGGGAGTATATATTATTGAGTGGGGAGAACCTGCAAGTGCAGGCGCGGCATACGCCGGTGGAAACCAATGGCGCGCTGGGACCTAATGGACACACGGGACTAACGAGCTGTGTAAGTCTGAATACAGCTATTGCGATAAAAGCAGGGAGTCACCGTATCACGTATCAGCCGAATATCAAGGGGGAACCTGATCCTTCGGGCATGCAATTGAGGGTAAATGGCAAGCTGGTGTCTATTGAAAGAACAGGTATTTCGCTGGGGGTTGACGGACGTATCATGCCTACCAGTGCGCCCGGTGGCATCCAAGTAGAAGCGACGGGGGGCACGGTGCTGGTGATTACGCCAGGCTGGTGGGATCATTATAAAGTATGGTACCTGAACCTGGATACGCGGAAGATAAGGGCTACCATGGGCCTGATGGGCGTTCTTGCGCCGGGCAGTTGGCTGCCGGCGCTTCCCGATGGAAATTCTATGGGTCCTATGCCGCGTGACCTGAACCAACGATACAATGATCTTTATTTCAAATTTGGGAATGCCTGGCGGGTGACGGATTCTACGAGTCTGTTTGATTATGCCCCCGGCACTTCTACCAAATCGTTTAGTGTGGAGGGTTGGCCTAATGGCAACAATGCGCAATCCTGTAAAGTGCCAGGACAGAACGGGGATATTAAACCGCGTGCTCCTTTTACGCGGCAGGTGGCGGAACAACTTGCAGCTGGCATTACGGCGCCCGACCACCGGGAAGATGCGATCAAAGACCTGATGGCAACAGGAGATTCCACTTTTGCCAGAACTTATTTACTGGCAGATAAGATCAACCGAAACAATGCACCTGATGCGCCTGTGCTTATATATCCTGCAGACTTTGATAGTGTAAGCACCACGCCTGTTGATTTTAAATGGAATAAATCAACAGATAAGGATGGTGATAAACTTAGCTACGGCCTGCATGTGTGGCCGGTGAATGAGCTGCCAGATCTCAATAAGGCACTGCCCCTCTCCTCTTCCTCATCATCCGGCTTAGCCGGTGGAAGCCTTTTTTACTGGATAGTTGGGCTGATCGCGCTGTTGTTCGTGCTACTCTACTTTACGCTGATGAAGCAGAGACGTGGGCTGTTGGTGATACTGGTGTTGATACTACTGGCTATATTAATTGGCGCTTACTTCCTGAAGAGCAAGGGCCAGCAGATGGGGCAACAGGAGGTTTCAAAAGAGATGAAAGATCTGCAGCAGGGTAAGGCTTATTTCTGGAAAGTGATTGTGGAAGACGGCCAGGGCGGTGTTACTGAAAGTGAAACAAGGCGTGTTTATATCAGATAATTTGTTTGCAACCAACTATACTATCATTCTGTAATCCTTAATTCATTTTACTATGGCAGTTCTAATCAGTCTCAATGATAATGCAGCGGGCGACGGTTTCCTGCTGGCGCCGCTTGATTCAACCTATGAAGCCACGATCAAGCTGAAAACCGATCCGGCAACGCCTACGGCCACTGTAACACTGCAAGCATCACCGAATGTTGCGGGGCTTGTATTTTCGACAGTGGGGCCAATCACGATCACGCCAGTTGAAACGATCGTAACGGTGCATGCGATGATGCAAAGCAGCTCGCGCGGAGATACGACGATACAGGTACTGGAAGGAGCTGTGGTAGCAGCCAGTTTTGCAGTGACCAGTATCAGAAATCCAACTATTAATTTCAAAGGCCGGTTTGAGGTGCGCTTTGCGACGGATAATAACTGGTTCAATTCGAATCCACAATATACTGCAGCTGTAGATGTGATCCCTGCTCCCCGGGGCTGGACCTGGGCACTGGAAGGAGAACCCCCTTTTGTACCGGCAGCGGCTGTACCGGAAAACCTCGACACGCCTGGTTTGGGTCGTGCAATACGGCTCAACAATCCGATATCCCTGCGTTCTCATGCAGCACCGGTGGTATCGACTGTGAATTCGATCTCAGGTCAAACAGCTTCAGGCACTGAGGTCTTTACTACAGGTGATGCGTTGATCGGTCAGCCAGTTGACTTTGGCCCTGATACCTATTTTGCGGGTAATTATACAGGTGATCCCTTGAATCCTTTTAAGCCGGGAGATCCAACACCAGAGGAGTTTTGGAATGCGGGGGAAGAGCCAATGGCCTTATTCCAGTTCAAGCTGGGGAATCCCTCGCTATATTTCAGGGGGAAATCAACGGTTGGTCCTTTTGTAGCCAAGTCGACCACTGTGGATACGCATACCCGTACTCCTGACAGACGTCCAATTGCCAATGGCATCGTACAGGTACCTGCGGCAGAAATGACGGAGTTTGGCCTGCCCGATGTAGTTACTTTCAGTGAAACCAGGATTGACCTGTTGCTTCTTGACTGGGACGCGTTGCCTGCGGGCGACTCTACGACACGCCGGAACCTGCGGCGCCGTATCAGTCATTTACTGGGTGCAGTAAGCACCACTAAAAGGGCAGCTGTGCAGGCGGCCTATCCAGCCACTTTTAATGTACGGGGCGGCACGCTAACGGTAGACTTTGACGGGGGCGGGCCTATTGCACCGAATTGGGATTTCAGGGAAGTGTATACAGGAAAGGTAGACACAGATCTCCATGCACTACCAGGAGGTTCGAGTGTGGTCGACTACCTGCGACAATATTTCTCCTTCGATTTTGTATGGCGCCCATTTGCGTTCCACTCAGACGAGCTTTGCGGTCATCATAAAGGAACATTCAAGGGCACGCCGATGATGACGGGCAACCATATTGGCGACCCGCACGTGAAGACGGTGAATGGCATCAGCTATGATTTCCAGGGAGTGGGTGAATTTACGCTGCTGAAAGATGGTAACAGGATGGAAGTGCAGGTGCGGCAAACACCGGTAGCAGCTGCCAACCCGGTGACGGATGGGCATAGTGGTCTAACAGCCTGTGTGAGCCTGAATACAGCGGTGGGCATACGGGTAGGATCCCACCGGATAGCATATCAACCGGGGCCGGGCAGGGAAAAAAGGTTACAATTCTTCGTGGATGGAAAACCTGCGCAATTGCCTACGCAAGGACAGGGGCTTAACCTGAACGGACATTGGGTAACAACGTTTGACGCCAATGGAGAGACGGGGCTACGCGTGTATTACCAGGACCAAAGTGTGGTAACGGTGACACCGGCGTTCTGGAATCCGTATAATATATGGTATATGAACGTGAGCGTAACGAATACGCTGGCCAGTGAGGGCATCATGGGGCATATACCAGGTAAAAGCTGGCTGCCCAGGTTGCGCAATGGCGAGGATGTTGGTCCAAAGCCTGCCAGCCTGCAAGACCGGTATAATATGCTTTACAAAACGTTTGCAGATTCCTGGCGTGTGAAAGACAGCACAAGTCTGTTTGTTTATGCGGCCGGCACTTCTACGAAAACGTTCACGGACCCTGACTGGCCGGCACTGCAGGCGCCTTGCAAGATGAAACCTGAATTTGAGATACCCGGCGCTCCGATACTGGAGGGTATGCCGATAGAAAAGGCAGAACAGGTGTGTAAGCTGGTAACGGACGATGACCTGCATAAGCATTGTGTGTTTGATGTGGCAACCACGGGAGATGAAAGCTTTGCCAAGACGTATCTCTTTGAACAGGAGCTCAGGCGCAACAGCACGAAGGTTGACATTTATGCCATGGACCTGCCTAATAACCCGGACCGTAAGCCCGTGGAACCGGATCAGCCACCGATCAAAGGCCCGTTGGGTAAACTGATCAAGGCGACGGTAACCTCTACTGTACCAGACAGTCCGGCACCTAAAGGAAAGCTTGTGTTTTATGCAGATGACAAGGCAGTTGGTGATGCTGTGCCTTTAGATGCACGGGGAAGGGCAAGGTGGAAAGTAAAAGGACTGGATAAGGGCACGCATTATATCAGGGCGGTGTATATACCTGAAGACAATAAAGTGAGTCATGGCAGCAGCAGCGCCATTGTAAAACTCGAACTAACGAAAAGTACGATCGACAATAAGGATGAAGGAACTAAACCGGATACCAATGGCGATGGCGGCGCTAATAATAGCGGTGGCCTGTTTGGTCGCTGGTATATCTGGGTGATCCTGATCCTGTTGATATTACTCATCTGGTGTTTCTTTATGAAGAACTAATGAAAAAACTACTATCATTATTCGTATTCTTTGCTGCGACTATCATTATTGCTTTTCTTCTTTTTTCGAACCTGGAGGAAGCGATCAATAGGCGGCTTGGACAAGAACAAAAGATCGCGTCGTACTCGGCGCTTAGTTTTATTTTTTTAGTAGCTGATATCGTATTGCCCATCCCATCGAGCCTGGTAATGATCCTGAACGGGAAAATGCTTGGCTTTGCAGGCGGGGCAATACTTTCATTGACTGCTTCTATGTTGTCGTCTTCGATTGGATTTTATTTAGGCCGCACGGCTACCAATGGTTTCAACCGATTCTTTTCAGCTAAGGAAATAAGACTGGGCAATTCCATGTTTGACAAGTATGGGGACCTGTCGATAGCGGTTTCGAAGGGCATTCCTGTATTGAGTGAGGCGGTATCGTTCTTATCCGGAACTACGTCTATTTCATTCAAAAGATTCTTTATCTACTCTTTTTCGGGGCATTTGCCGGTGGCCCTTATTTATACGTTTGTGGGCAGTTATGCCAGTTCGCTGAACAGCTACCTGGTTTCGGGAGGAGTGATTGTTGTAACGGTTTGTTTGTTTTTTATTTTCCGGATTGTTATCGGAAGGAGGATAAAGACAGCTGTCTGAACCAGGATTGGGAGGATTTAAAGGATTAAGAGGAAACTTAGTATAGAGCCCCATGTACACAAGTGTGCGGGGCTTTTTGCTAAAAAATTAATTGCCAGGTTTGCTTTACCCCTGCTTCGCCAGCTCAATGATATCTCTCCCATGTATAATCTTCCTGTTGTCGGGGAGCTCAGCAGAATGGATCATGGCGAGGCCGACTTCGCGGAGGGTACAAAAGCCGTTGGGGAATAAGGCGCGGCCAATGGGATAGATCCAGCTGATGTATTTATAAGCGGGCAAGGTATTTTTTAATCCTTTGGTGGTCTTCATAAAACCTGGCCGAAAGGGAAATACTTTGTGAAAAGGAAGCTTCATGAGGTCGTTTTCGGTTTTGCCTTTTACACGGGCCCAGGCTACCCTACCCTGTTCGGTACTATCGGTACTGGCGCCCGATACGTAACAAAACGTCATGTCGGGGTTGAGCTTCACCAGGGTTTCGGCCACATGCATGGTGAGCACATAGGTGGTTTTAAAATAATCGTCCTTTTTCATACCTACGGATGAGACACCCAGGCAGAAATAACAAGCATTGTAGCCTTTCAGTTGGCCTTCAATGGACGAGAGGTCAAAGAAATCGGCGTGTATGATTTCTTTCAGTTTGGGATGCGCCACACCACAAGGTTTCCTGTTGATCACCAACACGGCCTCTACGAGGGGGTGCAGGAGGCATTCATGTAATACGCCTTCTCCTACCATACCGGTAGCACCGGTAACAATGGCCCTGATCTTTGCGGTGGGTGTCATAGGCTGTTTTTTATTACCGGCGAAGATAGTAACTATCCTTTGTTATTGAAGGCCGCCATGCCCCTTATATAGCTGTACAGGGCCTTCCAGCTTCACAGCCAGTACGGTCATGTACTCGTCCTGCACATCTGACGGCACGGGGATGTATACGAGTCCGGGTACGGGGCTCCAGGAAATCTTGCCCACTATTTTATGGGGTACTGTTTTGCCGGTACCTACTACCTGAATTTCTTTGATCTTGTTTTTGAGCCCTTTGATCATCACCTGCCCTCCGGCCTTTGCAGGCAAAAACAAATAGAGGGTGGCGGAATCTTTTGACAAAGTAGTAGGACCGTAAAAATGGCCCTGGGGAATGCCTCCCAATGTATTGAAGATGGCTTCTGCGTGTTTCTTATTCCATTTGCCGAGCTCTTTCAGCAGCTTCACTTCCTGGATGGGGATGGTTCCATCTTCTTTGGGACCAATGTCCAGTAAGAGATTGCCGCCATTGCTGATAGCATCGGCAAAGATGGTAATAACCTCATAAGGTGTTTTCCAGGCGGTATCCTGTGGCTGATAGCCCCAGTTATTGTTGATGGTCATGCACAGCTCCCACCAATTGAAAGCGGGTCTTGTAACGGGAAAGTTCTGCTCGGGGGTTTCATAATCACCATAACCTTGTAACCTACTGTTTAAAATAGCTCCCGGAGTTTCTTTCAAGATATTGCTGCGTACGGTCTGGGCGCCCCACTCTGCAGCGGAATGCTCCCAATCTCCATCGAACCACCAGAGGTCGGGGTGATAAGCCAGGTTGAGTTCATTGATCTGGGCCTGGTAGAATTTGCTGAATCTCTCCCAACGCTGGGGATCTTTATCAATTTTGTAGCGGGTACTATCGCGCAGGAATGCCGGATAATCGGGATGGCTCCAGTCGATCAGGGAAAAATAAGCGCCGCGTTTAATGCCTTGTTTTTCGAGTGCTTTGTAAAAGGGGGTTAATACATCGCGCCTCGCAGGTGTGTTTTTTACAACACTGTAGTGGTTGCCCTTTGTAGGCCACAGGGCTACGCCATCGTGGTGCTTGGTGGTCATCACCGCATAGCGGGCGCCGGATTCTTTGATGAGGGCTGCCCATTGATCCGGATTGTACCGGGCGGCGGTAAATCCGTCCAGCTGCTTCATATAATCGGCATGGCTAATTTTTTTATTATAAAAACTCCAGCTTTCATCCACGCCGTAAACGGAATAGATTCCCCAATGGATGAAAATACCCAATTTGGCATCGGCAAACCATTGCATTTTGGAACGTATGGAATCAGGATGAACTTTGACCTGTGCTTTTGCAGACAAGGAGATGACCAGCAAAAGGGCTGGCATTAAAAAGGATAATCGTAGCGATTTGTGTGTCATAGTGAGCTCATGTGTTTGCCTGTGCCACGGCTGGCAGGTTCCAAATGTACAATTTTACAGGACTTTGCAGGGCATGGATTAAAATTTGCGCAACTGCCTTTATCTAATGCGCATAAGTTTCTTAACAAGTCATTACCTTCCTTGTAACCAGTCTATTGCATAATTAAATAGGTATCACGGATTAATTCAACTACCTTCACTGTGTTTGAAAGTCATACTTTCCGCAATCATTCCTTCTTCCGTAGACGATCGGTTTAGTAAGCCAATCTTACCAGCTTTCTGTACTTAGTTTTTTTTGCCACACAGGAGACATCAGATGCACACCTGGCCTGCCAGGGCCACCTTGTATTGCCTGTTATTTATTATTCACGTTTAAAGCATTAACAATAGTTATGGCAACATCTACCATTCTTTTCATCAGCACTTTTCCGCCAGCAAAGTGTGGCATTGCCAGTTTTACACAGGACTTGCTAAATGCTATTAACCTGGATAGTAAAACATCTTTCTCCATTAGCATTTGTGCGCTGGATAAAAAATCACATGCAGGATCGTATAATACACCGGTTAGTATGGTGATGGATGGTCATCAGCTGGATTCCTGTATTGAAACTGCCCGCCGCATCAACCAGGATAGTGATATAAAATTGGTTTGTATAGAACATGAGTTTGGTTTGTTTGGTGGTGAAATGGGCGAGTATTTATTAGGTTTTTTGGCGCTGCTCGAAAAGCCATTTATTATCCGGTTCCATACGGTATTACCTGCCCCCAACGCCAAAAGACTGAAGATCGTAGAGAGTATCGGATTGCTGGCAGACAAACTGATCGTCATGACAAAAAACTCTGCCCGCTTACTGAAAGAAGATTATAAAATAGCAGTCGATAAGATCATCATTATACCGCATGGCACGCACCAAACAAATAATTCAACTATCCAGGAGCTTAAAAAGGAATACCATCTGCAAAACAACCTGGTGCTTACCACCTTTGGTTTGTTAAGTCCGAATAAGGGCATTGAAAAAGGTATCCTGGCTATGCGGGAGATCAGTGTACAGTTTCCACAAGCGGTGTATGTTGTGATTGGCCAGACGCATCCTAATCTACTGGAACAGGAAGGCGAAAAGTACAGAAACTATCTGCAACAGCTTATTGACGACAATGACTTACAGAAAAATGTGATGCTGGTTAATGAATATGTGCCTACAAAAAAGCTGATGGACTACCTCGCGCTGACGGATATTTATCTGTTTACTTCCAGAGACCCAAACCAGGCAGTAAGTGGCACATTTCTCTATGCCATGAGTGCAGGGTGCGCTATTATCTCCAATTCATTTGTGCTGGCCAAGGAAATGCTGGATGCGGAAACGGGCATTATTCTGCAAGGTGACAGTGTGCATGAGCTGGCAGAACATGCTATCTCACTGCTTGGAAACAGGCCAATAAGGCGGCAAATGGGGCAAAATGCTTTTATCAAAACAAGGGATACCACCTGGAAAAACGTGGGGCAATTGCACACACGGTTGTTTAACGCTATCCTTGGACATGCTGCTATCGCTACGGATGCGCGGACATCGGTAGCGGGTTAATAAATAAAAAAGAATTTATGCAAACGAAAACAATACAACGTCCTTCTAAACCGGTCTCTTTTAGTGTAGCTCAGCTGCCGGCTTATAATTTTGAGCATATTAATAATCTAACAGACCTGACAGGCATTATTCAACATGCCATTTTCTCGATGCCCAACAGAAAAGAGGGGTATTGCATCGATGACAATGCGCGCGCATTGTTGCTGGCCTTGTGGGTGAGTAAGCAGAAGAAAAAGCAACCGGTGATCTCGCTGCTTCCGGTGTACCTTAGTTTTATCCATTATATGCAATCGAAGGATGGGTATTTCCTCAACTTTATGAGTTATTCCAAAGTAACGCATGAAGACCGAGGATCGGAAGATTCTTTTGGAAGAACGATGATGGCTCTGGGATTTTTGATCAATGAATGTGGAACTCCGCTGCTGACTAAGACGGGTATCGACATTTTCAATAAAGCGTATCCGCATGTCAATGGTCTGATCTCGCTCCGTGCTATTGCCAATTCAATTATCGGCATTTGCCAGTATATTAAATTCAATTTCCCGGATGATGTGAAGCGGGATATGGTCATTAAATTGTCCAACAAGCTGGTGGAGATGTACAAGGATAACCAGGAGGAAGGCTGGAACTGGTTTGAACCTATTCTTACCTATGACAATGCAATACCACCGCTGGCTTTGCTGAACGCTTACGAAGTGACGCAGGACGAAGAATATCTAAGGGTAGCTATGGAAGCGATGAGCTTTCTTGAATCGAAGGTATTTCATAAGGATATCCTGCGACCCATTGGTAATGATGGGTGGTTGAAAAGAGGTGGCAAGCCAGCCCAATTTGACCAGCAAGGAATCGATGTAATGGCAATGGTGCTTTATTACCAGCAGGCATACCGGCTGACGCGTGAACAACAATACCTGACGCGGATGTATAAAAGTTTTCAATGGTTCCTGGGCGCCAATGATCTGGGGGTAGCGTTGTATGATCCTTCTACGGGAGGTTGTGCAGACGGTTTGCACAGTGAAGGGATCAACCTGAACCAGGGTGCAGAAAGCACGCTTTCCTATTGGATATCGCATGTAGTGGTAGCCTCAGCACTGACAGAATGAAAATAGCAATGCTTTCGCCGGTTACGTGGAGAACTCCGCCCCGGCATTACGGTCCCTGGGAGCAGGTAGCTTCTGTATTAACAGAAGGCCTGGTAAAGCTTGGACAGGATGTTACTCTATTTGCCACGGGCGACTCTGTAACGCAGGCAAATCTGCAATCGGTTTGTGAAGTTCCGATGGGTGAATACCCAGGTGATGCCAAGGTAATTGAATGCCTGCATATCTCCCACCTTATGGAGCGGGCTTCGGAGTTTTCGGTAATACACAACCATTTTGATTTTTTACCGCTCACCTATTCCCGCCTGATCAAGACGCCGGTTATTACCACCATCCATGGGTTTTCTTCAGAAGCAATTGTACCGGTGTACAAAAAATACAATAACCATTCGTTTTATGTTTCGATCAGTGATAGCGACAGGCATCCGGCATTGGATTACCTGGCCACGGTGTACAATGGAATAGATGAAGCGTTGTTTCAACCGGGCAGTGGCGAAGGAGGTTATCTATTGTATTTTGGCCGGATACATCCACACAAGGGGGCCTATGAGGCGATCCAGATAGCTATACAAGCCAATAAGTCATTAATTCTTTGCGGGCTCATCCAGGATGAAAGCTATTACAGGGAACGGGTAGCTCCTTACCTCAATGATACGACGATCGTGTATAAGGGCAATGTAGGCCCGGAACTGCGTAATGAGTTGTTCAGAAATGCCTTGGCGCTATTGCACCCGATCAGTTTTGAAGAACCCTTTGGATTGAGTGTGGTGGAAGCGATGATGTGCGGTACGCCGGTGATCGCATTTGAGCGGGGCTCGATGGAAGAATTGATCCTGCATGGTAAAACGGGTTTCCTGGTACGCACGGTTGAAGAGGCGGTAGCTGCTACAAGCCATGTCAAAAACATTAACAGGTGTGATTGCCGGCAACATGCACTGACGCATTTCAGCAGCCAGGCAATGGCCAGTCAATACCTGGAATTATATAAAAAAATAACGCAACATGCTAATGGGCTGTAAGTACAGCTTTATCGGCATTCATGATCTCATCCAGCAACTCCTGCAATGAAACGGAAGCAAAGGAAGTAGCATAATCGGATACAGCATAAGGAATAAATAACCTGTCTCCATGTACATAGGCTCCACAGGAATATACCACATTGGGTACATAGCCATGCCGCTCATCTTCATTAGGCATCAATAAAGGCTCTTTTAATCGTCCTAGTTCACGGGCAGGATCGTTTAGATCCAATAAACTGGCGCCCAGGCAATATTTACGCATCGGCCCTACTCCATGGGTGATCACCAGCCATCCTTGCGGAGTTTCAATGGGTGAGCCGCTATTGCCCATTTGCACAAACTCCCAGGTAGCCCGGGGCTGTTGCAATACATGGGCAGTTTCCCACAAGTAGAGGTCATCGGAAAACATAATATAGTTATTGATCCCGTCAATACGCGACAACATTACATAATGACCATTGACCTTCCGGGGAAACAAAGCGAGGTTTTTATTGATAGCTGCTTTGCCATGCAGGGGCGACATTTTAAAGCGTAAAAAGTCTTTGGTTTCAATGAGGTGAGGCAAAATAAAGGAACCATCGTAAGCGGTATAGGTGGCAATGTAACGAATGGCGCCATCCTCTGCAGTAAACTTTACAAAACGTGCATCTTCAATACCATTTTTCTCGGTAAAGGTAACGGGAAAGATAACCCGTTCAGAAATGAGTGAACCAGCAGGAAAGTTAATTTCATAGCTGGTATTCACCATGCTGAGGATATCGTATTTTAGTTTGTTTCTTTCTGTAGGAGAATCAATCTGGCGTAAAGCAGTTCTCAAAACAGCCTCCAGGTGTTTATAAGAGAAGGTATCGCTCAGTTGAAGCAGGATCTCCAGGCGCAGGTACGGGGGTAAAGGCACCTGAAGCAATAGTTCTTCAAACACCACTTTGTTATTTCCCCTTCTTTCGGTAACGACTCCTTCGCTCACGAACTTGCTGGAGGGCGATAATGTGATATTGGAATTTTCATCGAGCTTACCACGCTTGAATACCAGGGATGAAATATGGCCTTCACCAATAGCCCTGAGGCTAATGATCACGTTTTTTTCACCTTCTGCAGTACCCCATTGATCGGGATCTTCTACGATGGAAGGATTAAACAAGGCAGCAGCTTCGAGCGCATATTCCATGGTGAAATAAGACCCTAAGAGCCATTTTCTTTCTTTTGTCAAGTTAAGGCGCTTCTTTTCAGGCACGAGGTGCTTAATCAGGTTAAAATGCTTTTCGAAAATAGGGCCCATATGCTGGTAGCGTGCGCTGAATTCTTCCAATACACGCTGCAATAATTCACTGGTTGCTGTATCGCTCAATTGCAGGACTCTGTTAATAAGGACCTGGGATCGTTCTTCGCCGGTATTAAAAAACCGTGGGATCACTTTCGTAAAGTCGGGATTCAATCGGATGCCTGTTCTGTTAACCTGTAATTTCATGGAGGGAGCGAGTTATGTGAGGAAGTACTAATGAGTGAAGGTAACCGATCATATGTTAAATGCCATACTTTTAATATAATAGGAAAGATGAGTAAATACAGCTACCTTCAGGCAGTTAATGATTTGAGTTTACCAGCACTTCGTAAATTGAATGAAGAATTCTTCCCACCAGTCTTCCTTTACCTCCTGCTTCTTCTCAGATAAATTTTACTTCTAAATATTTTGACATGAACATTTATGTTTCGAATTTAGGCTTCAGCACACAAGTTGAAGACCTGAAAAAATTATTCTCTACTTATGGTATTGTAGCTTCTGTTGCTATTATTATGGATAAGATCACCAACCGCAGCCGTGGCTTTGCTTTTATCGATATGCCGGAGAACAGGGAGGCTGAAAAAGCCATTCTTGAGCTGAATGGTGTGGCTGTTGATGGCCGGGTGATGAAAGTGAATGAGGCCAGGCGCCGGGATGACCAGGCCAGCCGATCCAACTTTTACTAGTGCTGTAATGTTTGAAATACGAAGGGAGCCATATGGCTCCTTTTTTTTGCTACCGTATCAAGGTAGTAGCGCCTTTTTGGAAGACCTTTTCTTTGGTCTCGCTGTGAATGAAATTAAGCATCCATACATAGGTACCGGATGGTTGCTTTTGTCCGTTGAAGGTACCGTCCCAGCGTTTTTTCCAATCTTTGGTTTCAAAAACAATTTGCCCATACCTGTTGTACACCCTGAATTCAAGCTGGGTAGCTTTGAATGCGTTGAGGGGATACAGGAAGTCGTTGTTGCCATCACCATTGGGGCTAAAGGCACTGGGTACAGTTATATAACAGGAGGTCACTACTTCTACCTGGTGGGTGGCAGTATCAAAGCATTGCTTATCATTCTCAACGATCAGGCGTACGGTATACAATTTTGTTCTGGCAAGCGGACGCGCATAACGTTGTTCATCGGGCTTTTGCTGCAGGCTGGTATTGCCATTGCCAAAGGTCCAGTTCCAGGAAACCAATTTACCGACGCTGCTGTCTGTAAATACAGCGGGATCTTCAGGGCAGAGGTATTCAGGATAACCAAACCTGGCATCCATAGCATTATCGAGGACTATGACAGCTTCGGTGCTATCGGAGCACATGCCATTGTTAACAACGAGTGATACCTGCTTACTTCCGAAGGTGGGGAATATAAATTCGGGATTTTGCTGCCTGCTGCTGCCCACATTGTCAAAATGCCACAACCATTCGTTGACATTGTTGGCGCCGGAGTGGAAAAATTGTACGGTATCTTTTTGGCACCCCCATAATATATTGTAAGTGAAATCGGCATTAACGGTATCGTAGGTAACAAAATTCAGGTTGGATCCTGCAGGTGTTTCCATACCGCATTCGTCAATAATGGTATTGCCATCGCTGCCGCGCCTGAGCTGTATGTTCCAGGTACCACCGGTTTGTATGGGGCCGGTGAGCTGTATTTTGATAATAGTAGAAAGACCACCGGTGCAGGTACCGGAAGCGCCTTTTATTCCTACGGGCAGGCCATTGATGACAAAATCGCTGCCATCGGCGGCTATGGAACTACAGCGCATATTGTTTTTAAAGACCAATTGCAGCTCGTTGGGCTCACAGACCACGGGTTTAATACTGTCCATGGGCGTTGGCACGATGGGGAACACCATAACCGGTACTTTTTCTCCCGCCGGTATTTCGCGGTCGCATATATCTCTCAGGGTATTGCCTTCGCTACCCATTTTCATAATAATATCGTAAGTGCCGGGTGCGATGATACGGTCTACGGTGAGCACTACGCTGTCCATATCAAAGCCGGTGGTGCAACCGATCCCTACGGCTGCTATTACATTGCCTGCAGCCGGCGCGAGGGTAAAGTCGCTTCCATCGGCGGCCAGGCTGGCGCATTTCATTTTCTTGTTCAGTTTTACCCGCAGTACTGTTCCACCACAGGCAGCGGTAGCACTTTGGAGGGCGGGCAGTTTGGGATCGGTAATCACGGCCGTTCCGCCGCCAAAAGACAGTTTGTAACCGCTTTGGGAATCGGTAAAATGGCTGATCAGCAACAGATAGGTATGTCCCTCGATGAGGTTGGGCGATTTGGCAAAAGTGGGCTTGTTTTCAGTAGGATCGGAGCCGCATTGGATACTGTTGACCCCGCTGGCCGAAGCACCGGTAAGGCCATAAGTGCCCGCCCAGTTGCCGGTAACGACGAGGTTATTGTTGGTAAATACCTCATTGGGATCGCGACCGGTAATATCGTAGAGCATCCAGTCATAGTCATCGCCCAGGTCGTTGGGTGTGATGAGGAATGAGAGGGAGCCGGCAGTAAAGCAGGTGAACTTGTACCAAAAAGGATTTTTATCGGAATAACCGCCTGTACCGCAGCCGGGAACATTGATGTTGTGGGATTCGCAGATGGGAACATTGGCCTGGCTGAACGCGGAAGAACCACAAACGGGGAAAGCCGTGGAAGGGGATTGCCCCAGCGTGGTGCAGTTTTGGGCTAATAAGCGGTTGGATAACAATAAGATCAGTGACAGTACAACAACTCTCCATTGCATAGGCTTATTGACCCGCGAAAACAGGTTATCGTTGCAAATAGTAGAAAATTTGAACATAAGCAGATCCCCTCATTTCTTTTGCAGGTTCCTGGATACGATACGAACGGAGGCCAGGAACGGTTGGGGGCTAAGATAATTGATAAAAAATTAAACAGACGTTAATGGATTGGCTTTACGGGTTGGTATCGACGAAAGTCCGGTTTCCTCCGATCAGTTGCCTGCTTTAGGCATTTTTCCCGTCTTCCATTTTACTACATGGTAGGTAGCCTGGGTGATTCTGTCTGGTAAAAATACCGACGGGGCTCATAACTCTACTATTGACTGATTTTGCAAAAGGGACTACTTTTATCACCGCCATCTTTCACCGGTTAGGCCGGATAGCATGGCATCCGTATCACCATTACAATACCGTTCCTATGATGCTACCATTACTACCTGCAACACGGTTCCTGCAGCTGTCCCAACGGATCACGCTGTATCCTAACCTCGTAACAGAGAAGCGTTTTTGGTTACAACTATATAATATTGAGCGGGGTGTATTTACCATTTACTTTTATACACTAAGCGGCATGCTGCTTTTTAAAGGCTTCCTGGCACACAAGGAGCATTTCTCTACACATACGATTTGCTTACCTGCCAGGCTCAGTACAGGCATCTACAAGGTAGCGGTTTGTGGCGGTGATTATTATCACCTACAAACGATGGTTATCCGGTGACTTGTGAATAACCCTCTATGGAAACCGTAGGCTCCGGCATCTCAATTACATGAGACTTCCCAAGTTATTCTATACCCCTGGCCTGATCAGTTTATTAGGACTTCCCCTGCTCATTTTATACCTGGTAGCCCCTCTGGAGAAGACGCAATACGTACTCAGGATGTTTATGCCAAGTGACGACAAACCCCATAATAATGAGATAACTTACTTTTCAAAGTATGCAGTATGGGAAGCCGCCAAAGGCAAAAAGATTATAGAAGTGCAATTTTTCCGTGAACCACATGGAAAGCTTGATGAATATACGAAAGATGCTAAACTAGACTTTGTACGCAGGGAGATAGAACGAATGACGTTTACCCATGATACCAACTCGGTATTGAAAATAGAACTGGGCGAAGGCATTAATTATGGGGAGTTTGTTGGCATATTAAATAACCTGCTGATCTATGGAGTAAAAAGGTATGCCTGGACGGATGATAGCTTTTACATTTTTGCCAATGAGCCGGAGGCGCGTTGAAAATTATTAAACCCAACCTTCATCATCTGGCTTTAGCACCTTTTCGAATTCCTGGAGTTTAACAACAATAATCTTGGGAAAATTAACTGTTTTAAGAACAGAAAAATGAGCATCATTTGAAACCAGGTATTCAGCACCTGCGGCAATGTAACAGTCTACAAATTTATTATCATCAGGATCTTTTATCAGGTTCCAGCGATAATATATGTGGGTAAAATATACGTTAGGTAACTCTTTCAGTGCTATGAGGAAATTTGAAGCAACGGTTTCGGAATACTTTGACCTAAGTATTTCCTCATATTCCAGCAGTATTTCGTCTGTCAGGTATAACTCAATTTTCTCCTCAAGTAGCAAGTCGATTATCCAGTGATACTCTGATTTTGAAGATAAAGAAGATACCAAGACGTTTGTATCAATGACTGTCTTTATTGTCATGAGGTGGTTCTTCTTCGTTTAACCATTGATTCATTGTATCGTTGCTATAGTTCTTCTGATCCCATATCTCGTCTGCTTCGCCAATAGCTTTTATTGCAAAATATCTTGCCAGGTAGCGCTTAATATGCAGCAGATCGGGTTCCGAGACATCGGAAGAGTAGATTTTCAGTAATTCCTGCTGAAGATTGCTTAATGGATGAACTGCTGACATTCTTACGTTTATTAAATTAACTAACTCAAATTTACACTATTCCCTCTAACCCTCAAAATCAACTAATATACAAGACATTAGACAGTTTTTTTTTGATAATTAACGCGGTTAGCAGACTCGACAAAACATACTTCTCACCGCTTCACTTTACCCGGTGGCACGCCAAACCTTTTGCGGAAAGCATTGCTGAAATGCTGTACGGAAGAGTAGCCCAGATCGTCAGCCACTTCCTTGATGGCTATATTGCCATGCAGTAATAATTCCCGCGCCTGGTTGAGCTTGTAATCGCTTAGATAGCCATATACGGTATTGTTGAATACCTGCCTGAATCCCTGTTTCAGTTTGAACTCATTGATCCCTGCTATTTTCGCCAACTCGGTGAGGGAAGGTGGCTGCATAGCATGCTCGATCAGGTACTCCCGGGCATGGTAAATGCGGTCTTTATCCTGTGGTGAGGTAAAGATGCGACCAGCAGACGGAGCACCGGCCTCCTCATACATCTGGGCCTGCAGGGATAGCAATTCAATACATTTTGATTGCAGGTACAACAGTTTCAACCCGCCTTCACACCCACAATGCATAACATCCCGGATGCACTGGTGCATGGCAAAGGAGATGGGCAGGTTTTCCTGGCTGAGCAGGGATACATTGCCACTGGCTATGATATCGGCAAAACGCCGAAGTCCCGGACTGCCCGACTGGGCCAGTTCCAGGAAGAACTGAGTGGTAAAATGTACTTCGAAGAATTTATAGGGTTGTTTGTGCTGGTAATCTCCACTACCAATAAACCGGGGCATGTAATGCAGGTTGTGCTCATTTTCGTTAAAGCTATACTGACCGCCATATATTTCATCGGTCATGGTACCGGAGCCCGATAAAGTAAAATGCATTTCTACCAGGTCGTCATGTTCCTGTACTTCAAAATGCAGCCGCCGGGATTCATACAGTTGCATATCCCCATACACGATATAGATGCCGGAGAATGCCAGTCGCACTATTTCAGCATCGCCAAAGGGAAAGCTGAAGACTTCCCGCTTTTCTGTCACCAAAGGCCGGCCTACATTGTCACGATAAAAAGTATCGCTCATGACAAATCGTTCTCCCGCGCCGTAGTTTATACTGATCTCCATAAAATCCGTTTGGTGTAAATCATTATCCGTTTGGTATAACTATAACCAACCGGCCGGCAGATAGTTTTGTAAAGTTAATATTCAGTTCATAAATACTATCCTACAATGCCGCAGATCCCCAAATACCTCGCAGATATTATGCTGGCTGTTGCCAACCCCTGGCTTCGCCACGCAGTGGTTTCACAAACGGTGATGCTAACGGATGAATTGAAACTCATCACATTCAAAGGAGACTTTGATCATGAAAACTTTTTACCAGGTAAGATAGTACAGTTTAGGGTGGACGATACCAATTTCCGACATTATACGCTGGCGTCCTTCAATAAGCAGCAGGGCCAGTGTTCTGTATTGTTTTACCTGCATGGCAAAGGGCCCGGCAGTCATTGGGCGGCCAATCTGGAACAAGGCATGGAAGTAAAGTTTCGTGCCGGCCAGGGTAAACTAAAGTACAATGACCAGGGCCGTCATCATTTCTTTTTTGGCGATGAGACAACGATTGGCCTGTACAATTGGTATAAAACGACGGCGCTGGCCTGCAACCATGAGTACTTTGGTATATTGGAGTTGCAACCTCAACATGAGAAAGCGCTGCGTTGTCTAAAGATCCTGATCGACAATGTGGATGCCCACCTGGATGCCCCTGCGGTGAATGCCATTAACTGGATGGAAGAGATGCACCCGGATTGCTGGGCCAACTGGAAGGGCGCCACCTTCTACCTGGCCGGCAGGGCAATGTCGGTGAGCCGGTTCCGGAAATACCTGTTGAACAAAGGGGTTGAGTCCAGGCAAATACGTACAGATGCGTATTGGGCGGATGGGAAGAAGGGATTGTGAATTGCCCAAGAGATGTGACACCTTTCGCTTGTCACGGACGAAATGTGTCACATCTGAGTACCCTACATCATTTTCAAGCCGCCTTTCATCACATTGATTTCACAAGTACGAATTAATTCGTTAACCTTTATGCTGTAACCTGCAAAGCTACAGCCATGAAAAAGTATTTTCTTCCCATCCTCCGGGCAGTTATGCTGCTCATTCTGCCCGCGTATGTGTTTTCACAAACCACTCTAAAATTGTCAGGAAGCGTATCAGACAGCAGCAAGCCACTTGCGCTGACCACGGTACGCATTTTCAAAAACAATAACACGAGTGCCTTACAAACGACTTTATCAAAGGAGGACGGCAGCTTCCAGCTCAATAAACCAGATACGGGAAATTATACGCTTTCCTTTACGCATATGGGCTTTGCAGAAAAACGGATCAGGATCAATGTTGCAACAAAGGAAGGCGATATGCAGATCGGGCCTGTTCAGTTATCGAGGATTACGGGGGTACTGAAAGAAGTGGTGGTCAATGCACAAAGACCAATGGTGGAACAATCAGATGATAAGATCGTGTTCAATGTAGAAGATGACCCTACCAACAAAACAGAGACAGCCATCGACATCCTGCGCAAAACGCCTTTTATCACGGTAGATGGCGAAGACAACATAAGAATAAACGGCAAATCCAATTTCAGGGTGCTGCTCAATGGCAGGGAAACTTCCATGTTTGCCAGGAATGTAAAAGAAGCATTAAGGGGATTTCCCGGCGCATTGATCTCAAAGATAGAAGTGATCACTACCCCTTCGGCTAAATATGACGGAGAAGGGATCGGCGGACTGATCAATATCATCACAAAGAAAAAGGTGGCGGGTTATAATGGTTCGCTGAACACCTTCTCAAGGACCAGTGACAAGTTGAATAATTTCTCTATCAATGGCAACGCAAAGATTGGCAAGGTGGGCCTTAGCCTCTTCTTTAATACGGGGTTCGCTGATCCAACCTTACAGCATAATACCAATACAACTATCCCATCGACCCAAAATATTTATAGCAAAAGAACGCTGGATGGCGATCAATACGCCAGTTCCAACTGGAGTTTTGGCAATGCAGAGTTAAGCTGGGAAGTAGACAGCCTCAATACGATCAGCCTGTACACCAATATAGACAGCTGGATGAACAAAACGGTGAGCGATCAAACGATCACTACTGAATTTTCGAATATGCCATCAACTACAAGCTATTATAGCCTCAACAACAAAGTCAATAACCCTGGTATCAATGTAGGAAGTGATTATATAAAGAAATTTAGGAAGAATAAAGACCGGGAATTCAGTCTGCGTTTCCTGGGTGAGTTTGGAAAGAACGACGCTCAGCTCAATAGCTTCCAGGATAACCCCGGCACGGATCGCTACCTCATCAATAACAGCTATGCCATTAACAATCAATATACGTTACAGGCCGACAACAGCATCCCGATAAAAAAGAACGGTAAACTGGAAGGAGGATTAAAAGCAATCTTACGCCGGGCCAGCTCTGACTTCAAAAGTCTGATCAAATACAACGAGGGAGATAGTTACAAAACCAACTTCACCAACACTGATTATTTTAAATATGCCCAGGATGTGATCAGTCTTTACAGCATGTATAACCTGCGGCTCAAGAAATCGAGTTTCCGTATTGGCGCCCGTGTGGAATACACCAATATAAACGGGGACTTTACTTCTTCTAAAACGAAGGTCAATAATAGTTATACCACCTTGCTACCCAACATCCAATTCACCAACCGGGTAAGCCAGGTAGCCACGTTGGTATTCACCTACACCAAAAGATTGCAACGGCCCTATATCTGGGACCTCAACCCATTTGTATACAACAATGACTCCCTGAATATCACCTTCGGCAATCCTGATCTGGGTCCACAAACGGCTCATGCGCTTTCTGCACAACTGCGACTGGCCAAGGGGAACACCTTTGCCGGTATCAATATCGAAGGAAGCTATAGTGACAATAAGATACTGCAATATTCTTCCTTTGATCCGCAATCGGGCATCACCAAAACCACCAGCCTGAATATCGGGAAGGAATTTCAATCGAGCCTGAACCTGAATTACAGTACGAAGCTCACTCCCAAATGGAATCTCTTTGTGAATGGGTCGCTTCGTTATACTACAGTAACAAATAATTCTGATGCATCGCAAACCAACAACGGATTCGGCTGCAATTTCAACCTGAATACAAGTTACCGGTTCTCGGATAAGTTTACGATCAGCAGTTATCTTGGCTTATGGCAGGAACCGCAGACGATCCAAACTACCTACCCTTTCAACACCTGGCACAATGTGGCGTTCAATTACAAAGTATTTAAGAATAAGATCAATATCTCTTTAAGAGCAGTGAACTATACAGAGAAAACGCATGACTTCAAAAACGTGACCAAAGACAAGAATTTCTACAATACGAATATCACCCGACAGATCAGGCGCGGCGGCGTGCTGGCACTCACCTGGAACTTTGGCAAGCTCACTGAAAATGTGTCGAAAAAGAAAGGGGTGAACAATGATGACCTGCTTACGAAGCCGGCGTCGTCGACAGGGAATTGAGTGGCACAGGCAATAGTGAATAGAGGGTCTACGCTTGGATAGCAGATCCCTCCCTACGGTCGGGATGACAAAGAGGGAGGAAACAGCGCATAAAGGTGACACCTTTCGTTTGCTTCGCAAGGGCAAAGGTGTCACCTCTATCAAATTGTTTACCAGAACACCGTATACAGCGCAGCCAGTATACCCAATATGATGACGGAACCCACCATGAATGCGGGTGATACATTGAACATACCTTTCTCAATAATAACAGGTTGTTCCCTACCCTCTTTGCGCGGCCACACAAAGCTCATCAGGATCATCACCGCTACAATGAGTACAAAGGTGATGGTCATACGGTCGAGGAAGGGATAGTCCGGGAAAGCGCCATTGGTCCAGGATGGAAGAAATTTCAATAAGGTGGAAACAGGTATGGTCAATAAGGTACCTGCCAAAGCAGCAGCACCGGTTGTTTTTTTCCAGAAGAGGCCTAGCAGGAAAATAGCCAGCACACCAGGCGATATAAACCCTACATACTCCTGGATAAACTGATAAGCCTGATCCAATGAACGCAGGGCGGGCGCTACCACGGCTGCAATCAACATCGCAATAATAACGGCCCAACGGCCTGTACGCACCACCTGTTTTTCAGTAGCATCTTTCCGGAAGAACTTCTTATAAATATCCAATGAAAAAATGGTTGCAATGCTATTGGTCTTGCCCGCCAGGGAAGCCACCACAGCGGCAGTGAGGGCGGCAAAAGCCATTCCTTTCAAACCTGCCGGCAACAAATTCATCAAGGTAGGATAAGCATGGTCGGGCTTTACGGCACCGGTAGCATCCACCATCTCCTGTTGAAACATACCATGCTTGTGCATCACATACATAGCAATACCCGGCAATACAGCAATCACGGGTATGAGCAATTTGAGAAAGGCTGCAAACAGTATCCCATTGCGGGCCGTTTTCAGATCAGCGCCCAGGGCCCTTTGGGTAATGTATTGATTGCATCCCCAGTAACTCAGGTTGTTGATCCACATACCGCCGATCAGTACGGACATTCCGGGCAGGTCTTTATAATATGGATGGTCTTGTTTGAAGATCATATGGAAATGAGAATCGGCCTCCTGCCGCAATAAAGAAAGTCCTTTCAATACATTGGCGCCGTAACCAAACTTCTCGGACAATAAAGTAAGGGCCAGGTAAGTAGTGATCAATCCCCCTGCGATGAGCACCAGCACCTGGATCACATCGGTATAGCCAATCACTTTCATACCACCCAGGGTAACAATGACAGAACAAATGCTTAGTCCGGCTATACACCAGCCAAAGCCGATGCCGGTAATAGAAGTAATAGCAATGGCACCCAGGTAGATGATGGAGGTAAGGTTTACAAATACATACACCAGCAGCCAGAATACAGCCATGATGGTGCTCACCTTATCATTGTACCGCTGCGCCAGAAACTGGGGCATGGTATAGATCCTGTTTTTCAGGTACAGCGGTATAAAAAAAACAGCTACAATGATCAAAGTAGCTGCGGCCATCCATTCGTAGGTAGAAATGGCAAGCCCCAGGGCATAACCCGAACCAGACATACCAATAAAATGTTCTGCAGAAATATTCGAAGCGATGAGAGAAGCGCCAATAGCCCACCAGGTAAGGGAGCCTTCGGCCAGGAAAAAGTCTTTGGAATCGGTAGTCGTTTTTTTCTTCTTCGTGTAAATGTATAATCCATACAATGACACAAGGACAAAATATACCAGGAAGACTATATAGTCTGCGGTTTGTAATTTATTCATAAAGCAGTATTACTGATGGCCTGTACAGCAACAAGGTAACAAACTTATTGCTGTACTTTGGCCTTCAGTTTCGTTGATCTGATGTGACGTGAAAAATCTTGAGGAGTTAACTGTTAGGTATTAGCTTTTAGCTTTTTGAATTTGGCTGTTAGCTAATACCTAATAGCTAAAGGCTATCGCCTAGAACTTTAACCGTTCGGGTAAATATTTATTCGCCAGTTCCTGGTAATAGGGACGCAATTGGTTCCAGTCCGGCGGTGTTGGATTTTTAGAATACAGGTCGTATGGGTTGAACAGTTTTACCCATTTCAGCATCTCCCTGTCGTGATCATCCAGCAGGTAGCTATACTCTCCTTCCCGGTGCCAGGCATAGAAAGAGTGATAACGCAGCATATACAGGGCAGGTTCAGGCAAGTAATCCTTCATCATCTGGTATACATACTCATCATGGCCCCAGGACATATCTACATTGCGCAGGCCACAGCCTTGTTGGTAAATACCTAATTGTGTATTGAACCGGCTATCGGAATAATCGGGATTGTTGGCAAAAAATTCAGGAAATACTACCTTATTGGAATAGCCGCATCCTACCGGGAAGGTATCGCCTACTACGGCCCACTGGGGCTCGCCAAAGAGGCAAAGCACTTTACCCATATCATGCATGAGACCTACCATTACCATCCAGTCAGGATGACCATCAGCCCGGATGGCTTCGGAAGTTTGCAGCAAGTGCTGAAACTGATCGAGGTCGGTATCGGGATCAGAATCATCTACCAGTTGGTTCAGGAACTGAAAAGCATCCCAGACGGGCATTTCTTTTTTATCGAATTTGAGGTAATTGGCTTTCTTTTCCTGAACAAAATCGTAGGTCTGATAAGTATGATTGAGCCTGTAAAACTCCCGTACGGTATCGCGTACCGGTGTTTCATAGTTTCTGTATTCTTCTGTTTTTTTGGAAGTAGCAATAGATTCGGGATCAGGATAACGTTCCAATACATCGTCTTCCCATTCGTCAAGACTTTGGAGTGGATTTATTTCGGCTTGTGAGAACTTGTTGACTGGAGTCATACGGCTACAATTTAATGGATAATGAGGCGGGATCGCTACTTAAGTTAGGATGTCACCCTGAGCCTGGCGAAGGGCTTCGACAAGCTCAGCCTGACAACTGTTTTTAAATAAACAACGTCCGGATCGCTACCTCTAATTTGCACCGAATTAAGTTTACCTGCTCATCCTGCACGATATTTATTTACGAAACCGGTTGCGGGGAATTGGCTACATTTGGGTCATACTCAAGACCATATGGCAAATATCAGCATGAAAATGTTGGCTAAGGAATTAAAGCTTTCGGTGTCAACAGTCTCTAAAGTTTTTACAGATAGCCATGAGATCAGTGAGCAGACGAAACAGAAGGTGCTTGCCCTGGCCAAGAAGCTCAATTATGTACCCAACCCTTATGCCAGCAGCCTGCGCAAAAGGCAAAGCAAGACGATCGCAGTGGTATTGCCGGAGGTGGCAGACAGCTTCTTTTCGGTAGCCATCAACGGCATTGAATCGGTAGCCCGGGAAAAGGGATACCATGTACTTATATATCTTACGCACGAACGCCTGGAGCGTGAACAAGCCATCCTCACCGACTTTCAAAGTGGGCGGGTAGATGGTGTGCTGATCTCGGTATCAAATGAGACGACCAGCGACGGACATATCACTGAAATGATGCAGCGGGGCATACCGGTGGTATATTTTGACCGGGTATGTGAAGAAACAGCTACCACCCGCATCACCACCAACGATAAAGAAAGTGGCTTCCTGGCCGCTCAACACCTGATAGAGCAAGGCTGTAAACGCATTGCCTACCTCACCATTTCCAAAAGTCTTTCGATCAGCAGGAACCGGCTTATGGGCTGCAGGCAGGCATTGGCGGCTCACCAGCTTCCTTTCCGGGAAAGCGACCTGGTATTGTGCACGGACGACGAAGCAGAGAACTACGCCATCATCAAAGCGCTGTTGGAAAAAAAGAACGGGCCCGATGGCATCATCGCTTCGGTTGAAAAACTCACAGCGGCGGTATACCTTGCCTGTAAAGAATTAAAGGTCACCATTCCTGGCAAGGTGAAAGTGGTCAGTTTCTCCAATCAATCGACCGCACCTATTTTAAATCCCTCGCTTACTACGATCACACAACCCGCCTTTGAAATGGGTAAAATGGCGGCAGCCGTTTTATTCAACAGCCTGAAGAAATCGCAGCTCCAGTTGAAATCAGAAACCATTGTAGTCCCTTCGGTACTGATAGCGCGGGAATCGACTACGGGGAAAATATAGCTCCCTGTAGTTATCAGGGATTGACCCGGAATTGCCGGAAAGCAGTGGGCAGCCACACCTGCATACCGCCGGCGCCCCTGTTATTCCAGGAAAAATAGGGAATAGCTTTTACGGATCTATCCAGCAACTGTATGGCCTGACCATCTGCTGTACCAGCCGCTTCTTTTACGGTGAAGGAAATGGTATTGACACCGCCCAGCAGGCCTGGTTCATACTGCACATTGAAAGCGGTAACGGGCGGAACAATGAAGTTCCAGACTTGTCCATTGTTATCAGCGCTTTCGAGGCAATATACCATGGGGCCATATTGAATAGCTACGCGGTCATTGTTTTGCTTCAACTCTTCGCGACTCAGCACACGGCGTACTTCCATGGGGGTATTGATCCCTACCACATCACCCTTCTTCCATTTGCGCTCAATGACGGCATAACCGTTTTCTTCCCTGAAGGGCTCCACTTTACCGTTTACGGTGATGGTCATTTTAACAGGCTCCTTTTTTTCGTAAGCATACAATCCACCAGGTACGGCCTCATTTAACCAGCCTGGTATCCGCAACCGTAACTGTACAGCCTGTTTAGGAGCTTCTGTTACAGCAATGGAGGTTTCCCCTTTCCAGGGGTAACCGGTTTGCAGGGATAAAGCAAGGGTTTGCTTTTGAACGGGTACGGCCACCTGGCTGCCGATGTAGAGATTTACCCATACGGCATTGGCAGAAGTGCTGTAGATATAATTGCCTACGGAAGCCACCAGGCGTGCAATATTGGAAGGGCAGCAAGCAGTACCAAACCACTCACGACGCTGGTGATTGCCAGATGAAGCCAGCGGGTTGCCATAAAAAAAGCGGTCCCCGCTTAAGGACAAGCCATCCAATGCACCATTGTACAGGCTTTTTTCCAGCACATCAACGTATTTCGAATCTCCGGTAAGCATATTCATGCGCTGGTTCCAGAATACCATGCCTACAGAAGCACAGGTTTCACAGTAAGCAGATTCATTGGGCAGGTCATAGTCTACGCCGAAACCTTCATTTTTTCCCTGTGCACCAATACCGCCGGTAATATACATATTGCGTCCCACCACATCATCCCAGATGGCGCTCATGGCTTTTACATAGCCCTGGTCGTTGGTAACAGCAGCTACATCGGCAGCACCAGTGTACATATACATGGCACGCACAGCATGACCGGTTATATTACGCTGGTCTTTTACCGGCAGGCCATCCTGGCAATAATCAGGATCTTTCCATTGGTCCCAGATCACACCTTTACCGTGACCATGTCCCCTTTGTTCGAGAAACCACTGGGCCAGTTCGAGGTATTTGCGTTGTGAAGTATGGTGATAGAGGCGCATGAGGGCCAGTTCTATTTCCTGGTGTCCGCTCACCCAGGGACGGTTCTGCTGCCTGAACATGGAATCGATATGATTGGCAAAACGAACGGCTATATCCAGCAGCTCTTTTTTACCTGTTGTATTGTGGTAAGCGATACCTGCTTCTATGAGATGGCCGGCGCAATAATCTTCATGTTTTTCCATATCGGTCCAGCGCTTTTCAAGACCGGTGAGGGTGTAATAGGTATTGAGGTAACCATCGGGCAGTTGGGCGGCACCAATCTTCGCAATCCACTCATCGGCTTTTTTTTCAATGGCGGGGTTGGGATTGTTGCGAAGGGAATAAGCGATGGCTTCAAGGGCTTTGTATACATCGGAATCATCGTAATAAATGCCTTCATGAGCGCCTTTGCGTTGCGCGGCTTTTTCGAAGTTGCGAATGCGGCCTGTTTTGTTTTCGGTATACAAAATACAGGCGTTAAGGGTGCCGGTGGCCACACTGTACATACGGCCTTTCCAGAAAGGATCGGTAATACTGATTTGTGAAAAATTGACAGGATACAACTTCTGAGAAGATTGTTGAGCCCGCGCAATGACCGGCAAAGCAAGGGATAGCAAGAGTGGTTTTACAAATTTCATATGGGGGAGCATTATCTTGTACAATAATACTCCATATCTGCTTAGCTGGCTTATTAAAATGCTCAGATAAGATAATGCCGGTATAAAGCAGGTCGGTACATTGCCTTTATTATTTGACTGTCAGTACAACACTTTATATAATATGAAAGGACAAGGAATACAAAACGGATATATCAAAGGAAGCATCGCCCTTGCCGCAGCAGGTTTACTATGCATGGTTGCCTTCAGGAAGGAACCAGTGCCTACACCCCTGCAGACCACTACTCCACCCAATATTATTTATATTCTTGCCGATGATATGGGCTATGGTGATCTCTCCAGCCTGAACAAGGATTCAAAGATCAATACGCCTGTGATGGACAAGCTGATACGGGAAGGTATCGCATTCACGGATGCGCATTCCAATTCGGCGGTTTGTACGCCCACCCGCTATGGTATTCTCACCGGACGGTACGCCTTCCGGTCATCGCTCAAAAAAGGGGTGCTCAATGGCTATTCTCCTGCACTGATTGAACCCGGCCGTGTAACAGTAGCTTCCTTCCTCAAAGACAATGGTTACACCACGGCCTGCATTGGCAAATGGCACCTGGGCCTGGACTGGCAGAAAACTGATCCTTCGAAGCCTATTGTCAATAATACGAAAACGGATGCAGCAGCACCCGACCTGAACGACAATGTGAATTATGCCCTGCCAGTATTGGATGGTCCGGCCAATCATGGTTTTGATTATTCCTATATTATCCCCGCTTCGCTGGATATGAATCCTTATTGTTATATAGAAAACAACAAAGCAGTGAAAGGGGCCACGGCCTTTACACCCGGCAAATCATCGGAACGCGGGGTATTCTGGCGGGCGGGCAATATGGCGCCCGACTTTGATTTCTTCCAGGTGCTGCCGCACTTCATCGACAAATCGGTTGCCTATATCAATGAACGCGGCGCTGCTGCCAAGAAGTCACCCTTCTTTTTGTATGTTCCCTTACCGGCTCCGCATACACCCTGGCTGCCTGTGGCGGAGTATGAGCAAGCTTCCAGGGCAGGCAAATACGGTGATTATGTAGCGGAGGTAGATAAGATGATCGGCAGGATACTGGCAGCTGTGGAGCAAAATGGAATGACTGGCAATACGCTGATCATTGTTACTTCTGATAACGGCTCGGACTGGAAGCCGGAAGATATTAGGGCTACGCAACACCAGGCCAACTATATTTATAAAGGACGCAAAGCAGATATTTATGAATCGGGCCACCGTGTACCTTTTATCGCCCGCTGGCCCGGTAGAATACCAGCCGGTTCCACCTCACACCAAACGATGTGCACCACCGATCTGTTAAGCACGGTAGCAGGCATCCTGCAAAAGTCACTCCCTGCCAATGCCGGTGAAGACAGTTACAATATGCTGGAAGCATTTGTAAAACCCGGCAATAACAAACCTATCCGCGAGGCTACTATCCATCATTCAATTGACGGCTTTTTCGCCATCCGCAAAGGCAACTGGAAATTAACGACGAGCCTGGGCTCTGGTGGCTTCAGCACGCCCAAGGTAATACAACCTCAACCCGGTGAAGCGCCCGGCACCTTGTACGACCTCGCAAAAGACCCGCAGGAAACTACCAACTTGTACAGCGCCCATCCGGAAGTAGTAAAAGAACTGACAACCCTGCTGGAGCAATACCGTAAGCAGGGATATAGCAGGCCGATGACGAAATAGGGAAATGCCTGCAACATTTTTATCTGGCCAGCGACTTTCTGCAATAACTTTATTGCAAACCCCTCATTTCTCTTTTCCAATGAAAACAAAGTTTCTTTTTTTATTATGTCAGCTGGGATTTATTATTGGCCATGGACAAACGGCCTCAAAAGACAGCTTGTATTCTGTGGCGCATTTGAAGGAGGACCTGGCTTACTTACAGCAACAGCTCAACCAGGTTCATGCCAATCCCTATACTGAGTTTTCAGCGAAGCAGTATGAGCAACTGTTCAACAGCATACATGCAAAGTTGACAACACCGCTCACCACTACGGACTTCCTCCTGCTGGTAAAACCTGTGATTGCCCACCTTGGCGATGAACATGCTTTTATTGGTCCGCCGCAACCTGCACAAGCGGCAAAAACAAGTTGCCAGGAGCGGATCAGCTACCAGCAATACGGTAAAACGGGCTATATCAATGCCTGCTCCTTCGATGTAAAGAACGATAGGGAATTCACATTAGATGCTATATTTAAGAAGATTGACAGCATCTTTAAACTTATACAGGATGCCGGCATTCAAAAGCTGGTGATCGACGTGAGCAATAATGAAGGCGGCAATTCGGCTGTAGGCGGATACCTCATCGCCAGCTTTTATAAAAAGCCGTACAAGAATTACCAGTGCAACTGGAAACGTAGTGCAGAATACCAAAAACTGTATGAATCCTGGGGCATTAAGAATGAATTGTACGCCAATACACCCATTGGCAATATTATTCATTTCGACGCCAGCACAACCACACCACAGGAAGTACTTTATCCCTTTAACGGGAAAGTGACGGTGGTGGTAGGGCAACATACTTTTTCCAGCGCTATCCTGTTTGCCACGCTGATCAAGGATAACAAGATCGCCCCTATCATCGGACAGATCCCCACCAACGGACATCCCAATCATTTTGGAGAGATGTACAATACCAAATTGCCCAACACCAGGATCGAATTACGTTTTGGCGTGAAAGAATGGATCAGGCCAGCGGGTAAAGGCAAGGAGCAGGACAACCAATTGGTGCCTGATGTTCTTTTATCCAATGCTGACATGAGTGATGTCTTAAAGATCATTGAGAAGGCAAAATGAATTGATTAGCGCCGGGAGGATAGTTGCTTTCTGCGCCGGATCAATTTCATCAATATGACAACAATGGCTGTTAACAAGAAAACCGCTGCTGCATAATACAGCCAACTTCCACGCTCCTGCTCCAGTATTACCGGCAGCAGGTGACCGCTGTATACGATCCCCGCCCAGTAATAGGGCAATTGCAGGGTGGCATTGCCGGTATGCGCCTGCATCCATTGCAATTTGGCATCGTGCAAAGCGAGGGCGGGATCTTTTTCCTGTTGCAATTGCTGATAAAACTGTTGCATAATGCCGATGGCCGATTCGTCATTCACATTCCAGATACCTGCGATCACTCCACCTGCCCCGGCGGCGGTAAAACCCCGGCTCAAACTATTAACGCCCTCTCCTGCCAACCAGGCGCCATCAGCGGTTTTACAGGCCCCTAATACCACCAGCGAGGGAGCAAAGGAACGGTAGCGCAGATCAAACAAATAAAAAGGCTGGTCATACAATTGGAGGTAAGGAAAGGAGTCCTGGGCAGAAGATACGGCATGGCTACTCACATGCACTACGCCCATGCCATTGGTATGGGTAGTGAAATTTTGCCAGGTGGCCATTGAATCCAGGTAATAATTCCCTTTGATCATTCCTTGCAGGGATTGGTATTCCTGCATCACCGATAATACCGGTTGCCCCTTGTCCTTGCCCTTCGATACAAAGAAGCCGGTGAAACTATGGGCCGGGTATTTACCTGTTTGTTGTTGATACCATGTTTGCAGTGAATAAGCCTGTGATAAAGCTACCTGTTTAAACAGGAAAGGCCATTCGCCGTAATTATTGGTAAACTTTTCATTGGTCACGAGTGCATCGAAAGGCAGGTAGCTCAACATCCCATCGGGTATCAGCAGGTACCGGCGGGCAGCATTCCATTGATAGCGGGAAAAAAGCGCTGCGTAGATATCATAACACTGTTGATAAAATTGTTTAGGCGCATTCATCATCGCTGCAGGCCCCTGCATAAACCATCGTTGCATGAAATGTTGAAGGGTATCCTGTAGCCGGCTACTCCCGGTGATCAGGTGGATGGCGCCAATTCCCTTTGTATCCATCTCGATCATATAACTACTGTCGCGGCCGGCAAAGAATTCCAGCACGGTTACTTGTGGAGGTATACGCTCAAAGAAATGGTGCAATTGTACCAGGTTGAGCATCTTTGCTTCCGGCACTTCTTCATCCTGTAGCCGGGTCTTTTTATTCAGCAGGGAAAGGTCGTACTCTGCCACCTGCAACAGATCGGGTATATTTTTATTACCGGGGGTATTGATCAGCTCGCGCTGGTAGTACACAATGGCATCCTGTAGCTGCCGGGCTTTGCGGGTATTGCTGTCTGCCGGATGGAAGTCGCCGGACCGGGAAAAGCGGGCCGCTCTTTCATGGGCCAATACCTGTGCTTTGGAGAGTTCGGCAATCAGCAACAGTTGTTCTTCATACTTCTTTTGATGGGTGTCCTGCCATAAGCCGTAGGCCAGTTGCATAGCAGCATCAGCACGTCCTTTGGCCAGTTGCAATTCTTTCAGCCTGGATTCAGTATAGAAAAAAGTGGCCTGCAATTTATGACTGGCCATAAACACGGCGGTATAATGATCCAGTGCAGCATCCTTGTTGCCCAATTGGAGCAGGCTGACTGCCTTTCCTGTTAACGCATCGGTGAATATAGATTCCCCATACAACAATGATTCCGGCGGCACGGCCTTTATGGATGCCGGCTGCCAGGAGGGCAATAGCCATACCAGGGATTGTTGATAGTATTGTAAGGCCTGTTGTGGCTGGCCTGTTTTCAGGTATACGTTGCCCAACAGTTCATTTACCCGGGCTTTTTCCCGCTGGCGGGCACCAGGAAAATAACGGTCAAACAATTGCAGGGCCTGTCTTGCATATTGCAATGCAGGGGCATACCTGCCTTGTGCGATGGCGATACGCGAAGCCATTTGCAGGGCACTGCCATACCAATACAAAGCATCGGTATCATGTTTGTAGCGTTGTAAATGTGCCAGGGACTGCGCTATCACGCGACTGGCAGTATCGTAGCTTCCTTGTTCTGTCAACACATCGGACAGGGAGCTCAGCAGCAGTCCATACAAAGGGGCTTGTTTGTCCACTGCTGCAATACCCGCTTTGCTGTATTGCATGGCCAATGACAGATCGCCTTTCCAGCGGGCACAGATAGCCATATTGCTGTAAGTGGCGGCAATTTCACGGTTGTCTTTGCGCTGTTGAGCCAGTGCCAGGGTTTTGCTGTGCACGAATAAAGCGGTATGGTAATCGCCCAGCCGGGTATAATTATTACCGAGGGGTTTCAATACATAGGCAATATTATCGGCATCGGGCAAGGGATAAGCTTCATAGAAGGCCAGCGCAGCTTCATAAGCATTGATGGAGGAAATGATATTGCCGGTTTGTAATTGGTAGTACCCCTGTAATATCAGCAGGTTGAACCAGGCCACTCTTTCGTCGTAGGTGGCATAACTTCTCCAGGCGGCCTGCTGGGTTTGCATCAGGAAATTCATGCGCTCAAAAGGAGCCGCATCTACATAATCAATACGGGCATAGAGCCATTGTTCGAGACTGTCTTGTTGTTGTAATGCCTGCAACCGCTGTTGAAGGGAGGCAGGTACGCCGGTACTGTCGGGCGATGCAAAGGAGGTTACAAAGAAGCAACTGCAATAAATGGTAAACTGTATAACTACCTTGTACAGGCAGTGCGCCATCAGGATTGTAATTTGACTAAAAGTACTTAAAGTTTCCAGCTTGCATACAGAAAGATCCGCTGGTGCGAAGGATTCATGTATTGCAGGAAACGGATACCGGCTGCGGGACCTGCCCGCACTATACCCAACTGCAGGTCGGCAAACAAAGCTCCCCGCCAGTTGGTAAAGGATTCCAACTGTTTTTTGTAGACGCCTTTGTCCATGGCGAGGCCCTGACCATTGGGTCTCTGCACATAGGTCTCCACTATGGGTGTCACCGATCTTTCCACATCTACTCCTACCAGGGCGCCCAGGCCTGCCGCCATATAAGAATTGATATTGTACCGGAAATGTATGGGCACAGCTTCCAGGGACAATACTTTTTGTTGCCGGTACAGGTCGCGGTATTCTACCTTATATGCTACGCCATTGACCATGGTATCGCCACCAATGCGGCGGCCTTCGTAAGATTCATAGGTACGTGATTTCTCCAGGTAGATCTCCCACTGGAAGTATTTCTTGTAGGCCGCATACTCCGACAAGGTGAATCCCAATACATAATTCTGTGGCAGTATATCGTTCGGCTTTTTACCGGGGATGGTATTGTATCCAATGATGATACCGGGTGATAACCCTTTCTTAAACCGCCCTACAGAACGATTGGTGTAGATGGGTTCGTTCTTATCGAATACGATGGATGCCCGGCTGGTAAAAGGCATTTTTTTCATCTTGCGGGTAAACCGGAGTTTGTACCGCACAAAGCCCATCGTTGAGTCAGGATCACTGATGCCGTCCTGCTGAGTACCCGGCAGGTAGATATTCTTAAAGATGAATTGTATACTGTCTTTGGTAACGATGGTGTCAATACAACTTTGGTTGGCATAGGCAGAGTCGCACCATTTACAGGCCGGCTTCATATCTACCACTTCTACCGTGCCGGTGTTCAGCATGCCAGGAATGGTGACGGTGATAGCCACTCTCTTGGCGGGCCCTTTGCCTGTATTCTGAAATTGTACTTTATAAATATTCTCCCTGTTCTTTCCTGTAAAACGGTAATTGAGGCGGCGGTTCTTGAGCATGATCCGGTTGGGATCGTGCGAAGCCACGATCTGCAGATCGAGTGCAAACCGTTCTACATCCATGGAAGGATCGTCGGGAATGAAGAGACCGGAGATGGTGACGACAGCATTGGTGTCTTTGATCATTTCCGGCAGGGTATTGAGGGAAAGGAACATAAACTGTTCTTCGCCCTGCTTCACCTGGTTGATACGCCAGATATGGTGTTGACGGTACCCGTCCATTTGTTCTTTGAGGAAGGCTTTCAGTTGTGGCTTGCCGGCAATGGGCAGGTTGCTGCCGGCGCTTGCGGTAAACAATCCGCTACCCCGGTTATCTCCTTCGCCAGCCAGTGTGGCCTGGGCGGGCATGTTCCATTCTTCGGCGGGGGCATAGGCCAGCAGGGAATCGAGCCCGATGTTCTTTTCCTGGTGGTAGCTTCTCGCCTCTGCGAGATCGAAACTGTTTTGCCCAAACTGCTTTTCGTTGTACAGGAGCATGACGGAACCGCTTACCGAGGCCGTGTGACTACCCGGTTTATTGCGGTAGCCCAGCAGCAATACCATGTCTTCTCCCGGCCGGGGCATCTGGTTGGTGATCATTTCCAGAGATCCGCCACCCTTGAAAAAAGCGGGTGATGTATTGGCCGCCAGCATGGTCTTCTTCTCTACTTTTATCTTTTTGAGGCGTGTAGGTGGCTTTTTGCCATCATCGTAATTATTGGTGGCCCAGAGGCGAACGGGATAATCGCCGGTATCCTTGTACATATGTACCGGCTCCTTTTCAAAGCTGTAGCTGCCATCGCCAAACTCCCAGAAGTAGGTATAAAAGGGAGCAGGCGCTCCGGCCACGCCCCGCAGGGGACGTAATTGGGAGGTGAATTTCACGCGGTTATTGTCTACCTGTGGCTCTACCACAGCGGGCAGTGTATCGTTGACTTGCGCTGCTGCCCATTGGGTTACCAGGAGTAACGCCAGTACAGACAGCAGGTGGCGGGATGCGTTCATAAGTTCAGCCGTTTAAGGTATTCTGTGGTTATATCAACGGATTGGACCATTTGTTACCCCCTGGAAGGGATAAACCTACTGATTAAGATATAACTTTTCTCTATATAACGGAGAATTGAGGGAAAACTTGTGGGTATGAGGGGGAACAATGACAGCCATGTCAAGCGGTACATTTTATTAAATATCCCAAATGTATAAATCCTGCCGTTAAAGGTATAAGTCGGCGGACTTGTGATAGGAGAACTTTGTGTTCATAAAACGTAACAATATGAACAAGATCGATCAACCATCAAAAATCGTCCTGGTAACCGGCGGTAGCCGCGGAATAGGAAAAAGCATCGCCTTAAATGCTGCCAAACGCGGTCTCGGCGTTATACTCACTTACAATAGTCAACCGGAACAGGGAGAAGCGGTAGCTGAAGAGATCCGCCGTAACGGCGGCAAAGCAATCGCCCTGCAACTAGACTCTTCCAATATGGATTCCATCCGCCAATTGGCCGATCAGGTTGCACAGGTGCTTAAAACAGCATGGAACCGCGAAAACTTCGACTACCTGGTAAACAATGCCGGGATAGCGCAACGCACATTGATCAAAGACACTACTGAAGAACAGTTTGACCAGCTGGTCAATGTAAACTTCAAAGGCGTATTCTTCCTCACCCAGCAACTGCTGCCTATAATAGCCGACGGCGGGCAGATCATTAATATCTCGTCCGGCCTTGCCCGGTTTGCATTTCCAGGCGTAGCTGTGTATGGCGCATTAAAAGCCGCCACAGAAGGATTAACCAGGTATTTCGCCAAAGAGTATGCTGAACGCAGGATCAGGGTAAACAGTGTAGCGCCCGGCGCCATCGACACAGAGTTCGGAGGCGGAAAAGGTGATGAAAGCCACAGGCAGCAAATCGCCGCGATGACTGCATTAGGCCGTCTTGGAGAGGCAGACGATATTGGTCTTTTCGTGGCCTCGCTGCTTTCTGATGATAGCCGGTTTGTCAACGCGCAACGCATCGAAATAGGTGGTGGTATCATGATCTGATGTACGAATCTTACAGCTCCAACTGCTCAAGCATATTGTTCAGCATCTCATGGTATCCTTTTATTGTATAAGGCTTCGAGAATACTGCAATGGCGCCGGCCTGGATGCTTTGTATTTCCAGGGACCTGTCGGCATATGTGGAATAAACGAATACAGGAATATTTTGGTAATGCCCGCTATCCTTTAATATTTTCAGGGTCTGCAACCCATTCTGTTTAGGCATATTCTGATCGAGGATGATCAGATCGGGCAAGTTGCCGGAGATATGTATATTACTGAGTGAGTCGATCACTTCCACGCCGTTTTCAACGAGGAATGTCAATTCAGCATCAGCGCGTTCGGTAAGAAATGCAGCAAACATCTCACTGTCATCTGCATCATCTTCAGCCAATAGAATTTTTTTTGGCACCATAAGCTATTCTTGAGCATGTTTAACAGGGAGGATAATCTGAAATACACTCCCCTCCCCTGGTTTGCTTTTGACATAAATGATGCCAGCATGCTTGTCAACGATCTTTTTTGTGATGGCCAGGCCAATACCTGTGCCTTCATATTTTTCCTTTGCATTAAGCCGCTCAAATAGAGCAAATATATTGGGAATGTATTTTTCTTCGAACCCAATACCGTTGTCTTCAATGGTGATCAGGTAAAAAGGACCGTTTTCCTGTTCAGGGCTCCCGAAGCTTTTTTCTGCCAGATATCGACCTGTGATCTTTACCACAGGCATAATACCGGGGTTGGAAAATTTAAGCGCATTGGATACCAGGTTTTGGAACAACTGCCTTATCTGTCCCCTGTTTACTTCCAGCACAGCAAGTTCAGTTGCTATGATCCGGGCCTTCTTTTCTTCAATTACCAGTTCAAAATCGTCCAGTAATTCTTTCACGAGTTCATTCAGATCTACGGGGGCGAATTCACCATCATTGACTGACAACCGGGAATAATTAAGGATATCGACGATCAGCGTTTTCATGCGGTTGGCCGAACCGATGATCTTATCAAAGTATAACTGCTCCCTGCTATCCATCTGCGTCCCAGCCCTGGTTTTGATCAGGTCGCCAAACATCAGGATCTTGCGTAATGGCTCTTGTAAATCGTGGGAAGCGACAGAAGCAAACTGCTGCAGGTCGTGATTGCTCTCTTCCAGTGTTTTGTTCAATAATGCCAGTTGCCGGTTATTGTCTTCCAGCTGTTTCTGCGTCTTCTTTTGCAGGGTAAGATCAGTCAGTATAATATTAATAGAAATACCACCGGATAATTCCAATGCATTTAGGGATAGCTGTATGGGAACATACTGGTCATTTTGCACAATCTCTACCTCTCCTTTACAGTCGCCGGACCAGCATGCGCTCACTAATTTTTTGTAAATGGATTGTGACTGCGGGGCAATAAACTGATCGAATGGCATACCAATGACCTGATAAAGCGGACGATCCAGCATGGTGGCAAACTGTGAGTTTGCATACAGGATAATTCCCTGCTTATTGAGTGTTACGGCTCCTTCATTCATTTTTTCAATGAATACACGGTAAGCACGATCGGCCGATTCCAAAGTATACAACTCGTGGGTATCGCCTTTCTGAAGAACAAGCGCATCTACCTGACCGCTGCGTATGGCCTCAATGGTTTCTTCTGCTTCCATCAGTTGCCGGCGTGTTTCTTCCAACTCCTGCAACAGATCTTCCTGTATTTTAGAGGGTTTCCGCATATTAAAAACTCAAACTCAGAATTTTCATAACTTTTTCCGTGTCCGACAGATCACCGATCAGTTTCCTTTCCGGCAAGGGAAATTTCTTAATCAAAAGGGGAAGCGCAATGATCTGCTCCTGTTGAGCCAGCGCAGGCTGCTGGTAAACATCAACAACTTCCAGCTCGTACCTGCCAGGCAGGTGGGCTTCGCAAATTTGCTGAATATTGTGTATGGCACGGGTCGAATTGGGAGTATTTCCGGTAATAAATAATTTAAATACATAGTCAGGCTTACCAGACTTCTTATCACCTTCTATTCCCTTTCTTTTCATGCTACTTTTTTACAGGTTTAATGTCGAGGCCCACCAATACTTTTTCCTCATTCGACAGGTCCCCTATAATTTTCCGGATTGGGACAGGCACCTTTCGAACGAGCGTTGGAATGGCCAGGATCTGGTCACCGGCTGCCAATTGGGGGTTTACCAATAAGTCTACTACCTCTATTTCATACTGGTCTTGAAGATGCAGCTCACAGTACCTTTTCAGGTTGGCAAGGGCTGCTACTGATTTGGGGGTATTACCGGCTATATATAGTTTTAACTGCCATTTTGGAACCGGCTTTGCTGTTGCCCGGGCATTGGGCTTTGACTTTGCAGGGGCCATTATTGTCTTACTTGCTTTTGCCATCTTTCTTGTTACCGCTGTTTGTGTTTTTTATATCTTTCCGGCGATTCCTTTCCATGATCTCCTTCATAAGGTCTTCTTCCCGGAAACTTTTGTTGAGTTCTTCTTCCACAGATTCAAACTCTTCCCGGAGACAGGCAATTTTAGCTTCCAGCACAGTACGTTTTCGCTCCAATTCCCGGTCTATCCTGTTGAGCGCATGAGTACGTAATTCCACACCTGTAGCCTCATTTAATTGCTCCGCTTCGCGGGCAGAGCCGACCAGGATGCCTTTGGCGCCAGTGTATACATCTACTAATTCGAGGCCAGTGTCTTTGATCACAAACTCACG
>Ga0160463_100033_pt1 | contig 211997 bp, 193 predicted proteins | sample HID1975M_E6MG_FD_108276 | JGI IMG/M metagenome (GOLD analysis project Ga0160463, IMG submission 108276) | Enriched soil microbial communities from UW Madison campus, WI, USA - HID1975M_E6 MG | ecosystem: Environmental > Terrestrial > Soil > Unclassified | place: USA: Madison, Wisconsin... | reverse complement strand
GCTCGACGAGCCCACGACGTTCCTCGACGTCGCGCACCAGGTCGAGGTCCTCGACCTGCTGACCGACCTCAACCGCGAGCGCGGGACCACGATCGTCATGGTCCTGCACGACCTCAACCTCGCGGCCCGCTACGCCGACCACCTCCTCGCGCTCGTCGACGGGCGCCTGTACGCGGCCGGTGCACCGGCCGACGTCCTGACCGAGCAGATGGTGCGGGACGTCTTCGGCCTCGACAGCCGCGTCATCGTCGACCCGACGTCGGCCGCGCCCCTCATGCTCCCGCTGGGACGGCACCGCGTCGTCGAGGCGGCCGGCGGCGCACCGGCGCCGTGAGCGGGCGGGGCACCGGTGGAGGCCGGTGCCCGGGGGCGGGGGCCGTTCGCGGGAGACGTAGGCTCGTGGTCGTGGCCACCTTCTCCTCCGTAGCGCGTCAGCACGTCCTCCAGGCGATCGAGGAGTACGACCGTCGCGGCGGTGACGACTTCCTCGCCGTGTACGGGTTCGTGCCGTCGCCGGGGTGGACGCTGGAGCACGAGGGCCGGGCGTACGACCTGCCGGCGGTCGTCGGGGTGGCGCACCGGTACGCGACGGGTCGCCTCGCGACGTCGGACGACCTGGACGGGAGCCTGCCGAGCGCGGCGGCCATCCTGCGCAAGCGGGGCTTCGACGTGACGCAGCCGGGCGGTGCGCCGGCGCCCGCCCCCGTGCGTGCGGTCCGCGCGCCGGCGGCCCCCCGCGTGCGACGTGCGCCGGCGGCCACGCCCAGGCGGGCGTCCGAGCCCGAGCGTGTCGCCCCGGTGTGCCCGACGTGCTCGATGACGCTGCCCGGCACGGGCATCTGCGACTACTGCGCCTGACGCGGGCCCAGCCGCCCTTGCTTAGGCTTCCAGAACCATGAACGAGACGTCTCCCATCGCCTTGCTGCTGTCCGTCGTCCCCGCTCTGGCGGCCATCGCCAAGGCTGTTGCGCCCGGCGGTCGCCGTGGCCTCCGCCACCGACTCGAGGCGCTGGCGGATCTTCACGGGAAGCTGCCCGAAGAGGGTGCCGGCCGTCAGCACCTGCAGGAAGCCATCGACCCCATGTCGAAGCAACTTGCCTTCCTCGAAGACAAGCGCCTGCGTCGGCACGTGGACGGGGCTGCTGTCACTGCAATAGTCGTTGTGCTCCTCGTGGGAGGAGGCGCGTCGTACTTCCTCTGGCAGTTCGACAACCCCTGGCTGCGCGTGGTGGCCATCGCGGTGGCGGTCTTCACGACGCTACTCGTCACGGTCGGCGGCTACTCGACCGTCATGAGGACGGATGACCACTACCCGTTCAGCGCTCCCGCTGCCGAGGAGGCCACCTCAAAGAAGTAGGGCAGCGCCACGGGTCTCGAAAAGCCGCCTTCGGCCACCGCCAGAAGCATCGGTGCACCCCTACCTCTGAGCGGCGCTGTAGGCGTCCCAGAGGTCGGCCGATAGGCGCCCACGCACGCCGACGTCGTACCCGTTCTCGCGGGCCCACGCCCGCACGACGGACGGAGAGGCGCGCCCGGTATCGCTCACTGCCGTGGCGCTCAGGTGCGTCTTGCGGTCCCCCGGTGTGGCGTTGTCGGGTGCAGCCGGCGAGGGCCGGGCAACGACCGATCGTGCGGGCTGAGTCGGTACCCATGGCTGGAGATGATCGAGCAGGGCAGCGAACTCGCGAGGGTGGACCTGGCGGATGCCGAACTGTTCGGCCGCGGCGACTTTGGTTCCGGCACACGTCCCGTCAGTGACCAGGAGGGTGGTGCGGCGGCTGACACTACCCGTCACGCGTACTCCGGCTGCAGTCGCTCGGCTCTCGAGCGCGTCGCGCTCGACAGCGTCACATCCGGTGAAAGCGACTCGCTGACCAACCCGTAACGGCTCTCCGAGCGACCAGTCGCCGGGCAGCGCGGGCAGACCGGCCGAGAGTGCCCTCAGACGCACCTCCTCGGCGCCGTCCAGGAGGTCCTTCACCTGCGTGGCAGGCACGGCCAGCAACGCGGCGATGTGCGTCAGCTCGGCTTTCTCGGCCCGCGCCAGGACGCCGTCCTCAAGTGCCTCGTGAGCCAGCGCTCGCACCAGGCCCCGGTGCGCTGCAACGGTGTCGTCCTCACTGAGCTCGTACAGCTCAACGACGTCCGAGAGGGTGGCCTGCTCCTCCTCGGTGAGCTGTCCATCCTCGAGCACCTCGACGAGGGTCTCCAGGTACGACAGCGTCCCCTGGGGTGCACCGTCATCGAGCGCGTCGGCGAGGGTGAACGACTCCAACAGGCTCGTCTTCTTCGCCGGAGGCTTCGCGATCACCCGACGTGCGCGCTGGCTGAGCTCGCGACGCGGCCGAGCCGGATCGCTGATGACCCCGCTGCCAGGCTCGCTCGGCCACTTGGTTGCGGTGGCCACACTCAAGATCGAACGATGCGAGGGTAGCGGCGGAACCCCTGTGTACGGGTCGAGGTAGGCAGCCAGGAGGCGCGCAGTCCCGCGCGCATCCCCGAGCGCGGAATGAGCGCCCTCGAGGTCGAATCCACTGGCCCAGCAGCAGTCGACCAGTCGCCGTCGATCAAGCTGCGGCAAGAAGTGGAACGACTCCTGCAGGGTGCACAGAGTCGGAGCGCTCGGCCACCCCCACCCGGCCCGGCCCAACTCGTGCTTCAGGAACGCGACGTCGAACTTCACGTTGTGCCCTGCGACGGCCCGTCCACGTAGCAGTTCGACGAGCGGGATGACGAGCGTGTCGAAGGTGGGCGCGTGGGCGACGTCGACGTCACGGATCCCGTGGATGTGCGTCGCCCCGACCGGGCCCTGCGGGTTCACCAGGGTCTCCCACTCGTGCTGGACCCGCCCCTGCGCGTCTAGAAGCACCACCGCCATCGACACGACTCGGTGGTCACGCGGCGACAGACCCGTCGTCTCGACGTCGAGCACCGCATACCCGCCCTCGCGCGTGCCCTGCAGCGTCGAGCGGGCACGCTGGGGCTCGGCCGCGAAGACCGGGGCTGGGACCGGGCTCCGCGCGGGGGCCGACTGTTCCGATCGCGAAGACGAGCGTCCGAACAAGCGATCCCACACACCCACGGCTGGCTCCTCTGATGCTGACGCGCGACAGCACCACCCAAGCACCAGCACGTGCCGCCATCTGCGAGTTCGGGGGTGAAGTACCAGAACAAGCCGGACGGGTTCGTGTCGGCCGCGTGCTCAGCCGAAACCGCGGCCGGGAACCAGCTGGCGAGGAACCCTGCGACCGCGGCACGCTCATCGGTGGCCAGGTCGCCGGGTTGCTTGAGGATCTTGCCCCAGGCAGCGGCGCCCGACGAGGGGGACGTCGCCTGCGCGTGTCGGTGGTCGCCCGTAGCGTCATGTCCGTGACCGTGAGTCTCATCCGTGACGATCGAAGAGTAGGGGAGAACACGTGACAGCGAACAGGAATGTGGTACCCAACCCGGACGGTGGGTGGGACGTCACCGGCGCCGGCAAGCGAGCTTCGGCTCACACCGACACCCAGGCCGACGCGGTCGCGCGTGCGAAGCAGATCGTGGGCAATGCTGGCGGTGGCGAGGTCAGCATCCACGGACGCGACGGGAAGGTCCGCGCCAAGGACACCGTCGAGCCGGGGAACGACCCGCGCACCATCCCCGGCTGACGTGCGAGCACCGTACGAAGGGCGAGACCGCGTTCGCGGCGGCCTCGCCCTTCGGCGTCCGGAGACGCCCCCACCAACCTCGGCTCGGCCATCCGACATGCCGGGCGGGACTCGAGTTTTCTCGCGCCGCCGACTACCGTCCGTGTCAGTTGCCCGTTCGTCACTCATCTCTCGGAGGTTTCGTGCCCAGCCCCACGTTCAAGGTCGCGGCTCTCTTCGCGGGGATCGCCGGCGTGGAGTTGGGGTTCCAGCGGGCGTTGGGGCATGACGTCGAGACGGCGATGTTCTGCGAGTGGTGGGGACCGGCCAAGCAGGTGCTCTCAACCCGGTTTGCGGGAGTCGACCTGCACCCCGACGTGCGCGAACTGCGCGACCTGCCCACCGACGTGAACGTGGTCACCGCCGGCTTCCCGTGCACCGACCTGTCGCAGGCCGGCCGCACGGCCGGGATCACCGGCGAGAGCTCCGGCCTGGTCAAGCACGTGTTCGAGGTGCTGTCCCTGGTCGCCCGCAGCCGTGCCCTACCGACGCTGGTGATCGAGAACGTCCCGAACATGCTGGCGTTGAACCGCGGGCAGGCGATGGAGTACCTGGTTCGTGAGATCGAGGCCCTGGGGTACCGGTGGGCGTACCGGGTCGTGGACTCCCGCTTCACCGGCGTCCCGCAGCGCCGACGACGCGTGCTGCTGGTCGCGTCGGTCGACCTCGACCCGCGGCAGGTGCTGTTCGCCGATGAGGCCGGACCGCGACCTGGCGAGGACCTGGCCGACGACGCGTTCGGCTTCTACTGGACCGAGGGCCGCGGCGGGCTCGGCTGGGCGCAGGACGCCGTACCGACCCTCAAGGGCGGCTCGACCATCGGCATCCCGTCCCCGCCCGCGGTGTGGGTCCCCGGCGCCGAGCTCGGCCGCCGGCTGGTCAAGCCGGGCATCGAGGACGCCGAGGCGATGCAGGGGTTCGACCGAGGCTGGACCGACGTCGAGGACCTCGGTCCGCGGGCGCTGGGCCACCGGTGGAAGCTCGTCGGGAACGCGGTCACCGTGGGCGTCTCGCAGTGGCTTGCCGGTCGCCTGGCCGCCCCGGGCGTCGTCGAGGTCGAGTACGCCCGCCACGAGGTCACCCGCAAGTCCTGGCCGACGTCGGCGTGGGGTGAGCACGGACAGGTGTGGACCGTGCCGGGCCTCTCGGAGTTCCCGGTGCACCGCGACTACCGACACCTGGCCGACGAGATCGACCTCGACGAGGCCGTCCCACTGACAGTGCGCGGTGCGACCGGGTTCCTCAGCCGGCTCAACCAGGGAAACCTCGGGCGTCACCCCGGCTTCCGTGAGGACGTCGCCGCGCACGTCGACGCGCTGTCACCCGCCTGACGAGACCGGCCTCCCGCATGCCGGCGCGCGGTACCGCTAGCGTTCGCGCTGTGTACGGACTGGACATCCTCGTGCGGTTCATCGCGGTCGCTGCCGACCCCGACAAGTACGGGAACTCATGGCAGTACAACTCGCGCTCGGACCGACACTCCCAGATCGGGTGCTGGGGCGTGGCGTTCGACCTGCTCGCGACGTCCGCGCTGCTGCGCCAGCACGCCGAGTCCGGCAAGGTCGTCCTGGGCGTCAACCACACCATGAACGACTTCAGCACCAGCCGGAAGAGGGCCCTCGACCTCGTCGTGGCGCGCCCCGCCGGCCCAGTACCGGCGCGGGGTCCGTCGCTTCGCAGCATCGTCACCAAGAAGAACATCCCGCTGACCGACTCCGAGCGCTCGCTGCTGCTGAGCCTGCCGGACATCCCCGTTGCCCCGGTCGGCGCGGTCCTGATCGCGCTCGAGGCCAAGGCCGCGATGACCGCCCACGTCAAGGCGCTGCCGCGGCTGTACGACGAGCTGAACTCCTCGCACCTGTGCGTCCATGGCGCGTCGAACCAGGCCCTGGCGATCGGCTTCGTCCAGGTCAACTCCGCGACGCACTTCGCCTCATCGGTCACAAACGGCTACCCGCTGGTCGACTACCCGATCCGCGTCACCGAGCACCGCCAGCCCTACGACACCGAACGCGTCCTGAAGAAGGTTGCCGAGCTGCCCCGGCGCTCGTCGGTCAACGGCGTCGGGTTCGATGGCATCGGCATCAGCGTCCTGGACTTCGCGAACCAGGGCGGCCCGGTCAACCTCGTCACCGACCCGCCGGCCCCCCAGCCCGGCGACCCGTTCCACTACGACAGCATGATCGTGCGCATGGCTAACGAGTACGACTCACGGTTCGCCGCGATCTAGCCTTCCGGGGCGCTCATCGCGGCTGCGTCCACGGACGGCGGAGACGATCACATCAGCGGCGACCTGCGGGGGTTCGTGCTCCCAGATCCGGACCACGAGCCAGCCCGCCGCCTGCAGCGTCGCGGTGGTCTCGGCATCCCGCTCGCTATTGCGCCGCACCTTCTGCGACCAGAAGCCGGCGTTGGTGCGGGCGACGGTGTGGTGCTGCGGGCAGCCGTGCCAGAAGCACCCGTCAATGAAGACCGCCACCCTAACTCTCGTGAAGACGAGATCGGCGCGTCGGTTGAACTCCGGCAGAGGGCGAGTGTCGACTCGGTACCTGAGGCCCGCGGCATGAACGAGACGGCGTGCCGCGATCTCAGGACGTGTGTCGCGAGAGCGGTTCGCCTGCATGCCTCGTCGTACCGCCGCTGAGCTTGCCCACGAACTGGTCACGGATGCAGTCCACAACGGCGCAATGAATTCGGCGACCGCTGTCCAGTCGGACGGCTCAGGGTCAGTGGTCGTCGATGCTGCAACTGTTCGCCGACGGACTCGACGGCCCGGTGCGGGGACGTCACCTACGAGCCGGGACGTGCGTGTCGGCGCCGCGTGGCAGCATCGCGGCATGACCACCGACACGCTCCACCTGGGTACCCGCATCGCCCGACCGGTCGCCGACGTGTACGCGTTCACGTCCGACCCTGCGAACCTGCCGCGCTGGGCGCCCGGGCTCGGCGCGCAGGTCGAGCAGGTCGACGGGCAGTGGTTCGTCCTGACGCCGCAGGGCCGCGCGCGCGTGACGTTCGCGCCGCCCAACGCGTACGGCGTGCTGGACCACGAGGTCGTGACGCCGACGGGTCTCGTGGTGCACGTGCCGCTGCGTGCGGTCGCCGACGGTGACGACGCGTGCGACGTGGTCTTCACGCTGCGCCGCACGCCCGGCATGACGGACGCCGACCTCGCGCGCGACGCGGACCTGGTGCGTGCGGACCTCGCGCGGCTGCGGCAGGTGCTCGAGGAGGCGTGACCTCGCGCCGGCCGGCGACGCCCTACCTCGCGGGCACGGTGCCGGGCGACGCCTCCGTGACCGCGTCCGCCTGCCACAGGTCCGGGCCGAAGACCTCGTACTGCACGTCCCGCGCCGGCACACCGCGTGCCAGGAGCTGCTCGCGCACGGCCCGCATGAACGGGATCGGACCGCACAGGTGGTACGCCGCGTCGGCGGGCAGGTCGACGTCGTCGACGTCCAGCCACCCGGGGAGGACGCCGTCGAGGCCCAGACCGTCGCCCGCACCGCGCTCGTACCAGGCGTAGGCGCGTCCGCCCGGCAGCGCGCGCACGTCGGCGAGCACCTGGTGCCGCAGCGCGAACGACTGCTCGTCGACGTCGGCGTGCAGCAGCGTGACCGGCAGGTCGGACCCCGCGGCGACGAGGTGCGACAGCATCCCGGCCGTCGGCGTGATGCCGATGCCGGCGCTGACGAGCACGACCGGCCGCCCGGACTCGTCGAGCACGACGTCCCCGAACGGCACCGACAGCGTCAGCCGGTCCCCGACGCGCACGGTGTCGCACAGCAGGTTCGACACCTCGCCGTCGGGCTGGCCGCCGCCGCGCACGCGCTTGACGGAGAGCTGCCGGTGCTCGCCGTCGTCGGCGCGCGTCAGGCTGTACTGCCGCGGCTGGCGTACCCCGTCCGGCATCGTGACCAGGACGGACACGTACTGGCCCGGCAGGGACGTGCGCACCGGGCGGCGGTCCGCGCGGCGCACGACGAACGTCACGACGTCGGCCGTCTCGTCACGGCGCTCGACGACCTCCCAGTCCCGCCACACCGTCCCGGGACTCACGCCCCGTGCGCTGTACAGGCCGCGCTCCTGGTGGATCAGCGCGTACGCCATCAGCCAGTAGACCTCGTCCCACGCGGCTGCGACCTCGGGCGTGACGGCGTCGCCGAGCACGTCGACGATCGCCCACATGAGGTGCTCGTGGACGATCGCGTACTGGTCGGCGCGCAGGCCCAGCGACGCGTGCTTGTGCGCGACCCGGGACAGCAGCCGCTCGGGGAGCTGCTCGGGTGTCGCGACGAGCGCACCGGCGAAGTGCGCGATCGACCCGGCCAGCGCGAGGCGCTGCGTGCCGGACGCCTGGTTGCCGCGGTTGAACAACCCGTCGAGCAGCTCGGGTCGTTCGCCGAACATGTGGTCGTAGAAGCGGGTGGCGATCTGGCCGATGTGCTCGCCGACCACGGGAAGCGTGGCCTCGACGACCGGGCGGGAACGGTTCGAGAGCATGGCAGCTCCTTCGTCTCACACGTCGCCTGCCCCCTGCAGGCCCGGCCAGGCTAGGGAGGTCCGCGCGCGGCGGGCAGGACCTTCGGCCCGGGTGCCGCTGCCACCAGGCGTCCGGCAGTAGCGTCAGGTGCCGTGGACGTCCGACCCCAGCAGGCCACCGCCGCCGACGCGCCCGCGATCCACGCGCTGCGCCGCTCCCTCGAGGACTGGATGGCGGCGCGCGGGATCGACCAGTGGCCCGTCGGGTCCGTGCCCGTCGGGCGCATCGTCGCGCAGGTCGCGGACGGGCAGTGGTGGGTCGTGCGCGACGACGACGGACTGCGGGGCACCGTGCGTGTCGTCGCGACCGACCCCGAGTACTGGGGCGACGACGACGCACCCGCGCTGTACGTCCACGGGCTGATGGTCGACCGGCGCGCGACGGGCACCGGGCTGGGACGCGCGCTCGTCGAGTGGGCGGGGGAGCGGGCGCACGACGCCGGTGCGACGTGGCTGCGCCTCGACCACCGCGCGTCCAACCCGCACCTCGACGACGTCTACCGCTCGTGGGGCTTCGCGCCCGTCGCCGTCACCGACCGGCCGGGCTTCGAGGTCGTGCTGATGCAGCGGGCCACGAGGCACGACGCGGCTCACGAGGGCTGAACCCGCCACGCCGGCAGGGCACCGGTCGTCACGGACCGAGCAGCGCGAGCGGCACGACCGCGATCCCGTCGGGTCGACGGTAGGCGTACGGCCCGGTCGTGACGACGACCCGGTCGACGAGCCGGTCGCCGAGCTGCTCTCGCAGCCAACGCAGGTGCCGGACGTCGTCGTCGCCGACGGTGGCGGCGAGCTTGGCCTCGATCGCGACGACTCGCCGGTCGGTGCCCTCGACGACGAGGTCCACCTCGTGGTCGGTGCTCTTGGTGCGCAGGTGGCCCACCTGTGCGTCGGCTGCGGCGCGAACCCGGACGACATCGCGCTCACGGGACCTGGTGAACCATCCGCGGCTGCGTCTCGTCTTCCTTCTGAGGGCCCGCGTGGGCCGCCCGGGGGGCGAGAGGGGCAGGACGGATGAACCAGCGGACGAAGGTGTGGGCCGGCATCGGCGCCGGTGTCGTGGTGCTCGGGGTGGTGGCCGTGGTCGTCGGGCCCGGCCTGTACGCCGACTGGGCCAACAGCAACGCGGAGGCCGCCCCGACGCTCGAGGCGGGGGAGCAGGGTGCGCCGGTCGAGGCGACCGACGGGACCTGGACGGTGGCCGACGGGTCGTTCGCCGGGTACCGCGTCCACGAGGTGCTGCGCGGCCAGGACGTCACCGTGACCGGACGCACCGAGCAGGTGACGGGCACCGTCACCGTCGAGGACGGGAGCATCACGGCCGCCGAGGTCGAGGTCGACATGGCGAGCATCGCGACCGACCAGCCGCCGCGCGACGGCTACTTCCGCGACCAGGCCCTGCAGGTCGGCACGTTCCCGACGGCGACGTTCACGCTGACCGCACCGGCCGAGGTGCCTGACGGCGCGACGAGCGCGCGACTCACGGGCGACCTGACGATCCGCGACGTCACGCGCGAGGTGACCGTCGACGCGCAGGTCGCCGCGACGGGTGGCACCGTGCAGGTGGTGGGATCGGTGCCGATCACGTTCGAGGACTACGGCGTGCAGGCGCCCGCGCTGGGGTTCGTGACCGTCGAGGACACCGGGTCGATCGAGTTCGACCTGCGCCTGACGGCGTCCTGAGCCGGGCCGGCGAGAGGTGGTGAGCGTGCCGGGCGACGCGGACGAGCTGCTGCGCGCGGTGCACGACGTGCACGCCGACGCGCTGCACCGGTACGTCGCGCGACTCACGGACCCCACGCGCGTGCCCGACGTCGTGCAGGAGACGCTGCTGCGCGCGTGGCGCCACCCCGACGTGCTGACGCGCCCCGAGCCGTCGGTGCGCGCGTGGCTGTTCACGGTCGCGCGCCACCTCGTCGTCGACGACGCGCGCAGCGCCCACCGCCGCCACGAGACGCCGTCCGACGACCCGCCCGACGCGGTGGCGGGCGACACGACGCAGACCGTGCTCGACCGCTGGCTCGTCGCCGACGCGCTCGACGCCCTGTCGCCCGAGCACCGCGCCGTCGTCGTCGGCGCGTACTACGGCGGGCGCTCGGTGGCCGAGCTCGCCGCCGAGCACGGCGTCCCGCCGGGCACCGTGAAGTCGCGGCTGCACTACGCGCTGCGCGCGCTGCGTCTGGCGCTGCAGGAGAGGGGAGTGACGTCATGACCGCGGACCCGTACCGCGAGTGGGACGCGGCGTACGTGCTGGGGGCGCTCGGCCCGGCCGAGCGGCGCGAGCTCGAGGACCACCTGACCGGGTGCGACGCGTGCCGGGCGGCGGTCGGCGAGCTCGCGGGCATACCGGCGCTGCTCGGCATGGTGCCGACGGGCATGGTGCCGGCGGGCACGGGGCCGGCGGACGACGTGCGGCGCACCGACGCCGTCGGTGCGGCACCCGACGCCGACGTCGTCCCGCTGGTGCGCCTCGCCGCCGCGGTCCGTCGTCGCCGCGTCCGGGGCCGGGTCGCGCTCGCGGGCGCCGCGGCGGCGCTCGTCGTCCTGGCGGGTGCGACGGGGTCGGCCGTGACGACCGCGGTGGTGCAGCGCCCGGCCGCCCTCGCCGCCGACGCCCGGACGGTCGCGCTGACGTCCGTCGGCGGGTCCGGGGTCACGGCCGACCTGACGCTCGAGCCGGTGGGCTGGGGGACGCGCCTGGACTGGACCTGCGCGTACGAGGCGGCCGAGCTGCCCGAGGGCGTGTACGAGCTCGTCCTCGTCGACGCCGACGGTGCGCGCTCGGTCGTCGCGACGTGGACGAGCACGGGCGAGCGCACCGCGGCGGGTCTGGGGGCGTCGTCGGCGCTGCCGCTGGACGGGATCGCGCGTGTCGAGCTGGGCGTCGTGGGGCTGGACCGGCCGCTGGCGGCCGGGGACGTGTGAGGGGCGTCGTCAGTCCTCGAGGTGCGGGCGGGTGGCGCCGCACGCGTCGGTGACGTGCTCGGCGACGTCCGTCAGGTGCCGCACCTGTGCGTCGGTGAGCCGGTCGAAGACGCGTCGGCGCACCTCGGCGACGTGCCCGGGGGCGGTGGCGACGACCTTCTCCCAGCCGGCGTCGGTGAGGGTGGCGAGCGTCGTGCGGCCGTCGGTCGGGTCGGGCTCCCGTCGCGCCCAGCCGCGGGACTCGAGCCGCGCGACGATGCGGGACAGGTGGGAGAGGCTGACGTCGGCGCGGACGGCGAGGTCACGCATGCGACGCGTGCGGTCCGGCGACATCGAGAGCCAGGCGAGCACCTGGTAGTCGGCGAGCGAGATGCCGGCGTCGCGCTGCAGCTGGGCGTCGAGCACGTGGGGCAGGTGCGTGGTGAGCGCGCTGAGGGCGATCCACGCGCGCGTCTCGTCGCGCGTGAGCCACCGGGGCTCGTCGTCCACCATGCGACCACATTACTTGACACGGGAAGTGATTGCCCGGGACCATCGCTTGCCGCGGAAAGTGAGACGTCCGCAGGCCGGCGATCCGCGCCGGCCACGACCGCAGGGGAGCCCGCCATGACCACCACACCCGACCTCCGTGTCCTCCTTCTCGTCGGCAGCGTCCGCGACGGACGCCGCGGGCACGCCGTCGCCGACTGGGTGCGCGGGCACCTCGCCGAGCACGGCGCGCTCGACGTCGACGTCGTCGACCTGCTCGACCTCACGCTGCCCGCCTCGCTCGACGGGTCCGGTGACACCGACGCCTGGCGCGCCCGCGTGGGCGCGGCCGACGCGTTCGTCGTCGTGACCCCCGAGTACAACCACGGCTACCCGGGCTACCTCAAGACCGCGATCGACGCCGTCTACGACGAGTGGAACGGCAAGACCGTCGCGTTCGCGTCCTACGGCGGTGCCGCCGGGGGCACACGGGCCGTCGAGCAGCTGCGGCCCGTGTTCGCCGAGCTGCACGCGCACACCGTCCGCGAGCAGGTCGTCCTGCCGAACGTCTGGGAGCTCATCGACGAGGACGGGCAGCTCGACGGCACGCGGGCCGAGGGCGCCGTCAAGACGATGCTGGACCAGCTCGTGTGGTGGGGCTCGGCGCTGCGCGCCGCGCGGGCGGTCTCCGCGGCCGCCTGACGGGCTCCCGGCGGTCAGGTCGCGGACCCACCTGCCGGCCGGGCGACCGCACCCGGTACCGTACTCGGGTCGCGAGGCCGGCCGGTCCCGCGACCCCTGGCCGCACCGTGCGTCATCCCGCGGCGGCCGTCCCGCGCGGGTCCCACGTGGAGGGGCGCCGCCCGCACCACGGAGGACCGATGACCTACGAGCTCGCGCTCTTCGACCTGGACGACACCCTCGCACCGTCGAAGAGCAAGGTGCACCCGCAGATCGTCGACCTGATCGTCGCGCTGACGCGCGTCGCGCAGGTCGGCATCATCTCCGGTGGCAGGTTCGAGCAGTTCGACTCCCAGCTGCTGACGTCGATCGACGACACCGCGGCGCTCGCCCGGCTGCACGTGCTGCCGACCTGCGGCACCCGGTACCTGGTGCACGACGGCGCCGCGTGGTCCGAGGTCTACAGCGAACCGCTCACGGACGACGAGTCCGCGCGGGCGGCCGCCGCGGTCGAGCGGTCCGCGCGCGAGCTCGGCCTGTGGGAGGAGAGCACCTGGGGCGACCGCATCGAGCTGCGGGGCAGCCAGGTCACGTTCTCGGCGCTCGGCCAGGAGGCCCCCGTCGACGCCAAGGCCGCGTGGGACCCGGACGGCGCCAAGAAGGAGAAGCTGCGCGCCGCCGTCGCCGAGCAGCTCCCGGACCTCGAGGTCCGCTCGGGCGGCTCGACGTCCGTGGACATCACGCGCAAGGGCATCGACAAGGCGTACGGCGTCAACCGCCTGCTCGCGCGTCTCGGGCTCGAGCCGACGCAGGCCGTGTTCTTCGGCGACCGGCTCGACGAGGGCGGCAACGACTACCCGGTGATCTCCACGGGCGTGCCGTGCGTCGCGGTCACCGGCTGGCAGGACACGCCGTCCAAGGTCCGTGCCGCCCTGCCGGAGGCGTTCGCCTGACGCGCACGACGCGGGTGCCGTGCAGCATGCGGGACGCTTGAGACCCCGAGTGCGGCACGGCCCGGTCCGCCCGGGAGCATGATCCGGTGAGCCGGCGCGCCAGCCGATGATCTGCTCGAGTGATTCGCGACCAGTACGACGGCTACCTTCACACCCTCTTCCCCGGAAAATGGGAAGCGACATGGGAATCTCTGTCCAGGTTCGTGATGAGAGTCGGTCGCCTCTTATGAGGAGTATGCAGACGGTTAAGCCAGGACACCCTGGGGCGCGTGCGCTTCGATGGGAACGTCGGTGGGCAATCCGTTCACATCGACGGACGTCTGGTGAATGGCGTGATCCGGCTGGCCGACGCCTGGCTGCTGAAATGACGGGCGACAAGTTGCCGGAGGACGTGAGAGATCTCCTGATCGAGGTTTCGCGGCGGGCGGGTCGTGACGGGAAGATCCTACTCCTTCAGGTGGACTCCGCTAAGGTCGTCTCTTGCTCGCCAACGTGGATACATGTTGCAGTTCCTAACTCTGTACCGGGCGTCACTTGGTCCGACGGCGTGATTCCAATGAGCTTGAACCCAAGCGTCTTTGACGACTTGGGTGAGCCGACTGGGATGATTTACATATGGGTGGAGAACGGGCGGTTGTCGGCGCTAGAGCAACCTTGGTTCACCGACGAGCCGCCAATGACCTGGCCCTCGGTTGAGAGGCTCGTCTGGGACCTTGGATAGGTCCTGTGGCAGTTCGCCGGTTTGCAAGCCCTGGGGAACCTCGATCCGGGTGACGTGCAGAGCGCAGTGTTCGCGGTGACCGGCACGCACTCGTACTCCTGCACACCGATGCCGGTCACGCTGCACGCGACGTCGCCGCCGCGAGCACCGCCGTCGCGTCGTTCTGCATGGCCGCCGACGAGGGCTCGATGGCCTCGTGGAAGCGGTACGCCTGGGACGCGAGCTTCAGCGTCACCTACAACCGGGCACCGAGCGCACCGACGAACGTGCGGACGACGAACCCGGACAGCGCGTGCGTCGTCGGGTCCGGTCGTCCCGCCATGCGCTCGACGACGCCGATCCTTCGTGCCGTTCTCGGCGACCCCGACGGCGGCAACGTCCAGGCCCACTTCGACATCGTCGACCTCGCGACGAACACGCTCGTGTGGGACCCCGTCCTGTATCCAGCAGCTCCTGGTGCGCCTCGCCGTCAGCAGCGAGTACCAGAACGGCCGGGTACGGGGGCTGTGACGGCCGCGGCGGCGGGACTGCCCGCGAAGCGCGCCGTCGCGGGCGGGGTTGGGGTCACCAGGCGTCCCCAACCCCACCCGCGAGTGTCGTGTCTCCTCGACGACGGCCCGGTGACCTGCGTGAACAGTCGAGGAACTGTCCGGCAACGCGGACCCGCACGGGCGATTCGCCCGGTCCGCGCAGCCTAGTTTCGGATGCGGTCCGGCCCCACCCCCGGGGCCACCGGCGACGGGCCCGCACGGCCCGTCGTGCACCGCGGCGCGTACCCCCGATGCGCCCGACCGCCCGGAGACCCATGACCGCCGTCCTCGCACCGCCCTCCGGTGCGGGTCCCACGACCCCGCCGGTCCCGCGACCCCACCCCGCCCCGGGTGCCGCGGCGCGTCGCCGCCGGCGCCGCGCGCTCGGCTGGTTCACGCTGCTCGCCGGCCCCAACGTGGCGCTGCTCGTCCTGTTCGTCTACAAGCCGCTCGTCGAGAGCTTCTATCTGTCGACCATGCAGTGGAACCTCGGCTCGCCCGTCGCACGGTTCGTGGGCCTCGGCAACTACGTCGAGTGGTTCACGGCCGACTCGACGTCCCAGGTGCTGACGACCACGGCCGTGTTCACGCTGACGACGGTCGGCGGGGCGCTCGTCCTCGGGCTGGGGCTGGCGCTGCTGCTGAACCGTCGGCTGCCGGGCCGCGGGCTCGCGCGCACGGTCGCGTTCGCGCCGTACGTGCTGTCCGGGTACGCGGTCGGCATCCTGTGGCTGTTCATCTTCGACCCGCGGTACGGGCTGCTGGCGGCCGTGCTCGGCTGGTTCGGGGTGGCGTCCCCGCAGTGGTACACGGTCGAGCCGTGGCCGCTGGTGATGATCGTCGTCGTCTACCTGTGGAAGCACCTGGGGTACGTCGCGCTCATCTACCTCGCCGGGCTGCAGGGCGTCCCGCAGGACCTGCGCGACGCCGCCGCGCTGGACGGCGCCACGCCCGCGCGCACGCTGCGGTCCGTCGTGCTGCCGCTGCTCGCGCCGACGACGTTCTTCCTGCTCGTGACGATGATGCTCGCGTCGCTGCAGTCGTTCGACGTCATCCGGTCGATGACGCAGGGCGGGCCGCTCGGCTCCACGACGACGCTGATGTACCAGATCTACCAGGAGGGGTTCGTCAACGGCCGCGCCGGGTACGCGTCGGCAGGCGCGACGATCCTGTTCCTGCTGCTCCTCGCGGTGACGGCCGTCCAGCTGCGGTTCGTCGAGCGGAAGGTGCACTACGCATGAGCGCGCCCGCCCTGACCGGCTCCGTCCCGACGCCGACGACGCCCCGCGGCACGTCACCCGCCGGGCAGGGCGCCGGGCGCCGACGCCCGGCCCGCGCCCGCGTCCTCGACGGTGCGGGCCTGGTGACCCTCGCCGCCGCGACCCTCGTCCTGGGGGCGCCGCTGCTGTGGATGCTGCTCGCGAGCCTCAAGCGCCCCGACGAGCTGTACGCGCTGCCGCTGCAGTGGCTGCCCGACGCGCTCGACCTGGCGAACTACGCGCAGGCGGCGCGGAGCATCCCGCTCGGCACGCTCTTCGCCAACAGCGTCGGCCTGACGGTCGTCGGGTCCGGTCTGAAGGTCACGCTCGGCCTGTGCTGCGCGTACGCGCTGGTGTTCCTCGACGTGCCGCTGCGGCGCACCGTGTTCGTCGTCGTGATCGCGGCCCTCATGATCCCGCCGCAGATCACCATCATCCCCAACTACACGTTCGTCGCGAGCCTCGGCTGGCTCAACACGTACCAGGGGATCCTCGTGCCGGGCCTGGCCAGCGCGTTCGGCACGTTCCTGTTCCGCCAGCACTTCCTCACGCTGCCGCGCTCCGTGCTCGAGGCCGCCGACCTCGACGGTGCCGGGCACTGGCGGCGGCTGTGGCGGTTCGTCGTCCCCATGTCCCTGCCGACGATCGCGGCGGTCACGCTCGTGTCCGTCGTCAACGAGTGGAACGACTACCTGTGGCCGTTCCTCGTCGTCGACGACGCCCGGAAGATGACGCTGCCCGTCGGCCTGACGCTCCTGCAGAACGTCGAGGGCATGACGAGCTGGGGCGTGCTGCTGGCCGCGACGACCGTCGTCACGCTGCCCGTGCTCGTCGTGTTCCTCGTCCTGCAGCGCCGGCTCGTCGCCGGCCTCACCGCGGGTGCCGTCACCGGCTGACACCGACCCGTCCCACCCCGTCCCCCGACCCGCCCGACCCCACCGACACCGGACCGCCACCTGCGGGCCCGGCCCCCGGCACGCCCACCGACCGGTGGCGTGCGTCCCCCGCCCCGAACCGAGGAGACCCCGTGTCCCACCGTGCCCCGCACCGCCGCAACCTCGCGGCGTTCGCGCTCGTCGCCGCCGGCGCGCTCGGCCTGGCCGCCTGCGCCACGCCCACCATCGCGAGCGGCGACGCCGCCGAGACCCCGGCGACGCAGGCCGTCGACTGGTCGACCGTCGAGCCCGCGTCGCAGATCACGTGGTGGAGCAACCACCCCGGGGCGTCGAAGGCCGTCGAGGAGGAGCTCATCGCCCGCTTCGAGGCCGAGCACCCCGAGATCTCCGTGAACCTCGTGACCGCCGGTGCCAGCTACGACGAGGTCGCGCAGCGGTTCCAGGCCGCGTCGCAGACCGCCGAGCTGCCGGACCTCGTCATCGCGTCCGACGTGTGGTGGTTCCGGTACCACCTGAACGACCAGATCCTGGCGCTCGACGACGTCTTCGAGCACCTCGAGGCCGGCACCGACGACTTCGTCAGCGCGTTCTACGGCGACTACGAGTACGACGGGCAGCACTGGGCCGCGCCGTACGCGCGCTCGACGCCGCTGTTCTACTACAACAAGGACCTGTGGGCGGCGGCCGGTCTGCCGGACCGCGGCCCCGAGACGTGGGACGAGCTCCAGGAGTGGTCGACCGCGCTCGCGGCCCAGGTGCCGGCGGACTCCCGGCCGTTCGGCCTGGAGACCGGGCCGTCGTGGGCGGCGTGGTGGTTCGAGAACATGATCTGGGGTGCCGGCGGGCAGTACTCCGACGAGTGGACGACGACGCTCGACACCCCCGAGGCGGTCGCCGGCGGGCAGTTCCTGCACGACCTGTTCCACGGGGACGCCGCGTACGCCACGGTGTCGGAGTCGGCGACCGCGGACTTCGCGGCCGGCGTCGTCGCCGCGACGATCGGCTCGACGGGCTCGCTCAAGGGGATCCTCGACGCCGCGTCGTTCGAGGTCGGTACCGCGTTCCTGCCCGACGGGCCCGACGGCGGCGGCGTGCCGACCGGCGGCACGGGTCTGGCGATCCCGTCGTCCAGGACCCCCGAGCAGCAGCTCGCCGCGGCGATCTTCCTGCAGTTCCTCACCGACACCGAGCAGACCGCGTACTTCTCGCAGAACACCGGCTACATGCCGGTGCGCACGTCCGCCGTCGAGTCGCCCGAGATGCGGGCCGTGTACGAGGCCACCCCGCAGTTCCGCACCGCGGTCGACCAGCTCGGCGCCAAGGCCCGCTCGCAGGACTGGATCCGCGTCTTCGTCCCGGGCGCCGACCAGGTGCTCACCGAGGGCATCGAGCAGATCGTCCTGCGCGGGCAGGACCCGGCGACGGCCTGGCGGTCGATCGCGCCGAAGATCGAGACGGCCTACCGTGAGAACGTGGAGCCCTACCTGTGACCAGGGTCGTCGCGCACCGCGGCAGCTCGTGGGTCGCGCCGCAGAACACGCTCGCGGCCTTCGAGGCCGCCGCCCGCGCGGGCGCCGACGCGATCGAGCTCGACGTGCACCTCACGTCCGACGGGCACGTCGTGGTGATCCACGACGACACGCTCGACGCGACGACGTCGGGGTCCGGCTGGCTGAAGGACACGACCCTCGCGGAGGTGCGCGAGCTCGACGCGGGCGCGTGGTTCTCGCCCGCGTACGCCGGTCAGCGCGTGCCGCTGCTGTCGGAGGTCGTCGACCTGCTGCTGCGCCACCCGTCGGTGGACCTGCTGTGCGAGGTCAAGGGCGAGTGGACGCCTGACGAGGCGGCCCGCGTGACCGGCCCGCTGCGCGCCGCAGGGCTCGCGGACCGGGTGGTGGTGCAGAGCTTCTGGCCGGCGACGGTCGACGCGTTGCGCGCCGCCGACCCGGGCCTGCGACGCGGGCTGCTGCTCGCGGACGTCGGGCCCGACCTGCTCGACGTGTGCACGTCGCTCGACGTGGCGATGGCGAACCCGCACGGTCTGCTGGTGCTTCAGCACCCGGACCTGGTGGACCGCCTGCACGGTGCGGGTCTGCGGGTCGCGGTGTGGACGCTCGACGACCCCGCCCACTGGGCGGCCGCCGTCGAGCTGGGCGTCGACGAGATCATCACCGACCGCCCGGACCGGCTCGCCGGCTGGCTGGCGGGCAGGCGCGCGCAGCTCGCGTGACCTCCGGACGGGGTGGCGGCCGGGTCGCCGCCCCGCGTGCGGGTGGGCTGGATCGTGCGGGTGGGCTGGATCGACCTCTCGTGGTGAGAGGTCGATCCAGCCCTGTGCCGGTCAGGCGCAGGTGGCCGTGAGGCCCTCGCCGCTGCCGGTGCCCTGGAACCCGAGCTCGGTGCTCTGGCCCGCGCCGACCGAGCCGTTCCACTGCGCGTTCGAGAACCGCACGGTGCCGCTGGTGCCGGTGTTCACGGAGTTCCACGCGTTGCTGACCGCGGCACCGCCGGGCAGCGTCACCGTGGTCGTCCAGCCGTTGAGCGACGACGAGCCCGCGGTGATCTTGATCGTCGCGACGAACCCGCCCGGCCACTGGTTGAGGGACACCGCGGCGGTGCAGCCTCCGGGGCCCGTGGTGGGTGTCGGCGACGGGGTCGGCGTCGGGGTCGGTGTCGGCGAGACGGTGGGTGTCGGCGAGACCGTCGGCGTCGGCGTCGGCGTCGGCGTCGGCGTGGGTGTCGGTGAGACGGTGGGCGTCGGGGACGGCGTGGGTGTCGGCGTCGGCGAGGGCGTGGGCGTGGGCGTGGGCGTCGGCTGGGGGCCGTCGCTGAGCGTCGGCGTCGTCCAGTCGATCCACTGCGACAGGCTGCCGGCCGCGCGGCTCGAGATGCGCATCTGACCCGACGGCGTGCCGGAGCCGAGCAGGAACGTCTGGATGTTCTGCCGCAGCGGCGTGCTCCACTCCGACCGGTTGGCGCAGTGGCTGCCGTCCGCGACGTCCGACCAGTAGGTGATGTTGCTGCCCGCGCCCAGGGCCTTGTAGACCTCGGCACCGCCGAGCGCCGCGACGCTCGCCGACCGCGGACCCAGGTTGGCGATGTGCGGGTTGTCCATGATGAACAGGCCGCGCGGTGCGACGAGCCCGACCATCTGGTGCGTGTCGACCGGCAGGTTGTCGGGGTTGCCGGTGTACGAGCCGAACGCGTCGCCGAACCACGGCTGCTCGCCGTACGCGCTGCTCAGCGACTGCGCGCCCTCACCGGGCACGCCCCGGAAGATCGGGACGCCCGCGGTGCCGGACTCGATCGGCATCGTCAGCGCGATGCGCTGGTCGAACACACCGGCCACGAACGCGCCCTTGCCGAAGCGCGAGCACCCCGTGACGCCCGTCGCGTCGCCCTTGAGGACCGAACCGCCCGACGACTCGATGACGTCGATGATGCGGCTGACGCCCCACGCCCACGCCATGAGCAGACCGGTCTGGCTGCTGGACCCGTAGATGTCGTAGAACGCGCCCTGCTTGTTGGCGCGGCCCGTGCCCTCCTTGCCGACGACGTACGGGTCGAAGCTGATGACCGCGGCGCCCGCGCTGCGGATGGTGGTGGTGTCCGCGCCGAACCCGCCGTAGACGATGACCGCGGGGAACGGGCCGTTGCCGCTGGGCAGCGACACGTTCGCGGAGAAGCTGGTGGAGCGGCCGTTCTCGGAGACGTTGACGGTGATCCGCGAGCTCGTGACGCTGCCGGTGACGCTCGACGGCTTGCCGGGCTTCTCGCCGTAGACGAACTTCTCGGCGAGACGCTTGGTGAGCTCACGCTGGCAGCGCCAGTCGGCCTTGCTCGCGATGCGCGAGCCGTCGAGCCGCTTGAACGGGTCGGGCAGTCTCGAGCTCGACGCACCGGTCGAGGGGAGCGTCGGCACGGCGCACCCGGCGCCGGCGTTCTCCACCGCCTCGACGAAGGGTGCGGCCTGGGCGGGCGCGCCCTGGGGGACGATCACCGCGGCCGCCGCGAGCGCGAGCGACGCGAGGACGACGACGGCTGGGCGGGACTTCGAGCGGCCCGTGGTTCTCACCGGGTCTCTCCCTCCGTGCGGGCTGAGGGAGACGGCAGCGCTCGAAACTATCGGTGACGACAGGGGACGAGCGGCACTGCTCCCAGGGTCGTCGCCACTGTGCAAACGATTTCCACCGGCCGTCAACGTACCTAAACCCTTATGGATTGCCCGCAACACTTTCGAGACGCATACCTCGCGGCGACGCTCGTGGCGGCCGTCAGCCCGCCGGCTGACCGGCGAGCAGCCACCGGATCGTGGAGGTCGCGCCGTGGCCGGCCGCCCGTGCCGCAGCTGCCCGGACGTGCCCGCGCCGGGGCAGGCCCAGCGCGTCGCGGGCCCACGCCGGCAGCGACTCCACGGCCGCTGCGGCCAGCGCCGCGTACCCGGGCCGTAGGGTCCACGGCACAGGCGGCTCGCGCAGCAGGAACCGCGCCGCGTCGAGCGCCGCCGGCGTCGCGCGCAGCACCGGCCGGTACCCCTCGATCGCGGCCGTCAGCCCGGCTGCCGTCCCCGGCACGTCGACGGCACCGAGCGCGCGTCCGATGCGCGCCGCCTGCGCCGCGTACTCGTCCGCCCGCGCCGGGGACAGCGGGTGCGCGCCGTACCGCGTGTGCGCGACGAGGAAGCTGTCGATCTCCGCCACGTGCACCCAGCGCAGCAGGTCCGGGTCGTCGGCCGCGTACACGGTGCCGTCGGGGCCGACGCCGCGCACGCGCGCGTGGATCGTGCGGACCGCGTCGACGGCCGCCTGCGCGTCGTCGGCGGTGCCGAACACGGTCGTCGCGAGGAACGTGCTCGTCCCCGCGAGCCGCCCCCACGGGTCGTCACGGAAGCCCGAGTGCGACGCGACCCCCGCCATCGCGGCCGGGTGCAGGGACTGCAGCAGCAGCGACCGCAGCCCCCCGACGAACATCGACGCGTCCGCGTGCACGACGCGCACCGCGGCGTCCGGCGCGAACCACCGCGGGCCGGCCCGGCCGTGGATGCGTTCGCGGCTGCGGTGCCCGTGCGGTCCGGCCACGCGCAGGAACAGCGCCTCGCCGGAGCGGGCGCGCCAGCGTCGGACGGGCTCGACGAGCGTCACGGACCCACCGTACGGACGTCCCGCCCGCACGCCACCCGGCCGCCAGGTGAGGAGGCCGTCAGGTGAGGAGGCAGCCAGGTGAGGAGGCAGCCAGGTGAGGAGACCGCGACGGGCCGCGACGTCGTCGAGTGGCCCGGGCGACGCCCGGGGCGACGGTGCCCGGCCCGGATGGTGAGACGTGCGTCGAGCGAGACCGGGCCTGGTGCGCTGTCACAGGGCCTGAGCCCACCTGAGCCCGGTCTCGTGCATGGACCCTCCTGCATCATGGGACACCGACGAGTTCCGGGACCCGGCGAGGTCGATGAGGGGGACGCGGATGCGTCGGTGGACCAGGAGGACGCGGACGCGACGGTAGACGCGGACGCGTCGCCAGACCAGGAGGACGACATGGAGACCATCCGGACGCAGCTGCCCACTGCCACGTTCGCCGCGGTGCGCGCGACGGTGCCGACGTCGGGGCTGCCCGAGTTCTACGACTCCGCCTACTCCCGGGTCGCGCAGACGGCGGGACGCGAGGGGTGGACGATCACCGGTCCCGCGCTCGGCTGGTACCAGGCCATGCCGACCGAGACGGTCGACCTCGCGGCCGGGTTCGCCGTCGAGGGAGCCGCGGCCGGGGCGTCGTCCGGCGACGTCGAGGTGCTCGAGCTGCCCGGTGGCCCCGCGCTCGTGCTCACCTACACCGGGCCGTACGACGGTCTGCCCGACGCGTGGGCTCGGCTCGAGCAGGACCGGGCGGTCCTCGGCGTCGACGGGCGCGGCGACTTCTGGGAGGAGTACGTCACGGACCCGTCGCCGGGCGGCGACCCGCACGCGAACGTCACGCGCCTCGTCCTGCCGCTGCGCGCCGACGCCTGAGGCTGCGCGCCGACGCCTGAGTCGACCTGGTCGCCTCACCGCGCGGACGACGCCACCCGACCGACGCAACCCCGCCGACGTCCTGGACCGACGCCGCCCGACCGACGTCCTCGACCGACGCCGCCCGACCGACGTCCCCGACCCCACCGGCGCTCGCTGCCGCGTCTACCCCTCGCCGCCGACCTTGCCCTCGAACAGGCCGATCTCGTTGCCGTCGGGGTCGACGAACGACGCCCACCAGCTGGTCTCGTCGATCGGGGTCTTGGGGAGCCGGACCTCGGCGCCGAGCCTGGTCGCCTCAGCCAGGACGTCGTCGATCGAGTCGACCTCGACGTAGCTGCGCGGGGCCGTGAAGCCCTCGTCGCGCGGGGCCAGCCCGCCGCCGCTGATCTTGTTGGGGGCCGACCACATCGGGTAGCCCTCGAAGCCGGGGACCTCCTGGATGTCCCAGCCGAACAGGGTCCCGTAGAACCTGGTCGCCGCCTCCGTGTCCGCGACGGGGATGTCGATGTGCGTGATGTCGCCGTGTGCCATGGCCGTGCCCTCCTGCCGTCCCGATCTGTCGCGTTTCAGGCTAGGTGCGACCACTGACACCCGCCCGGCCGGTTCCCGCCCGGGCGGGGGGTCAGGGCTGGCGCTCGCGTGCCGATGGGAGGGTGAGGGGTCGGGGACGGTGTACGTTCGCACCCGCCCGGCACTCCTCATCCGTGCCGGCACCACGACGACCGGGGGGACGGAGGACGTGATGACCACGATGCTGCGGCTGCTGCTGCCCGCCCCCCGTGACGCGCGCGACGAGCAGTCCGCGCCCACCGGCCCCGTGCCGTGCGCGGCCCGTCCCGGGACGCCGTTCCGGCACCTCGACGGTCGCTGCCAGTGCTTCTTCGGTGGTCCCGCGCCCGAGTTCCCGCCCACGGCGGGCAGCCCGGCCTGACGTCGTCGCCGGCGCACGGCCGGGCGGTCACGGCTGCGGCGGGTCCTCGCCGACCAGCCCGTCGACCGCCTCCCGGAACAGGTCCGCGTGGCCGAGGTGGCGGGCGTACTCGGCGTTGAGGTCGACGAGGACGCGCCGGCGGTTGGGGCGGCCGTCGGGCCACTCGATGCCGGCGGGCTCGTCGAGCCCGCCGTCGGCCGTCACGCGCGCCCACACCGCGCGCGAGCGCTCCACGGCCGCCTGCCACCATCCGTAGAGCTCGGCCGGGGAGTCGTCGGCGGCCGACCGCCAGTCCCAGCCGGGCCAGTCGTCCGGGGTCGTGCCGTTCCACGGCTCGCCGTACCCCCCGGCGCCGAGCCAGCGCGCGGTCATGTCGTCCTCGACGAAGCCCAGGTGCTTGACGAGCCCGGCGAGCGTCATCTCCGACGGCGGGAACCTGCGGTGCAGCGCGTCGGCGTCCAGCCCGCCGACCTTCCACGCGAACGTCGCGCGGGACCTCTCGAGCATGAAGAGCAGGAGCTCGACCTCGCCCGCGTCGAGCGCGGGCTCGCGGATGGTGGTGTCCAGTGCCGGCACGTCCGGCGGGGTGTCGTCTGCCATGTCAGCGACCGTAGGCTCGGTTCCGGACGATCCGCTGCCGGTTCCGCCGCGTGACCTGCGGGCGGTCCGCCGACGACACGGGGGTGCGCCGTGACGACGCACGACACGAGCCCCACGTCGCGCGCGCTGCTCGCGCTTGCCGAGATCCAGGCCGCCCCGGGCGTCACGGCGGCCGACCTCGCGTCGACCCTGGGCGTCTCCGAGCGTGCCGCCCGCCGGTACGTCGCGATCCTGCGGGAGGCCGGGGTCCCGGTGACGTCGGTGCGCGGCCCGTACGGCGGCTACCGGGTGGGACGCGGCGTCCGGCTGCCGCCGCTGGTGTTCGGCGCGGACGAGGCCCTGGGCCTGGTCATGGCGGTGCTCGACGGGCACCACGACGTGCGGCACGGCACGGACCCCGTCGGGAGCGCGCTCGACAAGCTGCTGCGCGCGCTGCCCGAGCCCGTCGCCGCGCAGGCGGCGGTCGTGCGCCGGTCCACCGCCGCGGTGCCCGACCGTGCGGCGGCGCGCCCCGACCCGGTCGTCACCGCGACCCTCGTGCGCGCGTGCGCCGAGCACCGTCCCGTGCGTGTGCGCTACCGCTCCGGGTCGGGCCGCGAGTGGGACGCCGACGTCGACGCGTGGGCGGTCGTCGTGCGGCACGCGCGGTGGTACCTGGTGTGCCGGCGGCGCGACGGCGACGCCGTGCGCACCTACCGCGTCGACCGCGTCCTCACCGTCGACCCGCTGCCCGGCACCGCGGCGCCCGCCCCCGACGTCGACCCGGCCGCCCTCCTGGAGGAGCACCTCGCGCAGGGCTGGGAGTACGACGTCGACGTGCTGGTCGAGGCAGAGCTCGACGACGTGGCCCGCGAGCTGCCAGGCGCGCTCGGCCGCCTCGAGCGCGTCGGCGCGACGACGACCCGCCTGGTCGGGTCGACCAGCGACCCCGCCTGGTACGCCCAGCAGCTGGTGGCCGTCCCCGTGCCGTTCCGGGTCGTCGGCGGCCCGGAGCTGCGCGCGTGCGTGCGTGACGTGGGTGCCCGGCTGACCGCGGCGGCAGCCGATCCGGACGCCTGACCAGCAGCCACGGCGCGCCACCCGTTCGTGGCGTATCAGGGCGGTCCGGGCGCGCTCCTTGCCGACCGACGCGAGGGTCGCGCCGACGGAGGGAGCGCGCGTGGACGTGCCGCAGCAGACCGACGCGCCGTCGGGGACGGTGCCGGCCCCGGCGCGCGGTGACGCGCTCGCGGCCGCCCTCACCGGGATCGTGCCGGTGCACCCGCCCGGGTCGGCGGAGCACGCCGCCCTCGCCGGGACGGTCAACCTCGCGGTCACGCAGCGGCCCGCCCTCGTCGCGGCCCCGCGCACGCCCGACGAGGTCGCGCACGTCGTCCGTCTGGCCGGTGAGCACGGCGTCCCGGTCGCGGTGCAGGCGACGGGCCACGGCGCGTCCGCGCCGCTCGACGGTGCCGTGCTCGTGTCGACGGCCGCGCTCGACCACCTGACGGTGCTGCCGGTGCTGGGCGGCGCGCACGTCGGCGCCGGCGTGCGGTGGGGCGAGGTCGTGGCCGCCGCCGCGCCCTACGGGCTCGCGCCGGTGTGCGGGTCGGCGCCGTCGGTGGGCGTCGTCGGGTACCTCACGGCCGGTGGGCACGGTCCGCTCGCCCGGACGCTCGGGGTGTCGTCGGACCGGGTGCGGGCGTTCGACGTCGTCACGGGCGACGGTGTGCTGCGGCGCGCGACGCCGACCGAGGAGCCCGACCTGTTCTGGGGGCTGCGCGGCGGGCGCGGTGCGCTGGGCGTCGTCGTCGCGGTCGAGCTCGACCTCGTCGACCTGCCCGAGCTGTACGGCGGCGCGCTGTGGTTCGCGGACGTCGAGCGCGTGGTGCCGGCGTGGGCCGCGTGGGCCCCGCGGCTGCCCGCGCAGGCGACGACGTCCCTCGCGGTGACGCGGCTGCCCGCGTCACCGGGCGTCCCCGAGGCGCTCGCGGGACGCACGACGGTCGCCGTGCGGTTCGCGTGGACGGGCGAGCCGGTCGCGGGGCGGGCCGCACTGGCCCCGCTGCGTGCGGTCGCACGGGCGCTCCTCGACACCGTCGCGGTGATGCCGTACGCCGCGATCGGGTCGATCCACGCCGATCCCGACACGCCGACGCCCGTGCACGAGCGGCACCTGCTGCTGGAGGACCTCGGACCGGAGGCCGTGGAGCGGCTCGTGGAGCTGGTGGGCCCGGCGTCGACGTGCCGGCAGCTCGCGGTCGAGGTCCGGCACCTGGGCGGTGCGGCGTCGCGGCAGCCGGCGGTGCCGGACGCGGTGCCGTCGCGCGCGGCGACGTGGTCGGTGCTCACGACCGGGTCCGCGACGGCAGCGGTGGCACCGGCCGTCGTCGCCGACGCGGCAGGGATCGCCGCCGGGTTGGCTCCGTGGACGCGGCCCGGCGGCCTGCCGGGCTTCACGCCCGGGCACGGTCCCGGCTGGGCCGAGCGCGTCTACCCGTCCTCGACGCGTGCCCGGCTGGCCGAGGTGTCGCGCCGCTACGACCCGGACGGGGTGCTCGTCGCGGCGCACGCGTTCCGCAGCCCCTGACCTCGGCCGCGGACCACCGGTCCGGCGGCTGGTGGTGGACCGGTGGCCCACCCGGTCCGCGGGTCGTCCGACGAACCGGAGGACGACGACGGAACCGTCACAGGACCTGCACGGACGCGGCCGCACTCCCTCACCCGGAACGTCGGACGCGGCGGGCGCCCAGACCCTACCGTGACGCCATGACCGACGCCGGTGAGAGCCCCGCCCCGAACGTCCCGCCGGCTGCCGGGTCCGGGCCCGGCGCGTCCGTCGCACCGCACCCGGGGTGGTCGCCGCCCGCACACCCGCCGACCCCGCCGCCGCCGACGAGGTTCACCCTCGCTCACGACGCGTTCTGGGCCGCGCGCAAGGTGCCCGCCCCGGCCGCGACGCTCGCCGTCAGCCTGGGCATCGGCGTGCTCGGGGGCGTCCTGCTCGTGGGGCACCGGCTCGGGCTGGGCGCCGCGCTCGTCGGGCTCGCGGTGTGGGGTGCGGCCGTGCCGGCCCTCGTGCGGCGACGCGCCTGGAACCCGCTCGTCACGGCGGCGCTCGCGGTCGCGCTCGTGGCGATGGTCGCGGTGCGCGACGCCGAGTGGGTCCTCGGGATGTGCGTCGCGGTCGCCGGCGTCGCCGGTGCGGTCGCCGCGACGTCGGCGAGCAGCGCGCCCGCCGTGGCCTTCAGCCCCCTGACGTGGGTGGCCGGTGTGCTGCGCGCCCTGCCGTGGGTCCGGCACGGCGTCGGTGCGCTCATGGGGACGCGGCGCGCGCAGGTGCTCGCGACGCTGCGCAGCGTCGCGGTCACCGTCGTGCTGCTCGTCGTGTTCGGTGCGCTCTTCGCCAGTGCGGACACGGTCTTCGCGAGCTACCTGCCCCGGTTCGACGTCGGGCTGCTCCCCGCACAGCTGATCGTCGGCCTGCTCGTCGCGCTCGTCACGGCGTCGCTCGCGCACCTCGCGATCGCGCCGCCCGGATGGTCCGACCACCGGATGGCCGAGGGCCGGCCCGCCCGCCGCGGCGAGTGGCTGCTGCCGGTCGGTGCGCTCGCGGCGCTCGTGCTGTCGTTCGTGCTCGTCCAGGTCGGTGCCCTGGTCGACGGGCACCGCCACGTGCTCGCGACGCTGGGCCTCAGCCACGCCGAGTACGCGCGGCAGGGGTTCGCGCAGCTCGTCGTCGTCACGGCGCTCACCCTGGTCGTCGTCGGGGTCGCCGCCCGCCGCGCGCCCCGGGCGACCGCGCGGGACCGGCTCGTCTCGCGGGTCGCGCTCGGCGTGCTGTGCGTCGGGTCGCTCGGCGTGGTCGCCTCCGCGCTGCGCCGGATGGACCTGTACGTCGAGGCGTTCGGGCTGACGCGCCTGCGGCTGCTCGTCCTCGTCGCCGAGGTCGCGCTCGCGACCGTGCTCGTGCTCGTCATGGTCGCCGGGATCCGCTGGCGCGGGACGTGGCTGCCCGTCGCGGTGGTGCAGGTGGTGGCCGTCGCGACGCTCGGGCTCGCGCTCGCCGACCCGGACGCGCAGATCGTGCGGCACAACACGACCAACGAGGCGCGCGAGCAGCTCGACGTGGACTACCTGCGCGGGCTGTCCGCGGACGCGGTCCCGGCGCTCGACGCGCTCGACGAGCCGCTGCGCTCGTGCGCGCTCCTGGGTCGCCAGGTCGCCGCGCCGGAGGGGGTCGCCGACGCGAACCTGGCCCGCGCGCGTGCGGCGCGGGTGCTCGATCAGGGTGCGCCGGTGCGTGTCGACGACGCGTCCGACTGCGTGCCGGGTCCCGCCGGGGCCGCTGACGTCGGGCCCGGCGAGGGTCAGGTGGGCGTGCGCAGGGTCGTGGCGGCGGCCGTGCGCAGGGCCGCCGCGACGGCGTCGAGGGCGTCGGTGCGCAACGACCACTGCTGCCAGAACAGCGGGACGTCGAGCGCGTCGTCGGTCAGCCGGACCAGGCGGCCCGCGCGCTCGTCGTCGTCGGCCTGCTGACCCGGCAGCATGCCCCAGCCGAGACCGAGGCGGACCGCCGCGGCGAAGTCCGCGGACGCCGGCACCAGGTGCCGCGGTGGCCGGGCCGGGTCGACGCGACGACGGCGCAACCAGCGGTCCTGCAGCCGGTCGTCGGCGTCGAACACGACCACCGGCGCGACCGCCAGCGCCGCGGCGCGGCCCCCGTCGACGGCCCTCGCGTCGCCGAACCACCGGGCCGCGAACGCGGGCGTGGCCACCGGCCGGTACCGCATGACGCCGAGCGGTTCGACCGTGCACCCCTGGACGGCGACCGCCTGCGACGTCACCGCGCCCATCACGGTCCCGTCGCGCAGCAGCTCGGCCGAGCGGTCCTGGTCCTCGCGGTGCATGCGCAGCGCGAGACGGTCCGCGAGCGGTGCGAGCGCGGGCAGGACCCACGTGGTCAGCGAGTCGCCGTTGACCGCGAGCGTGACCTGCGGGACCGTGCCGTCGCCCGTCAGGTGGCGGGTGGCGTCGGCCGTGAGCGCGTCGAGCTGGCGGGCCAGCCGGACGAGCGGCTCACCGGCCGACGTGGGGCGCACGGGGCGGTCGCGGCGCAGCAGGACCGCGCCGGCGGTCTGCTCGAGCGCCTTGATGCGCTGGCTGACGGCCGACGGGGTCACGTGCAGGGCGCGCGCGGCGGCGTCGAACGTGCCGAGGTCGGCGGCGGCCGCGAGCGCGCGCAGCTGGCCGAGGTCCCAGTCGGGCATGCAGCAACGCTAAGGCTTCATGCAGAACATTCGCTGTCCTGATGAGCCGCGATCCGCCTAGCGTCGTCGGCATGTGGACGTCTGCCGTGGCCGGCCTGGGCTTCGGGCTCGCGCTCATCGTCGCGATCGGCGCGCAGAACGCGTACGTGCTGCGGCAGGGCCTGCGTCGCGAGCGCGTCGGACTCGTCGTCACGATCTGCGCGGTGTCCGACCTGCTGCTCATCGCCGTCGGTGCCGCGGGCGTGGGCACGGTGATCGCGTCGAGCCGCACGCTCACCGTCGTCATGACGGTGGCCGGGGCCGGGGTCCTGCTGGCCTACGGCGCGCTCGCGGCCCGCCGCGCGGTGCGCGGCGACGAAGCCCTCGTCGTCACCGACCCCACCCCCGCCCCGCCACCCACCCCCGTCCCCACCACCCACCCCCGTCCCCACCACCCCCGTCCCCGCCTCCATCACGCCCGTCCCCGCCACCCCCGCCCCCGCCCCCGCCCCCGCCGACCGGAACCTCACTCACGGTTCGGCTGCCGTGGCGGTGAGTGGTGTTCCGGTCGCGGAGGCCGGTCTCGCCGACCGGAACCTCGTTCCCGGTTCGAGGGCTGCGGCGGTGAGTGGTGTTCCGGTCGTGGAGGCCGGTCTCGCCGACCGGAACCTCGTTCCCGGTTCGAGGGCTGCGGCGGTGAGTGGTGTTCCGGTCGGCGGGGGCGGGGGTGGTGAGGACGGTGGGGGTGGCGGGGCGGTGGGGGTGGCGCTGGCGGCGCTCGCGCTGACGTGGCTCAACCCGCACGTGTACCTCGACACCGTGGTGCTGCTCGGGTCGGTCGCCGCCGGCCACGGCGACGCGCGCTGGTGGTTCGCCGCCGGAGCGGGTGCGGGCAGCGTGCTGTGGTTCGCCGGCCTCGGGTACGGCGCCGCGCTGCTGCGACCGGTGTTCGCGCGTCCCGCGGCGTGGCGGGTCCTGGACGCGACCATCGCCCTGGTCATGACGGCGATCGCGGCGACGCTCGTCCTCGACCTCGTCACGACCTGACGCCCGCCGGCCCGTGGCCCGCCGCCGAACACGGACTTCGGCGGCTTGTCGGCGGTCAGAAGCCGCCGAAGTCCGTGTTCGGCCGTGGGACGCTCGCCGGGACGACGAGGAACAGCCGGACGAGGAACAGGCAGACCCCCGCTGACGGTTGCGCCCCACATGCGTGCCATCGCCTACGACCGCTACGGCGGCTCCGACGTCCTGCGGCTCACCGACCTCCCGGAGCCGCGGGTCGGCCCCGACAGCGTGCTCGTGCGGGTGCGGGCCGCGTCCGTCAACCCCGTCGACTGGAAGATCCGCGCCGGGTACCTCGACGCCGTCATGGACGTGCAGTTCCCGGTGGTGCCCGGCTGGGACGTCGCGGGCGTCGTCGAGCGCGTGGGACTCGACGCGACCGAGTACGCGGTCGGCGACGAGGTCTACGGGTACGTGCGCCGCGACTGGCTGCACGGCGGCACGTTCGCCGAGCTGGTCGCCGCACCCGTGCGCACGCTCGCCCGCAAGCCCGCGTCGCTGACGTTCGAGGAGGCGGCCGCCGTGCCGCTGACCGCGCTGACGGCGTACCAGAGCATCGAGCGTGCGGGCGTCCGTGCAGGTCAGACCGTGCTGGTGCACGCGGCGGCGGGTGGTGTCGGGCAGTTCGCCGTGCAGATCGCGCGCGCCCGCGGCGCCCGGGTGGTCGGCACCGCGTCGGCGCGCAACCACGACCACCTGCGCGGCCTGGGCGCCGAGCCCGTCGAGTACGGCGACGGGCTCGTCGAGCGCGTGCGCGCGCTGGCGCCCGGCGGCGTCGACGTGGTCCTCGACTACGGCAGCGACGACCTCGTGGCCACGACCCGCGCGCTGCTCGCCGCCGGCGGGACGGTCGCGTCGATCGTCGACGACGCCGCGCGCACCGAGCTGGGCGGGCACTACGTGTGGGTGCGGCCCAGCAGCGCGGACCTCGACGCCCTCACGGCGCTGGTCGAGGACGGCGCCGTGAGGGTCGACGTCGCGCAGGTGCTCGACCTCGCGGACACGGCCGCCGCGCACGACCTCGTGGCCGGCGGGCACGTGCGCGGCAAGGTGGTCGTGCGGGTCTGACGGCGTCGACCGCTCCCGCACGACGGGCCGGGAGGTCAGGTCGCGAAGAGCGTCCGACCGTCGTCGTCGCGCACGACGGTCCGCGGCACGTCCGTCACGTCCAGCTCGACGTGCAGACGGTCCGCGCCGTCCGCGGACGTCGCGGTGTAGCGGTAGCGGGTGTTCGTCAGCTCGTCGGCGGTGGTGCGCGCGGTGTGCAGCCACGGGTGACGACGTCGCAGCGCGACGAGCGCCTGGTGCACGTGCAGCACGCGCCGCTCGTCGTCGTCGAGGTCGTCGGGCGACGCGGGCAGCGCCGGGCGGACCGCGTCGTCGCCGCCCTCACGCTCCTCCTTGGGGGCCTCCCAGCCCAGCTCGTCGCCGTAGTACAGCGACGGGACACCGCCCACCGTCATCAGCACCACGAGCGCGAGCACCGCAGCCCGCGGCCCGACCTGCGTCGCGATGCGCGTGACGTCGTGGTTGCCGACGAACGTCTGCGGCACGAACGTGCCCAGGAAGTCGTCGTGCCGGCGCAGCGCGTGGTCCAGCTCCCAGAAGTTGCGGTCCCGCAGGCTGCTCCAGACGGCCTTCCACAGCTCGTACTGCGTGACCGAGTCCACGCCCGACTCCGCGACGACCCCCGCGTAGTCGCCGTGGATCACCTCGCCCACGACCCACGCGTCCGGGTGCCGCTCGCGCACCGCCGGCAGCACGCGGGCCCAGAACGCCGGCGGCACGGCGTACGCGGCGTCCAGCCGCCAGCCGTCCGCACCGCGGGCCAGCCAGTGCGTCATGACGTCGACGACGTACGCGGCGACCGCCGGGTCGTCGTGGTTCAGCGCGACGAGCGCGCGGTGCCCCTCGAAGTCGGCCGTGCGCGGGCCGTCGGGGTGCTCCCAGTCGACGCGCAGGAACGACGCCCGCGGGCCGTCGGGACCGTCCGCGAGCACCTGCGCGACCAGCGGGTGCTCGGCGCCGACGTGGTGGAAGACCCCGTCGAGCAGGACGCGCAGCCCACGCTCGTGGGCGGCGGCGAGGAAGACGTGCAGGTCGTCGTCGGTGCCCAGGCGCGGGTCCACGCGGAAGAAGTCGGTGGTGTCGTAGCCGTGCGTCGACGACGCGAACACCGGGCCCAGCAGCACGCCGTTGGTGCCCAGGCGCACGACGTGGTCGAGCCAGGGGAGCAGCCGCTCGAGGCGGTGGCCGTCCGGCGCGTCGTCGGGGGTGCGGATCGGCGCACCGACCGCCCCCAGGGGGTACACGTGCCACCAGATCGCGTGCTCGGACCAGCCCATGCCACCTCCGCGTCGACCCTCCCGACACTAGCCGCGCGCCGGACCGTCCTCGCGCGGGTGGCCGTCAGTCGCCCAGGCCCGTGCCGACCTGGCGCGCCGAGCGCACCCACGCGTGGTCCGGCGGGACGAGCTTGACCTTGCCGGCGACGTCGGACAGCGGCACCGGCACCGCGTCGTCGCCGCGCGCCGCGACCATGACCCCGAACTCCCCGCGCGAGACCAGGTCCGCCGCGGCCGCGCCCAGGCGCGTCGCGAGCAGGCGGTCGGCGGCGCACGGCGCACCGCCGCGCTGCACGTAGCCGAGGATCGTCACGCGCGACTCCAGACCCGTCGCCGCCTCGAGCCCGCGCGCGAGCTTGAACGTGTGCTCGCGCTGCGCGTCCTCGACGTTGGCCAGGTGCGTCTTCGCGGCGCGGCGCGCCTCGGGGGTCTTGGCGGACTTCACCAGCAGCTGCGCGGCCTCGTAGTCGGCGGTGTCCTCGACGTCGCGGGCACCCTCCGCGACGGCGACCACCGAGAACGACGAGCCGCGGGACGTGCGCCGGCGGATCGTCTCGGCGACCGCGTCGATCGTGTACGGGATCTCGGGGATGAGGATGATGTCGGCGCCGCCCGCGATGCCGGACGCGAGCGTCAGCCAGCCGGCCCGGTGCCCCATGATCTCGGTGAGGATGATCCGGTGGTGGCTGTGCGCCGTCGAGTGCACGCGGTCGACGGCCTCGGTGGCGATCTCGGTGGCCGTCGCGAACCCGAACGTCGTGTCCGTCTCGGCGATGTCGTTGTCGATCGTCTTGGGCAGGTGCACGACGTTCAGACCCGCGTCGACCAGCCGCATCGCGTTCTTCGCGGTCCCGCCGCCGCCCAGCATGATGAGCGCGTCCAGCCCCAGCGCGCGGTAGTTCTCGACGACGCGCGGCACCATGTCCTGCGTCTCTCCGTCGACCACGTACCGGTGCACCTTGTCGCGGCTCGTCCCCAGGATCGTCCCGCCGACCGTGAGGATCCCGGACAGCGCCTTGCCGTCCAGCTCGACGTACCGGTTCTCGACCAGGCCCGTCACGCCGTCGCGGAAACCGAACAGCTCCATGCCGTAGTGCGCGATGGCCGTCTTGCCGAAGCCGCGGATCGCGGCGTTGAGGCCGGGGCTGTCGCCGCCCGCCGTGAGGATCCCGACCCGCTTCGCCCTGGTCCGCGTCATGCCCGCCTCCACCGCGTCCGTGACCGGCGGGGGCCGGCCTCTGGCGACAGTGTCGTGGGCGGCGGGGTCCGCGCACAACGTCGCGCGCGCCAGGTGCGCCGGCGACGTCCCAGGTCACCGCTCCCGGGCGGCCGCCCGATGCGTCAGGAGGGGCGCGGCGCGTACATGATGAGCGCCACGCCCACGAGGCACACGAGCGCACCCGCGACGTCCCACCGGTCCGGCCGGAACCCGTCGACGACCATGCCCCACAGCAGCGACCCGGCCACGAACACGCCGCCGTACGCGGCGAGGATCCGCCCGAAGTTCGCGTCGGGCTGGAGCGTCGCCACCGCGCCGTACAGGCCCAGCGCGATCGCGCCCGCCCCGACCCACACCCACCCCCGGTGCTCGCGCAGCCCCTGCCACACGAGCCACGCACCGCCGATCTCGAGCCCCGCGGCCGCGACGAACAGCAGGATCGAACGCACGGTCGTCATGGGGGTCCTCTCGTCGGGGCTGGGACGAGTATGACGGTGCGCCGTGGCGGGTCAGGGGCCGGGCCGTCGGGTGCGCGCGAGGTACGCCGCACCGCGCGGGCTGAGCGCGTACCCGACCTCGAAGCTCTGCGTCAGCCCGAGGGCCTTGAGCTTGCGGACGTCGATCTTGAACGGGTCGCGCTCGCGGCCCAGCTCGGCCGCGAGGTCGGGTGCGCGCACGTGCGGGTGGCGGCGCACGACGTCGAGCGTGGCGGCCGTCCACCGGCCGTGCGTGCTGGCACGGTCGAGCCGGTCGAGGCGCGCGTCGATCGCGGCGACGTCGTCGTCGGTGAGGTCGGCGTCCTCGCGCAGCGCGACGCGTGGGTCGGGGCCCGCCCAGACCAGGCCGACGCGGTGGACGGGCCAGCCGGCCGTGTCGGGTGCGGGGGAGTCGTCGTCGGCGGGCGTCCGCCCGTACCGCGCGGTGCGGCGACGCCGGGCGACGGCTGCCGGGTCGAGCAGGCGCAGCAGCGCGGCGACGTCGGGCAGGCCGGCGGCACGGGCGTCGGCGTCGGTGAGGGTCGCGGGGTCGACGACGTCGACGGACGTGACCTCGACGACGCCCGCGGAGGTCCGGAACCGCGCACCGGGCCGCACGTCCGGCCGCTGCCAGCGCCGGAACGCGAGCGACACCGACCCGTCGGCGACACCCGCGGCGACCTTCGGCGGCAGGAGCACCCGCCCAGCGTGCCGGGTGCACGCGCGTCGCGTCGAGCGGCGGTCCGGGGTGACCGGTCGTCAGGAGGCGAGGGTGTCGCGCAGCGCGCGGACGACGGGCCAGGCGGCGTCCGACGTCGTGCCGGCGACCGTCGACGTCAGCCCCGTCGCCGGGTCGTGCGTCGACCAGAACGACACGCCGGTGTCCTCGCCCTCGAGCGACACCGCGTCGCCGGTGCCGGGCAGCCACAGCCCCAGGCCGTAGCGGTCGTCGTCGGGATCGGCACCGGCGTCGCCGGGCACGCGACGCATCCGCTCGACCAGCTCGTCCGGCACGATCCGTCCGCCCAGCAGCGCGCCCCAGAACCGTTCCACGTCGAGCGTCGTCGTGTACGCGCCACCGTCCCCGCCGCCGACGACGGGCAGGTGGTGCACGTTGCTGCGCCACTGCCCGGCCACGCGCACGTAGCCCGTCGCGGCGTCGCCCGGCAGCGCGTCGGAGCGCGGGTAGCCCGTGGACGTCATGCCCGCGGGCTCCAGCACGCGCGTGCGCACCAGGTCGTGGAACGGCACGCCCGCCGCCCGCTGCGCCAGCAGCGCCAGCACGACGAACCCGCCGTTGCAGTACGCGAACCCGGTCCCCGCCGGGAACGCCTGCGGGTACCCGTCGAGGATCGGCAGGTAGTCCTCGGGGTCGACGAGCGCGTGGGCGGGCACCGGCAGCAGGTACTGCGACACGTCGGCGTCGTCGTCGAAGTAGTCGCCGATGCCCGACCGGTGGCTCAGCAGGTGCTCGACCGTGACGTCGTCGGCGACCAGCGGCAGGTCGGCACCCAGCAGCGACCGGGCCGTCGTGCTCAGGTCGAGCGTGCCGTCCGCGACGAGCGACAGCACCGCGAGCGCCGTGAACCCCTTGCAGCCGCTCGCGGTGGCGAACCGGTGCCGGGGCGTCATCGGCAGCCCGTGGCGCCGGTCGGCGAGGCCCCAGGCGGCGTCGAGCAGCACGTCCGCCGAGGCCGTGCCGGGCAGGACCCCGGGCGCATCGCGGGTGACGCGCGCGACGACGCCCGTGAGCTCGTCGCCGGTGCCGGACGCGAGCGACCGGACCGCGTCGTCGGCGGCCTGCCGGAGCCGTGCGTCCTCGCCCATGCGACGACGCTACGGCGGCGCCCGCAGGCCCGGCACCGCATTTTCGGCCGGGAGGCCCCGGGTGCCGGATTGTGTAACAATCCGGTCGTGCGCCCCGTCCTCGCCGTCCTGCTCGCAGCCGTGTGCTTCGGGACGACGGGCACGGCGCAGGCCCTCGGGCCGTCGACCGATCCCGTCGCGCTCGGCGCCGCGCGCATCGCGGTCGGCGGGCTCGCGCTCGCGGTGGTCGCGGCGCTCGTCGCGCGGCGACGGGCGGGAGAGGGCGGCGCGCTGCCGGCGGGCGCGACCCCCGGCAGCCGGTGGACGGTGCGACCGCGGGCCCTCGGCCTCGTCGCGCTCGGGGCGCTGGGCGTGCTCGCCTACCAGCCCGCGTTCTTCCTCGGCACGTCGCGCAACGGCGTGGCCGTCGGCACGGTCGTCGCGCTGGGGTCCGCACCCGTGCTCACGGGGCTGCTGGCGTGGGCGTGGCGCCGTGCCCGTCCCGGCCGGGCGTGGCTCGTCGCGACGACGCTCGCCACCACCGGCGTCACCGTCCTCGGTCTCGCACCCGGCCCGGTGTCCGCGGGGACGCCGGGCGGTGTCGACGTCGTCGGCGTGCTCGCGTCGCTCGGCGCGGGCGCCGCGTACGCGCTCTACACGCTCGCCGGTGCCGCGCTGATCGAGCACGGGTGGACGTCGACGACCAGCATGGGCGCGATGTTCGGGGTCGCGGGCGTGCTCGGCGTCGGCGTGCTGCTCGGCGTCGGCGCGCAGGGGCTCGCCACGCCCGCGGGCGTCGTGACGGTGCTCTGGCTGGGCGTGGTGACGACGACCCTGGCGTACGTGCTGTTCGGGTACGGGCTCGCGCGGCTCGGTGCGCCGACGGTCGCGACGCTCACCCTCGCCGAGCCGCTGACGGCGACGGTGCTGGGCCTGGCGGTCCTCGGGGAGCGGCTGTCCGGCAGCGCGGTCCTCGGTCTCGTCGTGCTCGCAGCGGGCCTCGCGGTGCTCGCCGTCGCCGCCCGCGTCCGTCGTGCACCCGCCGCGGTCGTGGCATGACGGCCCGTCCGACGCCTCCTCGCACCACCGGCCGCACCGGCACCCGCTCCACCGCCGCCGGCCCGACGGCCGCCCGCGCGCTGGCCGCGACGCTGCGCGAGCAGGTCCTCGACGGACGGCTCGACCCGGGCGCGCCGCTGCGGGAGGAGGCGCTCGCGGTGGCGCACGGCGTCTCGCGGCACACCGTCCGCACCGCGCTCGCGACGCTCGCCGCCGAGCGGCTCGTCACCACCGAGGAGTACCGCGGCGCACGCGTCGCGCGCCTGACGGACGCCGACGTGCGCTCGTTGCAGGACCTGCGCGCCGCGCTCGAGTGCGAGGCCGTGCGGATCGTCGGCGAGCGTCACCCCGGTCGGTGGCCGGCCGCGCTCGTCGTCCCCGTGACCGACGCCCTCGCCGCGCTGGCCGCCACCGACACGGCCGACTGGCCCGCCGTCGAGCGCGCGCACGCGGCCGTGCACCTCGCCGTCGTCGCGGCGGCGGGTTCACCGCGCCTGACCGAGGCCTACGCCTCGCTGGGCGCCGAGGTCGCGCTGCTCCTGCTGCACGCGCGTGCGCAGTACGACCTCCCCGCGCTCGTCGCCGAGCACACCGCCTACCTCGCCGACGTGCAGGAGCGCGGCCCCGTCGCCGTCCGCGCGCACCTCACGCACCTGGCCGACCTGCTGCACCCGCCCGCACGACGACCGTCCGCCTGACGTCCTGCGACGACGGCTCGCGCGGCCTCAGAGCGCCAGCGCCGTACGCACGGCGAGCGCCAGCACGACGACGGCACCGACCACCGCCGTCCAGCGCCGACCGCGCGGTCCGGTGAGCCGGGCCCCCGCCCACGCCCCCGCGCTGCCCAGCAGCAGCTGCCACGACGCCGACGCCGCGAACGCGGCCACGACGAAGACCGCCCGCTGCGCCGGGGCCGTGAGGGTCGTCGCGGCCGCACCCGACGTCAGCGCGACGAAGTACACGACGGTGGCGGGGTTCACCGCGGTCGCCGCCAGCACGAGGCCGAACGCCCGGGCGGAGGTCATGGCGCGGTCCGCCGTGCGCGGCTCGTCCACCACCGGTGCGGGCGCGCCGCGGACCGTCGCGGGGCGCAGCAGCACGACGGCCACGACCACGAGGACCGCGGCCGACGCCCAGCGGACGGGTCCGGCCGCGCGCACGAGCACCGGCGCGAGCGCGGACCCGAGCACCACCGCGGCCGTCGCGTAGACGCCGTCGACGACCGCCGCACCGAGGCCTCCCGCGCACCCCACCCGGCGTCCGTGACGCGCGCCGAGCAGGACCAGCAGCACGCCGACGGCACCCACGGGCAGCGCGATGCCCCACCCGGCCAGCAGACCCGCCAGCACCGGGGGCCCGAGGTCGCCGGTCACGGCCGCGCGGCCCGTCGAGCCCGAGCCGGCGCCGGACGTGCGGGTGACGGGTGACGTGCGACGGAGGCGGGCATGCGCCGATGATCGCGGCTACCGCGCGTCCGTGACCAGCGCGAACACGCGGCCCGCCGGCCCGGGCGTGCGGTTGGGGTCCCAACCCACCCTCTCGCGAGAGGGCGCAATGTGCCCATCGGATGGGCCTGGATCGTCCTCTCGCGAGAGGGCGGAATGTGCCCGTCGGATGGGCCCGGACCACCCTCTCGCGAGAGGGCGGAGTGCGCCCGTCGGATGGGCCTGGATCGTCCTCTCGCGAGAGGGTGATTTGTGACCGTCGGGCGGGTGGGGGTTGTGTGAGGCGCGTGCTGGGCGTACCGTTCCGATATATCGCTGAACATCTCAGGAGGAACCATGCGCAGCTACGACCCCATCTCACGACCCGACGGCGAGTGGCGCCGTCCCCCTCGCGGGCCCCGGCCCGGCGACGAGACCACCGACGACCGCGACCCGCGCGGCGCCACCTCGCACGGCGGGCCTGCCGGCCGCGGTCACGGCCGCGGCGGCCACGGCGGCCGCGGCCGAGGCTTCGGACCTGGCGGCGGCTTCGGCGCCGGCTTCGGTTCCGGCGGCCCGTTCGGTCCGGGCGGTCCCGGCGGCCCCGGACCTGGCGGCTTCGGTGCTGGTGGCTTCGGACCTGGTGGCTTCGGACCTGGTGGCTTCGGGCCTGGCGGCTTCGGCCCCCGCGGCCCCTTCGGCGGCCGTGGCCGGGCCCGCAAGGGCGACGTCCGCGCCGCGATCCTGCAGCTCCTGGCCGAGAACCCGTCGAACGGGTACGGCCTCATCAAGGCCATCGGCGAGAAGACCGGCGGCGTGTGGCGCCCCAGTCCCGGCTCGGTCTACCCGACGCTGCAGCAGCTCGCCGACGAGGGCCTGGTGGCCCCGACCGACGCGAGCAGCGCCCGCCCCGAGTACACGCTCACCGACGAGGGGCGCGCGTACGTCGAGGCCCACCCGGACGAGCTGACAGCCGCCTGGGGGCCCGCCGCGCAGCGCTGGGAGGAGCACGGCGACCTCATCGCCGCCACCGGCAAGCTCTACGGCGTGCTGCGGCAGGTCGGCGCCGAGGGCACGCCGGCCCAGCGCGAGCGGACCGTCGAGAAGCTCGACGAGCTGCGCCGCGAGCTGTACCGCATGCTCGGCGAGTGAGCCGAGCGAGCCGAGTGGGCCGAGCGAGCCGAGTGGGCCAAGTGGGCCGAGCAAGCCCACTGAGCCGGGCGCAGCCCACCGTCACGGGGCGTCACCCGGCCGCGAGGCCGCGGGTGGCGCCCCGTGCGCGTCTGGCCCGTCGCCCCGTGCGTCCGGCCCGGCACGTCACAGCGCGTCGTGCAGCATCCCCAGCACCTCGCGCAGGCGCACGGCGTCCACCTGGCCGGGCGCGCTCGCGGCCCCCACGCAGCCGAACGTCATGGCCGAGCCGAACACCTCGCCCGCGAGCCGCGTGACCAGCCCGAGCCCGCCCATCGCGACCGTCACGACCGGCCGGTCCGCATCGCGCGCGAACGTCCGCGTCGCGGTGAGCAGCGCGAGCACGTCGTCCGCGTCGTGCGGCATGACGGCGACCTTGCAGACGTCGGCGCCGACGTCGCGCTGACGACGCAGCACCGCCACGACGTCGTCGGCGGGCGGGGTCGCGTCGAAGTCGTGGTGCGAGACCACGACGACGAGCCCGGCGGCCCGCGCGTGCGCGACGAGGTCCGCGACGCCCGGGGTGGCGAGCTCGACGTCCACCGCGTCGGCACCGTCCGGCGCCCCGGCCCCCGCGACGACCGCGCGGACCGTCGCCGCGTACGCCGCGTCGTCGGCCGGCTGGGCACCGCCCTCGCGCGCCGACCGGAACGTCGCGAGCAGCGGCACGTCCGCGGGCAGCGCGGCCCGCACGGCGGCGACGGCCGCCCGCACGAGGTCCGGGTCCCCGGCCGAGCCCGTGAGGTGGTCGAGGCGCAGCTCGACGACGTCGGCGGCACCCGCCGGCAGGTCGCGCGCGGCCGCGGCGGCACCGTCGGGCGTCGTCGCCACGAGGGGCACGCACACCTGCGGGACGCCCGCACCCAGGGTCGCCCCGCGCAGCCGGAGCACGTCGCCGCTCGTCGTCATGCGCCGATTCTCGCCGCTGCGCGGGCAGGTGCGGCGTGGGTGTCCGCGGATCCGCGTCTCAGGCGCTGCGCTCGATCTCGAACGTCGCCCACACGTGCTTGCCCCCCGCGTCGGCCCACCAGCCCACGTCGGCCGACAGGCGCTGCGCGATCTGCAGGCCGAACCCGCCGTCCCCCGGGGCGCGCCCCTCCGCGAGGAAGGGCACGTGGGTCGTGTCCGTGTCGGAGACCACGACGAGGACCGCGGACCCGTCGAGCAGCAGGCGCACCTGCGCCGGCGGCTGCCCGTGCGCGAGCGCGTTGGTCGCGAGCTCGGAGGTGACGAGCACGACGCTGTCCGGCGCGGTGCCGTCGTCCTCGAACGTCGGGGCGGACGCCGCGAGCTGCTCGCGCAGGTCGCCGCGCATGGTGCGGAGCTGCGCCGCGCTGTCGAGCACCCAGCGGCGCAGCGGGACGTACGCGTCCGGTGGGCGCGACGCGGGCAGCGCGTGACCGTGCTCGGCCGGTGTCGCCAGGGCGCCGGAGGGCGCGTCGACGGGGGTGGTGAGCCGTGGTTCGTCGCCCATGTCGTGCACCCCCCTTCCCCTGTCTCTCGCGGCGCCACGGGCGCGGTGCGCGGATGCCGCACACGTCCGCTGCCCCGGGGTCCCCGGCCACGGTAGGCGCCCGCGGTGGATCCCACCACCGAGGGCGCTGCGCGGCGGGGAGATACCTGGACGAATGTCCAGCCGCGGGTGCGGAGGCGATGTCGGTGGGCGTGGGTAGCGTCGAGGAGGCGGGGCACGGGTGGCTGCGGTCTGCGCGGCACGCGTGCTCGCCGCGGCAGGGCGGTCCGACGGGGGCCGTCACGGCGGGTCGGCGTAGGACGGGAGCGAGGGTGACGATGCGGTTCGGGTTCGTGGGCAGCTTCGGGACGGTGCACGAGGTCGTCGAGATGGCCGTCGCCACCGAGGATCACGGGTGGGACGGCTTCTTCACGTGGGACGGCGTGGACCTCGAGGGCATGGAGGCGTGGGACCCGTGGGCCGTGCTCGCGGCGGCCGCCGTGCGCACCGAGCGCGTCACGCTCGGTGCGCTGGTGTTCGCCCTGCCGCGCCGACGCCCCTGGGTGTTCGCCAAGCAGGCGGTCACGGTGGACCACCTGTCGGGCGGGCGGCTCGTGCTGCCTGTGGGGCTCGGGGTCCCGGCGGACCGTGCCGTGGCCGGCGTCAGCGGCGAGGCGGCGACGGTGCGCGAGCGCGCCGAGCGGCTCGACGACGCCCTCGAGGTGCTCGACAGGTCGTTCTCGGGCGAGAGGTTCGACGTCGACGGCAGGCACGTCCAGGTCGACGGCATGCAGCTGCGACCCACCCCCGTGACGCGGGCCGACGGCCGCGCGCGCATCCCCGTGTGGGTCGTGGCGGCCCACCCGTCCGAGCGGTCGACGGGCCGCGCGGCCCGGTGGGACGGCGTCATCCCGCAGCACCGCGGGGAGCGCGCCATGGACCCGCTCGGCCCGCAGGACGTCGCCGAGGTCCTGGCGTGGGTGCGCGAGCACCGGCCCGCCGGGGCAGGGCCGTTCGACGTCGTGCTGCACGGTGAGCTGCCGGCCGACCGCGGCGAGGCGCGCGACCACGTCGCGGCGCTCGCGGAGGCGGGCGTGACGTGGTTCGTCGACGCGCTGTGGAACCCGGCGACGGCGACCCCCGACGCACTGCTCGCCCGGATCCGCCAGGGGCCGCCCGTGCTCTGACGCGCGACCGTGGCGGTCAGGCGGTGAGGAGCGGCAGGGGTTCGTCGGGGTCGTCCTGCGGCTCCGGGTGCAGCGCACGGAACACCGCCCACGAGACGCCGACGACGGGCACCGCGACGACCGCCCCGACGAGGCCCCCCACGAGGGTCCCCGCGGACACCACGACACCGACGACCATCGCGTGCAGACGGATGTGCCTCCCCATGATCACGGGCTGCAGCACATGGCCCTCGAGCTGCCCGATGAGCGCGATCCCGACGCCCACCGCCACCATCGACCACAGTCCGTTGGCCGCGAGCGCCACGAGCATCGCCACGATCATCGCCGCGGGTGCACCGATGAGCGGGATGAAGCCGCCGATGAACACGAGCACCGCGAGCGGCCCGGCGAGCGGCACCCGCAGCGCGACCAGCAGCATGAAGGCGAGCGCGCCGATGCACACCGCCGTGTAGAACGCCCCGCGCGTGTACCCGCCGAACGCACGCCACGCGGCCGCGCCCGCCGTACGCAGGTACGGCCGGGCGGTGGCGGGCGCCTGCCGCACGGTCCACGCCCACATCTGCGGACCGCCACCCAGGAAGCACGCCGCGCAGAACACGCCGAGCGCGATCACCATGAACCACACCAGCACCGACCCGACCTGGGCGGCGGCGCTGCCGGCGAGCGTCCACCGGTTCGCGGCCCACCAGTCGGTGAGCACCGCGAACACGCGGTCGATCTCCTCGTCGGTGACGGTCACCGGCAGCCGTCCGCTGCGCAGCAGGTCCAGCAGGTCATCGACGCCGGCCCCGATCGCGGTGCCCACGTGCTGCCACTGGCCGGCGACGGCCAGGACGACGAACCCCAGCAGCGCCGCGACGCCGAGTGCGCCGACGAGCAGGGCGAGCCCCGTGGCGGGGCCTGTCGGCATCCACCGGCGCAGGAACGTCGCGACCGGCCCGAGGACCGCCGTGACGACGAGGCCGAGGAACAGCGCGATGAGCACGAGCTGGATCTGCGCGCCGGCCCACACGACGATCGCGAGCATCGCGCACGCGGCGACCAGCCGCCACGACCACGCCCCGGTCACCGCCAGCCAGTGCGGCACGAGCCCGACGGCGTCGCGCGCACCCACGACAGCCGCCGCGCCCACGACGGTCGCCGCGCCGGTCGCACCCCCGCCCGCCGCGCCTGCCGCGCCTCCGTCCGCCGCCTCCCCGCCCGGTCCGCCCGCCATGTGGTCGCCCGGTCGAGGGCCGCCCTCGTCATGCGCCGGGCCACCCGCCGTGGGGAACGCGCCGTCGTGCGCCGGGCCCACCCCCGGGCCCGCGTCACGACCGGTGTCGCCGGGCACCCCGGCGTCGTCCGCAGCCTGTGGCGACGTCACCCGGCCACGCTATCGGGCAAACCACCCGCCGACCGTCACCTCGCTCCCCTTCGGGCCCCCGAGTCGGTGAGCCAGGTCCCGGTGGGCGGGCAGGGGCGGTGCTGAGCGGAACCTGGGTCACCGTTGGGTGGCTGGGTTGGTGAGTGGGGTTCCGGTGGGTGGGGTGGGTGCCGAGCGGGACGTGGCTCACCGTTGGCTGGCTCGCTGAGTGAGTGGGGTTCCGGTGGGCTGCCAAGGCGGTGCCGGGCGGAACGTGGGTCACCGTTGGGTGGCTGGGTCGGTGAGTGGGGTTCCGGTCGGCGGTGGGTGTGAGGTGGTGTCAGGACGTGAGGACGGCGGCGGGGCGCGTCATCGGGTAGATGTACGGGCCGTCGGGGGCGAGCGGCACGGCCGGGTGCGTGTCGGTGTACCCGCGCGCGACGTAGAAGCCGACGTTCTCCTCCTTGGTCGTCTCGAGGTACGAGGGGGCGCCCGCGGTGTCGAGGTCGGCGAAGAACGTGCGCAGCAGGACGCTGCCACGTCCGGCCCGCTGGAGCTCGGGGCGGACGCCGAAGGCCTCGACGTACCAGCAGTCGTCGGGGACGCCGCGCGACGTCAGCTCGCCGAACCGGATGATCCCGCCGCTGTGCTCGCGCGTGTGCAGCGCGATGCGTGCGACGCGCCCCGCCTGGCGCAGCCAGCGTCGCAGCGGCATGGGGTACGTGCCCGGCGGGTACAGCGCGAGGACGCCCGTGACGCGTCCGCCGAGCTTGGTGACCAGGACGCGGCCGTACCGCAGGCCGTCGGCGAGGGTCATGCGGTACACCTCGCGCAGCTCGCGCTCGCGGCGTGCGTCGACGGGGAACAGGTGCGTGTACCCGGGGTCCTGCGCGAGGGCGGCGGCGAGGACGGCAGCGGCCTGTGCGCGGTCGCGCGGGTCGAGCGGCCCGACGGTGTCGGGCGGGTCGACACGCGGCGGTCCCGGCGGGCGTCCCCCTGCGTCCATGAGGGCATCGTGTCCCGGACATGCGTCCAGGTGCAACCGGAACGCCCCCCGGTGTCCGTTCCCGCGGCGTCCCCGCCGGTGCGTCCGCCGCCGCCCGAGTGGGGAGGAGGGGTGAAGATCGCACCCGAACCCACCCGCGCGGCAGGGCTGAAGTGCCAGGCTCGGGTCGTCCCACGCGTGCCCGCGCCATGACGTCGTGCGCGCAGGGCCGCTCCCGGCGGCCGCGACGCGGGGTCACGACGAGGAGGACGACGACGGTGCGAGCGGTGCGGGGCACGAGGCGGGCACGTGTGCGGGGATGGGCGGGAGCGGGCGTCCTGCTCGCGCTCACCACGGCGACGACGGTGGCGTGCGCACCGGGCACGCCGGACGCACGTCCGGCGGCCGAGGCCCTCGCGGCGGCCCTGGGGTCCGGTGACTTCACGGCCGTCCCGCTCGCGGCCGACGCGCCCTCGCCCGCCGACCTGGCCGCGACGCGCGCGACGGTCGTCGAGGGACTCGGCGACGCGACCGCGACGGTCGAGGTCGGCGACGTGACGCTCGCCGAGGACGAGCAGTCCGCGACCGCGCGCCTCGACGTCGCCTGGGACGTGCCGTGGACCGACGAGGACTGGACGTACACCGCGACCGCGCAGCTCGTGCGCGACGACGAGGACGACGAGCAGCCGTGGCGTGCGCGCTGGGGGCTGCCCCTGCTCGCGCCCGACCTGACGGCCGGGGAGCGGCTGACCGTGACGCGCCGGGCGGCCGAGCGCGGCAACGTGCTCGGCCAGGGCGACGCGGTCATCGTCGAGAAGCGCCCGGTGTCGCGCGTCGGGGTCGACAAGACGCGCGTCGCGGAGGGTGAGCTCGACGCGGCCGCGAGGGGGCTCGCGGGGGCGCTCGGCATGGACGTCGACGCGTACGCGTCGCGCGTCGCGGCCGCGGGGCCCAAGGCGTTCGTCGAGGCGATCGTCGTGCGCGCGGGCGACGAGGCGTACGACGTGGGCGCGCTGGGCGCGCTGCCGGGCGTGGCAGTGGTCCCCGACGAGCTGCCGCTCGCGCCGACCCGCACGTTCGCCCGGCCGATCCTCGGGACGGTCGGGGACGCGACCGCCGAGATCATCGAGGCGTCGGACGGCGCCGTCGCGGCGGGCGACGAGGCGGGGCTGTCGGGCCTGCAGCGGCAGTACGACGCCCAGCTGCGGGGCACGCCGGGCGTCGTCGTGAAGGCCGTCGCGCAGGAGACGGGTGCCGAGCGTGTCCTGCTCGACGTCGAGCCGGTCGCGGGTGCGCCGCTGCGCACGACGCTCGACCCGGCGCTGCAGCAGCGCGCCGAGGACCTCGTCGGGGGCATCGAGCCCGCGGCGGCGATCGTCGCGCTGCGGCCGTCGACGGGCGAGGTCCTGGCTGCGGCGAGCGGTCCGGGTGGCGCGGGGCTGTCGACGGCGACGATCGGGCAGTACGCGCCCGGGTCGACGTTCAAGGTGGTCAGCGCGCTGGCCTACCTGCGCGGCGGGCTGACGCCGGACGCGACCGTGAGCTGCCTGCCGACGATCACGGTCGACGGTCGCACGTTCCAGAACTTCCCCGGGTACCCGGCCGCGGCGCTCGGCGACGTGCCGTTGCGCACCGCGTTCGCCCACTCCTGCAACACGGCGTTCATCGGTGCGCGCGACCTCGCGGACCAGGGCCAGCTCCTCGCGGCGGCGCGGTCGCTGGGCCTCGAGCCCGCGGCGTCCCTCGGCTTCCCGGCGTTCCTCGGGACGGTCCCCGACGAGGCGTCGGCGACGGCGCACGCGGCGTCGGTGATCGGCCAGGGACAGGTCCTCGCGTCGCCGCTGGGCATGGCGACCGTCGCGGCCTCGGTCGGGGCGGGGCGCACCGTGGTCCCGTACCTCGTCACGCCGGAGGCCGACGCGGCCGGGGACGCGACGGACGACGCGGACGCCGGCACGAGCACGGACGCCGGCACGAGCACCGACGCAGGCGCGAGCACCGACGCCGGTGACCTGCCGGACGCGCTGCCCCTGACGGCCGACGAGTCGGGCGCGCTGCAGACGATGATGCGGGCCGTCGTGACGGAGGGCGGTGCGAGCCTCCTGGCCGACGTCCCGGGCGAGCCCGTGCTCGCGAAGACCGGCACCGCGCAGTTCGGCCAGGACGACGACCTGCGCAACCACGCGTGGATGATCGCGGTCCACGGGGACCTCGCGGTGGCGGTGTTCGTGGGTGAAGGGGACTACGGTTCGACGACGGCCGGTCCGCTCGTGCGCGCGTTCCTGGCCGGCTGAGAGTCGGCCGACGCGCACCGGGCCGGCCCGTCGACGTCGGGAGGGACGATGACCGTACGCCACGTGCCGGGGGAGCCGGGATGGCTGCGCCCGCTGCCGGGGACCGGCCTGACCGTGAGCGCGCTCGCGCTGGGCGGCGGGCCGCTGGGCAGCATGCCGCAGCTCTTCGGGCAGGACGTGTCGCCCGAGCGTGGCATCGACACCGTGCGGGCCGCCCTGCACAGCGACGTGCGGTTCATCGACACGTCGAACGGCTACTCGGGCGGTGAGAGCGAGCGGCGCATCGGTGCGGCCCTCACGGCGGCGGGCGGTGTGCCCGCGGGCTACGTCGTCGCGACCAAGGTCGACCCGGACGGCGCCGACTACTCGGGCGAGCGCGTGCGCCGCTCGGTCGACGAGTCGCGCCGGCGCCTCGGCCTCGACCACCTGCCGCTCGTGCACCTGCACGACCCGGAGTTCCACGAGTTCGACGACCTCACGGGTCCGGACGGCGCGGTCGAGGCCCTCGTCGAGCTGCGCGAGTCGGGCGTCGTCGGCGCGATCGGGCTCGCGGGCGGGCGGGTGCAGGAGATGGCGCGCTACCTCGCGCTCGGCGTGTTCGACGTGCTGCTCGTCCACAACCGCTGGACGCTCGTGGACCGGTCGGCGGGAGCGCTGGTCGCCGAGGCGCGTGCGCAGGGCATGGGCGTGCTGAACGCCGCGGTGTACGGCGGCGGGATCCTCGCGCACCAGCACGGCGGCCCCACGACGTACGGCTACCGGCCCGCGCCGCCGCAGGTGCTCGAGGCGGTCGACGCGATGCGCGGCGTGTGCGCACGGCACGGCACCGACCTCGGCACCGCGGCGCTGCAGTTCTCGCTGCGCGACGAGCGGTTCGCCGCGACGATCGTCGGGATGTCCCGCCCCGAGCGCGTCGCGCAGACCCTCGCGGCGGCGGCCGCACCGCTGCCGGACGCGCTGTTCGACGAGCTCGAGACCCTCGTCCCGCCGCCTGCGACCTGGCTCGACGCCCCGTTCGACGTCTGACCGGAGGCCGCTCGCGGCCCCTGCGCGGGGATGGATTACCGTTCACCGACGAGGCGGGCGCGTGCCCCGTACGTCGGGACGGAGCGAGGATGAGCGATCGGCGTGCCCCGTCGTCCGCCGGCGCGGGTCCCGGGACGTCCGGGACCTCGGTGGGCGACCTCGACACGTGCGCGGACGAGCCGATCCGCGTCCCCGGCTCGGTGCAGCCCCACGGTGTGCTGCTGGCGCTGTCCGAGCCCGACCTCGTGGTGCGGCACGCGTCGGCCAACGTCGTCGACCTCACGGGACGCGACGTGGCCGACGTGCTGGGTGCGCCGCTGGCCGACGTCCTCGGCGCGGCCGCGGCCGAGGCGGTGCGCGTGCACGTGCGCGCGTTCGGCGACCTGCGCGACCGCAACCCGGTGGTGGTCGAGGTCGCCGGGCCGCGCGGGCCGGTGGTCGCCGACGCGATCCTGCACCGCGTCGCGATCGGCGGGCGCAGGTCGCTGGTCGTCGAGATCGAGACGGCCCGCGGTCCGCGGCCGTTCTCGTTCCCCAACACGTACCAGGCGGTGCGCGGTGCGCTCGAGAGCCTCAGCCGCGCCGGCACGCTCGAGGAGCTGTACGACGCGGCTGCCCGTGAGGTGCGTGCGCTGACGGGGTTCGACCGCGTGATGGTCTACCGGTTCGACGCGGACCACAACGGCGAGGTCGTCGCCGAGGCCCGCCGCCCGGACCTCAACCCGTTCCTCGGCCTGCACTACCCGGCCTCCGACATCCCGCCGCAGGCGCGGGCGCTGTACGAGACCAGCTGGATCCGGCTCATCGCCGACGTCGCGTACACGCCCGCGCCCGTCGTCCCCGCGTTCGACGAGTGCTCCGGCGAGCCGATCGACCTGACGCACGCCGTGCTGCGCTCCGTGTCGCCCGTGCACGTCGAGTACCTGGGCAACATGGGCGTGCGCGCGTCGATGTCGATCTCGCTGCTGCGGGACGGCCGCCTCTGGGGCCTGGTCGCGTGCCACCACTACGCGGGTCCGCACGCGGTGCCGTACGGCGTGCGGGCCGCCGCGGAGTTCCTCGGCTCGGCGTTGTCGCTGCGGCTCGTCGCGCGGGCGCAGGACCGCGAGCTGGAGCGCGAGCTGGCCGCGCAGGCCGCCATCGCGCGGCTCCTGCCCGTCGCGCGCGACCCCGACCGCGGCCTGGCGGAGGCGCTCGCGGGTGACGATCCCGGGCTGCTGGGGGTCGTGCACGCGCACGGTCTGGTCGTCGTCGCCGACGGCCAGACCGCGACCGCGGGTGACGCGGACGTCGACGTCGACGCGCTGCGCTCGTGGGTGCTGGCGCAGCCCGACCCCGTGACGACCCGCACGGCGCTGGACAGGACGGACCCGGACCTGGCGGCCGCGCTGCCGGACGTCGCGGGCGTCCTGGCGGTCCGCCTGCCGGACGACCAGGTGATCGTGTGGTTGCGGCACGAGCAGGTCCGCGACATCTACTGGGGCGGTGACCCGCAGAACAAGGCCATCGCGCGCCGTGAGGGCGACGACGTCCGGCTCAGCCCCCGGAAGTCCTTCGACCGCTGGCGCGAGGTCGTGCGCGGTCGCTGCGAGCCGTGGGCGCCCGAGCACGTGCGCGCGGTCGAGGACCTGCGCAGCCGGCTGCTCGAGGTCATGCTCGTGCGCAACCGCTGGCAGCTGGCCGCCGCGCACGCCGTCCAGCTCTCCCTGCTGCCGCGCAGCCTCCCGACGCCGCCCGGCTGGATGCTGCACGCCCGGTACGTGCCGGCCGCGGGTGGGCGGGTCGGCGGCGACTGGTACGACGCGCTCGAGCTGCCGGACGGCCGGCTCGCGGTCGTCGTCGGCGACGTCGCCGGGCACGGGGTCGGTGCCGCGGCCGCGATGGGTCAGCTGCGCAACGCGCTGCGCGCGTACCTGATGCGCGGTGCGGACGTGCGCGAGGCGCTCGCCGACCTCGACGTGCTCGCGCGCCGCACGATGCCGGAGGACATGGCGACGGTGGTCGTGGCGGTCGTCGACCCCGCGACGGGTGACGCGTGGGTCGCTGCCGCGGGTCACCCGCGGCCCCTCGTCCTCACCGCCGACGGGCGCGCCGACCTCGCGCAGGTGCCGGTGGACCGTCCCGTGGGCGTCGGGTCGGGCAACCCGCAGGTCGCGCACCTGCACCTCGAGCCCGGTGGGGGGATCGTGCTCTACAGCGACGGCCTGGTGGACTCGCGGTCGACCGCGCTCGCCGACGGTCTCGAGCGCTTCGTCGACGCGTTCGACCGCCCGGACCCGTCCGTGCCCGTGGACATCGACGAGGTCGTGGCCGCGTGCTCCGACCCGGACTCGAAGGACGACATGACGCTGCTGCTGCTCTGCCGCGACGCGGACCTGCCCCCGGGTGCCCGGCCGTGAGCGTCCGCCGGACCGTCGCGCGCGCGTTCTGGCGGGTCAGCCGCTGGACGCTGCGCACCGAGCGCGTGCCGCGCGACGGTGCGGGCATCCTCGTCGGTGCGCCGCACACGTCCAACTGGGACTTCGTCCTCATGCTCGCGATCGCGTGGGAGGCGGAGCTGCCGTTCCGCTGGCTCGGCAAGCACACGCTGTTCCGGGGGCTCGCGGGTCCGGTCATGCGCGCCCTCGGCGGCATCCCGGTGGACCGGCGCGACCCGGCGGGTCTGGTGGACGAGCTGGTGGCGCGCATGGGTGCGGGCGAGCGCTTCTACCTCGTCGTGACGCCCGAGGGCACGCGGTCGGGCTCGGGGTGGAAGTCGGGGTTCTACCGCATCGCGCGCGCGACGGGGCTGCCCGTGACCCTCGGCTACGTGGACCGCACGACCATGACGACGGGCCTGGGGCCGACGCTGACACCGACCGGTGACGTGCGCGCCGACATGGACGTCGTGCGTGCGTTCTACGCGGACAAGTCCGGCTTCGTGCCGGCGCGTCGCACCGAGCCGCGGCTGCGGGACGAGGGCGTTGCGGATGCGGGGTCGCCGGACCCGACCTAGCGTCGGTGTGTCACCGACGAAGGGAGCCCGGCATGGGCCTCGACGACAAGATCAAGCACGCCGCGCAGGACGCCCAGGGCAAGGCCAAGGAGGCCCACGGCAAGCTCACTGGCGACGAGGAGCGCGAGGCCGAGGGCAAGGCCGAGCAGTCGGCAGCGAAGCTCAAGAAGGCCGGGGACGACGTCAAGGACGCCTTCCGCTGATCCTGCCCGGACGAGACGGGTGGTTCGTCCACCCCGGACGCCCTCGCACCGACGTCGGTGCGGGGGCGTTCTGTCGGGTTGTCCCGCCGGGTGGTCACCCGGACGGCCGCACCGCGCGGCCCGCCGCACGCCGACACGCCCTGGGGAGGGCCCTGGGGTGCCCGCCGACCGGGTGAATTGGGCTCTTGTCCAGGACAAGTGACCCACACCACTTCCGTTTCCCCATGAGGGCCGTCTAATGTCGGACTTGTCAGCGAAACGGCAAACCCTCCGCAAGGGGGGGACGCAAAGCCACGGGACCCACGCGGTCAGCCGGGCTACCGAACGAAGGGCGTCCGTCATGGACCAGCGCAACTCCGCCGCCGAGCCTCACGAGGTCCGGCCCCAGTCCCTCCCCGTCGCCCGCTGGGCGACGATCGCCCGGCGCATCGAGGCGTCGGTGAGCGTCCCCGCCCAGCGCGACGCCCTCGCCGCCTGAGCGCTCCGCACCCGCTGCCCGGGTGCACCGCACCGCGAGGACGCGGACCTGGTCGGCTGACCAGCAACGACGCGTGAGCCGATCTCGTGACGGCGACCCCGCCGGAGCCCTAGATTCCGGAGTGAGCCCGCATCCGACGCGGGCGCGACCGGGAGGCTCCGATGGACGTCGTCGACACGCTCTGGGACTGGTTCCTCGTCCTGCTGTTCTGGTTCCTGTTCTTCGCGTACCTGCTCATCCTCTGGCAGATCCTGACCGACCTGTTCCGTGACCGTGCCCTCGGTGGCTGGGGCAAGGCGGTCTGGCTCCTGTTCCTCGTCCTGTTCCCGTTCCTCACGGCCCTCGTGTACGTCGTCGCGCGCGGCAAGGGCATGAGCGAGCGGCAGGCGGCGGCCGTGCACCAGGTCAGGTCCGACACGGACGCGTACATCCGGCAGGTGGCGGCGAAGTCGCCCGCCGAGCAGATCGCCGACGCCAGGTCGTTGCTCGACGCGGGCACGATCACGCCCGACGAGTACGCCACGCTCAAGGCCAAGGCGTTGGCCTGAGCCCGTCCCGCGGCCCCCGGGTACCGGCCGTCCGGTGCCCGGGGGCCGCGGCGTCGGCGGGGTGGTCCAGGGGGCGGCTCAGAGCTCGCCGACGCGCGTCAGGTACCGCATCGCCATCCAGCCCAGCGGGATGCGCAGCCAGTACGTGAGCAGCCGGAAGAGCAGCGCGACGGTCGTGGCGACACCGACGTTGTTGATGCCGGCGATGGTGGACAGGCCGACCGCCAGCGCGGTGTCCACGGTCCCGATGCCGCCGGGGGTCGGGATGATCGCGCCGGCCGTGTTGCCCGTGAGGTACACCAGGGCGACCTGCACGAGCGACGCCTCCTGACCCAGGGCCGCGAGCGCGGCGTCGAACGCGAGCACGTAGCCCATCGTCATCAGGACGTTGCCGCCGAGCGCGAGCGCGAGCCGCCACGGCTGGCCCAGCACCTCGATGAGACGGGGCAGCGTCTGCCGCATCGTGGGCCCGACGGTGCGCTGGACCCACGTGCGCACGGGCGGGAACAGCAGCGCGACGCCGACGAGCGCGGCGACCACCCCGAGCGCGACGAGTATCGCCGGCGAGACCGAGAACGGCGACGGGGAGTGCACCCCGGACGTCACGGTGAGGACGAGCAGCAGCAGGAGCGTCGTGACGAACTGGCTGACCTGCACGAGCGCGACCGTCGCGCCGGCGAGCGAGGGGCTGACACCGCGCCGTGTGAGCATCCGCAGGTTGAGCGCGGCCGGTCCGATGCCGGCGGGCGCGGCGAGCGACACGAACGTCGCGGCGGTCTGCACGAGCGTCGCGCGCCACACCGGCAGCCGCACGGGCGAGAAGGCGACGAACGCGAGCGCGGCGCCGACCAGCGTGGCCAGCCCGAACGCGAACGCGACGGCCGAGTAGCGCCAGTCGCTCGCGATGAGGACGGGGCCGATCTGCTGGACGTTGACGAACGCGAGGACGACGAAGACCGCGACGATCGTCAGCAGGATCGTGATGATCGTGCGCGCGCCGAAGCGCACGAGCTGCTGGGGCTCCACGTCGGCCTCGGGCAGGCGCGCGACGAGCGCCGAGCGCAGCTCGGCCAGGACCTCCCGGTGGGCGCGCATCTCGTCGCGCGTGCGCCGCGGCAGGGTCACGGTCTGCAGGAGCGGTCCGATGGCCTCGATGTCGGCGTCCGGCACGACCTGTGCCGCCGACGCGACGGCGCCCGCGGCGCCCACGCGCAGTGCGAGCAGCGCGACGAGCTGGGTGACGTCCATGCGGCGCGCGAGCTCGGACGACGCGACGTCGCCCTGCTCCCACGCGGTGAGCCACACGCGCGGGCCGGCGGCGGTGCGCTCGACCAGGATGACGTCCGACGTGAGCGCACGGTGCGCGATGCCGGCCGTGTGCGCGAGGCGCAGCTGTGCCCAGATCTCGTGCAGCACGTCGACGTCGATGTCGTCGGGGTCGAGGTCGGACAGCGGGACGGCGTCGCCGGTGGTCTCCTGGAGCAGCAGCATCGAGTCCTCGGCCTCGGCGATGCTCAGCAGCTGCGGGGTGCGCACGCCGGCGGCGCTCGCGGCGTACGAGAGCAGGGCCGCCCGCTCGGTGGCCTGGCGCAGCGACAGCGCCGACCGGCCCTCGAGGCCGCGCAGCCGCAGGCTGCGCCACAGCCGCGTGAGCATGCCGACGACCTGCCGGTCGCCGTCGAAGACGAGCAGGTCGAGGTGGCGTCCGTCGTCGGTGGCGACGTCGTACACGCGGTCGCCGGACGCGCGGACGAGGGCGCGCTGCGCCGGGGTCGCGTCGGGGAGCGAGGCGACGGCGTCGACGACCGCCGCGGTGCGGTCGGCCTCGATCACGGGGTCCGGGACACGCACGACCGTGGCCGGCTCGACCCCCGCGCGGCGGATGCCCGCGAGCAGCGCGGAGTCGTACGCGCGCTCGGGGTCGACGCCGCCGAGGTAGCGCACGCCGAGCCCGGCGACGCGGCCCACGATGAGCGCGAGGCCGAGTCCGGCGAGGGACACGGCGGCGGTGATGAGGACGACGCCCGCGGTGACCCACAGCAGGTTCCAGGACCACGAGACGCTGCGACGGCGGGCGCGCGGTCCGGCGACCGTGAGCAGCGCCGTGAGCATCGCGACGTACTCGGGGATGGTGAGCGTCCACTCGCCGCCGAGCCGCACGGACAGGCCCTGCAGCAGCTCCGCGGAGCCGAACGTGCGGAACGTCCAGTACAGGGCGGCGACGACGAGCATCGCGGCGACCGCCGCGATCACGGCCTGCAGGAGCTGGCGCCCGAGGCGTCGCAGCGCGAGCTCGGTGAGCACGGCGATGGGCACGACGACGGTGGTGAATCCGACGAGCACGTTGACGGGCACGAACAGGATGCGGCGCAGCAGCGTCGCGAACCCCTGGACGTCCTCGGCGACGCCCGTCGTCGTGTTCTGGGCGTAGGTCGCCAGCACGACGACGAGCACGCCGAGGAGCGTCGTCAGGGTCGCGGCGAGCAGGTCGCTGGGGCGGTGCACGCGCGGCGGGCGCACGTCCTGCACGTCGACGCGCGAGCGCACGGCCCGCACGGCGCCCGTGGGCGTGAGCTGTGCGGCGGTCGCGGGCGCGTCGGCGGCCCGGTCCGGTGCGGTGCCGGGGTCGCTGACGGCACCGTCCGGTGCGGGCGCCGACGACGTGGACATGATGGCGAGTGTAGGCAGGGCGGCCCGCGGGGCTCGTCCACCTGACGACGGGTGTTGCGCACGGGGCCCTCCACCCCTGGCGTCAACACGTGTTGACATCCCCGTCGTCGTGCCGTCAACATGAGTTGACGTCCGGACGTACCGAGGAGCCCGATGACGCAGGAGGAGACCGACATGACCGCTCTGGTCGCGCGTGCCGAGGACGACGACCCGCTCGGTGCGCTGCTCGCACTGCACCAGCTGCGCCGCGAGGTGGACCGCCGCGAGGCCGTCGCCGTCCGCCGCGCGCGGGCCGCCGGGGTCCCGTGGGTCGCGATCGCCGCGATGCTCGGCGTCAGCAAGCAGGCCGTCCACCGCAAGTACGGCGGCCGCCGCCGCGACGCGTGACCCGCCCACCCTCCCGCGAGAGGTCGACCCGGCCTCGCCGCGCCGACCGGGGAGGCGCGCGCTAGGTTCGGCGCAGGGGTGCCGTCGCGCGGTCACGCACCGCGCCACCTCCCACGGGCCGACGGCCCGGTGAGGAGGCCCACGATGGTCGACGACGTCACCGCGCAGGCGGCACGGACGCTGCGCAGGATCTGGTGGCTGCCCGTGCTGCGCGGTCTGCTGCTGCTGGTCCTCGGCCTGCTGCTGATGGCCCAGCCGACGGCGTCGCTGCAGGCGATCGTCTGGCTCTTCGCGGTCTTCGCGATCGTCGACGGCGTCGTCGCGGTGATCCAGGGGCTCTCGAACCGCGGGATCCCGGGTTGGACGTGGTGGGTCGTGCAGGGCCTGGCCGGGCTCGCGATCGGCGTCGTGGTCGTCCTGTGGCCCGGGCCGACGGTCCGCGTGCTGTTCTTCCTGCTCGCGGCGTGGCTGCTGGTGCTCGGCGTCGTGTCGATCCTCGGGGCGGTGGCGCTGTCCCGGTCGCGCGACGCGGGCTGGCACTGGCCGCTCGCGTTCGGGCTCGTGTGCACGCTGTTCGCGCTGCTGCTCATCGCCCGGCCGCAGGCCACGCTCGCGGTCTTCGGCGTGCTCCTGGGGCTGTTCGCGTTCGTCGGCGGTGCGCTCAACGTCGTCAGCGGGTTCGCGGTGCGCCACCTCGCCAAGGAGCTCGGGCGGGACTCGGCGGCGGTCTGACGGCCCGTCACGTGACGCCGATCGACTCCAGCCACGCGTCGGGCAGCAGCGCGTAGCCGACGAACGCGACCACGTCGAGCGTCGTGTGCGCGACGACGAGCGGCATGACGCGCCGTCGTCGGCGGTAGTACTCCGCGAACACGACGCCCATGACGACGTTGCCCACGAACGGCCCCCACCCCTGGTACAGGTGGTACGAGCCGCGCAGCAGCGCGCTCGCGGCGACGATCGCCGGGGTGCGCCAGCGCAGGTCGCGCAGCCGCTCCATGAGGTAGCCGACGGCCACGACCTCCTCCAGCAGCGCGTTCTGCAGCGCCGCGAGCACCAGGACGGGCACGGTCCACCACGCGGCGTTCAGCGCGGACGCCTGCACCTCGACCGTGATCCCGAGCGCGCGGCCGGCCACGTACAGGCCCAGCCCGGGGATCCCGATGACCCCCGCGAGACCCAGTCCGACCCCCAGGTCCCGCCACGGCCGGGTGCCGTCGAGCCCGATGCGTCGCACGGCCGAGCGCCCGTTCGCCGAGAGCAGGTACAGCGCGAGCGCGACGGGCAGCAGCGCGAACCCGATCGACAGGAGCTGGTACGTCAGGTCGAGGTACGGCCGCGGTGACTGGCTGGGGTTGAGCGTCGTCGTCTGGTCCGCCAGCGGCGGGCCCGCGGTGAGCTTGGCGACCAGCGAGACGACCGCGTAGACGGCCGACTTGCCGAGCGACAGGCCGAGGACGACCCAGATCTCCGCCGTGAGCCGCCGTCCGACGGCGCGGTCGCCCGGCGGCGGGGCGGCGGCGGGGCGCTCGACGTCGTGCGGCGTGTCCACCCGGGCAGCGTAGAGCCCGCACCCAGGTGGTCGCGGTCCGTCCACCGCCCGCCGGGTGTTGACCGATGACGACGTCCGATGCAAAGTGGTTTGCAGGACAAAGTCGATGCGGGAGGACGGATGGACCAGGCAGCCGGCCCCGGCGGCGCCACCCACGGCATGCCGCGCACCGGGCCCGACGACGACGCACCCCCCGACCCCCGCGCAGGTCTCGCGATCGTCGCGGCCCAGGCCCGCCGGGTCCGCGACTCCGACGTCGACGAACGCGTGCTGTTCGGCGTCTGGGGCCTCGCGTGGCTCGTCGGGTACGGCGTGCAGTGGTGGACCGCCACCACGTCACCGACCCGCACCTCCACCGGCCGCGGCGGCCTGGTGTTCGCCGCCGTCGCCGCCGTCGCGCTCGTCGTCACCCTCGTGCACGTCGTGCGCGCGACGCACGGCCTCGCGGGCACCAGCCGGCAGGTCGGCATGATGTACGGCTGGGCGTGGAGCATCGGGTTCGTCGGGCAGGGGCTCGTCGTCGCCGGCGTCGTCGCCGCCGGCGCGAGCCCGGTCGTCATCGCGATCGTCGCCAACGGTGCCGCGTGCCTCGTCGTCGGCCTGCTCCACATGGCCGGCGGCGCGCTGTGGCAGGAGGTCTCGCTGTACCTCGTCGGGGCCTGGATGAGCGCCACCGCCGGGGCCGCGAGCCTCGTCCCCATGCCCGACGGCTACCTCGTCATGTCGCTCGCGGGAGGCGGCGGGATGCTCGTCGCCACCGTCCTCGCGGCACTGCGGCGACGGCGCGCATGAGCGAGGTCGACCTCGACCCGGTCATCCACTCGGCGTCGCGGCTGCGGGTCGTCGCGACCCTCGCCGCGCTCGAGCGGGGCGACCGCGTCTCCTTCCCGCGGCTGCAGAAGCTGCTCGACATGACCGCGGGCAACCTGTCCACCCACCTGCGCCGCCTCGAGGACGCCGGGTACGTCACGCAGACCAAGACGCACGTCGGGCGCACCCCCGCCACGTACGTCGAGCTCAGCGTCGCCGGACGTCTCGCGTTCGAGCGCTACACGCACACCCTCACCGAGCTGCTCAAGGGAGCACAGGAATGACCACCGACACCGCACCCCCCGTGCTCGTCGAGCACGTGACGCGCCGCTTCGGTGCCGTCACCGCGCTCGACGACGTCAGCCTGCGCGTCGACGCGGGCGAGATCGTCGGCCTCCTCGGCCCCAACGGCGCCGGCAAGACGACCCTGCTGTCCCTGCTCGCCGGCCTGCGGACCCCCGACGAGGGCACCGTCCGGCTCTTCGGCCGCGACCCGCGCGACCCCGCGTCACGCACGTCCCTGGGCACGACGCCGCAGGAGACGGGCCTGCCCGAGACGCTCAAGGTGCGCGAGGTCGTCGACTTCGTCGCCGGTCACTACACCGACCCCATGCCACGCGCCGAGGTCCTGGCACGGTTCGGCCTCACCGACCTCGCGGAGCGGCAGACCGGTGCGCTGTCCGGCGGGCAGCGGCGACGCCTCGCGGTCGGGCTGTCGCTCGTCGGCCGCCCCCGGCTCGTGCTGCTCGACGAGCCGACCACCGGACTCGACGTCGAGGCGCGCCACGTGCTGTGGCAGGCGCTGCGCGACTACCACGCCGACGGGGCCACCGTCATCGTCACCAGCCACTACCTCGAGGAGATCGAGGCGCTCGCCGAACGCGTCGTCGTGGTCGGCGACGGCCACGTGCTCGCCGACGACAGCCTCGCGCGCGTGCTCGACCTCGTCGCCGTGCGCCGCGTCGCGCTCACGCTCCCCGCCGGCGGGCCCGACGACCTGGTCGGGCTGCCCGGTGTGCAGGACGCCGGCACCGGGAACGCCGTGGCGGGCGGGACGCGCGTCACGCTCGTCGCGTCCGACGCCGACGCGGCCGTCCGTGCGCTCGTCGGGCGGGGTGTGCCGTTCACGGACCTCGAGGTGCGCGGTGCGTCCCTCGAGGAGGCGTTCCTCGCGCTCACGTCGCGCGACGGGCCCGGCCCGGCGGACACGCGGGTCGGCGTGCCGCCGTCGTCCGGGCCGTCGTCCGCCGCGCCGTCCCGCCCGGAGGTGACCCGATGACCGCGACGGCCGCAGCACCCGCCGTGCCGTTGACGTCCGCGCCGTCCCACACGCCGTCCCACCCGGAGGTGACCCGATGACCACCGCGACCGCTCCCGGCGTCGGCGGACGCCCGGCCCCGCGCCCGGACCTGCGTCCGTGGGGCTCGCTGACCTGGCTGCACACCCGCTACCAGTTCCTCGAGACCGTGCGGGTGCCGATCGCCGTGATCGGCAACCTGCTGTTCCCCGGGCTGGCGCTGCTGTTCTTCGTGGTCCCGCAGGGAGCCATCACGTCGAACCCGATCGCGTCGACCGCCGCGATCGCGCAGCTCGGCACCTTCGCCATCATGTCCGCCTGCATGTTCACGCACGGCGCGGGCGTCGCGGAGGACCGCGCCAAGCCCTTCGACACGTTCGTCCGCACGCTGCCCGCCCGTCCCGGTCCTCGGCTCGCGGGCCGCGTCGTCAACGGCCTGCTGTGGGCGTACCTGGCGCTCGTGCCGCTCGTCGTCATCGGCATCGTCCTGACCGCCGCGACGCTCCCGCCGGCCCGCGCGCTCGGTGCCGTCGCGATGGTCGCGGGCGTCGCGGTCCCGTTCACGCTGCTCGGCCTGGCGATCGGCTACGCGATGTCGACCAAGGCCGCGCTCGCGGTGGTGCAGTGCGTGCTGTTCCCGCTCGCGTTCGCCGGTGGCCTGTTCATGCCGCCGGAGGTGTTCCCCGGCTGGCTCGACGCGATCTCCCAGGCTCTGCCGTCCCGCGCCGCGCGCGACCTCATCGTCCAGGTCACGACGGGCGTCGAGGGCGGCGCGCTCGCCCTGCCGGTGCTGCTCGCGTGGACCGCGGTCTTCGCGGCCCTCGCCGTCTGGGCCGTCCGCACCGACGAGGGCCGCCGCTTCCACTAACCACCCACCCCACCCACCCCCACCCGCCCCGCCCCCCACCCGCCGAGTGCGGTACACAACCGTCGAGTGCGGTACATACGAGTGCCGCACTCGACATACGAGTACCGCACTCGGCGATCGTGGAGCGCTCGGAGGCGAGTGCCGGGCTGGGTGGGCGAGTGCCGGGGGCGCCGGACGAGCGGTCTCGCGGTGGGCGAGCAGCCCCCTCGGTGGCAGCGCCCGCCCGGCGAGCCCCCCGCTCGGCGAGCCCCCCCGCCCGGCGAGCTCCCGCCCCGCGAGTGCGGTGGATGGCGCGCGAGTGCGGTACCTGTATGCACCGCACTCGGCGATCGAGTACCGCGCTCGGGGAGGGGTGCTGTGTTGGGTGAGTGAGTGGCGCACTGGGCGGGTGGGCGGCCCGGTCGGTCAGGGGGTGGCGCGGGGGCGGCCGCGCCGGGCGGGGGCTGCGGCCGTGTCGGGCATGCGGCCGGCGTCCTTGAGCGCGCGGCGCAGCAGCAGGTCGATCTGGGCGTTGACGCTGCGCAGGTCGTCGGCGGCCCATCGCGCGAGCGCGTCGTGCACCGCGGGGTCGAGGCGCAGCAGCACCTGGCGCCGTTCGCGACGCGCCGGTCGTGCGGCCCCCACGTCGTCACCCCCGGCGCCCCCGCCCGAGCCCTCGCTCCCGTCGCCCACCCGCTGCCCGTGGGAGGTCGATCCGGCGCTGGTGTCCGAGGCCTGCGGGTCGCCCACCCGCTGCCCGTGGGAGGTCGATCCGGCGCTGGTGTCCGAGGCCTGCGGGTCGCCTGCCCGCTGCCGGTGGGAGGTCGATCCGGTCGCGGGGTCGCGGTCCGGTCCGGGCGGCATGCGCCCGGACGGCGCGTCGTGCTGCGCGCCGTCCGGGACGTCGTGCCCGTCTGCCCCCACGGGCTCGTCGGCCGTCACGCGTACAGCGACCCGGTGTTGACGACGGGGGTGGCGCGGGACTCGCCGCACAGCACGACGAGCAGGTTGGACACCATCGCCGCGCGTCGCTCGTCGTCGAGCGTGACCACGCCGTCGGCCTCGAGGCGGCCGAGCGCGCCCTCGACCATCGACACCGCGCCCTCGACGATCCGCTCACGGGCCGCGATGATCGCGCCGGCCTGCTGGCGCTGCAGCATCGCCTGCGCGATCTCGGGGGCGTACGCGAGGTTGGAGATGCGCGCCTCGATGACCTCGACGCCCGCGATGACGACGCGCGCGGCGACCTCGGCGGCGATCTCCGCGGACACGACGTCGGTGGCGCCGCGCAGCGAGTTCTCGCCGTCGTCGGCGTGGTCGTACGGGTGCGACATGGCGACGTGGCGCAGCGCGGACTCGGACTGCACGCGCACGAAGTCGGCGTAGTCCTCGACCGCGAACGTGGCCTTCGAGGTGTCCGCGACCTGCCACACGACGATGGCCGCGATGTTGATGGGGTTGCCGTCCGCGTCGTTGACCTTGAGCTCGCTCGTCTCGAAGTTGCGCACCCGCACCGAGACGTTCTTGCGCGTGGTGAGCGGGACGGTCAGCACGAGGCCGGTGCGGCGCACGGTCCCGACGTAGCGGCCGAAGAGCTGGACGACGCGCGTCTGGCCGGGGCTGATGACCGCGAGGCCGGTGAGCAGCAGGACGCCGGCCAGCAGGAGGAAGATGCCGATCACGCCCAGCGCGTCGGTGCCGGTGGTCTCCGCCTGGACGAAGAGGGCGATGGCGCCGGCGACGGCGGCCAGCGCGACGACGAGCGCCAGGAGTGCACCGCCGGCGCCGGTCGACCAGGCGTCGCTCTCGGCCACGTCGACGCGGGCCCCACCGTGCCCGACGGGGCGTCCGGCGGGGTCGCCGCCGACGGAGTCCTGCGGCGGTGCGGTGTCGGGCATGGTGACCTCCAGGGGTGCAGGCGCTGACGCGCTATCAATGTGATATCACATTACCACCCCACCCCCTTCCCCCACGCAAGCGCAGCCCCCGCCGAGTGCGGTATATGCGCGCCGAGTGCGGTACTCGTTGCCACCGCGCTCGGCGGTCGAGTACCGCACTCGGCGGATGGGGGGGTGGGGGTGGGGGGTGGGGGGTGGGGGTCAGGTGAAGCGGCGCAGGCGTAGCGAGTTGGTCACCACCAGGACCGACGAGAACGCCATCGCCGCACCCGCGATCATCGGGTTGAGCAGCCCCAGCGCCGCGAGGGGGATCGCCGCGACGTTGTACGCGAACGCCCAGAACAGGTTCTGCTTGATCACGCGCAACGTGCGACGCGACAGCCGGATCGCCTGCGGTGCCGACGCCAGGTCGCCGCGCACCAGCGTGAGGTCGGCCGCCTCGATCGCGACGTCGGTGCCCGTGCCCATCGCGAGACCCAGGTCCGCCGTCGCGAGGGCCGCCGCGTCGTTGACGCCGTCGCCGACCATCGCGACCCGGCCGCCGCCGGCCCGCAGCCGCTCGACCGCCGCGACCTTCTCGTCCGGCATCACCTGCGCGACGACGTCCTCGTCCGCGATGCCGACCGCGCGCGCCGTCGCGAGCGCGGCGCCCCGGTTGTCACCCGTGAGCAGCACCGGCCGCAGGCCGAGGTCGCGCAGCGCGCGCACCGCGTCCGCCGACGTGGGCTTCACGGGGTCCCGCAGCACGAGCACACCGCGCGCACGGCCGTCCCACGCGGCGACGACGGCCGTCGCGCCGTCCGCCTCCGCCGCGGTGACCGCGTCGGCGACGTCGTCGGTGCGCACGCCCTGCTCGTCGAGCCAGCCCAGCCGGCCCACCAGCACGCGCCGCGCGAGGCCGACCGCGCTGTGCGCCACGCGGACCACACCGCTGACGCCGCGGCCCGCGTCGGCGCGGAACTCCCGCACCTCGTCGGACCCGATCGCCACGCCGTCCGCACCGACCGCCGCACCGACCGCACCGACCGCTGCATTGTCCGCACCGACCGCCGCACCGTCCGCACCGACCGCCGCACCGTCCGCACCGACCGCGGTGCCGCCTGCGTCCGTGGGGGGCGCGGGGTCGGCGACGGCGCGGGCGATCGGGTGCTCGGAGAGCGACTCGACGGCGGCGGCGAGGCGGCGGACCTCGCCGGCGTCCTCACCGGGTGCGGGGACGACGTCGACCAGGGCCATGCGCCCGGCCGTGACCGTGCCGGTCTTGTCGAGCACGACGGTGTCGACGCGCCGTGTCTCCTCGAGGATCTCGGGACCCTTGATGAGGATGCCGAGCTGCGCGCCGCGGCCCGTCCCGACGAGCAGCGCGGTCGGCGTCGCCAGGCCCAGTGCGCACGGGCACGCGATGATCAGCACCGCGACGGCCGCCGTGAACGCGGCCTGCGCCCCGCCGCCGGTGGCGAGCCACACGACGAGCGTGCCGACCGCGATCACCAGGACGACGGGCACGAACACCGCGGAGATCCGGTCCGCGAGCCGCTGCACGGGCGCCTTGCCGGTCTGCGCGCGCGCGACCAGCCGGCCGATCTGCGCCAGCCGGGTCTCCTCGCCGACGCGCGTCGCGCGCACGACCAGGTGCCCGGACGTGTTGACGGTCGCGCCGGTGACCTCGTCGCCGGGCCCGACGTCGACGGGTACGGGCTCGCCGGTCAGCAGCGACGTGTCGACGGCGCTCGTCCCGGACACGACCACGCCGTCCGTCGCGACCTTCTCCCCGGGCCGCACCGCGAACTCGTCGCCCGTCGTGAGCCTGTCGACCGGCACGCGCTGCTCGACGCGCCGTCCGTCCGGGCCGGTGACCAGCAGCGCGACGTCCTTGGCGCCCAGGTCGAGCAGCGCCCGCAGCGCGTCGCCCGCACGGCGGCGCGAGCGGTGCTCGGCGTACCGGCCGGCCAGCAGGAACGTCGTGACGACCGCGGCGACCTCGAAGTACAGCTCGGGCATCGCGTCGCCGTGGCCCGACGCCGCGGCGGGGAACAGCGTCGGCGTCATGCGCATGCCGAGCTCGCCCGCGCCGCCCAGCAGCAGCGCCCACAGCGACCAGGCGGTCGCGGCGACGACGCCGATCGACACGAGCGTGTCCATGGTCGACGCGCCGTGCCGCGCCGCGCGGGCGGCGGCCCGGTGGAACGGCCACGCCGCCCACGTCGCGACCGGCAGCGCGAGCGCGGCGACCAGCCACTGCCAACCGCGGAACTGCGTCGCGGGGACCATGCTGAGGACCAGCACCGGCACGGTGAGCACGGCCGCGACGCGCAGGCGCCGGCGCAGGTCGGTCCCGCGGGTGTCGTCGGGGGCCGACGTGTCGTCCGAGGGGTCGTGCTCCATGCCCGCGTGCTGCATGCCGGACAGCGCGTGCTCCAGCGCGTCGTGCCCGTCGTGCTCGGTGCCGTGCGTGCCGCCGTCGTGCGTGCCGCCGTCGTGCGTGCCGCCGTCGTGCTCGGCACCGTGCGTGCCGCCGTCGTGCGCGCCGGGCCCGTCGGGCCCGTCGGTGCGGGTGCCCGCGCCCGGACGAGCGAGCGGGCGGGCGTCGTACCCCGCGGCCTGCACGGCGGCGACGAGCGCGTCGACGGTCGGCGCGGGTGCGTCGTCCGTCGCGACGACGTCGACGTGGGCGGTCTCGAGCGCGAGGTTGACCGTGGCGGTGGCGCCGGGCACGCGGTTGAGGCGCTTCTCGACGCGCGCGACGCACGACGCGCACGTCATGCCCTCGATCGCGAGGTCGATGCCCGCCGCGGCGTCGGGGGCCCGGCGTGGGGCGTCGGCGCTCACAGCAGCGACCGTGTCGGGGTCACGGCGTACCCCGCCTCGGCGACGGCGGCCTCGACGGCGGCCGCGTCGAGCGGCGCGTCCGACGTGACGGTCACGGGCGACGAGCCGCCGGTGACGAGCTCGACGGCGACCCCGGTGATGCCGGGCAGCGCGGTCAGCTCCTCGGTGACGGCGTCGACGCAGTGGCCGCAGGTCATGCCGTCGACGCGGAAGGTCGTGGTGCTCATGGGTGGTCTCCTTCGACTTCGGTGGGTCCGGTGCGGCGGGGGCCCGCGCGGGTGTGCGGCGGGCGGCCGGGCGGCCGGGGTGGCGGGGTCGCCCTCCTCGTGGGGGTGGGGGCGACCCGGGATCAGCTGCGGACGAGGCGTGCGATGGCGGCCGACGCCTCGCGGACCTTGGCGGCGCCGGCCTCGGGGGACTCGCGGGCCGCGTCGACGACGCAGTGGCCCAGGTGGTCCTCGACGAGGCCGATGCCCACGGCCTGCAGGGCCTTGGTGACGGCCGCGATCTGGGTGAGGACGTCGATGCAGTACACGTCCTCGTCGACCATGCGGGCGATGCCGCGGACCTGCCCCTCGACGCGGCGCAGGCGCCGCAGGTACTCGGCCTTGGCGGGCGTGTAGCCCGGCGGCGGGCCGTCGTGCTGGTCCGCAGCCACGGCGGTGCCGACGGGGTGCGTGGGGGTGGGCGCGGTGGACATGACTCCACCATACCCCTGGGGGGTATCAACGCAACCACCCCGCCGGTGGGACCGAAGTTGCACACCGCAGGGCCGCCGACAGGGGACAATCGGCGCATGCGAGTGTCGGCGAAGGCGGACTATGCGGTGCGAGCGTGCGCCGAGCTGGCGAGCAGGCCGGGAGGTGAGTCCGTGCCGAGCGACGTCCTGGCCGCGGGCCAGGGCATCCCGACCAGCTTCCTCGAGCGGATCATGGGCGATCTGCGGCGCGGGGGGGTGGTGACCAGCGTGCGCGGGCGCTCCGGCGGCTACCTGCTGGCCCGCGGTGCCGACGAGATCACGGTGGCGGAGGTCATCCGCGCGGTGGACGGACCGTTGGTCACGGTGCGCGACGTGCGGCCGCCCGGGCTCACGTACGAGGGGTCCGCGACCGCGCTGCTCGAGGTGTGGGTCGCGCTGCGCGCGTCGGTGCGCGACGTGCTCGACGTCGTCACCCTGGCCGACGTGGTCAAGGGGGACCTGCCCGAGTCGGTCCACCGGCTCGCTGCGCGCGAGGACGCCTGGCAGAACCCCTGACGGTCGGGGCCCCTGCTGGGACGTCGCCCGTCGGACGAGACGACGTCTCACCCACCGAGAAGACCTTGTAACCGGAGCAGCCGGATCGGAATTATCAGGGCGGTACGGGATCGCATCCGCACCGCCCGTCGTCCGATCCGACCCCCGGCGCTCCCGCCGGGCCCGCTCCCGAGGTGGTCCCCGTGCCCACGATCGTCCTGCTCGCCCTCGTCGGGCTCGCCGCACAGCTCGTCGACGGCAGCCTGGGCATGGCCTACGGCGTGACCTCGACGACGCTGCTGCTCGCCATCGGCACCAACCCCGCCGCGGCGTCCGCGACGGTGCACCTCGCGGAGATCGGCACGACCCTCGCCTCCGGCGTCTCGCACTGGAAGTTCGGCAACGTCGACTGGAAGGTCGTCCTGCGGGTCGGAGTACCCGGCGCGTTCGGGGCGTTCGCCGGTGCGACGTTCCTGTCGAGCCTGTCGACCGACGCCGCCCGGCCCGTCATGTCGCTGATCCTGCTCGCGCTCGGCGTCTACCTGCTGGTGCGGTTCACGCTCAAGGGCCTGCGCACCGACCGGCAGCACCTGCCGCTGCGCAAGAGGTTCCTCGCGCCGCTCGGCGTGGTCGCCGGCTTCGTCGACGCGACCGGCGGCGGTGGCTGGGGCCCGGTCGGCACGCCCGCGCTGCTCGCGAGCGGCCGGCTCGAGCCTCGCAAGGTCGTCGGCTCGATCGACACGTCCGAGTTCCTCGTCGCGATCGCCGCGAGCCTCGGCTTCCTGTTCGCGATCGGCTCGCAGGGCATCGACTTCACGTGGGTCGCCGCGCTGCTCATCGGCGGCCTCATCGCCGCCCCGATCGCCGCGTGGCTGGTCCGCAAGGTGCCGGGCCGTGTGCTCGGCTCGGCGGTCGGCGGCGTCATCGTCCTGACCAACACGCGCACGCTGCTGCGTTCCGACTGGGTCGGCGTGGGTGACACCCCCACCGAGGGCGTCGTCCTCGCCCTCATCGCGCTCGTCTGGGTCGCCGCGATCACGTGGTCGGTCCGCGCCTACCGCAACGACCTCGCCGCCGGGCGCGGTGACGTCGCCGCGGTCGGTCACGGTCCCGCGGAGCCCGTCGCCACGACCTCCGACGACGACGCGCCCGAGCTGGTCGCCGCGACCGACGCGGACCCGGCCCCGCCGACCCGCTGACCACGACACCCGGTCTCGTGCGGGCCGCGTCTCACGACGCGGTCAGGCGCGCGTCACTCCGGGCGCTCGGCCTCCGCGGCCGCCCGCGCCGCCGCGGGCAACGCCTCGATGATGCGGTCGAGCACCGCCTCGTCGTGCGCGGCCGAGACGAACCACGCCTCGAACGCCGACGGCGGTGCCAGCACGCCCGCGTCGAGCAGCGCGTGGAAGAACGGCGCGTACCGCCAGTGCTCCGACGCCTGCACCGCCGCGTAGTCGCGCGCGCCCTCCGCGGCGGCCTGCTCACCGAACACGACGCTGAACAGGCTGCCCGCCCACTGCAGCGCGTGCGGCACGCCCACCTCGGCCAGCGCGACCGTCACGGCGCGACGCAGGTGCGCCGCCGCGGCGTCGACACGCGCGTACACCTCGGCATCGGCGAGCCGCAGCGTCGCGAGGCCCGCGGCCGTGGCGACGGGGTTCCCCGACAACGTGCCCGCCTGGTACACCGGCCCGACCGGTGCGAGCTGCTCCATGATGTCCGCGCGCCCGGCGACCGCGGCCACCGGCAGCCCGCCGCCGATGACCTTGCCGAACGTCAGCAGGTCCGGGGCCCACTGCTCGGACGCACCCTCGAGACCCCACCAGCCGGCGCGGCCGACGCGGAAGCCCGTGAGCACCTCGTCCTGGATGAGCACCGCGTCGTGGTGCGCCGTGATGCGACGCAGCTCGCGGTTGAAGCCCGGAAGCGGCGGCACGACACCCATGTTGGCGGGCGCGGCCTCGGTGATGACGGCCGCGATGGACGACCCGTGCTCGTCGAACGCGGCCTGCAGGGCCTCGACGTCGTTGTACGGCAGCACGATCGTCTCGGCGGCGACGGCCGCGGTCACGCCCGCCGACCCCGGCAGCGCGAGCGTCGCGACGCCCGACCCCGCCTGCGCCAGCAGCGCGTCCACGTGCCCGTGGTAGCAGCCGGCGAACTTCACGACCTTGTCGCGGCCCGTCCACGCGCGTGCCAGACGCAGCGCGGTCATCGTCGCCTCGGTGCCCGTCGAGACCAGGCGCACGCGCTCGGCCACCGGCACGCGGTCGCGGATCTCGTCGACGAGCTCGACCTCGGTCGTCGTCGGCGCACCGAAGCCCAGGCCGCGCGCGGCCGCCTCCTGCACCACCTGCACGACCTGCGGGTGCGCGTGCCCGACGAGCGCCGGACCCCACGACCCGACGAGGTCCACGTAGTCGCGGCCCTCGACGTCCGTGACGTACGCGCCGCGCGCCGACGCGAGGAACCGTGGCGTGCCGCCCACGGACCCGAACGCACGCACCGGCGAGTTCACGCCACCGGGGATCACCGACGTGGCGTGCGCGAACGCCTCCGCGCTGGTGCCCGCCCAGGACGGGCCGTACCCGGGGACGGCGGCACCTGCGGCGTCATCCTCCACCTGCGTCATCACTGCTCCTCCGCCAGCCAGCCGGCCAGCTCCGTCGCCCAGTACGTCAGGATGGCATCGGCACCCGCCCGGCGGATGCTGAGGACGGACTCCGTCACAGCACTCCGACGGGCGATCCACCCCCGCGCGGACGCCGCCTCGATCATGGCGTACTCGCCGGACACCTGGTACGCCCATACCGGCACCGGAGACGACGCGGCGACGTCGGCGAGCACGTCGAGGTACGACAGCGCGGGCTTCACCATGACGACGTCGGCGCCCTCGGCCACGTCGAGCGCGACCTCGCGCGCGGCCTCACGGCGGTTGGCCGGGTCCATCTGGTAGGTGCGGCGGTCGCCGTCGAGCTGCGACTCGACCGCCTCCCGGAACGGCCCGTAGAACGCCGACGCGTACTTCGCGGCGTACGCGAGCACGGCGACGTCGTGGTGGCCCGCGGCGTCCAGCGCGTCCCGCACGACGCCCGTCTGGCCGTCCATCATGCCGCTGAGCCCGACCAGGTGGGCGCCGGCCCGCGCCTGCGCGACCGCCATCGCGGCGTACCGCTCGAGCGTCGCGTCGTTGTCGACGACGCCGTCGGGCGTGAGCACGCCGCAGTGCCCGTGGTCCGTGAACTCGTCGAGGCACAGGTCCGCTTGCACGACGAGGCTGTCGCCGACCTCCGCGACCACGTCCGCGACCGCGACGTTGAGGATGCCGTCCGGGTCCGTGGCCCCCGAGCCGACGGCGTCGCGGTGCGCCGGGACGCCGAACAGCATGATCCCGCCGAGCCCCGCCTCGACCGCGCGTGCTGCCTCCTGGCGCAGCGAGTCGCGCGTGTGCTGCAGGACACCGGGCATCGAGGTGAGCGGGCGGGGCGCGTCGAGGCCCTCGCGGACGAACACGGGGAGCACGAGGTCCGCCGGGTGCAGCCGGGTCTGGGCGGCCAGCCGGCGCAGGGCCGGGGTGCGGCGCAGGCGGCGGGGGCGGAGCCGACCGGGCGTGGGGGTGGTCACGGGGTGTCCTCCGTGGGGGTGGGGTGCGGCGGTGGGGAGGGTGCCGGGCGGGCGGGTGGCGTGTCCGCGGGTGGTGTGCAGGGCGTCGCGCCGGTGCGCACGACGTGGTCGGTGAGCGCGTCGACGAGCCCGGCGAGGGTCTGACGGGTGGCGACCGCGTCGACCCGGAGCCCGAGCCGGTGCGCCTCGGCCGCGGTGCTGGGGCCGATGACGACGACGCGCGTGGCCGCCGGCGGCCGGCCGAGGTGGTCGAGCAGCGCGCGCACGCTGCTCGCGGACGTCAGGAGCGCGGCGTGCACGCCGCCTGCCGACCAGGCGTCCGCGACCTGCGGGTCCGGCGGGCCGGCGGCGACCGTGCGGTAGACGACGAGGTCGTCGACCGCCCACCCGGCGGCGGTGAGCCCGTCGGCGAGCGTCGGCGCGGCCAGGTCGCCGCGCGGGAACAGCGCGCGTGGTGCGGAGGTGGTGGGGGACGGGCCGGCAGGGGACGGGCTGGACGGCGGGCCGGCGGGGGGCGGTGGCGCGGTGCCGGCTGCGGTGGCCGCGCGCGTGTCGTCGGCGACGAGCGCGACGACGAGGTCGACGGCCGTCGACCTCACCGGCGGGACGACGTCCACCCGGACGCCCAGCGCCTCGAGCGCACGCGCCGTGCCGGGCCCGACCGCACCGACGCGCACGCCGCCGCGCCCGACGAGCGCCGCGAGCCCGTCGTCGTGCGCCGCCGCCCGCTCCGCGAGCACGGCGACCGCCGCCTGGCTGGTGATCGTCAGCCACGTGTACCAGCCGGCGCCCAGCGCGAGCAGGGCGTCGTCGAGGGGTGCGAGGTCGTCGACGGGGACCGTCCGCACGAGCGGCACCACCCAGGGCTCCGCCCCGGCCGCGAGCAGCGCGACCGCCGCCGGGCTGAACGTGGGACCTGACCGCTCGCGCGCGAGGGGCGGGCCGGACTGCTCGTGCGTCGTCGGGTGCGGGGCCCGTCCGTCGTCGGGGGTCGGGTCGAGCGGGGGGCGGGGGACGAGGACGCGCCATCCGGCCAGGGGGCCCACGGTCGTCGGCGGTGCGTCGCTCACCGGGTCGGTCCGAGGGGGGCGAGGCCGGCGGCGCCCGCGGTGAGCAGGTCGTCGGCGAGGCGTCGGCCGAGGGTGTCGGCCGCGTCGTCGTCGTCGGCGGGGCCGCGCGCCCCCAGGCGCAGCACGCGGGACCCGTCGACCGCGGCGACCACGGCGTCGAGGACGAGGGCGCCCGTCGCGTCGTCGAGACGGCCCCACGCGCCGATCGGGGCGGCGCACCCGGCCTCGAGCCGCGCGAGCACGGCGCGCTCGGCGACGACGGCTCGGCGCGTCGGCGCGTCGTCGAGGACGCGCAGCGCGGCGGCGAGCGGGGTGTCGTCGGACGCGTCGGCCGTGCGCACCTCGACCGCCAGCGCACCCTGCCCGGGTGCGGGTGCCAGGACGTCGGGCTCGAAGTACTCGCTCACCGCGTCGAGCCGGCCCAGCCGGCCGAGCCCGGCGGCCGCGAGGACGACCGCGTCGAGGTCGCCCCGCGGTGCGTCGGCGGCGGCGCCGGGGTGCGGTGCGTCGGGGCCGACGTGCCGGCCGGCTGCGACCGTCGTCGCGTCGAGCCCGCGCACGCGGCCCAGGCGCGTGCCGACGTTACCGCGGATGTCGACGACGTCCAGGTCGGGGCGCAGCGCGCGCAGCTGCGCGGCCCGGCGCGGTGAGCCGGTGCCGACGCGGGCACCCGCGGGCAGGGTCGCGAGCGTGAGCCGGTCGCGTGCGCACAACGCGTCGCGCGGGTCGGCGCGGGGTGGCACGGCCGCGACCAGGAGCCCGTCGGCCGCGCCGGTCGGCAGGTCCTTGAGGGAGTGCACCGCGACGTCGCAGCGGCCGTCGAGCAGCGCGTCGCGCAACGCGGTGACGAACACCCCGGTGCCGCCGAGGCTCGCGAGGGACGCGCGGACCCGGTCGCCCTCGGTGCGCACGCGGACGGTCTCGACCGTGAGGTCGCCGAGGGACGCGAGCGCCTCGGCCACGTGTCCGGTCTGGGTGAGGGCCAGGGCGCTCGCGCGCGTGCCGACGCGCACCTGCTGGGGCATGCGCCCAGTGTCGTCGTCGCGCGCGCGGATGTCGAAACAGGGGCGGCGCGGCGACGTCGTGCGGGGGTGCCGCGGCATTTCGTCGGGACGCCGATCTGACAATTCGTCAGAATATCGTGAGCAGGTCAGGAAATGTGACGCACGTCATTCCTGACGAGAATCCTGACATCTCGTCATCTCGATGTCGAGCGCCCGGGTCAACGCCTGCCCGGTCGTTTCCGTGTCCGGCCGCGGCGCGTCCCGGCCTCACGGCGGCAGCGGGGTCAGGGCCTCGCCACGTGGGCGTCGGCCAGCAGCGCCGCGGCCGCCGCGCGCGCGTCCGGCACCACCGACGCCAGGCCGTTGCCCGCCGCCCACGCACCGCACACCACGGCGCCGGGGGTCGCGTCGGCCGCCGCCCGGACGGCCGCGACCGCGGCCCGGTGCGCCGCGCTCGGCCGCGGCAGCGACTGCGTCCACCGCACCACCGCCGACCCCCGCAGCACGTCACGCCCCAGCGGCACGCCCAGCAGGGTCGAGGCGTCGCGCAGCGCGACGTCCACGAGCGCGTCGCCCGCGGGCAGCGCGTCCGTGCCCCGCGGGTCGGACGTCGCGGGGTCCCCGCCGCCCGCCGGGCCGTGCGCGCGCCCGTAGGACAGCCGCACGACGTGCCGTCCCGCACCGGCCGCGTCCGCCACCCACGCCCACTTGGCGGTCGCGTGCGTCAGCGCCTTCGCCCGCACGTCGGTGACGCCCGGGCCCACCAGCACGCCGGTGCCGCGCGGTGCGGCGTCCAGTGCGGCCGCGTCCAGCACGAGCGTGACGAGCGTGACCGGGGCGCCGTCGTCGAGCCGCACGTCACGCAGGCCGGCGCCGTCGAGCCCGTCGAGCAGCTCCGCGGCGCCCGGGGTCGCCAGGACCAGGCGCGTCGTGCGCAGGTCGCGCGACGGCCGCGGCGGGCGGTGGCGGTCCTGCGTGCCGACGACGAACGAGCCGTCCACAGCACGCGTCACGGACCCGACGCGCGTGCGGGTCAGCACGACGCCGCCGTGCGCGGTGACGTCGGCGACGAGCGCGTCGACGAGTCGGTGCACACCGCCCGCGACGCCCTCGACCGCGCTGCCGGCGGGAGCCGACGCGCGCATCCGGCGCACGGCACGGGCCAACGACCCCCGCGTCGCCGCGCGCGACTCGCCCAGGCCGGGCGCGGCGGCGTCGACGGCCAGGTCGTCCGGGTCGGCCGCGTGCACGCCGCCGACCACCGGGTGCACCAGCCGGGCCACCACCGCGTCGCCCATGCGCGCCCGCACGAGCCCGCCGAGCGTCGTCGCCCGCGCACCCACGCGCGCCGGCAGGACGAGGTCGAGCGCGGCGCGCAGCGCCGCGGGTGTGCCGAGCGTGCGCCGCACGTCCGGGGCCAGCGGGTACGCCGGGACGCCCAGCAGCCCGGTGCGCGGCAGCGGACCGTCCCCGCTGGTCAGGTGCGCCCACGCGCCGCGCGGCTCGGGTGCGACGACGTCGTCGGCGAGCCCCAGGCCGGCCAGCAGCGCGGCCACCGAGCCGTTGCGCGTGGCGTACGACTCGGCGCCCGCGTCGAGCCGCAGCCCCGCCACGTCGTGGCCCCGCACCGCACCGCCCGGGGCGTCGCGCTCGTCGACCACCAGCGTCCGCAGCCCCGCCCGGACCAGCTCGCGCGCGGCGACCAGCCCCGCCACCCCGGCCCCGACGACGACGGCCTCCCAGCCGGACGAGCCGGCGTCCGGCGCCGTCGCGTCCTGGCTCACCGCGTCCTGGCTCACCGCGTCCTGGCTCACACCGCGTCCTGGCTCACAGCGGGCCCGGGCTCACAGCGAGTGGACGAGCTGCACGAGCCGCGTCAGCACCGTCGGGTCCGTCTCCGGCGGCACCCCGTGGCCGAGGTTCACGACGTGCGCGGGGGCGGCCGCACCGCGTCGGACGACGTCGCGCACGTGCGTCTCGAGCACGTCCCACGGCGCGGCGAGCAGCGCCGGGTCGACGTTGCCCTGCAGCGGCGTCGTCCCGCCCAGCCGCGCCGACGCCTCGTCGAGCGGCACGCGGTAGTCGACGCCCACGACGTCGGCGCCGGCGTCGCGCATCGCGACCAGCAGCTCACCCGTCGCGACGCCGAAGTGCACGGTCCGCACGCCCAGCCCGCGGGCGCGGGCCAGGACGCGCGACGACGCGGGCGCGCAGTGCTCGGTGTAGTCCGCCAGCGACAGCGCACCGGCCCAGGAGTCGAACAGCTGCGCGGCGCTCGCACCGGCCGTGACCTGCGCGGCGAGGAACGCGCCGGTGACCTCGGCCGTCCAGTCCATGAGCGCCGCCCACGCCGCGGGGTCGGCGTGCATGAGCCGCCGCGCGGCCAGGTGGTCGCGCGACGGCCCGCCCTCGACGAGGTACGCGGCGAGCGTGAACGGCGCACCCGCGAACCCGACGAGGGGCGTCTGCTCGAGCTTCGCCACCGTCCGCTCGACCCCCTCGGTGACCGGCGCCAGGCGCGCGGCGTCGAGCGGGCCGAGGTCCCGCAGCCGCGCGACGTCGTCGAGCGTGCGCACGGGCGACGCGACGACCGGACCCGTGCCGGGCACGATCTCGACGTCCACGCCGACCAGCCGCAGCGGCACGACGATGTCCGAGAAGAAGACCGCGGCGTCGACGCCGTGGCGGCGCACCGGCTGCAGCGTGATCTCGGCCGCCAGGTCCGGGTCGAGGCACGCGTCGAGCATCGCGACGCCGGCGCGCGACGCGCGGTACTCCGGCAGGGAACGACCGGCCTGGCGCATGAACCACACCGGCAGCCGTTGCGGACGGGTCCCGGAAAACGCCGTCACCAGCGCGGAATCGGTCGTGCGGCCGTCACGGAGCGGATGGTGTGGGGGAAGACTCACGCGATCGATTGTGCCGGACAAATGCCGGGATGATTCAATCGGTTCCCGTGGTGCTGCTGTCCCTCGTCGCGAGCCACCACGATCTCGACCTGACCGTGCTGGAGCGTCTGCAGTCCGACGTGCACGCGGTCGGTCACGAGCTCGTCGCCGCGACCAACGCCGTCACCGGTGCCGTCGTCCTCGCGACGTGCAACCGGTTCGAGCTGTACCTGGACATCGACGACACCGCCCACGCCCCCCGCGCGCGCCGCGCCGTCGCGCGGGCCGTCGCGTCCCGGTCCGGGTACAGCCCCGACGACGTCGCCCAGCACCTGCGCCCGCTCGTCGGCGCCGAGGCCAGCGAGCACCTGTTCGCCGTCGCGTCCGGCCTCGAGTCGATGGTCGTGGGGGAGCGTGAGATCGCCGGCCAGGTGCGGCGCGCCCTGACGACCGCCCGCCGCGACGGCACCACGACGTCCACGCTCGAGGCGCTGTTCCAGGCCGCCTCGCGCGCGTCGCGCGCCGTCGAGAAGTCGACCGGCCTCGGGTCGACGGGCCGCTCCGTCGTCGGTGTCGCCCTCGACCTCGCCGCGCGCACCCTGCCGCAGGCCGACGGCGACGCGGACTGGCCGGCCGTGCGGTGCGTGCTCGTCGGCACCGGGTCCTACGCGGGTGCGAGCCTCGCGGCGCTCAAGGCGCGGGGCGTGCGCGACGTGCACGTGTACTCGCCGAGCGGGCGCGCCGGTCCGTTCGCGTCGGCACGCGGCGTCACGGCACTGCCCGCGGGCGCCGACCTGCTGGCCGAGATCGCCCGCACCGACCTCGTCGTCGCGTGCTCGGGTGCCGCCGGCGCCGTGCTCGGGGTCGAGGCGCTCGCGGCCGTCCGGCGCGGCACCGACCACCCGCTGACCGTCGTCGACCTCGCCCTGCGTCACGACGTCGACCCCGACGTGCGCACGCTGCCCGGCGTCGCGCTGGTGTCCCTGCAGTCGGTCGCCGAGCACGCACCCGCCGAGCACGCCGCGCTCGGTCACGCGCGCGAGGTCGTCCTGCAGGCGGCCGAGGCCTTCGAGGCGGACCGTCGCGTGCGCGAGTGGGACCCGGCCGTCGTCGCCGAGCGCACGCGCGTCCTGAGCGCGCTCGAGGCCGCGCTCGACGCCCTGCCCGAGGCGGACCGCGACGAGGCGCGCGCCCGGACGCTGCGCCGGCGCACCCGCTCGCTGCTGCACGGGCCGACGGTCGCGGCGCGCGCCGCGGCCCGCAGCGGGGACGTCGTCGGGTACGCGCACGCGCTCGCGCAGCTCGCCGCGGTCGACGTCCCGGACGTCACCCCGACCGTCGTCTGACCTGCAGCGCCACGCGTCGGTGGACGATCCCGACGACGCACCGCCGCGGGCCCGGTCAGGCGCGCAGCTGCCGTGCCAGGGCGTCGGGGTCGGTGGTCGGGTGCTCGCACACGAACCCCCGGCACACGTAGGCGGCCGGGCGGCCGTCGACGAGCGGACGGTCGCGCAGGAGGGCCGGCGCGTCGTCGTCGACGTGCTCGGGGTCGCCCGGCGCGACGACCAGCCCGGGTGCGGTGGACGCGAGCGCGGCACGGTGCAGCGCACGTGCCGCGGGGTCGTCGCGCGGGCCGACGACCGCGACCTCGCGCGGGCCGTCGAGCAGCGCCTCGGCCGTCGCGAGCGCCCAGCCCGCTGCGCGGGGGTACCGGACGGCCAGCTGGAGCGGCAGCCGCAGGGCCGCGAGCGCCGCCTCGCGCAGCTCGAGCGAGCCGTTCAGTGCGGCGAGCGTGACGAGCGCGGCCGCGGCGGCAGGCTGCCCCGCGGGCGTCGGCCCGTCCGCCGTGTCCTGCGGGCGACGCAGCCCGAGTAGTACGGGGTCGGTCTCGTCGTCCGCGGTGTCGAACAGGCCGCCGTCGTCGTCGCGGAAGTGGGCGAGCACGGTCGTCAGGAGCCGCTGCGCCCGCGCGGTCCACTCGTGCTCACCCGTCGTCGCGGCGAGCGCGAGGTAGCCCTCGGCGACGTCGGCGTAGTCCTCCAGGACGCCCGACGCGGTCCCGACGACGCCGTCGCGCGACGTCCGCACGAGGCGGTCGCCGCCGTCCGGGTCGGTCCGGGTGTGCAGGTCCGCGAGCAGGCGCGCGCACCGGCGGGCCGCGTCGAGCCAGTCCGGCCGGTCGAGCAGCGCGCCCGCCTCGGCCAGGGCGGCGACGGCCAGCCCGTTCCACGCCGAGACGACCTTGTCGTCGCGTGCGGGCCGGGGCCGTGTCGCTCGCGCCTCCCGGAGCTGGTCGCGCACCGCGACGAACCGCGCGTGGTCGTCGGGGTCGCGCAGCCGCTGCAGGACGGACGCGCCGTGCTCGAAGGTCCCCTCCGCGGTGACACCGAGGACGTCGGCGGCCCACGCGCCGTCGTCGTCGCCCAGCGCGTCGTGCAGCTGCGCCGGCGTCCAGGCGTAGAACGCACCCTCGCGGCCCTCGCTGTCGGCGTCGAGCGCGGACGCGAACCCACCCTGGGGCGTGAGCAGGTCGGCCAGCAACCAGTCGGCGGTCTCCTCGACGACGCGGCGCGCCAGCGGGTCACCCGTGAGCCGCCACGCGTGCAGGTAGACCCGCAGCAGCAGCGCGTTGTCGTAGAGCATCTTCTCGAAGTGCGGCACCGTCCACGTCGCGTCGACGGAGTACCGCGCGAACCCGCCGGCGAGCTGGTCGTACACGCCGCCGCGCGCCATCGCGTCGAGCGTGCGCCGCGCCATGGCCAGGGCGTCGGCGTCGCCCGTGCGCGCGTGGTGGCGCAGCAGCCACTCCAGCACCATCGACGGCGGGAACTTGGGTGCGCCACCGAAGCCGCCGTGCCGCTCGTCGAACGACGCGGTCAGGGCGCCCAGCGCCCGGGCGACGACCCGCTCGTCGACCAGGTCCGTGCCCGTGGGCCCGCCGTCCCCGCCGGTTGGACGCTGCCCGAGCGCGTCGGCGATCGTGCCGGCGCTGGTGAGCACCTCCTCGCGGCGCGTCGTCCAGGCCGCGGCGACGGCCGCGAGCACCTCCGGGAACGACGGCACGTGCTGCACGCGCCGCGGGGGGAAGTAGGTGCCGCAGAAGAAGGGCCGGCCGTCGGGGGTGGTGACCACCGTCATCGGCCATCCGCCGCTGCCCGTCATCGCCTGGGTCGCGGCCATGTACACGGCGTCGACGTCCGGTCGCTCCTCACGGTCGACCTTCACGCACACGAAGTGCTCGTTCATGAACGCGGCGGTGGCAGGGTCCTCGAACGACTCGTGCGCCATGACGTGGCACCAGTGGCAGGCCGCGTACCCGACGGACAGCAGCACCGGCACGTCGCGGCGCCGTGCCTCGGCGAAGGCGTCGTCGCCCCACTCCCACCAGTCGACGGGGTTCTCGGCGTGCTGCTGGAGGTAGGGGCTGGTCGCGGCGGCGAGTCGGTTCGGCACGTCCCCAGCCTGGGTCGGTGTGTCGTGCGTGGCGAGTCGGGCCGCTGACGGAGGAGCGCCGCGACGGTCCCCGACTGCTTTCGCCCGGTCAGACGCAAGAAAAAGCGCACCGGGCCTGGTCGGGGGGGAGGACCAGGCCCGGTGCGGTCTGTGGGCCAGCGCCCCGTGGGGGCCGACCGGGACCGGGGAGCTCGGGGAGCTCCGCGCGGGGTTCGTGCCGGTATGTAAGGGATGCTACGCGAACGCGGCGTCCTGTGGGTGAAAATTCACAGACAAGATCTCACGAGTGCGCCCAGTGCCGCTGCTGCGCGGCAGGCCCCGGGGCCCACGTGTGCGGGACGACCTGGTTGGTCTCGATGTCGGTCAGCTCGGCGGCGTACACGATCGCCTCGTAGACACCGGCCTCGACGCGCTCGAGGTGGAGCCGCTCGGCCCGCTCGATGTCGTCGCCCAGGTGCGAGATGCGCGCGACGACGTAGCGCTGCGCGTCCTGCCACTGGTCCACGACGCGCACCGACAGGCCGTTCCAGCGGGCCGTCAGGTCGAGCTCGAACAGCTCGGTGACGTCCTCGCGGGCGACGCGCCGGTACCAGCGGCCCGACGGCGACTGGTGGAACCCGGTCTCCGCGAGCGGGGGGTTCGCCAACGCGAGCACGACCGTGTGCCCGCCGTCGACGACGTCCGCCTCGAGGTACGCGCCGTGCCACTTGGCGACCGGCCCGACGCACCGCGACAGCGACGCGAGCGCGGGGCGTGGCGCGCCGAGCTGCGTGACCGTCCAGCCCGTGCCGACGTCCCCGTAGCGCGCGAGCAGCGTCGACGTCCCGTCGTCGTGCACGCGGATGAGCTCGGCGCCCGGGGGGATGCGGGAGTGCCGCAGCCACCACAGCGGGACGATGTAGCCGGGGACGTCGCGGTACTGCAGCTGCGGGGAGGACTCGAACCGCAGGATGTCGATCGACCGGTCGTACGGGCTGAACGGCGAGCCCGGGTAGCCCAGTCCGTGCACCTCGAACAGCTGCGCCGGGGTGGTCGCGAACGCGACGTCCTCCGCGCGGACCACGTAACCGGCGATGCGGTCGTGACCCTGGGTGAGGTGCGCGTGGGCGAGCGACGGTGTGATCGCCTTCTGCATCAGTGTCACGTGAGGGCTTCCTTGCCTTGCCGGATCGGATGAAGGGGAGGATTCCGACGACGCGACGATTCTGACCCGATACCAGGGCAGATGTCCAGGTATCGAAACGTCTCGACGGAGTCCGCTCCCGCTCCGGAGGGCAAGATTAGGCCGAACGGGTGACGCATCCGGGGGACGATCCGACCCCGATCCGGACGAACCGGGCAGAAGGCTAGTCCAGGTGGGCGACCAGGGCCGTCGCGAGGCCGGTGTAGGCCGCGGGCGAGAGGTTTCGGAGACGCTCGGTGACGTCGTCCGGCAGCCCGAGGGAGTCGACGAAGGCTCGCATGTCCGCCGCCGTCAGCCGGTGCCCGCGGGTCAGCTCCTTGAGGCGCTCGTAAGGGTTCTCCATGCCGGGGACGCCCGCCACGGACGCCGCGCGCATCGCCGACTGCACCGCCTCGCCCAGCACCTCCCAGTTGCCGTCGAGCTCGCGCGCCAGCAGCGCCTCGTCCACCGACAGCGCCCGCAGGCCGCGCCGCACGTTGTCGATCGCGAGCAGCGAGTGGCCGAACGCGGGGCCGATGTTGCGCTGCGTCGTGGAGTCCGTCAGGTCACGCTGCAGGCGGCTCGTGACGAGCGTCGAGGCGAGCGTGTCGAGCAGCGCGCACGAGATCTCGAGGTTCGCCTCGGCGTTCTCGAAGCGGATCGGGTTGACCTTGTGCGGCATGGTCGACGAGCCCGTCGCGCCCGCGACCGGGATCTGCGTGAACACGCCCCGGCTGATGTACGTCCACACGTCGGTGGCCAGGTTGTGCAGCACCCGGTTGAAGCGCGCGACGTCCGCGTAGAGCTCGGCCTGCCAGTCGTGCGACTCGATCTGCGTGGTCAGCGGGTTCCACGTCAGGCCCAGGTGCTCGACGAACGTGCGCGACACGACCTGCCAGTCGGCGTCCGGCACCGCGGCCAGGTGCGCGCCGTAGGTGCCGGTCGCGCCGTTGAGCTTGCCCAGGTACTCGTCGGACGCGATCCGGCGCAGCTGGCGGCGCAGCCGGTGGGCCAGCACCGCGAGCTCCTTGCCGAGCGTCGTCGGGGTGGCCGGCTGGCCGTGCGTCAGCGCGAGCATCGGGACGGCCGCGTGCGCGGCGGCGAGCGCCGCGACCTCGTCGGCCAGCGCGACCGCCGCCGGGAACCACACCTCCCGCACGGCGCCGCGCACCATGAGCGCGTACGACAGGTTGTTGACGTCCTCGCTGGTCAGGGCGAAGTGCACGAGCTCGTTGACCTGCGGCAGCACGGTGTCGGCGCGCAGGGAGCCGGGCGCGGCGGCGATGCGACGCTTGAGGAAGTACTCGACGGCCTTCACGTCGTGCACGGTCGTCCGCTCGATCTCCGCGAGCTCGGCGACCTCCGCGGCGCCGAACGTCGCGACGACGTCGCGCAGGTACTGCTCCTCGTCCGGCGCCAGCGCCGGTGCGCCGGGCACCACGGCGTGCGACGTCAGGTGGATGACCCACTCGACCTCGACCTCGACGCGTGCACGGTTGAGCGCCGCCTCCGACAGGTGGTCGACCAGCGGTGCGACCGCCGGGCGGTAGCGCCCGTCGAGCGGGCCGAGCGCGATCGGCGGGGTGACGTCGGCGAGGGGGACGCGGGTCGCGGGGGCGTCGTCGAGCGGCATGGGGCCAGTGTCCCAGAGGCCGGCGGCCGGGGGGAGAAGCCGTACCGGTTCGCCTACGGCGCCGGAGGCGCGCAGAAGACCGGTGCCGGTGACTGGATCGACACCGCAGGTGGTCGGCTGCTGAAGGTCACGCGCGCGAGCCTGGTCCAGGGATCGGCGACCGCCGTCGGACCCGACAACACGACGACGATCGTGTACGGCGTGCCGCTGACCCGCGATGCGGGGGGTCCGTACGACATGGATGCGGCCACCATCGAGACGTGGGCCCAGGTGGACGGTCCGACGGACGCCACCGCGGTGTTCGGACCGCAGGCCCCGCCGACGGTGACGACGGCCACCACTACGACGCCGGGCCGTGACGGGTACCGCCAGGCGACCGTCCACTACCTCAACGCGTCCGGGCTGGCCGTCAACGTGGCGGCACCGACGACCAACACGCGGGGCTACATCGACACGGTGGAGTACGACGGCAAGGGGCGGGTCATCCGCACACTCGAGTCGACGAACCGGCTGCGGGCCCTGGGGCTGCTGGACAAGGTGCTCCTGCAGGAGTGGGGCATCACGGGGACCTCGGCGGCGATCGCGCAGGTGATCGACTCGCGGACGTACTACACGACGGACGACCTTGCGGTCCACGCGACGCGTGGGCCGGCGCAGCGGCTCGCGGTGGCGAACGACCCGACGGACCAGGTCACGGGACACGCCGTGACGCAGTACTGGTACGACGAGGGACGTCCGGCCACGGTCGTGGCGTCCAAGCTCACGACGCGGGAGCGATCGGGCACGGTCGCTCTCGGGACGGACGTCTCGGTGTCGTCGTTCGCGCTGCTCGACAGCACCGTGACGACCTACGGGTACTCGCCGACCGACACCAGCGTCGCGCCGACCGACCCGCGCTCGGGGTGGGTGCACAAGCAGCCGACGAGCGTCACGGTGGACGCCGAGGGTCCGGCGCCGCTACGTGCGAGCACCGTGTACGACGTGCGCGGGCGTGTGCTGTCGTCCTCGAAGCCCGGGTCGAGCGGTGCGGACGCGGGGACGGCGCTGTCGGTGCTCTACACGGCGGACGCCTCCGCGAGCGATGCGGCGTGCCGCAACCGTCCGGAGTGGGCTGGTCAGCCGTGCGTGACGCGGTACGCCGGCGCGGTGACCGGCCACGATGCGACGCGGATGCCGGGTCAGCTCAGCGAGAAGCGGGTGACCCAGTACAACCGGTTCGGTACGGCGACGGTCACGACGGAGGCTGCGAACGGTCAGACCCGCACGACCACGACCACGGTGGACGCTGCCGACCGCGTCACGCAGGTGCAGATCAGCGGGTCGGCAGGTGCCGGTGCCACGATCTCGCGTGTCAGGACGACGTACAGCACGTCGACCGGTGACGTGCTGTCCACGAGCTCGTTGGACGCGTCGGGGGCCGTGCTGTCCTCGGTGTCGCGGCAGTACGACGACCTGGGACGTCTGGTCCGGTACACCGATGCGCACGGAGGGTGGACCAGGACGGAGTACGACAGGTACGGGCAGCCAGCGAAGGTCACGGACTCCATCGGGACGACCCGTGAGTACACGTACAACCTGTCAGAGGAGCCGCGAGGCTTCGTCACCCGCATCCAGGACTCCGCGGCCGGAGGTGTATGGCCGCGATGGGGACCGGACGGTCAGCTCACGAGCATGTACCTGCCGGGGAGCGTTGCGCTCGGCGTCTTCTACGACGCCGCCGGAGTTCCCGTTCGCCGCACCTACCAGCGGATGCAGGCGCCCTGGGAGACGTTCTGGGAGGACTCGGTGGTGGAGAACCACCGCGGCCAGTGGGTGCAGCACACCTCGACGACGGGGACACGCACCTACGGGTACGACCGGATGGGTCGCCTGACGTCGACCGATGACGTGGCGGCGGTGACCGGGACCTGCACGTCGCGTCGGTACGGGTACGACCAGCACTCGAACCGCACGTCGGTGTCGACCGCGGTGGGCGCGGAGGTCGGCCTGTGCCCCGGGACCGAGGGGGCGCAGGTCACGACGTCGACGTATGACACGGCCGACCGACTGGTGTCCACGTCGGGAGGCAACGGCAACGCGTGGTCGTACGACGCGTTCGGCCGGACGACGGCGATGCCGACGGCTGACGGGAGCGGCGTCGCGGCCACGTCGTACTTCGTGAACGATCTGGTGGCGTCGCAGGAGCTTCCGGGCGTCGCGCGCTCCGCGTGGACCCTGGACCCGCTGATGCGGTTCTCCAGGCAGGAGGACTCGGCGTGGGTGGACGGTGCGTGGGCGTCGTCGGCGGAGCAGATCGTCCACTACGACGGCGATGGTGACGAGCCGGCGTGGATCGTGGAGGACGCGACGCGTCCGACCGAGGTGACCCGGTGGTTGGAGGGTGCGGACGGGCAGGTCGCGGTGCAGTCGTCGGGCACGGGTGACCGGGTGCTGCAGATCGTGGATCTGCACGGTGATGTCGTGGGGACCGTGCCGACGTCCGATGCGGGTGTGGACCTGACGGGTCTGCGGTATGCGCGGTACGACGAGTTCGGGAACCCGCAGCCGTTGACGTCGGGTGCTACGAGCAACGCTCCGCCTGCGCGGTATGGGTGGTTGGGTGGCGCGCAGCGCTCGGCGGATACCCCGACGGGTGTGGTGTTGATGGGGGTGCGGCTGTACCACCCGGGGATCGGGCGGTTCTTGCAGGTCGATCCGGTGGCCGGTGGAAGTGCGAGCGCGTACGACTACTGCAACGCGGATCCGGTGAACTGCACGGACCTGGCCGGGACGATCGCCTGGGGCAGGGTGCTGGGTGCGGTGGCGATGGTCGGGGAGATCGCCTCGTTCATCCCCGGACCTGTCGGGGCCGCTGCTGCCGGGGTGTCGGCGATCGCGTACGCGGCGTCCGGGAACAAGGGCAAGGCCCTGGAGATGGGGATCACCGCGGCGGCCGCGTTGGTCGGGGCCGGTGCGGCGGTGAGGGCTGTGTCGTCGGCGGTGCGCGCGGGGCGTGCGGCCAAGGCGGCCAAGGTGGCGTGCAACAGCTTCGTGGCCGGCACCCTGGTGCGTCTGGCCGACGGGAACGCGGTGCCGATCGAGTCGTTGACCACCGGTGACCGGGTCCTGGGTCGTGATCCCACGACGGGCGAGGTCACCGAAGAGGTCGTGATCGCACCGATCTGGTCGAGCGGGACCAAGCATCTGGTTCGGTTGGCGTTCGACGGCCAGACCGAGACCGTCCTCGCGACCGCCAACCACCCGTTCTGGGTGCAGTCGAGCGGGTGGGTGGACGCCATTGACCTCAGGGTCGGTGACCTCGCCGTGGGCAGTGACGGGCAGACGCACCCTGTCGTGGGGGTCGACGACCTCGGTGGGCTCGACGACACCGCGGTGTTCAACCTGCACACCTCCGGTACGCACACGTACTTCGTCGCTGTCGGCGATGACGAGTACCTTGTCCACAACTCGGCGTGCAGCATCGCGATGCACGGTGTTCCCAGAAAGCCGGGAGTCTACCGTATCGTCATGAAGGATGGGCGTGAGTATGTCGGCCGCAGTCTAGATATGCACAGTCGAGTGCACCGCCATTTGACGTCCTCAAAGAGTGCGATCAAGCGGACGGGTTACACGGCGAACGATATCGCGGCGATCCACACCAGACGTGTCGGCACTCGGGCGCAGCAGAGGTTCAACGAGGACAAGTTGATCCGAGCTCGTTCGCAGAAGATCGGTGCTCGATTGCTCAACGGCAGGTTCGAGATGAGGAAGCGCTCATGAGATACGAGACGCGGAAAGTCGCGTTCGATGACGGCACGCGATCAGTGCGCTTTGCGCGGCCCACTGCTCCGCCGTCAGAGGCTGACCTGAGCACCTGGGTCCGGGCGCAGGTGCACGGTCTCGACCTGTCCGGAGCCGCGATCGGCGGCGGTGGCCTGGACTGGCTCGATTCCCTGCCGCTCGATGCGCTCCTCGTCGCTAGCCCGCGCATCGTGCCATCGTTGCCGACCGCGACCCTGGCGCGCCTGCGGCACCTGTACCTGGCTCAGGGAGTCCGTCTCCGCGTACCAATATCGACGCGGCGGTGCGAGCAATTGGAGAGGATCTCCGCGGACGAGTCGCACCTCGACGGCGCGCTCTCCGACGCCAAGTGCCTGCTCGAGGTGCATCTCACCAGGGCAAAGTCCCTTTCGATCGGCGTGGTCGACGGGTTACCGCGCTTGCGCAGTCTTCGCCTCGAAGTCGACACCAGGCTGGGTGACCCACCGTTCGACCTGTGCGGTGGCGGAGGCGTCGCGGCATTGCGCAGTCTGTGGATCGAGAATGCTCACGTCCGATCGCTTGCGGGAACCGGAACGATGGCGGAACTGGAAGAACTCGTCGTGCTGCCCCGGCGGCCGGTCGAGGTCACTCCTCCCGTCGACCTCGAAGGGCTGAGGGGTCTGGATCGCCTTCGATGGCTTCGCCTCCCCCGCCACGGCGGACCGCAAGGCGTGGATGCCTTGAACGACCTCCCCGCGCTAGAGCGTGCGGTGCTGGACGGTGTCGACTTCGCTCGCATCTGACGTCGAGTCGTCGACGTCACCGACTCTTTGCAGATGAGCGTGTGGTGCCGGCGCTGAGGCGCGGAACCACAAATATCGCCAGGTCTCGCCAGAGGTAACAACTCGCCATGCAACACCCGCGCATCCATGGTCCGGTCAGTCAGCGTTCTGCGCAGTCATTTGTGTATCATTACGCGAAGCATGGATCAAAATACAGGGCGCCCGCGCGTTATGCGGCTCTTCACGGTTCGTGGTGAACACGGCCTGTTGAGGGGTGTTCACGCGGCGGTCTTCGCGGCGCTGGTCAGCAGGATACGGGCGGTGTAGTTGTTCTCGTTGCGGAATCCGCGGGCCGGTGCGCTTGATGTTCTTGATGGTCGTGTTCGCCGCTTCGGTGCGGGCGTTGGTCACGCCGGTGATGATCAGGACCTCGATCGCGGGCCACCAGGCTTCCAGGGTCGCGACCAGCCGGTCGGTCTCTGGCATGTCCGCCACGGCCGCGACGGCCCGCAGGGTCTGCATCGCCTCGGCCGCGCCGTCCAGGGCGTTGACACCGTCACGGTCAGCGATGTCGGCCCACGCTCGACCCGCTCGACATGAACACCGTCCAGGCCGAGCAACACATCGCAGCGCGAGCAGGCATCAGTCGTGGGCGCGCCAGGGCAGCCCGTAGCGTGGGACACAGTCGAGGTCCTCGAGAAGAACAGAGTGCTTGGTCGCCTCTGATCCTCGGGGACCTCGACCCATCTGCTCCGTACCAGCTCACCGGCGAGCCTTGCCCCCACCAGAAGTCCGATGAGCCCCCGATGGTGGTCGGCGAGACGGCAGGTGGACGAATGACTCGTACCGTGATCGTGCAATCCTCTAGGAAGGGCTGGCATGGGTTCACTTACTGACGAGGCGCATTTGCTGAATGTATTCCTCGAAGGCGTACTCGGATCGCACCGTGTCCCCTCGTGGAGCCACGGCTCTGCGCGTGAGTTGGCTGACCGAGGTGTGTGGGATCCACTGCTCGAAGCGTCTTCGCTCGAGTTCGCGACGATCACCAACTCCAACATGCACACGTCCTGTGCGTACGAAATCCTCAGATCGGGCGAACTGATTGGCATGGTCGTCTATGTATCGACAGTGATCCCCGCGATGACGATCTTCGACTCGCGAACCAAGGCGGCGGTGGCAGAGGATGTGCTCGATGCCGATCTTCGGCAGGCGGTCGAAGGTCTGAAAGTGATTGGATTCAGGTACATCGAGGATCGTCTCTGCAGAACCTTGAGTCCTTACATTGATCCTGATTTTGGATACCCGCTCGTGTACTTCGAAATGCTGTTCGAGTGGTTCCAAGGTGAAGAGATGTTCGGTCCAGACGAGCGGTTGTCCCCGTGGGTGTAGGGTGAGGTTACCTACCAGGGTTCGTCGGTTCTGCCAGGAAACAACCTCCTCAGGCAGGACCCCGCGTGATCACCTATCGTGCCGATCTCGACGTCCCTCAGCAGACCCTGGTCGCCGTGTCGCGGTGGTTGGCCGCGCACCGCAGGATCAACGATGCTCGGCCCTGGCAGCGGCAGCGGGCCGCGCCCCCGTACGTGCAGGCGATCATTGGTGATGCGCTGGTTCAAGGAGGCCACCGATCCGCGGATCTCGGCCCGCGACGCGCGCGTCAGCATCGCCACGCCCACCGGTACCTGCATGAAGCGATCTATGTGCCGGTGAGCTCGTCGATATCGATGTGTCGCGAATGCATTTATTCGAGGCGCAAGGTAGTCGAGCGAGGCGAAACGGTAAGAGGGGTGAGCATGTCCGCAGTTCGACGCTCGAGCCGGGTCTTTCCGTTTGTTCCTCGCACGAACACCCGAGTCGAGCGGGATGACTACTGGGCGATCCCGACGCGTCGCGGTGGGTGGTACGCCTGCGGTGTGGTTCTTTGGAACGGCCTGGACAGTGGTACTCGCACCACGATCGGGGTGGCGCTGCTCGACTAGCCAGTCCACATCCACATGGACAGAGTCAAGGGAGGTGTCAAATGGAACCCGACGGGGAAGAGCGTGAGGATGCGGGGTCCATGGAAGTAAGGATGGAATGGGCTCTGTCGACGATGAGAAATTTGACGGGAAACCACCAAGTGTCGATCGAGCAATCTGTCGGCACGAAGGGGTACGTAGCTATGCTCGAGGTGCACGGCACAGGTGACAACCGACGACATGCGGTGGTGTCGACTCCGGGTGACATGTGGTTCTCGTTGGACGTCGATGGCGGTTTTTCGCTGGATCACTTCGAGGAAGAAACCAGTCGGCAGGACGTCCGCCAACTTATCGAACGGTATTATGAGATTGCCATAGCCTATGTGATGAATGGCGCCCGGCCAGCGGACGGAAGAAGAATGCGTACCGCGCGTCACATTGAAGTGGCAGGCGAGGATGTGGTCCTGACACTCGGTGTTCCGCAGATCCTCAGGGGTGCGCTGCGAAGTGGACTCAAAGCCTTGCGCCGGAAAGGTCGCCCCGGGTAGGCCATTTGGGCCGGTGGGGCGCGTCGGTCAGGAGGCGGGGCGTGCAGGTCACGACGTCGACCTACGACACGGCCGACCGACTGGTGTCCACGTCGGGCGTCGTCGGGGCGGCGTGGTCGTACGACGCGTTCGGTCGGGCGACGGTGAGCCGACGGCCGACGGGACGGGTGTTGCGACGACGTCGTACTTCTTCAACGACTCGCTCGCCTCCCAGGAAGTTTCCCGGGGTGCGGACGGGCAGGTCGCGGTGCAGTCGTCGGGCACGGGTGACCGGGTGCGGCAGATCTCTGTGGTGAGATCGCGACGTGCGGACACGACCCCCTTGCGGCGACTCCTGGACCGCTTTACATCAGGCGACATCGATCTGCGACCATTCGCGCTGCTGGCATTCGACCTCATCTCTGCAGGCGTGTCAGTGCGACCCGATAGGTCAGTTCCATGGGATGTCATTTACACGTATCTTGATTCCCTGCCTTCGTTCGGGCCAGAAATGGAGTTCGAGGCAAGGTTGTTCATCGCGCGTGCTACGGGTGCGCGGGATGTTCCGGAGCGCTTGGGCGGTGATGCGGCCCGCGAGCTTGTGAGCATGATCGCCATCGACTCACCTCATAGGCCCGCAATCGAATCGCAGTTGGGTCGAGCGATCCTGTTGGAGGCAAGTGTGGGGTGGTGGGGGGTGTACGTGCCAAGTGGGTGTGACCGGCTTCCGTTCCGAGATGACGAGTCAATCACTGCCCCCAGCGATCACGAGAGCGATTGGATCATGAACTTTCGCGATGGTCGCATCGGGAGCGTGGAGACTAGCGCCCGGCGGCGAACATGATGGGTGCACCTGTCATGGAGTGGTCGCACATCTCGACGCACCGCGAAAAATCCGCGGCGCTCAACATCGACGGGACCTCAAGAAAGGGTCGCAATGTCGTTTCCGGCGCCCAGGACGTTATTCGCAGCGGTGTTCCGTGGAAGGTGGGCGTGTCGCTCACCCAGGCATCTGCCACCCCGGGAGAGAATTGGGTTACCACACTCAAGGCTCTCCAGAGGTGACCGATGCGCTACCGGTCTACCGCCGGCCTGCACCACGACGACATCTTCGACCTGGTGGTGTGCATCCACCAGGTCCTGGTTTCGCGCAGAACGCCTATGAATTGGCGCTCGCTGGGCCTTCGCGACCAAGTGGTGCTGACCGTGATCCTGTTGCGGCGGAACATCTCGCAGATGGACCGCAGCGGACATGTACGGCATCTCCCAACCGACGGGCTCGCGGATCTGCCGGCGCATCGTGCACCTGCCGACCCAGGTCCTGGCCTTCACCGGGATCTCCTTGCGCGAGGCCCTGGACCAGGGCCACCTGATCCTGGCCGACGGCACCTTCGCGCCCACCGGCAACCGTCCGGCCAGCGGCAACGAGCGCGCCAACTACTCCGGCAAGCACCACGCCCAGTGCCTGTCGATCCAGGTCACCTGCACCGCCACCGGTCAGTTGATCGGCACCTCCTAGCCTGTGCCCGGTGCCCGCCACGATTCGGCCGCCCTGGACGATGCCCTCACACGCCAGTGGTGAGCCCCGCGGGATCGGCACCTACCGCCGCGTCGACACCGTGACCGTGAACTTCGGGTCCCGCGCGACCTGACGTGTCGGCCCGACGACCTGCTCGAGCGTCGCCCGGTACCGCAGGTGGGAGTTCCACACCGCCCACAGCTCGCCGCCGGGCCGGAGGATGCGCGCGGCGTCCGCGAACAGGGCGCGCGCGGCGGCCGGGGCCACCGCGGCGCCGACGTGGAACGGCGGGTTGAGCAGCACGAGGTCGACGCTCGCGTCGGGCAGGTCACCCGCCCCGTCGGCGCGTGTCACCCGGACCCGGTCGCCGACGCCGTTCGCGTCGACGGTCGCATGCGCCGACGCGACCGCGGCCGCCGACTCGTCGGTCGCCGTGATCGCCAGACCGGGTCGCAGCCGCGCGAGCGCGACGGCCAGCACACCCGTGCCGCACCCGAGGTCCACCGCCGCGCCCGTGGTGTGCGGGACGTCGTCGAGGTGCGCGAGCAGCGCCCGGGTGCCGACGTCGACGCCCGTGCCGGCGAACGCCCCGCCGTGCGCGTGCACCACGATCCCCAGGTCGGTGTGCTCGGCACGCTCGGGCCAGCGGGCCGCCGGCCGGTCGTGAGCGGCGCGCGGGGCCGTGGCGACGAGCACGCGCGACTTCTGCCGTGCGAGGCGCGCCTGCACCACCGCGAGGTGCCGCGCGAGGACGTCGTTCATCGTGGTCGTCATGTGCTTGACGCGCCCGCCGGCCACGACGACGACCGCCGGGTCGGCGTGCTCCGCGACCAGCGCCGCGACCTCGTCGAGCGCGTCGAGCGACCGGGGGAGCTGCAGCAGCACCAGCCGCGCCCCCGCGACCAGCCCCGGACCCAGCCCGTGCGACGCGAACCCGCCGAGCCCGAGCCGCTCGGCGTTCGCGTGCAGCGCGCGCTCACCCGTCAGCCGGTCCTGGTGCGTGCGGATCCCGGTCACACCGTGCCGGGCCACCGCACCGAGCGTGAGCGCGCCGTAGCGGTCCCCGATGACGACGACGGTCCCGTCGGCGGCGTCCGCGAGCAGCGGGGCGGCCTCGTCGAGGACCAGCCGGTCGGTCGCGTCGACGGCGTGGAGGTTCGGGGCCTCGACGTCGGGGTGGCGGCGCAGCTCGTCGAGGACGTCGCTCATCGCGCGCGCCGGGGTCGGGTCACCGGGCCGAGGCTAGCAACGCGTCGGGGCGCCGGCCGGCAGACCCGGTGGGCGCCCGGGTCTGCCCCATCGGGCACGACGCGGCCCGACCCCGGCTCTCGCGCGGGACGTCACGGGCACCATCGACCTGTCGTGGTGACGTCGGCCGGGGGTCGACGGGCCGCAGGACACGTCGAGGGGGATGGTCACCGTGAAGCGTTCGTGGACGTCCGCGGCGTTGGCGACGCTGCTCACGGTCCCCCTGGCGTCCCCGGCGTGGTCGTCGCCGGGGCCGGCGCGGCCGGCGCTCGACGACGCCCCGGGCATCGTCACCCCCGGGTCGCGCGGCGCGCCCTCGGGGCCGGACGCCTTCCACCCCCGTCGCGGGCAACCCCTGCACGTCGCGCTCGGCGACTCCGTGCCCGCCGGGCAGCAGTCCGTCCCGGCCGTGGACGACTTCCCGACCACCATGGAGCTGTGGAAGGCGAACGGGTTCGTCGCCCGGTTCCACGCCGCGCTGCGCCAGCGGCTCGACTGCACGCCCGGTCGTGGACGGCACGACGGCACGGGCTGCCCCGGCCTCGGGCTGGTCAACCTCGCCCGTCCGGGCATCCCCGGCGGGCCGGGCGGCGTGACCACCGCGACCGTGCTCGAACCGGGTGACCAGCTCGACCAGGCCGTCGCCCTGATCGCGTCCCGCCACCGGGACCGCTCACCGCGCGACGACGTCCAGGTCGTGACGGTGTCGGTCGGCGGCAACGACCTCTACGGGCCCGCGGTGCAGGGGTGCGTCCTGACGACCGACACGTGCGTGGCGACGCTCGAGGCGACGTTCGCCGGGTTCGCCGAGCGCTACGACCGGATCCTGCGCACGCTGCGCGAAGCCGCGGGACCGGACACGCTGATCCTCACGATGACGTACTACAACCCGCTGCCGTACTGCTTCCTCGGCGCGGCCGACCCGGCGGGTGCGAAGGCCGCGGGGGACGTCATCCTCGAGGGCGGCGAGCTCGCGCCGGGAGTGGTGGTGCCGCGCGGCTTCAACGACGTGCTCCGCGAGGTCGCCGGCCGGCACGACGTCACGGTGGTGGAGGCGTTCGGCCTGCTCGACGGCGACGACCTCGTGGGCGGCACCGACTGCACCCACCCCGACGGGACCGGCCACCGCACCCTCGCGAAGGCCTTCACGGCGGCGCTGCCCGCACCCAGGAGCTAGCGACGCGGAGAAAGCGGTCACGTCTGCGACCGCTTCCGCGCCGGCCGGCGCCGGTCGTCGGCCGGCACCGGCCGGTCCGGACCCGTCAGCGGTCCGACGTCGAGAAGTGCTGGTAGTCGACCGGGGTCGTCCAGTACCCGCCCCAGGACCAGCCGTGCGCGGCGAAGGCCCGCACGACGACGTCGTCGTCGTGGATGACGCCGGGGGCGTCGGGGCGGTCGACGAACGCCGCCCCCGCGGGCGGCAGCACCAGGGTGCCGCGGACGTACGGGTTCTCGACCGGGTTGACGTCGATCGCACGGCCGTAGGAGTGCTCGGACCAGCCCGTGCCCCCGGTGACGGCACGGCAGTTGAACGCCGACGTGTTGTCGGCGGCCATCGACGCGTCGTCGTCGGCGCCGAAGTCGTCGACCAGGCGCATCGACGCGATCGGGAACTTCGCGTCGAACAACGTCCGGAACACCTCGACGATGCCGTCGGCCACGTCGGCGTGCACGACGAGCTCACCCCGGACGACCTTGCCCGCGAAGTCGTGGTGGGTCAGGCGCACGTACCGCAGGTCCTCGAGCGGCACCGGGCAGCCCTCCCGCCACGACGCCTGCATGCGCTCGGCGAGCCGAGGCGTGATGTGCGAGACGGTCGCCTTGTACGCGCCGGGCTTCGAGGGCTTGTGCGGCTTCGGGGGTTTCGGCGGCTTGGGCGGCTTCGGCGGACGCGGGTACCGGTGCCCGTCCGGCACCGCCGCGACCGCGACGGGCGCCGCCCGCAGCGCCGTCGTCGAACCCGCCGGGGAGTCGGCGACGACCCCCGGCCCTGCGCACGCCCCCGTCACCGCGAGCGCGAAGCCCGTCACGGCGACCGTCAGTCCCCCTCGTCGCATGTGTGCAGTGTGCAGGCAGGTGCGTCCCGGGGGCCAGACCCGCCCGGCTGCCCGAAGGGGCAGCGTGCGGGGCAGCGGCCGGCAGGGTCGTGGACCTCGTGCGCCCCGACGCCGCCCACCCCTGGAGCGCGTCGAGGGCGCGGCCGGAGCGCGGCCGGCCGGTAGCCTGTCCGGGGCCGACCGCCGCCGGTCGGCCGCCGACCACCCGGAGGACCTCGGTGCCGACCCGCCGCGCCGCAGTGGCCACGGTGCTGGCCGCGCTGCTGGTCGTCGTGGGGGTCCTCGCGGCAGCGCTCGCAGGGCCGCTGTCGTTGCAGGCCCGTCCCGCGACGCCCTCCTCCGCGCCGGCCGTGACCGTGCCCGTCTCTACCGAGAGCGTCTCGCCCGGCCCGACGCAGGAGCCCTTCGAGGTCCCGGACCCGCCGCCGTGGGCGCACTGGCTCGCGCGGGCCGCGCAGGTGCTCGGGATCCTGGCGCTGCTCACGGTGGTCGCCCTGCTGGCACGGCACGCCGCGCGCGGGTGGCGGCTCGACCGGCTGCGGGACGACGAGGACGACGTGCCGCCCGGCGACGCGGAGGCGGGCGAGCTGACCGAGACGGGCGTCGCCGCGCTGCGCGAGGGCGTCGCCGCCGCGACCCGCGCGCTCGAGGAGGACGTGCCGCCCGGCGACGCCGTCATCGGCGCGTGGGTCGCGGTCGAGACCGCCGCCGCGCGCACGGGGGTCGAGCGTGACCGCGCGCAGACGGCCAGCGAGTTCACGGTCGACGTGCTCGGCGCGACGCGCGCGGACGCGGGCGCGACGCGCGACCTGCTGCGGCTCTACCTGGCCGCGCGCTTCGGTGCGCACCCGGTCACGGTCGAGGACGTGCGCCGGGCACGCGACCTGCTGGAGGAGGTCGCGCGCGGGCTCGTGCTGCGGGGTGACGGGGCGTCGGGTGACGGCGAGCCTGACGAGGGCGCGCCAGACGGCGGTGCGTCCGACGACGGTGCGTCCGACGACGGGCGGGCGACGTGACGGCCGTCCCCGTCTGGCTCGGTGTGCTGCGAGGCGTGCGCGGTGCGCTGCTGCGTCCCCTCGTCAGCGGGGCCGCCGTCGCCGCCGCCGTGTGGGTGCTGGGCATGACGTTCGCGTCGGCCGTCGTGGTCGGGTGCGCGGTGGCCGCGGGCGTCGCGGTCGTGCAGCGGATCGACGGCCGGATCGAACCGCGTGCCGGCACCCGCAGCGAGCACCGCACCGACGGCGTGCGCGGCGAGGTCCTCGAGCTCGCGTGGACGATGGTCGGGCGCGACGGCCGCGCCGGTGAGCGCGCGCTGCGGCACCTGCGGGCCGCGGGCGCCCGGCGCGTCGCGCGGCACGGCCTCGACCTCACCGACCCGGCGGACGCCGACGCCGTGCGGGCGCTCGTGGGAGCCCGCGCGCACGTCACGCTGACGCGCCGGTCGCACCCGCTGCCGAGCGTCGGCGACCTCACCCACACCCTCGGTGTCCTGGAACGCCTGGGTGCCGCCCGCACCCGGTCCCGGCACGCCGGCCGCGACCAGCCGACCGACTCCCCGCCCCCGACCCGTCGACCCTGAGGACCCCACGATGACGCAGACCCCCGCGCCGCTGCCCGTGCCGGACGTGTCGGCACGCGGCCGTGCCGTGCTCGACGAGGTCGCGACGGCCGTCGTCGGCATGGCCGATCCGCTGCGCGTCGCGCTCGCGGCCGTGCTGGCCGGCGGGCACGTGCTGTTCGAGGACGTGCCCGGCCTGGGCAAGACCCTCGCCGCGCGCAGCCTGGCCGCGGCGCTCGGCCTGGACTTCCGCCGCATCCAGTGCACACCGGACCTGCTGCCGTCGGACGTCACGGGGTCCAGCGTGTTCGACCCCGTCACGACGACGTTCACGTTCCGCCCCGGGCCCGTCTTCGCGGGTCTGCTGCTGGCCGACGAGATCAACCGCACCGCACCCAAGACGCAGTCCGCGCTGCTCGAGGCGATGGCGGAGCGGCAGGTCAGCGTCGACGGCACGACGCACGCGCTGCCGGCACCGTTCCACGTGGTCGCGACGTCGAACCCCGTGGAGTACGAGGGGACGTACCCGCTGCCGGAGGCGCAGCTCGACCGGTTCATGGTGCGGTTGGCCGTCGGGTACCCGGGGCGCGACGCGGAGGTCGACGTGCTGGGGCGGCGGCTCGCACGGCGGCAGGAGGCCACGTCCGTGCGGCAGGTGGTGGACGCCGCGACGCTGCTGGCGATGCAGGCGGGCGTCGAGGCGGTGGGCGTCGACGCGGACGTGCTGGCGTACTGCGTGGACCTCGCGGCGGCGACCCGCACGCACCGGGCCGTCGAGGTCGGGGCGTCGCCGCGCGGGTCGCAGGCCCTCGTGCTCGTCGCCCGCGCGCTGGCCGTGCTCGACGGGCGTGACTACGTGGCGCCCGAGGACGTCAAGGCGGTCGCGGTGCCCGCGCTCGCGCACCGCCTGTCGCTGACGCCGCAGGCGTGGGCCGCGGGGCTCGCACCCGAGGCCGTCGTGCGGGAGGTGCTCGCGCAGGTGGCCGGGCCGACGACGGCACGGCGCGCGTGAGCCTGCCGGAGCCGCCCCCGGCGCGCCCGCCGACGTGGGCGCCCGACGCCGACGCGGCACCGGTGCCCGCCCGGCGCTGGACGCCGGCGCTCGCCGTCACGTGCGCGTCGGCCGCGTGCCTGCTCCTGCTGCTGCTCGGGGTGCTCGCCGCCCGCCCGGACGTCGCCGTGCTGGGTGCCGCGCCGCTGGTCCTGGCGGTGCGCGCGCTGGGCAGCCGGCCGTCGGGCGTGGTCCGGGCGTGGTTCGAGGCGCGCGACGACGCCGACGACGACCCCGACGCGCGCGGTGCCGCGGGGCGGCTGCGCGCGACGCTGTGCCTCGACGGACCGGCGCGGTGGGCGAGCGTCGGGGTGCGACGCCAGGACCGCCCCGGTGCCGACGTGCTGGTGCGCGTCGACGGCACGCGGCGGCTGCCCGTCGTCGCGCGCACCGTGCGCACGGGACCCCAGGAGGTCGCGTCCGCCGACGTGCAGGGCGTCGGGCCCGGCGGTGCGTCGGTGGCGGACCCGGCGCCGCCGGTGACGCGCCGCACGGTCGTCCTGCCCGCCACGACGCCGCTGCTCGACCTGCCGCTGCCGACGCGGCTGCGCGGCCTGGCCGGTCCGCACGAGTCGCGCCGCCCGGGCGAGGGCGGCGGGCTGCGCGACGTGCACCCGTGGGCACCCGGTGACCGGCTGCGGCGCATCGACTGGCGGGTCACCGCGCGACGGTCCCCGGACCTGCGCGAGCTGTACGTGCGGCGCGAGCACGCGCAGGCGGAGGCGGTCGTCGTGCTCGTCGTCGACTCGCGCGACGACGTCGGCCCCGACCCCCGCACGTGGCGCGGCTCGCAGGCGCCCCGCCCGCAGGACGCGACGTCGCTGGACCGTGCGCGGCAGGCCGCCGCGTCGCTCGCACGCGCCTACCTGGACCGCGGCGACCGCGTCGGGCTCGACGACCTGGGGGTGCGCCGTCGGCCCGTCGCGCCCGGTGGCGGGCGGAGGCAGCTCGACCGCATCCGGCACGCGCTCGCGCTCACCGCACCCGAGGGTGCGCCCGCGGAGCGCCTGCGCCCGCCGCGCCTGCCGTCCGGGGCGCTCGTCGTGGTGTTCTCGACGTTCCTCGACGACGAGTCGGCGCGTGTCGCGGCGCGGTGGCGCACGGCCGGGCACCGGGTCGTCGCGGTCGACGTGCTGCCCGCGCTGCGCACCTCCGGCCTGTACGACCGCGAGCGGCTCGCGGTGCGCCTCATGACGCTGACCCGCGAGGACCGCATGGCCGAGCTCGCGGACCAGGACGTCGAGCTGGTGACCTGGCGGGCCGAGCCCGCGGTCACGCTGCGCGTGCTCGCACGTCGTGCGCAGCGCCGGCCCGGTGCGGGGGTGCCGCGATGAGCGCGCGGTTCGGGTCCGAGGGGCTGGGCGCGTGGGTGCTGGACCGGGTCGGGCCGGCGCTGCGCACGCCGCGGCGTCGTGGGGAGGCGCCCGAGGTGGACGTGCGCACCGGCCCGAGCGTGCCCGCGGTGACGCTGCGGGCGGGGCTCGCGCTCGCGGGTGCCGCAGCGGTCGTCGTCGCGGTGCTCGCACCGGGTCGCGCCGTGCCGGTCGAGGTGCTGGTGCCGCTGCTCGTCGTCGGCGTCGCCCCCGCGGTGGTCCCGCGCTGGCCGGCGACGGCGCTGCTCGTGCTCGTCGTCGGGGTCCGGCTGCTGCTCGCCGACCCCGCACCACCGCTCGTGCTGGCCGCGCTCGTGCTGTCGCTGCACGTGGTGCTGCGGCTCGCGCCGGTCGCCGCGCGCACCGGGTGGCGTACCCGCGTCGAGGTCGCCGTGCTCACCGACGACCTGCGGGTGGCGCTCGCCGCGCAGCTGGGGGCGCAGGTGCTCGCGCTGGTCGCGGGCCTGACCGCCGGGGCGGGAGAGGTCGCGGGCGAGGGGGTGGTGGCGGTCGCAGGCGCCGACGTGTGGCGGGTCGTCGGGCTCGTCGTCGTCGCGGGGTTGTCGGTGCTCGCCCTCGCGCGCCCGACGCGCCCGTGGTGGTCACGGGACTGAACCGCGTGGACGTCCGCTCCCGACGGATGGGCGAGGTACCTGGGCGAGGCCGACCGCCTCGACCAGGGATCCGCGACTCCTGACGACACGCTGTGACGATCCGGCCCTGGCAGGTGTGGGCCGTCGATCTCGATCCCACGGGAGGGCGCGAGCAAGGCGCCATCCGCCCGTGCCTGGTGGTGTCCAGCCCGGAGGCGCTGCGTCTCACCGGCGGTGCGCTCGCGACCGTCGTCCCCGTGACCGGCACCGCACGCGGCTGGCCGCACCGGGCGTCTCCCGTGCGATGTGCGACCAGCCGCGCACCGTGACCGTCCGACGGTTCACCGGCCTGCACCTGCTCGGCACGGCGGCGCCCGACGAGATCGCGGACGTGCGGTTCTGGCTGAGCCGCTCGATCGGCTGACCGAGGACGCCAGGTCGACAGTGCCGCCGCGCGTGGGTGCCGGTGGGGTCAGCGGTCCTTGAAGTACCGGAACAGGTGCCGTTCGCGGGTGCCGAGGACGCCCGCGAGCGTCCCGAGCAGTGCGGCGCCCGCCCCGGCGCCGACGGTGCGCAGCGCGGTGAGCCAGACCGTCGTCGGCGGCTCGGGGTTGCCCGCGGCCGCGGCCCAGCCGGTCGCGGCGGCCGCGACGAGCACCGCGGCGCACACCCACGCGCCGGCCTCGAGCAGGTGCTGCCAGGCCAGGTGGGGGCGGGGCACGCGTGCGTGCAGCGCGGACGCGACGTGCAGGCGGCGCATCCGCACGCCCGCCCAGCCGACGACCAGGCCGAGCAGCGTCGCGGCTGCGGGCGCCCACCGCGTCAGGCGCGCCTCGAGCAGCGCGGGGGCGTCGAGCTCTGCGCCGAGCCGGCCGTTGAGCTGCCCGAACGTGGCCTGCGCACCGACCTTCGCGCCCGTCGTGGAGTACAGCAGGCCCGCGGTGTCGCGGTCCGGGGGCCACGTGGAGGCCCAGCACGCCGAGAACCTGCCCGTCGGGGCGACGGGGACCACCACGGAGTAGCCGAGGGTGCGGGCGCGACCGTCGTCGGGCCACGCGTACACCCCGGCGACGGGGGTCTCACCGGCCGTCGTGGCGAGCACCGAGCCGGGCCGGGCACCGAGCGCGGACGCGAGGTCCTCGGACAACCACACCCCCGTGGCGGTGGTCACGTCGCGGCCCAGGGCGGCGCCGAGGAGCCCCGGCGTCGCCTCCCACACGGTCAGCTGCGAGGACGGCATGGCCAGCGCCCGCAGCGGCCCGCCCTGCCGCAGCGCCCCGGCGCGCATGCCGCCGACGCCGTCGAGCGCGGCGCACCGGGAGCCGTCGACGTTGTCGAGGTCGTCCAGCACCCACGTCGCGGCACCGGCGGCACGGAACTCCTCGGCGTCGCGCAGCACCCCGACCATGGCGCGCGCGTCGAGCACGGCCAGCGACCCCACCCCGAGGACGAGGACGAGCGCGAGGGTCGCGGCGCGTGCGGTGCCGGTGAGCAGGTCGCGCCACGCCTCGGACACGACCGACGCGGCCCTCACGGCTCGACCTGCGCGGGGACCTGGTGCTCGGCGAGGTCGACGACGCGCGTGCACGCCTCGCGCGTGTGCGGGTCGTGCGTGGCGACCACGACGATCGCGTCGTCCTGCGCGACCCCGGCGAGCACGGCGTTGACGGTGCCGGCGGTGCGCAGGTCGAGCTGGGCGGTGGGCTCGTCGACGAGCAGCAGGTCCGACGCGGTGGCGACGGCCCGCGCGAGCATGAGGCGCTGCGCCTCCCCGCCGGACAGGGCGCGGAACTGCCGGTCGGCGACGGGACCCAGGTCGAACCGGTCGAGCACGGCGCGTGCCTCGTCCTCGGCGTCGCGGCGGCGCGCGCCGCGCCCGAGCAGCGGGAGCACGACGTGGTCCAGTGCCGTGCGCCGCGGCACGCCGTGCGGGTTCTGGAACACCCACCCGGTGTGCGTGACGCCGACGTGCTCGACGGTGCCGGCGGTGGGGCGCAACCACCCGGCGAGCAGCGACAGCAGGGTGGACTTGCCGGACCCGGACGGGCCCACGAGGCCGACGACCTCCCCGGGGTGCAGCGTGAGGTCCAGGCCGGTGAACAGCGGGGACGACCCCGGGAACGTGTGCGACAGCCCGTGCGTGCGCACGAGCGGACCGGCGGTGCTCACCGGCACGGCGCGGTGTCCACGGGCGGCGTCTGCACGCGCGCGGGCGCGGCCCCGTCGGTGACCACGAGGCTCTTGCCCAGGGCCGACGACACCACCCGGACCGGCACCGCACCGTCCTCACCGGCGAGGCACGCCTGGTCACCGGCGAGCGCGTACAGCGCGGCGGGCGGCACGACGAGCGCGTCGACGGGAGTCGCGAGCGCGTACTCGACCTTCACCTGACCGCTGCCGGCGTCGTCGCCCTCGCCGGACTGCGCGAACCGCCACTCCGCGGACGCCGTGAACGCCGTGAGGAACGCGGTGTCGGTCACGCGGCCCTCGGCGTCGACGGGTGCCTGCGCACCGTTCGAGCGCACGACCCGGTCGCCGGCGACGGCTCCGGTGACCTCCTCGGCGAGCGCGAGCGCCGTGACGGCGGTGGCCGTGGTCGCGAACTTCCCGTCGGCGACGGCCTCGGCCAGCCCGACGTCGCACGTCGCGACCGTGACCTGCTCGGCGGGCAGCCACAGCACGGACGCCGCCGCGAGGGTGTCCGACGGTGCGGGCGCGCCGGCCTCGCGGTGCAGCGCCTTGACGGCCGCACCGGTCGCGCGCCCGTACACGCCGTCGGGCTTCACCGCGTGCCCGAGCCGGGCGAGCTCGGTCTGCAGCGCCCGCACGTCGCTGCCCTTCGCGCCGGGCGCGAGGTCCCGCCACAGCGGCTCGGTGGTCGTCAGCGCCAGCACCGGGCGGTCGTCGACCGTCAGCGGGCTGGACCCGGACGTCACGACGGCCCCCGGTGCGCACGACGTGCGCGTGACCAGACCCTCGTCACGCACCGTCAACGGCACACCGGTGGACCGCTCGGCGGTCACCGCGACCTGCCGGGCGTCCTCGAACGTCTCGCGGGACACGTCGACGAGCGTCGGGCCACCGGTGGGCGTGAGCGACGCCGGGGTGCGCTGCGGGCCGAGGACCAGCGCGGCGACCGCTCCCGCGGCGAGCAGGGCGACGGCTCCGAGGGCGACCGAGGCGACGGCCGTGGTCCGGCGGGCGCGGGTGGGGGGCAACGGTGCCTCCTGGTCGGGCGAGGGGCGGTGCCTCGGCGTGAGCCAGACGGTGACGGCGTGACGATAGCGCACGTCAGGGCGCCGGAGTCGGCGCTCCCGTGCACGAGCCCGTGAGGTCGGCACGGTCGTCTGTGACTGGCGCGCTCGACTCCTTGACCGTGACGTGCGCGCGCCCTACGTTCGGCTCACGTCGGATCCGTTCGCCCGACCACACGTCCACCCCCGGGACGGAGCCCAGCATGCGGCACCTCGGCCTGCTCACCGGTGTCGTGGTCGTCATGCTGGTCGGCGGGTGCTCGCGTGGCGACGCCGAGCCCCCGGCCCACGTCGCGGACGTGTACCGGGAGCTGGTCGACGCGACGTTGCAGCGCGATCCCAGCGCGCTCGAGGCCGAGGTCCTGCAGGACTACGAGGTCACCGACGAGGAGTACTTCCGCGCGCGCGAGGCGCAGAAGCGGTGCGTCGAGGAGTCCGGGCACGACCTGTCGGTGTCGTGGCAGGAGTCGGGGCAGACGACGATCGAGTGGCCGAGCGGGTTCAGCGAGGCGATGGGCGGCCAGGACGCCGCTCAGGCGGTCGTGGACGCCGTGATGTCCGACTGCTCCGTCGGCACGACGTCCACCATCGAGCCGGTGTACTTCGGCATGCGGGACAACCCCGAGGGCCTCAGCGGGCCCGAGCTGATCCGGGCCTGCTACGCACGCCACGGCATCGAGGACGGGCAGGGCCTGCGTGACGAGGAGTTCATGGAGGCGTACGTGGGTGACGAGAGCTACCTCGCGGCACATCCGGCGGCCCAGGAGTGCGTCGCGGACCCTCACACCTGACCGGTCGACCGATGCCACCGTCCCGGGTGTGACGACCTGGCCCCTCGGTCGGACGGTGAGGCCCAGCCTCCACCCGAGGTCGCGGAGCCGAGCCGCCCACAGTCACCGTCGTCGTCGGGTGCGTCCACAGATCGCGGCGGATGCGCTGCGCGGGGCCCGGCGCGGCGCCTAGCGTCCTGCGTCATGTCGATCCAGGTCATCGAGTCCGTGCTCGCGGAGCTCCGCGCGCACGTGTGGTCCGCGCAGGTGGCGGTGGTACGCGCCGGCGCCGTGACGTGGACGGGCACCGCGGCCGACGCGGCCGACGTCCGTCGGACCGACCTGCTGGCGGCCCTGCGCCGCTGTCTCGACGCGCTCGACGCGGCCGACCGGCTCGCCGTCGTGGCGCGGCGGGCGGAGCAGCAGTGCGTCGTGGGACGTCCGGCGCCGCTCCTGACGGGGGCACCGCGGTGGTGAGCGGCGGCGCGTCCCTCACGTTCGACGGCGGCGGGCGCGTGCTCGTCGACGCCGCGGAGCTGACGGCCGCGTCGGCGCGCCTGCGCGGTGCCGCCGACGGGCTGGACTCCGGTGACCACCGGCTGCGTGCCGCGGCCCGGCTCGCGGCGGCGCTCGCCGTGAGCGTGCCGGAGGCCGGCGCGCTGCACGACGCGCTCGTCGCGCTGCGCGTCACCGCGCACGGGCCGGCCGGTCTCGCGCGCGACCTGCGGGACCTCGCGACCAGGACGTCGGACGCGGCCGCGCGGTACGACCTCGCGGAGAGCGACGCGCAGGCACGGTGGGCGGGCGTCGTCGGCGCGCTCGGCCTGCTGGTCGGTGCCGGACCGTTGGGGCCGGCGCTGCTCACGGGCGCCGCGGCGACGGTCGCGGTGGGGGACCTGCTGCTGGACGAGGCGCGCCGGCTCGCGCTCGACCCCTGGGGCGCGCTGTCCCCGACGGGCCTGCGCGACGACGTCGACCGGCTGTCCGGGGTCCCGCAGCGCGTCGTCGCCGACGGTCGCGGCGCGCTCGTGCTGCAGCTGCTCGCCGGAGCCCTGGGGTCGGTGACCGGCGCGTACGCACCGCAGCTCGACCCGGTCCGCCGGTTCTCCGCGCACGTCGCCGGTCTGCTCCCGGCGCGCGACGTGCGCCTCGTGCCGCGCACCGACCCGCCCGACCTGCCGGTGCCGCGGGGCGTCGAGGGGCTCGTCGACCTCGTGGCCCGCACGTACGACGAGGACACGGCCACCGGTGAGCCCGGCACGCCCCTCGCGACCGTCACGGTGCAGCGGCTCGACCACGCCGACGGCACGCGGTCGTGGGTCGTCGCGGTCCCCGGCACGCGCGCAGCGGGTCTGACCGGTGACGTGCCGACCGACAACGGCACCAACCTCGCGCTCGAGGGCGGTGTGCCGGACGTCATGACCCGCGCGGTGCTCGACGCGATGGGCGCCGCGGGCATCGGCGCCGACGAGCCGGTCGCGCTCGTCGGGCACAGCCAGGGCGGCATGGTCGCCGTCAACGTGGCCGCGGCGACGGCGGGGACGTACGCGGTGCGGCTCGTCGTCGCCGCCGGGTCGCCCGACGTGCCGGCGGTGCCTCCGCCGGGCGTCGCGACCGTGACGCTGCGGCACCGCGAGGACGCCGTGACGGTCCTCGACGGCCGCGTCGGCGAGCGCGGCGGACCGGGCACGTTGTCCGTCGTGCGGGACCTGGCGGCCACGGGCGGGCCGGAGCGCCCGTCGTTCAGCGACGCGCACGCGGTCGGCGGCTACGTCGGGACCGGCGCGCTGGTCGACGCCGCGCTCGCGGACCTGCCCACCGACGACCCGGTCCGCCGCGCCCTGGACGACGTGCTGGGCCCCGCGCCGGCACGCGGGGACGCACAGGCGACGACGCAGCAGTACACCGTCACCACGTCACGGCCCGTGGTGGGCGAGCCGCCGGGCACGGTCGAGCCGATCGTGCCGAGCCCCGCCTGGCCGCCGCAGCGCGCACCGCTCGCCGGCGGCGCGGGCACACCGGCACCTCTCCCGTCGGCGCCTCTCCTCCCAGCGCCGTGACGCAAGGCGACGCGCAGCGCCTCCTCCTGTCGACGTCAGTCCTTCGACGTCACCGACGACAGCACGAAGCTCACGACCGACACGATGAGCGCGCCCAGCACCGCGGTGCCGAAGTTGTCGATCCGCAGGCCCCACGACGTCTGCTCCGTGATCCAGGCCGTGAGCATGAGCATCAGCGCGTTCACCACCAGGGTGAACAGGCCGAGCGTGAGGATGTACAGCGGGATCGACAGCAGCGCGACGACCGGTTTGACGATCGCGTTGACCAGCCCGAAGACCAGTGCGACGAGCAGGATGATCCCGACCGTCTGCCCGGTGGTCTCGGCGCCGACCACGACCAGGCCGGGCAGGATCACGGTCGCCAGCCAGATGGCGACCCCGTTGATGAGCACGCGCACGACGAATCCCATGCGCCGATCCTGCCACCGTCGCGGCCGGCGCGCGCCGATCTCGACCCTCCCGGGCCGTTGATCGCTCGATCCCGCCCCGCCGAGCTCGTACTTCGGCGGTGACCGGGGGCCGGTGCGCCGCCGAAGTACGAGCTCGCCGGCGGGCCGGGTCGACTTCTTGCGGGGTGGGTGGGTCGGGAGACGGGGGCGGGCGGGGCGGTGGCATGCTGGCGACCGTGAGCCGCGTCCCCCTCCGTCGTGACCTCGTCGACCTGCCCGCCTACGTGCCGGGGGCGCGGGCCGCCGTCGGCGCCGCCGCGTACAAGCTGTCGTCCAACGAGAACCCGTACCCGCCGCTGCCGTCGGTGGTCGCGGCGATCGCGGACGCGGCCGTCGACGTCAACCGGTACCCCGACATGTACGCGAGCGAGCTGACCGAGGCGGTCGCGCACCGCCTCGGGGTGGCGCCGGAGTCGGTCGTCGCCGGGACCGGGTCCGTCGCGGTGCTCGGGCACGTGCTGACCGCGGTGTGCGAGGCGGGCGACGAGGTCGTGCTGCCGTGGCGGTCGTTCGAGGCCTACCCGATCGCCGTGACGCTCGCGCACGCGCAGCAGGTGCGGGTCCCGGTGCGGGCCGACGGTCGCCTCGACCTGCCGGCGATGGCCGCCGCGGTGAGCGACCGCACGCGCGTCGTGCTCGTCTGCACACCCAACAACCCGACGGGTCCGGCCGTGCGGGACGACGAGCTGCGGGACCTCCTCGCGGCCGTGCCGCGCGACGTGCTCGTGGTGCTCGACGAGGCGTACGTGGAGTTCGTCCGCGACCCGCAGGCACCCGACGCGCTCGCGCTGTTCGCCGAGCACCCCAACGTCGTGCTGCTGCGCACGTTCTCCAAGGCGTACGGGCTGGCCGGGCTGCGCGTCGGGTACGCCGTCGCGCGTCCGCGTCTGGCGGCCGGCATCCGCAACGCGTCCACCCCGTTCGGCGTCTCGCACGTCGCGCAGCTCGCGGCGCTCGCGTCGCTGCGCGCGGAGGGCGAGCTGCTCACGCGCGTCGAGGCGATCGTCGCCGAGCGCTCCCGCGTGCTCGACGGGTTGCGCGCGCAGGGCTGGGACGTCCCGGCGAGCGAGGCGAACTTCGTGTGGCTCCCGCTGGGGGACCGCGCGACGGCGTTCGCCGAGCGCTGCGCGCAGGCCGGTGCGCTGGTGCGCCCGTTCGCCGGCGACGGCGTGCGCGTGAGCGTGGGGGAGAAGGAGGCGACCGACATCTTCCTCGAGGTCGCCGCGGAGCACGCCCCGCGCTGACGCGGCGCGTCACGACGGGGCACGATGGGCGTCATGGCGATCGAACCGACCCCCGCCCCGACGTTCGTCGGGCCCTCGTACGGCGTCGACCCCGAGTGGACGACGTGGCTGGCCGGTGGTGTCGGGCTGGCCCTGCTCGTCGCGTTCTACCTCGTGGTGCTGATCGCGTACATCCGCATCATCCAGAAGGCCGGGTACTCCGGGTGGTGGGTGCTGGTGGGCCTGGTGCCGGTGCTCAACCTCGTGATGTTCCTGGTCTTCGCGTACAGCACGTGGCCGGTGCTGCGGGAGAACGAGCGGCTGCGGGGCCGGTAGCACGCGCCGGCGGCGCGGGGGTCACGACGCCATCACGCGCGCGGGTGATGGCAGTCAGCGCCGACGTTGACGGAGGGTGCGCGGGCCGAGTAGAACTCAGCGGTGTCCCCGCGGGTTCTCCGCAGCGGTCCCGAGGAGCTCCGTGCCACGTCCGTCAGCGCCGCCGCGCATCCACCTCCTGGGGACGCCGTACGCGGTGCTCGACGACCGCGACGTCGAGCTCGGGGCGCCCAAGCAGCGCGCGGTCCTCACCGCGCTCGCGCTGCGGGCGGGCCGGCCGGTCGGGCACGACGCGCTGATCGACGGCACGTGGGGCGAGGGCGCACCGGCCAGCGCACGTGGGAGCCTCCACACGTACGTGTCGGGGCTGCGCCGCGTGCTCGGCGCCGACGTGCTGCGCAGCACGCCCACCGGCTACGTCCTGGCCGTGCCGCCCGACGCGGTCGACGCGCTGCGCGTCGAGCGGCACGCCCGGCGGGCGCGCGACGCCCGCGACGCCGCCGACGTCCCCGGTGCGCTCGCCGCGCTCGACGCCGCGCTCGCGCCGTGGCCGGCGGGGGACGCGCTCGCCGGGGTCCCCGGACCGTTCGCGGCCGACGAGCGCGCACGCCTCGCGGCGCTGCGTGTGCGGCTGCTGGTGGACCGCACGGAGATCGTCACCGCGTCGGGTGCGGACCTCGCGACCCTCGCCGACGCGGCCGACCGGCTCGCCGCCGAGGTCGCCGGCCACCCGTACGACGAGCGGCTGCGGTGCGCCCTCATGGCGGCGCTGCACCGCGGCGGACGCACCGCGGCCGCGCTCGAGCAGCACGACGACCTGCGGCGCACGCTCGGCGACGACCTCGGCATCGACCCGGGTGCGGCGGTCCGCGCGCTGCACGCGCGGATCCTCGCCGACCAGGAGGTCGGCCCGGTGACGGCACCCGCCGCCCGGCCCTCCGCGCCGGGCGCCACCCCACCGCCACCCGCCGCCGACGCGCGCGTCACCCCCGCCCAGCTCCCGCCGGACCTCGCGACGTTCGTCGGCCGGGCCCGCGAGCTCGTCGAGATGCTGCGCGTCGCGGCCGTGCCGGACGGTCCCCGCGTCGTGACGGTCGTCGGCGTCGGCGGTGTCGGCAAGACGTCCCTGGCCGTGCGGGCCGGGCACATGCTGCGCGACCGGTTCCCCGACGGGCAGGTGTACGTGAACCTGCGCGGGTTCGACCCGCGGCACCCGCCCGTCGCGCCGTCGGCCGCGCTGCGCCAGCTCCTCGGGGCGCTGGGCGTGCTGTCCGCACCGCAGCAGCACGAGCAGCTCGTCGCGATGTGGCGCAGCCTCGTCGCCGACCGTCGCCTGCTGGTCGTGCTGGACAACGCGGCCTCGACGGAGCAGGTCGAGGACCTGCTGCCGGGCACGTCGACGTGCTTCGTCCTCGTCACGAGCCGCGACCGCCTCGGCGGGCTCGCCGTGCGGCACGGGGCGCGCAGCCTCCCGCTCGCACGGTTCGAGCCGTCGGAGGCGCGCGAGCTGCTGGCGGAGACGATCGGCGCCGACGCGGTCGCACGCGAGCCCGACGCGACGCGGCGCCTCGTCGAGCTGTGCGACGCCCTGCCCTTCGCGTTGCGCATCGCCGCCGAGCAGGTGCTCACCGGGACCGGTGCGGGCGCCGGCGCGACGATCGGTGCGATGGTCGCGCGGCTCGAGGACTCGCAGCAGCGCCTCGACGCGCTCGACCTCGACGACGGCGCGTCGGCGTCCGTGCGCGGCGTGCTCGCCACCTCGACCGCGGCGCTCGACGCCGAGCAGCAGCGCGCGCTGTGCCTGCTCGCGGCCCTGCCGTGCGCGAGCACGTCGGTGCTCGCGACCGCGGCGCTCGTCGACGTCGAGCCCGCCCGCGCCGCGCAGCTCCTCGAGCAGCTGCGCGAGCACCACCTGCTCGAGGCCGCCGACGGGCGCTACGTCATGCACGACCTCACGCGCGCGCACGCCGCCGAGCTCGCCGAGCGGCTCTCCGCGGACCAGCGCGCCGCCGCACGCCACCACCTGCTGAGCTGGTACGTGCGCGCCGTCGTCGAGGGCTCGCAGCACCGGATGCTGCCGTTCGACCCGCCCGACGGGCGCCACGAGCTGCCCGTGCTCGCGGACGGCGCCGCGCTGCTGCGCTGGACCGTCGCCGAGCTCGCGAACATCGCCGCGCTGCTGCGCGAGGGGCACGAGCACGGTCACCACGGGCTGGTGTGGCGGATGGTCGTGCTGCTGTTCGAGACGTACTACGCCGCGGGCGGCGCGGTCGAGTGGCTCGACGTGCTGCGCGTCGCGTCGCGCTCGGCCCGGTCGCTGGGCGACACGCACGCGCAGGCCGTGCTGCTGAACCACGAGAGCGTCGCGTGCTCGCGGCTGGGCCGCAACGACGCGGCCGTGCAGCGGCTGCGCGACGCGCTGGGCCTCCTGGACGGCGACCCGTGGTGGTACCGCGTGAGCATCGTCGGGAACCTCGCGTCGACGCTGCGCGAGGCGGGGGAGTACGACGCGGCGCTCGCGGCGGCCCGCGACGCGTACGGGCTCGCGCAGGACCTCGGCGACGGCTACTACCAGGTCGCGTCGGCCGACGTCCTGTGCGAGCTGTCCGCCGAGCTGCGGCAGTGGGCCGACGCGGTGCGGTACGGCGAGCCGGCCCTCGCGCTCGCGCGTGCCGAGGGGCACCGTGTGCTGGAGGCGAACCTGCTGGTCAACCTGGGTCTCGCGGCCGACGGGCTCGGCGACCACGACACCGCGCAGCGCCGGTTCGACGAGGGGCTGCGCCTGTGCGCCGACATCGGTGACCGCTACCACGAGGGACTCGCGCTGTTCGGCCTGGCGCGCGTGCGCGCGGCCCGCGACGGGCCGGCCGGTGGGCCCGGGGCGCGCCGGGACGCGGAGCGCGCGCTGGAACGCTTCCTGCAGCTCGGCGCCGAGGAGGCGGGCGCGGTGCAGGAGTTCCTCGCGCGGCTGTCCGTCGAGGCCCACGCCGACGCGCCCCGGTAGGCGACGCGCGCCCGGACTACCCGGCGAGCGCGACGTGCGACGGCCGGCGCACGCGACGCGCGGCGGGCCGTGCCCGGGCCGCCTGCCAGACGAGCACGGCCTCGACGCGCCCGGCCGCCCCGAGCTTCGCGAAGATCCGGTTGACGTGGTTCTTCACGGTCTTCACGGAGACCCCCAGCTCGTCCGCGATCTGCGTGTTGCGCAGGCCGCGCGCGACGCACGCCATCACCTGCGACTCGCGCGGCGAGAGGTCCGCCACGCCCGCGCCGGTCCGCCGCACGGGAGCCGGTGCGGCGTCGTCCGGTGCGGCCGCGAGCGTCAGGCGGTACCGGGCGCTCGGCGTGGTGGTCCGTCGCGGTGCGGGTGGGCCGACGAGGTGGTGCAGCGCGTCGCCGAGCGCCGAGGGTGCGGGCCGTGCCCCGGCGCCCGGCACGACCGTGACCTCGAACGCGGGGGGCACGTCGTCGAGGACCACGTCGAGACCGCGGCTCGCGAACACGCCGCGGATCCGCGCCTCGATCTCGGGGCTCGAGATCGCGATCCGTACCCGGTAGCCGGCCGGCGGGCTCGTCGTCGTCATGCGACCGAGCCTGCGCCCCCGCGCTCCAGGCACGCTCCACGCGCACTGCAGGCGCCCTTCAGACGAGCTCGAGGCGCTGCTCGCCCACCTGGACGTGCACGTCCGCGTCCAGCGGGCCGCCCGTCGCGACGCCGTCCGCGTCGAGCGTCAGGCGCCATCGCGCCCAGCCGCGCCCGGCCGGTCCGACGACGACGACCGACCAGGCCGGGTCGGCCGCGAGAGCGGCGAGCCGCTGCGCGTCGCGCGCGCGGGCCCCCACGACGAGCAGCACGCCCGCGCCCGCGGAGTCGATCGCCGGTCCGGCGTCGTCGAGCCCGCCGTACGACGACGGGCCGGCGCCGACCGTGACGACGGGCAGGTGCCGTGACCACGGGCTGGTCGCGAGCTCGGCCGACCACTGCTCGACGAGGCGCACGGCCCGCCCCGGGTCGCCGTCGAGCGCGAACCCGGGCCCGGCCTGGGCGAGGTCCACCAGCACGCGGCCGTGCGCGTCGTCCCCCAGCGTCACGAGCCGGGGGTACGGCGCGACGACCCGCTCGTCGAGCGCGACGTCCTGCAGCGCGCGCATGCGCGACGTCCACGTCAGGCCGTCCGCGGTGGCCGACCAGCCGGGCGGGGGCGCGGCGTCCGGGGTGCGCAGGCGCAGCCGGACGTCGTCGTCGGAGACGACCAGCGCGTGCACGGCGGGGACGGGCCGTCCCGCGTCGGCGCACGCCCGCGCGAGCGCCCGGGTCGTGCGGTCGATCGTCCACGCTCCCGGGTCCTCGCGGCGCACCGGCGCGGCCGGCGGCGGTGTGCGCCGCTCGCGGCGGCGGCGCATCAGCACGACCAGACCCCCGACGAGCACGACGAGGACGGCGACACCGGCGGTCGCGGCGACGAGGACGGTCACGCCCGTGGTCACGTACGACGACGTGGTGCCGGCCCGTGCGTCGTCGGCGGACGCGTCGGCGTCCCGTCCCGGTGCGGTGCCGCGGGCGGTGGACGACGGGGCGGGCGACGCGGCCGACGACGTGGTGCCGGACGACGTGGTGCCGGACGGTGACGGCGTCGCCCGGACCGCCCGGGGCGCGGGCGTCGGCAGCGGGCCGACCTCGACGCCGTCGCCCGTCGCGTCCGGCGGCAGCACCAGGACCCAGCCCGGGCGGATGACGTTCGGGTCGCTGACCGTCGCACCGCCGGGCTGCTCGCGGCCCTCGTTGAGCCCGTAGATCTCCATCGCGCGCTCGCCGGTGCCGAGCAGGCGCTCGGCGATCGAGTAGAGGAACTCCGGCTCCCCCTGCCACGAGTCGCGCACGACGTAGTACGTGACGTCGCCCGTCTCGTCGACCGTGACGACCGGCGTCGGCGCGTCGGCCGCACCCGCCGCGGGGCCCGCCCCGAGCCCCAGCAGCGGCAGCACGAGCAGCGTCCCGAGGGCCACGCGCGGTGCCCGGACGCGTCCTCGGGCGCGCCCGCGCAGGCGCGCCCTGCCCTGTGCCCCGACCTCGACCCGGCCCCGTCCCAGCGACCCCATCGCGTCCTCCTCTGATCGCACCGCACGTGCCGGCAACCCGGCGGAACCGTGCCCGACGGCGATCGTGGGCGCGGCCGCACGAGTGCGACAAACCGCACATAGGACCCCGGGCCCAGGGCGGCCGCGATCCGGTGGACCGGGCCACCGGCGGGTTCCTAGCGTCGTCGGCGCTGGCACCGCGCCGTGGCCCACCCGGGCCGCACGGCAGACCCGAAGGGACCACCGATGCCGAACCTGAACATCACCTACGCCGACATGAACGAGAGCGCGGGCAGGCTGCGCACCAACAAGGCCGAGATCGACGCGCGGCTGTCGGACACCAGGTCGCTCGTCAACACCCTCGTGGCGTCGGGCTTCGTCACCGACCAGGCCTCCGTGCGGTTCGACGAGGTCAACTCGCAGTTCGTCACCGCGGCCAACGAGCTCATGACGAACCTGGAGACGCTGTCGAGCTGGCTCGACCAGGCCGTCGCGGCGCTGCAGGACGTCGACCAGCAGATGGCGAGCTCGCTGCGCGCCGGCTGACACAGCGCCGGCTGGCACAGCGCCGGCCGACACAGTCCCGCCCGCGCCGCCTCCCCCGGCGCGGGCGTCCCCGTCCTCCCGCAGGAAGAGCCTCGATGCGCCTCATGATCACGCTGGCCCGGCCCGGTGCCTGGGCTGCCGACGTCGTCGTGGACGCCGACCCGCTGACCTGCGTCCGGGACGTCGTGAAGAACGCCGTGGACGGGCTGGACCCCTCGCGCCACCCCTGCGACGGTCTGGACCTGACGACGCTCCACGTGGGCCGCCTCGTCGTGGACGCCGCGCAGCCGCTGGCCGCGAGCGGCGTCCGCGACGGGGCGGTGCTGTGGCTCGGCGGCCCGGACCCGGCCCACCGCCCCGCGCCCGCGCTCGTGACGCTGCGCGTCGTGGCCGGGCCGGACGCCGGCCGTGTGTGGCACCTCGACGCCGGGCACCACGACCTCGGCGTCGACGCGCGGGGCACGGTGCGGGTCGGTGCGCCCGACGTCGTCGTCGCGACCGTGCGCGTGACGCTCGACGCGCGCGTCCACGTCGCGCCGGACGACGAGCACGTGCCGCACGACCACGAGGCGACCGGCGGCGTGGCGCTCGACGGGGCGCCGCTGCCCGCCGACGGGGCGCGGTGGCGCGAGTCCGCGCTGCTGCACGTCGGCCGCCAGCTCCTCGAGGTGCACCCCACCGCGGTCCCCGACGCGGTCCTCGAGCCGTCACCCGACGGTGAGCACCTCGACTACAACCGCCCGCCGCGCCTGCTGCCCCCGCAGCGCCGCACCGAGTTCCAGATGCCGCCGGAGCCGCGCCCGCAGCCGCCCGCGGTGCTGCCGTGGCTGACCGCGCTGCTGCCCGCGGTGGGTGCCACGGCCATCGCGCTCGTCATGCGCAACCCGCTGTACCTGATGTTCGCGGCGATGTCGCCGGTCATGGTGCTGGGGAGCTGGCTGCAGAACCGGCGCAGCGGCCGCGTCGGCCACCGTCGCCGGCTCGTCGAGCACCGCGAGGCGCTCGAGCGCGCCGAGCGCGAGGTGCTCGACGCGCTCGGGACCGAGCGGGCCGACCGGCGCACGGCCAGCCCCGACGCGGCCGAGCTGCTGCTCGTCGCGACCGCACCGCGCGCCCGCCTGTGGGAGCGGCGCCGCACCGACCCCGACCACCTGCTCGTGCGCGTCGGCACCGCGGACCTGCCGAGCACGCTCGTCGTCACGCAGGGCGAGGGGCCGACCCGCACGCAGGAGCCGCGCACCAGCACCGACGTCCCGGCGGCGCTGTCGATCGCCGAGGCCGGGGTGGTCGGACTGGCCGGGCCCGACGACTGGCCGCGGCGCCTGGCACGCTGGCTCGTCGCGCAGCTCGCCGTGCTGCAGAGCCCGCGCGACGTGCAGCTCTACGTCCTGACCGACCCCGACGGGGACCGCTGGTGGGGCTGGGCGGCGTGGCTGCCGCACGTGCGGCCCATGCTCGGGCAGCAGTCGATCGCGCTCGTCGGCTCCGACGCCGAGACCCTCGCCCGTCGCGTCGCCGAGCTGCTCGACCTCGTGCAGGGCCGGCAGCGCGCGCGGCTGGCGGTGGGCTCGCGGGCCACGCTCCCGGACCCCGACGTCGTCGTCGTGCTCGACGGTGCGCTGCGGCTGCGCGCGCTGCCCGGCGTCGTGACGATCCTGCAGGAGGGCCCGGCGGTCGGCGTGCACTGCGTGTGCGTCGACGCCGACGAGCGCACGCTGCCGGAGGAGTGCACGGCTGTCGTCGTCGGCGGGCCCGGCCGGCCGGCGTCGCTGCGCCAGCAGCGCGCCGAGCGCGTCGACCCGGTCCGCGTCGACGAGGTCGGCGACGACTGGTTCACCGCGGTCGGTCGCAGCCTCGCCCCGCTGCGCGACACCAGCAAGGCCGTCGGGGAGGCCGCGCTGCCGTCCGCCGCGCGTCTGCTGGAGATCCTCGACCTCACCGAGCCGGGCCCCGCGGCGGTCGCGGCGCGCTGGAGCGCCGGCGGCAGCACGACGCGCGCGGTCGTCGGGGTGTCGCTCGACGGGCCCTTCTCGCTCGACCTCGCCGAGCACGGGCCGCACGGCCTGGTCGCCGGCACCACCGGCTCCGGCAAGTCCGAGCTGCTGCAGACGGTCGTCGCGTCGCTCGCGGTCGCGAACCGTCCCGACGCCATGAACTTCGTGCTCGTCGACTACAAGGGAGGTGCGGCGTTCAAGGACTGCGTCCACCTGCCGCACACCGTCGGCATGGTCACGGACCTCGACCCGCACCTCGTCGAGCGTGCGCTCACGTCCCTGGGGGCCGAGCTCGCGCACCGCGAGCGGGCCCTCGCGGCCGCGGGCGTCAAGGACCTCGACGACTACCTCGAGCTGCGGGCCCGCGGCACGTCGCTGCCCGCCATGCCGCGCCTGCTCATCGTCATCGACGAGTTCGCGTCCGTCGCGCGCGAGCTGCCGGACTTCGTCACGGGCCTGGTGAACATCGCCCAGCGGGGCCGCTCGCTGGGCATCCACCTGCTCCTCGCGACGCAGCGGCCGTCGGGCGTCGTGTCGGCGGAGATCCGCGCCAACACCAACCTGCGGATCGCGCTGCGCGTGACCGACGCGGCGGACAGCACCGACGTCATCGACTCGCGCGAGGCCGCGGGCATCGCCCCCAGCCAGCCGGGCCGGGCGTTCGCGCGGCTGGGCCACAGCGCGCTCATCCCGTTCCAGGCCGCGCGCGTCGGCGGCCGCCGGCCGGCGCGACGTGCCGAGGTGCCCGCACCGTTCCTGCGCACCGTCTCGTGGCCCGACCTGGGGCGTCCGGCGCCCGAGCGCCCCCGCGCCGAGCAGGCCGACGGCGAGGCCACCGACCTCGCGGTGCTGGTCCGCGCGATCGGGCAGGCCGCCGACATGCTCGGCGTCCCGCCGCAGCGCCGGCCGTGGCTGCCGCCGCTGCCCACGACCCACGTCGCACCGCTCGCCACGGCGCCCGTGGCCGGGGAGCCGACGTTCGCGTGGGGACGGTGCGACCTGCCACGTTCCCAGCGCCAGGAGGACGTCGTCACGGACCTCGCGACGTCCGGCCACCTGCACGTCGCGGGCGCCCCGCGCTCCGGGCGCTCGCAGACGCTGCGCACGATCGCCGCCACCGCGTGCGCGGCCGCGAGCGTCGCCGACCTGCACCTGTACGGCATCGACTGCGGCAACGGCGCGCTGCTCGCGCTGACCCGGCTGCCGCACTGCGGGGCCGTCGTGCAGCGCACCGAGACCGAGCGGGCGACGCGGCTGCTCACCCGGCTGCACGCCGAGGTGCAGCGCCGCCAGCGGCTGCTCGGCGAGGGCGGGTTCGCGAACGTCACCGAGCAGCGCGCCGCCGCGGGCCCGGAGGACCGGCTCGCGCACGTGCTGCTGCTGGTCGACCGGTGGGAGGGCTTCACGAGCACGCTGGGCGAGCACGACGGCGGTGCGCTGACCGAGATCGTCCACACGCTGCTGCGCGAGGGTGCGAGCGCGGGTGTGCACGTCGTCGTCGCGGGCGACCACACGCTGCTGGGCGGACGGATCGCCTCGTTGTGCGAGGACAAGCTCGTGCTGCGGCTCGCGGACCGCACCGACGCGGTGCTCGTCGGCCTCAACGCGCGCACCTTCCCGGAGGACATGCCGCCCGGCCGCGCGCTGCGCGTGCCCGGCGCCGTCGAGACGCAGGTCGGTCTGCTCGCGCCCGACCCGTCGGGCCCCGCGCAGGTCGCCGCCCTGCACGCCCTCGCCGAGCGGCTGACGGCGCGCGAGGCGCACGTGCCGCGCGCCGCGCGGCCGCCACGCATCGCGGCCATGCCCGCGCGCCTGACGTTCGAGGACGCCTGGCCCCTGGTGGGACGTCGCCCGCTGTGGGCGCTCGTGGGGGTCGGCGGTGACGAGCTCGAGCCCGTCGGCGCGGACCTCGCGTCCGACGCGCCGACGTTCCTGGTCGCCGGCCCGGCGCGCTCGGGCCGCAGCACGGTGCTCGCGGTGGTCGCCGAGTCGCTGCTGCGGCAGGGCACCGAGCTCGTCGTCGGCGCACCGCTGCGCTCCCCGCTGCGGGACCTCGCCGGCCGGCCGGGGGTGCGCGCCGTGCTCGTCGACGACGCGCCGGACGAGGCCACGCTCGCACCGCTCGTCGACGCCGGCGACGGGCCCGTCGTGCTGCTGGTCGACGACGCCGAGACGTGGCGCGACGCACCGGCGCGCGAGTGGCTGCGCCGCCTGGTGCGGCGCGCGTCGACGGACCGCCGGGGCGTCGTCATCGGCGGTGAGATCGGCAGCGTGGGCGCCGGCTTCACCGGGTGGCAGGCCGATGTGAAGAAGAACCGGCGCGGCGCGCTGCTGTCGCCGCAGGGCCTCGCGGACGGCGACCTCGTCGGCGCGCGCCTGTCGCGCTCGCAGCTCGCGGCGCGCGTCGTGCCCGGCACCGCCCTCGTGCACCTCGGCGACGGGACGTTCGTGACCACGCAGGTGCCGCTGGCGCCCGCCGACCAGCGCAGGGAGGGGACCTGATGGCCGACCTCGTCGTGACCGACGACCTCGAGAAGCTCGCGGACGAGCTGACCGCGATCGTCGCGGCGTTCAAGGACGCCACCGCGCTGGAGGACCGCTGCGACGGCGTGTGGGGCCAGCACAACGCGAACCTGTCGATGGGCGACTTCGCCGACAACTGGCAGCACCGCCGCAAGGACCTGGTCAAGAAGCTCGAGGAGTTCCAGAAGGACGTGCAGGACCTCGCCGCGGCGTGGGCCGACACCGACCGGCAGCTCGCTGCCTCGATGGGGGAGTAGCGATGTCGTTCCTGGGGTCGGACGAGCGGGACGTCGACTTCCGGCTCGCGAAGCTCAAGGCCGCCGACCGGGAGCGGATCGGTGCCGCCACCACGCGGTACGCCGAGATCGCGGAGACGCTGCGCAGCGCGGTCGGCCGGCTCCAGAAGGTCGTCGCGTCCGGCAGCGAGGGCATGGCCGGCAAGTCCGTCGACGCGATCCGTGAGGACGCCGAGCACGCCCGGGAGAGGCTCGACAAGGCCGCGGTCCGCTACGAGGACGTCGCCCGCGAGACCGCGGACTACCTGGTGGAGCTCGACGCGGTGAAGGTCGACGTCGACAAGGCCGAGGCCGCGGCGGTGGCGGCGCGGGCCGGCCTGGTCGCGGCGGCCGCGCTGCCCGACGGCGTGCCGGACGAGGACGGTGCGCTGTCCGCGGACGAGGAGGGCAAGGACCTCGAGAAGCGCGCCAGGACGGAGCGGGCCGAGGGGGACGTCGCCTCGGCGCGCGGCCGCCTGGACGCGGCGCTCGAGGAGCTCGACCGCGCGGGACGTCGCCTCGGCGACAACGTGAACGCGAAGCGGTACGACGACGGCCTGTCCGACACCGTGAAGGACAAGTTCCTCGCCGTGCTCGGCATCATCGGCAAGGTGCTGACCGCGATCGCCATGGTCCTGGCGGTGCTGTGCATCGCCTTCCCGGGGGTCGCGGCGCTCGTCCTGGCGGCGGTCGTCGTCGCGACCGCCTCGCTCGTGGCCACGTCGATCCTCTACGCCCACGGCAAGGAGGGTCTGACGGACCTGGTCTTCGCGGTCGTGGGGCTCGCGACCTTCGGTCTCGGGAGCCTCGTGTCCCTGGGCGGCAAGGCGCTGGCCATGGCCGGGCGCAGCATGGACACCGTGGTCGCGGGGTTCGGCCGGTTCGGTGCGCGGGGGTTCGGGCGTGCGCTCGGCGGCGGCGGGGGCCGTCCGCAGGGCGGGGCCTTCGAGCTGCGGGCGTGGGGTGCCGCGGCGGACGACGTGGCGCCGACCTGGCGCAACCAGTCGGACTGGTTCAACAACCGGTTCACCAACGACCTGCTCGGCAGGGTGCACCCGGGGCTCAGACCCGAGGTGGGGCTGCTCCAGTCGTCCCGGGAGCAGTGGCGGGCCGCCCTCGACATGTGGCGTGGCTTCGGCGGTGCGAAGGGGGACACGCTCAGGACGCTGGTCGGCGTCAACGGCGGCTGGAGCGGCTACACGGCCCGCATGAACGTCCTGCGCCAGTTCGAGGCCGGCGCGTCACCCCTGTGGACGGTGTGGGGCGGCACGTCGATCCTGCTCGGCGTGTTCTCGATCGGCTGGGGGATCGGCCGGATGGACGACGACAGCGGGATCCCCGAGTACGGCGAGAAGGTGATGCCCTGGTGAGCGCGCCGACGCTGGACCTGCCGCCCGTGAGGTGGGCGTGGTGGTGGGTGCCGCCCGCGGGTCACGACGCCGCCGCGGCCGACGCCTGGTCCGAGGAGGTCGCGGAGCTGTTCGCCGCGTGGACGGCGGACGGCGTCGCGCTGCTGCCGCCCGGGCTGCGCGACGCGCTCGGCACGCGGACCGTCGGCGACGAGGTCGTGGCGTGGCTGCGCACCAGGACGGCGGACCTGCCGCCGGCGACGTACGTCGCGTTCGGTGCCGCGTTCCTCGCGCCGGACCGTCCGCGGTGGGCGCCCGTCGTCGCCGTCGTCCGGGTGCGCGAGCCGGGCGCCGACGACACCGGCTACCTCCTGGACGTCGTCGGGGCCGCCGGCCGGCCGGACGACGCGCGCCCCCCGCTCGTCGAGTACGTGACGACCGACGCGGGCGACGGCGTGCGGGTGGCGGCGCTCGCGCGCGGTGCGCACGGCGAGGCGTCCGTGCGCGTCGACGCGGCGCTGCGCCTGGACGCGACCGACGCACGCGGACCCGTCGACGTCGTGGTGTCGACGCGCGTGGCCGAGCTGCCGCTGTTCGGGCTCGTCGGGCCGGGGGTCGACCAGCTCCTGCACCTGGTCGCGGCCGACGCGGGCACGATCACCACGGCGGGCGACGCCCCGCCGCCGAGCACCAGGAGGACACCGTGACCGACGCCGAGGTGCTGATCCCCGAGGGGTGGCTGCTGGTCCCCACGGCACCGGGCTCCGAGCGTCTGCGGGCCCGGCTCGTCCAGGCCGTCGTGCAGCGGTACGTGCCGGCGTCGCTGCCGCGCGACCGCGCCGAGCCGTGGCGCCGGGAGCTGCGCAGGCAGCTGCAGGGGGCGGTCGACGAGGCCGCCGCGGCCGGTGCCCGCTCGGTGCTGCTGCCGCTCGCCGAGTACGGCGGGCAGCGGCTGCCGGGCACGCTGGTGATGACGGTGCTCGAGGACGACCCGCGGGTGCCGGCGCAGGTCCTGCTCGACGAGGTGCTCGCGGACGCGGGCGACGACGGCCTCGCGCTCGAGCTGGGCGGTGCGCCCGCGGCGCGCGTGCAGTCGGTGGTGGACAGCCGGCGCGTGGGGCGCCCGCACCCGTCGCGGCGCGTCACGTACTACGCGAGCCACCCGGACCGGCCGGGCGTGTGGGGGCTGCTGACGTTCACGGTGCTCACCGACGGCGACCTCGAGCACCCGGGGGTGCTGGCGGTCACGGCGATGTTCGACGCCGTGGTCGGCACGCTGCAGTGGGTCGAGTCCGGCGACGGGCCGTCGGCCGAGGACCTGCACGCGCAGCTCGACGCGCTGGAGCCGGTCACCGCCTGATCCGCACCGGCCGGTCCGCACCGGTCGCGGTGCGGCGTGTGGGGATCCGACAAACACGTCCGACGAGAGTTGTCGGTGGGTTCGCGTCGTAACCTACGCCTCCGTAGCCTACGCTGACGTAGGTTCGCATCCCGAGGCGAAGGAGAACCGCGTGAGCACGTCCGCACCCGCGGCCGACGGCCCCCTCACCGACGACGGTCTCGTCCAGCTGCTCACCCCCACGGGCGAGCGCGTCCACCACCCCGAGTACGACACGTGGGCCGCCGACCTCGACGCCGACCGGCAGCGTGCGATGTACCGCGACATGGTGCTCACACGCCGCTTCGACGTCGAGGCGACCTCCCTGCAGCGGCAGGGCGAGCTCGCGCTCTACGCCCAGTGCCTCGGCCAGGAGGCCGCGCAGATCGGCTCCGGGCACGCGCTCGCACCGCAGGACCACGTGTTCCCGTCGTACCGCGAGCACGGCGTCGCCCAGGTGCGCGGGCTCGAGATGACCGACCTGCTGCGGCTGTTCCGCGGGGTCGACCACGGCGGCTGGGACCCGGCCGACCACGGGTTCCACCTGTTCACGCTGGTCATCGGCTCGCACACGCTGCACGCCACCGGCTACGCGATGGGCGTGCAGCGCGACGGGCTCGTCGGCACCGGCGACCCCGCGCGCGACACCGCGGTCGTCACGTACTTCGGCGACGGCGCCACCGCGCAGGGCGACGTCAGCGAGGCCCTCGTCTTCGCGTCGGTCAACCAGGCGCCCGTCGTGCTGTTCTGCCAGAACAACCAGTTCGCCATCTCCGAGCCGACGACGCGCCAGGCGCGCGTGCCGATCGCGGACCGCGCACCCGGCTTCGGCATCCCGTCGGTGCGCGTCGACGGCAACGACGTCCTCGCGACGTACGCCGTGACCCGGCAGGCCCTCGAACGCGCCCGCAGCGGCGGCGGACCCACGTTCGTCGAGGCGTTCACCTACCGCATGGGCGCGCACACCACGTCCGACGACCCGAGCCGCTACCGCACGTCCGCGCAGGAGGAGCACTGGCGCCGCCGGGACCCGATCGAGCGGCTGCGCGTGCACCTCGAGCGCACCGGCGAGCTGCCCGAGGTCTTCCAGGCCCAGCTCGCCGCCGAGTCCGACGCGTTCGGCGAGCACATCCGCACCACGGTCCGCACGATGGGTCACCCGTCGCCGCACAGCATGTTCGAGCACGTCTACGCCACACCGCACGCGGTCGTCGACGACGAGCGCACCTGGTTCACGCAGTACGAGCAGTCCTTCGTCGACCACGACGGCCGCCAGGCGGCAGGAGGTCACCGATGACCGTCACCACCGAACGCACCACCGGACGCACCACCGACCTGCCCCCGGCGCCGGCGCCCGCACCGTTCCCGACGGGCACGCAGCGGCTGCCGATGGCCAAGGCCCTCAACCTCGGCATGCGCCGCGCGCTCGCGAACGACCCGCGCGTGCTGCTCATGGGCGAGGACATCGGGCGCCTGGGCGGGGTGTTCCGCGTGACCGACGGGCTGTTCGCCGAGTTCGGCGAGGACCGCGTCGTCGACACGCCGCTCGCGGAGTCCGGCATCGTCGGCACCGCGATCGGCCTCGCGCTGCGCGGGTACCGCCCGGTGTGCGAGATCCAGTTCGACGGGTTCGTGTTCCCCGCGTTCGACCAGATCACGACGCAGCTCGCCAAGATGCACTACCGCTCGCAGGGCCGCCTGAGCCTGCCCGTCGTCATCCGCATCCCCTTCGGCGGCGGCATCGGCGCGGTCGAGCACCACAGCGAGTCGCCCGAGGCGCTGTTCGCGCACACCGCGGGCCTGCGCGTCGTGTCCCCGTCGACCCCCGCCGACGCGTTCACGATGATCCAGCAGGCCATCGCCTCGCCCGACCCCGTGATCTTCCTCGAGCCCAAGGGCCGGTACTGGGAGAAGGGCGACGTCGACCTCGACGCGCCGCTGCCCGCACCGCACGGCGGCGCCGCCGGGCTCGACCACGCGCGCGTCGTCCGCGCCGGCACCGACGTCACGGTCGTCGCGCACGGGCCCACGGTCGCGACCGCGCTCAAGGCCGCCGACGCCGCCGCGGCCGACGGCACGAGCCTCGAGGTCGTCGACCTGCGCACGCTGTCCCCGCTCGACACCGCGACGGTCGCGGCCTCCGTGCAGCGCACCGGCCGGTGCGTCGTCGTCCACGAGGCGCCCGTGCTCTACGGGACCGGTGCCGAGGTCGCGGCCCGCATCACCGAGGCCTGCTTCTACCACCTGCAGGCCCCCGTGCTGCGCGTCGGCGGGTTCCACACCCCGTACCCCGTCGCCAAGATCGAGCACGACTACCTGCCCGGGCTCGACCGGCTGCTCGACGCCGTCGACCGCGCCCTCGCGTTCTGACCCCCGCACCACCGGAGAGCCCGCGTGCCCACGTACCAGCAGTTCCCCCTGCCCGACGCCGGTGAGGGCCTGACCGAGGCCGAGATCGTCACCTGGCACGTCGCCGTCGGCGACCGCGTCGAGGTCAACCAGACCATCGTCGAGATCGAGACCGCCAAGTCCCTCGTCGACCTGCCGTGCCCGTGGACCGGGGTCGTCACGCGGCTGCTCGTCGAGACCGGGACGACCGTCGAGGTCGGCACACCGATCATCGAGGTCGACGTCGACCCCGACGGGGCGGCACCCGCCGGCGGGGCGAACGGGGCGGGCGCCGAGGGCGTGCGTGCCCGGCACCCGCACACCAGCCGGTCGTCGGCCGAGCCGGGGGGTGCCGACGAGGTCGGGGCCGCGCGCGACGAGCTGCTCGCCCCCGCGGCGTCGGGGGCGCCCGCCGCGAGCACGGCGGCCGACGCGTCCGGGACCGCGGCGTCCGGGACCGCGGCGGCCGGTGCCGGCGAGCCCGGCGGCTCCGGTGCGGTGCTCGTCGGGTACGGGGTCGCGGGCGGCGGGTCGGTGCGCCGCGCGCGCGCCGGTGCGCCCGCTGGACCCGAGGCGGCCGCGCCGGGTCGTCCCGACGCCTCCGTGCCGGCCGTGTCGTCGTCGGCCGAACCCGACCGCGGCACGCAGCACGCGCTGGCCAAGCCGCCGGTGCGCAAGCTCGCGCGCGACCTGGGCGTCGACCTCGACGCCGTCACCCCGACGGGCCCCGGCGGGATCGTCACCCGGGAGGACGTGCTCGCGTACTCGGTGCGCGGCGAGGGCCGGGCGCTGGCGACGTACCCCGGCGACGACCGCCCGTGGGCCGCGGGCGGCACCGTCAGCCCCGACGGCCGCCAGACGCGCGTGCCGGTGAAGTCGGTGCGCAAGCGGACCGCCGAGGCCATGGTGTCGAGCGCGTTCAGCGCACCCCACGTCACGGTCTTCCACACGGTCGACGTCACGCGGACCATGAAGCTCGTCGAGCGGCTGCGCGCCGACCGCGAGTTCGCCGACGTGCGCGTCACGCCGCTGCTCGTCGCCGTCAAGGCGCTGCTCCTGGCCGTCGACCGGCACCCGGAGATCAACGCGTCCTGGGACGAGCCCACGCAGGAGATCGTCTACAAGCACTACGTGAACCTGGGGATCGCGGCCGCGACGCCGCGTGGTCTGGTGGTGCCGAACATCAAGGACGCGCACCGGCTGGACCTGCTGAGCCTCGCGCGCGGCCTCGGTGAGCTCACCGCGACCGCCCGTGCCGGCCGCACGTCGCCCGCCGACATGTCCGACGGCACGATCACGATCACCAACGTCGGGGTGTTCGGCATCGACACCGGCACCCCGATCCTCAACCCGGGCGAGGCCGCGATCCTCGCGTTCGGCGCGATCCGCCAGCAGCCGTGGGTCCACAAGGGCAAGATCAAGGCCCGCCACGTCACGCAGCTCGCCCTGAGCTTCGACCACCGCCTCGTCGACGGCGAGCTCGGCAGCCGGGTCCTGGCCGACGTCGCGGCGGTGCTCGCCGATCCGGCGCAGGCCCTCGTGTGGGGCTGAGCCCGCACCTGGGCGATGCTGGTGGACGGACCGGGTGCCGTCGGGGCCGGTCGAGGGGGTCGTCCCGAGGGGTGAGATGCGTCGTGAGCGGGACCGGGCTGGGAGGGCGTGTCCGGGGTCAGGAGCCGACTGAGCCCGGTCTCGCGGGGGCTCCGTCCCACGGACCGGTCATCCGGGCGGTGGCGCCCGCGTCGCCAGGCCGGGGAGGCGCGTCGGGACGACCCGCGCGCGTCCGTGCGGGTGCCCGGACGCGGCACGAGGCGGGTCCGTCGACGGGGTCGGTCGGGGCGCTCGTGACGGGCGGTGCCTCGTGACGAGCGCCCGGTCCGGGCGGGAGACCGGCCACGTGCGGGCCGCCGGACCACGCCCTCGACGCGCGGGTGCTGAAGCGATTCGGTGGGTGGACCGCGTGCACGCGGCGGGCGATGTTCGGCGGATGCCGGCCGACGAGACGACGACGCCCGCGGCGGGCCGCACCCCGCTGGTGCTCGCGCGCGGGGTCGGCCTGACTGCCGCCGTGCTCGGAGGAGCCGTCGCCGGGCACTGCCTCGCGGGCGGCCACGTCCCCGGGCCCGCGGTGCTCGGCGCGATCGGAGCGCTCGTCCTCGTCGCCGGCGTCCTGGGCGCCCGCAGCGCCACGACCCGCGCGCGAGTGGCCACGGTGCTCGCGGCGGCCGTGCTGGCCGTCGCGCTGCAGCCGGTGCTGGCGATGCTCGCGGCACCGCCCGCGCTCGGCACCGTCACGCTCGCCGACCCGCACGCCACGCACGGTGGGGCCGGGCCGGTCGGCGCCGGTGACGACCCCGCCGACGCGCTGACCAGCGGGGGCGTCGGCACGGGCGACGTCGACGCGTCGGGCCCCGCGGGCAGCGACCAGCCCGCCGCGGCGCCCACCACCATCGACCTCACCGCGCTGCGGGACGCCGGGGTCGACCTCGACGCCGTACGTGCCGCGGGGACGGACCTCGACGCGCTCGTCGCCGCCGGCCTCGACGCCGACACCCTGGCCGCGGCCGGGTTCGACCCCACCGACCCGCACGCGCCGCACACCGTCGCGTCCCTCCTCGCGGCGGCCGACCGCGCCACCGCCGCCGCCGCAGCGGGTCCCGACGGGGCCGACGCGAGCGACGGGAGCGGGCTCGGCGCGGGCGACGTGGCCGCCGACGCGCCTGCCGGGGCCTACGGCGACGGGACATCCGCCGGGACGTACGGCGACGGGACCTCCGCCGGCGGACCCGCCGACGCGGGGCAGGCGGCCGACCCCGGGCCCGTCGCCGACCCCGGGCCCGTCGCCGACGCGGGACAGGCGGCCGCGGTGGCGCAGGCGGCTGCCGACGCCAGGGACCGCCGCCAGGCGGCGGTCGCGGTCACGGTGCTCGTCACGACCCTCCTCGCGCTCGCGGCCCTGAACCTCCCCGCGCACGGCCGCCGTCCGGCGTTCCGCCCCTTGGCAGCGGCATGAGCCCGCCGGGCGTGCGGGCGTCGGTCGTCCGCGCCGTGCCGCGCAGGTCGGTCCGTTGGTCGTCCCCCGCGCGTCTGTGATGGGATCGGGGCTCGGTCGTCCCTGCTGGAAGGTGGTCATCGTGTCGTCCGTCCCGACGTCCCGCGCGCGTGCCGTGCGGCGGACCGGAGCGCTCGCCGCGCTCGTGCTGCTGCTGACGGCCCTCGGTGCCTCGCCGGCAGCGGCTCACAACACGCTGCGGTCGACGGACCCCGCCGACGGGTCGACCGTCGCGACGGCGCCCGCGCAGGTGACGCTCACGTTCGACCAGGCCGCGATGGACCTGGGCACGCAGGTCGTGGTGACCGGTCCGGACGGTGCCGTCGTCAGCGAGGGGCCCGCGCAGCTCGTCGACGCGTCGGTGGTGCAGCCGCTGGCCGCGACCCTGCCCGCCGGCGCGTACACCGTGGACTGGCGCGTCACGTCCGCCGACGGGCACCCGCTGTCCGGGGCGTTCTCGTTCACCGCGACCGAGGCCTCCGGCGTGGTCGAGCCGACGCCGGACCCCGAGCCGACCGACGAGCCGGGCGCGTCCGCGGACGCACCGCAGGAGACCGCCGACGAGGCGGCGCCCACCGACGAGGCGACCGACGAGGTCACGATCACGGCCGTGCCGATCAACGCACCCGCCCCCGCCGGCAGCGGTGTCCCCGTGTGGGTGTGGGTCGTGCTCGCCGTCGGTGTGCTCGCGGCGCTGCTGGGCGGGGGCGCCGCGCTCGTGGCCGCCCGTCGCCGTGCCGACGCCGCCGACGCCGCCGACGGTGCGGAGGCACCCGTCGACCCGGACGGCGCGGGACCGACCCCGGAGCCGTGACCGTGCACCCGGCGGCACCCCGCAGCCCGCGGTCGACGGTCCGCAGGAGACGCCTCGCACAGCCGTCGGAGCCCGGCGCCGCGCCCGGCCCGGGGCTCGCACGGGCCGGCCGCACCAGCACCCGGGTACGTGCACCCAGGACGCCTGGGCTGACCCGGTGGACGCGATCGTGACCCTGGCACGACGTGGAGCGCTGGCACGACGCGGAGCGCTGGCACGACGCGGATCGCTGGCGCAGCGCGGGGTGCTGGTGCAGCGCGGTGCGCTGGGCGTGCTCGCCGCGACCGGTGTCGTCGCCGCCCTCGCCGGGGTCGCGTTCACGGGCGCCACGGCGGCGGTGCTCGTCGGTGACCCGGGTGCGCTCGTGCGGTGGGGGCTGCCCGTCGTCGAGACCCTCGCGGAGCTCGCCGCGTCGCTCACCGTCGGCGCGCTGCTGCTCGCCGTGTGCGTGCTGCCGCGCCGCACGTCGGCCGCGCGCGACGCGACGTCCGACCGGCCGGCGGCCGACGGGGCGGCCTACCCGCGCAGCCTGGTGCTCGCGGGCGTCGCCGCGGGCACGTGGACCGTGCTGTCGGTCGTGCACCTGGTGCTCGCGTACGCGTCGGTCGCGGGCACGTCCCCGACGGCGCCGTCGTTCGGCGACGAGCTCGCGCTCTTCGTCACGCAGATCGACCTGGGTCGCACGCTGCTGTCCGTGACGACGGTCGCGGCCGTGGTCACGGCGCTCGCACTCGTCGTCGCGACCCCCACGGGCGCCGCGTGGACGGCCGCGCTGTCGTTCGTCGCGCTGTGGCAGCTCGGCCAGACGGGGCACGCCGCGGGCGCCACGAGCCACGACCTCGCGACGTCCGCGATGGTGCTGCACCTCGTCAGCGCCGCCGTGTGGATCGGTGCGCTCGCCGCGCTCGCGGTCCTCGTGCGGCGGCTCGGCACGGACGTCGTGCCCGCGGTCGCGCGGTACTCGGTGATCGCGGGGTGGTGCGTCGCCGGCGTCGCGGTGTCGGGCGTCGTCAACAGCGTCGTGCGCCTCGGCGGGTGGGACGGGCTGTCCAGCCGCTACGGGGTGCTGCTGATCGCCAAGGTCGTGCTGTTCGGCGCGATGGCGCTGCTCGGGCTCGCGCACCGGCGCGCGACCATCCCGCGGCTCGGCGGTGCGCGCGGCGCGGTGCTGTTCTGGCGGGTCGTGCTCGTCGAGCTCGCCGTCATGGGCGCCGTCTCCGGCGTGGCCGTCGCCCTCGGGTCGTCGCCGCCGCCCGTGCCCGACGCACCCGTCGCCGGCACGTCGCCCGCGTACCTCCTGACGGGCCACGCCCTGCCGCCCGAGCCGACGGCGCTGCGCTGGCTCACCGAGTGGCGGTGGGACGTGCTCATGGCGTGCGCGGCCGCCGCGGGCGTCGTCGTGTACCTGCGCTGGGTACGGCGGCTGCGGCGCCGCGGCGACGCCTGGCCGTGGCTGCGGACGGCGTCCTGGGTCGCGGGCATGCTGCTGTTCGCGTGGACGACGTCCGGCGGGCCCGCCGTCTACGGCCACATCCTGTTCAGCGCGCACATGATCCAGCACATGGTGCTCGTCATGGTCGTGCCGCTGTTCGTCGCGCTGTCGGCCCCCGTGACGCTCCTGCTGCGCGCCGTGCCGGCCCGCGCCACCACGCTGCGGGACGACGCGTCGCGCGGGCCGCGCGAGTGGGCGCTCACGCTCGTGCACAGCCACGTCGGCCGGTTCGTCGCGCACCCCGTGGTCGCGGCCGTGAACTTCGCCGGGTCGATGGTGCTGTTCTACTACTCGGGCCTGTTCGAGTGGTCGCTGCGCTCCTCGGTGGGGCACCTCGCGATGGTCGTGCACTTCACGCTCGCGGGGTACCTGTTCGTCAACGCGCTCGCGGGCGTCGACCCCGGCCCGACGCGCCCCGCGTACCCGATGCGCCTGCTGCTGCTGTTCGCGACCATGGCGTTCCACGCGTTCTTCGGCGTCGCGCTGGTGGGCGGGGAGGCGCTGCTGGTGGCCGACTGGTTCGGCCTGACGGGCCGGACGTGGGGGCCGTCGGCGATCCGCGACCAGCAGATCGGGGGGTCGATCGCGTGGGGCATCGGGGAGATCCCGACCCTCGCCCTGGCCATCGTCGTGGCCGTGCAGTGGACGCGTGACGACGAGCGCACGGCCAGACGTCGGGACCGGCGCGTCGACCGGGACGGTGACACCGAGATGGACGAGTACAACGCGATGCTGGGCCGCCTGGCCGACCGCGACGCGCAGCGCTGACCCCGCCGGGCGTCACCACCGGGGTGCCAGCGCCCCCGCCGGGGTGCCATCCGTGTCGCCGCCGGTCGCGACACGCCGATGGACACCCACGCGTCACACGCGGGTCATCGTGTCGCGGCGGTTCCGGAAACACGGCCGCGCCACGATGCACCCGTCCGTGTCGCTCGGCCCAGGGAAGAGGCGATCCGCCCGTGCTCAAGAAGTCCCGCTCCGCCAAGTCCGCCACCTGCACGCTGACGTTCGCGCTGCCGTCGACCGCCCTGGACGGTCCCGTGAGCGTCGTCGGGACCTTCAACGACTGGACGCCCGGCGTCCACCCGCTGCGCCGCCGCTCCAACGGCACCGTGAGCGCTTCGGTCGTCGTGCCGTCGGGGTCGACGGTGCGGTTCCGGTACCTGGCCGAGCACGGCCGGTGGTTCGACGACGCCGACGCCGACGAGATCACGCCGGAGGGCTCGATCGTCCGCGCGTGACCCCGCCCATCGTCCGCGCGTGACCCCGCCCATCGTCTGCGCGTGACCCCGCCCATCGTCTGCGCGTGACCCCGCCCCACCGTGCGCGCGTGACCCCGCCCCGCCCCACGCCCCGCACCGGCGCCGACTCCCACCGGCGCCGACCCGCGCCCCACCCACGACCACCCGCCCGCCGACCGGAACCTGGCTCCCCGACGGGGCGCCGCAACGGTGAGTGGTGTTCCGCTCGCGGGTGTGGGGGCACGTCGGCCGGAACCTGGCTCCCCGACGGGGTGCCGGAACGGTGAGTGGTGTTGCGGTGGACGGGCTGTCTCGTCGTGGGCGTCGAACCCCGCCGACCGGAACCTGACTCCCCGACAGGGCGCCGCAACGGTGAGTGGTGTTCCGGTGGCGGGTGTGGGGGTCGTCGAGCGGAACCTGGCTCCCCGATGGGGCGGCGGGTGGGTGACTGGTGTTCCGGTCAGGTGGGTCGTCTCGTCGTGCCGGCTCCCGCCCGACCGCAACCGTCCCCGCCCGACCGCAACCTGGCTCCCCGACAGGGCGTCGGGACGGTGAGTGGGGTTCCGGTCGCGCCTGGGCCTGCCCCGACCGGAACGTGGCTCCCCGACAGGGCGTCGGGACGGTGAGTGGGGTTCCGGTCGCGCTCGTGGGTCGCGCCCGGGTCCGCCCCGACCGGAGACTGACTCCCCGACGGGGCGCCGCAGAGGTGAGTGGGGTTCCGGTGGCGGGTGTGGGGTGCGTCGAGCGGGACGTGGCTCCCCGTCGGGGTGCCCGGTGGGTGAGTGGGGTTCCGGTGGGCGAGGCCGGGCGGGGCCGGTGCGGGCGGGCGGTGCGGGCGTGGGCCGGGCGGGGGCAGGGGGTCCGAGGTGGTTCTTGGGCGGATGCCCACGAGTGCGCTGCGTGCTGTTGGGGTGGTCGTGGTGTGCGCTTTCCCCGGCGTTGCGCCGTGCGCGGCGACGTCTCGCATTCGAGTGAAAAACCGCTGGTCAGCGGCGATCGTATCGATACGATGATGCCCTGACGCGACCCGGCACGACCGACCACCGCGCCCCACCCACCCTGCCCCACCCGAGCGCGGAGTTCCCCCGTCATGTCCAAGGCCCTGACCGCCGGCAGCCCCTGGCGCGTCATCGCGACGTTCGCCGTCCCCCTGCTCATCGGCAACGTCGTCCAGCAGCTCTACCACTTCGCCGACGCGGTGGTCGTCGGCCGTACCCTCGGCGTCGACTCGCTCGCGGCCGTCGGCGCGACCGGCAGCCTGCTGTTCCTGCTCATCGGCTTCGCGTGGGGCATGACCTCGGGCTTCGCGATCCCGACGGCCCAGGCGTTCGGTGCCGACGACCCCGCGGCCGTGCGCCGGTCGGTCGCCGCCGGGACGGTCCTGACGACGGCCGTGACGCTGCTGCTCACGCTCGCGGCGCCGCTGCTCGCCGGACCCGCGCTGCGCCTGCTGCGCACCCCGGAGGAGCTGCTGCCCGAGGCGACGACGTTCGCCGTCGTCAGCTTCCTCGGCGCCGCGACGACCATGTACTTCAACTACCTCGCGGCGATCGTGCGCGCCATCGGCGACTCGCGCACCCCCCTGGTCTTCCTCAGCGTGAGCTGCCTGCTCAACATCGTGCTCGTGGCCGTGCTGGTCGGCGTCCTGGGCACGGGCGTGGGCGGCGCGGCCCTCGCGACCGTGGTCTCGCAGGGCGTGTCGGTCGCGCTGTGCCTCGCGTACGTGCGCCGACGCGTGCCCGTGCTGCACGTGCGTCGCGAGGACTGGCGCGTACCGCGCGCGGACCTCGCGCACCACCTGCGCCTCGGTCTGCCGATGGGCTTCCAGGCCTCGATCATCGCGATCGGCACGCTCGCTGTGCAGGTGCGGCTCAACGAGCTCGGGTCCGACGCGGTCGCGGCGTACACCACGGCCACGCGGGTCGACGGTCTCGCCGTCGCGCTGCTCGCGTCGCTCGGCCTCGCGGTGTCGATGTTCGTCGCGCAGAACCTGGGCGGCGGGCGGCCCGACAGGATCCGCGCGGGCGTCGTCCAGGGCGTCTGGATGTCGGTCGCGGGGTCGGTCCTCATCGGTGCCGTGCTCGTCACCGGGGGCAGCCGGATCGTCGCGCTGTTCGTCGGCGACGGCGCGGACCGCGTCGTGCAGATGTCGGCGCACTACCTGCACGTCAACGGCGCGCTGTACGTGCTGCTCGGCGTCCTGTTCGTGCTGCGAGGTGCGCTGCAGGGTCTCGGGCACACGCTCGTGCCCACCGCGACGGGCCTGATCGAGCTCGTCGGGCGCGTCGGCGCGGCGATCGTGCTCGGCGCGGCGTACGGGTTCGGCGGCGTGGTGTGGGGCAACCCGCTCGCGTGGCTCGGTGCCGTCGTGCTGCTCGTGCCCGCCTACGTGCGCGCGCACCGCCGCCTCGGGGACTCGCCCGTCGCACCGCTCGCGCGCGTCGGGGCGACGCCGGACCCCGTCGCGCTCGAGGGGCCGTCGGACGGCTCGATGGTCGTCGACGCCGTCGTGCCGCAGCCCTGGGGCGAGGACGCCGACCGCACGGACGACAGCCGCACCACGTGCGGGGCCGTCGCCGGCTGACCCTGCGCCCGTGCCGGCCGCGTGGTGCCGCCGGTGTCAGGCGGCTCCCAGCGGCGACGTCGTGACCACCCAGGCGAGCCACGCGACCGCCCCGACGACACCCGCCCGCCCGGCCAGGGCGAGCCACGTCCGACGGTCCACGCCGCAGGACGCGGCGGGCGGGGGCGAGGACTGCGCCGAGAGGTCGGACGTGCACGGCCCGGTCGTGCGGCGGCGCGCCACCCGAGGCTCGTCGAGGGCCGCCGTCGTCAGCAGGTCCGGGGGCCCGGTGCCGATCCACAGGTCGAGGTACTGCGCGAGACCGGACACGTCGGCCGGGGACAGCCGCGGCGGCAGCGCCCGCAGGTACGCGGCGAGGGCGTCGGGCCCCACGACGACGGTGCCGCCCGGGACGTCGGTCACCGGCGCGGCGCCCCTCGTCCGCCCGTCGTCCACCACACGTCCCCCCGCGAGGCAGACGACGGTGCGCACGGCCGTGCGGTGGCGCGGCGCGAGGAGCGCGGCGACCGCCGCGGCGGGGCCTGCGGCGTGCGCGACGTCGACCGGCGGGCTCGCGTCGCGACGTCCCGCACGGTGCGGGCCCGCGGGCGCCGGCTGCACGTCGAGCACGACGACACCGCCCGGCCCGACGACCACGTGGTCGATCCCGGCCCGCAGCCGACCCGGGCGGGGCACGGCGTGCAACGACGTCCAGCCCTCCACCTCGAGGTCCCGCAGCCCCGGCTCGCGGCTCAGCGGCGCCCTCACCACGGCGGGCGGCGTCCCCGTGGCGACGACGTACCCGTCCCGGACCCACGGGGGCACGCCGCGACGCGCCCCGGGACGCGCGGCGGACGGCGCCCGGCGCGTGACAGCCGGCTCGTTGCCGATGCTCACCGCGACCTCATGGGGTCGGTATCGGCCACGGGACGCGCCGACGTGAGCGTCGTGCACGCCGGCGGGCCAACATCATCCGCGGCGGCCCGGCGCGATCCGTGCGCCGGACGTGCTCCCTCACGCCGGGCACGGTCGGCCGCAGGGGTCTCCCGGTGGTGGGGGTCGACACCGTAGGGTCGCCCTCGGTGCCGTGACCGCACCCGGACAGGGGGACAGATGCAGGGGGCTGTTGTCGTGCGTACCCGCGTGGCCGTCGGAGCCACGTACGCCGCGCAGGGGTTCGGGTACGCGACCGTCGTCACCGCGCTGCCGGGCCTCAAGGCCCGCACGGGCATCGACGACGCGTCGATCTCGGTCGTCCTGCTCATGGGCGCGCTGCTCGCGGCCGGGGGCTCGGTCGCCGCCGAGCGGCTCGCCCGCCGCTGGTCCAGCCGCACCCCCGTCGTCGTCGGCCTCCTCGCACAAGGGGTGGGGCTCGCGCTCGTCGCCGCGGCCACGTCCGTGCCGCCGCTGGTCGGCGCGTTCGTCGTGTTCGCGCTCGGCCTCGGCATGGTCGACGCGTCCGCCAACATGCAGGGCGTCGCGCTGCAGCACCGCGTCGGGCGGTCGATCATGTCGACCCTCTTCGCGTGCCTCACGACCGCGGCCATCGTCGCGGCGCTCGCGCAGTCCGGCCTCGCGGGCCTGGGCACCACGACGGGCGCGGTCGTGGCGCTGCTCGTGGCGTCCGTCGTCGCGGCGGCCGTCGCGCTCACGGTCCGGCCCGCGCTCGTGCACGGCGACGGGCCCGTCGTCGTGCCCGGAGCGGTCGTGCCGACGCCCGCCGCGACGCTCGAGCCCGCGCCCGACGCCCCCCAGGGCGGCGCCGCCCGCACGCCCGTGCCCCGGCCCCCGTTGCCGCGCGCGGGCATCTGGCTGTTCGGCGCGATGGTCGCCGTCGCGTTCGTCGTCGACTCGGCCGTCAGCAGCTGGAGCACCGTGTACCTGCACGACGGCCTCGCTGCACCCGCGTCCGTCGCACCCCTCGGCTACGCCGCCTACCAGGGGGCCGTGCTCGTCGCCCGGCTCGCCGGGGACCCCCTCGTCCGGCGGTACGGGCGCGCCGCCACCGCGGCCCCCACGATCGTCGTCGCCGCCGTGGGGCTGTTCGTCGTCGCGCTCGTGCCCAGCCCCGCCGCCGCGATCGTCGGGTTCGCGCTCGCCGGGATCGGCGCGGGCACGCTCGTGCCGCTCGCGTTCTCGGCCGCCGGGGAGCTGGTGCCGGGGCGCGTCGACGACGTCGTCGCACGCATCAACCTCTTCAACTACGCGGGCGCGCTCGTCGGGGCCGTCGCGCTCGGGCTGCTGTCGGACGTGACGGGCCTCGGCCCGGCGTTCCTCGTGCCCGCCGTCATGCTCGTGCCCGCCCTGCTCGTCGCCCCGCGGCTCGGTGGTGCCCCCGCGGCCGCACGCGCCGAGGGCCGCACGCACCCCTGACCAGGCCGCACCCGATCCTGCGCGGGGCCGGGACGTGCCTGCCGCGCCGCAACCTCATGCCGACCCGTCCGGTAGCCGATAGAAGGGTGAAGCCAGGAGGACGATCGAGCATGCCCGCAGGGGACTCCGCAGCGCACGAGGCGAGCCGTCAGCTCGCGCTCGCCGCCGCGCACGAGAAGGCCGCGGTCGACGCGCGCGCCACCGCATCGCGGTACGGCGTCGCGTCCGCGACCGAGCAGCGCACCGCGCGCGCCCTCGCGCCGCTCGCCGCCGCGGGCTACCACCTGCTCGCGGACCGGCAGTGGCCGGGCAGCCGACGCGCACAGGTCGACATGGTCGTCGTCGGGCCGGGTGGTGTGTTCATCGTCGACACCAAGGCCTGGGCCGACGTGTCGATCGCCGACGACCGCATCCACCGCGGCCAGGAGGACGTCACCGACGAGCTCATGGCGCTCGCCGACCTCGCGTACCGCACCGAGGGCGAGCTCGCCGAGATCGGGCTCGCCCCCGGCGAGGTGCACGCCGTCGCGGTGCTGGCCGGGCGGTCGGGCATCGCCGAGCGCGTCGGGCCCGTGCGCGTCGTCGGGGAGCGCGACGTGCTGCGTCACGTCGCGCGGCGCGGCGCCCGGCTCGGCCCCGGGCAGGTCGACGCGGTCCTCGCGCGCTGCCTCGCGTGGTTCCGGCAGGTCGCCGACCCCGCGCCCGTGAGCACGACGCTGCCCGAGCCCGTCCTGCCCGCGCCCCGCGGCCCGGTGCTGCTCGCCGCGGACCCCGTCGCGGACGTGCCGACCGGGGCCGTCGTCCCCGCGCCCGCCCCGTCGCGCGACCTGCACGACGAGCCGCTGCTCACCGAGGCCGAGGTGCAGCAGGCGATGCTCGAGGGGCTCATGACCGCGCCCGTCGAGGAGTGGATGGCGTTCCTGCACCCCGCGCAGGCCCGCCTCGTGCGTCGCTCGTACAACGGGCCCGCGCGCATCCGCGGCGCCGCCGGCACCGGCAAGACCGTCGTCGGGCTGCACCGCGCGGCCTACCTGGCGCGCACCCGCCAGGGCAAGGTCCTCGTCACGACGTACATCCGCACGCTGCCGGACGTGCTGCGCCAGCTCCTGACGCGGCTCGCACCGGACGTCGTGGACCGCGTCGAGCTCGCCGGGATCCACGAGACCGCCAAGCGCATCCTCGACGAGCGCGGCGTCACGTGCCGCATCGACGGCAAGCAGATCGCGGCGGCCTGGACGGCCGCGTGGGGCAAGGTCGCGGGCGGCAGCGTCATCGACACCGACGCCCACGAGCAGGACTACTGGCACGACGAGGTCAACTACGTCATCAAGGGCCGCGGCCTGACGCGCTGGGAGCAGTACGCCGACCTGCCGCGGCTCGGCCGCCGGCACCGGCTGGGCCCGCAGCAGCGACGCGTCGTGTGGGACCTGTACGAGGCGTACCAGGCCGAGCTGCGGGACCGCGGCGTGCACGACTTCGCCGACCAGATCGCCCTCGCGGAGGCCGAGCTGCGCCGTGAGCCGCTGTCCGAGCGGTACACCGCGGTCGTCGTCGACGAGGCGCAGGACCTCACGTGCGTCATGGTCCGGATGCTGCACGCCATGGTCGGCGACGGCCCCGACGGGCTGACGCTCGTCGGGGACGGGCAGCAGACCATCTACCCGGGCGGGTTCACGCTCGCCGAGGCGGGCGTGTCCGTCGCGGGCCGCGGCACCGTCCTCGACGTCAACTACCGCAACACCCGGGAGATCCTGCAGTTCGCGTCCATGCTGGTGCGTGACGACGAGTTCGCGGACATCGAGGGCTCGACGATCCGCGGCGACCGCCCCACGCAGGTGCCGCGCGGTGGCCCCAAGCCCGTGTACGTGCGGTGCGCGGGCGAGGCCGACCGGCAGCGGCGCATGGTCCTGCGCGTCCACGAGGTGGTCGCCGAGGTGGGCACCAACTTCGGGGACGTCGGCGTGCTGTCGCTGTCGCGGCGCGGCGTCGACGCCGCCACGGAGGCGCTCAAGAAGGCCGGTGTGCCCGTCGTGAACCTCGAGAAGTACGACGGCGTGCCCGTGAACCGCGTCAAGGTCGGCACCGTGAAGCGGGCGAAGGGCCTGGAGTTCAAGCAGGTGCTCGTCGTCGACCCGTACGCGTCGTGGTTCACCGAGAAGCCGGACGGGCTCGACGACGTCGACCGCGAGCGGCGCGACTACCGGCTGCGTGAGCTGTACGTCGCGATGACGCGTGCCCGCGACGGGCTGTGGGTCGCGTCGATCTGATGGGTCGTGCGGCCCTGCCGAGCGGGGCTGCCGGCCGGTAGGTTCGGGCGCGTGAGCATCCCGACCGGTCCTGCGAGTCCTGGCCCTGCGACGCCTGGTCCTGCCGGGGCCAGGCGCACGTCGCTGACCTGGCCGGTGGTGCTGACGGTGGCGGGCGCGCTGCTGCTGGTCGGTGCCGTGGTGGCCGCCGTGGCGACGGCGGGCGGGTTCGTCGGTGCCGTGCGCAGCGACGTCCTGACGCGCGACGGGCGGCCGGGGCCGGCCGTCCTCGCGTGGGCGGACGCGCCGGGGACGACGAGCGTCGAGCTGACCGCCGGCGAGCGGTACGCCGTGTACCTCGTCGTGCCGCGCGACACCGTGCGCGACGACGAGCGCCCGAGGCTCGACGAGGACGTGCTGCTGCTGTCGCCGTCGGGCGAGGTGGTCGAGGCCGACGGGTCCCCGGGCGTGAACATGCGCACCGGCGTGCGGGACCGCGTCGCGGCGACGGTCGGCGCTTTCACGGCGCCGGAGACCGGGACGTACCAGATGGCCGTGCCGTCGGCCGGCGTGCCCGACGCGTGGGCCGCGCTCGCGCCGGACAAGCCGTTCGGGCCGTTCTTCGCGACGATCTGGGGGACCGTGATGGGCGTGTTCGTCGTGATCGGCCTGGGCACGGTCGGGTTCGGTGCGACCCTCGGCGGCGCGATCTGGTGGGTGCTGCGGGCGCGGTCGCGGCGGGTCGCTGGCTGACCCACCGTCCCACGTGCTGGACGGTGGGTCAGGCGGGACGGACCTCGACCCGGAGCCCGTCGGGCGTCGCGTGCACCCCGACCGCGGCGAGATCGGCGACGACGACGTCGGCGCCGGCCGCCAGGAGGTCGTCCGCCGGGCGACCCCCGGTGACGCCGACGACCCGCACCCCGGCCGCGTGCGCGGACGTGACGCCCTGCGCGGTGTCCTCGAACGCGACGCAGTCGCCCGGGTCCACACCCAGCGCGGCAGCACCCGCCCGGTACGGGTCAGGCTCGGGCTTGCCGCGCTCGACGGACTCCGAGCTGACGACCGTCGCCGGGACGGGCAGCCCCGCACCGGTCAACCGCGCCGCCATGATCTCCCGCCGCCCGGACGTCACGACGGCCCACGCGTCCCCCGGCAGCGACGCCAGCAGCGCGGCCGCACCCGGCAACGCCTCGACCGACGCCCCGGACGCCACCTGCGCACGCAGGGACCGCTCGGTCGCCTCGGCGTGCTGCCCGGGCGCGAAGTACCGCTCGACGAGCTCGGCCGCGCGCGCGTGCAGCGACGCCTCCGCCACCGCCTCGGCATCCGCCCCCAGCTCACGGGCCACCGCCGCCCACGCCTCGCACGTCGCACGACGCGAGTCGACGAGCGTCCCGTCGACGTCGAACAGCAGGGCACGGCACTCGAGGACGCTGGTCACCGAGGCAGTGAACCACGCCTGGCCCCCGTGCGACCGACGGGTCCGGCGCCTCCGCCAGCACGCAGCGCCGGCGGACCCGTCCATCCCGCGCGCAGGGATCGGCCGGCTCCCTTCACGGAGCGCGTGTGCGTGAAAGGTGGGGGTGGTATCCCTTTCGTGCACGCCGCGCCGTCGAAGGGACCTGCAGCATGGGCACGTAGGTCGAGCGGACGCGCGCGGACGGGTGGACGTTCACGGTGCCGCGGTAGCACGGGCACGAGTGAAGAACGGGGTGAAACGGGCGTCACGGACTGCTGCGGGCGACCGCGGGGGAGAACCGTGGACGTGCTGGGCGGCAACCGCGCGTGGGGCAACGGCAACGAGCCCCAGTGCGTCGGCGTCGTCTGCGCGGGGGCGCCGGGCTGACGTCGGGCGGCCGGGTCAGGCCGGGTCAGGACGGGTCGGACCGCGTCGGCCGGGATCGTCGGCGACGATGGGGGCATGACGCCTGACGTCGGGGTGCTACTGCCCCGTGACCTGCCCGCCGACCGGGTGCTCGAGCACGCCCGCCGCGCCGAGGGGCTGGGCTTCGACGAGCTGTGGGTCGTCGAGGACCTGGGCTTCCGCGGCGGTGCCGCCCAGGCGGCCGCCGTCCTCGCCGCGACCGAGCGGATCCACGTCGGCGTCGGGATCCTACCCGCGGGCGCGCGCAACGTCGGGTTCGCCGCGATGGACGCCGCGACGCTCGCCCGCATGTTCCCCGGTCGCGTCACGTTCGGCGTCGGGCACGGCATGCCGGGCTGGATGCGCTCCGCCGGGGCGTGGCCGACGCGCCCGCTGTCCTACCTCGCGGCGTACACCGTCGCGCTGCGTGCGCTTCTGCGCGGCGAGACCGTGACGACCGCCCCCGACGCGCCGGTCGTCCTCGACGGTGTCGCGCTCGACCCGTCGTCCGTGCCCGACGTCGTGCCGGACGTGCTGCTGGGCGTCCGGGGGCCGCGTTCGCTCGCGGCCGCCGGGCGCGTCGCGCAGGGCGTCGTGCTCGCCGAGCCGTGCGCTCCCGCGTACGTCCGCGCCGCCGTCGAGCAGGTCGCGGCCGCCGCGCCGCCGCGCGTCGTGACGTACGACGTGGCGTGCGTCGACGACGACGAGCCGCGCGCGCTGGACGTCGCCCGCCACGCGCTCGCGTGGATCGGCGAGCCCGACTGGGCGCCGCACCTCGCGCCGCTGCCCTTCGCGGCGGACCTGGCCGCACTGCGCGCGCGGTGCGTGTCGCCCGAGGAGCTCGGGGCGCGGCTGCCTGACGCGTGGGTGCGCGAGCTCGCGCTCGCGGGATCGCCGGACACCGTCCGCGCGGGTCTGGCGGCGCGCGCCGAGGCCGGTGCGACGACCTGCGTGCTGTTCCCGAACGGCCCGGACCCGGTGGTCGCGCTGGAGCGGCTCGCGCGGGTGCTGTGAGTCCCGCGTCTGCGGGCCCGGGGGGTGGGCCGGCGGTGGCGGACCGGGTCAGGGGCGGCGGAAGCGGGTCGCGTAGTCGGTCGGCGAGAGGCCGAAGTGGCCCAGGAACACGCGGCGGAACGCGTTGACGTTGGTGTAGCCGACGCGGAACGCGACGGCCGCTGTGGTGGCGTCGGAGCGCAGCAGCACGGCCGCGGCCTCCATGCGGTTGCGGATGCGCCACTGCCGCAGCGTCATGCCCGTCTCGGCGCGGAAGGCGCGCTCGATCGTGCGGGCCGACGTGTGGACGGACTCGGCGAGCTCGTCGACCGTGCGGATGTCGCCCGGGTTGAAGCGGAGGGTCTCGGCGATGACGAGCGCCGCGTCGGTGGTCGGCATGGGCAGGGCCGCGGCGAGCACGGGGCTCTCCTCGATGAGGGCCAGGATCTGCCGCGCGAGGTTCGCCGCGGGTTTGACGATCGTGTTCCGCGACACCGTGTACGCGAGCATGAGGGTGCGCAGGTCGCGGTCGACCGTGATGACGGTCGGCTGGTCGAGCGTGGTGGCCAGGTCGGCGACGTCGAAGAAGAGCGGCATCGTGACCGACGCCGCGCGCACCGTGAACTCGTGCCGCGTGCCGACCGGCACCCACATCGCGTGCCCGGCGGTGAGCGCGTGCGTCGTCCCCGCGACCAGCAGGTCCGCCTCGCCGCGCACCTGCCACAGCAGCACGTGGAACTGGTCCTCGCGCTGCTCGGGGACCGACACGGGCGGGATCCACAGCCGCCACGGCACCGCGACGGCGGTCACGTCGGACCTGGTCGACGACACACCATCACCTCATCGGAGCGGTGCGCGCCCCACCAGGGCCAGGGCGCAGCCTGTCGGGAACTGCGCACGACCTGACGGAAACGGTGCACCAAGCAAGGATAGGATTGCCTAACCTGAGTGTAGCGCGGTGGCGACGACGTCCCGCGGCGCCCGACGGCTCCTCGGCGAGCCCACCCCCGCACCCCCGAGAGGTCGTCCGTGTCCCCTTCGCCCCTCCGCCACCGCCCCCGGCGCGCTCTGCCCGCCGTCGCGGCCGCCGCACTCCTGGCGCTGTCCGGCTGCGCGGCGTCCAGCGACGCCGCGTCCGGGGACGCCGCGTCGCCCGACGCCGCGTCGCCCGCGACGTCGAGCCTGCTGCCGGCCGCCGAGGGCGTCACCGAGTACCCGTTCACCGTCACCTCCTGGGCCGGTGAGTCGGTCGTCGAGGAGCGACCCGAGCGCGTCGCCGTCATCGGGTTCTCCACCAACCTCGACTTCGTCGAGGTCCTCGACGTGACGCCGGTGTACACGATCACCGAGGAGTCGCCGTGGGCCTGGCGCGACCCGCAGTGGCTCGCGTCGATCGAGTACACCGACTCCGCGACGCGCCGCGACCCCGTCAACTTCGAGGCGATCGCCGCGACCGAGCCGGACCTCATCGTCGCGCTGAACTTCGTCGCCGACGAGTCCGACTACGCCAAGCTCGCCGCCATCGCGCCCGTGCTCGAGTACGGGCAGAAGCAGGGCGACAAGGCGGACTGGCGAGCGGGTCAGCAGCTCGTGGGCGACGTGCTCGACCTGGGCGCCGCCGCCAGCGCGGCCGTCGCCGCGGCGGACGAGGCCGTCGCGGCCGTCGCCGCGGCGCACCCCGAGTTCGCGGGCAGGACCATCACGATCGCCACCGACTACGGGCCCGAGTGGGGCTTCGACTACTACACGCCGACCGGCGGGACGGCCGAGGGCATCCTGGTCGACCTGGGCTTCGCACCCAACCCGCTGGCCCGGAGCTTCGTCGACGACCCCACGATCTCCGACGAGAACCTGGCGCTGCTCGACGCCGACGTGCTCGTCGCCATCTACTCCGACGAGCAGATCCGCGACACGCGCGAGGCGCAGCCGCTGTTCGCGGCGGTCCCGCCCGTCGCCGAGGGACGGTACGTGTCGCTCGCCTACCGGGAGGGCAGCGACCTGCTGCTCACCCCCGACGGCCAGGAGCAGGAGAACGCGACCTGGGTGCTGCGTCGTGGGGCGAGCGCGCTGAGCATCCCGTGGGCCGTCGAGGTGATCGCCGACGAGTGGCTGGCAGACGTTCCGCTCGGCTGACGGCACTCCCCGTGCGGGTCGGGGTCGGGACGTGGTCCCGGCCCCGGCCCGCACCGCGCACCTGGAGGACGGTGATGACCCCGCCCCCCGCACGACCCGCACCACCGACGACGACCCCCGGGGCCCCGATCGCCGCGACCGCGCTGCGACCGCTCCGTCGTCGTCGTGCGCTCGGGCTGGCCGTCGTGCTCGCGGGTCTCGTGGTCACGGTCGCCGCGAGCCTCGCGCTCGGGTCCAACCCGCTGTCGCCCGCCGAGGTCTGGCGCGTCCTGCGGGCGGACGACGGATCCGAGGCCGCGCTGATCGTGTGGAGCCTGCGCGTGCCCCGCACGGTCCTCGGGATCCTCACGGGCGCCGCGTTCGGCGTCGCGGGCGCCCTGATCCAGGCGATCACCCGCAACCCGCTCGCGGACCCCGGCATCCTCGGCGTCAACGCGGGTGCCGGGTTCGCCGTGACCGTCGGCGTCGCGGCCTTCGGCATCTCGGGCGCCGGTGGGTACGTGTGGTTCGCGTTCGTGGGCGCCGCGGCGGCCACGCTGCTCGTCCACGTCATCGGGTCGGCCGGGCGCGGACTCGCCTCGCCCGTGACGCTCGTGCTCGCCGGTGTCGCGCTGGGTGCGGTCCTCGGCGGCTTCTCGACGTTCCTCACGCTCATCGACCCCGACACGTTCCGCTCGCTGCGCGCGTGGGGCGTCGGGTCGATCGCGGGGGCGACGCACGCCGAGACGCTGAGCGTCGCCCCGTTCCTCGCGGTCGGCCTGCTGCTCGCCGTCGCGATCTCGGGCCCGCTGAACTCGGTCGCGCTCGGCGACGACCTGGCCGCGTCGCTCGGCACGCACGTGGTCCGCACGCGCGCGCTGGGCATCGTGGCGGTCACGCTGCTCGCGGGCGGCGCGACGGCCCTCACGGGCGGCATCGCGTTCGTCGGCCTCATGGTGCCGCACGTCGTGCGGTGGTTCACGGGGCCCGACCAGCGGTGGATCGTGGCGTACTCGGCGCTCGCCGCGCCGGTGCTCGTGCTCGCCGCGGACGTGACCGGCCGGGTCGTCGGGCGCCCGGGCGAGGTGCAGGTGGGCATCGTCACCGCGGTCCTCGGCGCCCCCGTGCTGATCGCGCTGGTGCGGCGGCGGAAGGTCAGCGGGCTGTGAGCCGCGTCGAGACCGCGCCGACGACGCGCCGGACCGTCGACTTCGGCTACCGGACCGTCACGGTCCGCCGCGCGCGGCTGTCCGGACGGGTGCCCGTGCGTGTCGTCGTCGTGTCGGCCGTCCTCCTCGCGGTCGCGACCGCGGTGGCGCTCGTCGCGATCACGGTCGGCGACTACCCGCTGAGCCTCGGCGACGTCGCGACGGCCCTCACCGGGGGCGGCGAGCCGTTCGCGCGGATGATCGTGCTCGAGTGGCGCCTGCCCATCGCGATCGCCGCCCTGCTGTTCGGTGCGCTGCTGGGAGTCGGCGGTGCGATCTTCCAGTCCCTCACACGCAACCCGCTGGGCTCGCCCGACGTCATCGGGTTCGACGCCGGCTCGTACACCGCCGTGGTCGTCACGATGCTGGTGCTCGGGACCCGGGGCTACTGGCCCGTCGCCGTCGCGGCGGTCGTCGGCGGCCTGGTCACCGCGCTGGTCGTCTACGTCCTCGCGTACCGGCGCGGCCTGCAGGGGTTCCGGCTCATCGTGGTGGGCATCGGCGTGAGCGCCGTGCTCGGCTCGGTCAACTCGTACCTCGTCACCCGCGCGGACGTCGACGACGCGATGGCGGTCGGGTTCTGGGGAGCCGGTTCCGTCGCGCGCGTGACGTGGGCGAGCCTGACGCCGTCGCTGCTGATCGGCGCGGGCGTCGTCCTGGCCGCCGCGCTCCTGGCACGCGAGCTGCGGCGGCTGGAGCTCGGCGACGACGCCGCCGTCACGCAGGGCGGGCGCCCCGGGGCGGCGCGCCTCGGGCTCGTCGTCACGGGCGTCGCGACGGTCGCGCTCGTGACCGCCGCCGCCGGGCCGATCGCGTTCGTCGCGCTCGTCGCGCCGCAGCTCGCGCGCCGGCTGACCCGGTCGCCCGGTGTGAGCCTGCTGGCCGCGGCCGGCATGGGTGCCGTCGTGCTCACGGCCGCGCACCTGCTGACGCTCACGATCGCGCAGGCGTACCGCCCCGTCCCGATCGGCCTGGTCACGGTGTGCCTGGGCGGTCTCTACCTCATCTGGCTCCTGATCCACGAGGCCCGCAGGCAGTACGGAGGGCGCGGATGACCCGCGATCCGCAGAGCAGCACGACGTCCCGCCTCGGCACCCAGGACGCCACGATCGGCTACGACCGGCGGACGATCAGCGAGCACCTGGACGTCGAGGTCCCCGACCGGTCGTTCACCGCGATCATCGGGCCCAACGGCTGCGGCAAGTCGACGCTGCTGCGCGCGCTCGCCCGCGTGCTCGAGCCCACCGCGGGGCGCGTCGTGCTCGACGGCCGGTCGATCCGCGAGCACCGTTCCAAGGACGTCGCGCGCACGCTCGGCCTGCTGCCGCAGACGTCGCTCGCCCCGGACGGCATCCGCGTCGCCGACCTCGTCGCCCGCGGACGGGCGCCGTACCAGAGCCTGCTGCAGCAGTGGCGCGCGTCCGACGAGGAGGCGGTCGACGCCGCGCTGCGCGCCACGCACCTGCAGGACCTGTCGGGCCGGCTCGTCGACGAGCTGTCGGGTGGCCAGCGGCAGCGCGCGTGGGTCGCGATGCTGCTCGCCCAGGACACGCCGATCATGCTCCTCGACGAGCCGACGACGTTCCTCGACATCGCCCACCAGTACGAGCTGATGGAGATGTTCCGCACGTTCCACGACGAGGGCAAGACGATCGTCGCCGTGCTGCACGACCTCGCCCAGGCGGCCCGGTACGCCGACCACCTCGTCGTCATGCTCGACGGGGCCGTGGTCCGCACTGGTCCGCCGCACGAGGTCATCACCCCCGAGCTCGTCGAGCAGGTCTTCGGTCTGCGCGCGCTCGTCGTGCCCGACCCCGTCACCGGCACGCCGGTCGTCGTCCCGCTCGACCCGCGCACCGCCGCGGTGCACCCGGTCGAGCCGCACGACGCCGACCGCCGCGTCGTCCCGACCCGCTGACCCCGACGTCCCACCTGCGCAGGAGCCGCCATGAGCCCGACCCGCCCGACGCCCGACGGCCGGACCGCCGTCCGACCCAACCTGACCGGCGAGCTGCAGCTCGACTTCCTGGACCGGCTGCGACGGCGCGACCTGCGGGTCGTGCGCGTCGAGGACGTCACGCCCCGGTACCGCCGGGTCGTGCTGGGCGGCGACGACCTGGCCGACGGCTTCCCGCTCGTACCCTTCGCGCCGAGCGACCACGTCAAGGTGTACTTCCCGCACCCGGTGACCGGCCGCATCGTGTCCTACCGCGAGACCGGCGACGACGAGTGGGAGGTCGACGGCGACGGTCCGCCGATCCGCCGCGACTACACGCCGCGCGCGTTCGACCCGGTCGCACGCGAGCTGTCGCTCGACTTCGTGCTGCACGACCACGGCGTCGCAGGCCGCTGGGCCGCGCGGGCGCACGTCGGCGACCCGCTCGTCGTCATCGGCCCCCGCGCCAACTGGCTGCTGCCCGACGACTACGCGCACTACGTCGCGGCCGGCGACGAGACCGCGATCCCGGCGATCTCCCGCATCCTCGAGGAGGCACCCGCGACGGCGACCGTCACCGCCCTCGTCGAGGTCACCGGCGCCGCCGACGAGCAGCCGATCGGCGGCACCCCCGGCCGCGAGGTCCGCTGGGTGCACCGCAGCACCGCGCCGGTCGCCGACGGGCATCTCAGCGCGCTCGAGACCGCGGTGAAGGGGCTCGCGCTGCCTGGGCCGCTGGACAGCGTCTTCGTGTTCGCGGCAGGCGAGGCGGGCACGATCAAGCCGATCCGCCGGTACCTGCGGCGCGACGTCGGTCTGCCCACGCGCCAGCTCCTCGTCGACGGGTACTGGAAGCGCGGCACGCCGGACTTCGACCACCACGTCGTGGACGCCGACGAGGAGTGAGGGGCACGGGGACTGCGGCTGACTGGGACACGTGCGACGTGTGCCCGTGCTCGGCGGGGCGGGTGGCTTGGTGCCGAGGTCGTGCAGGCGGCGCTCGCGGCCGGGCCGAGGTGGTGTGCCTGTCGCGCACGACGCGGTGGCCCACGTGCGAGCAGCTGAGCCAGCGCAGCGTCCGCTGGCCAGCATCCACGGCCAACCGGTGACGTTACGCTTCATCGGACGTGAGGGATGTCGGAGGGCGTCATGGGGCTGCAGGGGTCGAGACCGGTTCAGAAGTGATGCTGGAGTCGCTTGCGCACTCGCATCGGCGATGGTCAAGATGGTGGTCTCCCCGCGAGCGGGGATGAGCCGAGCACCTGGTCGATCGTCCCGACGACGAACGAGTGGTCTCCCCGCGAGCGGGGATGAGCCCGGCGACAAGCCGACCCCGCAGAAGCTGCACCGGTGGTCCCCCGCGAGCGGGGATGAGTCGGCTGATCGTGTCGGCGTCGTCGAACGCGATCCAGTCGGCCATCACGACCATCCCCGTCAGCAGCATCGCCACCGGACCGGTCACGCGCAGCCCGTCCCACCCCGGCCAGTTCGGGGTGATCCCACAGCAGCCCTGCCACGTCCGCGGTGTCGTCGAGGTGACGCAACACGGGGCCCAGCTGTCGGCGCGCATGGGGCGCTGGGCCGAGCAGATGTGGGTGCCGGGTCTCGAGACGTCGCTACCACGAAGAGATCGCCGCAGCAGCCCCTTCCTCGCCCACGTGCCGGGCCCGCTCGCGGAGACCACGGTGCACGTGCCCCGCCCTAGGGCGGCGGCTGTCGGAGGTGAGCATGCGGTCCGGGCGCTCGCGGATCGTGGAGCTCCAGGACGACTGGAGTGTTCGGCTGACCACGTACCGACGGTCGCGGGGCCCGCGCGCCCAGCCACGGGTCGACTCGGCGGTCGCCCGTCTGCTCGCCATGCTCCCCGAGGCGCCGGTGATGACGACGGCTACGGCACGCCGGCTGCTCGACGTCTCGTTCCCTGCGGCACGCGACGCCTTGGAGGAGCTGCGCGCCGCGGGCGTCCTCGGGCGACGCTCGTTGGGCCGGGGAACCACGGGGTACGTCGCGCACGACGTCCTCGACCTGCTGGGTACCGCGGAGCGGCAGCTCGCCAGCACCCGGTTCGACACCCGGGTCTCCCCGCCTCGTCATCCCCTACCTCCGGCACCCCCCCGGTCGGTCGTGAACCCCGGCCGACCAGCACGCGCCGGAGCACCCGACCCGGTGCAGCGCATCGCTCGTGAGGGCCACGTGCTCGCCAACCACTCCTTCCGGCACGACGACCTGGGCAGCGGGAGCCGGACGCCGTGCGTGCCGACATGGGGGACCGGTGCCGTACGCCCGTGCGTCCTCGCGGCTCAGAGCACGGGGACGCCGTACCGGGCCACGCGCCCGTCGGCGGTCGCGATCGTCAGCCTCTCCACCGTGGTCTGCGAGACCAGCATCCGGTCGAACGGGTTGCGGTGGTGCCACGGCAGGTCGCCGAGCAGCGTCGCGTGCGCCGCGGTGAAGGGCCGCTCCGTGAGACCGCCGTCCTGGAGGTACGCCGCGAGCCGGGACAGGTGCGTCTTCGCGTCGTCGATGCTGACCGCGTCCATCTGACCAGTCTGACCAGATCGTGGCCGGCCACAACGCCTCACGCCGGCACCGACGCCCACGTCGCGGCCGTGACCTGGTCGAGGATCTTGTCCAGCACCACCCCGCGGTCGAACCGCAGCGCGTACTCGCGCGCCCGCTCGGCCCACGCGGCACGCTCGGCGCGGTCCATCGCGAGGACGTCGTCGAGCGCGGCGGCGATCGCGTCGGGCGCGTCGACGGGCACGATGACGGCGGTGTCGCCGACGGCCTCGCCGATGCCGCCGGTGTCGGTCGTGATGACGGGCCCGCCGCCGGACAGCATCTTCTCGACCAGCGCGATGCCGAACGTCTCGACGAACTCCGGGCGCGGCTTGGACGGCAGCACGAACGCGGTGCAGCCGGCCATGAGGTGCCCCTTCTCGTCGTCGGGGACGTCGTCGAGGAACGTGACGAGGTCCGCGACGTCGGTGCCCGCGGCGTGCGCGCGCAGCTCGGCCGCCTGCGGGCCGTTGCCCGCGACCACCAGGCGGCGCCCGGCGGCCGGTGCGCCCGAGCGCGCGTACCCGTCGATGAGGTCGTCGACGCCCTTGGCGTGCGCCAGGCGCGACAGGAACAGCACGTACCCGTCGCGCGTCAGGCCCCGGGCGGCCAGGACGCGGTCGGTCTCGTCCTCGTCGCGCGCGAGGTACGTGCCGACGTCGATCGCGGGGTACGAGACGTTGAGGCGGGCGCGGCACTCGTCGGCGAACCGCGTGCCGTGGCGGGCGTCGATCGCCGCGGCCTCCGTGACCACCAGGTCGCGCGTGTACTGCGAGACCGCGAGCACGACGTCGTGCGCGAGGTACTGCGTGAGCACGTGCGCCGCCGCACCGAACCGGTCCTGCTGCACGCACGCGCGCACGACGTTCGTGACGTCGGACCCGACGGCCTCGGCCACGGTGACGACGTCCACGGGCAGGCCCGTGCGGCGCGCGACCGTGACCGCGTCGGCGACCGCGGTGGCGTGCGGCGACAGGTACAGGGACATCGCGACGGTCGGGACGCCGTCGGTGAACAGCTCGACGAGCCGCCCCGTCAGCCCGGCGAGGTAGCGCCCGTCGGGGACCTTGTAGTCGCCGACGGGCTCTGGCCGCTCGACGACGATCCCCGGCGAGTACGGCAGGACGCCGTCCAGCGGCTTGAGCGGCAGCCCCGCCTCCTGCAGCCGGTCGACGGGCCACGTGACGATGCGGACGTCGTCGAACCCGCGGTGCAGCGCGGCCTCGGCGAGGTTGCGGGCCTCGCCCGAGTGACCGCAGATCACCGGGTCGGCGCGCACCACGATGACGAGGCGGCGGTCGGGGCGGGCGGCGGAGGAGGAGATCACGGCGTCGTCCTCTCGGTCGGGTCGGGCTGGGTCGCCCGCTCGCGGGGGAAGGTCAGGGGAGGGCCAGGCGGGGGAGCGGGACGTCGACGTGCGGCGTGGGTGCGCTGGGTGGTCGGTGTCGCGTGCCCCACCCGGACGGCTCCGGGCCGAGGCCGATGAGCAGCCGACCCCCTGAGTGCACCTCACCGCCGGTGAGGAACGGGCGGTCGAGGGGTGCGCCGTCGAGGTGGACCGACTGCACGTGCTGGACCGGACCGCCGGGCTCGGGCTCGACGAAGCCGGTCGTCTCCACGGTGAGCGGTCTGCCGCCCACGTCGATGTGTGCCTCGCGCCACGCGGGCGCGTTGAGGAGGAACACGTTCTGCCCCGCGACGGGGAACAGTCCCAGGGTCGCCCACACGTACCAGGACGACAACCCGCCGGAGTCGTCGTTGCCGGGCAGGCCCCCGCGCCCGGTGCCGAACTGCTGCTGCACGACGTCGTGCACGACCTGCGCCGTGCGGTCCGGGCGGCCCGCGTACATGTACGCCCAGGGGGCCTCCATGTCGGGCTCGTTGTTGAGCCCCTCGAACCGGTGCAGCGCGTACCCGGCGGCCATCTCCTCGACGTCGGGGTGCAGGCCCGGCTGCTTGACGGGGTCGGCGCCGACGCCGAAGAACCGGTCGAGCATGTCGACGAACGTGTCGTCGCCGCCGGCCAGCGCGATGCGCGAGGCCATGTCGTGCATCAGCCGGAACGAGTAGTTCCAGCGCCCGCCCTCGTAGTACGTCGAGTCGACGAGCAGGCCCGTCGCCGGGTCGTACGCGTTGGCCCAGCGCGCGGCGAGCGGACCGAACTGGTCGACGAGCGTCAGGTCCCCCACGCGTGCGGCGACGATCGCCGAGCACCAGTACCCGAACGCGAGGTCGAGCGTGTGGCTGACCGGGTGCGTGACCCCGTGCAGCAGGAACTCCTCGCCGTACGTGCGGCGCAGGTCGTCGTGCATGTGCACCAGCGCCCAGTCCCAGTCGACGCCCGGCAGCCCCAGCGAGCACAGGTCGGCCAGGAACGTGTGCGCGAGCGCCGAGCCCTGCCGGCTGAACCTGTCGGCCCCGCGCGCCATGCGGTAGCCGATCGGAAGGTTCCCCTCCTCCTCGGCGATCTGCAGCAGCGCGTTGGCCAGCTCGACGGCCCGGTCCGGGACGAGCGCCGTCATGAGCGGCAGGTGCGTGCGGTAGATGTCCCACATGGTCGACAGGTCGAACGCGAACGGGCCGGGCGTCGGCCAGAACGGCGACTCGTCGGGCGCGAGGCACGGCTTGACCAGCGAGTGGTAGAGCGCGGTGCCCATGACGGTGGCCTTGGCCGACGACGGCGTGTCCACCTGCACCTTGCCGAGGTGCTCGCGCCACACGGCCTGCGTCGTCGCGCGTCGCCGCTCGAACGACGACGGGCCGGGGCCGCACTCCTGCTCGAGGGTCCGTGCGGCCTGCTCGACGCCCCGCAGCGAGAACCCGAACCGCAGCTCGACCACCTGGCCCGGCTCGGTGGGCCCCGCCCACATCAGGCCGAACGGCCGCAGCGTCGTGGGGCGGATGCGGTCGAAGTCCAGGCGTGTGCCGCCCGGCATGAGGCGCCGGTCGTACCAGAGCATCTGCCGCCAGTGCTGCGCGTCGCACTCGACCCGCACGGCCAGCGGCGCGCCCTCGACGACGATCTCGCCCTCCGCGCAGCCGGCCGCGACCGACCCGAGGTGCGCGCGCAGCGGGATCGTGCGGCCGTACGGGATGTCGAGGCCGCCCAGCGAGAAGTCGATGACGAGGCGCGCGTCGTGGTGCGCGGGGAACGTGTAGCGGTGCACCGCGGACTTGGGGCCGACGGTGATCTCGGCGCGGATGCCGGACGCGAGCGTCGCCGCGTAGTAGCCCGGCTGGGCGACCTCGTCGACGACCTCCCACCGCCGCCCCAGGTCGTCGAGCGGGCTGAGCATCGGGGTGACGCGGAAGTAGTTGTAGTACTTGCGGATCGCACCCGTGCCGGACTGCTGGAAGTGCGTGAACCCGCTCGCGACGAGCCGTTCGTGCAGCACGGGCGGCAGGCCCTCGGTCGACAGGTCGTAGTGCCCGTACCCCGTCGGGTACGCGCCCGAGTACGCGCACGCCGACACCATGCCGAACGGGTACGTCGCGCCGGGGTGCGTGTTGCCGACCTGCGGCTTGGGCCACCACCACGTGGCCGCCAGGCCGCCGGGCGCGGGCAGGTCGGTCGCGTCGGTGCCGATGAACGGGTCGACGTGGTCGAACATCCCGGCCTCCTGCCCTCGCGTGCGTCCGCCCACCGTGCCGTCGTCGGCACTGCCCGTCGCGCGGCCTCGTGAGCCGGGTGCACCCAGGGTCGCGCGACGTGCCCGCGGTGTCCACGGGTGCCGTGCGCCGAGGCGCGGTTCGGTGCGGCGACGCTACGAGCCGGGTGTGTCAGACGTGTTGCGCGCAGGTCACGGCGTGATGCTGGTGCCGCGGTCCGGCGGGTGCGACGGGTGCCTGGGTCGGCTCAGGTGGCCTGGAACGCACCGACGATCGTCCCGGCGATCGTGAGCCCGACGACGACGTAGCCGACGTTGATCGCCAGGTGGCGCACGGTCCGGCCCTCGAACAGCCAGAACTGCGTGAGCGCGGCGGCGACCAGGACGCCTCCTGCAAGCCCCACGAGCGTGCCGTGGCCGGCCGACCCCGGTGCGCCGACGAGCCAGGCGAGGACGAACGCCATGACGAGACCGGTCAGGAGCTGGCCACCCAGCTCCTTGACCGGCGGGGCCTGCGGCGCGTCGCCCGGTGCGGGCTCGGCGACGCCGAGCTCCTCGCGGTACGCCTTGCCGAACAGCAGCGTGTACCAGAGGGCGCCGAGGACGAAGAGCGAGAGCGCGCCGAGACCGACGCCCAGCCAGGAGATGTTGTCCACGGGGTGACGCTAGCCGCGTGCGGGCCTGCCCGGACAGCCCCTGGGGGCCCGGTCACCACGACCGGGTGACGGCGCCGGGCGGCCCGCGGTCGGGGCGCTGCGCCGCTCAGACGGTTCGCGGCACCCGTCCGGTCCACGTCATGACCCGGCACATCACGCGGTGCGCCCGGTCGGCCGTCGGTCCGAACATCAGCGGGCAGCCGCCGTCGATCACGGTCATGCCCGCCGCGCGCCCCGCGGCCGTCGCGGCGTCGTCGACGCTCCCGCGGTCGACGGACCGGTGCATCCAGACCTGGGTGATCCCGAGCGCGGCCGCCTCCCGGACGGTCGCCGCGGCGTGCTCGGGCCGGGTCGCGACGACGACGGCCTCCACGCCGCCCGGGATCGAGCGCAGGTCCGGGTAGCACCGGTCGCCCTCGACGGTCTCGGCATTCGGGTTGACGGCGAACACCTCGTAGCCGGTCTCGCGCAGCCGCTGGTAGACGACGTTCGAGCCGTGCCCCCCGGGGGTCCGTGACACCCCGGTCACGGCGATCCGGCGGGCGGTGAGGAACTGCTCGGCCGCGGCGGCGATGCTGGTCATCGGGTGCTCCCTGCCGGACCCGCACCCCGGCGGGCTCCTGCGCGGCACGGTACCGACCGCACGCGGCCGTCCTGCGGGACCATCGGCCCGGTCGCGGTACGGGCCCCGCGCCCGGCACGACGTCGCCGGGGAGCGTCAGGCACCGCGCGCCCAGGTCACGCCGTACCCGGGGCCAGCGGGCCCAGGGCGGTGCGCGGCGGCGCGTCGAGCCGCAGCCCGGCCAGGACGGGCAGCAGCCGCTTCTCCTCGTACCGGAAGTGCGTCTCCATGACGGCCTCGATGCCGTCGAGGTGCCGGTCCAGGACGTCGGCGCCGTGACCGGCGTCCACGGCACGCTGCAGGTCGCCCAGCAGGTGCGACAGCATCGAGTGGTCGCGCACGAGCTGGTCGACGACGTCCCGCAGCCCGGGCTCGACGGCCAGCAGCCCGGGGAACACGACGTCGTCCTCGCCGCGGTGGTGGCCGTCGAGCGCCGCGCAGAAGCCGGTGCAGAACAGCAGCAGCTCGCGCGACGGGGAGGGCAGGCCGGCTGCCGACGGCCCCGCGGACGCGGCGTCGTCCACCGCATCGCGCGCGATCTGCAGGCTGCGACGCAGGCGCGCGTGCACGTCGCGCAGCTCACGGTCCCAGGCGACGAGCCGGGTGGGGTCGGCGGTGGTCATCCGCCGCCAGCGTAGGTGCACCGAGGCTGCTGGTCGAGGCTCACGGGGACGGTGCGGGCCGCACGACACCCCAGCTCCGCCAGGGCTCCGGGACATGGGCAGCGGACGTGCGACCGCCCGCGCGAGGTGTCAGGTCCGGTAGCCCTCGAACGCGTACGCGTTCAGGATCTGCCGTCCCCACAGGTACGTGCGGTCCTCGGCGGTCAGCTGCGCCTCGTCTGCCGCGTCCGCCCACTGCTCCTGGATCGTCGTCACCTGTGTCTCGATGATCTCTCTCGCCTGCGGGGCGGTCAGCCCGTACGACGCGGCCGCCTCGACGCACAGCGAGAACCGGCTGTCGCGACGCCCGTCAGCGGTGATGTCCATCGCCTGGCGCGCCTCGGTGCCCGAGCGCAGCTGCGGGCACAGGTTGTAGGCCGGAGTCAGCTCGAGCTGCGCGCCGTCCCAGAACGCGGCGTGGTTGCGCGCGTGGTCATCGATGTTGCCGATCGCGATGTTGAACACGATCCGCTCGAACAGCTTGCGACCCGCTCGTCGCCCGTCACGACCGTGCCTGCGCAGCACGTCGAGCAGCTCGACGTACGACGAGGCCCAGCCACGGGTCCGCGTGCCGCCTCCGATGTCGTGGCGAGCATCTCCCGACCGGCGATGCCCCGAGGGATGCGTGACGTCGTGGATGCGTCCGTCTCGAGGATCAGTTGCACCCGTGCGTGCGTTGATGGTTCGTCGTCCGGTTGAGGCCTACGCCCCCAGCAGCGCCAACGGGACGACCGCGACCCCGTCGGCCCGGCGGTACGCGTCCCGGCCCGTGGTCACCACGACCATGTCCGTCAGCCGGTCGCCGAGCCGGTCCTTGAGCCACAGCAGGTGCCGCACGTCACGTGGTCCCGGGGAGGCGGTGAGCTTCACCTCCACGGCGACGAGGCGGCGTCCGCGTCCATGCACGAGGAAGTCGACCTCGTGCTCGCCGCCCCGGGTGCGCAGGTGGGAGACCTGCGCGTCGGCGGCCTGGGCGAAGACGCGCAGCGTCAACGCGGTGAGGGACTCGAGGAGGCCTCCCAGCAGCGTGCCGTCGCGCGGAACGGCGGCGTCGGCGCCGCGTCCTTCGAGGAGGGTGCCGGCGTCGACGTCGAGCAGGACGGCGGCCAGCGCAGGGTCGGCCAGGAAGTGCTTGGGGCCGGAGACGAGGCGGGTGAGGCCGTGCCCCGGGGGTGGGTCCCACGCCGGCACGGGGTCGTAGACCCAGATGCGTTCGAGCGTGTCCCGGTAGGGGATCGTCGTCGACCGTGGCGGCGGGTCCGCGTGGCCTGCGGCTGCCGCGTCGCGGATCGTCTCGAAGGACGCGGTCGTCCCTGTCGCGGATGCCAGGGCCCGCAGCCACCTGCGCAGCGCGGCGGGGTTGCGGACGGCGTGGCCCGCGTCGGTGACGTCGCGGTCGACGATCCGGTCGACGTACCCGCTGAGCACGGCGTCGCGCGACCGGCGCGGCAGGTCCTGCATCCCGGGGAACCCGCCGGCGAGCAGTGCGTCGACGTAGTCGTCGAGGACCCACGTCGTGGCACCGTCGATCGCGGCGCCGCCGGTGAGCAGCTCCCGCAACGACACGCTCGCCGCGGTGGTGCCGCGCTCCGTCAGCGTCAGCGGGCGCATGCGCAACGTCACGATCCTTCCGGCGCCGGAGTGCGTCTGCGGCAGCCGTGGCGAGGCTGACCCGGTCAGGAGGTAGCTCCCGGCCGGCGCGCCGTCGTCGACCGCGCGCCGGACGAGGTCCCACGACGCCGGGACGCGCTGCCACTCGTCCACGAGGACAGGGGGTGCTGCGCGGACCAGGGACGTCGGGTCGGCCTCGAGGACGGCGCGACGCTGCTCGTCGTCGAGGCGCAGGACCGTCCGTGCGCGCCGGGTGGCCGTCGCGGTCTTGCCGACGCCCTTGGGCCCGTCGATGCTCACGGCGGGCAGGCTCGTCAGCAGGTCGTCGAGCTCGTCGTCGACCACGCGGGGACGGTAGGGGCGGGAGGCGCTCACTGTGACAACGCTACAGTTTGCCGGGTTCCAGCGCTACAGTCTGCCGGGATCGTGTCAGACAGGAAGTCGGGGAACCCCGACGGGACGTACCTCGACGACCTCCGCTCTCCGACGCGCCGGAGATCCGCTGCCCGACCAGGCGCTCCAGGACGGTCCGGGCCCGTGTCGGTGAGACCCGGCACGCTCCCGCCGTGGGTGAGCAGGTCGCGGGTCTCCACCGGCCACGTCAGGCCCGACCCAGCCCCCGCCTCCCCGCCCGCGCCGCGAACCCGTCCAGCGCGGTGAGCACCTGACCCGCCTGCCACAGCACCGACCGCCGCCGCCCGCCGACCTCCTCCAGCGCTCCGGCCGCGACCAGGCGTTCGATCGCCCGCAGGGCGTTGGTGTGCGAGATGCCGAGCTCCCGCTGGACCGTCGCGGTGGTGATGACGGGCTGACGCAGCACCAGCTCGACCAGGGGCCAGGCGGAGGAGTCCGACCGTGCACGGATCCGTGAGCGCCAGTCGTCGCGCGCCGCGCGGAGGTCGGCAAGGAGGATGCGCCCGTTCGTCACGGCCTCGTGGGCGGCGCGCGCGAGCTCGTGGACGATCGCCGCCGGGTCGCCCTCGCGGTAGGCGGTGAGGGCGTCGAAGTACGCACGCGTGTCGACGAGGAGGCCCGCGGAGAGGGGGACGGTGACGGAGCGCGTCAGGCCGCGGCGACGCAGCAGGGCGTGGATCAGTGCACGGCCCGTGCGGCCGTTGCCGTCGGGGAACGGGTGGATGGTCTCGAACTGCGCGTGCGTGAGCGCCGCGTGGACGAGCGGAGAGAGGTCGTCGCGCGCGGCGAAGGCGACGAGGTCGTCGATGGCCGCGCCGACGCGGTCGGGGTGCGGGGCGACGAACGACGCACCGTGCGGCGAGTACCCCGTCCCGCCGATCCACACCTGCTCGGTCCGCCAGCGTCCGGCGACGTCCGGCTCGCTGCTCTCGAGCAGTGCCCGGTGCATGGCGAGGACGGCCGGCCCGTCGACGGTCTGCGAGAGGTCGATCGCCGCCTGCATGGCGTGCACGTTGCCGACGATCTGCGCCGCGTTGCGCCGGGCGTCCTCGCCGATCTCCGCGAGCGCGATCTGCTTGGCGCCGGAGGTGAGGTTCTCGATCTGCGAGCTCGAGGCGGACTCGGAGCGCAGCAGGATCGCGGAGAACGGCGCGACGTCGCCTGCGGCCTCGGCGTCGAAGTCGCGGATCAGCGCCGACGCGCCCTCGGCGGCGGCCGCGGCCGCACGCGGCAGTCGGACGTCGAGATCGGCGATCGCCGGTACGACGGCCGCGCGGTACGGCTGGCGCAGGGTCTCGCGGGCGGACCTGGACAGCAGGTCCGGCGCGAGCGACGACTGCCACGGCCGCTCCTCCCACGACAGCGCGGGCCACGGACGAGTCGTCGGCTCCCAGATCGCGGCGTCCGGAGGGATGGTCACGGACGCATCATATCTACTCTTAGGCCATTAGGGATGGATAACGGTGGCCTTCGTGCACGTTTCCGTGCCGACTCCGCGTGACACCGGAACGACGTCAGCCACCCACGGTCAAGTCCTCGGGAGGGGCTGGTCAGGACTTCCTCCGCGCGCCGACGGCGGGTCCGCAGCCTGGGGGAAGGAGGACCCGGTGCGCAGCCTGGGGACCGCGACGTCGATCGTGCCCGGGCGGATGCGGCGGGTGCGCCCGGGCAGCGTAGGTCGGCCACCGGCGCGGTCGCGAGGATTCGCCGCGCGGACCTTCCGGACCTTTCGTACGGTGGGCGGCGACCGAGCACCGACACCAGGGGGCACGATGCGAGGCATTCTCAGGACGACGTTCGTGACGGCCGCGGTCGCCGTGGCACTGACCGGCTGCGCCGACCAGGACGACCCGGACGACGCCGTCGGGGACGACCCGGCCGTCACCACGGGGTCCGACGACGACCGCGGCGGCGCGCACGACCGTGACGGCACCGAGGTCGCGCTGGTCGACGCGACCGGCGCGCAGATCGGCACCGCGTGGGTCGAGGACGACGACGGCGGTGTCGGGATCGAGGTCGAGGTGGCCGACCTGTCACCCGGGTTCCACGGCTTCCACCTGCACGCCGTCGGCCTGTGCGAGCCGGACAGCCCGGACCCGACGGACCCGGCGAAGGTCGGGGACTTCCTGTCGGCCGGCGGGCACGTCGGCGGCGACGCCGCGGACCACGGCGCGCACGCCGGTGACCTGCCGTCGCTGCTCGTCGACGACGCGGGGGCGGGCACGCTGACGGTCCGCACGGCCACCGTGACGCTCGACGACCTGCTCGACGACGACGGCACCGCGCTGGTGCTCCACGTCGACCCGGACAACTTCGCGCACGTCCCCGAGCGGTACGCGCCCGCGGGGCCGGACGAGCAGACGCTGCGGACCGGCGACGCGGGCGACCGTGTCGCGTGCGGCGTGCTCGGCGAGTGAGCCGCGGCTGACGCGCACCCGCCGCCGGGGTGTCGCGCCCCGGCGGCGGGCCCCGGTGTCACCAGTCGAGCGGGTCCCGCACGATCGGGCACGTCATGCAGTGCCCGCCGCCGCGGCCGCGGCCCAGCTCGGCACCGACGATCGTGATGACCTCGATGCCGGCCTTGCGCAGCAGCGTGTTGGTCAGCGTGTTGCGGTCGTACGTGAACACGACACCCGGCTCGAGCGCGACGGCGTTGTTGCCCGAGTCCCACTGCTGACGCTCGGACTCGTACACGTCGCCGCCCGTGTCGATCGTCCGCAGTCCGTCCAGGCCCAGGGCGCGCGCGACGACGTCGACGAACGGCGTCGTGCCCTCGTCGACCACCTCGAAGCCGGGGGCGGAGTCGGACGGGACCAGCGTGAACGTGTGCACCCCGTCCATGATCTGCGGGTACAGCGTCACGACGTCCCGGTCGACGAACGTGAACACGGTGTCCAGGTGCATCGCCGAGCGCAGCCGCGGCATGCCGGCCACGACGACCTTGCTGGCCGCGCCCTGCGCGAACAGCGCGGCCGTGACCTGCGTGATCGCGTGGCGGGACGTGCGCTCGCTCATGCCCATGAGCACCACCCCGTTGCCGACGGGCATGATGTCGCCGCCCTCGAACGTCGCCTGGCCCCACTCGCGCTCCGGGTCGCCCCACCACACCGTCGACCCGACGAAGTCCGGGTGGTGCTGGTAGATCGCCTTGTAGATCAGCGTCTCGTCGTGGCGGGCCGGCCAGTACAGCGGGTTCATCGTCAGGCCGCCGTACAGCCAGCACGTCGTGTCGCGCGTGTAGAGCGTGTTGGGCAGCGGCGGCATGAGGTACTCGCGCGCGCCGGTGGACTCCCGGGCCAGGCCGATCGCGGGCGTCCGGAAGTCCTCGGGCAGGTCGGTCGTGGCCAGGCCGCCGATGAGCAGCTCCGCGAGCCGCGCGGGCGGCAGCGTCTCCAGGTACTCGCGCGTGCTGTCGACCAGCCCCAGGCCGACCTCCTCGGGCACGATCTTGCGGTCCAGCAGCCAGTCCCGTGCGCCGGGCACCTGCAGCGTCGTCGCGAGCGCGTCGTGCAGCTCGACCACGTCCACGCCGCGGCCCGTGAGCTTGTTGACGAAGTCGGCGTGGTCGCGCTGCGCGTTCTCCACCCACATGACGTCGTCGAACAGCAGGTCGTCGCTGTTGGTCGGGGTCAGCCGGCGGTGCGCCAGCCCGGGCCGGCACACCATCACCTTGCGGAGCCTGCCGACCTCCGAGTGGACGCCGTAGCCTGCGGAGATGGTCTCGGTCATGCTCGTCCTTCCGTCGGGTGGAGCGGGTGCGGGAGCCTCACGACGAGGTCACAGCGGGATGCGGCCCGTGAGCAGGCCGACGGCCCCGATGACGGCGCCGACGACGATGACCGCGCACAGCACCGTCTCGGCCGGGGTGAACAGCCGCTTGCCGTGCTCGCTGCGCGCCTTGACGTACAGCAGGGTCAGCGGCGCGAGGATCACGGTCGACAGCAGCAGGAACTTCAGGCCGGCCGCGATGAACAGGAAGAGCGTGTACCCCACCGCGATCCCCGCGACGACCGCCTGCCGGCGCTGCGCCTTCGGGTCGACGCCCTCGTAGCCGTCGCCGGTCAGCGCGATCTTCAGCGCGTACGCGGCGGCGAGGAAGTACGGGATGAGCGCCAGGCTCGTGCACAGGTCGAGCATGAAGTTCAGCGCGTCGGACACGAACAGCGTGAGGACCAGCAGCGACTGCACGGCGATCGAGGACACGACGAGCGCGGTGATCGGGGTGCCGACGGAGTTCTCGCGGCCCAGCAGCTCCGGCAGGTCGTCGTTGCGGGCCGGCTGGTACATCACCTCGGCCGCCATGAGCGTCCACGCCAGGTAGGCGCCGAGCACCGACACGATGACGCCGACCGAGACGAACGTCGCACCCCACGGCCCGACGACGGACTCGAACACGCCGATCATCGACGGCTGCCGCGTGCCCGCGATCTCCGCCCGCGGCAGCACCGCGTACGACGACAGCGTGACGAGCGCGAAGACCGACAGCACCGACACGAACCCCAGCACGGTCGCCCGGCCCACGTCCTCGCGTCGCTTCGCGTACCGCGAGTACACCGACGCGCCCTCGATGCCGAGGAACACGAACGTCGTGATGATCATCGTGTTCTTGACCTGCTCGGTCATGGTGCCCAGGTCGTCGTACGCGAAGAAGTTGTCCGCGAACACGCCCGCGTCGAACGCGAACAGCAGCACGACGATGAACGTGAGGATCGGCAGGACCTTGAACACGGTGACGATGCGGTTGACGACGGCCGCGTCCCGCACGCCGCGCGCGATGAGGTAGTGGAACAGCCACACCCCGACGGTCGAGATGCCCACGGCCAGCAGCGTGTCCCCGTCGCCGAACGCGTCGAAGAACGTGCCGAGGGTCGCGGTGATGAACACCCAGTAGAACGTGTTGCCCGCGACGGCCGACGCCCAGAACCCGATCGCGGAGTTGAACCCCGCGTAGTCCCCGAACCCGGCCTTGGCGTAGATGAAGACGCCCGAGTCGAGGCGCGGCTTGCGCACCGCGAGGTTCTGGAACACGAACGCGAGCATGAGCATGCCGGCGCCCGCGATGGCCCACGCGATGAGGGCGCCGAGCACGCCCGTCGCGACACCGAACCGCGCCGGCAGCGAGAACACGCCCGCGCCGACCATGCCGCCGACGACCATGGCGGTGAGGGTCGGCAGCGTCATCTTCGCCGGCGCGGCGGCGGGGGCTGTCTGGTCCTGCGTCGTCGTCATGCGTCCTCCAACGTGGCGGGTGACGTCTTCTCGATGCGGAAACCGGTGAAGCCGTACAGCACGCTCAGCGCCGGGCTCGCCCAGCAGAAGACCGCGTAGGGCGCGTACAGCAGGGTCGGGACGCCGAGCGCCGCGCCCATGAACGCGCCGCACGAGTTCCACGGGACGAGCGGTGAGGTGACCGTCGCGCTGTCCGCCGCGAGGCGCGACAGGTTCGTCGGCGCCAGGCCCCGCTTCTCGAACTCGGCGCGGAAGATCCGGCCCGGCAGCACGAGCGCGATGTACTGGTCGCCCGCGACGACGTTGAGGCCGAACCCGCAGCCGAACACCGTGAGGAACAGCCGCCCGGTCGTGTGCGCGCGGTCGATCATCGGCACGACGAGCCGGTTGATCAGCCCGAACTCCTCGAGCATCGCGCCGAACGTCACGGCCCCGAGGATCAGCCAGATCGTCAGCAGCATCGAGTCCATGCCCCCGCGCGACAGCAGCCGGTCGACGTCCGCGACGCCGGAGTCCATGTGGAACCCCGTGGCCATCGCGAGCCACACGGCCCGCACCCCCTCGACGACCGCGTGGCCCGTGCCGGCGACGAAGTCGCGGTACACGTCCGGCTGCAGCACCGCGCCGAGGGCGCCGGCGAACAGCGTCGAGGCGAGCAGCGCGAGCGACGCCGGGACCCTGCGCGCCGACAGGACCCCCAGCAGCAGCACGGGCAGCAGCGCCAGGGGCGTGATCCGGTAGATCTCGCCGAGCTCGGCCAGGTCCGACGCCGCGGCGTCGCCGCTCGCCGTCGGCTGCATCAGGCCGAGGACCAGCAGCACGACGAACGCGATGCCGAACGCGGGCAGCGACGTCCACGCCTGCCGCTTGATGTGCTCGTGCACGTCCACGCGCGCGATCTGCGCCGTCAGGATCGTGGTCTCCGACAGCGGCGACAGCTTGTCGCCCAGGTACGCCCCCGAGATCACGGCACCCGCCGTGATCGCCGGCGACACCTCCAGCAGCGTCGCGATGCCGACCAGGCCGACGCCCATCGTCGCGGCCGTCGTCCACGAGCTGCCGATGCTCATCGCCACGGCACCGCAGATGAGCGCCGCCGCGGCGTAGAACCACCCCGGGGACAGCACCTGCAGGCCGTAGTACACGAGCGTCGGGATCGTGCCCGACAGGTTCCACACCCCGATGAGCGCGCCGACGGCCAGCAGGATGAACACCGCGCTCGTCACCGACGCCAGTGCGCCACGGCCCGCCTCCTGCACCGCCGCGAACGGGTGCCCGTTGCGCATCGCGACCAGCGCCGCGACCGCGCACGCGAGGATCAGCGCCACCTGGATCGGCCCGTCGAGCGCGTCCAGGCCGAACAGCGCGAGCGAGCCGGCGATGAGCAGCGCCAGCGCGCCGAGCGGGACGAGGGCGTCGGCGAGCGACGGTGGTCTGACGTGTCGCTCCGCCTGCTCCGTCACCGAGCCCCCCGGGTCACGTGCCGTCCCGCGCCAGGCACGGGCCGATGCTCGTCACCCTAGGGGTCGGACGTTCCGGACGGAACCACCCGTGCCGGGCCCCGGTGTGTCGGCCCGCCCGAGGGCGCCGATGTGGCACGAGGGGGTGACGCCGCAGGTCACCGTGGCCCTATGTTGGCCTCCATGCTGCAGAGGCTGTCCGAGGCGCAGATGACGGGGCTCGCGTTCGTGGTCCTCGGCGTGATGTTCGCCGTCGGGTGGCTCGTGCGCCGGTACGTCGGCGTCCTGCGGGCGCTGTTCATCCCGTCGAGCGTGATCGCCGGCTTCCTCGTCCTGCTGCTCGGGCCCCAGGTGCTGGGGCGCGCGACCGGCACGCAGGGGCTGTTCCCGGCCGAGGTCGTCGAGGTCTGGCGCGTGCTGCCCGGGCTGCTGATCTCCGTGGTGTTCGGCGCGATCATGATCGGCAAGACCCTGCCGTCCGGCCGCGAGCTGTGGCGGGCCGCGGCGCCGCACGCGATCTTCGGGTCGTTCCTGTCGTTCGGGCAGTTCGCGCTCGGCGGGCTCGCGGTGCTGCTGCTGCTCACCCCGGTGTTCGGGCTGCCGCACGAGGCCGGGTCGCTGCTGGAGATGTCGTTCGCCGGCGGGCACGGCACGATCGCCGGCATGGGCCCGCTGCTCGTCGAGGCCGGGGCACCCGAGGTCGTCGACATCGGGCTGGGCCTCGCGACGATCAGCATGGTCACCGGGGTCGTCGTCGGGTCCGCCCTCGTGCGCTGGGCCGTGCGCAGCCCCGACGTGCAGGTCATGCGCACGACGCCCGTGCGCGCCGACGAGGACTTCGACGTCGACCGCCCGCACGTCGCCCCCGTCGACGACAAGGAGGTCGAGGACGCCGGCATCCACCCCACGACGTTCGCGTTCGCGCTCATCGGCATCGCCCTGCTCGTGTCCATCGCGATCCTGTGGGCGGCCCGCTGGGTGCTCGGGTCCGTCGGCATCGACATCCTCGACAAGTTCCCGCTGTTCCCCGTCGCCGTCGTCGGCGGGTTCGTCGTGCAGGCCGCCGCGACCCGCCTCGGGTACGCGTCGCGCATCGACAAGCGCGCCGTCGACGGCATCGCGTCCGTCGCGCTCGACGCGCTGCTCGTCTGCGCGATCGGCACCATGTCCCTGGCCACGATCGGGTCCAACGTGCCCGCGATCGTCGTGTTCACGGTCATCGGCGTCGGCTGGAGCGTCGTGACGCTGCTGTGGTGGGGCCGGCGGTTCCACCGGCGCAACTGGTTCGAGCACGCCATCGCGGACTTCGGGCAGTCGCAGGGCAACGTCGCCACCGGCTTCGTGCTCGCCGACATGGTCGACCCGCAGCGGCGCACGTCCACCGCCAACGACTACGGGTACAAGCAGCTGCCCTACGAGCCGTTCCTCGGCGGCGGCCTGCTCACCGCGCTGTCCGTCCCCCTCATCACCGACTGGGGGCTCGTGCCGTTCACGGTGGTGAGCGTCGTGGTCACCGTCGGGCTCTGGTTCTGGGGCGTCCGCCGCAGGTCCGCGCTGCCCGCCTGACGCGCCGAGGCGCGGGACCTCGTGCCCGGCCGTGCGCCGCGGGGCGTCGTACCGTGGCCCGGCGAGCGACCGCCGGCCGGCCGCCACGAGCCCACCGGAGCACCATGACGTCCCCGCCCGCCGACCCGCCCGCCGCCGACCCGTCAGGCCCCGACCGCACCCTGGACCCGGACCACGCCGCGGGACCTGACCGTGCGCTCGGGCACGGGCTGCGCGTGCGGCACCTCACGATGATGGGGCTCGGGTCCGCCATCGGCGCCGGGCTGTTCCTCGGCAGCGGCGTCGGGATCGCCGTCGCCGGGCCCGCCGTCCTGGTGTCGTACGCCGTCGCCGGGCTGCTCGTCGTGCTCGTCATGCGCATGCTCGCCGAGATGGCCGCCGCCGTCCCCGCGAGCGGGTCGTTCTCCGTGTACGCCGAGGAGGCGCTCGGGCGGTGGGCCGGGTTCACGCTCGGGTGGGTCTACTGGTTCACGCTCGTCATGGTGCTCGGCGTCGAGATCACGGGCGTCGCGCGCATCGTCACCGGGTGGCTGCCCGGCGTCCCGCAGTGGGGCGTCGCGCTCGCGGCCGTCGCCGTGTTCGCGGTGGTCAACCTGGTCGGGGTGCGGCAGTTCGGGGAGTTCGAGTTCTGGTTCGCGCTCGTCAAGGTCGTCGCGATCGTCGGCTTCCTCGTCGTCGGGGTGCTGCTCGTGCTGGGACTGCTGCCCGGGACCGACCCCGTCGGCACGTCGAACCTGCTGGGCCACGGCGGGTTCGCCCCCACGGGCGTCGGCGGCGTGGCCGCCGGGCTGCTCGTCGTGGTGTTCGCGTTCGGCGGCATCGAGATCGTCACCATCGCGTCCGCCGAGGCCCAGGACCCGCAGCGGGCCGTCGCGCGCGCCACCCGGTCCATCGTGTGGCGGATCCTCGCGTTCTACGTCGGGTCCGTGGCCGTCATGGTGCTCGTGCTGCCGTGGGACGCATCGCAGCTCGTCGACGGACCGTTCGTCGCCGTCCTCGACCTCGCCGGGCTGCCCGGAGCCGCGCGGGTCATGGAGGTCGTCGTCGTGCTCGCGCTGCTGTCCGCGTTCAACGCGAACATCTACGCGACGTCCCGCATGGCGTACTCGCTGGCCGGACGCGGCGACGGGCCCGCGGTGCTGCGGAAGGTGTCGGGGCGCGACGTGCCGTGGGTCGCCGTGCTGGTGTCCGTCGTGCTGGGGCTCGTCGCCGTCGCCCTCAACCGGCTGCTGCCCGACGCGCTGCTCGGCATCCTCCTCAACGCCGCCGGCGCGTCGCTGCTGGTCGTGTGGGTGCTCGTCGCGGTCTCGCAGCTGCGCCTGCGACCGCGGCTGGTCGCGGCCGCCGGGCCGGGCGGGCTGCCGCTGCGCATGTGGGGGTACCCGTGGCTGACGTGGGCGACGCTGCTGGCGCTCGCGGGCGTCGTCGTGCTGATGCTCACCGACGACGCGGCGCGCGCGCAGCTCGTCGCGACGGCCGGGCTGGTCGTGGTCGTCGTAGGGGTGTACGCGGCGTCGACGGCCGCTCGCCGCCGCATGCAGGTGACGAGGCGGTCGTCGCAGACACGCCCTTGAGCACAGGGTTATCCACAGATGGGGACGAATCGGACCAAAGGGCCTCCCGCCGGCCGTGGCGTCGTCCGACATGGCGACGCCCATCGCGCCCCACCCCTTCGACGACACCCCGCTGCCCGGCGCCGGGTTCGGGGAATCGGTGCGGCGGTGCTTCGCGCGCTCGCGGACGTTCAGCGGGCGGGCGAGCCGCGCGGAGTTCTGGAACGCAGCGTTCCTGCAGGTCGCGGTGGTGTGGGGGGTGTGCTGCTGCTGAAGGTGCTCGAGCCGTCCGACCCGCCGCTGGGCGTGGTCGCCGCCGTGGTGGGGGTCCAGGTGCTGGGGGTGCTGGCGACCGTCGTGCCGACCCTCGCCCTCAACGCCCGGCGGCAGGGAAGGACGAGTGGTTGCTGCGCTTCGATCTGTGCAAGGAGAACGTTGCAGACGTCTTGTGGTCGACGACGTTCGAGTCGTACTCGTACCGGTGCCCCAGGACGTGGGTGCGGCCCTGTGCGTCGAGGAGCTCTGGCTGGAGCCGTCGAGCGCCGCCGCGCGTGCAACGCGACCCCGATCGCGGTCGCGGTGAAGAGGGCCGACCTGGCCGACAACACCGACCCGGCGCGTCTCGCCGTCCTCGACGAGGACACGCGGCGCCGGCTGGAGTCGAAGTACGCACGAGCCCGCGGCCTGCTCGGGACGTCGTAGGCGAGGCCCGACCACCTACGGTCGTGCCATGGCACAGACACCCGGCCCGGGCCGGCGCGCTGTCAGCGACACACGCGCGGGCGGTGGATGTCCGGGCTTCCGCGAGGTGAGACACGCCTCCGCCGGTGTACGCCCCCCCGACGCACCGGGCTCGCGCGGCCGGGTCCACGCGTGCGAGCGCCCACCCGCCGCGCCGACCCCCTACGGTCGTGCCCATGGCAGAGACACGGGGCCGGCGCGGCACTGACGACGCCCCGCTCGCAGGGGCCACCTTCGGGGAGGCGGTCTCCCGGTTCTTCGGCCGGTACGCGACGTTCAGCGGCCGGGCGAGCCGCAGCGAGTACTGGTGGGTCGCGCTGCTGCAGGTGCTGCTCGTCGCCGTGGTGTACGGCGTCATGGTGGCGGTCGCGGCGAGTGCGTACGAGGCGATCGGGACGACGCAGTCGCCGGTGTTCGTCGTCGCGGTGTTCACGCCGCCCGCACTGCTCGGGCTGTACGCGCTCGCCACGCTGGTGCCGTCGGCCGCGCTCACGGTCCGGCGGCTGCACGACGCGAACTACTCCGGCTGGTTGGCGCTGCTGGCGCTCGTCCCGGTGGTGGGGCTCTGCCTCGTCGTGCTCCTGGCCATGCCGAGCGACGGCGCCGGGGCGCGCTTCGATGCGGCGTCGTCCTCCGGGCGTCGCGGGCTGACGTGACGGGAGGGGCCGACGCTCACGGCCCCCCGGTCCCCGGGTCCATCTGGCGCCACAGCCCTTGCAGGTCCCGTCGCAGCTCGTCGACCCGCGCCTGCTCGGCCGCGATCTCCGCCTCCGCGACCCGCAGCTCCTCTGCCTGCTCGGCGAGCACCGCCTCGTCCTGCGCGAGCAGGGCGCGCGCGGCGGCCAGGGTCCGCGCGGCGGGTGCCGCCGGCAGGGCCGTCCCGTCGCGCCACGTCCAGGACAGCCGCCACCGCGCCTGCTGCGCCGCGGGCAGCCCGGCGAGGTGCGCCTCCTGCTGCTCGAGCACCTCGCGGTAGCGCGCGAGCGACGCGGTCTCGGCCTGGTGGGTGGCGGTCGCGAGGTGGTGCTCGACGACCCGCGCGTTCGTCGCGGACTGCGCGTCGCCCACGTCGTCGGCCATCGCCGCGAGCATCGACTCGACCCCGGTGTGCACGGCGACGAGCGCCTCGCGGTCGGCCACGTACCGCGCGTACAGCGTCTCGAGCGCGGGGTCCAGCCCGCCCGGCGGCCGCACCTGCGTGCCGACGTACGCGAACAGCTCGGTCGCCCGGCGTCGCGGGTCCCCGCCGACGGAGCCGGCGACCCGTGCGTGCAGGTCGTCGCCCGGGTCGAGGTCGGCCACGACGGCCTCGAGCAGCGGCGTCGCGGCCGTGCGCTCGGCGTGCGTGAGGTCGTCCCAGGCTGCGTGCAGCAGCTCGTGCGCCGCGGTCTCGAGGGCCCAGCCCCGCAGCCGGGGGTCGGACGGCACGTAGACGACGATCGACGGCACGGGCCCGAGCGCGGCGTCGCCCACGGTGATGTAGCAGCCGATCGGGCCGTCGGCCGAGACCGCGAGGCGGCCGTGGCCGCAGCGTCCGGCGAACTCGGCGGCCCCGAGCAGCTCGGGCCGGGCGACGTAGAACAGGTCGCGGCCACGCTCGGTGAGGAACATGTCCGCGGCGAGGGAGGCGACCTCGGGCGTCGGCTCGGGCACGCGTCCGGCGACGACGCCGCCCAGCCAGGGTGCGCCGACACCGCGCAGGACGTCCGGCGGAGAGGTGGTGCTGAGCCACCACCCCAGCGCGGCGAGCAGCAGCGCCACCGCCAGCCGCGTCGCGGGCCTGCGTCCTTGCCGCAGCAGGCGCTCGGTGGCGACGACGGGCGTGCGGCTTCCCCGTGGTCCGACGTCGCGGGCCGGCCCGTCGACGGCCCACCGCGCGAACCCCGCGTCGGGCGAGCGTCGCAGGTCGTCGTGCGGGAGCGTCACGGTCACCCGATCGGCACGTGCGGTGACCGCGTGAGGACGTGCGGGGGCTCGTTGGACAGATGTCCGCCTTTGCCCGCGAGACCTTCCCCCGATCGGTCGAGCGTGGGTGGCATCAGCCGCGTGACGGGTCGCTCTCGGCGAGCAGTCCGAGGTCGGCGTCGATGATCCGCATCCACCGAGCCGCGTGACGCGCGTGGTCGACGGCGCGTGCCACCGCTCAGCCCCGCGTCCCGGCCCGGCGCCCCTGGAGGCGCTCGCCGCGCACCCGGGCGGCCAGCGCGGTCGCGCGCCGCGGGAACCGCACGTCCGTGACCTGGCGTCGACCGCGTCCAGTGGCGCTCACGCCGGGCTGAGCTGCGCGAACAGCGCCTCCAGCTCCGCCCGGAGCTGACCGACCCGCGCCTCCTCGCCGGCCACCGCGTCCCCGGCCACCCGCACGGCCTCCGCCCGGGCCGCGAGGTCCGCCTCGTCGCGCGCCAGGAGTGCGCGGGCGTCGGCGATCAGGTCGTCGGCCGGCGCCTCGGGCAGGTGCGTCCCGTCGCGCCACGTCCACGACAGCAGCGAGCGTGCCCGCTGCGAGGCGGGGAGCGCCGCGAGCCGGGCCTCCTCCTGCTCGATGGTGGCGCGGTACTGGGCGAGGTTCGCGGTCTCCGCCTCGAGCTGCGCGGCGTCGAGCGCCTGGTCGTACACGCGTTGGTTGAGGGCCTCCTGCGCAGCGGTCACCTCGGCCGTCATCGCGTCGATCTGCTGCGTGAACGCGGTGTGCACCGCGACCAGCGACTCCCGGTCGGCGACGTACCGCCCGTACAGCGCCTCCAGCACGGGGTCCAGCCCGCCCGGCTGCCACACCTGCGTGCCGACGTACGCGAACATCTCGGTCGGGCGGTTCTGCGGGTACGGGCCGACGGACCCGGCGAGCTGCTCGTGCAGGTCGTCGGCGGGGTCGACGCCCGCGACGACGCCCTCGAGCGCGGTCGTCGCGGTGGCCCGCTCGTCCGGGGCGAGGTCGGCCCACGCGGCGTGCAGCAGCTCGTGCGCCGCGGTCTCGACGACGAAGCCGCGCAGCCGCGCGTCGGCGGGCTGGTAGATGACGATCCGCCCGCCCGTCTCGATGCCGCCGGCGGTGCTGTGGTAGCAGCCGACCGCGCCGCCGGTCTGGCCGACGGCGTCGGCGCCCCGGTCGCACCGGCCAGCGAACTCGGCGGCGCCCAGCAGCTCGGGTTGCGCCATGTACAGCAGGTCCCGGCCCTGGTCCGTCAGGAACATCTCGTCGGCCAGCGCGGCGACCTCGGGCGTCGGCTCGGGGACGCGCCCGGCGACGATCCCGTCGAGCCACGGCGCGTCGACCTCCCGCAGGAACCCGGGCAGCACGGCGGTGGAGAGCCACCACCCGAGCAGCGCGACGGCGGCGACCACCACCAGCCGGCCTGCGAGCGGACGACGTGGCGGGGGAGGCGGCAGGGGAGGCGGCGCAGCCGGGGGGTCGACGACGTGGTCAGGGCGCCAGGTCCCGGCGGCAGGTGCCCGGCCCGCGGCCTCGTCGACGACCCACTGCGGCACGCGTCCCGTGGGGGAGCGCGGCAGGTCGTCGTGAGGCACGGTCACATGTTCACAGATCGGCAGGACGGACGACGCTGTTGAGGCCGTCGGCCGCGTCCGGCGGTCACGTCACGCACGAGGCCGGGATGCGGCGCGCGCTGCGCCGGGCCGAGTCACATGCGTCGCAGCTCACGGTTCGGCGGTCCGCACCGCGCTCACCCGCCCGCCCGCACCAGCCCCGTCTCGTACGCCACGACCACGGCCTGCACCCGGTCCCGCACCCCGAGCTTGGCGAGGATGCGTCCGACGTGCGTCTTGACGGTCGCCTCGGACAGGAACAGCCGTGCGGCGACCTCGGCGTTGGACAGCCCGTCGGCGACCTCGCGCAGCACCTCGACCTCGCGCGGCGTCAGCGCGGCCAGGCGGGGGTGCAGGGCGCCGGGGTCGTCGACGTGCGTGCCGGCGGGCAGGTGCCCGGCGAAGAGCTCGAGCATCCGGCGGGTGATGCGCGCCGACACGACGGCCTCGCCGGAGGCGACGGTGCGCACGGCGGTGACGAGCTCGGCCGGTGCGGCGTCCTTGAGCAGGAACCCGCTGGCCCCGGCACGCAGCGCCGCGAACGCGTACTCGTCGAGGTCGAACGTGGTGAGCACGAGCACGCGCACGTCGGGGTGGGCCTCGACGATGCGCGCGGTGGCGTCGATGCCGTTGACGCCGGGCATGCGCACGTCCATGAGGACGACGTCGGGGCGCAGCGCGGCGGCCTGCTCGATCGCGGCCTGCCCGTCCTGCGCCTCGCCGACGACCTCGAGGTCGTCGGTGCTGTCGAGCAGCAGCCGGAAGCCCATGCGGATGAGCGCCTGGTCGTCGACCAGCAGGACGCGGATCATGCCTCTCCCTCGTGTCCCTCGTGCGGCTGCGGTTCGTCGTGGGGCCGGGCCCCCTCGTGCGGCTGCGGCAGCAGGGCGCGCACGCGCCAGCCCCGACCGTACGGGCCGGCGTCGACGGTGCCGCCGAACGCGGCGGCGCGCTCGGACATCCCGACGATCCCGCGTCGTGTCCCCGGGCTGGTCGCGGCGGCGTCCCCGGGTCCCTGGTCGACGACGACGACCTCGACGGCGTCGGCCAGGCGCCGCACGTCGACGTCGACCTGCGCGGTGCCCGGCGCGTGCCGCAGCGCGTTGGTGAGCGACTCCTGGACGATCCGGAAGACGGCGAGCTGCACGGTGGTGCCCAGCCCGTCGAGCCCCGTGACGGCCAGCCCGCCGGTCCGCACGGGCAGGCCGGCGGTGCGGAACCGCTCGACGAGCCGCGCGAGGTCGGCGACGCCCGGCTGCGGCGCCATCGGCACCGGGTCCTGCGGCGTCCCGTCCGCCGCGCGCCCGTCGTGCGTCGCCCTGTCGTCCGTCGCCCCGTCGTCGTCCGCGGTCCCACCGGCGTCCTCCGTCGCGTGCAGCACCCCGAGGATCCGTCGGACGTCGTCCAGCGCGGTGCGCCCGGTCTCGACGAGCTCGTCGAGCGCCACGCGCGCCTGCTCCGGTGCGCGGTCGAGCGCCGCGGCTGCGCCGCCGCCGAGCGCGACCATGACGGTGATCGAGTGCGCGACGACGTCGTGCATCTCGCGTGCGACGCGGGCACGCTCGTCGGCCTGCGTCGCGCGGGCACGCTGCGCCTCCTCGGCTGCACGGGCCGCGGCAGCCTCGGCGAGCGCGGCCAGCCGTAGCCGGCGCGTGCGCGTCAGGGCCCCGAGGGCGATGCCGAGCAGCGCCAGGACGAGGACCGGCAGGGCGGTGACCAGCCACGACGGCGGCAGCAGCCCGGCGAGGAACCCGGGCAGGAGCGCGGTGCGGTGCGCGGCCGGATCGGCCGGGTCGCCCCCGGCGACGCGGGTGCCGACGAGCCCGACGAGCGGTGCGAGGCGCGCGACCACCACGACCGGCAGCAGGACCGCTGCGGCGGTGGTCCACGTCTCGCGAGGTGGCCGGGCCGCGGCGACGGCGTACAGGGCGATCGCGAGGCCCAGCTCGAAGCCGTTCGTGGCGCCCGCGGCGAGCAGGGACAGGACCGCGAGGGCCCCGACGACGGCCGCGACCGTCCGCGGCCGTCGGTGCCGCCACACCAGCGCCGTCGCGCCGGCGAGGGTGAGCAGCGACGACGCCGTCGCCATGCCGACGACCTGCGCGTCGCCGACGTGGTCGCTCAGGTAGTACATCGACTCGGCGCCCAGGCCCAGCAGCAGCCCGTAGCCGGCGAAGGCCAGGACGACGGCGGCGGTCACGACACCCGCCGGGGGTACGAGACGACGCGCAGCCCGGCGCGCCGTGACGAGGACGCGCGGGGTCTGCGCGACGCCCGGAACGGCGAGCCCGCCGGGCGCGTCGGGCGTCGTCTCCGTCATCCGCGCATCCTCCCAGGTCACGGGTCAGGCGTCCCGGCGGCGCAGCAGCACGGCGGCGACGACGAGCAGCACGGCGACCCAGCCCAGCAGCACGCCGTAGCCACCCCACGGCGTGAGCGTGGTGCTCTGCGACCCGGCGACCACGGACCCCATGGTGTCCGACGTGACCAGTCGCGACCCGGCGGCCGTCGGCAGGTACGTCGCGACCTTCTGCAGCGGCTCCCAGGGGAGGTAGGAGAACGCGGGCTCGACCACGAACACGAGGCCCAGCACGGTGGCGATCCCGGCGGCCGAGCTGCGCAGGACCGCGCCGAACCCGTAGGCGAGCGCCGCCATCGCGGCCAGGTACAGCGGCACGCCCAGCATGATCCGCAGGTGCTCGGCCTGCCCGAGGTCGACGGTCATGCCTGCGGCGTCGAACCACGGCGAGGCGGCGGCCCAGCCCGTCGCGACGCCGACGATCCCCGCACCGAGCGCGACGGCGACCAGCACCGTGAGCTTGGCCCACAGCGCGGGCAGGCGCGTGGGCGCGGCGGCGAGGGTCGAGCGGATCTGCCCGCTGCGGTACTCGGCGGTGATGACGACGACGGCGAGCCCGCACAGCGCGAGCTGGCCGAGCGCGAGGCCCGACGTCACGTACACGGGCCCGACGAACGCTCCCGGCCCGGCGTCGGCGGCGACCTGGGCGATGCTCGAGCTGCGCATGGCCGCGAGCAGCGGGAAGAACACGACGGCGAGCGCGAGCGTCCACCACGTGGAGCGCAGCGAGCGCAGCTTGACCCACTCGGCGGCGACGAGCCGGCCGAACGTCACGGGCCGGACGTCGGCGCGGGCCGCTGCGGCACTGGGGACGGGTGCGGTGGTCGTGGTCATCGGCGGGCTCCTGACGTGCGGCGGGTGGGCGTGGTCGCGTCGGCGGGGTGCGAGCGGTACTCGACGTCGTCGGCCGTGAGCTGCAGGTAGGCGTCCTCGAGGGACGCGTGCACGGGGGCGAGCTCGTGCAGCACGATCCCGGCGCCCGCCGCGACCGCTGCCACGGCGGGCGCGGTGCTGCCGGTGACGTCGAGCAGGTCGGCGCCGGTGGACCGGACCTCGACGCCCGCGTGCCGGACGAGCAGCGCGGCGAGGCGCGGTGCGTCGGGGGTCCGGACGCGCACGGCCGACGTGCCGGCGCGCGCGACGATGTCGGCGACGGGGGCGTCGGCGACGACCCGCCCGCGCCCGACGACCACGAGGTGGTCCGCGGTGAGCGCCATCTCCGACATCAGGTGCGACGACAGGAAGACGGTGCGTCCCTCGGCGGCGAGCCCGCGCAGCAGCGTGCGGACCCACAGCACGCCCTCGGGGTCGAGGCCGTTGACCGGCTCGTCGAGGATCAGCGTCCGCGGGTCGCCGAGCAGCGCCGCGGCGATGCCGAGCCGCTGCCCCATGCCGAGCGAGAACCGCCCGGCCCGTACTCGCGCGACCGACGTCAGGCCTGTCAGCCCCATGACCTCGTCGACGCGACGCCGCCCGATGCCGTGGGTCGTGGCGAGCGCGAGCAGATGCTCATGGGCGGAGCGTCCGGGGTGCACGGCCTTCGCGTCGAGCAGCACGCCGACCTCTCCCAGGGGTGCGCGGTGCTGCGCGTACGGTCTGCCGTTGACGGTGACGGCGCCGCTGGTCGGCCGGTCGAGCCCGACGACCATGCGCATCGTCGTGGACTTGCCCGCACCGTTGGGGCCCAGGAACCCGGTGACCTTGCCGGGCCGGACCGCGAACGTCATCGCGTCGACGACGGTCCGGGTGCCGTACCGCTTGGTCAGCCCGTCGGCCTCGATCATGCGTCCTCCTCGTTCGGGTGTGCCTCGAACGTAGGAGCGGGCACCCGGGCGCCGGGACGCCCGTGAGGACCATCTGCGTCACCGGTCCGCATACGCCGTGAGGACGACGACCTCCGCCGCGCACCGGAACCCGCCCCACGCGACCCCCACCCGCCGAGTGCGGTACATACCCGCCGAATGCGGGTGAAACGAGTACCGCACTCGACGACCGTGTACCGCACTCGGCGATCGGGGGGCGCTCGGTGGGGGTGGTGCGCGGTGGGTGCGTGCACGCGGTGGGTGCGTGCGTGCGGTGGGTGGTGCCCGGCGGTCCGTGCACGCGTGGGCCGACTCGCTCCGCCGCCGCGGTCACTCGACATCGAGTGCGGTACATACCCGCCGAGTGCGGGCGAAACGAGTACCGCACTCGACGATTGAGTACCGCACTCGGCGATCGGGGGGGCGCTCGGTGGGCGGGGATCGTGATCGGCGATCGGGGGCTGCGCTTGGTGGGTGGGGGCTGCGCTTGGTGGGTAGGTCGGCGTCCGTGTCGGGGCGGCCGTCACCGGGCCAGGACCACGTCCGCCGACCGGGACCTGGCTCACGTTCCGGGGGGTCGGTCGGTGAGTGGTGTTGCGGTCGCGGGGCGTCGGTCCCCTGGCGTGGGGGCGCGACGTGGGCGACGATGCCCCACGGAGCCGACGACGCCGCCGCGCGGCCGACCGGTCGCAGCCGACCGTGCGTGCCGACGGCACGCCTCCCCGAGGGAGCCCGCCGTGCCCGATCCCGCCGCCGACCGTGCTGTGCCCGGCGACGCCGTGCCGGAGCCCGACGCGTCCGGTCCCGACGTGTCCGGTTCCGACGTGTCCGGTTCCGACGTGTCTGGTCCCGACGTCCCCCGGGGCGCGGACGGCGCGGCGCGGCGCTCGCCGACCGAGCGGCTCGACGGGCTGCCGGTCACGCGTCGTCACGTGCGTCTTCTGCTCGGGTCGGGGGTGGGGTGGACGTTCGACGCGATGGACGTCGGGCTCATCTCGTTCGTCATCGCCCAGCTCGCCGTCGTGTGGGGCACGGAGGCGACCGTCCTGGGGTGGGTCGCCTCCGCGGGGTTCGTGGGCATGGCCGTCGGTGCGGCACTCGGCGGGTTGCTGGCCGACCGCATCGGGCGTCGTCAGGTGTTCGCGCTGACGCTGCTCGTGTACGGGGTCGCGACCGGTGCGTCCGCGCTCGCGGGTGGTGTCGCGGTCCTCATGGCGCTGCGGTTCGTGGTGGGACTCGGGCTGGGTGCCGAGCTGCCGGTCGCGTCGACGCTCGTCAGCGAGTTCGCCCCGCCGCGCATCCGCGGACGCGCGGTCGTGCTGCTCGAGTCGTTCTGGGCCGTGGGCTGGATCCTCGCCGCGCTCATCGGCTACCTCGTCGTGCCGTCCGGCGACGACGGGTGGCGGTGGGCGCTCGCGCTCGGTGCGCTGCCGGCCGTCTACGCGGTGGTCGTGCGCCGCGGCCTGCCGGAGTCGGTGCGCTTCCTGCAGGCGCGCGGACGGCACGACGAGGCCGAGCGCGTCGTCGCCGACCTCGAGGCGTCACGCGCGGTGGGCCACGGCGGGCTGACGGGCGCACAGGTGCGCGATGCCCCGGGAACCGCGCCGAGCGCCGGCCCGTCCAGCGCCGGCACGGCGTCCCTCGGCCCGTCCTCCGCGGCGACGTCGGTCGAGCCTGTCGACGTCACGACCCCCGCCCCGCGGGCTCCCGCCACCCCGGTCCCCACCTCCGCGACCGCCACCTCCGCGACCGCCACCTCCGCGACCGCCACCCCCGCGACCGCCACCCCCGCGACCCGTCCTCGCCTCGCGGACCTGTGGGTGCCGTCGCTGCGACGCCGCACGACCGCGCTGTGGGTCGTGTGGTTCGCGGTGAACTTCTCCTACTACGGCGCCTTCATCTGGCTGCCGTCGCTGCTCGCAGCGGACGGGCACACGCTCGTGCGGTCGTTCGAGTACACGCTGATCATCACGCTCGGTCAGCTGCCGGGCTACGCGGCGTCGGCGGTGCTCGTCGAGACGTGGGGCAGGCGCCGCACGCTGGCGGCGTTCCTGGCGGGGTCGGCGCTCGCGGCCGGGCTGTTCGCGGCCGCGTCGGGCGACGTCCAGATCGTCGGGGCGGGTCTGCTGCTGTCGTTCTTCAACCTGGGCGCCTGGGGTGCGCTGTACGCGGTGACGCCCGAGCTCTACCCGACCCGCGTGCGCACCACCGGCGCGGGCTGGGCGGCGGGCATCGGCCGCACGGCGTCGGTCCTCGCGCCCCTCGCGGTGCCGTCCCTGCGCGAGGCCGGCGGCGCGCCGCTGCTGTTCGCGCTCTTCGCGGCGGTGTTCGTCGTCGCCGCCGTCGGTGCCCTGGCGCTGCCCGACCGCACGGGCAAGTCCCTCACGTGACGCCGCCCCCGGCACCGAGTGCGGCGGAAGACGCTCGAGCGCGGGGGAAACGAGTAGCGCACTCGGCGATCGTCCCCCGCACTCGGCGATCGTCCCCCGCGCTCGGCGGTCTTCCCCTGCGCTCGGTGACGTGGGTCAGGACTTCTTCTGCTGGTCCAGGTAGTCCTTCGCGGTCCTGACGACCTTGTCGACCGTCGCGTCGGTGCCGTCGTCGGTGCGGGACTTGACCGCGTCGGCGGCCTTGTCGAGGGCGTCCTTGGCCTGGTCCTCGCGGCCCGCCAGCGCGCCCTTCGCCTTGTTCACCAGGTCGTCGAGACCCATCGTCGCCTCCATCCGTGCCGGGCGGTGCCGATGCCGGCACCACGCCCAGTGTGCCGTCGTCGACCCGTCGTCGTCGCGGCCCCGCCGTCCCGGGCCGCCGCCCTCGGCCCCGTCGGCGTGTCGGGTGACGAGATCATCGCCGCAGAGACTCACCCTCGCAGGCCGACGTGCCGATGTGCAGGGGCGTGACGACTCCTGGTGACCCCGCCGCGGGGTGGTACGACGACGGCGTGACGACCGGCGTGCAGCGGTGGTTCGACGGACGCGCCTGGACCGAGCACACCCGGCCGCTGCCCGAGTCGGCCCTGCGCCCTCGCGTGCCCGCGGCCCGCTCGGCCGCGAGCCACGGCTCCACCGCCGCGTCCGGCTGGCAGCCGACGACGACGGCCTCGTGGCTGCCCGCCGAGCCGGTCGCGGGACAGGCGGCCGACCCCGAGCCGCCGGCGACGGCGCAGGGGTGGTCCGGTGCCCCGACCGGTGGGTCCGGCTGGGGTGCGACGGGCGGCGGGGGAGGTTGGGCAGCGGCCGGCGGGTCGTCGAGGTTCGGTGGCGGACCGGCGGGTTACGGCGGGGCCACGTCCGTCGGGTCGACGAGGTTCGGTGCGCCGGGCCTCGGCGTGGGCGGTCTCGGCCTGTCGTCTGGCCTCGGTGGGCCGATGCAGACGTCGACCGCGTGGGTGTCGGCCGGCGGCCTCGGCGCCTGGCAGCAGACGGGCGCGCCGGCGCACTGGGGGTGGCGCGTGCTCGCGACGCTGCTCGACGAGCTCATCGCGACCACGCCCTACCTGGTCGGCGTCCTCGTGATGCGGTCGACGATGACGGTCGGGGTCGACGCGTCAGGTCAGATCGCTCTCGTCCCGACGGACACCGGGGTGACCGCGTTCGGCGTCGGCGCCCTGCTCATGGGCGTGCTGTGGTTCGTCAACCGCGTGGTCCTGCAGGGCCGCACCGGTCAGTCCTGGGGCAAGCGCGTCGTGGGGCTGCGCACCGTGGGCCAGGACACCGAGCAGCCGCTGGGGATGTGGTGGGCGCTCGTGCGGGACGTCGCGCACGTCGTGAACGGGATGCTGCTCTACCTGGGGTACCTGTGGCCGCTGTGGGACGCGCGGCGGCAGACGTTCTCCGACAAGCTCAGCCACTCGGTCGTGCTGCGCGACCCGCGCTGACGACGCGGGACCGCGCTCAGTCCCCGCGCTCGACGTCGCCGAGCGCGTCCTCGCCCTCGGGTGCGTCGCCGCCCGACGTGACGTGCTCGACGTGGGCGCCGTCCAGGCTCTCGAGGTCCGCGGCTCCCTCGACACCGTGCTCGACTTCGACACCGTGCTCGACCTCGACACCGTGCTCGACCGCCTCAGCGTCCTCGTCCCCGACCGCGTCCTGGTCCTCCACCGCGACCGCGACACCGTCCCCGAGCGCCTCGCCGTTCTCGACGGCCTCGCGCAGCCGCTCGCTGTCGGCCTCGATCTCGTCGCGCTGCTGCGCGATGGTCGCGCGGATGCGGTCGGCCTGCGTCGCGAGCTGTGCGCGCACGTCCTCGACGCTCGCGTCGACCGCTGCCCGGGCCTCGGAGTCGATCCGGTCGAACTCCTGCGAGAGCGCCTGCTCCTCGGCGCGCAGCGCCGTGCGCACCCGCTCGAAGTCGTCGTCCACGCCCATGCTTCCTCCACGTCGTCGGTCCGTCGTCGGTCCGTCGTCAGCGCATCGCATCGCATCGCGCCGCCCGCGCGCTCGGGGACGGCCGTCGCGGCGCGCACCCCTGACGCTACGTCCCCGCGGGCGCGTCCACGACCGAGCGCGTCGTCAGCCCCACGAACGCACCGAGCCTCTCGAGCGACTCGGGACGGCGCGGCAGGGTCCGGGTCAGGTGCGTCGAGCGGACCACGAACGCGGCCCACTGCCCGCGGGACACCGCGACGTTGAGGCGGTTGCGGTCGAGCAGGAAGTCCAGGCCGCGGGGCACCTGCGCGGGCGACGACGCCGCGGTCGTCACGAGCACGACGGGTGCCTCCTGGCCCTGGAACCGGTCGACGGTGCCGACGCGCGTGGTGGTGAACCCGGCGGTGTCCAGCGACTGCCGCACGGTCCACACCTGCGCGTTGTACGCGGCGACGACGAGCACGTCGGCGGGTGTCAGGGCGCGTGCGGGCTCCGCCGCGTGCGGGTCGCGCCACGTGCGGCCGACGAGGTCCGCGACGAGCCGGACGACGACGTCGGCCTCCTCGCGTGAGCGCACGGCGTTGCCGGTGTGGTCGACGAGCACGCCGTGCACACCGGCAGGCACCCCGTCGAGCGAGCGCTCGGCCGCACGCGGCGCGGACGTCAGCCGGCCCTCGTAGGCGAGGGTGGAGACCGCCGCGCACAGCTCGGGGTGCAGCCGGTGCGTCACGGGCAGGAAGTAGCCGAGGTCGGCCGGCAGCGTGTCGTGGCCGTCGGCGAGCCAGCCCAGCGCGCTGCGGTCGACGGGCTCGGGGTGCGTGCCCTGGCTGACCTGCGGCAGCTGCTGCGGGTCGCCGAGCAGCAGCAGGTTGCGCGCCGACGCGGCGACCGCGAACGTCTGCGCGAGCGAGAACTGCCCGGCCTCGTCGACCACGAGCAGGTCGAGCGGCGCGGACGGCAGCCGCGCGGCGTTGACGAGGTCCCACGCCGTGCCACCGAGCACCGCACCCGCTCCGGGAGCGCCGCCCGGGTGCGCGGCCCAGAACGCCGGGAACGCCTTGTCCGCCACCCACGTCCACGGCGCGTCGGTGTCGGCGGTGCGTCCGTCGGACGCACCCGGTGACTTCTTGCCGATCGCGTCCGCGGGCACCCCCGCCCCGGCGACGCCGTGCAGCATGTTCTCGACGACCGCGTGCGACTGCGCGACGACGCCGACGCGCCACCCGCGGGCGACGAGCGCCGCGATCACGCGCGCACCGGTGTACGTCTTGCCGGTCCCGGGCGGTCCCTGGACCGCGAGATAGGAGTCGTCGAGGTCGAGCACCGCGCGGGTGAGGACGTCGGCCAGGTCATCGCCCACCGGCAGCGGACCACCCGAGCGTGTGCGCGGCGGGGTGCGGCGCGCGAGGTCGAGGACCGCGGCGCGCGGCAGCGGCACGTCGGCGCCGTCCCCGTCCCGGGTCCCGTCCCCGGCCGGGTGCGCCGTCGACGCCGCGTCGAGCACGAGCTGCGCGAGCCGGCGGATCGCGTCCCGCAGGGGATCGGTGCGGATCGGCCCGGCCGGTGCGAGCGCCATCGGCAGCTCGCTGAACGGCGCGGACGCGCGCGGCCGCGTCTCGGCGACCAGCAGCACGTCGCGCACGCTCGACCCGTCGGCCTCGGCGGTGACGTCGAGCACCGTCATGCGGTCGCACCAGCCGCGCGGCGCGTCGACCGACGTGCGGACGCACTCCGGCAGCGGCGGGTCGTACAGGCCCACGGCCTGCGCACCGGCCCGCAGGTCGCTGCCGGGCTCGAGCCGGCCGCTCATGCGCAGCACGCGCCGCTCGACCTGCTTGCCCGGCGGCAGGTGCCAGTCGGTGACGACCTCGACGGAGCCCGGCCGGTCCGCCAGCAGCACGTTGCGCCGCTCGGTCCAGTCCGACGGGTGCGCCGACAGGCGGTCGAAGTGCCCCCACCAGTACGGCTTGTCCTCGCGCTGGTGGTACCGCAGCGCGGCACCGACGAGCGCGACGGCCTGCCGGCCCGGTGTGCGCACGACGCCCTCGCCCGGACCGGGGCCCGCGATCGCGAGGAGGTCGTCCTCGAGCGGGTCCGGGGCCGCGAGCTCGGCGGCGCGCGCCTCCGCCTCCGGGTCCAGCACGACGGCCCGCGACGGCGCGACGCCGGCCTCGGCGAGCCGCGCGAGCAGCCAGTCGCGCAGGCCGAGCGTCGAGTCGCAGTCGTAGTGGTTGTAGACCTCGATGGCCTTGATCCGCTCGGTCCAGTCGTCGACGCGACCCGCGTCGCGTGCGGCCACGGCCTCGGCGTACTCGACGATCGAGTCGGCCGCGTTCGTCACGCCGTCGCCGCGGCCGGTGGCCATGTACAGCGGCTCGAGCTTCTTGAGCGAGTACGACCGCTGCCCGGTGCGCACACCTGCCTTGACGGCGGCGTACAGGTCGACCAGGAGCCCCTCGCGCAGCAGCGCGTCGACCTGCGCCTCGCCCTCGCCGTGGCGTGCAGCGAGCCTGCGCAGCGTCGACTTCTCGTACGCCGCGTAGTGGTAGACGTGCATGCCGGGGTACTGCGCGCGGCGCCGCGCGAGATAGGCGAGGAACTCGCGCAGCGCGACGCGCTCGGCCGCGCGGTCGTGCGCCCAGAACGCGACGAACGGCGCCTCGACGTCGGGGTCCGGCGGGGCCTCGACGACGCCGAACAGGTACTCCAGCCCCCACGCGTCGGGCTCGCCGGCGAGCGCGGCGTCGTACCAGAGGGGGTCGCCCTCGAAGTCGAAGAAGATGTCGCCCGGGTCGGCCGGGGGCAGCAGCGCCGCGATCCGGTCCGGGTGGGTGACGGCCCACGGGACGTGCGTCGGGTGTGCCGGGTCGGGGTTGCGCTCCTCGAGCTCGACCTGCAGCCGCGCCTGCAGCCGCAGCCGCCGGACCACCTCGGGGTCCAGCCCGTCGACCTCGACGTCGTCGGGCGCGGCCGCCAGCGCGTCGATCGTCGTGAGCCCCGCGGCGACGAGCGGTGGTCGCTGCCGCTCGTACACGCCGGCGACGAGCGTGACGTCGCGCCGCACCTCGAGCTCGGCCGTGCACAGCGAGCACCGGCCGCACGCCGCCCAGCGCTCGTCGCCCCACACGACGGGCCCGGCCTGCGCGCGGTGGGTGTCGAGCATCTCCTGCAGCCGTGCGCGCCGGTCCAGGTACACGGGGACGAGGTCGGCCACGGCGTGCCGCGTGACGGCGCCGTCGCCCAGCACGAGCTGCACCTCGCGCGCCACCGGCAGCCCGGCGCGCGCGAGCTGGTCGGCGTACGCGGCGACCTGCAGCAGCGCGGTCGGCTGGGCGTTGCGGGCCAGCTTGGCGTCCCGCACCGACCACCTGCCGTCGTCGTCCCGCACCACGAAGTCGGCACGCCCCACGAACCGTCCGTCGAAGAACGCGGCCTGGTGCACGACGTCCGCCGACGCCAACCGGTCCAGCGTCGCCGACTGCGCGGCCTCGAGGTGCGTGCGGGACGCCGGGTCGCGCGTCGCCGGCACCTGCGCGAGCCCGCCGACCGCGCCCGGCCGCCACACCCCGTACCGGGCGAGCAGCCCGCGCAGCACGCGCTGCTCGTGCTCGTCTCCCAGGTGCGACACGCGCGCGAGGACGACGTCGGCGTCCGGCTCGACTGCGGGCCCCCGGCCGAGGCGCGCGTCGAGCGCGCGCAGCACCGCGTACTCGCACTGCGCGGCGGCCGTCAGGTCGCTGGCCGAGTACGTCAGCGTGCGCGCGTCGAGCGTGGTGCCGTCGTCGAGCACGGTGCGGTCGTCGAGCAGGATCACACCGGCAGGCTACGGCGAGGCACCGACACCGCCGCGACGGGGAGGCGGGCGGCCCGGGGTCGAGGCCGCCCGAGATGCGGACGAACGGCACCTGACGGACCGTGGAGGCCGGGCGGCGCAGCCTCGTCGTCCGTGGGCACACCGCCCGCAGCCTCAGCAGAGGAGGACGGACATGAGCCGCACGGTCTCCGATCTCATGACGACCCACCCGACGGTCGTCGAGGTCACCGACACGCTCCGCGCGGTCGCGCAGACCATGGCCGAGCAGGACGTGGGCGCGCTCGTCGTCGCCGAGAACGGGACGGTCGTCGGCGTCGTCACCGACCGCGACCTCGTGGTGCGCGGGCTGGCGGTCGGCGTCGGTCTCGACGCGCCGGTCGGGCAGCTGTCGACGGGTGACCCGCTCACCGTCGCACCCGGCGACGACCTCGGGGACGTCGTCCGCATCATGCGCGAGCAGGCCGTCCGGCGCGTGCCCGTCGTCGAGGGAGGTCAGGCGGTCGGCGTCCTCAGCATCGGGGACCTGGCCGTCGAGCTCGACCCCGACTCGGCGCTCGCCGACATCTCGGACGCGCCGCCGAGCGACTGACGGCTCACCGCGGCGCCCCGGCGGCCACCGCCCGCGCGTACGCCTCGCGGACCACGCGCTCGGCCGGCTTGCCGTACGGGCAGTAGTCGTCGTTCGCGGCGGCCGTGGCCTCGTCGTACAGCGGTGTCGGCCAGTCCCACAGCAGGAACCCGCCGACCCAGTCGCGCCGTGCGCACGCGTCGAACGCCACGGCGTACCAGTCGGCCTGCGCGGCCCCGGACGGCGCGCCGGCGAGGTTCCAGTCGTGGGGCAGCGCGGACGAGCCCTCGCGCGACGGGCAGCCGGCCTCCAGGAAGAGGAACGGCTTGCCCTCGCGGCGCACGACGGCCTCGATGCGGTCGAGCTGCGCCTCCCAGTCGTCCGCGGGGTAGTAGCCCGACGACGCGACCACGTCGACCGCGTCCCACCAGCGGACGTTGCCCTCCTGGTACTTGTCGCAGTTGTAGGTGACGAGCCCGTCGTACTCGGCACGCACGGCCGCGACCAGCGCGCGCCACTCGTGCTCGCGCCCGTCGGACTGCACCAGCTCGCAGCCGACGCACAGCATCGCGACGCCCTCGTCCGCCGCGATGCGCGCGTAGTGCGTCATGAAGCCGGTGTAGGCGGCGAACCACTGGCCCCACGTCGGCTCGCACACGACGTCGACGTCGAAGAAGGAGATGTGTGCGCGCCACGTGCCGTTGCGCACGTTGACGACGGGCTTGAGGCAGACCTGCAGGCCGCGCGCGTGCGCGGCGCGGATCGCGGCGCGGACCTCGTCGTCCGTGGGCGTGGGGGCGTCGCGGAAGTCGATGTTCGTGGACTGCGGCGTGTCCTGCAGGGCGAAGAACGTGAGCGCGGTCCACGTGACGCCCAGGCGCTCGACCATGAGGTCCATCGAGCGGTCGGCCGCCGGGCCGGTCCAGGTGCCACGGCCGCCGCCGCTCCACCCCCAGGTCATGCCCGCCACGTAGCCACCGAGGGCGTCGTCGTTCACGCCCGCCAGCCTAGGACGCTTTCTTCGACTGGCGAACAAAGCGCCCTCAGGATGCCGGTCCCCGGCCCGCCGCCCACGATGGACGCATGGCCGACCAGACGACCCCCCAGGACCCGACGACCCAGCACCCCGACCCCGGGACCCAGACCGCCGAGCAGATCCCGCACCCCGGGCTGACCGACGACATGCGCAAGGAGCCCGACCACGGCGAGGAGTCGTACCGCGGCTCCGGGAGGCTCGACGGCCGCCGCGCGCTCATCACCGGTGGCGACTCCGGCATCGGCCGCGCCGTGGCGATCGCGTTCGCGCGCGAGGGCGCCGACGTCGCGATCTCCTACCTGCCGGAGGAGGAGGACGACGCGCGCGAGACGCTCGCGTGGGTCGAGCGCGCGGGCCGCCGCGGTCTCGCGCTGCCCGGCGACATCCGCGACGAGGCGCACGCACGCTCGCTGCCGGACCGGGTGGTCGACGCGTTCGGCGGGCTCGACGTGCTCGTCAACAACGCCGCCTACCAGATGGCCCAGACGGGCGGGCTCGCGGACATCACGACCGAGCAGCTCGACCGCGTCCTGAAGACCAACGTCTACGCGATGTTCTGGATCACGCAGGCCGCGCTGCCGCACCTGCGTGCCGGCGCGTCGATCGTCAACACGTCCTCGATCCAGGCGTTCGACCCCAGCCCGGGCCTGCTCGACTACGCGACCACCAAGGCCGCGATCGTCAACTTCTCGAAGGGCCTCGCGCAGCAGCTCGCCGAGGACGGCATCCGCGTCAACGCCGTCTGCCCCGGGCCCATCTGGACGCCCCTGATCCCCGCGACCATGAACGCCGACAAGGTCGAGGACTTCGGGTCCGACACCCCGCTCGGCCGCGCCGGTCAGCCCGCCGAGCTCGCGCCCGCGTACGTGTTCCTCGCGTCGCAGGAGTCGTCGTACGTCACCGGTGACCGCATCCTCGTCACGGGCGGGCGGTCCTGATGCGCGTCGTCGTCGTGGGCGGGCACGGCAAGGTCGCGCGCCTGCTCGCACCCCTGCTGGTCGCGCGCGGCGACGTCGTCGTGCCGCTGGTTCGTCGGCCGGAGCACGCCGACGAGCTCGCGACGCTCGGCGCGCAGCCCGCGCTGCTCGACATCGAGGCGTCCGCTGCCGACGAGTTCGCGTCCGTGCTCGCGGGCGCCGACGCGGTCGTCTTCGCGGCCGGTGCGGGCCCCGACGGTCGGGCGGACCGCAAGCGCACGGTCGACCTCGAGGGGTCGCTCAAGGCGCAGGAGGGTGCCCAGCGCGCGGGGGTGCGGCGGTTCGTGCAGGTCTCCGCGATCGGCGTCGACGAACCGATCACCGACGACACGCAGGCCGTGTGGGCCGCGTACGTCGTCGCCAAGCGCGACGCCGACGAGGCACTGCGCGACTCCGGGCTCGACTGGACGATCCTGCGGCCCGGCGGGCTCACCGACGACCCCGGCACGGGGCGTGTCCGGCTCGCCGAGAGCGTGCCGCGCGGCAAGGTCCCGCGCGCCGACGTCGCCGCCGTGCTCGCGGCCGTCGTCGTCGACGACGCGACGATCGGCCACCAGTGGGAGCTCGTCACGGGCGACACCCCGATCCCGGACGCCCTGACGCGCGCCACCCACTGACCCCCTCCCCCGAGGGAGTACTCCACGCACCCGGGGAGGGTGTCCGCACCGCCTCCCTGGGTGCGCCACGTACTCCCTCGCCGGGTCGGGGAGTCAGGTGAGGGTGAGGGCGCGGTGGAGGACCGCGTCGAGCATGGCCGGCGTCAGCCGCCCCGTGAAGGTGTTCTGCTGGCTCACGTGGTAGCAGCCGAGGAGCGTGAGCTCGCGCGGCTCGGTGCCGTGCCGCAGCACCACCTCGGCGCCGTGCGCGAACACCGGGCGGGGACGCGGCACCGCCCACCCCTGCTCGGCGAGCGTCGTCAGCAGCGCCTGCCACCCGAACCCGCCCAGCACCACCGCGACGCGCGGCGCCACGAGCGCGACCTCCCGTGCGAGCCACGGCCCGCACGTGCGGCGCTCGGCGGGCGTCGGCGCGTTGGCCGGGGGCGCGCACCGCACGGGTGCGGTCACGCGCACGTCGTGCAGCGTCAGGCCGTCGTCGGCCGACGTCGACGTGGGCTGCGACGCCATGCCGACGCGGTGCATCGCCGCGAACAGGAAGTCCCCCGACCGGTCGCCCGTGAACATGCGGCCCGTGCGGTTGGCGCCGTGCGCGGCGGGCGCCAGGCCGACGACGAGGACGCGTGCGCGCGGGTCGCCGAACCCCGGCACCGGGCGTGCCCAGTACGTCTGCCCGCGGTACCGCGCGGGCGGGTGCGCGGCCTGGTCCTCGCGCCACGCGACGAGCCGGGGGCAGGCCCGGCACGTCGTCGACGCGGCGTCGAGCGCCGTCAGGTCCGCGGCGGACGCGGCGGCGGTCACGACGTCCGCGGGGGACGACGGCACAGCGGGGGACGCCGGCACACCAGGGGACGCCGGCACAGCGGGGGACGCCGGCCGGGACGACGGCCTACCGGCAGGCGGCGCGGCAGCGGCGGGCGGTACGGGACCGGCGGGCGGTGCGGGACCGGCTGGCGGTGCGGGACCGGTGGGCGGCACGGTCCGGTCCGGGGTCACGACGTGCGCGTCAGAACCGCGCCGGGTCGCCCGCGCCCTCGCGCACGACCTCGGGCGCGCCCGACGTCCAGTCGACCACCGTCGTCGGGCCGGTGCCCCGGTCGCCCGCGTCGACCACCGCGTCGAGCACGTCGTCGAGCTCCTCCTTGATCTGCCAGCCCTCGGTGAGCGGCCAGTCGTGCCCCGGCATGAGCAGCGACGACGACAGCAGCGGCTCGCCGAGCTCGCGCAGGATCGCCAGGGCCACCGGGTCGTCGGGGATGCGCACGCCGACCGACCGCTTCCTGGAGTGCGCGAGGCGCCGCGGCACCTCGGGCGTCGCGAGCAGGATGAACGTGTACGGGCCCGGTGTCGCGGCCTTGATCGCGCGGAACGCGCTGTTGTCGAGGTGCACGAGCTGGCCGAGCTGCGCGAAGTCGGAGCACACGAGCGTGAAGTGGTGCCGGTCGTCGAGGTGGCGGATCCGGCGGATCCGCTCGGCGCCCTCGTGGTTGTCCATGCGCGTGCCCAGCGCGTACATCGAGTCCGTCGGGTACGCGATGACGGCGTCGTCACGCAGCATCGCGACGACCTGCGCGATCGAGCGCGGCTGCGGGTCCGTCGGGTGTACGTCGAGGTACCGGGCCATCCGCACAGCCTAGGAGGCCGCCCGGGCCGGCGCGCGTGGACGTCGTGCGCTACCCGGCGGTGTCCACCAGGAGCGCCACGAGCTCCGTGAGCACCGCGGGCCGGGCGGCCAGCGCGAGCGCGACCCCCAGCGCGACGGCCCCCGCGACCGCACCGACGCGTCGCAGTGCTGCGGACATGGCCCGACCTCCGTCCCGTCGGCCGCGCTCGCGGCCCCGTCGGCCGCGCTCGCGGCGGCCTCGGGACCAGCCTCGGCGGCGGTGCGCCGTCGCCACATCCGGGACCGACCCGCGTCCGACCCGGAGTCGACCCCGACCACCCGCCCGGACCCTGGCCCGCCGCCCGGCCGGCCACCGCGCCGTCCTGCCCGTTCACCGCGCTGACCAGGACGTTCGTCCCGCGGGTGCCGCGCGGCGGACCCTGAGGGTCGTGCCTGGTGCATCTCAGGGTCGGTTCCGGGTCCGTCCCTGGTGCCGACGGGCTCGCCGCGGCGCACGATCGTTCCCGTGACCACCATCGACAGCACGCGGGCCGACGCGCCCATCGCCACCGCCCGGGGCCTCGTCCGCACCTACGGCTCGGGCCCCACCGCCGTGCACGCGCTCGCGGGCGTCGACCTCGACGTCCAGCGCGGCCGGCTCACCGCCACCATGGGCCCGTCCGGGTCCGGCAAGTCGACCCTCATGCACTGCCTCGCGGGACTGGACCGCCCGACCGCGGGGACCGTCGTCGTCGACGGCGAGGAGGTCTCGGCCATGTCCGAGCGCCGCCTGACGCGCTTGCGCCGCGACCGCATCGGGTTCGTGTTCCAGGCGTTCAACCTGGTCCCCACGCTCACGGCGCTCGAGAACATCACGCTGCCGCTCGACATCGCGCGCCGCCCCGTCGACCGCGCCCACCTCGACGCCGTCGTCCAGGCCGTCGGCCTCGCCGACCGCCTGCACCACAAGCCGGGCGAGCTGTCCGGAGGGCAGCAGCAGCGCGTCGCGTGCGCGCGGGCGCTCGTCACGCGGCCCGCCGTCGTGTTCGCCGACGAGCCGACGGGCAACCTCGACTCGACGTCCGCGCACGAGGTCCTGTCGTTCCTGCGACGCAGCGTCGACGAGCTCGGGCAGTCGGTCGTCATGGTGACGCACGACCCGACGGCCGCGTCGTACGCCGACCGCGTGCTGTTCCTCGCCGACGGTCGCATCGTCGACGAGCTCGCCGACCCGACGCCCGACGCCGTGCTCGAGCGGCTCGGAGCGCTCACGCGGCGCGCGGCCGCCGGCCCGTCCGCCGGGTCCGCCGCCGCGTCCGCAGCCGTGCCCGCCGAGGTGCGCTGATGCTGCGCGTCACGCTGCGCGGCGTGCGCGCCCACGCCGTGCGCTTCGTCATGTCGATCCTGGCCGTCGCGCTGGGCGTCGCGTTCGTCACCGGCACGTTCGCGCTGCGCACCATGCTGTCCGGCACGTTCCACGGGATCATCGACGCCACCGCGCCCGCCGACGTGTACGTGCGCGGCGACGGCGTGGTGCCCGGCGGCGCCTCCGCAGGCGTCGGCATGACGCTCGGGGAGGCGCGCACGCCCGTGTCGTACGCGCTGGCCGACGAGCTGACGGCCGTGGCCGGCGTCGACGTCGCGCTCGCGGACCTGGCGGGGCAGATCGTGCTCGTCGGCGCCGACGGCACCGCCGTGCAGTCCACGCAGGCGCCGTCGTTCGGCATCGCGCTCGACCTGCGCGACCCGGCCACCGAGCTGCTCGACGGCCGCGCACCGCAGGCCGCCGACGAGGTCGCCGTCGAGTCCGCGACGCTCGCGTCGTCGGGGCTCGGGCTGGGCGACCGCACGCGCGTCGTGCTCGCGGGCGAGGTGCGCGACGTCACCGTGGTGGGCGAGGTCGACGCCGGTGGGCCCATGGCCGGCGCGACGCTCGTCTACCTGCCGGTCGACGTGGCGCTCGCGGTCTACGCCCCCGAGGGCACGGTGCCGACCATCGCCGTGTACGCCGACGGCGACGTGCCGGAGGACGCCCTCGCCGAGCGCGTCGGTGCCGCGCTCGCCGGCGGGACCCTCGCGCACGCCGACGGCGCGGAGGCGGTCACCGGGCAGTCGCAGCGCGACGCGATGACCGCCGACATCGACGAGATGCTCGGGTTCGTCACGGCGTTCCTGCTGATCTTCGCCGCCATCTCGCTGTTCGTCGGCGGCTACCTCATCACCAACACGTTCGCGATGTCGGTGCGGCAGCGGGTGCGGGAGTTCGCGCTGCTGCGTGCCGTGGGCGCGTCGCCCGTGCAGGTGTTCGGCGTCGTCGTCGGGCAGGCCGCGGTGGTCGGGCTCGTCGGGTCGGCCGTCGGAGTCGCCGCCGGTCTCGGGCTCGTCAGCCTCCTGCGCGTCGTGTTCGCGCAGGTGGGCATGGACCTCGTCGGGGACGTCCCGCTCGAGACGTCGACCGTGGTGCTGTCGCTCGTGCTCGGCACCGTGGTGTCCGCGGTCGCGGCGGCCGTGCCCGCGCGGCGCGCCGCGCTCGTCGCGCCGGTCGAGGCGATGCGCGGCGAGGTGACCGTGCCGGAGCGCTCGCTGCACGTGCGCGGACTCGTCGGTGCCGGCGTCGTCGCGCTCGGTGGTGCGGCGGTCGCGTTCGCGGCGCTGCGCCCCGCGTCGAGCGCCGCCGAGCCCCTGCTGGGAGCCGGTGCGGTCGTCGTGCTCGTCGGGGTGCTCGTCGTCGCGCCGTCGCTCGCGCGGGCCGTGCTGCGGGTCCTGGCGGCCCCGTTCGTGCGGCTGCTGCCGCCGGTGGGCCGGCTCGCGCAGGGCAACGTCGTGCGCAACCCGCGCCGCACCGCGAGCACCGCGGGCGCGCTCGTCATCGGCATGGCGCTGGTCGGCGCGGTGTCCGTGATCGCGGCGACCGGGCAGGCGTCGCTCGCGGGCGTCGTCGAGAGCTCCACGAACGCCGACCTCGTGCTGCGGTCGGTGAACAACGCGATCCCGGAGGGCGCGGTCTCCGACGTCGGGACCCTGCCGGCGGTCGGGCGCGCCGACGCCATCGCCTACACGATCGGCGGCGCGTCGCCCGGCCCGGGCGTCGTGCCCGGGCCGCAGGACGGCGGCGTGGTCATCGGCGTCGGGCCGGACGTGCTGGGCACGACGCTCCTCGTCGACGTGCTCGCCGGCGACGTCGACGACCTCGACGCGACGCACGCGGTGATCAACGAGCGCGCGGCGGGCGCCGGCTGGGACGTCGGCGACGAGGTCACCGTGGTCACGGCCGTCGGGACCCGCACCTTCACGGTGGCCGCGGTCGTCGACTCGCAGGTCATGGGCGGTCAGGTGGTGATCGCGCAGGACGTGCTCGACGAGCTCGCACCCGGGCAGGCTCAGGTCGTCGACACCGTGTTCGTTGACGCGGCCGACGGGGTCGCGGTCGCCGACCTGCGGTCCGCGGTGGCCGACGCCGTCGCGCCGTACGTGGTGGTGTCGGTGCAGGACCGCGACCAGTTCGTCGACCAGATGGCCGGCCAGGTCGACCAGCTGCTGGTCATCCTGTACGCGCTGCTCGGCCTGTCGCTGGTCATCGCGGTGCTCGGCATCGTCAACACGCTCGCGCTGTCGGTGATCGAGCGGACCCGGGAGATCGGGCTGCTGCGGGCCGTCGGGCTGGGCAGGCTGCAGCTCGCGGGCGTCGTGACCGTCGAGTCCGTGCTGACGGCCGTGTTCGGCACGGTCGTGGGCCTCGCGGTCGGGGTGGGGCTCGCGTCGGTGCTGCCGCGCGTGTACTCGCAGGAGGGTCTCGACACGCTCGTCGTGCCGTGGGACGGGCTGGCCGTCATGGTGGGCCTCGCGCTCGTCGTCGGTGTGCTGGCCGCGCTGTGGCCGGGCGCCCGTGCCGCCCGGCTGCGCGTCCTGGACGCCATCGCCACCCCCGACTGACCCACCACCACCCACCACCACCCACCGCCCCACCGCCACCCACCGCCCCACCGCCACCCACCGACCCACTCGCTGACCCACCCCCACTCCCCATCGCCCACCAACCCACGCGACCCCCACCGCCGCCACCCACCCCGCGAGCGCGGTACTCATTCGCCGAGCGCGGTACTCGACCGCCGAGTGCGGTACTTGTTTGCCCCGCACTCGGCGACTGAGTACCGCACTCGGCGGCGTGGAGGCGGGTGGGTGTGGCGGTGGGTCGGTGGGTCGGTGGGGGTGGGTGGGTGGGTGGGCGGGCGGTCAGGGTTTGTGGGGGGCGGTGCCGTGGACCTCGGCCGCGGGGAAGCGGCGGTGGGAGTCGGCGAGCTTGGCGCGGGCCGCCGCACCCAGGTCGACGCCCAGGACGTCGGCCAGCCGGAGCAGGTAGACGAGCACGTCGGCCATCTCCTCGGCCGCGCGGGCGCGGCGGTCGGGCGCGGCGAACCGCTCGACCGCATCGGCCGCCGGCACCCACTGGAACAGCTCCGCCAGCTCGCCGACCTCCCCGACGAGCGCGAGGACCAGCGACTTGGGGTCGTGGAACTGCTCCCAGTCGCGCTCCTGCGAGAACTCCCGCACCGCCGCCGTCAGCTCCGCGATCTCTGCCACGCGCCCCATCATGCGCTCCTCGTGGCCCGCCCGGTCCGCGGCCCGCCGACCGTCGGGTCCCGTCCCCTCGCGCGGCGTCGCGCCCTCGCGGACCGGCTCCCTCCGCGCCGCGCGCGGTGCGCGGCCGGCACGTCGCGAGCAGGGGAGCGGGGGCGGGAGGACGCGGGCGACGGTGCCGGCCCGGCACGTGCGCGGGTGCGTCCGGTCGGGTGACGGCCTCGCGAGGGGCGCCGCCCGCGATGCCACACTGTCCGGGGCGAGCGCGTCCGCGCACCGTCCGGGCGCGCGTCGACGAGCACGGACGACGAGCACGGACGACGAGCACACCGACGGTACGAGCCGCCGGGGACGACGGCCGCCGGCACGAGGAAGGGGACCGATGGCCCGCGCGACGATCCAGGACGTCGCCCGCCACGCAGGCGCGTCCGCCGCGAGCGTGTCCAACTACCTCAACCGGCCCGAGCGCATGTCGCCCGGGCTGCGCAGCCGCATCGAGGCGTCGGTCCAGGAGCTCGGGTACGTCCCGCACCTGCCGGCGCAGCAGATGCGCCGGGGCCGCTCGCAGATGGTCGGGGTGTGCGTCCACAACGCCGCCAACCCGTTCTTCGCGTCGATCGTGCAGGCGGTCGAGCAGGGCCTCGAGCCGCACAACCTGTCCGCGGTCGTCGCGTCGAGCCACGAGTCCACGGCCCGGCAGGACGAGCTGCTGCGCATGTTCGAGCAGCTGCGGTTCGACGGTGTCGTGGTCACCCCGTTCGACGACGACCTGACGACGCTGCACGGCCTGCACGACCGCGGCACGCGGGTCGTGATCGTCGACAGCACCGACACGGCCGACGTGCTGTCCTCGGTGTCGCTCGACCACGTCGCCGGGGGGCGGCTCGCGGCGCAGCACCTGGTCGACACGGGACGCCGCGACCTCGTGTTCGTGTCCGGCCCGGAGCGCGTCACGCAGATCGCCGACCGGCTCGCGGGCGTGCGGCACGTCGCGACGACCAGCGGTGCGGCCCTGCGGGTCGTCGGGACCGCCGGCCTGGACCTCGACGACGGACGACGCGTCGGCGCGGAGCTGGCCGCGCTGCCCGCCGACGAGCGGCCCGACGGTGTGCTCGCGGGCAACGACGTGCTCGCGATCGGGATGCTGCAGACGCTGCTCGAGGCCGGCGTGCGCGTGCCCGAGGACGTCGCACTCGTCGGCTACGACGACATCGACTTCGCGCGCATGACGGCTGTGCCGCTCACCAGCGTCCGCCAGCCGACGGCGGACATCGGTGCGGTCGCCGCGCAGCTCGTCCTCGCCGGTGCGACGACGGTCCGGACCGCCGCCGTCGGGGCGTCCGCCACGCCGACGACCACCGACGAGCCCGCCACCGACGAGGCCCCACCCCGCCGCACGCTCCTCCTCCCCGAGCTCGTCATCCGCGCGAGCTCACGCCGCTAACCCACCCGCACCCCCACCCACCCCCACCCTCGTCGAGTGCGGTAGTCGGTGCGCGAGTGCGGTACTCGTTGGTACCGCGCTCGGCGACGATGTACCGCACTCGGTGGGGTGGTGCGGGCGGGTCAGGCCGGGGTGAGGTGGTCCGGGCAGGGGGCGTAGTGGTCGGGGGCGACGGTCAGGTCGCCGCGGCCGCCCGTGAGCGAGCGCAGGTCCAGCACGTAGCGGCGCAGCTCGGCCTCGGGGACCGTGGCCTCCACGACGACCTCGCCGCCGTCGAGCGACACGGTGTCCGTGATGCGCCCGCGGCGCGCGGACAGGTCGCTCATGACGTCACCCTGCGCCGACGTCGGCACGGTGATCCGCACCCGGCACACCGGCTCGAGCACGACGGTCCCGGCTGCGGCGAGCGCCTCCCTGAGGCCGACGGCCGCGGCGGTCCGGAACGCCATGTCGGACGAGTCCACCGAGTGCGACCTGCCGTCGTACACCTCGACGCGCACGTCGACCACGGGGTACCCGTGCGGGCCGCCCGCGGCCATCGCCTCGCGCGCGCCGCGCTCGACGGCCGGCAGGTAGGACCGGGGGATCGCGCCGCCGACGACCGAGTCGACGAACTCGAACCCGGCGCCCGGCGGCAGCGGCGAGACGCGCAGCTGCACGACCGCGTACTGGCCGTGCCCGCCGGACTGCTTCTTGACCTTGCCCTCCGCCTCGACCGGGCGCGCGATCGTCTCGCGGTACCCGACGGGCACGGGCGACGTCGTGACGTGCACGCCGAACACGCGCGCGAGCCGCTCGAGCGCGACGGTCAGGTGCGTGTCGCCCAGGCCACGCAGCACCGTGCGGTCGCCGGTGCGGTCGACCGTGAGCGTCGGGTCCTCGGCGGTGAGCCGCGCGAGGGCGGCCGACAGGCGGTCGTCGTCGGACTGCGTCACGGGGTCCAGCACGAGCGCGTACACGCCGGGCCGCGCGCGGGGCGGCAGCGCCCGCATCCCGGTGCCCGGGGTGCCCTTGGCCGCGAGCAGCGAGCCCGTCGGCGTGCCCGTGAGCTTCGCGACGGCCGCGACCTGCCCGGCGGCGACCGCGTCGACGGGTGTGTGCTCCTTGCCGCGCAGCCGGAACAGCCCGGGTACGCGCTCCTCGGTGCGCGTCGTGGTGTTGACGAGCCGGTCGCCCGGGCGCACCGTGCCGGACAGCACGCGGAACACCGTGACCTGCCCGACGAACGGGTCCGCGACGGTGCGGAACGCGTGCACGAGCGCGGGCCCGTCGGGGTCGGGTGCGACGAGGACCTCGACGTCGCCCGCGAGCACGGACCGCGTGCGGGCGTCCGGGCCGGGGCACAACCCGCACAGCAGGTCGGCCAGGCGGTCGACGCCCACGCCCGTCGTCCCGGACGCGACGAGCACGGGTACGGCCTCGCCGTCGCGGACCTCCTGCGCGAGGGTCCGCTCGAGGTCGGCCGCCGACGGCACGTCGCCCGCGAGGTACCGCTCGAGCTGCTCGTCGTCGTGCGCGACGATCTCCTCGGTGACCTCCTCGTGCAGCAGACGCTCCTCCTCGGCGACGGCGGACGGCAGCGGCCCGCTGTGGTGGTGCCCGTCGGCGTCGTAGGCGTAGCCCTCCTCCGAGAGCACGTCGGCGACGCCCGTGAACGCGGCCTCGTCGCCGAACGGCAGCTCCAGCGGGACGAGCGTGTCGCCGAAGGCCTCGCGCAGCTGCGCGAGGACGCGGTGGAAGTCCGCGCGCGCCTTGTCCTCCTTGGTGACGACGACGACGCGCGGCAGCCCGGCCTCGCCGGCGGCCCGCCACGCGAGGTGCGTACCGGCCTGCACGCCGTCGACGGCGCTCACGACGACCACCGCGAGGTCCGCGGCGCTCAGGGCCGCGTCGACCGCACCCGCGAAGTCGAGGAACCCCGGTGCGTCGAGCAGCGTGACGTCGTACGTGCGCCCGTCGTCGGTCCGCCATCGAAAGGGCGCGACGCCGAGCCCGACGGAGATGCCGCGGGCGGTCTCCTCCGGTTCGTGGTCGCTGACCGTGCTGCCGTCCTCGACCCGCCCCGCGCGGGGGATCGCCCCGGCGCGGTGCAGCAGGGCCTCGGTGAGGGTGGTCTTGCCGGCGCCGGATGCGCCGAGCAGCGCGACGGTACGGACTGCGGGCGGCGTTGCCTGGTCCATGTGGACCCTCCCACGCTGGAGGTGTTCTTCGGGTCAGCGTAGGCGCAGGCGCGCGGGCGCGACAGGACGTGGGTCCCTGGTCCGGCCCGGGCCAGGGGACGACGGGGCGGGACGACGACGGGCCGGGCAGCCCCCGCGTGGGAGGGCGGCCCGGCCCGGGTGTCAGGTGCGCTGCGTCAGCTCGCGGCGAGGACGTCCACGACGAACACGAGCGTCGCGCCGCCGGGGATCGTCTCGCCCGAGCCGTCGTCGCCGTAGCCCTTGTCCGGCGGGACGACGAGCAGCACCTGGCTGCCGACCTTCTGCCCGACGAGGCCCTCGTTCCAGCCGTCGATGACCTGGCCCTGGCCGATGTTCGCGACCGGGTACGGCGTCTTGCGCTCCCACGAGGAGTCGAACTGCGTGCCGTCCCACAGCCAGCCGGTGTAGTGCACGAGCACGGTCTGCCCGGCCGTGACCTCGGGGCCGTCGCCCTCGATGAGCGGCTGCGCGACCAGGGTCGTCGGCGCGTCGGCGTCGGTGGGCTCGAGCGACGGCGCGCCGTCGTCCGCGAGCGTCACCGTGGGCAGACCGTCGACGGGCGCGACGGCGGTGCCCTCGGCGCGACCGGGGCGCTTCGCGACGATCTCGGCGACGGCGACGGACGCGGCGGTCTCGCTGGACGGGACCGCGAACACGAAGCGCGTGCCGACCTTGCCGCCGACGAGGATCTCGGTCAGCACGGGCGCGAGCGACGCCTCGCTGACGACGATCTGCTCGGGGCTGCCGTTCGCCCACGACGACTGGTCCACGTCGCCGCTCTCGCCGCTGACCCACACCGAGTGCAGGTCGACGAGGTCGCCGTCGGCGATGTCGTCCCCGGTGCCCTCGTCGAGCACGCGGGCCACGGCCGCGGTGACCGCGAACGGGGTGCTGGGCAGCGTGACCGTCGGCTCGGCACCGGCGTCGCCCTCGACCGTGACGGCCTCGAGCGCCGCGATGTCCTCGGCGGTCGGCCCGGCCTCCTCGGTCGACGTGGTCTCGTCCGCGGCGGGGGTGGTCGGGTCGTCGCTCCCGCCGTCGCCGGCGCAGGCGGCGAGCGTGAGGCTGAGCGCCAGCGTCGCGGCTGCGGCGCGCAGCGCGGTGCGGGCGGTGATGGGGCGTCGCACGGAGGTCCTCCGGGTCTCGGGAGACCGCCCCGGAACGGTGGACGGCCTCCGGCACCGTACGCGACGTTCCTGGGCGCCCGCTGGGCCGCCCGGGGGCCGAAACGCTTCAGAACGCCCGGCGGCTCACAGCAGCCGACGCGATCCCGGGTGCACGACGCGCAGCCACCGGTACCCGTAACCGGGCAGCTCGACCTCCACGCGGCCCTGGCCGTCGGGCGTGTGCTCGTCGTCCTCCAGCAGGTCGATGAGGCGGCAGTCCTCACCCGTGTCCGGCAGGCGCAGCGGCACTCGCACGGCCTCGGGGCCCAGGTTGTGCAGCGCCACCATCGACGCGTCCTGCCAGGTCGAGCGGTGCGCGAGGACCGCCGGGTGCGGCTGGTCGAGGACCTCGACGCGGCCCGTCCACCCCAGCTCCGGGCACTCGCGGTACCGCCGCGCGAGCTTCTGGACGAAGCTCAGCAGCGAGTCCGGGTCGCGGCGCTGGTCGGACACGTTGACGTGCGCGGGCGCGAACGCCCCCTCCGTCACGGGCCCGGCCAGCCGCGACGGCGCCGCCTGGGAGAACCCGCCGTTCTTGCCCGACGTCCACTGCATCGGCGTGCGCACCGCGAGCCGGCCGTCGGCGGCGAGGTTCTCGCCCATGCCGATCTCCTCGCCGTAGAACAGCACGGGCGTGCCGGGCAGGCTGAACAGCAGCGAGTAGACCATCCGGATCCGGCGCGGGTCGCCGTCGAGCATCGGGGGCAGGCGGCGGCGCAGCCCGCGGTCGTACAGCTGCATGCCGGTGTCCGGGCCGAACGCGTCGAACACCTCCTGCCGCTCGTCGTCGGACAGCTTGTCGAGCGTGAGCTCGTCGTGGTTGCGCACGAACGTCGCCCACTGCGCGTCCGACGGGATGTCGGGACGGTCGCGCAGGGTGTCGGCGACCGGCCCCGCGTCCTGCCGGGCCAGCGCGAGGTACATCTGCTGCATGAGGACGAAGTCGAACTGCAGGTTCAGCTCGGCGCCCTCGTGCTCGCCGTCCTCGTCGTGGTCCCCGAAGAACAGGCGCTGCTGCTCGTACGGCAGGTTGACCTCACCCATGAGGATCGAGGCGCCCGTGCGCCGCGACAGGAACGCGCGCAGCTGCTGCAGGAACTCGTGCGGGTGGTCGACGTCGTCGCCGACGCCCTTGTGCGCGTCGGCGAGGAAGAACGGGACCGCGTCGACGCGGAACCCGTCGAGCCCCATCTGCGCCCAGTAGCCCACGACCTTCGCGATCGCGTCCCGGACCCGGGGGTTCGCGGTGTTGAGGTCCGGCTGGTGGCGGTAGAACCGGTGCCGGTACCAGGCCCCCGCCTGCTCGTCGTACGTCCAGATGCCGTCCTCCCTGTCGGGGAAGACGACGTCCTTCGACGTGTCCGGCGGGGCGTCGTCGCGCCACACGTACCAGTCGCGGTACGGGCTGTCCTTCGAGCGGCGGGCGGCGCGGAACCACGGGTGCCGGTCCGACGTGTGGTTGACGACGAGGTCCGCGACGACCCGGATGCCGCGGTCGTTGGCGGTGCGGATCAGCTCGACGAGGTCACCCGCGTCGCCCAGGCGCGGGTCGACGCCGTAGTAGTCGGTGATGTCGTAGCCGTCGTCGCGGTCCGCCGTCGGGTAGAACGGCATGAGCCACAGGCACGTGACGCCCAGCTCGGCGAGGTGGTCGATGCGCTGCACGAGCCCGGGCAGGTCACCGATGCCGTCGTCGTCCCAGTCCATGTACGTCTCGACGTCCAGGCAGTAGATCACCGCGGACTTCCACCACAGGTCGCCGGTGTCGCGGATCCTCATGCGCGGGCCTCCTTCAGGACGGGGACGACGTGCTCGGCCGCCATGTCGACGAACGCCTCGAGCGACGACGACGGGCGGGTGGCGGTGCCGGTGGCGTCGGGGTGCTTGTCGTCGGACGCGACGACGTCGGTCGCGACCTGGTGCAGGTAGACCGCGTCGAAGCCGAGCTGCGCGAGCGCGACGAGCCGGTCCGCGAGGCGTCGCGGGTCGTGCTCCACGAGCACCGCGGCGCGCAGCGCGTCGTCGTCGACGTCGTCGGCGATCCGGTCGAACGCCTCGGGGGTGTCGAGGTCCCAGGCCTGGGGCGGGCCGACCGCGTTGCCGGCCCACTGCTCGCGCGCCAGGCGCAGGGCCTCGTCGTCGGTGGGCGCGAACGACACGTGCACCTGCAGCGCGATCTCGCCACGCCCGCCGGCGTCGCGGTACTCGCCGACCACCTCGCGCAGGCGGGCCTCCGGCTGGTTCACGGTGACCAGCCCGTCGGCCCAGCGCGCGTGGTTCCGGGCCGTCGCCGGGGTGACCGCGGGGCCGATCAGCAGGGGCTGCACGTCCGGCAGCGTCCACAGCTTGGCGCGGTCGACCCTCACGAGCCCGTCGTGCGTGACCTCCTCGCCGTCGAGCAGCGCCCGGATCACCTCGACGCACTCGACGAGCCGCGCGTCCCGCACGTCCTTGGCCGGCCACGCGTCACCGGTGATGTGCTCGTTCATGTTCTCGCCCGACCCGAGGGCCACCCAGAACCGACCCGGGTACATCGCCGCGAGCGTGGCGGCGGCCTGCGCGACGACCGCCGGGTGGTACCGCTGACCGGGGGCGTTGACCACCCCGAACGGCAGCCGCGTCGTCGCCAGCGCCGACCCCAGCCACGTCCACGCGAACCCCGAGTGCCCCTGGTGCGCCGACCACGGCGCCCAGTGGTCCGAGCACATCGCGGCGTCGAACCCGCGCTGCTCCGCGAGCTGCGTCGCGGCGAGCAGCGCGGACGGGTGGACCTGCTCGTGGCTGTTGTGGAACCCGACGCGCACCATGCCGCCCTTTCCTACCGGCTGGACGCGTGTCCCGCCCGTCGAGCGGGCGGGGACGGCCTGTCGAGGGGACGAGCAGCGAGCTGGAGCGACCTGTCGCGAGCGGGCGATCCGGCCCGGCGTCCGTGACGAGCCGCGCCGGCGGCTCAGCGGCGGGCGTCGCGCGCCAGCACGCCCGCCTGCAGCCGGGTGCGCACGCCGAGCTTGGCGAGCAGGTGGCTGACGTGGGACTTGACGGTGGTCTCCGAGACGACGAGCCGCACGGCGATCTCGGCGTTGGACAGCCCGTCGCCCAGGCCGTCGAGGACGTCGCGCTCGCGTGCGGTGAGCGTCGCGAGGCGCTCGTCGTCGGGCGGGGCCGCCGGTGCGGGCGCGGTGGGGGCCTGTGCCGCGACCGCGTCGAGCAGGCGGCGCGTCACCTCCGGTGCGAGCACGCCCTCGCCGGCCGCCACCCGGCACACCGCGTCGACGAGCTCGTGCGCCCCGACGGTCTTCAGCAGGAACCCGGCGGCGCCCGCGCGCACCATGCCCAGCACGTACTCGTCGAGGTCGAACGTCGTCAGCGCGACGACCTCGGCCAGCCGCTCGCCGACGATCGCTGCCGTCGCGGTGATGCCGTCGGTGCCGGGCATCCGCACGTCCATGAGCACGACGTCGGGACGCAGCGCGCGTGCCTGGCGCACGGCCACGTCCCCGTCCGCGGCCTCGCCGACGACCTCGACGCGCCCGGACTGCTCGAGCATGAGCCGCAACCCGGCCCGGATCGCCGCGTGGTCGTCGGCCAGCAGCACCCGGACCCCGTGTGCGGCCGCGGGGTGTGCAGGGTTCGTCCGGCTCAGCGCTACCAACCCTGCGCACCTCCCGGTCGTAGCGGCAGCCGGGCGCGGACCCGCCAGACGTCGCCGCGCGGTCCCGCGTCGACCCGGCCGCCCAAGGTCGCGGCGCGTTCGTGCATCGTCCGCAGCCCCGTCGACGACGTGAGGGCCGGGTCCACCGGGCCGCCGCCGAGCGCGTTCTCGACGACGAGCACGAGCGCGTCGTCGTCCACCGCGAACCGTACCGACGCGCGCCCCGACCCGTGCTTGTGCGCGTTGGTCGCGGCCTCCTGCAGGACGCGGAACGCCGCGTGGTCGACGGCGGCGGGCAGGCCGGCGGGCACGTCGCCGACGACGTCGAGGCCGAGCGCGGCGACCTGCGCCAGCCCTGCCGGCGCGGTCGCCGCGTCCGCGTCGGCGCCCTCGCGCAGCACGACGATCATCGAGCGCATCTCCGCGAGCGCGTCGAGCGACCCCGCCCGCACGGCCGTCAGCGCCGCGCGGTCCCGCGCCGCGTCCGGCGGTGCCGCGAGCGCGGCCTCGGCGTGGATCGCGACGGCCGACAGGTGCCCGGCGACCACGTCGTGCAGGTCACGCGCCATGCGCGCGCGCTCGTCCTGCACCGCGCGCTCCCGGTCGAGGGCGGCGATGCGTGCGACGTCGTCGGCGTGCGCACGCGCCAGGTCCGCGCGGGCGTGCTCGGCGTCGGCCCGGCGCGACTGCTCGGTCGCCAGGTCCCGCGAGCGGCGCACGTCCGCGCCCCACCACCACGGCGTCAGCAGCAGGGCCACGGCCGCGAGCGTGAACTGCACGACGTCCTGCGCGCGCAGTCCCGCTGCCACCGTCGCGACGGGCACGGCGGCGACCAGCGACACGAGGGCCGTCAGCACCACGCGTCGCGCCCGCGCCGACCCGCGCACCGCGACCGTGAACAGCGCGTCGAACAGCACGAGGTACATGCCGAGGCTGCCGCTGAGGCACGCGTCCGCGGCGGCCAGCGCCGTCACCGTCACGAGCACCGCGACGGGTCGGCGCCGCTTGACGAGCAGCACGGACGTCGCGACGACCAGCAGCGCCGCCTGCCACGGTCGTGGCCCGCCGGGCAGGTCGACGAGCACCTCGCCGGTGCCGACCATCCGGATGTCGAGGGCCAGCAGGAACAGCCCGACCAGCAGCAGCGCGAGCGAGTCCCGCCGGGCCGACCGCGCGTCGTCGCGCGCCAGGCGGCCGGGCAGGTCGAGCCGGCTGCGCAGCGCGGTGAGCATGCACCCATCCCAGCACGCGCCGGGGGCGCGGCTCTCGTCCGAACGGACGAGCCGACCCGCGCGGGTCGGTCCGTCCGCCGGACGCGCGGGCGTGCGCCCCGGCGGCACGCTCGCGGCATGTCTCCGTTCCAGTGGGTCCTCGACCACCCCGTCGGTGCGCTCGTCATCGCGTGCGAGATCGCGTTCTGGGTGTTCCTCGCCGCGGCGATCGTGGCGCGCTACGTGCTGCGCCGCCGGCGCCTGTCGACGGTGCTGCTGCTGTGCGAGCCGGTCATCGAGGTCGTGCTGCTGGTCGCGACGGTCGGCGACCTGCTGCGCGGGTCCGAGCCGCAGTGGACGCACGGCCTGGCCGCGATCTACCTCGGCTACACCGTGGCGTTCGGCAGGTGGACCGTGCACCACGTCGACGCGTGGGTCGCCTGGCGGTGGTTCGACGGCCCGCGCCCGCCGCGCGCGCCGAAGCAGGGGCGTGCGCGGCTGGTCCACGAGTGGCGCCTGTGGCTGCGGGTCCTGCTGGCGTGGGCCGTGGCCGTCGCGATCCTCGGCGTGCTCATGGCGATCGCGACCGAGCCGGAGCAGCGGCAGGTGCTGCTGTGGTGGATGGGGCGCGCCTCGGTGGTCCTGGTGATCTGGCTGGTCACCGGTCCGGTGTGGCAGCTCTTCACCGACGGCGCCGCCCCGGTCCCCGACGACGACGCCGTCCCCGCCGCGGACGCCCCCGTGGCGACCCCTCGCACAGGCCCCCCGACCTCCGCCGGGTAACCGCGCCCCTCCCGTCCCGTCCCGTCCCGTCCCGTCCCGTCGCCCGTCGAACGTCCACTTCGGCGGCCCCCGGGCGGTGAGAAGCCGCCGAAGTGGATGTTCGGCGGGGGAGGGGGGAAGGCGGGGGTGGGGGTCGGTGTTGCGGTGGGCGTGCGGCGTGCCCGCCGCGGCGTTGTCACGAGGAGGAGCACCCATGTCCGTCGTCGTCACCGGAGCCACCGGTCACCTGGGCCGTCTGATCGCGGAGGGGCTGCTCGACGCGGGGGTCGCCGACGTGGTCGTGGGCGGCCGCCGCACCGAGCGCGCCGCCGACCTGGCCGGGCGCGGTGCGCGCGTCGTCGAGATCGACTACGACCGGCCGCAGACCCTGGCCGACGCGTTCGCCGGGGCCGACACCGTCGTGCTCGTCTCGGGGTCCGAGGTCGGCCGGCGCGTCGCGCAGCACGGTGCCGTGGTCGACGCCGCGACGGCGGCCGGGGTGCGACGCGTCGTCTACACGTCGGCGCCGCACGCGGACACCACGGACCTCGTCCTGGCGCCCGAGCACAAGGCCACCGAGGAGCTGCTGGCGGCGTCCGGCCTGGTCACGACCGTGCTGCGCAACAACTGGTACACCGAGAACTACGTGCAGTCGCTGCGGCAGGCCGCCGCGACGGGCGAGATCGTGGGGTCCGTCGGGCAGGGGCGCGTGGCGTCGGCGACGCGTGCCGACCTCGCGGCCGGGGCGGTCGCGGTCGTGACGGGCGACGGGCACGACGGCCAGGTGCACGAGCTGTCCGGGGACCACGCGTGGACGCACGACGAGCTCGCGGCCGTCGCGGCGCAGGTGCTGGGCCGGCCGGTCGTCTACCGCGACGTCACGCCCGACGAGCAGCGCGCCGGTCTGGTGGCCGCGGGTCTCGACGAGGGCACCGCCGGGTTCGTCGTCGCGCTCGACCAGGGCATCGCCGCCGGCGCGCTGGCCGACGCGACGGACACGCTGCGGACCCTGATCGGCCGCCCGACGACCCCGCTCCTCGACGGCCTGACCGCCGCCTGGGCGGCCACCGCCTGACCCCGTCCACCCACCGGGACGCACCCGCCACGAGACCGGGGGAGACGCGGTGGGGGACACGGACCGGACGACCGGGCCACGGTCCGGGGCACGACCGCGGCGGCGGGACGGCCCGGTGCCCGCCGGCCACGAGCCGCGACGTTCAGAGCGCGTCGGCCCAGGGCTCCGCGGACGTCGTCACCGGCTCGCCCGTGCGGGCGGACTCCTCGATCGCGAGGCCCAGCAGGTGGTCCTGGCAGCCGTCGGCCAGCGGGTACGGCGCCGGCCCGTCGCCGCGCAGCCACGCACCGGTGTCGTCGAGCAGGTGCGCGACCGCCAGGTCGTCGTCCGCCAGACGCGCACCGGCGAACGGGTTGCGGTACAGCACGCGCCCGTCGAGGGACAGGTGCTCGAGGTCGAACCCGTCCAGGTCCTGCTCGATGCCCGACTGCCGCCGCGCGATCCGCGACGTCAGCACCGTCCGCTCGTCGACCCAGCGCGTGACCGCGTCGTCGACGATCTCACCGTGCGACCCGCGCACCACGACCCGGTTGGTGCGCAGCGGGTTGTGCCACTGGTTGTCGGTGAAGTCGTAGAGGATCGACCGGCCGTCGCCCAGGTCGAGCGTCGCGAGGACCGCGCGCACGGGTGACGGCGACGTCGCACCGGTCCGGCCGTCACGCGTGAGCGGGTCGACGAGCGGCGCCGTGAACGCCTGCGCGCGCACCGTGACCGGCCCACGGCCGGCGCCCAGCAGGTACCGGCCCAGCCCGACCGCGTGGTACAGGTGCGTCGAGGAGACCTGCACGCTCGTCGGCTGCCCGATCGTCCCCGCCGCGACCACCGCGCGCCGGGCACGGTGCGCGGGCATCGACGGCGAGTGCTCGGCGACCTGCACCAGACCCGTCGCGCCCACGTCGGCCCACAGCGCCCGCAGCCCGGCGGCGTCGGGGGCGGGCGGGGTCTCCGCGAGCACGGGGACGGCCGCGTCGACGACCTCGCGGACCACGTCGGGCGTCACGGGCCACGGCGTCGCGGTGACGACGACCTCGGGACGGTCGGGTGCGGCACCGGCCCCCGGCACGGCGCCCGTCACCAGCTCCTCGACGGTCCGCACGGTCGGCACGCCCCACGCGGCCTCGACCTGTGCGCCGCGCTCCGCCGTGCGCGTCACGACGCCGACGCAGCGGAACCGGTCCGGCATCAGCCGGGCCACCCGCACGAAGAACTCGGCACGCCACCCGGACCCCACGACCCCGAACCGGGTCGGCTGCTGCTGCGTCACGCGGACCTCCTCGTCGCGCCCGACCCTAGCCGTCGCGACGGCCCGGATCACCCGGCCCGGCTCACCGGGGCGGCAGCAGCCCCAGCTCGTGCGCGCGCCGCAGCGCCGCCTCCCGGTCGTGGACCTCGAGCTTGCCGTAGATGCTCAGGACCTGCTTGCGCACGGTGTTGACGGACACCCCGAGCGTGTCCGCGACGTCCCGCGTCGTGTCGTGCTGGTCGAGCAGCGACAGGACGATGCGCTCGCGCGGCGTCAACGGCACGAGCCGGCCCGCCTCCGGCACGACGCGACCCGTCGTGGCGAGCCGCGCGGCCTCGTCGTGGTCGAACGCCAGGCCCGACTGCTCCACCAGGTGCGCGCGCACGGGCACGGGCAGGTACGCGAAGCTGCGCAGCGCACCCTGCTCCCCCGCGAGGCGCCGCGCGCTGCGGAACGCCCGCACCGCGAGGCTCGGCTGGTGCGCCTCGTGCGCGGCCCACGCCTCCAGGACGAGCAGGTCGAGGCGGTCGGTCAGGCTCACGCGCCGCCGTCGCCCCCCGAGGACGGCCGCGCGCAGCGCCGCGGACGGGTCACCGGTCAGCAGGTGCCAGCGCGCGCGCGGCACGTCGCTCCACGCGTCCGTGGGGTCCGGCTCGGACAGCAGGTCGGACACGCGGTGGAACTCCCCGAGCGCGAGCAGCAGCTCGGCGCGCATCCGCAGCACGCTGCGGTGCACCAGACCGGCACGCTGCAGCCACACGTGCTGCGTGCGCTCGACCTGCTCGAGTTGCGCGAGCCCACCCTCGGGGTCCCCGAACAGCAGGGCGCGCCGCACCCGTGCCCGCAGGACGAACGGCCAGGTCACGTCGGGGGACCCCACGTCGACGTCGAGCCGGTCGAGCGCCGCGTCGAGCGCACCCAGGTCGAGCTGGTCGGTCGCGACGAACGCCTCGGCCACGTCCGACGCGCTGTCACGCACCCGGTCCTCCCACGCCGGGTCGAGCATCTCGACGTGCCGCACGAGCCAGCGCTCGGCGTCGACGACGACCCCGTCGAGCGCGTGCACGAGCGCCACGTGTGCCGCGGCGGCGGCGCGCACGTCGGGTGCCCGGTGCGGGTCGGCGAGCTCGTAGGCGCGCATGGGCAGCTCGAGCGCCGTCCCGAGGTCGCCGTCGAGCAGGGCCGTGCGGCCCGCCTGCACCAGGAACCACCAGTACGGCCGGCTCGACGTGCCACCGGTCACACCGGCCCGCGCCGCGGCGACCTCGGTGTCCCGCAGGACGACCATCGCACGCCGCATGTCGCCCCGGGCGCGCGCGGCGACGAGGGCCGCGGCGGCGCCCAACCAGCGTCCGGCGGGCGTGCGGCTGCGCCACGTGCCGTCGAGCGCGAGCCCGCCGAGCTCCGTCATGAGCCGCATGACGAGCGCGCGTGAGTCGTCCTGCTCGTCCCCGCCGCGCCGCGCCGCGGAGCGCGCCATCGTGAGCACCGAGGAGCTCTCGGCCACCGGCTGCGGGACCGCGCCGTACACGAGGTCGACCTCCGGCCCCCCGGTCGCCACCAGGTACGTGCCGAAGTCGAGCCAGCACGCCTCCAGCAGCGTCCAGTCGCGGGCGCGTGCGGCGTGCTCGACCGCGGCCCGCGGGGCCGGCGGCTGCGCCTCGAGCGCGTACCCCGCGAGCCCGCGGTGCAGCGCCACCGCGAGGTCGGGGTCACGTCCCTCCAGCTCGCGCTGCAGCGCCTCGCGCAGCAGGACGGGGGTGCGCCAGCTGCTGCGGCCCCCGCTGGACGGCCGGCGCTCGACGATGCCGACGGCCTCGAGCTGCAGGAGCAGGTCGACCTCGTCGCCCGCGGACGGCGCGTGCCCCGCGGTGTCGAGGACGAGCCGCACCGCGGCCGGCGTCGTCGGGTCGGTCGTGGCCACCAGCATCGCCACGTCCAGCAGCCCCGCGTCGGCGATGCCCGGCAGCACGACGTCGCGGATGTACGCGAACGCGCCGGCGGTGGCGAGCTCGGTGTCCTCGGGCCGGGTGTCGTCGAGCACGGTCCGGGCCAGGCCGGGCCAGCCGCCGACCAGCTGGACGAGCCACTCGAGCCGCCCGTCGTCGAGGTGGTGCCCCCACGCGGCGGCCGCGTCGTACAGCTCGTCGGCTGTCAGGGCCAGGTCGCGTCCCGTGAGCGTGACGACGTGCAGGGGGCTGTCGACGGCCGCGAGGACGGGCTCCGGGGCCCCGCCCGCGAGGGCCGCCGGCGAGCCCGTGACGAGCAGCAGGCGCAGCGAGGCCGACGTCGTGAGGAGCTCGGCGACGGCCTGCACGTCGTCGGGCGCGACCAGGTCGTCGGCGTCGTCGACGACGAGCACGACGGGGGTGCCGACCGTGTCGACCGCGGCGGCGAGCGCCGTCGGCGGGATCCCGTCCGGCACGTCGACGCCGGCGGCCCGCAGCACGGCCGTCAGGTCGTCGCGGATCGTGGCCCACGCGTCGTGCGCGTCGCCCTGCCCCCGTCGCCCCGTCGACCACGCGACGGGCCGGCCGAGCGAGCGCTGCCGTGCCGCCCACTGCGCGGCCAGCACGGTGCGGCCGTAGCCGGGTGCCGCCCGCAGGACCGCGACGTGGTCGACGCGGTCGAGGCGGTCGAGCAGGCGCGCGCGAACGGCTGCGCTCACGGGTACCCGCGGCAACGCCCGCGCCGGCGTCCCGACCGCCCCCCTGCCGCGCCCGGGACCACCGGACGACGGCCCCCCGGTCGTCACGTTCGTCAGTATCCGGTGCGAACAGGGCGGGCGCGCGCGCTGACGGGGTGAAGCGCGCGTTCGGAGCGCCGAAACGTGAGGCCCCGGGCGTCGGCACTCCGGAGCGGCCCGTTATCGCAACCCCGCCGCGCGGCCTACCGTGCCCGGTGCCCCCGCCGTCGATCCCGGAGCACCGATGAGCACCGACCCGCCCGCCGAGCAGCCTGCCGACCCGCCCGCCGAGCAGCCTGCCGACCCGCCCGCCGAGCAGCCTGCCGCGACGCCCGTCGAGCAGCGCGACCCGCCCGCCCGGCGTGGCCGGCCGACGCCCGCGCAGGTGCGCCGGTGGCGTCGCAACCTGGCCGACGAGCGTGCCGAGGGTGCCGTCTACCGCGACCTCGCGTCGCGTCGTACCGGCGAGGAGCGCGAGATCCTGCTCGCGCTCGCGGAGGCCGAGCGGCGCCACGAGGCCCACTGGCTCGCGCTGCTCGGCGACGACGTGGGCCGCCCGCTGCGCGGCGACTGGCGCACGCGGGCGCTCGGCTGGTTCGCGCGCCGCTTCGGGTCCGTCTGGGTGTACGCGCTCGCGCAGCGTGCCGAGGCGCGCTCGGTGTACGGGCAGGACGCCGAGGCCACCGCGCGCATGGCCGCCGACGAGCAGATCCACGAGGAGGTCGTCCGCGGGCTGGCCATGCGCGGGCGGCAGCAGATCTCGGGCACGTTCCGGGCGGCCGTGTTCGGCGCGAACGACGGTCTCGTGTCGAACCTCGCGCTCGTCCTGGGCATCGGCGCGAGCGGCGTCGCGACGCACACCGTGCTGCTCACCGGCCTCGCGGGCCTGCTCGCCGGCGCCCTGTCCATGGGGGCGGGCGAGTACGTGTCCGTGCGGTCGCAGCGCGAGCTGCTCGAGGCGTCGCGTCCCGACGCCGACGCGGCTGCCGCGCTCGCGGACCTCGACGTCGCCGCCAACGAGCTCGCGCTGGTCTACCGCGCGCGCGGCATGAGCGCGGCCGACGCGCACGCGCGCGCCGACGTGGTCCTGGCGTCGCTCGCGCAGTACGACGCGCAGCACGCGATCGACGCGTCGCTGCTGCGCACGACGACCGAGCTGCCGTCCGGTGGCGCCGCCGCTCCCGCGGACGTCGTCGCCCCGGCCGACGTCGTCGCACCCGCCGACGGCGACCCCGCCGCCGACCCCGCACGCGCCGCCGACCCCGCACGCGTCCTCGACCCGGCCGCCGACGAGCCGCCGCCCGCCGCGCCCGAGCGCGACGAGCACGAGTCCGTCGGCACCGCGTGGGGCGCCGCGCTGGCGAGCTTCTGCTTCTTCGCGTCGGGTGCGCTGATCCCCGTCCTGCCGTACCTGCTGGGGGCGTCGGGCACGACGGCCGTCGTCTGGTCCTCCGGGCTCGTGGGCGTCGCGCTGCTGGGGACCGGCTCGGTCGTCGGGCTGCTGTCCGGTGCGTCGCCCGCCCGGCGCGCGCTGCGCCAGCTCGCGATCGGCTACGGGGCCGCCGCGGTGACCTACCTGCTGGGGCTCGCGTTCGGCACGTCGGCGGTCTGACGGCCGCGTCCCGCCGGGCCCCGGGATGCCGGAACGCCCGGACCGGGTGAGGCTCGGGGGGTGACGCGATTCGGGTACACCCTCATGACCGAGCAGTCCGGCCCCCGCGAGCTCGTCGGGTACGCGCAGCACGCCGACCGGCTGGGCTTCGACTTCGCGGTGTCGTCGGACCACTACTTCCCGTGGCTCGACGAGCAGGGCCACTCGCCGTACGCGTGGAGCGTGCTGGGTGCGGTCGCGCACGCGACGCACGACCTCGAGCTCATGACGTACGTGACGTGCCCGACCGTCCGGTACCACCCCGCCGTCGTCGCGCAGAAGGCCGCGACGCTGGCGCTGCTGTCGCAGGACCGCTTCACGCTGGGCGTGGGAGCCGGTGAGAACCTCAACGAGCACGTCGTCGGCGAGCGCTGGCCCGCCGTGGGCGAGCGGCACGACATGCTCGAGGAGGCGCTCGAGATCATCCACCAGCTGCTCACGGGCGACCGCGTGACGTACGAGGGTGCGCACTTCCGCGTCGACTCCGCGAGGCTCTGGGACGTCCCGGAGGTGCCGGTGCCCATCGGGGTCGCGGTGTCGGGTGCGCAGTCGGTGTCGCGGTTCTCGGAGCTGGCCGACCACCTGATCGCCGTCGAGCCCGACGCGGACCTGGTGCGGCGGTGGGACGAGGCGCGCGAGGGGCTGGAGCCGACGATCGCGGCGATCGGCCCGTCCCGCAAGATCGGGCAGATCCCGATCTCCTGGGGCCCGGACCGCGACGAGGCCGTCGCCCGCGCGCACGAGCAGTTCCGGTGGTTCGGCGGCGGGTGGAAGGTCAACGCGGACCTGCCGACCACCGAGGCGTTCGACGCCGCGAGCCGGTTCGTCCGGCCCGAGGACGTCGCCGACGCGATCCCGTGCGGGCCCGACCTCGACGCGGTCGTCGAGGCCGTGAGCGCCTACTGGGAGGCGGGGTTCACGGACGTCGCCGTGGTCCAGGTGGGTGACGCGCTGCAGCAGCGGTTCCTCGACGAGGCCGCCGGGCCGCTGCTGGAGCGGCTGCGCGCGGCCGCACCGGGCGGCTGAGCACGACCGACACCGGCAGGGGCCGGCACCGGCACGGCAGAGACACGGCAGAGGAGCGACCATGGCTGTCACCGCCTTCCAGGACCTCGACCTCGCCGACCGCGACCGCGAGTGGGACGGTGCGGCGGCGGAGCGGCGCGTCCGCGAGTGGGCCCACGCGCAGGACGAGCCCAACGAGCGGTACCGCGACGCGCACGTCTGGTACGACGCGGACAAGAAGGAGAACTTCACGGCGTACAAGCTCCTGATCGCCGACGTGGTCGACGGCGACCTGCTCGCCGTGCCGCGGGGCGTGTTCGCGGCCGCTGCCGTCATGCAGGGCTCGCGCGGGGGCGTCGACCTGCCGGCCGAGGACCGCGACCGCGTGCGCAGCCACCTGGCCACGTACTACGCGAAGCTCGACGAGGCGCCGCCCTGGGAGGACTGACGCGGAGGACCGACGCGGAGGGCGACGCGCGGCCCGTGCGCCCGGCGGGCCGGCCCGCCGCCATCCACCCTGCGCGACACCTTCACGGTCCCGCCGCAGGACCGACCACCGCGGCCGGGGCCCAGGTCCTAGCGTCACGGACGTGCCCGACGACGTCCGCCCCGGCCCGCGCCACGCCCGCGTGCCCGTCACGGTCCCGCGCGCTCCGGCGCTCGTCCTGACGGTCGTCCTCACCGCGCTCACGTCGTCCGCCGGTGCCGTCTACCTGGACCTGCGCTCGCAGCTCGACGTCAGCGACGCCGCCGGCCTCGTGGTCGCGTCGCCCGCGCCCGTCGCGACCACGCACGTGCCCGACGACCCGTTCGCCGGTGCGGCCATGAACATCCTGGTCATGGGCACCGACCTGCGCGACGAGGAGAACGCCGCGCTCGCGGGCGACGCCGAGGGCATGCGGTCCGACACGACGATGCTCGTGCACGTCGCGGGGGACCGGACGTGGGCCGAGGTGGTGTCGATCCCGCGTGACTCGCTGGTCGACGTGCCGGAGTGCCTGCTGCCGGGCGGAGGGATGTCGCGGCCCCGGACGACGATGTTCAACGAGGCGTTCTCGATCGGGGCGGGTGCCGAGCAGAGCCTCGACCACGCCGCCGCGTGCACCATCGGCACCGTCCAGGCGCTGACGGGCGTGACGGTGACGCACCACGTGGTCGTGCGGATGACGGGCGTGATCGACGTCGTCGAGGCGCTCGGCGGTGTGCGCATGTGCCTGCCGGAGCCCGTCGACGAGGACCCGAGGTACGGCGACCTGCACCTGCCGGCGGGCGACCAGCGGCTCGACGGACGTCAGGCGATCGGGTTCCTGCGCGTGCGCAGCGGCACCGGCATGGGCCTGGAGCTGGGCAGCGACCTGATGCGCATCACGCGCCAGCAGGCCTTCGTCCAGGCGGCCGTGCGCGAGCTGCTCGCGAAGGACGTGCTGGCCGACGCCGACGAGCTGTACGGCGTCGCGCGCGCGGTGCTCGGCGCGCTGCGCGCGGACCCGCAGCTCGCGGACCCGGTGCGGCTCGCCGCGTTCGGGTACTCGCTGCGAGGGCTGGAGCGCTCGCGCGTCGTGTTCACCGACGTGCCCGTCGTGGACTCCGCGCGCGAGCGGTACCGCGTGGAGTGGACGCCCGCCGCGGACGAGATCTGGCAGCGGCTCGCGACGGACACGCCGCCCGCGTCGCTGGTGCCGCCGGTGGGCGCGCCCGACGTCGCGGCGGGCGCGGACGCGGGTGTGGGCGGGGGCACGGGTGTGGGCGCGGGCCAGGGCACGGGCGGGGGCGAGGCGCCCGCGGCGCCGCCCGGGGCCGATGGGTCGTCGGACGTGCCGGCGTCAGGCGCCGGGACCGGCGTCGACGCCCTCGTCGACGACGTGGGCGTCGACGCCCTCGTCGACGACGTGCTGCCGGGCGTGTGCGCCGCCTGACGCACTCGGGCTTGCGGATTCAGGTAAGCCTCACCTTATGCTGAGGCGTGACCGAGGCGACCGTGGCGACCAGCGTGACGACCAGCGTGACGACCAGCGTGACGACCGCACCCCCGGCGTCCCCGTTCCGCATGTTCCACGTGCGCGTCGCGGCGCTGCAGCGGATGTGCCCCAGCCTGCTGCGCGTGACGTTCACGGGCGACGACCTCGACCGCTTCGCGGACAACGGGTTCGACCAGCGCATCAAGTTCTTCCTGCCGATGGCCGGTGCGCCGTACGCCGACCTCATGGACCTGGGCCGCACGGACGACTGGTACGGCACGTGGCGCGCCCTGCCCGACGACCGCCGCCACCCCATGCGCACCTACACCGCGCGCGGTGTGCGCCCGCACCCTCGTGAGCTCGACGTCGACATCGTGCTGCACGGCGACACCGGTCCCGCGTCACGCTGGGCGTCCACCGCGCAGGTCGGTGACGAGCTGGTCGTCATGGGCCCCAACGCGGACCACGCCGGCCCGCACGGCGGCGTCGACTTCGTCCCGCCGGCCCGCACCGACCGCCTGCTCGTCGCCGGCGACGAGACCGCGCTGCCCGCGATCGCCGGCATCGTCGAGCGCCTGCCGCGCGACGCCCGCGGCGAGGTGCTGATCGAGATGCCGTGGTCGGACGACCGCCTCGACCTCGACGCCCCCGAGGGCGTGCGCGTCCACTGGCTCGGCCGCGACGGCCGCGCCCACGGCGACCTGCTCGTCCCCGCGGTCCAGGCCGCGTGCGCGCGTCTGCTGCCCGGCCAGGCGCCGGCGCCGGACCTCGTCCTGGAGGACGTCGACGTCGACGCCGGGATGCTGTGGGAGGTGCCGGTCGACCACGCCACGGGCGCGCCCCTGGCCGCCGAGGCCCACCTGTACGCGTGGCTCGCGGGGGAGGCCGGCGTCATCAAGACGCTGCGCCGGCACCTGGTCGGCGAGTGCGGCGTCGACCGCAGGGCCGTCGCGTTCATGGGGTACTGGCGGCAGGGGCGCAGCGAGGCGAACTGAACGTCGCCGCCTGCTGGCCGTCGCTACACCTGACGAAAACGAGGGTTCGTGACGAACTATGACGAGAGTGAGGCTCGGGGCGGGCTGTTTGGCGAACTGGAGCGGTTTGGTCTCACATCTTTGAGATGTCGGACGCCCTGCAGGTCGAGCTTGGCGCCGAACGAAGGTCGATCCCCTCCGCTGGGCCCTGTGATCGGCAGCCCATCGGTAGTGGGTCGTTCGGGTGCCCTGGCGCGGCGCCGGGCTATCCCTCGAGCTTGCTGAGCCGGTCGGCGAGCTTCGAAGCAGCACGTTCCTTCTGCCTGCCAGCTGCTTGACGCGGGACACCAGAGCGGCGACACCCAACGTCTAGGTATGGGTGGCTTACGGTCCCCGTGTGACCTCGGCGCCCGACCCGACCGGCGCTGGGCAACTGCAAGCCACGCGACGGCCTATCCGCGAGATCTGTAGAGCTGCTGGGATCAGTCCGTCTGAGATCGCCCGCCGCCGGGCCGGAGAGCGTGCGCAGATCCGTTCTGTGCAGTGCTGTCCGACTCCTCCCGGTGAACCTCACCCGGAGGCGCCTGCGATCCGACGCGCGCGTCTGGGATCCTTTGGATAGCAGCGCGCCCCGAGGAGGTCACTCAACGGATGGTCGTCCAGATCGTACTTAAGGCCATCCCTACGATCGGCAGGGCTGGGTGGAAGGTCTTGGTGCCCGTTGGCGCGGCGGCAGCAGCGGCCGTCGGCGTCGGTGCCAAGGGTGTAGTTGATACCGCGAAGGGCCGGTCAGTACGGAAGGCCGCGGCTCAGCGCTTCGATAACGCAGCAGCCCAGTGCGACGCCGCGCAGCGCCGGACAGAAGAAGCCGCCCGGGAGTACGGCGAGTACCAGATCCAGGCCCACGCGGCGACGGTCGCCCGGCTCGCCGACTGGCTCGAGCGAAACGAACACCTTGTCAAGCGCCTCAACTTCCAGAAAGTCGACGGGGTGCGGATCCGGGTACCGAACATCCCGAAGTACGTCACCGCTGCCGAGAATGTCACCACCGGGGTCGCCGGACTTGTCAGTGCAGTCGGTGCTGGAGTGTCGGCGCAGGCGGGCGCGCTGTGGGGCGTCTCCGCGTTCGCTACCGCGGGAACCGGGACCGCGATCTCGTCGCTGAGCGGAGCCGCCGCACAGAGCGCGACCCTGGCCTGGCTCGGTGGCGGTCCGATCGCCGCCGGAGGTGGGGGAGTGGCGGCCGGAAGCGCGGTGTTGGGCCTGGTGACCGTGGTACCCGCACTTCTCGTCGGTGGCTTCACGATGGGTGTGGTGGGCGCCAAGAACAAGACCGACGCCCGTGGCTACGCAGCGTCGGTAGACGTCGAGATCGAGCGCATTCGGCTCGTGGGCGATCTGCTCGGCGCCGTCAGGCAGAGGATCGAGGAACTCCGCCAGACCCTTGCACGCCTCGTCGGACACGCGACCCACGCACTCGACAGGCTCGAGTCGGTGGAGTTCGATCCAAGCCTGCACGCGCGAGAGTTCCTGCACGCCCTGCAACTCGTCACCGCCGTCAAGGAAGTGCTGAGTACTCCGGTCCTGGATCCCAAGTCCGGCGAGCTGACCGAAGCATCCGTCGAAATCCTGAGGAAGTATGCATGAGCACCCCGCGGCACGTCGCAACGCTGATCCCGACGCCGAGCCCGGCGATGGTTGTCGATGCCTTCAAGCTCGTCATGGGCTCCGCCAACGAGTGGGTGACGGTCGTCCGGCAGGAGGAGACGAAGCGGCAGGAGATCCGAGCGTGGGAGAAGACCCAGCTCGACATCATCCAGGTCCAGCGCGACTTCCTGCTCGCCGCGCTCGACAGGACCTTCGATGAGCGCCGCGAGAACTTCCGTCGACTCTTCGACAACCTCGACACTGCCCTGGCCTCCGACCGGGAAGACGCAGCCGCACAGGTGTCAGACATCCTCGGGGCGATCACCGAGCTCGCCAAGACGAGCCCGTTCAAGGACCTGAAGAGCCCGGCTCTCGTCGTCCAGGAGTTCCTGCAGAGCGGACGAGTGATCGAGCTCTAGAGCGTGTCTGACAAATGTCGGGTCCAGGCGATGACGGCATGCAGGACGATCGCTGCGCGGTAGACGGTGGTGTGCTTGTCGTAGCGGGTGGCCAGTCCTCGCCACTGCTTGAGGTGGCAGAAGCGGCGTTCGATGACGTTGCGACCTCGGTAGT